>Ga0208689_1000001_pt1 | contig 646323 bp, 631 predicted proteins | sample June2015DPH_8_15_FD_184700 | JGI IMG/M metagenome (GOLD analysis project Ga0208689, IMG submission 184700) | Peatland microbial communities from SPRUCE experiment site at the Marcell Experimental Forest, Minnesota, USA - June2015DPH_8_150... | ecosystem: Environmental > Terrestrial > Soil >... | reverse complement strand
CACGCATCTCACTGCCTCGGGATCTGGCCAGAGTGTCCTCACCGCCAGTTCCCAGGGACTGAGTTCCTCTCAGGTCGATCTCCAGCTCACAAGAAGCCCACTCGTTGATCAGCTTACTGCAAGCATTCCAGAGGAGACACTATACGGAGCGGACACAATGTACACCAATGGCACAGCTACAATGACGCTATCGGTTTCGTTTCTGGGCCAGCCTGTCCAGAACCTGAACGTCTCCTGGACTGTCACGGGAGGCTCCGTCTCGCCAAACCCAACCAAGACGGGATCTTCAGGAGCTACTTCGACGACGTTCAAGCCCAACAAAGTTGGAACCGCCAACATAACGGCGTCAGCCTCGTCCCCACTAACCGGTCCTATCATCCTGACTCACTTCATCGCGGTCTTTCAGGCTCAGACGACGACTACAACCGGCGGAACAACCACTGCCACCGCGACAACCAAGACAGTCACAAAATCCACTACAGCAACGACGACGGTTGTCTCGACTGAGACCTCGTACAGCACCGTCACTTCCAGCACTACCTTTACCGCTACGGTGACATCCTCCACTACCATTGCAACGACAGCTACATCACCCACGACCACAACTGTGACAACGACCACAACCAGCCTCTCGACCTCCGCTGCCTCCACATTCGCTTACGCGACTTTGGGCGCCACCACAATCGTGATACTGACCGTGGCTGCGCTAGCTGCCTGGGTTTTGAGAGGCAGAAGACCCTAGTCGCGAGTCCGGGAAAGAAATAGGATCTTGGCACATCTAAATAGCGAAAGAACCCCGCTTTAGCGATGAACTCCCTGGGGAGGCCGGCTTCTGCCGACCGATCCTGTGGTTCTCAGAGGGTTGACCTTTCTCTCGCCAGGGTCGGCCCTTCAGACAATACCAGCGACCTCGGAGTAAAGAGGTTCTTTTGGAATCAGATGACTCGAGCCAAGAGGGCGGGAACCTGGTTCAGGCTCTGCAGGAGGGAGAGGGCGATGTACGGTCTGGCTCTGAGGCTGGATGTGAAGTTCCAGAGCTACGACCTCCTGAAGGCCTTGGTTTCGGTCCTGAAGAACCTCAGGGATTCCTGCGAGGGGGGCTACGCAGCAATAATGAAGGGGATGCGCCTAGCCCGGAGCTTCTCGGAAGCGGCCGTGTCCTGGGGGAATGAGCGCGCCCGCGGATGGAGGGACGACCGGGCATACATCAGATTCTTGGCGGTGACGCTGAAGTGAACCCTGAACGCAGGTTCCTTGGGCTCGTCGGTCTTTTTGGAAGGTAATCCTAGTGCTGAGTCTATCAGACTTAAATAACGAGTTGAGAAATATCAATCGTAAAATGAAATTCTTGCCGGTCTACTTCATAACGCTGTTCAGCTCCCTCCTCCTGGCACTTGAAGGGAAGTTCCCTGTCATCTCTAGGAAACGCGCCCTCTCTACCTTGATAGCATCCCTCGTCCTCCTGATAGTCGTCGCCATGGGTGCGCTCATAATCTACCTCATCGTGGTCGCGCCTGGTGGCACGACAACAACGACTTCGGTGTACCCCTAGTCCTGCGAACGACTCCGCTCGTAGACTCGGAAACTGCCTTCTCCCTTGAGCGAATCGGACCTTTCACCATCCGTTGAGCCGTCGGAGGCTCTTGACCCCGGGAACAGGGGGTTCAGGCGCGTCTGGCTCTTCTCGCTGGTCGTGGGCGTGGGGACTGTCGCGAGTCTCTTCTGGTACGCGAATTTCACCCAGGGGCACGGCTGGATCCCGCTCGGCTACGACTCGTACTACTACGTCGGCTACATCAACCAGGTCGTGGCCTCGGGGCCTCTGCAGTTCGCCGCGTCCCAGCACTATGTGGAGTTCCTCTACCCGATCGTGGCTAGCATTCCCGTCTACTTGGGAGCGTCTGCCGACGCAGTGGAGGTGGTCATGCCCGCGATCCTGGCGTGCGCAACTGTGGTAGCCACGGGGGTCCTCGCGCTGGAGTCGAGGGACTGGAGGGTCGCGACGATGTCGGTCGCGTTCTCGAGCGGGTGGTTCGCCGTTTACAGGATGGGCGCCGATTTCCACGCGAACCTTTTCGCGTTTCCACTCCTCATCCTAGCGACTGTGCTGCTGATCAAAGTCTCGCGCAGGCGTTCGGCCTCGCAGCCGGTCATTGGGGCGTTCCTGTCGCTCGTGGTGCTTGCTGGGGCTGCCCACATTGAAACGACGGACTTCTTCATCTTGACGTGGGCCCTGGCCTTCATCCTTCTCGGACGGCGGACCGCTCTAAGCTCGTGGCGGTGGAGTTCGTTCATGATCTTGGCGGGGGCGCTGGTTGCCTCCCCGTTCACGTACGCGTACCTGCATGGAGTGGCCGAAGGCGTCGGCGGCCAGTACTGCGTCTTCCCCACCTACTGGCTGGAGGTCTTCGGGCCCGTCGTGGGGCTGGCGGCGCTGGGGCTCGGGGTCTTAGCGTGGCAATACAGGTCAGCCTCTGACAGCTACCTGACGAGGCTCCTGCTCTCCTGGTCCGCACTGGCCGTGGCGATCGGGGTCCTGGGATACGTCAGTCAGTTTCCAATCTCAGACTCCGACAGGGCGCTCCTTCTCTTCCCTCTGCCGCTCGTTTCATCGTTCGGGATGGTCTGGCTCGTCGACCACATCCCGAGGCTTCAGCGGTCTTCTCAGACCCGTCTGCTGGTCATCTTCGCAGTGGCCATCCCGCTGCTGACTGTCCCGGTCGTTTTCAGCTACGCGGCCCCGCACTTCAAGTACTTCGTGGAGCACGGCCCCTCCTTTGTCACCTGTGCCTCAAAATGAGCCTCAGGTCACCTCTGAGGAAGGCTTCTTGCGGCTCTGTTTCAGGAACAGGGGGACAGGTCGCCCTGTCTCGTTTGGAGGGGTGGGGGGAGAGGGCGGACATATGGGTTGATGGTCAGAACAGATGGCTTGACCTATTACGGAACGCAATCAGTAGAGAGGCGCGAGCGAATTGAAGACCGCTTGGGCCATCGGCGTCTTTTCCGAGGTCTTGTTCGTCGTGGGTGTCGCCCTCATCGCATGGGGGGTCTACAAAGCCGCAAGTTCCTCGATTCCAATGGGTTCCTGCACGGTGCTCATTTGCGTCGTCTACACGCGTCAGATCATATTATCAGATTTCTATCTTGGACTCGGTCTTCTCATCGCTTCGGCCATCGGATTCCTGTTCACTCTGTGGTCTTACCGAAGAGCATCCATCCCTCAAGGTGAAACACCGAATTGAATCCCCCGAGAGACGAAACGGAACCCCTTTGACCCATGATTCAGGAGGGTCACCGCTTGCAAGAGGGTAGTGTGCGGATGGTGGTAGTGGCCATTCCGGCCTACAACGAAGAGAAGAGCATAGGGAAGGTGATTGTCCAGGCCAAGAAGCAAGCGGATGCAGTAATCGTCTGTGACGACGGCTCGACCGACTCGACCTGGAGGATCGCTGCTTCTCTTGGGGCTGATGTCGTCCGTCACGAGAGGAATTTGGGTTACGGGGCTGCCATCGCCTCTCTGTTCAGGAGGGCGAGAGAGATGAACGCCGAAGTCATGGTAACCCTCGATGGGGACGGCCAGCACGACCCCGCAGTCATCAGGACGCTCACGAAGCCCATTGAAGAGGGCGCGGCAGACATCGTGATAGGATCGCGCTTCTCCGAGGAGGGGAGTTCTCAAATGCCCGAGTACCGGCGCGCGGGCGCAAAGGCGATTACCAAGCTGTTGGAGGTCATGTCGCACAGCGGCATCACTGATGCGCAGTCGGGATACAGGGCCTATGGTCGGAAGGCACTGGAGACTGTAGAACCGACGGAGATGGGGATGGGTGCGAGCACGGAGATACTCTCTCGCGCGAACGGAGCAGGCCTGAAGATCCTTGAGGTTCCGATCGAGGTCTCCTACGACGGGGATTCGTCGACGCACAACCCCCTCGTTCATGGGCTCGACGTTCTCCTGACGACCTTCAAGACCTGGTCAATCAGACATCCGCTTGTTGTCTACGGCGTTCCGGGGATGGCCTCACTCTTGGTCGCGGTGGGATTCTGGTGGTGGACACTTTCACTGTTCGCGGAGACTCACACGGTGGTGACGAACGTCACGCTGATCGCAGTCGCATCCACCATCGTCGGACTGATACTGATGGCCATCGCTGTCATCCTGTGGGTGATGATAAGCGTCGTTCGCGAGAGGTGAGTCCCAACGAACGTTATGATTATCGTGGGCACTCGCCCTGAAATAATCAAGATGGCTCCGATAATGAAAGAAGCGGACTCACGCCAACTGCCCTATTCAGTAATACACACGGGTCAGCACTATTCTCCAGGCATGAGCGACGTCTTCTTTGAACAGCTGGGCCTCCGCGAGCCCGATTACAACCTGAACATTGGGTCAGGGACGCACGCTGAAGAAACTGGCGGGATGCTAATTGCCATCGAGAGAATCCTCGCCAGAACAAGGCCAAGTGTCGTTCTCGTGGAGGGGGACACGAACTCGGTCCTGGCGGGTGGGCTCGCGGCAAGGAAGCTGAACATTTCGGTCGGGCACGTCGAGGCAGGCCTAAGGAGCCGCGATAGCACGATGCCTGAAGAGACAAATCGCATTTTGACTGACCACCTGTCTGAGTACCTGTTTGCGCCGACACGAACCGCGAGGAGCAACCTGATCTCTGAAGGTATCTCAGCCAGGAGCGTATGGGTGACAGGGAATACGATTGTCGATTCGCTCGCCGAGTGCGTCGACCTTGCCAGGCGCGTGGGCCGCCTTCCAGGTGGAATGCAGGATGGAGGATACCTTCTCTTGACCCTCCATCGGCAGGAGAACGTAGACGCAAAGGAACGCTTGCAGAGGATTCTCAGGGGCCTGGAAATGGTCCACAAAAAGACGGGACTGACGATTGTCTGGCCCATCCACCCACGGTCAAAGAGGGGTTTAGGTAGAGGCCATTTCAAGCCGGGTAAGGGTCTCAAACTCCTGAATCCTCAAGGCTACTTCTCTTTCCTGCGCCTTCTGATGGGTGCCAGGCTTGTGTTCACTGACTCGGGCGGAGTTCAGGAGGAAGCCTGTATCCTCAAGGTCCCCTGCGTGACACTGAGGGACAACACGGAACGGCCGGAAACGCTGCGGGTCGGTTCAAACGTCCTGGCAGGGAGCGACCCTGAGACGATTCTTGAGAAGACCATGATCATGTTGAGCAAGGAGAGGCGGTGGAGGAATCCCTTCGGAGACGGCCACGCCAGCGCTCGAATCCTGGACGTCATCGGCGATGGGCGGCGATTTGACTAGAATCCTGGTGACGGGCGGGCTCGGTTTCATAGGGACCAACCTCGTCCGCGAGTTGAGGGACAGGGGACACGACGTCTGGGTCGCGGACGTGAGACACTCAGACGACCCGAAGTCGGTCAGGACGGATGTGTCGGTCTTCAGGCAGGTCGAAAGGATTCTTGAAGGCCATGACTTCGAGTACGTCTACCACGCGGCCGCCGAATACGGGAGGTGGAACGGCGAGGACTACTACGAGAACCTCTGGGACACGAATGCGGTCGGGACCAAGAACATACTCAGGATGCAGGAGAAGAAACGGTTCAGGATGATCTTCTTCGGGAGCGCGGAGGTCTATGGGGACTACGAAGGGGTCATGAGCGAGGACGTGATGGACGATGTGGAAATCAAACAGATGAACGACTACGCCATGAGCAAGTGGGTCAACGAGATGCAGATCCTGAATTCGGCAGCGATGTTTGGCACGGAGACAGTCAGAGTGAGGCTGTTCAACGTCTACGGTCCCGAGGAGCACGTCACCCCGTACAGAGGGTTTGTTCCGAACTTCATCTACAACGCGATGAACGACAGACCGTACACCGTCTACCTCGGCCACAAGCGGACTCTCGAATACGTAGGCGACATCTGCAGGACCCTCGCAGACATCCCCGAGCGATTCAAGATCGGTGCAGTCTACAACCTTGGCGGAGACGTGCAATACGAAATCAAGGCAGTGTCCGACCTGATCCTCAAGCAGCTCGGCAAGGACGATTCGAAGGTCACCTACAAGGAGTCTGAGCACTTTACCACGAAGGTCAAGACCCCTGATGCCACTAGGGCGAAGAAGGACCTCGGCTTCAAACTAAAAGTACCCGTAGAGGAAGGAATTGCGAAGACCATAGAATGGTTCAGGAGGCTGCCACCTCAGCAATGACGAAGAAGATGAGCTCTCAGGAGGTCCTGAATCACTATCGCAAGAAGACGATACTGATCACGGGAGGAGCCGGCTGCATAGGGACGAACCTGGCCAGGGCCCTCATCAAGGCGGGACCGGAGAGGGTGGTCATCCTCGACGACCTCTCTGCCGCGTACGAATGGAACATCCCCAAGGACTCGAAGGTGACCTTCCTCAAAGGCAGCATACTTGACGAGGAGATGATGAAGAGGGCGTTCGGCTACAAGCCCGAGTACGTCTTCCACCTGGCTGCGCACTTTGCAAACCAGAACAGCGTCGACCACCCGGAGACGGACCTGCTAGTGAACGGGCTGGGGACGCTGCGTGCTCTGGAGTACTCGAGACTCGCGGACGTGGAGAGGTTCGTGTTCGCCTCCTCAGGCTGTTCGGTCTATGGGAGCAATGCGCCGTTGCCGCTAAGGGAGGACTTCGTCTCGATCCATCTGGACACGCCCTACCAGATGAACAAGTTGGTGGGGGAGCTGTACTGCAACTACTTCTTCGATTACTACAAGCTACCAGTCGCGACGGCCAGATACTTCAATGTGTACGGACCGGGCGAGGTTCCCGGGAAGTACCGCAACGTCATTCCGAACTTCATCTGGGCTGCGATGCACGGTAAGGCACTTCCTGTCATGGGTACAGGCAAAGACACGAGGGATTTCACATTCGTCGGGGACATCGTGGACGGCACCCTCCGTCTAGGCGTGATAGAAGGCGCTCTGGGAGGAGCATTCAACCTAGCATCTGAGACGGAGACAAGCGTCATCGACCTCGCCAAGATGGTCAACGATGTCACTCACAACAAGACTGGGACCACGTACACTTCCAAGAGGGACTGGGACAAGTCCTCCAGGCGTCGGGCTTCGATAGAGAAAGCGAAGCGGGTTCTTGGCTATGATCCGCAGACGCAATTTGCGGACGGACTTCGAACCACCTACGAATGGATACGCAGCAACTCCAAACTCATTTCCAACGCGCTTGATGAATAAGTGAGAATCGTCGTTCTCTCCCTCATCTATCCCCCTGACCTTGGGGGTAGCGCGACCAGGGCGAGGAATATCGCTCGCGGCCTTCAGCTAAGAGGAAATGAGGTGACCATTGTCGCCGGATTTCCCCACTATCCAGAGGGAGATGTTCCGAAGTATCTCAGGAAGAGGGCACTTGTCAAAGAGGACGATCATGGAATAACTGTGATACGGACGTGGGTTCCCCCTCTGGCTTCGAAGGGCCTTCTCAACCGTCTGGTCATCTTTGCCTGCTTCATGGTCTCATCTCTGTTCGCACTTGTCTACGTCCGCCGCGTCAGTGGCGTCTTCGCCTCCAACCCGCAGATACTCGCCGTGTTCCCTGCGAAGATCTATGGCTGGCTGTTCAGCGCTCCCGTGGTTCTGAACGTGGACGACCTATGGCCCGAGTCCCTTTCTGACCTTGGAATGCTGGGAGATGGTCTACTGAAGAGGATCTCGACACAGGTGGCACGGTCCGCGTATCGCACCGCCGACGCTATCGCACCAATCAGCCCAGCATACGTCGAGCCCATCGTCACAAAATATGGAGTTCCCAAATCGAAGGTGGAGGTCATCCCCGGGGGAGTCGACCTTACCCTCTTCCAAAGAGAGTCGAGCCCGAGTCAACGTTCCACGTTCGAGGTTCTCTATATCGGCGCCTTCTCTAGGGCGTACAACTTCAATCAGGTTATACAGGCAGCAAACGAACTGCGTGGAATCGAAGCGATCAGATTCCAACTGCGAGGCCAGGGCGAGATGGCTCCGGCCATCAGGGAGGAAATCGAGAGAATGCAACTCAGAAATGTCTCTCTTACAGAGAACACAGTCTCCCGAGCCGAGGCGGCTAGGCTAATGATGAACGCTGATGCATTGCTCCTACCTCTAAGTGGTTTGGAGTTTGTTGAGATGGGCATCTCTTCCAAACTGTATGAATATCAAGCCGCAGGGAGGCCAATCGTGTGCTGCTCGAATGGGACCCCTGGCAACTACGTGAGACAGAGTGAGTCAGGTCTGGTCGTGCAGCCTGGCGACTTCGCAGGCTTGGCCACCGCCATATCGCTTCTATCCAAGGATGAGGCGTTGGCTGCTAGGCTGGGCCGCTCAGGTCGCGAATTTGTCCTGAGTCGTTATTCTGTCGAGCAAGTCGGCGAAATGGCCAACAGCATGTTTGAGAGTGCACGCTGATGCAATACAGAAGACTGGGCAAAAGCGGTCCGAAGGTCTCCGCGATCGGTCTGGGCACTGGTCAATTCGGCGCACCGGGATGGGGTTACGGATCAGTATACGGAGATGCACAGATCACCAATGTCATTCGCACAGCTCTGGAAACGGGAGTCAGCCTAATCGACACGTCTGAGACCTATGGGAACGGGAAGTCTGAAACCATACTGGGAAGTGTCCTAGGAGAGTTCAGGAGGGACGATTACGTGGTGATTACGAAGGTCGCGCCTTGGAATCTGTCATTCGATCGAGTCTTGAAGGCTGTCGATTCAAGTCTGAAACGGCTTCAGCTTGATTACGTGGACCTGTACTTGGTGCACTACCCCAACCCGTTTGTTCGTATGCGCGATACCTTTCGGGCGCTGGAACGGCTAGTGAAGGAGGGCAAGATCAGATACATTGGCGTCAGCAACTTCAATCCCATGCTACTCGAACATGCTCAGGGATGCATGTCGAAGAACGAGTTGGTGGTCGACGAAATAGAGTACAACGCGCTCTCTCGGAGATCAGAGAAGCATACAATTCCCTACTGCGCCCGGAACGGAATAGGAGTAGTTGCGTTCAGTCCCCTTGCAGGGGGCCTTCTCACTGGCAGATTTTCTGCCGACCTTCGTCCTAGAGACAGGGCCCGTGCGTTCAACTTCCTTAACCGAAAAGGCTACCTCTTGAAGGCCGAACGATTGTTTCAATGTCTTCAGAACATCGCCACCTCTCGTCAGGTAAGCATGGCCCAAGTCGCGCTGGCCTATCTGCTTCGACTGGATTGCGTCGTGGCCATTCCAGCTGCTTTGACAGACTCAGAGGCCAGGGACAATGCGAAAGCCCCCCTCATGCAACTGACAAGGGAGGAGATTCTAGCCATAGATGGGCTATCAACTCCCGTAGGCGGGCCTACCTACATTTTTGACCACTTCATCATTAGGCCCATTTCATGGGCGAAAGAGTCAATGAAACATATGTCGGGCCCAACTCTTTGAACGTCGGGATAGTCACGCCTTTCTTGACCCCAATGGCTGGGGGATCAGCCACTTCTGTACTCATCCTAGCTCGAAGCTTGCAGACGAGAGGGCACAGTGTCACCGTCTTCACATCGGACTATCACAGGGAGGAATCCAAATTCGAGGACGAAGGCGATTTGACCATTGTCGAGTCTCGGTGCCTAGCGAATCTTTCAGGACTTCTGTACGCCCCCGAATTGAAGAAGGAATTGAAGAAGGGTGCCCAAACCATTGAAGTCTTCGATTTTGCCAATTTCAGGACGTACCAGAACATTGTGGCAGAGAGCTTCGCAAGGCAACACGGGATACCATACGTTCTGAGGGCGCACGGGTCGCTACCGCGATTGGGAAAATCCGTCCCCAAGTGGATATTTGACATGACATACGGCAACAGAATCCTAGACAATTCTTCCAGTATGGTCGCTGTGACTCAGGCAGAAGCAAACCAGTACGAGACATTCGGCGTTGAGCCGCGCAAGATTTCTGTTATACCAAATGGCGTGGAGTTGAACAAGTTCTCTAATCTACCTACTCGAGGAGAGTTCACCTCAAAGTTCAAGATAAGTCAAAACACGAGGATTGTTCTCTTCCTTGGAAGGATCCATCGGATAAAGGGTATCGATACGCTCCTCAAGTCGTACTATCGTCTTACAAAGGACAAAAGCGACAACGATAGCCTGCTCGTTATTGCGGGACCGGACGATGGGTATCTGCGCGATGCTCAACTTCTGGTCCGTCGACTTGGCATCAGAGACAAAGTCCTCTTCTGCGGACTATTGAACTTCAAGGAGAAACTAGCTGCCATCGTTGATTCTGCTGTTGTAGTTCTTCCCTCATATTACGAGACCTTTCCAAACGTTGTGTTGGAAGCGTACGCATGCTCCAGACCAGTCATTGCATCCAGGGTGCAAGGAATGGAAGAGATTGTTATTGACGGACAAACGGGAATACTATTCTTGGCCAGTAACGTCGAACAGCTAACCGAGGGCATTTCGAGCGTACTCAGGGACGTTGAAGGGGCCAATGCAATGGGGAGACATGCAAGGGAATTGGTTGAGCGTGAATACGACCAGAACAAGTTGATTCTACGAACCGAAGCCATCTACGAGGAAATCGCTGGAGCATCAAGATCGAACCCACCGAATGCTCATTAGGCAGGCTGTGCTGCGATTTTCCACTGGTCTCCCTGTGCAGAAACGCTCAAACAATCATTCTCCTCTCGAGGTTCGATAGGCGAGTGGCTTGATGGCTATTGACCGCCGTGTACAAAACAATGTGTGCGTGGTAACATTTCCACTCGAAGCGGCCGCGTCTTCTCCTATCCTCAACCTTGTCAAGATACTCCGCCCGCGCACGAAGTCGCTTTACGTCATCTCCGGTGGAGAAACCGACCAGATGTTCCAAGCAAAGGGGATGAAAAACGTTGCCAGCGTCACCCACAGGTCGTATGAGAGTCCCATCAAGCGGGCCGTGTCATTCGCACTCACAAACTTCCAGTTCCTCGTCAGAGTCATCGCGCTTCGGAAACGAGTTGGGCTCTTCGTGTTCTTCATCGGCGGAGAGAACTTGTTGATTCCTATGTTGGGGGCCAGACTTTTGGGAGTCAAAACCCTGCTAATGCCAGCAGGTGATGCAGGGAAGGTCTACATGTCCAGTGGTGACTCATTGGGAAAAGTCCTATCCGTCCTCACTGCGTGCAGTTTCTTCCTCGCAGACACTCTGGTTCTTTATTCCGAGAACACCATTGTGGGAATTCCCCTCGAGCGGTACCGACACAAGATCGTCATAGGGCATGAGGGCTTCATTGATTTCAATAGATTCTCTCCAACGACTAGCATTGCGTTTAGACGTCAGATGGTCGGCTTCGTCGGTCGCCTTGACAAGGAGAAAGGGATCTTGAATTTGATTCATGCTATCCCAATGGTGCTCGACAAGGTGCCTGCAGAATTTGTGATATGCGGTGATGGCTCACTTCGCAGAGACGTGATAGACTTTCTTAGCTCAAGAGAGTTACTCCCAAATGTGAGGATTGAAGGCTGGATCAATCATGAAGTTCTACCGAGGTATTTCAATGAGTTTAGACTGCTTGTCCTCCCGTCCTACACTGAGGGACTTCCAAATGTTGCCCTAGAGGCGATGGCATGTGGGACACCGGTTCTTATGACAAAGGTGGGCGCACTGGCCGAAATGGCGACAGATGGCAAAGAAATCTTCTTCTTAGATTCGAACGACCCACAAGTGATTGCTGATAGTATAACTTCTGTTCTGACTGATCCTTCGAGATTGCAGCAAGTAAGTGATGCAGCTCTCAATTTTGTCCGAACGAAGTTCGGTTATCGGAGTACATCTCAAGCGTGGGATTCGCTACTCCCCACCCTTGGCATAGATGGGGACTAGATTTGGAGTCGAACGATAGACAATCTGACGCGCAGATAAGAAAGGCAACCCGCGACTCCTTGTCCACCTCGCCGGCCTACCCCACCGGTCTTAAGCATGCCGCAACAGAAGAGCTCCTCGGCGGCACCTTGGATTCCGCCGAGAAGCGTCGGAAAATAGTCTTGGTCTGTCATTCGTTCTTGCCGAATCTGGGAGGAGTTGAAAGTCACGTCTACATGCTAGCAAGGGAGCTAGTCAAGAGGAATTTCGAGGTCGTCGTGATGACGAATGCATTGACGATTAAGAGATCCAGGTTCCTCTTTCCTAAGGCGTCAACGCGGAGGAAACATCAAGAAAACCTAGGAGGAATTAGGGTGATAAGATGCTGGTTCTTCCTTGACTTTGTGTTTTGCCTTCTGAACCAATCGAGAGACGCATATTTGGTGCATGTTCACGGGCCTTATGTTCCGTATCCTCTAGCGCTGAGCCTATTGAGGGTGAAGATGGACTGCTTCAATGCAATTCAGTCAGTCAGGGAGCTTTTCCAGAAACCGATAGTCTGCACGTTGCACGGTCTCCATCTTAGGTTTGGGCCTGAATTGGCCTTTTTGGACTTTCTGGCCCTTGATTCCGCTGATTGGGTAATTGCTGTTGACTCGGAGATGCGTAATGACCTAATAGCGATTGGGAAGAGAAACGTTAGCTACATACCAAATGGCATTGATGATTCTCAACTATGGCGAGAGAGAGACAACAGATCTTTGAAACCATCTTCGCGGACGTTCTCAATCATCTGTCCTCGGAGGCTCGACATCAAGAACGGCATAGAGTACGGAATACTAGCTTTCAAGGAGCTGGTAAGTCATTACGTCCCAAACTCCAACCTAGTCATAACTGGCCCTGGGTACGGCGATTCGTATGAGATGCACCTGCGAGATCTGCTAGCGGAATCGGAGCTCTCGGGAAAGGCACGTATTCTAAATGGCCTGGACCACGCTTCACTCATGCAGAAGATATCCGAATCTGATCTAGCACTCTTTCCCTCCCTATGGGAGTCAACAAGTATTGCTGCCATCGAATGCCTATCGAGGGGAGTCCCGGTGGTGGCCTTCAACACTGGTGGACTGCGTGATATAGTTGAAGATGGTTACAACGGATTCCTTGTACCTCCGAAAGACGTCAGCGGTATGGCGAGTTGCGCAGCAAAACTGCTTATGTCAGGTGAACTTTACGCCCAAATGTCCAGAAATGCTAGAGTCTCCTCCGAAAAGTTTCAGTGGAGTGAGTTGGAAAGTCACGTACTGCGAGTGTACTCTTTGGCGGTATTGAGACGAGCAACAAGACCGTAGGCAAACATCGTTGAGACGATCTAGCGAAATAATCATTGCATGTGTCTCCGCGGCTGCACTGGCTGGATTCTTTTGCTTAGTGCTTTTCCAGACTGCAATCGAACCGGTGTTAATTGCATTCATCATCACATGCGCGGTCTCGCTATGCTTTCTGATTCTATGCCCCGACCTAAATGTCAGCCTACCCTTGTCGAGTTATGGCGTAATCGGATACTACGTCGTCGCTGCATTTTCAATACTCCTACTCACCCTCCCTCCTCATGAGTCGAGCCCTCTCTACTACGAGTGGTCTTCGATTGGAGTGTTCAGCTACATTAGGTTGGGCGCATCTGTCTTTGTAGGTGCCTTTCTCATTGGCCATCTGCTTCTTGAGTTGTGCGGCTTTGAATCCCTCAGAGGATTCAGGAGAATAGTGACGTCATACATTATGAGCATTTTTCTGATTAGCTCCATAACATACGCATTCATTCTGTATGGCGAAACCCAAGAATCATGGGCAGGCATACTGACTCTCGCATCTGCATTATTGGCCGTTTCGTGCGTGAAAAGATTCCGGAAAGGGCTTTCACGAGAATCTGCTGGTATCTCTCCAAGTATATTCGCGCCTTCATTGCTTGTAATGATTACTGTCTCGGCCCTATTGCTTTGCGCAGACTTCATCGTAGCGGCCAACTCCTTTCCATTGATTCCTGGTGACGAGTGGTTCCACTTTGGTCTATCGTTACAGCTAGCCAAGGGTTTCCCTGTGTCAGCGACCGGAGTTTTGGTGCCGTCCTACGACTTGTGGTCCTCTGCTTTTGTTATAGGATATTCCCAGCTAACGGGATTACCAGCCGCAAATTCATTCGTCTCTCTAATTGTTCTCTTGGTTATGCCCTTGTTTGGGCTCTACGCCTTCCTTCGAGAACGTCTGGGAAGAGCTTCGAGAGTAGTGCCGATAGCCGTCCTGTTGCAGCTTTTTGGTGGCTTCGGCTGGTTGGCTCTCGCCTGGTCAAGTTCCCCAAATCTTTACTCCAGCATATATCGAGTTGGGCTCAACACATACGACCTTTGGATACAAAACGGCAATTTCGGCCTCCTAGTGTCACCAACATACCTTGTTGGGCTGGTTGGGCTTTTCACTCTGCTTATCTGCGTCTTTGAGAAGAACAGGGGCGTTGCAAACCTTCTGTTATTCAGCTTTATCTTGGCGGAAGTCTACCTAGGGCATCTCGCAGAGGCTATCTTTGTGATTGGATTTGCCTTTGTTTTGTCTCTAGCGCAGAATTGGGATGTTCATAGGCGATTGTTCACAGCATCGGCGTTCTCCCTCGGGTTGCTCGTCGTTGCTATAGTCGATTTCATTGGCCCAGGTCCACAGTACACGAATAGTTCAGTTTTCTATTTGGCGTTAGTACTTGCAGTCGGCATAGGACTGGCGCAATTGCCCCTGAATTTCAGAACAACAGCCGCCAGAATATCCAGGCAGGTTGTGGCTGCGCTGCGTTCCAGACAATTGAAGATTCTAGCAGCGCTCGCGATTATCGCAGCAGTACTGTATAGCATAGGGCTAGACATTGAATTCTATGGTAAGATTACTTTCGCGGTGACGAACCCTGCCGTGCCGTTATACTTCTACCTTCTGAGACTCGGAGTAGTGGGCAGCTTCGCCTTGGCTGGATTGTTGTTAGTCCTGGTCGGAAGGGCCAATGCCACCAGAGTCACAAAAATGCTAGATCTCCTCGTCTTCGCCTTGCTCGGTTTTATCGTGCAGCATTTCGCACTTTCCACTTCCAGTGGGATGTGGCCCGAGTACAGATTCACATTGATATGGATTCCTCTAAGCGTTTTTTCTGCATTCGTGATTGTTCACATTCTTGATACGTTGCGTCATCGTGGGCAACCAGGTCGGCATCTTCTGAGGAGTGTGGCTGTTGGTGTAGTGGTCTCGTCCATTCTAGTTTCTGGTTTTGCGTCAACGGCGTTCGCGGTCGTCTATTATTCTAACGAATCGACACAGCAACCATCATTCTCCAACGCTGACCTCAGCGCACTGACCTTCGTCAAGAACAACATTTCCGCGAATGCCACTGTGATAGCAGCTTCTGAGGAAAGCCAACAACAGTTGTATTCTTTTGGGGGTGTTAACATGCTACATGTCTGGGAACTCTGGGACGAGCCTCTTCTTTCGGCGAAGAATCCTTTTGCCGTCTTCTCGATTCTTCATGACTCCAAAGCCGCTTATCTGTACCTGCGGAGCCAAGACCTTGGGTTAGCTCAAGCTGGAAGTTTCTTCTATGGGTTCCTCTTGAACCAGCTTCCGATTGTCTACAAGAACAGCAATGTCACAATTTATAGGATTCCTGAACTATACCCTCCGGTAAATTCCTCCTCAGATTTGTGGATTCCCAACCCAGACTCGCCCAATGGCAGTTCCAACCTAGACTCACTATACCAAGAGTACTCTACTCTTACTGCATTTGCTGCGTCCGGATGCGCGTATAGTGTTCTACCAGATCCAAGTCAGGCTCCGGTAGGACACTTCAAGTTGCTCTTGACAGACACGCTATTCGATTCCATCTCACTTCGGAATTATCTCACTTCTGGAGGTAGTGCCATCGTGCTAGGCCAAGAGCCAGGAACAGCGGCATCGATGATCTCTCTTGGTATCAAGTCACTAGCAAATGCAGATGCCATAGCGTTCAATGATACTTACTTGGACATAGGCGACACACAAGTGCCTGTCTTGTCTGTAAACGATAGCTCCACCACGATCACCGGTGATTACACGTTGAATGGAACAGCCGTAGGCGGCTTAATGTTTTCTGAGCGTGTTGGTTCGGGCGTTCTGTCGTATCTGAACCTTCCGCGGATGCTTCCAGGAGCGATTGATCAGGAGGGAGCATTGGTCAGAGCAGTCTTACTAGGTCTGGGTCTTGCGCCCGTTCCACAAGACAACCCCACTCCGATTTATTATGATTCGACTAATGGGAGTGTCTCTTTGCCTGAATCGTTTGAATTGTCAACAGGAAGTTTGCTGACGCAGCTTGGTATGAGACTGAATGTGACGAATCTGTCGGCGGGTTCGGTCAATCTAGGCTCTGTTGGACTCACCGGTCTCAGCAGCCAAGGGGTTGTAAAGATATCTGTAGTATCTGAATATCCAACGCAGGTCAGTGCTGCAAAAGGCGATGAAGAGGTGCTGCCGGTTGGACCACTGGTGAATCTGACAAATGTCACCAACTGGTCTGTCCATACACATGGTCTACGAGCTAACGTCACGATGAATCCTCTTGCAGGTGGATTCGTGCTGAATACTGTTGCTTCAACTCATAATGACTCGTGGGTCGAGCTCAAAACCATCAGTCTGCCAGTCAATTTGACGCGCTATCAACTTCACATCAACGTCACTGGCAATGGCGTCATGGCAATTGCATTGGCGAACAGTAGCATGCATGAAGTTTTGAACCCATCATCTGAATATATCAACGGGTCCTATGATGCCACTCTTGACTTGAAAGGTAGCCTTCTCCAACCCGGGAACGGAATTTATCTTTCATTATTCTATTGGGCAGAGAATCGTGACTCTGGATCGCTAGATGTACATGAAATCGGGCTATCCTCAAGCTTTGTTCCTGTTTCCCTTCCTGTCGGGCTTTACGGATACTTCGGCATGTATTTGCAACCTGGAAGCCTGGTGACAATTGCGATTCCCAACGATAGCACCCTCAAAGTACAGACAAGCACCCTTTCCACGCCCATCTCGCTATCGGGCGATTCTTTGTCCTTCGTGCTTGCTCCTGATATGGCTCAAGGCAATTCGCTGAATCAAATATGTCTCTATATCAAGCAGCCTGAAATAAAAGCATCCGGAAGCCTGGTCTTTTATGATTCGTACATACATTCAGTTCCCTTCCAGTGGCTCACGTACGGGACGGATCTTCGCCTTTCTGGGGTCCAGGAATTCAGCATGCCTTTTGGGGATGGGAACTTCAGTGTGCTGGTTTTCCCATCCTATCTTGGGCAAACCGCATCTTCGTCGTTTCTTCCAAGCTTGATGAACCCCACATCGGGACTTTTGTTCTCCGTAGCTGTTCTCCTTATTCTTTGCATGCGGACCTATAACTTTCGCCGGTTCCATATTTGAAAGACATCACAGTCTTGCCTTCTGGTATACCACGGTGGAGTCAATACGAGGCAGTAAAAAGAGGCGCACTTGTGTCAGAAATGGAAGTGTTTTCGTCGGGGTTCCTTGCTTCAAACTCGGCGTATCTCTCTTCCTACTGCTGGTCACGGGACCCTCTGCATCACTGGAGCAGACTGTGGGAATATCCTTACACTTTCCTCGCTATCAAACGCCAAATTGGATTGGCCAACAAGATGAACGGCTCCTGCAGGATTCTTGACGCTGGCTCGGGCGTGACCTTCTTTCCTTATTTTCTTTCGCACAGTCTGAACTGCAGTGTTGATTGCTTGGACAATGACGCTTCACTAGGCACGATGTACGATATGATTGGAAGATTCGGTGGAGTCAAACCTGCCTTTCACTCCGCTGAACTCTCGTCGATGCCGTTTGAAGATGAGTCATTCGATATGGTCTATTGTGTCAGTGTCATAGAACACACCACGAAGAGACAAGAAATACTAAATGAATTAGGACGTGTCCTAAAGCACCAAGGTATTCTTGTTCTTACCTTTGACATTTCACTCGACGGGTCGTCCGAATTGTCCATTGAGGAAACAACCTTGCTTCTGACAGCGTTGCACAGCACTTTCAATCAAACAGGTATCTACAGTAAACTCGCTTCGACGCCGGATTCAAGAGAGTACCTGCTCAATACGATGCATCGATTCCCATGGCGCAGCGTATTCCAAATCATTCGGTTGAACGAAAAGCCCCTTTCGAGATCTCCCCTTCTCAAGGCGAATCCACTTCTGACAGTCTGGTGTGACACCTTCAAGAAGCTAATCGATCGTGGCTAGTCTGAAAGTCTAGTCCCAGGCAGCGCGCGCTATGGATTCGAACCTACTCAGACGCTAACCCCTCTGGGCCCGTGCATTGTCTTGACTCGGTTCAGGAGGAACGCCACCGTCTGACCAAAGGACATCCTAGTTTAATTGTAGTTGAAAGAGAGTGGGTCACGTGCAGGGAGACGACGGGAAGGATGCTCAAATCCTGATCGTGATTTCAAACTACAACAAAGAAGCTGAGCTTCGTGAATGCTTGCCGACCCTCCACACAAGCATAAAACACGATGGCGCAAACGTTGACCGGTATCGCGCGTTCCTTACTGACAGCCATTCGAATGACGAGTCATGGGAAGTAATGGACAAGTTCCGAAAATCACATTCGAACATCACTCAACTGACGCTCATGAATGACGTCGGCGCCGTGAGAGGATTTGGACGCAGCGTCTTCAATGGCCTACGGAGGTATCCTGGTGCAGAGTCGGTGATTACCATAGATAGTGACGCCGTAGTATCCCCGGGCTTCTTGAAGGCGCTCTCGAAAAAGACCAACCAGTCAGGAAGCATAGGCATGTACGCCACGAATCAATACGACCGCAAGCAAAGTGAAATACATAGCTCCACGGGACATTACGTGACAATCTCAGGAGGCGCCCTTGATAGGGACTACTGTGACAAACCTAACACACACGGCAAGTCGATTCTCTGCCCTTGCTTCTCGGGGGCGATGTACTCCGTGAGGATGTTGAAGCAGGTCAGGATGATACGCGGAGGAGGTCGCACCAATCATCCCTACTCGCACTACTACGGATGTCCAGAACTTGGGTTCAGGGCTCAGCTGAAGGGGTGGGACGTTGAATTCGTGGCGGAAGCCAGAATGCTCCACCACCGAGCCAGTCCGGATGAGATAGAGGGGACCCAAAAGCCCAACATGGAAATATCTCGTGCCCTGAACATCATGAGGTTCTTCCCAAGCTGTGAAGTCGAGAAATCACTTGCCCGCTGTTTCGAGGACCAACACGCACATGACAAGAAAGAGCGCATAGCCGAGGCTCGCAGGTTCCTCAAGACTGATGAGGTGACGCGACTCGGCACCTTTTCTGAAGAGGCAAAACTGAAGCTCTTCGAACGACTTGTCCAAGTAAATGGTGAGTGAGGGATGAGCGCCATCTCGGCTCAGGCGCCTCCTTAGAAAGAAGTCCCGGCCAGGGCGCCTGTTCCTCTAGGGGTAGGCCCCGCTAGAAGAAAGAACCTACCTAGACGCTAACCCCACCGGGCCCGAACCATGTCCGCCACTCGCGGATCCCCCAACGTTGCCTAGCGCGCGGCATCTGAATGCTCTTAATCTGGAGTCCCTATGAAGATGAGTCAGTAGCGTGTTTCGTGGCGCGTCGCGTCAGCACATACGATGCCACGATTGCCACCGTGACTAGAAGAGCGACACCTTGCTGAACCGGGAACTCGGGAATCCCCGAACCGCCTCCCGAGGAAGTGGAAGAACTCGTGGTGGCCGTAGATGTATTCGTTGAACTCATGGAAGTGGTAGTGTTTTGAGCTGGAGAACCAGCCGAAGCAAGAACGAAGAGAGATGTAGTCTCTCCGTTTTCTTGACCAGCATGCTGTACCAATCCATTTGTGACAACGTAGTCCGTGTAGACGCCGCCGTCGGATCCTTGTAAGGCTGAGAAGATCGAAGCGACCTGACTTAGAACAGGTGTGTATTGTGTAGCAAACTGCTTCGTCTGAGTAGTATTCTCCATCATCTCCCAGACAACGAGATCTAGCGCGAGTTTGTACGAAGCATATGTAGTAGTGTAGGCCTTGTCGGCGATCCCAAGGCCATTCCACAAGCTGTTTGTGCTGATGAATGCGTCCTCCGCTGCTGCGTAATTCTTCACTTGCATGTTGTACATGGCGTAGTACATCTCCAGGTCCGCGTAGTGGCTAGTACTTACGGGACCTATCACCCCATTGAAGATGGTCGATCTGATTGTATACACTCCGCTTGTTCCAATCGTAATGTCGTTTCCGCTGGAGAAATTCCAAGGAGTGGGATAGTGCCCGAAGAGAACGAACACGCCATTCCAATGTCCGTACAACCCACCGTACCTCTGGATTGAGGATTTGATTTGGTCTGCCAGTGATAGGGCGGTCGAATTCCCTGTTTCATTATAGAGCTTGAGAAGCGCGTTGTAGTCTAGCGCCTGATCATCCGAAAGATAGATGGTCGTGCCCTTTGGAGTCGTGCTCATGAGGCCAAGAGAAGTATTGAGTTCTGATGCATAGAAGTTCAGGGCGTCTTTGTAATCGAAGCTGACCCCCTGGAACGTGAAATTCTCTGGTTTCGCCAGTGCTCCCTCAAACTTTGTGGCATAGTACTTCGTGAGATCTGTCAGATAGAATGGAAAAACGGAGGAACTCGTATTGTCATAGTGAGGCTCTATTTCGCTCCTCTCGTGATATTCATTCCAACTGTAGATCAGAACCATGTTGACTCTGCTGTGGTTCAGGACGTAGTTCCACTCGCTCTGATAGAGACTTAGGTTGTAAGAGACATCGAACCGCATGTAGCTGGATCTGCCGCCAGCTTCGAAGAGACCTCTATCGTCGTACCTTGGAATGATGGAGACGATGCCGTTGCTCGATATGTCCGGATTGCCTTCGTAGTTGGACATGATTTGATTCTGGTGCCCCTGAAGATACTCGCTCGGAGCTCGCCAAAAGGTGACGTTCACGTACGGGTTGTTCCCGACGACTTCGTTGACGAACGAGTCGTTCAGGCTGACCCCATAAGGATCAAGGGGATTGAACCAGAAGAGGTATGGCGTGCCGCTGGCTTCATCGTTCAAGACTGTGTCCGGGTATTTCGAATAGAAGTGATCATCGATGTACCTGTAGACGTAGGAGTAATTCTGCGCTGAAAGAGAGCCCTCGTTGAAGGCGTCCACCATTATCGAGAGCTTGAATGTTGGAAAGTCTGAAGAGACGAGCCTGAAGAGATTCAATGTCGCCCTGTCTATCGAGGCAGCGGACTGGTTGGTCAGACTCGGGTTCGAGAAGCTGTACACACCCCATCCCCACCAGGATACCACCGCGAAGTCGATGCCTGCCTGCTCCATCTCAGCTATCTGAGAAGAGATGGTGTCGTTGTCCATCGTGGAGTAGTAGCCCTGGATTGGTCTATCCGAGACAATCCCGCTCGAGCTGTCGTTCCAATGACTGGTGTCGAATCCTCCGGTCCAAGCGGATGTGGTGTAGTTGTATCCGTACCACAGATAGAGGAACGCGCCCACCAGTTTGCCATTCGTGGTGGGGCTGCTCGAAGTGGATGTCGAAGTAGTGGTAGAGGAGCATGACGAGGAGGACGTTGAGCTGACAGGGCTGGGGCGGGAGCCCGCGAAGAAGCCGAAGACGACCATCGTAAGAAGCAAGAAGACGATGACGGCTACGGTCAGACCTCTCGAAGCCATCGCGTCAGGCTATGCGAGAAGATGATTTGAAAGTGTGGCATGGGCGCTTCTCAGGGTAGGCACTGCTTCGGATGGTCGGTCAGGACCTCCGAGGATTCCTCCGCCTGAGGCCGCCCCCCACCTTCATTGGAACGCCTCTTCCAGGAATTTGTACCCATCATATTCGCCCCTCCGCCAATCGGCGATGCGGTCCGGAGATGAGGAGAGTATCGATTTCGGTACTATCTCTTCGGCGCAGTAGTACTCGACCGGGACTACATCGCAATCCAGTCTCATGACGACTTTTGGACTCCCGCAGTTGGTGCAAAGGCGTCCGTTCCTGCGGCGCTCCTTTTCCACCATGTCGGCGACCGTTGTCCAGCAGTTCTGTGGCAACGCGGTGTGCTCCTTGCAAAAATAAGTAACTCTGAAGCCGGTCGTCTTCCACTCGAGTCCCTTTACCACTTCGACCTGGATGGCGTCTTCGGACTTCTCAACGACCTCAGGGGACTGGCACACATAGCACACCCTCGCCTCGGCCCGCCTCTCTTCTTCGGCCCGGACCTTCTCGGCGTCTCCTTTCATTTCGATGGACAAGCGAATCCACTCCCAGAGATGGGCTCCCATGCCCTTGCCGATCCAATCAGCGAAGAGCCGGTCATTCTTCATTATCATGAAGTCATGATAGTCGCAGAGCCACTGCACACAACCCTTGCGGCCCCAGAACGAGTACTCGATGAAGGGCCAGTGTTTGTCTGGCAGGTAGGCCAGGAAGCCTTCCTTGTTTCTCCTGGACATCTCTGGGAATCTGTCGCGAGGAACGATCTTCCGCCCCCGAAAGGTGGGAGCCCTAGTCTTCCTGTACTGATGATTCAGATACCCTGACATCCAGGAGCACCCTCCTCTTGAACTCCATCAGCTTGACGGCCTCCTTGCTGTGTCTGGAGAAGACCTGACTCCAGGCATCCACAGAGCGGACGTCGCCCCGCTTGAGGCTCTTGAGCGTGTGTTCCTCGGCCGCCTTCGCCAGCCGCTTGTGCTGCCGGCCCCACCAATCGGGGTTGTCCCAAGCGTTCGAGTCTTGTGCTGATGACTCATGGAAGCCAACAGCATCCCTCTCTTTGCCCCCCTCGGCATCATTCTGTGTCTGCAAGCCGATGCCAGCATCTGGCGAACACTAATAACCGCAGGCGAAAGAAAGTTGCGCGTGGACGCATCATGGTGACAGAACGCTACTGCGTGACGCACGGCCGTTGGAGCGCCGACGCGCATGACGCGAGCTGTCAGTTCCTCGACGGTCCTCTCCGGAGAGATGGCGTGTACACCATGTTCATCCTGGAGGGGTTCCAGAAAACACCTTCCGTCAACAACATCTTCAGCATCCTCTATGCGATCCTCGATGGCCCGAAGTTCCAACACCAGATTGTCGATGCGACTGATCTTGCACGTCAGACAGTTGCCGAGACCCTTGTCCCAATGTTCGAACACAACATGATCACCATAACCCCGGGACCATACCATGGCGCGGTCGACGAGACCAAACTGGTCGGGATAACTGAGCAGGGTCGGAAGACGTACGAGGGCCTGGAACCATGGATGAACAAGATGTTCCCGAACTGGCGGAGTCAAATCGGCCAGACAAGGGCCGACCGTCTTGGCAGATTTCCCGTTGACTGACGGCAAGAACCGTCTCGGGACAACGTGTCGCGCGCACGGCGACCTTCATCCTCAGTTTGCCCCCCTCACCTTGATCCCTGTGTGCCGCCGATTGTACTTCGGCAGAAGCTCCCTGAGGCGTCGGACCACGTCGTCGGCGCTCTCCACGGAAATGACCCTGTCGTCCCTGAGCCCCGGATACCGTCTCCTCGAGTCTATGCGGACCCCGGCGAGTCTGCCGCTCCATCCGTCGACCCGGTAGGCGAGGATGAGCCGCTTCAGAGTCCACGCGAAAGCGATCTCTGAAAGAGTGCCGGCTCCTCCGCCCATCGCCACCACGGCGTCGCTGTTCGCCACAATGAGGTTCCTTGCAAGATCGATCCCCGTGGCGATTGTAATGTCGCTGTACCCCTCTGCCTCAGACGGGTCGAAGCCGGGGAGAACCGTGACGAGGTCTCCCTCGTGGTACCGCGCAGAGCTTCTCGCTCCTTCGGCGAGCGCCCTGGCCAGGTCCTCGGGACCGCCGGAGACTATCCTGTAGTTCTCATCGATCAGCCGCCTACCCAGAGCGACCGTCAGCTTCCGCTTCCGAGCGCTGAGGTGCACGTCGCCTACGACCCCAATCGTGTATCGTCTCAACCTAGGACGCTCCGCAGGAAGGCTTGGAGACTGTCTCCGCAATTAGGCTTTCCCGCTCCTCCTTCGTGAGCGTTCGCTTCAGGGGGGAAGGCTCGTACTGGTAACCCGCGCTGCCCCGTGCTCGATCATCAGACATGGGGTTTTCGGACCGAATGGAGAAGCTCCCCTATCCTGCGATACGACGCGCCATAGGCCACGCTCGAGGCCGCCATGTAGAACCCGAACCAGAGCACCAGGTCGTGGGAGCCTCCTCCTCCCCACACCAGGGCCTCGCCTGGCGCCTGGGACCAACCCGTGAAGGTCCTGACCAGGTCGCTGAGGAACATCCCCAGGACGCCGATCACGTACAGCTCGGCGGCCCTTCCGAGGGGCGACTCGTTCCTGCGCTCTGCGGTGTAGGCGAGTCCAATCACCGCTCCCAGGGCGGCAAAAAGAGACCCGAACCGGACGGGCGCCACCAGGGACCCCGAATTGGCCTGCACCAGGCCAAAGACCGCCAGCGCGAATATCGAGAGCGAGAACACCAGCGCCCAGAAGAGCCGGCCGCGAAAGAGCGTCGACCTCCCTCCGATCTTGCTCGAGGGCTCGACCACGACGACAAGGACGATGGAGAGCAGCACGGGCAGCACCGCTCCGTACAGATCGATTCCGACCTCCTCAGAATACAGCGGGAACAGGGCAATTCCCAGCCCGAACTCTGGGACGAGATCCAGGAGGACAAGACTGATTGCGAGGGCGAGAAGGATTGCCTCCAGGCCTCCCAGAACAGAGGCCCATGCCCCAGATCTGGCCTCCTTGCCAGACGGATCATTGCCGCCCATGCCTTGCCAAATCCGTCCCAACCTCCTTAAGTCTGCATCCCACATCTCTTTCTTCTTCGAAGCCGAAGGGGCGCAGCTGGAAGGCGACTGGCTCTGGTCTTGCGAGTCTCTTTTGGCGACCTCTCCCCTTCGCCGACCGGAGAAGACGGCGGTCGCTTATCTCCCCTGTGCGGACCGTTCGACCCATGGCTCAGACAAACGAAAGGTGCGACAAGTGCAGGAGACTCTGCGTCGAGAAGGACAACTGGCTCCGAGGTCCCCTGGAGGGGAAGTACGAGTACCTCTGCGGGACCTGCGCCCGGATGGAGGAGATGGTCTGGCCGCTGAAGTGGAAGCGAGAGGCCGAGGACCCGCGATGACGGTGAACGAGCGAGCAACCCACAGCAATCCAAATGAAGCATGAACCGAATCCAGCGGCATTGAAGATCCTCGTCACCCGCGACGCAACGAGAAAGGAGAATCACCCGTAGATTCAACAGAGCCGTGGTTAGCGATGCTCACCGAGGCCATAAATAACACGAACACGCATCTGAGGGAATGAAGAGGTCACGCGTGAATGCCCTCGGAATTGCGGCCATCGTGCTCTTCTTCCTCTTCATTGTTCCTATGATTCCTGGGACTCTCCCGTTCTGCAAAGGCGGGCCCCCACCGCACGGCTACTATTCTATCACATTCTTTCTCCTCGGTGCCGGGGTGGTCTTCTATCAGGGGACGACCCATTTGATGTGGAGTAGATCCCCTTCCTGTCAGTAGTCACCATCACCCAATATTGGACAACCCCTCAAATCACTCGAACATTGGACAGAACCCTGATTGGCGTTGCGCAATGGGTGACGGCAGACCCGTCAGACAGAACTCTTTCCCGATAGCATCTCTGCTACCTTCTCATGGAGAACCTTCACGTCATACTTGGTTCTCCCCTCGAAGACTGTCAATCGAAACTTCGTCTTGGACTCGATGTGCAGTGATGAAGTCCGTCCAACACCCCCCACTTCACTTATCCTCGCCGTGACGGTTGTTCCCCAAGAGGACTTGTCCCACGCTGAGTGGATGATGGGCATGCCTGTGCGATGGAGTTGCGGAGGAGTCTTCGCCACAATCTCTCCTTTCGCTTCGTCTGCCTCGATGAGTTCCCACAATAGAATCTGCATCGCGTCCCTCGTGGCACTGAAGACTTCGTCCGCAGGGAACGCAAATTCGAAATCCCCTGAATGGCTTCCCATAGGTTGCCTCAATTTACTCGATTGACCTCTTAAGCAGTTCCATCCGTTTGGCGAATCATCAAGAAGTTCTGTCAAGCCTTGAACACGCACAAAGGTCAACAAAACCGCAGTACTGTCAATGTGATATATCGACGCCAAAATGGGCAGTGGAGCGACCTCATGGCCATTGACATAGCGAAGCGTTCTGTGCGCGGGAGTCTCATCCTCTTCGCTTCGAACTTGGCCGCCACGGGCATCAACGCCATAACGATCATCCTGGTGGCGAGGTTGCTGGGGGCCTCCGATTACGGCATCTATTCTCTGGCGCTCGTGATTCCAGGCATACTGCAACTCTTCATCGGGTTCGGAGCGCTTCCCGCGGTAGTCAGGTACGCGGCCTACTACACTTCGATCGGAAGGGAAGACGAAGCAAAGAGGTTCACCATGAACGTCATGATCTTCCTGTTCGTGACCGGAGCGATCCTGACCGCCGTCAGCTTCTTCCTCGCTGGGAGCCTTTGCACCCTCATTCTCCAGCGCCCGGACCTCACGTCGTACGTCCAGCTGACGTCGCTGACTGTGCTCGGAACGACCATCCTTCAGACCGCCTCGACTGCGGCGATTGGCTGGAACTCGATGGCTCTGTCAGGATCTACGTCGGCCGCGCAGGCGCTCATCAAGCTGGCCCTAGCCCCGCTCCTCGTGCTCGCGGGCTTCGGGGTCACCGGGGCCCTCGTCGGCCACCTGGCGTCCTTCTTCTTGGCCGGGACTATCGGGGTGGCGATCCTCTACATGAAGAGGCTCAGGGGTTTCGGGAGCGTAAGGAACTTCGCCGCTGACGTGAAGATGATGAACGTCTACGGCCTCCCGGTCTACGGAGGCACCGTCCTGGTGGGCCTGGCGACCTACTTCGTCTACGTCCTCCTCTCCCGCATAGCCCCCAGCTACGCGGTCTTCGGCTACTACCAGGCGGCCGTCAACTTCACCGCGCCCATCGCCCTCCTCGCCTCTGCCATGGTCAGCGCGCTCTTCCCCGCCTTTGCCTCGATCGACGGAGTGAAGGCCGACGTCAACTCGGCCTTCAGGCACGCGTACAGGTTCGTGGCCTATCTCCTGACGCCGCTCATCGTCTCCATGATCGCGGGCGCGGGCCCGCTCGTGAGCCTGCTTTATGGCTCCGGGTACAGCGCGAGTGTCCACTACCTTCAGCTCCTGGCCCTCGCCTCACTTCCTACCGCGTTCGGGTACTCCGTCCATCCCGCCTTCTTCAACGGCTTCAACAGGACGAGGCTGACGCTCGCGCTCTATCTCACCGCCTCGATGACCCTCTTCCTGGCCGCGCCCCTCCTCGCGGAGACCTACGGCCTGGGAATCGACGGGCTCATCTACGCCACCTTCCTTTCCTACTTCGTCGCCTGGGCCGTTGGGACCTATCTTGCGTACAGGTACCTCCACGCGGCACTCGACATCCAATCGACGGTCAAGATCCTGCTTGTCTCCGCAGTCTCCTACGTCGTAGTCACTTCTCTTCCCGCGACACCCTACTCGCTTCTGACGCTCGTTGCAGACTTCGTCGTCTTCTTCGGGATCTACATCACGCTGACGCCCCTCGTCAAGGCCATCACCAAGGGCGACCTAGATCTTGTCGAGCTCACCCTGAACGAACCGGCGTTGCTCGGGAAGATTACCTCTCTCTTTCTCCGCTACGAGAGATGGCTTGTGAACCTGATCTAGTGCCGTGCGCGCCTGCTACCACGCCGAGATCAGCCCCGTCTCCTTGACGGATGTCCAACTTGACCGCTAGAACGCGACGTAGGTCACGTTCATCCCACCGACACTCACTGATGTGGGAGTGAACAAGACGCTAATACAAAGAAGGTACCATGGGAGTAAATAACCGGGGAAGTCAGATGCGTTCACCTGAGAGGCGGCGTAGCCCACTGCCATCGGCATGTCGCCGCAATAGCCGTACGGCGCGGAGTTGTCATAGAAACCAGTCGCGTTGCTCAACGCCGTGACGGTGTATACGACAGTGACGTAGTTTGTGTCGGGCGTCGGCTGAACTAGGTCGGGAGAACCTTCGATTCTGAAAGAGTGGGAAATGGTCGGTGTCCACCCTCCGGTGCACCCATTCTCCGTTGCACCCGACACGCATTGGTTCGTGGTTATGTAGAGACTAAAGACGTGATCGTACTTACCGTCCTGACTCGTGTACTGGCTCGAGTTTCCTTCCCATGCAGATTGATACGTCACGCAGATGAATGCTGTCGAGCCGGGTCGCATAAGAAGCACCGGTACGGCTGAGTCGTAGGAACTACTAGTGCTCCACACCTGGTCACTGCAAGGCAAGATGAGACCAGTAGTGACGGTCTTGGTCACGGTCGTCGCCGTTCCGAGATAGGATGAGGCGATGATTGCCGCCCCGATCACTACGGCCGCCATAACGACGGCCGCTGCGAGTCGGGCATAGTCACTGGGAGGCTTGGCGGTCATCTGCTAGGACCTTGGCACCATCCCGTCCAGAGTGGTCTGGGTGATGATTAACTGTTGTTACCAGCCGAGCTCACCCTGGGCGAAACGGTGCTTCTCCGGAAGATTGCGTCTTTCTCCATTACGAGAGATGGCTTGTGAATCTAGCTGGGACAAAGGGCAAGCAGTAGGCGTAAATCCAGCCGAACCTGCAATCTAAGGCATGAGAAATGAGGTAGTCGCCGCCTTTGTGATTCTCCTAGTTATTGCCAGTGCAGGGGTGGGGTATTTCATCGGCTCTTCTAGCCAGCGTGTGACTACGTCGGTCTCAACTACAACTCTTACAACTACAACTCTTGCTACTACATATTGCGGCCCTTTCGGATGCGACATCAGCACTACCACAGTCAAAAGCGGACAGACACCTTAAGCCAGTCCAAACCCGTCAAAATCGCTGGTTCAAATCCAGAACTCCTGTTTCGGCCCAGATGAGTCAGCACTGAAGGATGCTCTTGATGGGATGGTGGAACTCCACTCAACGTGTAAATAACGAGATACCGATAATCACTGGGCTTCAGGTTGCCATTTTGTCCTAACTGTGGCCAACCATATCCTGTGGGGCTGAATTATTGCAGGAATTGCGGCACAAGTCTCAGCGCCACTCCGACTCCACAACCAGTTCAGGCTTACCAGACTTCACCGCCGACGAAATCTCAAGCAGGCAGGAACATCACAATTCTGTTCTTCTTGCTCCTCTTGTTCTTCCTTGTCCCCATCGTTCCATATTCTCTGGTCAACTACTCATACCTAGGAACAAGTGCACAGGCCACAGCCGATGTCTCGCCGTCTTTCGCCGTATTCCACTGCGGAATGGTGGTCAATGTGCATGCAAGCGGTTCATATCTCGGCTACTCCACGTCATACTCATTGGGAAATCCGGGATGGGTCTGCAATGGGAGTGGATGAATGAATTGTGCTATTGTCCCAGAATGACTAGATTGAGCGTGTTTCTCAGAGAGAAGCAATAGACTCTTGGATGCCAAGGGGTTCAGCCTTATCTAGTAACTCTCAAGATATTGACGTATGGAAAGGCCTTACTCGGTAATCGCCTCAATCGCCGTGGGAATTGTGATTGTTCTCGCCGTCGCCGTTGCATTCAACGATACCAATTCTAGTCTGTCTTCATTGTCGAGCCAGAACGCTGGCCTGAAAGGTCAGATAACAAGCCTCAACCAACAAGTCATAAGCGTCTACCAACAGGAATCCAGCCTGTCCGAGCAAAACTCCAATCTAGGAAGCCAAGTTACAGGGTTGAACCAACAGAATGTGGGACTGAATCAGCAACTGTCCAATCTCGAACAGCAAGTCTCAACTCTTGAGCAGCGAACCCTGACCGTGGTGACGGTGTCGAATACGGTCTTCATGGTCGAGACAACCACCTCTGTCACCACCGCAACCTCAATACACACTTCAACAGTATATCCTGTTCCTGACAACGTGACAATTCTCTTCACGAAGGTGTCAGGAGGATATAGTTACACCATCACAGCAGGTTCCACATCCTACACTGGTTCCGACGACTCCCAACTATCAGTCCCCATTACCCCTGTGTTTCAGGGCGAAACGATTGCCATCTCAGTTTCTCTAACTGGTCTGATGGGTTGCTCTATGGGTCAGACTGTGACCGCCGAACTCTACCTAAACAGTCAGGTGGTGGCGCAGGGAACAGAGATTTGCACAGGCAGCAACATACAGATTACCTACACGATATGAATAGGGTGTCCCTGTCCAACACCATCAAAATCGCTAGGCCGTTCTCAAGAGTAGAACTTTACACCCCATGAGGTTACCCTCTGAGGCATGAGAAGGTGCAGAAGACTTCAGAGTCCATCACCCACGGTTGGACGGGCTTCGGAATCACCCGAACATTGGACAGAACCCCGCTTAGTTGTCGGACAGTTCGTCCAATGATGGGTCGGGGGTCGTTCCGTAGATGAGGATTGCCGCAGCAAAACACGCTATCGAGATTATCCAAAGAATGTCGGCTGGAACCAAACCTCTGTTCACAGTCTCGACGACATTCGTGGCGGCCGCGCCCGCAGTGAACACTTCCCACGCAACAAAGATGAGGATGGCGCCCCCGATGCTAAGGCTAATCGAAAGCGCGGAACGCCCACCTAATGTCCTCATGGCCTCCCCTTAGAGACACCTTCTGATAACCATGTCCCGACGCGTAACCCCGCCAAAATCGCTAGACCGTTCTAGGGAGTAGGCGTAAATCCAGCCAAAGCAATTGAGCAAAGGGGTTGAAACGAGAAGTCTCGGTATTCATGGTTGGCGTTGCTTCTGAAATCCTATTGGTCTGTGGTATTGCCCTTGTCGCATACGGCGTGCTTTGGGCTGTTGACAACCAAATGCCAATCTATACATGTGGAGCGATTGGTTGTTTCTATTATGTCCAACTCCTCGTCCTGCCCCTATTCGAGTTGGGGCTTGGTTTGCTTGCCGCCTCAGCAGTCGGACTTCTGTATGTCCTAATGCTTTCCCGAAAATCGCCCACCACCAAAGATGGGACAGCCTCATGACCACCAAGGAGACGGGACAGAAACCACCAAGTGACCCTTGGCTTTAGCCCAACACCGTCAAAATCGCTGGTCAGGGTTTAGCCCACTTCCTCTTCTTGTCAAAGAAGAGAATCCCTTAGCCAGATAGGACTCTTCCATCTCGATACATCAAGATTTCGTCTGCGAACTTGCCATCGCGCAAGAACTTCTTCGGCACAACCCCGGCTCTTCTGAAGCCACACTTCTCATAGACGTGAATAGCCATCGGGTTGAAAGCGAAGACATGGAGTTCCACCAGCCACACTCCAATGCGAGATGCCTCTTCTAGCGCCGTCTTGACCATCATCTGGCCAATGCCTTTTTCACGGTATCCGTCAAGAATCACAATGCCGAAGTATCCTGCGTGCCTCTCTTCAGCCGATTTCCGTCTTGATATTTCACAATGACCAACGATTCTGTTACCCACAAGCGCCGCAACGCTGACCGTTTCATTCTTCCTGACTCCAAGCAGGATTTTGTTGAGATATTTCTTCTCATCTGACTTTCTGAATCTCTTGTCGAAAGCAATTATTCCCAGTCTTGGATTCGTTTTCTTCTCCTTGACGATGGTGTTCACAAACTTCAGAAGTCCGTCAAGGTCAGTCCTTTGGAGTGCGCGTAATATCGCAGGGGTTCCATCTTTCGCTATGAAGGTCATTGGTCTACAACACCACCGTTGGTTGGAACTCAGTTGTAATAACAGTAACGTGGTGGGTAAGAGTTCTAGTTTGTGTCCAACCCCACCAAAATCGCTAGGCCGTTCTCTAGAGTAGGCGTATATCCAACCGGCCACGCAATGTAGGGCACGGGAGTGCCCACATGAGGAAATCAATTGTTATTTCGCTAGTGGTTGTAGCTCTTCTGGTCGGCAGTGTTGCCATCATATGGTTCTACATGTCTTCTCCAAATCATTCGGGTCAGCGTATGACCACAATCACCACAGTTGTTAGAACGACGTTGAATAATGGTGGCACAACTTACGCTACCACGACCGGAGAGTTTTCAGGCTGTATTCCACCGGTTCAATGCTACCCTACTACAATTACGACGTGGGTCAACATGACCTCTTCGTCTACAGGCACATAGAGAGTCATATCCGTTTCTGGCCTGTGGTTGGGTCAAAGCATCAGGGAAGTGACGAGGAGACGTTCTCAGGAACCTGCCGCAATGGCGGGGCAGTGAATACGAATGGTTCACCCTAGAGGTAGTCCAACACCACCAAAAGTGTTGGTTCAAATCCGGCCAACCCCATCAAAACGGTTGGTTCAAGGCGTTTCGGCTAGAGTTTGAACCCTGATAGTTAGGCTCAAATCTGACCGTCGTTAAGACTCGAACCCATTTGCTGGCGAGTCCGACCAGACTCGAACCCAGTGACACGGTTTTGGGTTTTGGTTCCAACCCCATCCTAGTAGCGAATCCTAGCCGAGCTACAGTCCCAGAAGTCTGTCCAATGAGTAGGGTCCGGCTCCGAGGACCAGGAAGACCATTGCCAGCAACAGGTAGACCAGGTCAATCTCATACGTCGGCTTGCCCTGCTCCATGCTGATGAAGCTCGCGTGCATCTTAGACTTCTTCATCCAGATGATTGCGCCAAACTGCAGGACGAAGAAGAGACCGACAAGAGGCGTCAGCAACCCGAGGATGAGGAAGATACCTCCGATGAATTCTAGGGCCGTGACCAGGTCAGCCGTGATGGGTGGAATTCCCATGCCTTTCATCCACTGTCCAGCTTGGACTCGTCCTCCCTTTGCCTTCGGGTACCCATGGAGTGCTAGCCCCGCCCCGACGCAGAGTCTCAGTATGAGGAGAAGCTCTGGGCCGTATTGGTTAAGGCCTTCTAAGAGTCCTGACAACTAGATCTCCTCCTCCTCTGATGAACGCAGAGATTCTCTTAAGCATTCCAACTCGCATCCCACAGGACGCGTGCGCTTTCTCTTCCTGCCTGGAAGCGGACACTTAACCCGGTGATTAAATGTGGCGTCTTCTCTTTGCCAGCTAGATTTAACTGGAACCGGTTCCCGACATATAGCGAAGTGACTTCGTGAGATGGCACAAAAGTTCTCGACTATCAAGCAGACGGTCATTGTGAATGCCTCCCCCGAGGAGGTCTACGACGTGCTAATGAACTCCAAGAAACACGCGAAGGTCACCGGGTCGCCAGCCAGCATCAGCACAGAGGTGGGCGGGAAGTTCACGGCCTGGGACGGGTACATCTTTGGGAAGAATCTTGACCTTGAACCCGGGAAGAAGATTGTGCAGGAGTGGACGACGACTGCATGGCCGAAAGGTTATCCTCCTTCGAGGCTGGAGATAGCCCTAGCCAAGAAGGCCGGCGGCACCGAGCTTAGAATGGTGCACTCCAAGGTCCCAGCTGAACAGAGGCTTGACTACGCCGAAGGCTGGCGCTCGTACTACTGGGAACCGCTCGGCACATATTTTGGGAAGAAATAGACCGAGGAGCGACCACCCCGGCATCGTGTGGTCGGTGTCTGAGACCGTTCCTGACTAGCGCGATGCCTACCCCTGCAAGCAAGATTCCCAAGAGGAAGGCACCAAAGTTGAAGGAAGACTCAGCTCCGATTGCCACAAGGCAAACGGAGAAACCGAGTATAACGAGGACGACGCCCATTGCCACTGAGTCAATCCAAACAAGACTCTTGCTCAAAGGCCTACCACTGTTTGATAGACAGTTGGTCTCTTAAGTAATTGGTTTGGACGATAGCCCGGCTAGATTATTATGCAATTTGCCTAGTATCCCCGAATGGGCCTCTTGGCCAGAGGTTTAACTAACATACTTGGTGACTCTTGCACATGAGAATCGGATACACAGGAATCCGAGTGAACGACATGGACAAGGCCATTGGCTTCTTCACCAAGGTACTTGGAATGAAACTGTGCTCCAGAATAAACGCGAAGTGGAACAAGGGAGTCTTCGCCAATCTTGGATATGAAGGACAAGACAGCTACCTCGAGCTGAACTGGTACGCCCCTGACTCGCCTCACTACACGAAGTTCGTTGAGGGAGATCAATTGGACCACCTTGGCATTCGCGTGGAAGACTTCGAGGGGACACTCAAGAAGCTCGAAGAAGCAGGCTATCCAGTCACCATTGGACCAATTCATTCGGGCAAGTGGCACTTCGCCTTCGTCAAGGCCTTCGAGGGAATCTGGCTAGACGTCCACAAGGTCGATGAAGACCGCAAGAAAGTGACAGCACAGAAGCCGCATAGAAAGAGCAAGACCTAGCCGCGGCGAACGACGGCACGCCTTTGAATGGCTCGGACTAGGCTATTCCGGCTAAGCTGGGCTCATTCTGAGCTTGTTTTCAATAGCTCGGCTATGGTTGCGGCGAGATGTCCACAACCTTGGTTCTATCAAGTAAGACGGATGCATTGAGGTTCTCCATGCACCACAAAACCCGCATTCATTGCCAAGTTGGCCTAGAGAGATCGTCGGTTCTGGTAACTAGAGTTAAAGGCCCCTGCCACTCGCTCTACTATTGGGATGAAGAGCTCTCTGGTTGCCACGACTGTAGTCATAGCAATTCTAGTCAGCAGTGTAGCGGGTTACATCGCTGGGAGGAGTCAGACAGTGACAACGACCCGGCAATCCACGTATACCTCGTTTCTAACTACGACCGCCACTAGTACGTTGACTTACACGGCAACAAGTGCCCCTGCCACCAGCATCCAGACGGCTCCAACGGTATTCAATGCGGAGAGCTGGAATGTTGCGATAAACGGTTACGCCTACCCGCCGAGTTTCGTCACGTTCGACACTAACTCCAGCACGATTTATCTCTCGGGCGCGCCTTCGAATTTGATAACTGTCTTAGACGCCAATACACATGAATTGAGCAGTACTTTTGCGGTCCCTGGTTTCTACGCCGGCCCTATACTCGTAGACCCAAAAACAAACACTTTGCTTGTCTGGGCCGATGTTTGTAACAACAAGCCCAATGCCACTGCTGCAACCTGCAATCCAACTGACATCAACACGACTATCGTAGAAGTCAATGGAAATACCAATGGTGTCATCCACGTCTTTCCTCTCAATCTTGGCAATCCTGCTGTTGACATTGGGACAGGCACGCTTTACGAAACCAGAGCGTGCCCTAATCCCCATGGTTCTGTGATGGACCCTGACCTTCCAGATTGCGGATTTCTTGTTTCATACGATTTGAAATCGGGCTCTCTATTGGCAAACATTTCTCTGAAAGCACCTCTAGCTGATGTTGCTGTCAATTCCAGGACGAACATGATATATCTCGTGCTGGGGGCTTCTTCCTCCTCTTTCGAACTCATGATAATGAACGGAACAACCAATAAGATCGTGTCAGAGACTGGGCTCAAATTCGTAACCGGCCCAGTATTGCAGGTCAACCCGGATACGAATACAGTCTTTGCATTGGGGGCAAATCAATCGTCTACCTTGGTAGACGCAATAGATGGAACCGACGGCAGAGTGCTTTATTCATCAGTGATAGGTTCGGCTTGCACAGTAAACTCAAACCGATACTATGTCAATCCTTTCACGAACCAAGTCTATGCGACCGGCTCGAACAGTACGCTTAGTACCAATTACTTTCTGACCATTGATGCAAGCACCGGTCGCTTGGTTAACATGCTCTCAACGCAGGGATATTACTACGAGGATTCAACGTACAATCCGCAGTTGGAGGAAGTGTATCTCCTTCTAAACGGCCAACTTGTGGCTCTCCCAGCACAAATGCACCAAACCTATGTCAATCCAGCCCTACTGACCGAGTCAGGTTGTTTTAACGAACCCTACTGACCAATTCATCATCTTGACATCATAATTGAGTGGGTGGGACTGACTAGGTCGCTGAGAGTCCGCAACCTGATGAAAAGGGCATCCCTTGGGGTTCTACCAACCCGATGCTTTGGGGTGAATTGCCCAGGGCTCCAGAAGAGCAGCGATGCCATGAATCGACTTCACAGAAGCCTACCTTGCGACCTTGCCGAGTAGACAGAGGGTCACCCAGTGGTCAGGCGCGGACATGTGGAGGGCTCCCACGAGCAAGGCCCCCAGGAGCAGCGGAGTCGCCTGCACCATGCACTGTCCATCTGCCATGTCTCTTTGTAGTTAAAGGAGACATGCGCGATTGCCCTTGGTCATCGCCGCCCACGCCCTACTGTCAACGGGGACTTCGCCGGATGAAAGCGAGGGCGAAGATAGCTGCGAATACCAAGAGGACGCCAGCCAGAAGCCAGAAGCCGCCGACGTACCCCGCAGAGGTCGCGACCATGTATCCGGTCACCACGGGGCCCAGCGCCTGTCCGATGTCCATCACAGTGCCCAGGAAGCCCATCGCCGACCCCGAGGCCGAGTCCCCCGAGATGTCGGAGACCAAAGCCGTTGTGGAGGACGTGGCCGCTGAGAAGCCGAAGCCGTAGACGAGGGAGGTCACAAGCAGGATGGGGAACGAAGAAGTGATGGGGATCACCAGCAGAGGGAGGGAGCTGAGCACCAGGCCGGCCGTGATGGGCCAGAAGCGACCGAAGCGGTCAGAAAGCCCGCCCATCACCGGCTTTGAGAAGACGACCGTCACTATAGGCACCCCCGCGATGAGGGTGATGGCCCCGACGCCCAGCCCCACATGCTGCGCATACGCCACCATGAAGAACTCGAAGGAGCCGTAGACGAAGTACTGCGCCCCTTCGACCGAGCTGGCCACCACGACATGAAGGTCTCCCGCCAGGGCGCGCAGCTGGGGCCCCAGGCTCCGTCGCTCGGCCGGCGCTGCGTCGACGTCCGTCCCCCGCCTGAAGACCGCGAAGATGGCCACGAGCGTGGCCAGGCCAGCGACGCCCACGACCCAGTAGACGTCGTGGTAGTCGCTGTTCGTCAAGACGAGTATCCCCCCTCCGAGGAAGGGCGCCAGGCTCCTCCCGACGAGGGTCGACGACGAGAAGAGGGAGAGCTTCTCGGCCTTGCGCTGGGGATACCGGTCCACGATCACGGCGTTCGCCACCGGGACGAAAATCGCCGTGGCGAAGCCATGGTAGAGCCTCACGATGACGAGCTCCAGGGGCGTGGTCACGAACAGGTAGAGGAAGGGAGCGGTGGCGAAGACGATGGCGGAGGTCCACATCACCTCCCTCCTCCCAACGGTGTCGGAAAGGGAGCCCGCGGGGAGGCTCACGAGGATTCCGGGAACGGTGGACGCCGCCGCGATGAGCCCCAGCGTGACCCCCTGGGCGCCCAGGCTTTCAGAAAGCAGGGGCAGGATGGGGTTCTTGGACATCGTCGAGCTGAGTATGGCTAGGCATCCAGCTACACAGAAGGCGAAGAAGAACTTGTCATCGGTCTTCAATCTGATGCGTCTCTCTGCGCGGCCTCAGAGGTCAGCTGGGCGTGCAGCGAGTCGAAGACCACGAGCGCACCGGCCACCGTCTCCTGGTCGGACTTCGAGACCCGGGCGAGTCCCCTGACCACCTTGAAGACCCCGGCAGTTTCTCTGAGCCTCGTCGTCGCGACAACCTCCATGGCGTGCACTTCATAGTCGTGAACGATCTCCCCGATCCCCAGGGCCGCAGGGTCTCGTACGCGGTACTTGGCCACCAAGGCGTCGTAGGAGGTGGAGACCCCCTCCACGGGGTTCACCTCCGCCCCGGGCAGCACGAACGGTATTGAACCGCTCGGCGGGGCCTCATCTCTCCCCACGAACGCGAAGGTGGCGTCTGGATCGATGAACCTCTTGATGAGCCAGGCGGAGGCGCACCTGTCCAGATGCGGCTCGTGGCGTGTCGCCCAGAGCAACGGCTACACCTTTGCCGCTTTCGCCTTGAAGAAGGCGTAGAGCGCGTCGTACACGTAGAACTGCTTCGCCATGTTGTCGTAGTCGTCCTTGGCGATGGACCTGAATCCTTCTGCTATGGAGTTGAGCCCGGGCGATTCTGGCGTGAGGTTCCTGTTGGGCGTGTCAGCCCCCCGCACCACCTTGGCGAGCTCCAGGACCGCTGGGTCCTTGATCGAGTACTTCTGAACGATCGCATCGAAGCTGCACTGGTCCCCGTGATGCCCCAGCTCCACTCCGCCCACGTCGTAGGGGGTAGCCCCCTCGCTCTTCGCCACATCGGGGACCCTGTCGGCGGGAACGAAGAGGAACTCCGCGTCGTGGTCCACGAAGTTCTTGATGAGCCATGGGCAGGCTATCCTGTCCACCATCGCCTTCTCACGTGTTACCCACTTCATTGGCACGCATGAGTGTGGCCTAATTACATAAGCCTATGCGGCGCTGCCCGACGACGGGGTGTCCCTGTGGGCTCTTCCAGCCACCGCATAGTAGGCCAGGTAAACGGCGGACACAGCAGCAGCAAGGAATTCGATGATGGTGAATGCCACGGACGGCGTGCTGAGGGCTGAACTCCAGAGCGCCCCTGCCGAAAGGCCAAGGTAGATCAGAGCCGCGGACCAGATGAGGCTACCCAGGAAAGTGAGCACCACGAAGGTCCTGAGGCGCATCTCTAAGAGGCCAGCCGGTATGGATATGATCGACCTCAGACCGGGCACGAACCGGGCGAAGAACACCGCCCACGCGCCCTGCTCATTCATCCATCTCTCAGTCCTGTCAATCGAGGCCGGCTGCACGCCGACCCTCGAAAGCAGGCCGTCGAAGAAAGGCCTCCCCACTAGCAGGGCCAGGTAGAAGTCCACCAGCGCCCCCAGCACGCCGGCGACGGTGCTGACCGCCACCGCGGCAATGTAGTTCATCGAGCCCAGGAAGACGAGGTAACCCGTGAATGGGAGGAAGACCTCACTGGGTATCGGTGCGGAAGCACTCTCGAGCGCCATCAGGGTGAACAGGCCCAGGTATCCGAGTCTCTCCATCGTGTTGGTCAGGCTCGAGGTGGAGAAGAGCGAGGAACTTCCTAAGGCTGCAATCTGCGGCTCGAAAGGTAGCTCAACGAAGTCCACTATCTCTGTGAGGGCCAGACCGAGGACTACAACGGCCGCTATAGCAAGGTATATGCTCCTCGGTGGCGGCCACCACCTTTCTGGGGGCTTCATCGGGGCCGTGCCGCGTCCGTCGGTTTTAGAATGTATGCAACTCGGTCATAATTGATTTGGCGGTAGTCTCGGCGAGCAACGTTGGAGCACGCGCGCGAACCAATCCCCTTTGGCCAATCTAGTATCATGAGCTGAAACTAGTGTCGTCTCCTCGGCAGGTGTTCCCTAGCAGATCCAGCCAGAACGGAAGACAAGCAGTAGAGAGAGGCACGAAAGTGTGTAATGCTTGGACCCGAGCAAGGAACAGTACTGCGTGACTAGAACAGGAACCCAAACCGCCTGTTTTGCCCGTCTATCCTCGGACCTTGACCTTCAGACCTGCTTCCTCGAGCTTCTCCTTGAAGTGGCTCAGCTTCTCTTCCGAGGGGGCCTCGTGGACGTTCATCTTGTACTCCTGTCCGAATCGTCTGTACTTCTCGGAGACATCATGGTAAGGCAGAAGGTCGACCGCACTGATCCCGCCCAGATCACGAATGAAACCCAGGAGTTCTTCGATGTTCTCCTCGGTGTCGTTTACTCCCGTTATCACAGGGTGCCTCAGGATCACGTCTCTCCCCCTGTCCTTCTTTACTAGCGTGAGCAGGTTCTTCTTTATGATCTTGTTAGAGACTCCCGTGTACTTTCGGTGCTCTTCATCGTCGAGCAGTTTCAGGTCGAACAAGAAAAGATCCACGTAATCGACGACAGACTCGAACACTCTGGGTGAGGCGTGACCTGACGTCTCCAGGGTGGTGTGTATCCCTCTGCGTCTGCACTCCATCAGCGACTCTCTCAGGAAGACGGGCTGGAACAGAGGCTCTCCGCCAGAGAACGTGACTCCCCCTCCAGAATTGTCGTAGAGCAAGACATCCCTCTCGATCTCTCCCATCAACTCGTCAACGTCGACTTCGCGTCCAGCCATCGACAGAGCTCCCGTCGGACAGGCCTCGACGCAGATCCCGCAAGCGTCGCATGCAGCACGGTCCACGACGAGACGGTCACCATCGAAGGTCAGAGCGTGTGATGGGCACGACCCGACGCACTTCTTCGTCTGGATGCACCTGTACTCGAAATACCCCAGGCTCTTCGAAGCAGTCAATCCCTCAGGGTTCTGACACCACCAGCACCTCAGGGGACAGCCCTTCATGAAAACAAGCGTCCTTATCCCGGGGCCGTCGTGTATGGCGAACCTCTGAATGTCGAAGACAGTCCCTTTGGTCCTTTGCGCTGGGACCTGCCTTGATTCGGAGGCGGAATATGCCCCGTACAGGTGAAGGCTAGAACTCCTTGTGCTCTGTTCTTGCAATAATCTCATCCTGCAACCCTTTGGGCAAGTTCACGAAGTAGTCGCTGTAGCCTGCGACCCTGACCATCAGGTCCTGGAAGTCCTGGGGCTTTGCTTGGGCTTCGCGGAGCAGCTCGGCGCTCACTACGTTGAACTGCACGTGGTGCCCGCCCATGATGAAGAAGGTCCTCACCATGTGCGCCATCTTCCTGATGTCTTCCTCGCCGATCAGCAAGTCCGGAGAGAGTTTCTGGTTGAGCAGCGCCCCCCCGGTCTGGTCCCAGTCGATCCCAGCGACCGAGCTGAACGCCGCCGCTATCCCTTTCCTGTCCGCGCCCTGTACCGGGGATACGCCTTCCGATACGGGCAGGCCAGCCTTCCGTCCATCAGGCGTCGCTCCCGTGACCTTCCCGAAGTAGACGTGCGCCGTGGTCGGGAGGAAGTAGGTCCTTCGCGAGGCCTTCCTTACAGATGTCGGAGGATGGCCCTCAATGACATCGTTGGCTGTGTTGACAAGCCTGCTCGCGACCTCGTCGGCGTGGATGTCGTCGTTCCCGTACTTGGGCGTCTTGTTCAGAAAGGTCTGCCTCATCGCTTCGTCTCCGTCGTAGTCTCTACTCAAGGCCAGCAGAAGGTCGCCCATTCCGAAGAGCTTCTTCTCGAACACGTTGTGCCTGAGTGACACCAGGGAATCCGTGACAGTCCCCAGCCCGACGACCTGGATGTAGCTCGTGTTGTACCTTGCACCTCCTGCGTTGTAGTCAGTCGCCTTCTCGACGCAGTCCCCTAGCCAGAGCGATAGGAAAGGAACTGGAAGGTGGGCAGCGTACAGACCCTCCACGAGGTCGTTCCCGGCCACCTTCACGGAGACGAAGAACTTCAACTGCTCGACAAATGCCTTGAACAGTTCTTCGAAGGCCACGAACTCCCTCGGGTCGCCAGTCCTTATTCCGATCTTCTTCTTCGTTCTTGGGTCGACTCCGTTGTTGAGGGTTAGCTCCATGATCTTCGGAAGGTTCAGGTAACCAGTCAGGACGTACGCTTCCTCTCCCAGCGCGCCGGTCTCGACGCACCCGCTTACTCCGCACTCCCTTGCGTCCTTCAACGACTTGCCCTGCCTGAGCATCTTGACCACAGCGCCGTCGAAGTTGAAGAACGGAGGCTCTCCGAAGCCTGGGTTCACGACCTTCAGAGCCTCGACCACGAACCGCTCTGGACTCTTGCCGCTGACCAGGACGGCAGTGTTGGGCTGCAGCGTCCTCATTTCGTCCAGGACCTCAAGTATCAGGTACGAGAGTTCGTTGATGGCGTCGGAGCCGTCGGCCTTCAATCCTCCGACGTTGATCTTCGAGAAATCGTTGTAGGTAAAGCTCTCCTCCAGCGTCACTCCGACCTTCGGGACTGCTGGCTGGTTGTTGAACTTCAGCCAGAAGGCCTCCAGAAGCTCCTTTCCCATCTCCCGTGTCATCCTCCCCTCGTCCACGTCTTTCCTGTAGAGACCGTAGAGATGCTGGTCCAAGCGTCCAGGAGTGAACGAGTCCCACGGGTTCGTCTCATAGGTCACGCCGACATGGACGAACCAGTAGTGCTGAAGGCCCTCCCAGAAGGTCCGCGGCGCGTGAGCCGGGACTCTTCGGCAGATCTCAGCCATCAGCAGCAGCTCCCTCTTCCTCTGTTGGTCCTCCTCCCCATTCGCCATCTCCTCGAGTCTCACGGCGTACCTGCCCGCATATTCCATGACGGCATCAGTCGAGATGTCCATCGCCTTCAGTTCCTCCAGTCTGGCGCTGTAGTCTGGGTCGGCCCGATCCAGTTTCGTTATCTCGTCGCGAATCTGCTTCCTGAGGTCTAGGATGCCTAACTCGAAAACCCTCTTTCCTCCGGCCGTGTGTCCTGGCGCCCTCTGCTCCATGAACTCCGTGAAGACGCCCGCTTCGTAGGCGTCTCTCCACTCCTTGGACAGCTGGGCGAACATCATCTCCCTCATCGACTTCTCCCTCCAGAACGGTATGACCTTGCTCTCGTACAGCTCCTTCGTCTTCTCGTCCACCCTGTATGGCATGTTGCTTCTCGAGTTGAGGACATTCAGATCAGCCATCGTGTGGGTGGATATCTCAGGGTAGGTCGGGACTTCGTTCGGTCCCGTTCCTCTCAGCCCCACTATTAGCTGCCCGTCCTCCACGGGGATGCTCACCCTCTCCAGCAGATACTTGAAGCCTAGAGCGCGCTGGACCGGCACTGACTTCCCCTTGGGCTCCTCGCTTTCGTAGAACGCTGTGATGAGCGCCGCCCTCTCGCCCGAAACCCTGACTTGCGCGCCCACACTTTCCTGTCTGAGCCTTGTGATTCTTTCGTTGAGAGGTCTTATCGTTCCTCTCCTTCTGGCCATCTCCTGGCGAATTTCCTCCATCGCTCCATTGTCGCCAGGCTTTAGCAGATTCTCACCACTGAACAGCAATGAGATTCGCGCCTTTCATCGTAAAAAGCCTTTGCACCGAAGGAAATTGCTTAATCGACATTGGACCCACTTGGGTGCGGGCCCCACCGAATCCGTGGCTCTTCATTCTGCCTCATGGGACTTCCACCCAATCATCATGTGGAAAGTGTGTGGTCGTCGGGGGGTTTGAACTTCGCCAAGTTCAAGTCTCATTGCCGACGAAGTCGCCTCGGCATGCGACTGACTCAGGTGTGGGGGGGACGAGACAAACGATCTTGGGTCAGAAGACTAGTCCTGGGCGCGAGTCCCACCGGGCCCGATCCGAAGCACGGCGGATAACGTGGGGCATTGGACCGTCTGGTCGAAAGCCCCCCGGGGCAGACCTTTCACATGAGACAGGCCAAAAACGGGAAAGTCAGAGTGGCATTGACCTGAAGAGTTGGGGATTTGAACCCGAGGCGTGATGCTGCAACCTACCTGAACCGAGGAGGCCCGGTCAGAGCGGACGACTCTGCCATTCCCTATCGTGCCACCTCACAACGGCTTTATCATGCGACTCTACTCTCGACTGAGGACGCGTGCGCGCCGGGAAATGGAAAGACCAAGTCTGGGCAATCCGTTAGACAGGGTGACAGGGAAATGGTGGTTCTATCTCGTCATACTCCTTCTCTTCTTCATCGTCCCCTCGTACACCCAGAAAGGGGCCAGCTACCAAGATTCGCAGAACGTCATCAAGGAGGTGATGACGAACCCCTTGATCTACGGATTCACGCCTCTCTTATGGGTCTCCAAAGCTGTCTTCGTGTTGCTCGTTCTCCTCATCGTCTTCCAGGGCAAGAGAATGTCAAGAGCCTTCGCTACTATCACAGCCGTCTTCTGCGTAGGAATAGCAATATTCCAGAACACAGCTCAGACCAGCACTTACGGGCTCACCATACTCAGCGGCAATGTTCTCCTGATGCTCTTGGTCGCAGCCTCCTGGATTGGTGAGGCCCTCAACCCCAAGAGCGACTTCGCCCCGGTCCGAGTACCGCTATGGAAGTGGTGGGTGCTGCCCATGGCTGCCTTGGCCTTCTGGTTCCCTGTCGATGCGAGCGGCTCGTCGCCCCAATTCACTTTGGCAAACTTGGCCTCGAATGGATCCATGCTGACCTACTGTATGGTGACGCCTGTTGTGCTCGCAATCCTCACCATCTTCTACCCTCGCGTGAACCGTCCAATGATGCGGGTGACCAGCTACGTCGGCATCATGTTCGGGGCGACTAATGAAGTGGAGTGGTTTGTCTTGCATCCCTCCATGTGGTGGATGGGTATCATGCACATTCCATTGATTACGATATCACTGTACGCTTTCGCATTGACCTTCAGGGACGCGTACCAGGCGAAGGAAGTGCCACTGCTGGCGGTGCACCCTGTGGGCCGACTGTCTTCAAGCATCTCAGTCGATGGACTACAGCATCTGCAATCAGCGTAAGCGCGCGCTCGCTAACGTGCATGCCGTGCGACAGCTAAGACCTTCTCTTGGAATCCCCTTTCAGAACCTGTTTGGGGGCGAGTCCCACCGGATTCGAATCCATAGTCGGTCTAGAGTTTACCGGGCTCACTCTAGCCCTCTAGTCCCCGCCCTTTTGAGAGGACACATAGTAGCAAATGTCGTACTTCCCTGCCTAGCTGATTAGACTGCGGTTAGAGCACTTTGCTTGTCGTCATAAATGTATGATATTCATAGCTAACTACGATATACACTTCGATGGAAAGTCGATGCCCAACCGTGGACAGATCGCCAAACTGAAGGCAAGAGTGGAGGTCTACGAGACAGAGTATGACGAGGCGCTCGGTTACCTCCGAACCAATGCAGAGACCAAGGGGATGGGGGAACAGGCCCGATGGTTTGCCACCCTCACGAAGTTCCCCGACGTGAGCGACAGGCTAGTGAGGGCTTACCGAGAATATGCTCAAGAGTTAGAGAAGTTGATGCAAGGCAATTCGCGGCCGTGAGCACTGGCTGTTGATTCTGGCTAACACCTTGGGGCGAATTGAACTAATCCCTGCGAATCCTAGCCGGGCTACCCCATGAATCTCCCGGTCTTTGGCTAGATCCTGAAGTCTTCGAATCGGCCTGAGGAGGCTATGCCCTCCGCACGCCGTCTGAGCGAGTTGACTCCTATTCCGTGATAGCGCTGCGCTCCGAAATCGAGTTGCTTGAGCGCCCGTCTCAGAACGCTCAGGGCAGCTTCGTCCTCGCCCTTCTGGTGGTGAACGAACGCCGCACAAACCAATATGATCCCCTGCACGTACTTCTTCTCCTCTCCGCCCTTCAGCCTCCAGGCGTCCTCCAGGACCTCGTGGCACTCCCAGTACCTCTCTGAATTGAAATAGCGGCGGGCCTCGGAGAAGAGCTCCTCTTCGGTCCTGTTCTGGGGCGCGACGTTCAAATCCCTCCAGAACTCCATGCGCCCTAGGGGTTCGACTGCGGCAAGGAAGGTGTCCATGTCTGCCTTCGAGGGTGCGAAGATGTCAAGCTCCAACGCTCCATACGACGTCCACTTCGGATTGCGCGCATCGACACAGACCGACTTCGCCACGGCCTTGATTGAAGAGAGGAATCCATCTCTTAGGCCATCGCGCTGGACAATCCTAATCAGATAACGCATCTTGCGGCACCTGTGTCCGCTTCAAGGCTTTAATTTTGATCAGAAACCGCGAATCCGCCGGGACCAGCCTTCCCTGCAATACGCGTATTAGTCACGTGAACGCTCTATCCATAGACCGTCGGTGGAACCACCAGGTCCCGAAATGGATCCTCACGAAGAGATCTTCGGGAAGAAGGCCGAGGACTTCAAGTACTCAGATGATGTCTGTCCCAATTGTAACACTCGCATAGATGAGAGGGGATGGTGTGCATGCGACACAATCGGGGGAGATTAGCCTCCCACATGCCACAAGCATCTTAAATCCAGTCCAATCATCCCAAAGAAGAAACAGATCATGACTGAAAAGAGAATAGCCGAGTTTCAAAGGCGGATGAAGGCAAACGGGATCGATGCCGCAATGATCAAGACGGCCTCCTCCTTCACATATTTCGCCGATGTGATGTGGTTGCGGCCCGGCCTCATCATCCCAGCCGAAGGAGATCCGGTCGCGTTCATTCCTACGAACGAGGTAGAAGCGTTCCGGGAACGTTCCTGCGTTAAGAAGGTGATCCCCTACCGGGGAATCGATGAACTGATGCCCGGCATCACTCGCGCAATCCGAGAAGGTGGGTACCACAAGGTCGGCATGGACATGAGTGTCGAGAGGGATGCGTTCGAGCTCTTCATGCACATCTTCACGAACCTGAACCCCAAGGTCGACGTCGTGGATGTCCACTCTCTGATCATGGAGCTCCGGATGTTCAAGGACGCGTCAGAGATAGAGCGGATTCGAAGGGCCGCCCAGACCACTGACAAGGGAATGAAAGCGGCCATCGAGCGTATCGCACCTGGCGCGAGCGAACTGGAGATTGCGGCTGAGGCAGTGTACGCCATGATGAAGGAGGGATCAGAGCGCCCTCATGTATACGTCAATTCGGGTCCGGTCCCCAGGATTCATGCGGAGCCACGGGCAGGTGTCCGGGTCACAGGAGAAGACGTCGTGACGGTCACCATCGGGGGCGACTCTGAGGACTACTACTGCAACGAGACCAGGACCTACGTGCCTTCCGCAGCATCCAAGGAGAAGCATCGAGCATTCGACTCCCTACGGGTCGTCTACGAATCAATCGCTCCGAAGCTGAGGCCGGGCACAGTCCTAGGATCTGTGGAGCAGGAGATCGGAACTTCTCTGACAGCTCAAGGCTACTCGGCCAATTACGTGAAGGGATTCGCCCACGGGGTCGGACTGCTCGTGGAAGAGGACCCGATCACGACGATCCTAATCCCGCATCGGCGAATGGCGCTTCGGGAGGGCATGGTCATCGCCGCAATGCACGCCCCTCTGGTCATCCCGGGCGCGGGTTCGTTCAAGATCGAAGATACCTTCTTGGTGACGCCGGATGGGCCTGAGCGGCTCACGAAGCATCCGATGATCGTTGCGTAAGTGCCTGTAGGCTTTGTCTGCCGCGCGTTATGGAGTTATACAAAGGGTGCCGAAACTCTAACTGCGGCCACTCAGCAGCAACCACGGATTATCATTGGAGCGCGACGGGCTGTGCAGGCGAGGTGTCAGGCTCCACAACCACCGCGGTCCCGAAGGCGAGAACTTCAGTCATCGATCCGCCCATCTCCGATGTGTCAAAGCCGACAGAGACGACCGCGTTCGCTCCGAGGTTCTTTGCATGGTCGCTGAGCCGCTGAAGGGCCTGGTGGCGCACCTGTTCGAGAAGGTTCGTGTACACCTTGATCTCCCCGCCACCCCAAGCCCGGAAGTAGGCAAAGATGTTCTGCCCGAGCCCCCGGGACCTTACGATCAATCCAAACGTCGTACCAATGACCCGAGTCACATGATACCCCGATACGAACGGCGTCGTCACGACGATCAGGTCAGTCGGAGGCTTGAACGGATCTGGCGTAGCATCGGACGGCTTCATTCGGTGATTACCGATTCTTCCGACGACCCCCGCTATTTACATCTTCTAAGAGGATTACGGGATTCTCAATGAATCATAGCGCGCGCGGTTCACCGAAATGCTACACATAAGGTACCGAGTCTCTAACTGCGGCTGTGCTCGCGCTGAAGCAAGGGTAGCACTATCTGAAGCTCTTTCTACTCACATCTTGAGCGTCTACATGAATTGTGAAGTCCCGCCAGGGCGCCTACCCAACCGCGTGCCAGGAATCCGCTTTCAGGACCTGTTTGGTGGCGAGTCCCACCGGGCCCGCTGCATCACTAGCGCGCGCTGAAGACTGACTTCATATTGTTAGATTCCAGCTTCAGAACGGATAAAAGAAGCGGGGGATCGGTAGCGTGCACAGAGGTGTTGGGTGACCTTGCCAGGGAGAGGAAAGGGGCTCACGTTCTTCGTTCTACCGGCCATGATGAGTGTTGTCCTGCTTTCTTCATTGGTACTGCCCTGCTTCGCTTCGAGCCAGGCTTCGTTCTCTTCGAGCAGGAACTTCGCGAGCCCACTTCTTGCCAGTCCACTGGACGAAGAAGAATGCAATGCGACCATCCATCCAACAGTCGTGACGATAGATGCTCTGAGTTATCCTTCGACCATCGATTTGAACTCCCCGGCAGGAACGTATGGATATGTGATGCCCTCCGTGAATGCTGACAGTTGCTACGGCGCTGCCGTGGAAATAACTATCTCAATTCCTTCTACTTCTGCGTTCGGAGTGTCATGGAACGCCGCGGACTGCCCTGGTGGCAATGGGTACTGGACTGAGATTATCGGAGGGGTGACTACGTATGTCTATTGGTGCAATGTCGGCGCCATCGAGGCGGGAGACTACAGCACTGCCAATTTCGAGATCTATTATTCCGGAGCCGAATCCGGACCCACATGCCAAACTAGCGGCACCCTCGACTTGCTTGCCCAAGGGTATGTCGAGGGTGTTCCGCAACCCAACCCCCCATCGGCCTCGATGTTCGTAAACGTCATCTGCCGTAGCACCACCACAACAACCTCCACCACATCCGCCACGTCGTCCACCACATCGACTTCCACAGCAGGCACTGCGCCCTGTACAACTATAGACACGAACAAGGACGAATGCACGGGCACCCCGACCGATGGAAGTCTGACTGCGAGCGCGAACATAGTCAGTGTCACCAATGTCAGCATCACTGGCACCTCGGCTACTGGCTCGGTCACGATTGACATCACAGACTACGCAGGCAACGCTTGGAGCTACACCGGGCCTGACCCGCGCCTTGGCGGCGGGGACGGCTACTACTTTGTTGTCGTTGTCACCGGTGCGACCGATGGCGCTGCGCAGGTCTGCATAACGCCCTCCCACGGGGCCACCACGATGGACTACTACCTGCCCCCGTCCGGACCCTGGACGCACGCTGCGCCCCTCAGCTTCCCAGGCGGCTCGATCTGCGGCGTGATACCCGTCTCTGCCCTGTCGGATACCACGATCGCCGTGGGGGTAGCGAGCACCGCCACTGCGCCCTGCACCTCTACCGCCACCAACGAGGACGAATGCACCGGCACGCCGGTCGGCGGGAATCTGACTGCAACCTCGACCGACACCGGCGTCAATGTCAGCATTACTGGCACGTCGGCCACCGGCCCTGTCACCATCAACACCACGGACTACGGAGGCACCCCACCATCCAGCGGAGCCGACCTGAGCCTTGGCAGCGGGGCTGCCTACTACGATGTCGTTGTCACCGGTGCGACCGATGGCGCTGCGCAGGTCTGCATAACGCCCTCCCACGGGGCCACCACGATGGACTACTACCTGCCCCCGTCCGGACCCTGGACGCACGCTGCGCCCCTCAGCTTCCCAGGCGGCTCGATCTGCGGGGTGATGCCCGTCTCTGCTTTGTCGGGTACCCCAGTTGCCGTGGGGACAACGAGCACTACGACTACGAGCAGCTCAACCACCACGAGCACTACCACCACTTCGAGCACCATCACAAGCAGCTCTACCACCGCATCAACTTCCACGACTGCGGTTGCCCCTGGTGTTCCCGAGTTTCCACTTGCCCTAGGAATCGGGGTGGCTTTGGCGCTCGCCCTGCCAGCACTTCTTCTCGTAAAGGCAAGACTGCGAAAACCGTAGTCGTGGCACGCACCCGACCGGCGACCGCAAGTAAGCGCGCGGCCCGGCAGGGTGCGCTTAATTTTCTAAGCGGATCCTGACGTTGGGAAACCCTGTCAATTCGACTGGAGCAGGCCGGTTAGGATTCCAACCCCTTATTTCGAGCTACTCCTGAGGTGCAATCTCGTGCCGGGCCCCACCGGCCCCGCTTAGAACTCTCCACAAGGGCTTTATCATCTTGGGGTTCCGAGCCGGTTCAGGATTTGACCCAGGGCGACCGTCGACTCGCGGCGATAATGTTCACGGACATGGTCGGCTATACCGCCCTGGGGCAGAAGAACGAATCCCTGTCTCTAGCCTTGGTCGATGAACAGAGGAAGCTGATCCGGCCCGTTCTCGGCAGACACAACGGCAGAGAAGTCAAGACGATGGGGGACGCCTTCCTAGTGGAGTTCCCCAACGCTCTCGACGCTGTGCGGTGCGCTTATGACATTCAAAGGGCCGCGAGGGAGTTCAACATCTCCATCCCCGAAGAAAAGAGGATTCACCTCAGGGTGGGCGTCCACCTAGGAGACGTGGTGGAGTCCCAGGGCGACATATCAGGCGACGCGGTCAACGTTGCTTCCAGAATCGAGCCCCTCGCTGAGGACGGGGGGGTGTGCCTTACACGCCAGGTGTACGATCATGTTCAGAACAAGTTTGAGCTTTCTCTCAAGAGCCTCGGGCCTAAGGCCCTGAAGAATGTGAGTACGCCAGTCGAGGTGTACAAGATGGAGATGCCATGGGAACAATCCAATACGGGGGAGGCGCCTACCTTTCCGGCAAACAGGATCGCAATCCTCCCCTTCGCCAGCTTCAGCCTTGACCCCAACGACGGCTTCTTTGCAGACGGGGTGACCGACGAGATCATATCGACGGTATCTGGGATCAGCGGCCTCAGCGTCATCTCAAGGACATCGGTGATGGGCTACAAGGGGACAACCAAGAAGGTCGAAGAGATCGGAAGGGAACTCAAGGTCGGGTCGATATTGGAGGGGAGCTTCAAGAAGGCTGGCAACAAGATACGGGTAACAACCCAGCTGATTGACGTGGCCCGAGACAGGCACCTGTGGGCGCAGAACTACGACAGGGAACTCGACGACGTATTCGCGGTCCAGAGTGACGTAGCAAGGCAGGTGGCAGACGCGTTGCGGGTCAAGATACTCTCCCCTGAAATAGAACGGATCGCGAAGAAGCCCACCGGGAGCACGACCGCCTACACTCTCTACCTAAGGGGAAGATACTTGTGGAACACGAGAAGAATCGAGGACGTCAAGAAGGCAGCAGAGCACTTCGAGCAGGCGGTCAAAGAAGACCCGGGCTTCGCCCTTGGGTATGCCGGTCTGGCGGACTGCTCTCTGATTCTGCATAACAGGGGATTCGACCTGCAAGCGAACCTGGAGAAGGCCAAGACAATGGTTGCCAAGGCCCTTGAACTCGACCCAGAACTAGCTGAAGCGCACGCTACGAGGGGATTGGCGCTAGAGAATGAGCACAATCTCAGGGAGGCAGAGGAGGAGTTCAGAAGGGCAATCGAGCTGAAACCGAACTACGCCTTCGCTCACATGTGGTACCACAGTCTGTTGCTTTCTCAACTGAGGTGGGACGAAGCCCTGCGGCAGATCGAGAAAGCCCTGGAGCTCGACCCGTTGTCACCGGTGATTAACTTCAATCATGGTAACTTCTACTACGCCAGGAGGGAATACGGCAGGGCACTCGAGCTGTTCAAGAGGGTGACTACGCTGGACCCTGGCTACGGCCCTGGACGCTATCAGTTGGTCATCACCTATGGCAAGATGAAGATGTTCGATGCCATGCGGCGCGAGGTGGCCGCATTCTTTGAGCTCCTCACGCGCTTGGGCTTTCCCTTTGTGAGAGCCGTGGCGGACGCAACCATCGCGTTCTTGGAAGCTGACAAGCAGACTCTGAGAAGACTCCTGCCCCAGCTTAAGGGCCTCGTAGGAGAACCCGGGAACACGGCCAGTTTGATTGCCACTTTCTACTTCTACCTCGGCGAGATGGACAAGGGGTTTGAGTGGCTGGAGCGGTCATTCTCCAGGGGAGAGGACATCAGCAGCATCAAATATGACTCGGACTTTGACGGGATTCGAACCGATCCGAGGTACTTCGACCTCCTCAAGAGGCTCGGATTGGATTGACATCTACCGAAGGAGAGCGTCGTCTCGCTGCCATAATGTTCACTGACATCGTTGGCTACACAGCCCTGACGCAGTCGAACGAAGCACAGGCGATGGAGGTTCTTGAAAGGCACAACAGGCTCCTGAGGCCATTCTTCCCCAAGTTCCATGGGAGAGAGGTCAAGACTATCGGCGACTCCTTCTTGGTCGAGTTCGAAAGCGCCCTCGATGCGCTCAAGTGCGCTACTGAGATCCAGTCATACCTGCACGACTACAACGTCTCCTCCAGAGAGGAATGGAAGATCAAGCTGAGGATTGGCATCCACCTCGGCGATGTCATTCACCAGGCAGGCGACGTCTTCGGCGATGCTGTCAACATAGCCTCCAGGATTGAACCGATAGCCGGGCCCGAGGGGGTATGCGTCTCGCAGCAGGTCTACGACCAGGTGCAGAACAAGTTCGAACTCCCACTGGAAAACCTCGGGAGCAAGTCACTGAAGAACGTCAGCGTGCCAGTGGGAGTGTACAGAGTGGTCATGCCTTGGAGCGAAGAGAAGGCGGCTCCACTGACCCAGCTCGACAAGAACAGGATCGCGGTCCTGCCCTTCGCCAACATAAGCCCCGACCCAGCAGACGAGTATCTCGCTGACGGCATGACGGAAGAGCTGATTACTGCGATGTCGCAACTCCGAGGCCTACAGGTCATCGCAAGAACGTCTGTGATGAATTACAAGGGGGAGAAGACGAAGCTCTCCACGATCGGCAACGACCTCAGAGTCGGGACGGTCTTGGAGGGGAGCGTCCGCAAGGCCGGAAACAGGGTACGAGTGACCGCCCAACTCATCGACGTCCCTACCGAATCGCATGTCTGGTCAGACATGTACGACAGGGAGCTTGACGACATCTTTGCAATCCAGAGCGACATAGCGGGGAAGATCGCGCAGGCCTTGAGGGTCAAGCTGGCTTCTGCGGAACCGGTCCGGAAGCGTGCTGAAAGCATCGAAGCCTACACACTCTATCTGAGAGGGCGATTCTACTGGAACAAGAGAGACAAGGAAGGGGTCTTGGGATCAGTGAAGCTGTTCCAGGAAGCGATCAAGATTGACCCCGACTACGCGAGGGCCTACTCTGGGCTGGCCGACGCCTATAATATCGCCGCAGGTAACAACTACATGGATCTGGCTGACGGACTGGCCAGATCGAAGGAGGCGGCGATGAAGGCGTTGGAACTGGATGACAACCTGGCCGAAGCTCATGCTTCGCTGGGGCTCAGCCTGTTAGATGATTTGATGTATGAAGATGCTCTACGAGAGTTCCGAAGGGCCATCGAGTCGAACCCCAGCTATGCCTCAGCTCATCACTGGTACGGTCTATGTCTCCAAGACTTGGGAAGGGCAGAGGAAGCGACGAAAGAGATCGAGACGGCCCATGCCTTAGACCCGCTGTCTCCAGTGATCGCGTTTAATGTGGCAGCCGCACGATTCTATGCTGGAAGGATGGACGAAGCGCTCGCATTAAGTGACAAACTGATTGAGGACGAGCCCACCTTTGCATTTGGCTACTTCGGGCGCGCCTACTGTTACATGAAGAAGGGCATGAAAGAGAAGGCCTACGCCGATTTGGAAGCGTGGCACAGACTTTACCGAGATGAAGACGAATACAAGCTCTATACTGTCGTGCTAGGCGGATGGTTTGGAGAAAGGGAGAAGGCTCTGCCGGTCATCGAAGAGCTCATTCCGAATGCCGGCAAGTCATCACCTGGGGAGGGAGGTATCGCTGCATGCTATGCGGCTCTTGGCGACAGAGATGAGTTCTTCAATTGGATTGACAGGGCCATATCTTCGAAGAGGATTATTCCCGCAGACCTTCGGTATTCTCCCGTCTACGACAAGGTGAGGGACGACCCGCGCTTCCCTGAGATCTTCAGGAAGTTGGGCCTTCCCTACTGAACAGTGCGGAATCCACTTTCAGAACCTGTTTGGGTGCAGGCCCCACCGGGCCCGTTTTGTCTCTTCATCCGCTCCGGCGTGGGGATGCCTGCCTAGAATGAAAAGGTCTCACCAAACCGACTAACTTATCACGTCGAGCGGCTGGTTTGCCGGCATGACCAAGATGGGCAGCTTCGAGGCCGTGGGCTGGGAGGGTGCTGTGCTAGGGCCAAGCTTCTACTTGCCCTTGATTGGTGTTCTGCAATTCCTTGTCTTGCTTTTCCTCTCCGCAGCTGGCCCTTGGTCCCTTTCCGTGTACGAGCAGCTCTCGGTGCCTTCGTTTGTCGTGCTCCTCTGTTCATTTCTCATTCTTGGGATTCTGGGCTGGAGACGGTCGAGGCCAAGTGCCGTGGAGACCTACAAAGTCTCGTTCAAGGACGAGAGGGATGAGGGCAGACAGCTCGAATTGTGCTACGAGAATGCCAAGGGAGTTCGTCGCGAATCAGCAATCGTGAAATCTGTTGCTCCTACACCATTTGGTCTACAGCAAGGGAGGTTTGGCAGAGTAGTACATACACGCCCCGTTCCTTATGCGAGTGCGGCTTTCACTATTCGATTCAAGAACCTGAGAGGCGGGCTGGCCCTAGGCTTCGATTCATTGGAAGAGATGAGTGCAATCTACTCGAAGCTGAAGGGTCCAGGAGACCCCGAACTGAGAGGCCGAGATACTGGCTGGTAGTCCCGCGAAGCATTAGCGTTGGGGCCCTGTGTGGAATGACAAGGCCGGGCAGGACTCACTCGCGTCAGAGCGACACTGTGGACCGATGGAATCCACTCTCCGGACCTGTTTGGGGGCGGGCCCCACCGGACCCGTTAGCGCACGCACTATCTCCTATTCTGTCGGTCAGTTCGCCATCTTGAGTCGATATACTCATACGAAATCATAGTCTCATAGGAGACCGGGACAAGGTGAGGAACATGTACCGTGACAAGGAATAGGTATCATGACCACTTTGATAATTACGACGACAGGCTCGGAGAGCTCAAGGAACGGCTATTAAGGCCAGAAAATAGGCCCAGAAAACAGGGGGAGAAACAGTCCAGTGCACAGTTCTCGAATGGTGAGCAACGCTCCAGTCAGGGTTCTTTCAGTCGCAATATCTCTCGTCTTGATTCTGGTTCTTTTGACGGCCAAGGTTTCGTTGGCGGACAGCGTCACCTCTACCGTGTCTGTGGGCACTAACCCGGAAGGAGTTGCACTCGACCCGACCAACGGGTACCTCTACGTGGCGAACTTCGGTTCAGGCACGGTCTCGGTCATCGACGGCTCGACAAACACCGTGGTCACTAATGTGACTGTGGGCGTCTATCCCATTAAGATCGCATTCGACCCGACCAACGGGTACCTCTACGTGACGAACGAAGGTTCAGGCACGGTCTCGGTCATCGACGGCTCGACAAACACTGTGGTCACTGCGGTGACTGTGGGCACCAACCCGGAAGGAGTTGCATTCGACCCGACCAACGGGTACCTCTACGTGGCGAACAAAGGTTCAGGCACGGTCTCTGTCATCGACGGCTCGACTAACACTGTGGTCACTGCGGTGACTGTGGGCAGTGAACCCTACGCAGTCACCTTTGACTCTGCCAACGGGCACGTCTACGTGACCAACTCGTTTTCAAGATCAGTCTCGGTCATATCCGGGTCGACAAACACTGTGGTAGCTACGGTGGCTGTGGGCATCGGCCCTGATGGAGTTGCATTCGACCCGACCAACGGGTACCTCTACGTGGCTAACTATGGTTCAGGCACGGTCTCGGTCATCGACGGCTCGACAAACACTGTGGTCACTGCGGTGACTGTGGGCACCAACCCGGAAGGAGTTGCATTCGACCCGACCAACGGGTACCTCTACGTGGCGAACAACGGTTCAGGCACGGTCTCGGTCATCGACGGCTCGACAAACACTGTGGTCACTGCGGTGACTGTGGGCATCGGCCCTGATGGAGTCGCCTTCGACCCGACCAACGGGTGCGTCTACGTGGCGAACTACGGTTCGAACTCGGTTTCCGTGATCACCCCATCATCATCGACCTCGACCTCATCCACGACCTCCACCACTTCGACCACACCACCGACCTCATCCACGAGGTCCATCACTTCGACCACACCATCGACAACGGCGACATCATCGACGTCGTCCTCAAAATCGGGCGCATCCTCCGGGATCCCTGAATTTCCAGCCCAGCTCGGTTTCGCTCTTCTGATCACAGTCGCCGTCGTGATGTCGTACCTGTTTGCCAGACGCGGCCTTCAAATCAACGAGCGACCTCCAGTCTAGCCCACAGTTACTCGTGTTAGGGCACGAGTGCCAATTCGAGATTCTACTCGAGAGTAATGGGAGGGAGGAGTCCAGTTATGAGCGAAATGCGCCCCAGGGTTCTGAATAACAGAGCGCCTTTGAATATTGAAAGGCGCCCTGGCCGAATATATGCGCTTTGGCATAGGCGCCCGAACAGGTTGGTAGCCTTACTAGGCTATAAGAGGTTCTTCTAATTCGCCGCTTTCGTTCGACGCTTCTTCGTCTCGGTCGCTAGCGATCCGCGGGGTGTTTCAGGGGAGGTGGCAGGGAACTCGGACTGAACTCCTGGCGACCGCAATCAGAATCAATCTGCAGTTTCTGGCGCGCGCGCGTGACGCGTATCGATTGACGAGCGGACGATCGTGTATCGTTGGGTCCGCTAGGATGGGACGACCCCACCGTCCACTATGTGGCCAGGCGGGCTTGCCTCAGAATGCTCGCGAAACGTGGATGAGAATGGTACTGCATGAAGTCAGGCTCAACCTTCAGGCTCGTGACACCACCGTCCCTTGACTCGAGCGCTTTCTCAAGCCACTCGAACATACTGTCCACATCTCCCACAAGGGCATACGCGTCTGCGACCTGCACCAGAATACCTCTAGTCAGGAGGTCCGGCGCGTTCAAAATCGAATCGAGATGTTTGAGCGCCTTGTCCCTCTCTCCCGCGCGCGCATACAGCAAGGCCTTGATGGCCATGCCCAATGTCGTGGGAACTAGCTCGGCCCATTTATCACTCCAGGAAAGAGCGGTTGCGGAGTCCCCCTTCATGGAGTATGCGAGGGCGAGACCCATGAGCCCTGGAACGAAATTCGGCTCTGCCTCGAGTGACCTCTCTGCGTAGATGATCGCTTCGTCGTAACTTTTCGAATAGTATAGCATAGCGGCGACGTTGAAACTTGCCATCGGGGAAAGCGGGTCGAGCTCCAATGCCTTCCTTGCCTCGTCCAGAGCTTCTTCGAGGCGTCCCTGCGTCTGCAGAAGAGAAGAATACCACTGATGGGCGATTGCAAGGCTCCCGTTGAGTTCAATGGCCCTCTTGAACTCGGTCTCGGCCGCATCCCAATCCCAGTCGTAGTCGAGGAGCTCCCAACCACGTGCTGCATGAGCTTCGGCGAGCTCCATGTCAAGCCGGAGCGCCGCTACCGTGGCGGGATTTCCTTTCTTCGCTGCCTCGGTTTTGTCCATGTAGCCATGATTGCTCAGAACAGAGTAGGAGTCCGCGAGACCGACGTATGCAAGTGCGAATTTGGGGTCCAAGTCGATGGCTAAAGTGAAGTACTCGATTGCCTTCCTGACCGCCGCTTCTGACCGCTTGTTCCAGAGCTGCTTTCCTTTCAGGTAAAGCGCGTAGGCTTCAGTGCTCTCCGTGGGTCTCCTTTTGATTCGCTCCATTTCCCGGGATTGTATTCTTACCCTCAATGCGTCAGCGACCTGCTTGGCTATGTCACTCTGAACCGCGAAGACGTTGTCAAGCTCTCGGTCGTAGTTCTGCGTCCAAAGATGCTTGTCCCCCGCCACGTCAATCAGCTGGGTCGTGACCCTGATACTGTTCCCTGCCTTTCTAAAGCTCCCCTCAAGGATAGAACCTACTCTCAGTTCCTTCCCAATCTCCTCGACCGTCTTTGTCGTTCCCTTGTACCTCATCACCGATGTTCTCGAAATGACGTTCAGGCCACTAATTCCTGAAACGGTCGAGATGATTTCCTCAGTCATCCCGTCTGCAAAGTACTCGTCGTTAGGATCAGGACTGAAGTTTGCAAAGGGTAGTACCGCGAGTCTGGTGTGCGAAAGCTGTATGGGTTCCGTCTGTGGAGTTGCCTTTTCCCACGGCATCTCGAGCTTGTATACTTCAAGGGGCTCGCTCACGTTCTTGAGGGTCTTCGGCCCGAGGCTCGTCAGCGGGAGATCGAATTTGCCCTTCACTTGATCGTAGACCTGGCGAGTTAGACACACACCGCCGTCCTCAGCAAGCGACTCTATCCTCGACGCAACATTCACTGCGTCGCCAGAAAGGTCGCCCCCTGACACGACGGCGTCACCAAGATGCAATCCAACTCTCAGGTGAATCCTCTCCTCGGCGGGGAGGGAGATGTTGAACTCCCTTGTTGCCCTCTGGATGTCGTATGCGCATCTTATCGCGTCAAGGGCGTTGGGGAACTCGACAAGGAACGCGTCCCCGATGGTCTTGACTTCTCTGCCGTTGTGTCTCGCAAGGATGGGTCGGATTAGCTTCCTCTGCTCTTCGAGGAGAGCGAGGGAGAGGGGTTCGTTCTTCTGGCCCAGGGCCGTATATCCCACCATATCGGTGAACATTATCGCAGCGAGTCTGCGCCCGCCGTCTGACAACTAGTATCCCTTGCCTTCTGATGTTAGGCCGATGATAAAACGGTTTGTGGAGCATTGAAGCTGCGAATGAAACACACGCTCAGTCTCCCTTTGATGGACTCCTTAATGAGCTGAACTAATCTAATTTCGTCAAACAGAGTCCATTCTGAGCTTGTTCTCAATAGCCCGGCTAGGATTCCCACTCGTCAAGGTTCTTTGTCAGCCCAATGGGTTGTATGCCCCGGCCGGGATGGGTTCGGTCCCAGAACGTTGCGGTCAACTCGAGGAAGCGGCCTCTCCTTCCCCCTTCTTTTCGGCCGGAGAAATCCTTGAGATCATGTCTGCAATCGAGGCTGTCAGTTCCTCCCGCTCTCTAACAAGCTGTAATTTCTCCAACCTTTCGTTCTCCAGTTTCTTCCGTCTAGCTTGTAGTGATTCCAGTCTTCTCCACTCCTCAACCCATGGAGACTCGGAGGAGTGTTTGTCTATGGATCTCAGGGATTTCTGTTCCTCGAGTATCCCGCTAGCAAGGACGCGAAGTCTCGACTCCATCTCCTCGACTCCGTCTTCGGTGGCATCGACGGAGAGTGTCGAGTTCCCGCCGAACAGGCGTTTGAAGATTGAATCGGACCGCCGTTCTGAGGCCAGGCTGGAGAGCTGCCTCTTCTTCTCCTCGAGTTCGGCTGAACGCATGGCCAGCTCGGTCCGAAGTTCGTCTATCCTGGAGGAACTCCGCGTTCGCGCTTCGTGGAGTTTCCGCACGATTTCCTCCTCGTTCTGCATGAGTTCAGATATGCTGTTGTCAATCGAAGAAAGGTCGACAGGCTTGGAAAGCCAGTAGGTCAGTTCGCGGCGCCTCTCCGCGTAAGCCGAAGGGAGCCTTGCCGCGCCCATTTTCTCCTCGAAGTCGTCGAGCAAGAGATTCACGCCTTTCGTCCAGTTCTCAAGCGAGTAACCTCCAGGTTCCGAGGAAAACTTCTGGTGCCCGAGTTTGTCCAAGGCGATAATCGTTCTGGTCTTGAGCTGATCGTAGTCCACCTGAGTGGCCTCGGAGAACTTTACCTTGCGCTGATGAAATTCTTCCTTTTTCATTTGCCTTTCTGCTGTCCGGAGGGCCTCTTTCCGCAAAAGAGTCCTTTCCCAAGAGGAGCGAAGCTCAACCGCGAGCCGACACCGCCGCAGAATTTGATTTAAGGGTTGGAGGATGGTTGTCTGAGCGGTCTTGACTTACTGCAACCATTTCGGCTGGGATGGATACGAGCGTTCGGGACCAGCGCGCGCGCTTTTCCGTCTGACGAAGACCCCGAATCTTCTTAGCCCCTAAACTCTGGCGCCCCGAAAGTGCTAGGAAAGCGGGGGGATTCTTTCGAGTTTAGGCATTGTCCGGCCACGCTTGGGCTAGGTGGGCGCGCGGCAGGCAGCCGAATCAAGACTGCCCAAACCATATTGGGGCCGCTAACTAATGGTTGTTTTGTAGGGTTCTGTCAAGTTCTCGTCATGTCGCCCTTTGAATCAGGGTTGCCAAGTTTCGTCACGTGGTAGCTCGCGGATGGGGTAGTGAAACAGTCTCTTTGACACTATCCTGCCCCTCGGACCCAGCACGCGCTCCCCTTCCTGATGAGCGTCGGCGCCTCGTCGTCTGGCGACCCCACGAACTCGCACCCGCAGGACGAGCAGACAGCGCCCTTCTCGCCCCGGAGGTTCACCGTGTTGTTGCAGTGGCACCTCAAACGTCCTGCACCTCCAGCACAATCGCCACTTGGCTCTCCCCGAAGGTCTCTTCGAATCTCGTGCCCAAAGGACTTACCAGACCAGAGTTTCGGGCCGTTGATACTTAGACCTGTTCAAACCGGGCTCTGGGTTGTGGGTTCTGTTAACTTGACGGTTGATTCGGCGGTTTGTTGTCGGTGTCAACTGGCGGTTGATGCTTCGGTGTACCGCCCGTCAGCTTATCGGTCAGGGGCGTTTTTCCTAAGCAAGAGTGTGTAAACGACACTGTCAGCCACAACTACGGGGCTCATCTTAGCCACCGCGCGCGCGCTTAATTCTTAGGCATCCGGGGAGAAGCGTTAACCGTCGGCAGTTGGTCTCCTCCGTCTAAATTCGGTTGGTGACTGGTTGGCTACTGTTCTAAGTTCTGCACGCCTTTCACAAGGTGGTCCTTGCAGCAGTAGCTGTGCCCCATACTCAGGCCAGTTTTCGACCTCCTATCGACGCTTAAGGTATAACCCAACTTTGAGTCATCGAATGTGGTCTGACATACCTCACAGATTGCTTCCATCGCGGAATGTTGTGCTTAGGGTTCTCTTAATTCTTCGGGTCATGCGTAGGGCGTTAACCGTCGGGTCATAGGTAGTTAGTGACTTTGCTGAGAGAGTTCAACTGTAGAAAGCAGGAGTCGTAGTCCCGATTCCCCATGAACTTGGCAGGGCCGCTGACTGCGGCAGGTCTCCCGCCTTCTAGGATGGTTCTCCAGCTGACCCATCGGGACGTTGAGCGTTCAGGGGCTTGGACAAGATGCTATATCATGGTAGATTGGGCACTCAAGAGATTGAAATGGCCCTGTCCGACGAGGAGGGGATCAACGCGAGGGTCGAAGAAATCGACCGCTTGATCGGGGATCTGCAGAAGAGGAAGCACGAACTTCTCAAAGCGAAGGAGGTCATCAGGGCAGAAGCGGCCTCTCCGAAGAAAGGACCCGAGTCGGGAGATGCCATTCGGGCTGAGAAACCCGAGCCGAAGAGTTCTCCACTCTCCGAATTCGAGAAGTCCACAACCGCGTCGGAAGAGACCTTGGATTCGCTGCAATGGAAGAGTTTCAAGAAGGGGGAGGGGGAGTGGGCGTTTCTCAGAGACAGAGACGGTAGACTCGTAGACGAGCTTCAGTCCTCGAAGGACTTCGTGGACAGACTGAGGAAGGAGAGTGAGGTCGTGGTCGGGAAATACAGGTACAGAATCTCAGAGGATAGGTTCCTCAACAGGTACTTCGTGGGCACGAAAGTCGCGTGAGCCTCCGATGGGTAACGCGCCCGCTCTTGGCGGGTAGGAGCTATCGTTTAATCGGGTGACGTGCATGGTCGTACGTTTGTCCTACCCGAAGCGCTGTCCGGTTTGTGGCTCAACGAGCTACGAAAACAGGATTACTGGAACTGCCCGTGACATCCGGAGACTCCCCGGGGCAACTGAAAGGACCGGTCACGCTGTATGCGACACCGTTATTGCACCTGACGCTGACCTGAATACTCGCATCCATGTGTATGGTCACCTGGAACGACTCGCTGAAGGCGGTGTTAAGGGTCGGGACATGACACTCGCTCATATGGCCTTCGCGACGTAGTCCTTCAGACATTGTTTCGAGCAGAATGTGAGGATCGGCTCAACTGACATGGCAGGATTGCTGACCGTCATGAATCGCCGAATCTGCCATGCTTCATCTCCTAAGGATATCTGCTTCCCGCAATTATCACAATTCTTCAGGAATTGGCCCGACTCCATAGGCTCGCCTCTAAGGTTTCTCTGGGATTAAGATTGCGTAGAAAGGGCTCTGTCTAATCTGCGTTGTGCGCGCGCGCTTCAGACTTGCAAGCGACCCAGCTTTTCGCCTAAGTTACGGACGCTGTCAGGCTTTGAAAACGAGATACTTCCGCAGAAGGAAAGCAATGAAACCCACAGCAAGCGACTGGACGCCGAAAGCAAAGAATCCTGTAAGGTGTCCGAGATGATGAAAGATGTAGAATCCGGTGAACCATTCGAAGATTCCGACCAGAAAGTAGAGTACAAGCTGTTCCAAGGTCCTCTTGGAGAAGAATGATGTCCTCACTGGCGGCTTTGACATGCCCGAAGTGCTAGGGTGGGGTGTCTTAAGAAGGAATCTAGGATTGGCTTAAGTGAAGAGGCGCCCTGGCCGGGACTTCACAGTTCAGGTAGGCGCCCCAACAAGAAGCTCATGAACTAACAATCCGTGGGTCTGCTTAGTAGGGAAGGCCCAACTTCTTGAAGATCTCAGGGAAGCGCGCGCAGAGAGTACGACGAATTTGATGCACTAATGCATCCCGTCTTGGAACCATTTCACGAGCGAGACCTCGTTTGTGTTTCCCCGCCTTTCAACGTGGACAATTCCTCGCTCCGAAAGAGAAGCTACGACCCTGTGTGTCTTCAGCCTGGATAGATTGGCCTCTTTGGTAATGAACTTCTGTAGGTATGTCCCCCCGTGAGCGTAGAGGACATTGACCACCTTTCTTTCCTCGGGCTTGAGAGCCCTCAGAACAACCGAGGTGGTGTCCGTTCCATTTCCCGACGCGTAGTTCTTCATTTCTGGGAGAACGAGGAAGTAGATGACTCCCACCATGCTGACAAGGACGGTGCTGAGGAAGAGAAGCGACGACAGCAGTATGAAGAAGGGGAAGTCCGGCGGGAACCCTCGTGTCATAATCCCAAGAATGACGCTGAGCGGCGATTCCGTAGGAGTGAGGATTATGGTTAGTATGATCATGGAGACCGCAAGCCCTAGGGTGGCCGCTAGGAGCAGTATCAACAGAACCTTGAGCTTCTCCATCTCGTTAGCCACCTCCTCTACTCCGGGAATAAGTCCTTCGTCCGGTCCTATCCGACGAATTGATCTGGTTCTCCAGAGGCCGGCCTATTGCATCGGCGTTTTCCAAGTCAGGGCTTTTGCGCCGCCCACCATTCCCAGGATTGCTCCCACGACAAAGCCCCCTGTGCCCAGGAAACTTAGGACCGAAAAGACCAGTATGAGGACGCCCCACGTTCTTTGTCTATTCGGACGGGTCTGGAGCATCATACCCGATATCGCCACTATGATCCCAGAAACTAGCCCGAATGTCCCCATTCCTCCGACTATGAAGGATGCTAACTCCTGGATGTTGGCCGGAGAGAGCTGCGCGGTCGAGTTGGACGAGAAGTCCGAGGACGGGAGGTGCGGGATGACGAAGATTGAGACGCCTACGAGCAGAAGGCCACCCAGAACCATCAGGATACCGCCTACGAGAGCGAGTATCGAGGCCGTGTTCGGATATTCAGATTTCGTTTGTTGTGTCATTTCGATCTAACCACGGGTGGAGTATGGAATCGGTGGGGGTAAATCAGTTCCCTGAGACAGTCTTGATACGATCTCCGAGTTCGCTGAAACGGAATTGATACAGTCAATGAAGTGGATGAAACGACCGGAACTTGAGCTCCCCGACAACCAGTCTCGGACCCTTGTCCTGCCTCAGGGCGGGGTATGTTGCCCTGGCTCCGGGCCTTTGGGCTCTCTCTCCAAGACATCCTCAAATGGCATGAACTGTCAAGGGATCTGGATGCCTTTTCTGCGTTATGGATTCTTCGTACATGCTGCGTGTCCATCGCACAAGCGATAACACCCTTTCCGACTCACCCCACCAAGCTTCTAATATCAGAAGCCATGTCCTTCTGCGTAATGTCGGAGAAGGCCACGCCAGAGATAACCATCGAGCCCTACAAGAAGATAGTAATTCATGAGGTGATTGAATATCAATTCAGCGACTACGTAGAACTCGTGCTGACAGGCACCCGAGCGGCGGGAGGCACGACAATTCCTCTTGTCCATTGGTGCAACGGGATTGTGTTTCAAGTTGTTCCATTCAACCCCAACGGTGATGCGGTCATCGAACAACAACTGGAGGGGATCGTTCACTACAGTTCGGTAAGCTTCGCGTTGAAGGAGAAATTCGAGCCTGAGGTCAGGTCGCCCTTGGGTACCCTTAGGCTGATTAATGCGAGTGCCAATCCCAACTTCGTCGCCCTGGCCGATTTGCTAAGGCGACATTCCAAGTATAAGCCGTGAATGCCAGTCGCACTCCGGCCTCACTGGCTCGGAGGGGTTAGAGTCTACACGGGTTCTTTCTCTGAGGATGGCCCGGCTAGGATTCCGACCTGTTTAGGTTCTTTATGGGCCCGGAGGGGTGCGCCTCCAAACTAGTTCAGAGAAGCAAGTAGGTCTGGGAGATGAATCAAATCCTTGGAGTGGCGACTAAAATCTTCTACTTCTCAGGACCCAAGCAGCTAGAATTGCTACGTCAATATCACAATTGTAGTGGCACCCAGAGCCTCGTAAGTGAAGGTGGAGGCGGTCGTGCTCGCGTCAGCCTGAATGATTCACCACGTACAGGTACACCCTCTCTCTCTCGTCGCATCGCGCCGGCGTCCATCCTTCGAATGTCCAGGTGTGCGTGACTATCCTCGTCCCGTCCCGGAGCTCGAGGAGCTTCTGTTTCAGAGTCCTGTTGGTCTTCTGCGTTAGGTAGAGTGTGATCACGGTCGCCTCGGCAATGTTCTCCCTGAAGAAGTTGCCATGGGTAATCGTGACCAACTCCTGCACGCCCTTCAATCTCACGATCAGGCGTGACACTGCTACCCGTAGCGGGTCTGCCTCAATCCCAACTCCCCTCGCCCCGTACCTCCTCGCCGCTTCAATCAGTATCCTCCCATCCCCGGAGCCAAGGTCGTAGAGCGTGTCATCCTCTTTCAAATCCGCGAGTTCGAGCATCTTCCTGACCGCCCTCATCGGAGTCGGCCACCACCCCGCACCTATCACCTGCGTCCACAGGAGCCAACCCGCGAGCATCATCGTGACGACGATGAGGAGCAGCGGGGCCGATATCAACGGGACGGATCATCTTCAATTTCTAGATAATAGACTTAGAGGGGGGTGCAAGCGGGGACAAGACGCAGAGACCACCCGAATCATGAGACCATCGCAAAAGCTACGACCCGCAGAGGCCGCGGGAGTCGGTGTTCACGGAAAGAACAAACGGACGGAGCTACTCAGGAAGTCCGTGGAGCAAGCGTAAATAACGAAGGATAGCGATTACCAAGGCACATGTCCAGCGTCACGACCTTCTTTCGTCACTGCCCATCGTGCGGTCGAAGGTTCGAGGTCAAGCTCGTAGGCAGGAATCTGGTCGGCACAAAGAGGAGCGACTACCTGTCGACGAGACCAGGGACCAGCAGCATGACCTACCTGGCGGCCCAGAGGCCAGGAATGGGGCTCACGAGGAACGCTGGTCAGGCGGCCTACGACGGCTATGCAGCGCCCGTAGAGCAGGTTCGAGTGACCGTCGAAAGAAAGGATTTCCAGCACTCCTACAAGTGCAAACACTGTGGTCATCAATGGATTGAGAAACGTTCTGAAGAGGCTCAACCCAGTATCGAGAAGCGACGAAGCTGAGGACGAACTCCAGACGGATGGACTTCCGCCCAGCATGCTGGGTCAGATTCCCACCCCCGCACTTAACGCGCGCGCGCTAGCCCGCTCAGCAGGTCACACGGGAGACCGGTATCCAAAAGAGGCCAGCCCGTTCATAGCCTGGCCTGCGAAGAATGGTGATGGGATGCTTCACAGAATCGTCTGGGACTACATAGCAGCACGCAGGAGCCACAAGCTGAAAGGAAAGGAGCTGGCGGAACTTCAGGGAAGGAAACTTCGCAGCCTCGTTGACCATGCCTACCGCACCGTTCCATTCTACCACGATGCGTTCGCCAGACGCAACGTAACTCCGGACCAAATCAGGAGCGCTGAACAGCTTCGGCTATTGCCTGTCCTGACCCGACAGGACATACAGGACAACTACCCCGACCGCATGCTCGCCTCAGGGAAATCGACAGCTGGCACAGTCATCAGACACACGTCCGGGACAATTGGCAGACCTTTGGAGGTAGTTTGGGACAACGAAGACTGCGACAGGAATACCGCTCGGCACTTGGTCATGGCGCAATCCCTCGGCCTGTCCCTTCTCGATAAGACAGTTGACATCATGTACTTGGGGCCTGAGAAACCAGAACCCAGCACAACGCCAGAAATGAGTCGGCTGCGAAAGATCCTCGTCGGTCCAATCACGACGCCAATGATCTTCACATTGAGGTCGAGAAAGACAGGCTTCCGCAGGAGCGTGCTCGAGGTCGAAAAGGAGTTGCTGAAACTTCGCCCGACAGCAATCTACAGCAGGCCGTCGTACCTGAGAAGGCTCGGCTCGCAATTGGACAGAGAAGGAAAGAAGCTTCAGGTCGGGAAGATCCTCGCTGGAGGGGAATACCTGAGCAGTTCGGTTAGGAAGGAGCTTGAAGGCTATTTCGACTCGGAGGTGTTCAACGGTCTCGGCGCCCAGGAGCTTGGCACGCTTGGAGCGGAATGCAGTGAGCATCGTGGAATCCATCTCTTCTCCGATCACTTCGCCTTCGAGCTCCTCAGGGACGGAGAGCCTGCCTCAGCGGGTGAGGCCGCTGAACTGGTCGTCACCTCACTGCACAACAGAACAATGCCGTTGATCCGGTACAAGCTTGGGGATGTCGTGGTGCCTGAATCGGGCGTCGATTGCGCCTGTGGTCTCGGTCTTCCAAGGCTCCGGGAAATCAGAGGTAGGCTGGACGACGGCCTGGAGCTGCCCGATGGTACGCGAATCCCTGTTGGACCGGTGGTAGACTACATCGAGTCACTAGGCCTTAGAGACTACCAACTAGTTCAGACGGGCAAAGGTTCCGTCTTGGTCAAGCTTGTCCAGGAGCAAGACACCAAACAGACCGTGCAAACGCTCTTTTCATATCTCCGGTCGTTGTTCGGCAATGATGTTCAGATCAGGCTGGAAGAGTGGAAGGAAGATGACATTCCGCCCAAGTACAGGCCCGTAATGCGACTGTAACCCCAAGCCCCTAGCGGATCCGGATGGTGTCGAGGAACGGCTTTCGACCGTGCGGCAATGTGCAGACTTAAGACGCCTTTCTTTCCGAGCATCCACGTTGAAAGTGGGACTCATGGCAATCGGGGCGTTTATCCTGGGTCTAGGTTTCGCTATGATCTGGGCGTGTCCGAGCATTCCCAACCTAGTATACGAGGCCAGCACCGTTGGCTTGGGCGTTGGTATCTCCGTGAGCGATGCCATCGCAATTTCGATTTGGTTCCTATGGACGGGGATTCTTCTGCTTCCGTCAGGGCTAGCAATCTTAACCTACGGGATCGGGGCGCAGAAATCCCCACCCAAGATCGGCTCGACTGAGACAAGCACTCAGTCGTAGGCTTCAGGGCAGAAGGCAGGCAGCCGTCAGAGTAGGGGTGGATTGCGACGTCGATCAATCTAGGAGCCAGGAAGGCTGAATCGTGTCCCTTCTTCACCCGCCTGAGCTCTCCCTAGAGTTCCCAAAATTACCCTAGACTCTCTCGTTAGATTTACGGCGTGTGGAATACGAATCTATACTCTTGCGCTGACCTTGCCATAGTAGTACGAACTATCATTCCATGTAGGCGACAAACATGCAGAGAATGGAGTCTCTAGCCGTCGCTTCCCGGGCCTGACAAAAAGAGGGCGGTGGGCTGAGTTCAGCCCACGATGGATTGGATCTCTTTTGCCAGCTTTCCTTCTACGTGTGTCGTCCAGAGCATCTCTGGGACGTCCACGGCAAGAAAGAGGAAGGACAAGAACAGCGTCTCTACAGCTGCGACGGCGATGTTCTGGACCCACTTCCCAATGCCTATGTGGACCGTGAAGTCGTTGGGCTGTCCGCTCACCACCAGGGTGAAGCACCTGTCCGCAGCGATGAGGTCGCGCATTATGCCCGCCTTCTGCGCCTGAATGATGTTGCCTAGTGGTGCAACCCTAGACTGAGTCTTGTAGCCCTCTGCCATGAGCTGTTGCTCGATTTGCTGGGCCACCTGGGCTGGGTCTTTCCCCTTGTTTTGGAATCGAAGTACCTTTTCTGATACCAAATTTCTCGATTCCGCGCATTGAAGGGCTCATAAAAGCACAACGGTGCCCTAGGAGCTTCGTCAAAGGTCCAGCCAGGTTAGACTATGGCTCTGGTCTCTCGCAGCGCGCGCGTCAGGGAGGGCCAGGAAGACCCGGTTCCAAAATCCCTTCGGAACGAGAGTTCAACGCATTCCAGCTCTCAATCATGGAGGGTTCATGGGTGAAATCCGTAGAGATTCGGGAGTCATCTCGGAAATCCAGTAAATACGAGACTCGTTCCTGACTATCTCGACGAAAGGATGAAAACAAGAACAGCGCAGTTGTCAATAATAACAGCAATCGCCATAGCAGCAGCCCTATTCGTATCTCCCTGGGTCATAGCGGCCGCATCGACCGCTTCGACTTCCACCACTGCAACAAGTTCGACAGCGACATCCACATCCAACTCAATAAGCACACAGAACTACACCGCCTGCCTGGACGGGCGAGGCTTCGGACGGGGATTTGACCGTTCGACTCTGCCCGGGTCTCCTGGCCGCTTCGACCTCCAAAACACGGTCAACCTAACGGCTGGGCAGACAATTACGGTGACAAGTTCCCAGGGCACATTCCAAGTCATGGGAACATCTAGCAGCAACGGAACAGCTTCAGGGACAATCACCTTCACATTGACATCCAAGTTAGCCGAGGGATACACACTCTCAATCACCAGCGGCAGCCTTGTCGTGGGGGGGACGACCTACACAATCTCATCAGGCACAGCACAGACAGGACGCTCTGCTGACGTCATATCGGGGCAGGGCACTACAACACCTACAGGCCAGTTTCTGCTGCGGGGCACCGCCACGGGTAGCTTCGCAGGGACTACTGGCTCACTACTCCTAGACTTCAAGACAGGATCCACCGAGTATGCGGTAGCTCTGACAGGCACGGTTCAGAGCTGAAGCTGCAGCACTCGGTCCCCCTCTCTTTTTCCCTCAGACTCTACAGAGCCGAGCAGTAGTGGAACAAAAGAAATGCGAAACAGCGGGTCAGTTCTGGCCTCAATGAGGCTCTTTCTGATGAGAGTGAGCTCTTCGCCTTTTGGAGCTACTATCTGGGGGGTTGTGCTGTCCTGTGCGGTTCTCATTTACGATAGGGTCATTGCAGGCGACTCACGGGCCAAAGCCAGACTTGGAGACAGCGCGCTCGTTTGGTATCCCCGGTTCGGTCATCTACATAGACTGACAAGTTCCTGGCCAGAACGTCACCAGACGTTTTCCCTGTTAGAGGCTCCCAGATAGGGTCGAACCCAGGCCGAGCAGCCCAAAGAAACTCAGAATGGACTCTGTTTGCCTAGAGTGGTTAGATTCTAACTATTCCCCCACTCTTGCGAGGTCTGAGTCCCACCGGGCCCGGTAGATCAGATGCGCGCGCAGTACTAGGATTTCTTCTTCTTGGCCTTCAGCTTGCTGTCTCTGAACCTTACGAACTCCTTCGCAGCGGCCTTGTTCATTTTCTCGATGGCTTTTACGACAGCCTCCGAAAGTTCCTCTGCAGCTATCTCCGTCTTCTTGGCGAGCTTTGCAGTGATCTCTTTTGTCACTTGTTCTGCTTCCTTTGCGGTGGCTCCCGAAGCCTTCGCGGCAGCCTTAACTTTGGATTCCACGTATTCCTCCCACCTTCCGTCCCTCTTCTTCACATTGACCATTGTTCTCTACGGATGGTGGAGGCCAAGGCGTCTTATGTGCCTTTCGCTTCCGTTTCGGTTCCGCTCCCTGCGTTGCAGGTGAGGCCTGGCCGCTAGCCTGGGCTCCATCACAAACAAAGATACATATGAACGTCTACGGGTGCAACGCAGGGACGCATGGGCAGGGCAAAGAGCGCGCACAAAACGATACTGGTGATCGGATTCAACCCTTTCGCAGGTAGGAAGGCGAACGCTGCAGGTGACATAGCTGAGGCTTTTGATGGGCAGGAGTTCAACGGTGTAGAGCTCCGCTCCGTCTTGATTCCAGTCGAATGGGGAAGACCTGAGACAATGATCAAGAAGGCGATCGAGGAGATCCAGGAAGAAGGCCAACACCTCATAGCTATTCTAGAGCTAGGAGAGTGCGGCGGAAGAAGAATCCGAGTCGAGGAGAAGGCCCACAACCAACGCGCTAGGGGACGTGCCGACGAGGCAAACAACAGACCCGGGGCCGAGGTGGGGACTGAAGTGATCAACGGAGGTCCGCTAGAATATTCTTCGCCGATCGCCCGTGACATCAAACGGGCTTTGCAGAGTGCGAAAGTCGAATTCGATGAATCCGAGGATGCGGGCGCGTTCCTCTGCGAGGAGGCGTTCTATGCCGGCATGCACCTTACGTCCAAGAAGGCAAAGGTGGCTGGATCCGTTGGGTTCGTCCACATTCCTCAGTATCCTGTGCGAGATGAGGACAAGTTGAATCACTACAACAAGGAATATCTGAGAGACACGAAGAAATCAGTGCAAAAGATCCTCGTAAGGCTGTCGAAGAAAGACGCCTAGGAGACGCGGGCACACTATCCCGGACCTAAACCAAGCTTCGAGACTCGGACATCTACTTGATTCAGAACTGGTTCTTCCCGGCAGAAGACTACGGCCCTAATGCGTGACTGACAAGTCCCAGCCAATGTGCTTACAGCGACCAGTCGTCGGCACTGGCGACTGGAATCCAGTTTCAGAATCCATTTGGTGCGGACCCCACTGGGTCCTCTCCGGCGCGCGGCCAGTGACCACACACAGAATCATTAAAGGGGACCTAGAGAGTCTGTCGAAGGATGACTACCGCGCTGTTGTTAGTTGACGCTCAACGTGGCATGCTTGAAGCTCCGAGACCAGTTCCAGCACACGTCGAGGTTAGGAGGGCGCTTGAATCGTTGCTAGCCAGGGCGCGGGAGGCGGGAGTCTTTGTTGTGTTTGTGCAGAATGACGGACCTCTGGGTGACCCAGATGAGCCACACACCTCCGGGTGGGACTTGGCTTTCCCTGTGGCATCCAGTGAACTAGTCTTCCGCAAAACCGTTCCTGACGCCTTCTCGAATGCTGGTCTCGGAGCTTCACTCGACGCGGGGCAGGTGGATCAGGTAGTAGTTGCCGGAATGCAGAGCAACTACTGCGTCTCAGCTACATGCCGCGGCGCGTTGCATCACGGACTGAAGGTGATTTTGGCGTCAGGAGCCCATGCGACTTACGATGAAGGCGAGAGTGCTGAGACTATTTCGGCTAGGGTGGAAGAGGAACTCGGACGAGATGGTGTCAGGATCATTCCAGCCGACGAAATCGGATTCTAACTCGATGCGTGCGTCCTCGGAGTAGCAGATGTGAACCGACCGCAACCAAGGAATTTCAGACCATTTTGCAGTCGGAAGTTACGGCGACAGCGCTCGCTAGAAGTGTTTGGCTTTCGCTCTTCGAGACAGTTTTGAGGCGCGATTCCGCGCTGGACCACATCGGGCCCGCTGACTTCATGCGTCTATTCGAACTTGCCAACGCCGACGGACGCAACATGCCCTCCCACGTAGACTCGGAGGCTCCCTCTCTCCTCGTGAGCCTTTAGGTAGATCTTGGAAGGCCGTCCGATCTCATGCCCCTGGTCGACCTTGGCGTTCACCTTTTCGCTTCGGAAGTACCTATAGTGCGAGAGATAGGCCGCAAGGCACCCGTTGCCCGAGCCAGTCGCCGCGTCCTCGGGCACCCCGAACGCCTCGACGAAGACTCGCACGCTCAGGTCGTCGCCAGCCTCACGGGCTTCAGGAGAGAAGACGAGTATCCCTTCCTCCCCGACCTTCTGGAGAAGATCGTCGCATGACTTACCGTCGACCCGGCAGCGCTTGACCGCATCGAGGTTGCGCAGCGGAACGATGATGAAGGGCACGCCTGTTGAAACCTCCACTATGGGAAACCTCCGGTCGATGTCGTCGGACCTTATTCCGAGGACCTTGGATAGTTCCTTGGCATTTAACCTCTCCTTTCCAAAGGTCGGCTCGACTTGCCTCATCCAAAGCCTGGTCAATTCCCCGCCCCGACCGTAGACGAAAGTGACGGGGATCCTGCCGACCTTGAGATCCAGCGTTATGTCGGACACTCGCTTCCCCATGATGAACTTCTGTATCACGTAGGCTGTGCCCAGTGTCGGGTGGCCAGCGAACGGGAGCTCCCGCGTGGGAGTGAATATCCTCACCTTGAAGAGACGAGCGGCCCTGACAGCTGAGTTCTCGCTCGAGACGATGAACGTCGTTTCCGAGAAGTTGAATTCGCGCGCGATCTTCTGCATCTCGCTAGTGGAGAGTCGGCCTGCATCTCGCACCACTGCCAGCTCGTTGCCGCCGTAAGGGGATTCGGCGAAGACGTCCACCAGATGAAAGGTCAACCCCCTCCCAGTCAACATGATTGTACCGGGGTTGCGGGTAATATAGATGACGGGAAGAATGCACGATGGTGCCGAATCCCGTACGTCTAAGAATACCGGGTCAAAACGCTTTAACCGAGCAAACCACGGCCAGAAAGACACGGCTTGCAAGGTACCCAAGGAGTAGACGAATCGATCGCGCTCGAAGTTGAGACCGTCTCAAAGTCATTCGGTACAACACATGCCGTTGACGGCATAAGCCTCAGATTGCGGAAAGGCGAGATTCTGGGTCTCCTCGGTCCGAACGGATCGGGGAAGAGTACTGCGATGAAACTGATTCTCGGTGTGATCAAGCCAGATTCTGGCGCAATACGCGTCTTCGGCAAGAATGTCGCCCGTGAAGCGGTCGAAACCAAGCAATTGGTGGGATACGTGCCCGAGACGGCACAGCTCTATGAGTTCCTGAGCGGGGTCGAGTATCTCGATTTTGTGGCCGACATGTACAGCATGACCTCGGACGTCAGGAAGGAGAGAATCACGCAGTTCCTCAACGCCCTGGAAATGGTAGGCCATGAAAACCAGATGATCAGCGGCTACTCTCAGGGCATGAAGCAGAAGATCGCGATAACGGCTGCCCTCATGCACCGTCCACGGCTGTTGATATTGGACGAGGCACTGAACGGGCTCGACCCTAGGTCGGCCAGAATCGTGAAGGACCTCCTTCGCAGTCTTGCGAAAGAGGGCTTTTCCATCCTGTTCAGCACGCACGTCCTGGAAATCGCTGAAGCCATCTGCGACAGGGTCGCCATCATGTATCAGGGCAGGATTCTCGCAGAGGGGACGGTTCCCGAGCTTCGCAGGCAGGCGGGGCTTCCAGGATCTTCCCTTGAAGAGGTGTTCCTCAAGATCACTGGAACCTCAGACCTGAGGGACGTAGTAGAGGAGCTCAGTAAGTGAACCCGAAGCGTATCTACAAGATCGCAAGCGTTCTTGTCAAATCCCAACTGAGATCTGGGCGTTCAGGTTCCCTCGGTATGCGCTTCTTCAACAAACCGAGGGTGATCCTTCTCATCGACGCAATCGTGTTTGCAATAGCTGCTAGCTCAGTCTACGGCATTCTTGGACTAGTAGGCGTCATGTCCAAGGAGATGACCAGCCTCTTGAACACAATAACGCTTCAAGCTTTGACCTCAATGCCGGCTCTCATACCACCATCCATATTCATAGCGGCAGTCCTCTTCGAACTGAGCGTCTCTTCGAAGTTTGCGTCAAGCGACGTGGTCAATTGGCTTCCCGTGTCGCAGACAGACTATGTCTCGGCGTCGACTCTGTCGGTCTGTTACATGTACTCTTTCATCGTCGCACTTGGGATAGGGGTCACTTACCCTCTCGCGGTAAGGGCCTCCCTTCTACCTGCGTGGGCGGTCTCGGCGACGTTGAGCCTCGTCGCGCTCTTCGCAACGGGCGCGCTGGTTGAAATCATGAGAGCCGCCCTGAACCGCGTCACCTCGGCCGTCTATGGAAAGGCGGGAAGGAGCACCGTCGTGATCCGGGTTGTGGTGACAGTGCTCGTCATCCTGGCTGTGGAACTCGGGTTCAATCCGGTGATCTTGTCCAGCGTGGTGGGCACGTTTTCCGGCGTCGTGAGCTCAGCATTTCTCGTCCCGTTCTTCTGGTCTTCAATCGCGGTCAGTTATCTCGTAGCAGGACAGCCGCTCTTGTCAGCCGCCTTCTCTGCGTTGACGGTGCTCTTCACTCTCTTCGTGCTCTTCGCGGCTGTCAGGGTCAGGGCCAGGTACTGGTCCCCCCTTCCTGTCACCATCGAGGTGACGGAATCGGAATACTCCCCTCGCGCTGGCTTTCTGCAATCCTTGGGTCTGTCAGCGGTGGAAGCCGCAATAATCAGGAAAGACCTGAAGGGGTTCACGAGAAGGAGAGAACTGCTCCCTTACATCGCCATTCCGGTCGTCTTCGTCGCACTAATCGTAGTTCAGCAATTCACCATCCCTGGGTCCAACTCGGGCTCCGGAGGGGCGACAGTCTACCCCTTCTGGCTCATAGGAGGAATCATGACGATTATCGTCGCCACGACGAGCGTGGGACAGGAAGGCAAAGCGATCCTCAACATCTATGCCTTCCCGATCTCCCCCCAAGTATTCCTTAGGGCCAAGCTGCTTGTTGCATCTTTGTTCGGTATGGTGACAATACTCGCCATGCTTGTTGTTTCATCTGTTCTCGTGTCAGCATCCGTTACTGGTTTCGTGGCTTCGCTGCTGGTCTCAATAGCGATTGTGGCGGAATGCGTCTTCATCGGGCTTGGGGTTGCTACAAGATTCCCTGACTTGCAAGAGAGGCCGAGACCACGGTTCGTTCAGCCTGGCGCGATGATTCTGGCAATGCTGTTGGGAATGCTTCTGGCATTAGTCACTGCGTTCCCGCTGACCCTTTGGCCGTTCATGTCAAGCTACCTTGAAGGGGTTGGACTGTCGTATGGCGTCGCAGTGGGCTTAGGCCTTGCGTTCGGATGTGTGGTTTGTGTCATCGCATATCGATGGGCCAAGTCAGGTGCGGCGAAGCTGTTGAATGAGCTCATTGTCTGAGTTGGCCAGCTTGGAGACTCCGTGCCCTTCTCAGCCGCGCGCTCTAACTGCATATCCGTTCATCTCTAGGACCATTACACTCTCTCATCAGTTCGACATCTACGGCAACGTTCTGAGTGACCTAGGAAACACGGCGTCAACAGTCTTATTATTGAGATTGCGCGAGCTCTCGACAGTCGCATGCCTGATCTGATTAGTCCGGCGGTCCGCGCTATCCAAAAGGAGGCGGAAGAGAATCCTGATCTCTTCTGGTCAAGGGAGGCCGAGAAGGTACATTGGTTCCGAAGATGGAACCAAGTGCTCGAAGCGAGAGTCCCCGATTTCAAGTGGTTTGTTGGCGGACTCACGAACCTGAGCTACAACTGTCTGGACCGTCATGTGCAGGAGGGATGGGGCGGTCATGCGGCGCTCATCGCACTAAACGAACTTGGCCAAAGACAGGTCTACACCTACCATCAGCTCTTCACTGAGGTAAAGAAGACCGCGGCTGCTCTTAGGGGAATTGGAGTGAAGCGAGGAGACCGCGTCGCAATTTACATGCCGACTATGCCTGAAGCGATAATCTCGATGCTGGCAGCGACGAGGATTGGCGCGGTGCATCTGGTTGTGTTCGCTGGCTTCGGTGCCAGCGCACTTGCTGACAGAATCCGTATGGCGGGAGCAGGAGTCCTCCTGACTGCAGACGCGACCTGGAGGAGAGGCCGTCCGACCCCGCTTTTGGGCATCGTCGAAGAAGCTCTCCGCGATCCGTCCTCACCGGTGAAGAAGGTTGTGGTCCTCCAGCGCCTTACAGAAAAACCCCAGCTGCAGTCAGGCCGTGATACCACCTGGCAGGAATTCCTAGATTCCGGTCAGGGACTATCAACTGACTTTGAGCAGATGGAGGCGAACGAGCCTGCGTTCATCCTACCCACTTCAGGGACCACTGCCAAGCCAAAGCTCGTCGTCCACATGCATGGCGGCTACCAGGTGTGGATTCGTAGCGCAGGAGAGTGGATCTTTGGGTTGAAACCTAGCGATGTCTGGTGGTCGACTTCAGACATTGGCTGGATAGTGGGGCACAGCTACATCGTCTACGCCCCCTTGCTCTTTGGCTCCACGACCGTTGCCTACGAGGGCGCGCTCGACCATCCGGGACCCGAGACGTTCTACAGAGTGGTGGAGGACAACGGTATCACAGGAGTCTTCACATCTCCGACGGCGGTTAGGCTGCTCATGCGGTACGGGACCGAGGCGGCAAGGCGCTTCGACCTAAGGACGGTCCAACGTGTCTTTTCGGCAGGAGAAGTACTGAATCCCCCGGCTTGGGCCTGGATGCAGAAGGAGCTTTTCGGCGACAGGATTCCCGTCATTGACCACATGTGGCAGACCGAAACGGGGGGGCCAGTCTTTGGCAACCCGTACGGGATCTGTCTACTCCCCATAAAGCCAGGGTCGGCTTGCCTCCCCCTTCCCGGGATATCTATCGAGATCCGCAATCCTGATGGGTCCAGTGCCGACAAGGAAGACAAGGGCATCGTGGTAATCACACGCCCGTTCCCCGGGCTGACCTCCACGATATGGGGGGACCACGAGCGCTACAAGGGAGAATACTGGGAGAGAATCCCTGGGGTGTTCTTTACAGGGGATTCCGCCCACGTGGACGAAGACGGATACATCTGGTTCGCCGGAAGGTCTGACGAGATAATCAAGGTGGCTGACCACAGAATCGGGGTAATCGAAGTGGAGAGCGCCTTCCTCTGGCATCCGGCCGTCGCAGAAGCCGGGGTCACCACCCACCCCGACAAACTTCGAGGTTCGGTCATAGTCGCCTTTGTGACTCTGAAGGCAGGACACTCCCCTAGCGATCAGCTCAAGTCGGAGCTGAGAGAAACGGTCAGGAAAGAATTCGGCCCGCTGGCTGTAATAGAAGAAATCAACTTCGTGGAAGTGCTACCAAAGACGCGCAGTGGGAAGATCATGAGGCGGGTGCTGAAGGCCATAGTCCTCAATCAGGAACCTGGAGACATATCAACGATTGAGTCTGGAGAGTCAGTGGAAGAGGCGCGCCAAGCCTGGCAGCAGATGCAGTCGCAACTGCAGTCTCGCAGCTCAGGGCCCGGTCAGGACGGAACCTAATCCCCGGCAACCGTTAGAGGAATGATTAGGATTTCTTCTCGTCAGCCTGGGTTTACTGCATACATCTCTGAAACGGAATCTTCGCGTGTATACGAATTCGTGCTTCACTACCCTCGTCAGTTCTGGCAAGGTGCCCCCCGCGTGCACTCGCTACTGTGAATTCACCTATTGGTCATGGGCACGTCCTGTTAAATAACGGCAGGCGGATGAAACGCGCCATGTCTCTTGACGAATGGAGAGGGGGAAGCCCGTGGGCGAACTGGGAGCACTACAGACCCCTTGGGCCCATAATCGCGACCTTCCTCGTAGTGATTGGATGGCTGGTCTTCATACTCCTATATGCCCTCTACTGGTCCAGCGGCTACTCGACCTTCCAGAACGTCATAGTGACCCTCGTCACGTTGGTCATTATGGGTCTAGCCATCGGCCTAGGCTGGACAGTCTGGGGCATTAGGCACGCGAAGCGATGGATGAAGCAGGAACAGCCTGCCACTGCCGGGTAGCTCGACACAGGGCAGGACCCTCGGCGCAAAAGCAGCCTGCGGCATGCTTCCGCGTGCGGTTAGGCCCGGTATAGGCGTGGTCCGGGATTCGCTTAATCACACCCTAGCAGTACCGATTGGGCCTGAATTCGACAGTTAACCGACCAAATCCATCCAGGCGCGAATGCTGCTATTCCAGATCCGGACTGTCAGTCTCAGTGCTGACTCACTTGTTGCTACCGAGAGCCTTGCCCATCTGGACTAGGTCACTTTGTTTCTCATATCCGAGGCTTTCGAAGAGGTTCAGCGACGGGGTGTTCCAATCGAACACTTGCGCGTTGACCTTTGGGATGCCTCTCTCTATCATTCGACGCTCTAATTCTAGGAGCATCTTGCTTGCGATACGCTTTCGGCGGAATCTGGGGTCTACAGCCAGGTGATAGACCCAACCCCTTCGGCCGTCCCATGCCCCGATGACGGAGCCGACGATCTTAGAGCCTTCCTCCGCTACGAGGAAAAGGTCAGGATCTCGCTCGAGCTTTCGTTTGAGCTCTTCTTTGCTGTCTCCTGGGCGGGTCTCAAATCCCGAGCGGCGCCAGAGCTGAGACACGGCAGCGAAATCCTTCATCGAGAATTCCCTTGTCTTCATGGCTGATCATTCGTGAGTCTCATGTCGGATTCCAAGGAATCACGTCGAGTCACTATGAGCACAAAAAACCCTTCGGTCTGAGAAGACCCCTAGACAGTACGAACCCTAGCCGGCCATTCTATACGCCTTGGAACTGCCACCGAACAACTTCCCTGACGGGACGACGAGCAGTCGGCGCGAGGAGAGTGGAGGATACGACCCTCTTAATCATGTCTTGTTCTCCTAGTCTTCTACAATCCCTATATCCTTCCTCCGTTTCATCCTTAAGATTCCGGCTTCAGATTGGAACCAATTATTATCCTGTACACGAAGGAGGAAGCAAAGAGGCCGTACGACAGGTTCGACAACTTCATCGAAGCTTCGTTCTGGATAGGGAGTGAATACAGCGAGCCCGAGGGAACTGGCAACGTGAAGCTGGTCAGGATAGAAATGTATTCAGCCGACGACCCCGTGGGCCTGGACTATCTGAAGATATTCGTCAACCTCCTGCTCGACCACGCGATCGACCATGAGACGAGGTTCTTCCTGGAGCCTCCTCCTTCGGGTGGTTCCACGGATTCTAGTGGTTCCACGGATTCGGGGGGGCGTCCCCCGCCGGGCGACGAGGCACCGCCTTCGGAATCGGAGGAATTCCGCCCGACAGGATACGAGGCAGAGATGAAGGAACTGAGGGAAAAGCGCAAGAAGGGGAGTTTGAGCGAGAAAGAATACAAAGCACAACGGGAGAGATTGCTCAAGAAGTGGTGGAAGGAGCTGGACGAGCGCATGAGCAAGTAGCGATTGTGCTCTGGTTCTTGGAGAGCTAGCATCAGCTGACGGTGTTAGTGAGGGCGGGGTCTACGCTTTCCGAGCCGGTCTTGAAGTACGATTTCGACGCCTAGGATATTGACGGTATTGCCCAAACGGAAATAGCTTCGGTTGGGGCAGGCTTCAGTCGCCATTCCATGCTTCAGGGTGTCATCCGCTCTTCGTTTGAGGCATTGAGGAACTACAAGAGAATACCGTCGGAACTCAGGCAGCTGCAGACGAAGAAGATGCGTTGGACGCTGAGGTACTGCTACGATTACGTCCCATTGTACCACGAATGGTTTAGGAAGAGGGGACTGACCCCCGAAGACGTTCGAGAGCCTAAGGACCTCAGACTCTTGCCCAGGCTGTCGCGGGAGACTCTAAGCGGCACCTCTCCAGAAATGATCGTGGTTCCCGGTGCTAGAGTGGGGCTCGTAAGATCGACTTCTGGGACAACGGGACGCCCAGTCAGGATACTCTGGAGCCCAGGCTTCTCTGACATGGTCATGGGTCAGGTCTTCAGGGCGACTTCGGTAGAGGGAGTAAGACCCTGGCACAGGGTCGCTATGGTTTGGACAGGGTCCCCAGGGCGCCCCATTGTCGCCAGCGGGGCCGCCAGGAGAAGCGCGGTGTATGCCTACAAGCTCTTGTTCGGTTCCATAAACCTCTGGGTCTTGGTCTTCAATCAGGTCGACCTTTTCGTATCAAAGGATAATTGGAGATCGGTAGCTTCTATGCTGCATGACCTCCAACCTGATGTCATCTACTCCCGACCCACGCACGCGAGAAGGCTGGGGGTCAAGCTGAGGGAGGAGGGACAAAAGCTTGATCCCAAGTTCCTCATAATCGGAGGCGAGTTCATGAGCGATGGCACAAGAGCGGACATAGCTTCTCTCTACGGCTGTGAGGTATTCGAAGAGTATGGTTCGATGGAATTGGGCAGCCTTGGCTTCGAGTGCCCCGAACACTCCGGGATGCACCTTAACTCCGACTTCTTGGTCTTCGAAGTCGAACGGGATGGCGAGGAGGTCTCACCCGGTGAATCGGGGGAGCTTGTCATCACAGGCCTTCACAACGAGACGATGCCCTTGATTCGGTATGAGCAGGGAGACCGCGTGGTCCTCGAAGAGGAGGGCAGGTGCGGCTGCGGGTCGTACCTCCCTCGACTGCGTGCAATCCAGGGAAGGTTGAGCGATGGATTGGTGGCAGAAGACGGCACGCGTATTCCTCCAGGCGTCATCTGCGATCAGTTGGAGAGAGTCATGGGGATACGAGACTATCAGCTAGTCCAGAAGAGCCGCGAACGAGTGATTCTGAAGCTCCTCAGCAGAGACAATGCCGAGCAGACTGCCGGGGGGGTGTCTGGATACTTGACAAGCCTCCTTGGTGGTAGTCCCACCGTCGAAATCGAAGAATGGTCAGAAGATGACATGCCAGCGAAATACAGACCTGTAATCAGCGAGATCAACTAGCCCGCGTTTCCTCCCCCCCAGCCATTGCGGCAGTCTCTACTAACTCAGCCTTGAGATGGATTCTGGGCAAGCCGCTGACTTTGGACCTGACCTTATTTGCCTTGATCCTAGCCAAGCAAAAGACAACCGAGTAGCTGACGATGCAATTCAGCCGAAAAGGAGGTTAAATAAACCCAGGCAGACCTGCCCGCGAAATCACGATGTGCAGGATGTTTGCTTACGCTGGGAATTCTAGGGAAGACCTCGCGAGACTTGTCGGTGCCCTCAGTAAAGCTGCCAAGAGAGACACCGTTGCTGAAAGAGTCCCTCTGAAGAACATCGTTCATGGCGACGGCTGGGGTTTCGCGGTGTATTCGAAACGAGGGTTGACATATCATAGATCCGGTCGGTCCATCTTCAACGAGGACGTGGTATTGCCTCCGACAGACGGGAAAATACTTGCGGTCTTTCACGCCAAACAAGCGACGCCGGGGAATCCGGTCGGGGAGAGATTCTCCCATCCGTTCCTCGCTGAGACTCCCTACGGCCTCATTCTGCTTGCGCACAATGGCTCTCTTTACAAGGACAAACTCGCAGAGAGGCTCCATTTTGCCGGCGACCTAAGTAGAATAACGGACAGCGAGCTGGTACTGAAGTACGCAGTGCAAAGGGGGTTATCCGCTGCCTCAGCAGACCTCGAGGATTGCACGAAGACGAACAGTGCTCTGAATCTTCTAGTCCTCGAGATTGGGGACAATGGCCAAGCAGATATGTCTGTGAAACACTTCTACCACAAGGAAGGAAGACTAGACAAGACGAGATACTACGAGTTGTGCTGCGAAGACCTCGCGGGGGGGAGGGCGGTCTTCTCGTCGACGCTCAACGACTACGGCCTTTCCGGCAAGCCCATGGTAAAGGATGGATTAGTGCCTCTTTCGGCGTTGAAGTGAACCGAAGCATGATGGGCTGAGCGCGCGCTACGCATATAAGCGACTCGAGAGCACAGATTGCCGAAATTGAAGGCATACGTATTCTTGGTGACAAAACCGGGGACCTCTAAGGAAGTACTCCAGGATCTTCGTAAGGTTGCAAAGGTCGAAGGAGTGATCCAGGTGGATTCGATCTACGGGCGGTTCGACGCCATCGTCACGGTCGAGGCCCCTGACATGGAACATCTTGGAAACCTCATCTACAAGGTGATAGAGAAGGTCCCCAACGTAGTCCACACAGAAACCTCCTTGGCGCTATCTCAGCCCAGAGAGTGAAGCGGTCTGCCTGTAGTGGCGTACGTCTTGGTGCAAATGAAACCAGGCACCTCACAAGAAATAGTGGGCTCCAGGAAGATTCATGGAGTGAAGATGGCGAACAGCGTCTTTGGAAGGTATGACGCCGTTCTAGTAGTAACCGCGAAGGACATGGACGAACTGACAGCGACCATCTACGAGGTGATTGAGAAGCATCCGAACGTCGAGCACACAGAGTGCCTCGTGTCAATCCCCTATCCGCCAGAGGAGAAGCCACACCGTCATCCCGAGAGTTACAGCGTCATATCATATCACTGCCCTAGCTGCAACGCCCTGAACGAACACGGTTCGGTCTATTGCCAATTCTGCGGATTCAGGTTCAATTGAGTCGGGGATTGCCTCGAAGCTGACAACAAAGTAGCGCCTGGGCTAGACGAGTCTCGGCCAGGGCATCATTGGACGGGAATTGGTTCACCCTAGCTTTCTCCCCAATGGGTCAGGGGGTTTTCGACTTCGCAGCCGCCTTCTTCTTCTTCTTCGAGCGCTTCTTTATGGGCGCTTCGACCTTCTCCACGACTTCCTTCTCCACCTTCTCTACATCCTTCTCCGCTTTCTTCGCTTCTTTCTCTACCTCCTTCTCCGCCTTGCGAACTTCCTTTACGACCGCTTTCTCTATTTTCCGGACCTCGCCTTCGACTCTTTCTTCTGCCGTCTTCTTGGTCTGAGAAGACCATTTCTTGAGTGAGGCAACGTTGCCCTCGAGCGTGCTCCTCCTCCTCTCGTCAACGAGGAGGCCCCACCTCCTAGCCAGTCCGAAGTTCAGGCCAGCCTGTGCGACCTCTCCCAGCGAGAATCCCCTTGCTTGCCTCTGCGTCATCCCCCTGCCGTGCCTCACTTCGACAACGGCTGTGGGAGGAGTGCCACTTGGCTTCGGGGCCTTCTCCTTCACGACGCGCTTCGATTCCGCTTCCTTCTTCTTCCCGCTGACCCTCTTCTTCTTGGGGGGCACACTCAAGTCAGGTTCCTCCAGCTTCTACCCGGTTAAATTCGTTCCTACTCGGTCAGAGAGCGGCGATTCGGCACAGCCATTTCGGGTCGTCCTTCATTATCCAATTGCGCTTCTTACCGTCAAATGTTCAGTGCTTATTAGGTGCGGTGTCGAACGCAATTGCATCTCATAGAATGGCGTCCTATCATAAGCGAACCGAAGAGAAGGAAGAGGTAAAGGGACACAACCACCCGTTCAAGGAGAAGTGCGGCCCTCACTGCCCCCGGAACGAGCATTACAAGGGGCCAGTCAGGAAGTCGGGTTTTCTGCACAGGAAAAAGCGCTAGTGATGAGTCAGAAGCTTGGTCAGACCAGGGCTTCTCACTTGGGCTGACTATTCGCTTCCAAGTAGACCGAGTCGTACTTCTCCTTCTTCGGCACGATGCAGAGGAACTCTGCGTTCTCGTTACCAGTATTCTCGTACCAGTGAACCATGCCGGGTGGGATGTATATCGAGTCCCCTTCTTGCACCTTGTAAACCCTGTCTCCGACACCTAGGCTGTATCTTCCTTTTAGGACGTACTGTTCGTGTTCTATGTCAGGATGGTAGTGCTTGGGGATGCTTCCGCCAGGCTTGATGGTGAATTTGCGCATTTCGAAGTTGGGCGCTCCGTCGTGTCTGTCCACCAGCCATTCGATTTCGGTCCTGACGGCGTTCTCGACCTTCTGCGGAGTTGCCTTTCCCGCTGGCTTCACGGACATCGTTGGGTGTCAGCTGGTCAAGCCAGTTTTAAGAGTTCCACTCGAAATCCCGACGACAACACGTGGTTCTACGCCGAGAGGCTAGGCATCTCACTCCTGAGCAAGCAGGAAATCAGGCAGAACAATGTCGACATGGCATTCCCGGTGAGGGAAGGGACTGACCACAGGATCGGGTTGACTGAGCAGGAAAAGTGAGGCTAGTCAGGGGACGCCGAGGAACTCTGCATATGTCCTTGCCGAGAGGACGGGGTTTGACTGAGCTTCCTCCCCCAGCTTTCTGAAGGGCACGTCGCCGTAGTCGTGGCCTGGATAGATGATTGTCGAGGGCGGTAGCTTGAGGATCACGTCGTGCAGGCTCCTGAACATCTCCTCCGTTGACCCTCCAGGGAGGTCGGTCCTGCCGCAGTTACCGATGAAAAGGGTGTCTCCGGTGAAGAGATTCTCGCCATCGTAGAGGCAGATGCTATCCTCGGTGTGCCCTGGCGTGTAGATGACCTTGATCTCATTCCGTCCCACTATCAATACGTCGCCTCCTTTCACTGACACGTCATGGTCTATGGGTGCTCGTTCGTGTGCTACCACCTTCGCCCCGAGCGCTCTGGCCAATTCCCTCAGAGTCGAGACGTGGTCGAAATGGCTGTGGGTGCCGACGACGAACTTGACCTTCACACCGACCTCCTTGGCTGCACTGACGATGGGTCCTGTCTCCCATCCCGAATCAATCGCCAGCGCTTCGCCTCCCGGCCTGTCAGCAAGCAGGTACACGAAGTTCTGCATTGTTCCCACTCGTATTTGTCTGACGATCATCGCGGAGGCACGATGTCGCGCCGCTAAGTATGTGTTGCGGCCGCTCGATCTTGTCGACTTGGTTGGCTTGGGTATGCTTTCTTTACTTGTCTTTGAATTGTTCTTACCTGTCGTTCAGCCAATATACTCTCCATTCGGACACACGCCCACCCCGAATCTTAGCAGTCCATATGTTCGGACCGTCAAGCGGTTTGTAGGAACAGGTAGAGTAGCCAACCATGACAACAACATTGTTTTGAATTGTTACGCAGGTGAACATGTTTCGGTAGTCAGGACACCTTTCAAAGAAGTCTCTCCAACCTTCCTTCATAGCATCTTTGCCTTTGGTGACTTTCCCAGAATTGTCTATGAACCTGTGGTCATCAGTCATCAAGTCAGCTAGACCTTCAAGGTTTCTCTGGTTGATTTCCTCGTTGAATTTCAAAGCCGTCGAAATCAACTTCGACGAATTCATACGACGGCACCTTTGGGTGATAGCATCACTCTTGGAGTGGTGCATTCCGTCATATGAAGCTTGGCGCGCGGCTGAAGTCGGGCGAAAGGCGAGCAATAGAGGAAGAATTCGTCGAGTGCGGGAAATGCGTGGATAGTCAAGTTTCTCTAAGATGGCTTTGAGACAGAAAGTGTACGGTTCCTGCACTCTGGAACCTCGGTCTCACTGAAGTGTACTAAGCCTGGATGGCAACATGCGAGATCGTCGATTGAACGTACGATGCTCTGCCATGGACTATGCGACAGTTTCGCTTCGATTCTCAAGGGGAAAAAGTGGAAGACGAAGCCTTGAGCAGCCGAATGGCTTCCAGAATCAATAGTTGCAGTAGTGGTAGGATGCCAATCTGGTAACTAGACTAATAACTAGCCGAGGCGAACGGAATCCTGATGGGGGCAGTGAACTCTCAATTGGACGGCCATCTGGCGACCGTTTGAGTTTGCGAAGGTACTTCAAGACCTGCCCCTGTCACTGACGTCCATCCTAGTCGTAGATGTAGTTCTCCTATGCAACAGCAAGGCCACGTTTCGAAGGGAAGAGATACTCACAAAGTGGAAGTGAAGCAGTAGTTCGGCATTCAGCCTTTCAATGAATCATCGTGGGTCTTGACCCTGCTGCTTCCATCTCAGTAGATAGACCATCTCCTCGATTAATGCGCAACTCTTGCAGAGATACTCGTATTTCCCTTGGAGAGGGCCGCGGAGCCAGTCGTCCTTGGTGATGCAGAGCCGGCGACACTTGTCGCATCTGTCGTGTTTGCCGACCATGTCCTTTCGAACAGGCGGGGGTGCAGAAATAGGCAACCCCTGAATGGGGATGGTTCTTAGGGGGAGAGGTCGACGGAATTGGAGATGTCGCGCCTGCCTGTTCCTTCGCCTGACCTCTCAAGTCATCATTCATTGCGAGACTCATGTCAGTGCCGAGACTCGTAATATGATCAAGAGGGTGCGACGAGACTTGGCTATCTTCAGAGATGGAGAGCCCATGGGTCTTCACTTGGTCAAAGATCTGAATCAGGGCGCAATTCTCGAAGTGTCTCGTATAGTCTCAAGATTGGATGCTTCCCTGAGTGGGTAGCCAACATCTCTGATAGCCAACTCGGTACCTCACTCACCATCTCCGCGGGGTGACGACTAGCTAGATTATGCCAAGGCGCAGGAGTGCCACTAAGGTGACCATCCATGAGACGGCGACGGCGACTCCCCAAACTATTCTTTCCCTTGCGAGGCCCTTCAGGTACTCAGGCGCTAGATCGGCAGCAGCCTTAGGCGAATTCACTGGTTGGACGATTGGCCCTGAAGATTCGGGCACGGGCTTTTCCTTGGCAAGTCCCAGCATTCGACTTGGACTCTCGATTATCGGCGGAATTCTGATGGCCTCGATGGTGGGGGGTGCTATCTCAACGACGTCAGGCTTTGAAGGAGAGCTGACCTCAAATGCTGGTTCGGTGCTGACGGCCTTCGGGCTCTGCTTTGCCCTCCGCTTTGGCGCCATGCTCCCCTCAGACGAAACTGCGCTTCTCCTTTCATGCTTGTGTTCCATAGCCATTGAAAATCAGATGGGACAGCAGTCCCTATTAGAGATTCTTGGCATACACCAAAGAACATATGGTTCCTGCCACCTTGTCCGCCTCTGGCATGTCGTTGAACCGGGCCCCGAGGGTCCACCCTCAAGTGGGTTCGGAAGTTGGATTCCGGTCAAGAGCGCTCGGATGAGCCTCTTTCTCGTTAATATCAGTGGCCTGGCTAGATTCCTTTCTTCTGGCAGCTCGACGCTACCACTGCGCTGAGAAAGTCCTCCCAGGCAGGCGCGAGTAGGTTCGGATCAACCTTGCGCTTCTCCGCGATGGCATCTATTGTTCTCTTGGTTACAACTCCATCTTTGCTCTCTACCCAGAGTTTGAATACCTCCTCTACGGCGTCGGCCAGGCTCTCTCTCCATTTGATTCCTTCACCAATTGAAGTCCTGGTATGTCTCATATCTAGATCTCTACCTTTAGTCATACATGCTCCCTATCCATCTTTGTTATCTCGACCATCACTCTCTTAGCATCGAAAGTCCGTTTGGGTTTCTTCTTGGATTTACGGAATATGGAACACTAATCTATATGATCTGTGAGAATCTTCGTATTGCAGAAGTCGTCCGAGGTCTTTCCCCCTTTTTGGACAAAACACAGAGATACTGCTAGATAGTCGTCTGTAATAGCATGGCATCGAGCGAAAGTCTGACAATGGAAGACGCACAAGACGAGGTAATTCCTGAGGCAGGTGTGGAGCCGACCATGATAAACGTCCGAAGCGAGGGACTGAAACTCGACCTGGTCCTTCTCAAGAACAGGATCTCAGGCCTCACGATTGACTATCAGAGCATCTCAGAAAGCGACGAACTACCGAAGTGGATCAAGATCATCGAAAGCATGGTCTCCGGATTCGCTCCATCGTCTGAGGAATCGATCCCCCAGATTCTTGTCGAGGCGGTCAGGCATCCAACCTCGCAGCTCCCGATTCCGCAGGGACCGGGGGAGGAACCTCAGGACAACGCGGAGCCGACCATGATAAACGTCCGAAGCGAGGGACTGAAACTCGACCTGGTCCTTCTCAAGAACAGGATCTCAGGCCTCACGATTGACTATCAGAGCATCTCAGAAAGCGACGAACTACCGAAGTGGCTCAGGATTATCGGTAGCATGCTCTCGGGCCCCGTTCCATCAACTGGCAAGTCGACCCCAGAGGTTCTTGACGGGCCGGCCAAGGCTCTAGTTGTACAGCCGCCACCCCTGATAGAAAAGCAGGAAGAACCTCCGAAGGAAGAACTGGAAGAGCTTTCGAAGGAAAAGCAGGAAGAACCTCCGAAAGAGAAGCAAGAGGAGCATACGGAGGAGAACGACTACCGCAAGATTGTCCTTCACGCAGTAGACATCTCTTTGGAAACGCTAGGCCGCGACGGGAAACACGCCATACTCAGCCTCCTGGAGAACAGGTATGGCCTTCGCGAGAGCGACATACCTGATCATCCCAGGGGTTTCGTCGTGCTTCTTGACGAGCTACTGGGCAGGTCCGCCCAGACTCTTGAGAGGGAGATAATGAGCAACATCAGGCTGGTTTCGGCGGCCCCCGGTGAGAACCTAGAAACGGTCATCAGATCACTCAAAGAGCAATGCCAAGCCAGGGCTCCAGTCGAAACAGCCGCAAAAGACGCCGAATCAGTCGCAGCCGGTGCCGACATGATCGGATTCGGGTAAGGTGTTACGTACGCTAGGCACAAGGATTGATTGAAAGATGGTAGACCCCCTCGCGTCCGCCATTGCAATACCCACGATCATCTTCTGGATGGTAATGATTCCCATCGTGATTCTGGTGCAACGGCGACCGCGCCCACAGGCATATTGCGTGAAAGAAAGAACGAGGAGAGAGATCACCGGTGCTCATACCATCATCTTTAGGAATGGGAGGAAGGCGCTGCAAGGAAAGTGCAAGTCCTGCGGGACTACTCTTTTCATGACGAAGTCAAGTCAGAACCTGGCAGTAGTCGTTGTTAGGGGATGGGGGACAATGCTGGGCGCACGGCTTGAAAGGATCGTACGCAGGCCTCACCCACTGGCATATTGCGTGAAAGAGAGGGCGAAGAGAGAGATCATCGGCACCCATACTGTCATACTGCGGAACGGGAGAAAGGCATTGCAGGGAAAGTGCAGTTCCTGCGGGACCACGCTTTTCAGGATGAAATAACATCCTACTTCCGTCTCGAAGTCTCTCCCAGTGTTGACTTGACGAATCCTGAATCAGAGTCAAGTGCTCGTTGAGAGAAGAATGTTCTTGTCGGAACAGTGGGCACCGTCTCGCTGGCCTCTCCCTCGGCAGACTCGAGCACTGCTTCCCTGGGCTTCCACTAGAGTGGAAATTCAGGTTGAGACTTCATCATGCTTATACTAAGAAATCATGCAATCCGGATGTGCAATCTAGGTATCCCGGCATGACAAAGACATTGGTCCCAGAGTTCTGGAACGTCTCCCCCTGGGTAGGGCCAGTAGGAGTCACAGGAGGGTAAGCATTGTCTGAGAGTTCGTCAAGTCTGACAATTGAAAGCGTGCAGAGCGAGGAACCTCAAGAAAATGCGGAACCTACGATGATGAACGTCCGAAGCGAGGGACTGAAACTCGACCTGGTCCTCCTCAAGAACAGGGTCTCGGGCCTGACTATTGACTATCAGAGTATCTCGAAGAGCGATGAACTGCAAAAGTGGCTCAGAATCATTGACAGGATGCTCTCGGACTCCAGTCCATCACCTGAAGGGTCGATTCCTCAGATCCTCGGCGAGGCGACAAGGCTTCCAGCGTCGCAGCCGCAACCTTCGGAAGAACCGGGGGAGGAACCTCAGGACAACGCGGAGCCTACGATGATAAACGTCCGAAGCGAGGGACTGAAACTCGACCTGGTTCTTCTCAAGAACAGGGTCTCGGGCCTGACGATTGACTATCAGAACATTTCGAAGAGCGGCGAGCTGCGGAGGTGGATCAGGATCGTCGAAAGCATGATTTCCAGACCCGTTCCATCACCTGAGGGGTCGGTCCCTCAGAATCTCAGTGAGGTGGCTGAGCCTTTGGCCGCACAACCGCAACCCCCGTCGAAAGAGCAAGGGGAACCTCCGAAGGAGAACCAGGAGGAACACACCGATGAAAAGCGGGAGGAGTCTCTGAGGGAGGAGGAAGGGCAGGAGGAGCCTCCGAAGGAAGAGCAAAAGGGACATCCGGATGAGAACGGTTACCGCAAAGTCGTCCTCCGCGCAGTGGATGTCAGCCTGGATACGTTGGGCCACGACGGAAAGCAGGCCATACTCAGTCTCCTAGAGAACAGGTATGGTTTTCGCGAGAGTGACATACCGGACTATCCCAGGAGCTTCGTCGAGCTTCTCGGGGAGCTGTTGGGCACGTCAGCCCAGAATCTTGAGAAGGAGATCATTAGCAACATCAGGAAGGTCTGGGCCGCCCCCGGAGAAAACCTGGAAACAGTTGTCGAGTCACTCAAGGAACATCTTCCGACCACGGCTTCAATCGAGACAACCGCAGAGGATCTCCAATCCGTTGCAGCCGAGGCCGGCACGGCAGGATTCCGGTATAACGCTACGTACTCCAGGCGCAGGAACTGATTCAAGAATGGTGGACACAATCACGCTCGCCTTCGTGGTGCTCGTGATCATTGTCTGCATGATCGTGGGACCAATTGCGATCTTGGTCCAGCGGCGGTCGCGCCCGCGAGCGTTCTGTGTGAAGGAAAGGACTACGAGGGAGATCACCGGTGCTCATACTGTCGTACTCGGTAACGGAAGAAAGGCACTACAGGGAAAATGCGGTTCATGCGGGACTACTCTCTTCAGGATGAAATCGGGCCGGAATCTGGCAGTAGTCACCTTCAGGAAGTGGGGAACGATGGCAGGCGCACGGCTTGAAAGAATCATACGCAGACCTCACCCACTGGCGTATTGCGTGAAGGAAAGGACTACGAGGGAGATCACCGGTGCTCATACTGTCGTACTGCGGAACGGGAGAAAGGCATTGCAAGGAAAGTGCAGTTCCTGCGGGACTACGCTTTTCAGAATGAAGTAGCGCCTCACCTCTGGCTCGAAGTCTCGCCTAATGTGAGTTGGATGTATTCTGACCTAAGGTCTACGGGCGTTTCTGGTTGGCCGCCACGCGTGCTTCCAATTCATCGGTCCGTGAGTGAAGCTGTGCGCTAGCCTCGCCAAGACCAACTCCCAGGCTTGGTCGAAATAGTCGTAGACCTGCTCGCTCTCCTCGTCGTCCTTCCAGCCGAACTCTTGGAATCTGACGAGCGTCCGATTCCGACCCACTTCGTCAAAGAACAGGACCACCCACTGAGCGATTTCCTTGCGAGCGTTTGGAAACTCAGGCGGGGCGCCCCAAGTGAAGGAGAACATCCTCAGTGGCACGTAGCTCAGAACCGTGCACCCTTCAGCTCCCTTGCGCCCCTCGGGTTCCTCTGGATTGAAGAGGATCTCGTACTTTCCATGCGGTCTGATGTCCAACCTAGCGTTAGGCGCAAAGAACCTCTTGATTCCTTCTAAGGTCGTCCACGCCCGCCAGACCTCTTCCAGCGTCGCATCCACGAGCGTCGACTTTGCCAGGACTAGGTTGGTCACGAGCTGCCCCTTTCTCCGCCTTCCGCCCGCGGCTAATTAACCACGCTTGGTTTCCAACGAGGACGCGCGTGTTCGGACCGAGGTGCCATCCAAGTCGAACACCGGTCCTTAAGACGCTCCAGAGCTCGCCTAGGCAATCTCTAAGTACGGAACGCAGGCCAGGCATTCTGGATGATCGTATTAGAATTCCTGACTATCCTCATCCTGATCTCGGTCTTTGCAGGAATCTTCGGCTCGATAGTCGGCCTCGGGGGAGGGGTCGTGGTCATCCCGGCACTGACCCTGCTGCTAGGCGTCAACATCCACTTCGCAATAGGCGCGAGCATAGTCTCGATAATCGGCACGTCCAGCGGGGCTGCGTCAGTCTATGTGAAGGACAGGATGACGAACCTTCGCGTCGGCATGTTCCTCGAGCTCGCCACGACGTCGGGGGCGATCGTTGGAGCCGCGCTTGCGGCGTACGTGGACTCGGCAGCTCTCGAGCTGATATTCGGAAGCATCTTGCTAGTAACCATCGTCCCCACCATAATGAAGATCGGGGAAAACATTCCGAAAAACCCCGAGCTCAAGGATCTCTCGAAAAGGCTTGCCCTGACAGGCTCATACCCAGAGCCAGACGGTTCGGTGGTACACTACAACGCCACGAGGCCCAAAACAGGCCTCTTCGGGATGGTCATAGCAGGAATGCTCTCCGGTCTCCTCGGAATCGGGAGCGGCGCCTTCAAAGTGATCTCTATGGACCTGGCGATGAAGCTCCCGATGAAGGTCTCCACAACCACGTCGAATTTCATGATTGGGGTGACAGCCGCAGCAAGCGCGGGAATCTACTTTGCCCGAGGCGATGTCGACCCGCTGATCGTGGCCCCTGTGGCTTTGGGAATTCTGATCGGGGCCGCTTTGGGGGCCCGTGTGCTTATGCGCGCAAGGAACACTGCAATACGGAAAATCTTCATTGTTGTTCTGGCGGCTGCGGCTATAGAGATGATCTTGGCAGCGGAGGGGATCGCGGTTTGAACCTGAAAGACCCCGAAGCGATGAACGAAGTCATAGGTAATGTCCTGAGGGCCGGCGTCGTGGCGTCGGCCGCAGTCATTCTGATCGGCACCATCCTGTTGGTGGCGACCAGCGGCTTCTCAGGGACATCAATGGCGCTGACCTACAACCCTAACCAGATCCCCCACGGCACATTCGACGTCAGCATAGCTGGACTTGTGAAGGGTCTGATTGGGTTCCAACCATACTCTATAATTGAGCTGGGAGTGATAATCCTGCTCGCCACACCAGTCTCCAGGGTGCTGATATCGGTCTTGCTGTTTGCAGCCGAAGGGGACCGCCTGTACGTTTACATCACGGCCGTCGTCCTCGCGTTGCTACTGTTCAGCATGTTAGTGACGCCATTCATACCTGCGTTCAATGCCTAAACATGCGCGCTTCGCCAGAGAGCGCTAGAACTGAACCGCTTTGAGCTCCCTCAGGACCGGATTCGCCTAGCGGTGCCTCGTGAAGCCAGCGCAAAGCATTCCGTAATACGTCGGAACCTGATAGGAGACGAGGTGGCCTTTCATCCGCACCACGTCGAGGACCCCCGCGAGCATCGCCATCTGCCACAGGCTGTCTGGCTTAGCCGCCTCGACAAGACCCGGGTCGATCCTCATCACCGACGAGAGCCGGTCTCCTTCGACCGCTTCGACCACGTACCTGTCGTACACCTTCGCGTGCGGGTCGTAGCCGTACGGGCCGTCCTTCCTGTGGGCGTGCGCCTGGTCCGAGCTTGCGACGAAGACGACTCGTCTCCTGCTGTTTTCTGCGACATTGGCAATGCACTTCCCGAATTCATGGTTCTGTTCGAGGGGAATCCCCCTTGAGGGGGTCACGATCAGCACCCTGCTCTTCAGTCTGTTCTCCCTGAGGAAGAACCAAAGCGGTATCAGGGTCCCCCAGTCCATGGCCAGGTCGGACGCCTGTCCCTCCAGGGCCCCGTAGTTCGCTCCAACTACTGGAAGGTCCCGCCGTTCGGCTTCATCTATTATCGCCCTCCCCATCTCCACGTCGCACTTGGCTCGGAGTATGACCCTCTTCGTTCCCTCGACGATTTGTCCCGACGAGTGTTCTGAAATCACTACCCCAATGTGCTTAGGAAGCCTCAGGTTGTGAGGGCTGGCGATCACAATCGTGTTTGGCCTCACTTCCTTCACCTGCCTGGCGAGAATCCTCATCCCCCGCCTAGTCGGTGCGAAGAGCCTGAGCTTGCCGCCGGCCAACGCCGGAATGGTCTCGCCGCCGTGAGGAGCTATGCAAGCGTAGACTAGCGGCACGTAAGGGCGGGAAGCCTCTCGATATTCAAACGTTCTTGCCCAAGTAGTGCAGTATCCCCATTACGGAAGTTCGAATTGAGACTCTTGCGTAAATCGGGAGTTCACTGACTCCAGCTTCCCGTTCCACCCTGCGCTGCATCGCCTCCGTCGCCTCGTCGAGGCTCGCCCCTCTGCCCTTCATGTCGCCCACGTCTTTCACCCATCGGATGACCTTCTCTTCGGTGCTGTCGAATACGTAGTCGACATCTGTCCTGGCTCCGAAATGAGGAGTGAACAGTCTGGTCGCGCCAAGTTGCCTGAGCGAGCGCACTGTGGATACGAGCTGGTTTGGGTCGAAGCTTGGTGGCGGCGTAGTCGGGATCAATGTCTTCATTCCAGGGTAAACTATCCCGACTGCATCTGCCGTGAAGAGATTCTTCGTATCGTCGAGCATCATGGAGACCTGATGCGGGGCATGTCCAGGTGAGTGTATCAGAGTCGCAGTCAGCCCTTCTCCAAGGTCCATGTGCAGCTCCTTGCCCACAGGCATCATCCTATCCAGCGGGACTGGTTCGGGCAGGCCGTACAGACCCATGATGACCTCTCCGAAGACCCTCGTCGCACTCTCAATGAGCTTGGTGGGGTCTGCGAGGTGGGGAACACTCCTCTCATGGGCAACCACCTTAGCATTCGGCATCTCTCTCACGAGGTGCCCTGCTGCCCCCGCATGGTCCAGGTGGACGTGGGTCGGCACGATGTACCTGACATCTGAGGGCATGACGCCCAACTCGGCCAGTCCGGCTAGGACGTTCTGGTAAGAGGAAGCGTAACCGCAATCGACCAGCGTCACTTTGGGTCCCGTTATGACGTAGGCGCCTACCGTGTTTGGATGTCCGAGGGCGTATGTGTCCAGCACGTGGACCCTCTCGAAGACCTTAGTTGCATACATCTGCAGCACCTATGATGGGCCTTTGGGATTGCCGAACTCGTAGGCAAGCATCGCCAGTGACGCCGCTCCGAACTTTAGGACGTCCTCATCCACCTTGAACCTCGAGCTGTGGATCGGGTAGACGCATCCTTTCGCCGGGTTGTTGGTGCCGAGGAAGTAGAAGGCGCCCGGCGCCTTCTGCAAAAACCTGGAGAAGTCTTCGCCTCCGAGGACGGCTTCTATCTTCTTGACTCTCGCACCTGGAATCTTCTTCAGGACCCTAACCGCCCCCTCGGTCGCCTTCACATCATTGACTGTCACTGGATAGGCGTCCCTCTCGAACTCCACCTCCGCTCGGGCACCAAAAGCCCTGCAGATGCCTTTCACTACTTCCGCGACCTTGGCCTTTGCTCTCTTCCGCGTCGCCTCATCGAGGGTTCTTATCGTACCCTCGAGTAGTGCTTCGTCGGGGATGATGTTCTCTTTTGTCCCAGAGTGGACGGCTCCTACGGAAACCACGAATGGACGCATCGGGTCTATCATCCTTGACGAGACTCCCTGTATTGCGAGTATGACCTGGGCCGCTATGTAAATCGGGTCGACAGTCTTGTGCGGCGCCGACCCATGCCCGCCCCTTCCGATTATTCTCACTCTGAAGGTGTCGGGGGCCGCCATGATTGCCCCTTCCTTGACTCCGAACTCCCCTGAGCGTAGGTTGCTCTCTATGTGGAGTCCGAAGACGAAGTCCACCTTCGGGTCCCTCATCACTCCATCCTCAATCATAGGCAACGCACCGCCTCTTCCACCGTGCTCCTCCGCGGGCTGAAACATGAACTTCACAGTGCCGTGCAGATCGTCTCTGTGGGCTGCGAGGAGCCTGGCCGCCCCAAGCAGCATGGCCACATGCGCGTCATGCCCGCATGCATGCATCACCCCCTTGACCTTTGACCTGAACTCGACGTCAACCATCTCCCCGACTGGAAGAGCGTCCATGTCTGCCCTCAACGCGACTACCTTTCCCTTCTTCCTGCCCTCGAGGATCCCAAGGACTCCCGTCCCTCCGACGCCTGGCTTGACCTTAACCCCAAACGACTCGAGCTTTTCTGCTACCAACTTGGCGGTCTCTTCCTCATGGTACGATAGCTCGGGCTTCTGGTGAATCATCCTTCTCGTCCTAATCATCTCGTTTTCGATAGATGCGGCCTGAGCCAGGAAATCCATGTAGTCCACCACGAGCCGACGCTGATAAAAGCTCTCATATCCTGCCATGGTTTGTTGGCACGGCAGAGCAGTCAACCAGTCGTGGGCATCGACCTAGCGGGGAGTGAGAGAAGGGACACTGGATTCTGCGTGATGGACTCTCGCATGAGGTGCAAGACAGAAGTGCTCCATACCGACCAAGATATTCTCGGCCAGACGTCGGAGATGATGCCAGGAGTCGTGAGTATCGACGCCCCGCTCTTCCTTCCGAAGGGAAGGGAGAGTCTTGAGAAACCTGGACCTCCTCATTTCAGGGAGTGCGACAAGGAGCTCCTGAGGATGCACATCAGATTCTTCCCGATTTCACTGGGCCCGATGCGGATGCTGACCGCCCGCGGAATGAGGCTCAGGGCCGTCCTCGAGGCGCGTGGGTTCGAGGTGATCGAAAGCTTCCCAGGTGCCATACAGGATCTTCTTGGTATGCCGCGCAAGCAAAAAGGCCTCCCCGAGCTGGAGAGGGCCCTAAGGCAGTACGGAGTCGGACTGGGGCAGCGAAAGGGCGGATTCAGCGGAGACGAGCTGGACGCGGTGACCTCCGCATTGGTAGGTCTCATGTACAGGAACGGTGAGTACCGCACCATCGGGGACCCCGAGGAGGGTCTGATGATCCTTCCAGCTCTCTAGGGCCTCGAGGGAACTTCACGGACGGGAGCGCGTGCAACTGCCGAAGAGATTGACACCACTTGTTGCAGTCTGTGCAACAATGCGGGGAGGTGGGACTTCAACCCAGCATACTGGGCGGAAGCAATGCTCTCGGAGTCGGGAAAAGACCTCTTCAACCTCAATTCAAGTCAGGTTATACCTCATGCATCACGAGCAAGGCAGGATTCGGTTACGGGCAGCATAGACCAATTCGAGAGACTGATTGCAGAGGCTCAATCTCACAAGTTCTCGGGGTGGGATTTCTCATGGCTCGAAGGCAGAATGATAGAAGAGTCTCCGCCATGGGATTACAGACAGGAAGTGACTAGGGAGTTCCCCGGCGTCAGGTCTTTGCTTGCCTTGGGAACGGGAGGAGGCGAATTGCTTTCATCACTTCAACCGCTTCCTGAGCAAACGCATGCTACCGAAGGGTATCCACCCAATGCAATCGTCGCAAGGGACAGACTAAAGCCGCTCGGCATTGATGTCATAGGAACCGATGCGGAGGACAACAGAACAGAACACCAAGCTGGGGGCTTGCCATTTCGTACCGGAACTTTCGACATGGTTGTCGACCGGCACGAATCGTTTGTTGCCAGAGAAGTCTGCAGGGTCCTGAAGAGGGGCGGGGTCTTCTTGACCCAGCAAGTAGGCTCTAATAATCTCCCTGAGCTGAACGAGTTTCTCGGCGCACCGAAGACCGAAGCCGATTGGGACCTGCGAGTGGCTCGGCAGCAGATAGGTGAGGCAGGTCTCCACGTTACGACAGGACGAGAAGCCCGCCTTGAATCAAGCTTCAGAGACATAGGCGCGGTGGTATTCCTCTTGTTGGCCATGCCCTGGCAGCTCGAAGGATTCAGTGTGAATGGCTACCTCGATAGACTCAGGGAATTGCACAGACTCATTGTTCGAACCGGAAGCTTCAAGGCGACAGCCCCGAGGTTCTACCTCAGGTCCATCAAACAGTAGAGCGCATGGGCCCGTGTCCTTGGCGGTGCGGGGGGTGGGATTCGGACCCACGAACCCCTAAGGGATGGGATTTCTCGAGGCAGATCCTCGTAGTCACTTAAGTCCCACGCCGTTGGCCAGGCTTGGCTACCCCCGCGATTCTCACGCTTGCGCAAATCCGTTATTAACGTTCGAGATGCGCTAGGAGGTGGCTCTCAACACTTGCTGTAGACTCGCCGTGTTCATTACATGCTTCGCCTCCAGCCACCCTCGTCTCGCCACGGTGACCCCGTAAGCAACATTGTCGAGTTCGCCGACGGCGTGGGCATCCGAATCGATCACCAGCTTGACCCCTTCCTCCATCGCCCTTCTGGCCCACACTTCGTCCAAGTCCAGTCTGTCCGGTTCGCCATCTATCTCCAGCATCTTGCTGCAGTCTCTGGCCGTCCTAATCACCTTGGCCAGATCGATTGGATTTCCGTCACGCCTTCCAATCAGCCTATTCGTGGGGTGGCAGAGGAAATCCACCGCCGGATGCGTTAGCGCCTTCACTGCCCTTGCCGTCAGCTTCTCCGCGTCCTGTTTGAAGTTCTGATGAAGAGACGCACCGACTAGGTCGAATTCCTCTAGGAACTTTCTCTCAAAATCGAGCATGCCGTCGCCTTTGATCTCCAGCTCAACGGCTTTCAGTATACGGAACGGGGCCAGCTTGTCGTTGAGCCTCTCGATCTCCTTCCACTGCCTTCTGAATCTCTCCTCCGAGAGCCCGTTGGCCACCCTCACCGAGACGGAGTGATCGGTAACTGCGATGTACTCGTAACCCCTCGCCTTGGCAGCCCTGGCCATCTGCTGCAGCTCGGCGGAGCCGTCGCTCCAGGTCGTGTGCATCTGGAGATCTCCCTTGAGGTCCTCGAACTTCACCAGATTGGGGAGACTCCCGTTCTTGGCAGCCTCTATCTCACCTCTGTTCTCTCTCAGTTCGGGAGGAGTGTGTTGCAGCCCAAGCCTTCTGTAGACATCGTCCTCGGTCTTCCCGGCCAACCTCAACCCTCTCTCGTCGAAGAGACCGTACTCGTTCAGCTTGTATCCCCTTCCAATCGCTAAGTTGCGCAGCGCAATGTTGTGGTCCTTGGAGCCAGTGAAATACACCAGAGCTGCGCCGTACTCGTCCTCGCCGAAGACTCTAACGTCAACTTGGACGCCTCCCTTCAGCTTGACTCTGGCCAGTTTGGATCCGCTCTCGAGCACTTGGACGACGCCAAGACAGCCCGTCATCGCGTCCACCGCCCTCTTGTCTGTCGAGAGCAAGTCGATGTCTCCGACCGTGTTCCCGCCTCTCCGCAGGCTCCCCGCCATCCCGACCTCGATTCCTAAGGCGCCGAAGTAGGCAGCAAGTTCCTGAAAGATTCCCTCGGCTTCAGGAAGCAGCATCCTCCTCTCGAAACTCTGCAGCCTCTCGATCCCGACCATGAACGACTTGCGTACGGTCGGGCCGAACTCCTGGTCGAGCTTCCCAGTCTCAAGTGCCTTCTTCAGGTCCTCCACGCTGCCCACTCCGAGTTCGTGCGCGAGCCTGTAGGCGGTCCGCGGCCCGATTCCCTGGATTTTCATCAGGAAGGGAACCCCCGGCGGGGTCTTCGCCCGCAGGTCGTCCAGCAGGCGCAACCTCCCCGTCCTGAGGTATTCGTCAACCTTTTTTGCTATCCCTGCGCCGACATATTGTATCTCCTCGAGCTGTTTCTGCTTCCACAGCTCTTCGATATCCTCCTCCATGTTCCTAATGCTGTTTGCAGCGCGATGATAGGCGATCACCTTGAATCTATCCTCACCGTTAACCTCGACCATCTCTCCCAGCGAGTCTAGAAGGTCGGCGACCTCTGAGTTCCTCAAGCCCAGGTGTTTGAGACGACGCGAGTCATAAAAGCAATGCTGCGAGCTGGCGTCACAGTTCTCGGGGCCGAAGCAGGTTATCTCCACCAGCCGAATTCCTTCGGCGTGTCCGTGATCTCCACACCCTTCTTCCCTTCGATCAGTACGTTGTCCTCCATCCGGACCCCAAGCTTCCCCCTGATGTAGACGCCAGGCTCGACGGTGAAGCACATGTTGGGCCCTAGCCTCTCCTTCCCGCCTTCGATGATATACGGCGCCTCATGTACTTCGAGGCCGAGTCCGTGTCCTGTCCTGTGGATGAAGTACTCCCCAAGGCCGGCCCTCCTGAGGATTCCTCTCGCGGCTTCGTCCACCTTTCCCACCTCGACTCCTTGGGCAGACGCCCTTATCCCAGCTTCCTCAGCTTCGAGAACCTTCTGGTACACATCTTCGACCTCCTCGGACCGCCCGATACAGAACGTTCGCGTTATGTCCGCGTAGTACCCCTCGAAGGTGGAGCCCACGTCGAAGATAATGCTCTCGCCCCTTTTGACTTTCTTGGCAGACGGAAGGGAGTGCGGGTCGGCGGCCCTTCCGCCCGATTGGACCAGCATGGCGTCGACCTTGGTTGCGCCATTCGAGTAGATTGTCTCCGTGGCTGCCTTCGCAAGCGCAAGCTCGGTCACTCCCTCTCTGACCAACTCAGGGAACTTGGAGAATGACTTGCTGAGTACTCTCGCTGAACTCTTCAGGAGTCTGACCTCCGCGTCATCTTTCGTCTCTCTCAGCCTTTGCAGGACTGGCTCCGCGTCCTCGAACTCTGGTGCTGCGCACTTCATCAGCTTATGAAGGAACAGGAACGGGACCTTCCCCTCAACTCCCCATCTTCCCCGCACTCCTGCTGAAAGAACCGCCTTGCTGATCGCATGGGGTGAGCCCTCAGAGTCGGTCCATGAATGGATTGTCATCGGCATCGGTGAATCCCGGTAGGGTCCGGCCTCCAGGGCCGGCGCCACCAGTTGGGCGGTCCCCGAGACTGGGAAGAGAAGCATGAAAGGCCTCTCAAGCAGCAGCGATTCTACCCCAGTGAAGTACTGCATGTTTGGCCCTGGAACAATCAGGACTCCGTCAAGCTTCTCGTCTTCTAACCTCTTCCTGAGCCTCGCCAACCTAGTTGCGCAGATTTCTTTGCCAATCATCGCGCCGTCGATGGGCAGCATACCGTTATTATCTTGTCCAATCGGCGGGCGAGGTCATGGGGCTCAAGGAGCTGTTGCTGCTCAGACTGGCGAAGCACTGGATTTCAGGCGTCGACCTCGATTCCGCTATCGCAGACGCGAAGAAGGCCAATTCGAGAGGTATGGGAGTCGTCGTGAATTTCCTGGGTGAGGAAATAACAGACCCGGCCATTGCAGAATCTCACGCGGGAGAGTACCTCAGGCTCCAACAGCGCATTTCGGAGAACGGGATTCGCGGGTTCGCCTCGGTGAAACTGACCCAACTCGGCCTCGGTGCGGACGATGCAGGGGCTGCCGATAGGCTTGAGAGGATAGCTGTCAACTCAGAGAAGTTCAATCAGCCCCTCTGGATTGACATGGAGGGGTCCTCGTTCACCGAAAGAACGCTTTCGATGTACCTGGACTCTCTCAGCAAGCACAGGAACTTGGGCATCGTCCTGCAATCCTACCTGAGGCGAAGCGAATCCGACCTCCCCAGGCTCCTGGACGCCGGCGCCAAGGTCCGCCTGGTGAAGGGCGCGTACAGGGAAAGTCGCGATGCGGTCTATCCTAGCAGGAAGGAAGTCTCTGGTAGCTTCAGCAGGCTGATGGGGACGCTCTTCGACAGAGGGGACGGATTCGCCATCGCGACTCACGATTCAGCACTAGTCGAGGAGGCGAGGAAATTGGCAGAATCAAAGCATGCTAACTTCGAGTTCGAGATGCTGAAGGGGATACGTGACGAGCTGAAGGACGACCTGGTGAAATCTGGTTACCGGGTCTCCGAGTACCTTCCGTACGGCGACCGGTGGTTTGCCTATTCCAGGAGGCGGATCACAGAGCACCCGAGCAACATCCTTCTGCTCCTTAGGTCCATGGTCTGAAGGGCAAATTCCTGTCAAATGGGGTTGCTCGCCTTGATTAGTGACTCAACTACTATAGACTCCGCTCGCAAAATACCCGCCAGGCCACGAAGCGAGGGAGGTCACGTATCAATGACCAATTACGAAAAAGGGCAAATTTGGGGAGCCCTGCGTAAGGCATGGAAGGGGTACAGAATCGCAAAGGTCCAGGGCGACAACATGCGCATGAAAGAGTATGCAACCCGGATCAAGACCCTCCAGGGCCAGCTTGGAGTTCCTCAGGCAAGTTTCCCTAACATAGGAATGTAGAGGAGTAACCCTCCTCCTTCCTTTTTTATTCTGCAGCCAGGTCTTTCTCTATCTCTTCTAGTATGTTCCCTACGACCTGCTGACGTAGGCCTAGTGAGGCGGAAATGTCGTCTATCCCGTCCCTCTGTTCCTTCATTATGTACTTCAGCACCTTCTTCCTGTCAGCACTCCCGAGTGACGTAGTAATGCTAGCTGCTTCTCTTAGAGCGAGACCGCGCAGGTAGAGTAGGACCGCCCGCTGCTCCTCCATCTCGTTGAGCTTCCTGTCGACTTCGGCGATGATTTGCGCAAGCGGCTTTATCCTGGAAGTCTCGTCAGGGAACATTAGAGCTTCACTTGTCTTCGCTGTCATCTGGGTCTGCTCGTCGGGGTCCATCCCCGGTACTGCTCCGAAGGTGAACATCCTGGCTCTGAACAGACTCGGTGCAAGGTCTATCGTGATGGAGAAGCTCTTCTTGAGCAAGTATTCCTTCCTCTGCGGTCCGCGTGGACTATCCTCCAGCATGGTGCTTACGAGGCCAGCATCTTCCATGTTTCCCAGGTGTTTTGCCACAAGCTGCTGACTGATGTCCAGTTCCCTCGAGAGCTGAAGCTGGTAGTTCGGCTTCTGGCTGAGCCTGGCGATAATCCTTCTTCTTATCGGGTTCTCAACCGTCCCCAGCATGGAATCCAGTTCAGCTTGGCTCAAGTGTCATCAATCAGTTACATGTGAAGTGCTGATTCTTCTATAAATAGATTCTTGGCCTTGTTGGCGCCATGACACATGCCGCGACGACCTCACACGTGCATGGAGACCGGTCGGCTCAGCGCGCGCCAGAGCTGTTCGAGCGTGCGGGTTTCGCCAGGGTCGGGCCTCTGGGAAAGAAGAGTTGGGTCTATTCACTCAGTCTGAGCTGGATTTCTTATTAACCATGGGGGTCAGTGAACTGTTCGTTGGCCTTCAGCAAGACGATCATAGCCGAGCATGCGGCTGTCGCTAGCGAACAGCCGCTTGCTTCGTTCGCAGGCTACGATGTGCTCAGAAAGGGTGGCAATGCGTTCGACGCGGCCGTCGCGACGAGCCTCGCGCTCGCAGTCACCTTACACCCCACAGGAGGGCTCGGAGGCGACTTCTTCGGGATGTTCTACGATGCTAAGACGGGGAAGGTCCATTGCCTCATGGCCAGCGGCTGGTCCCCCAGTGGCCTGACCATCGACCTCGTGAAGTCCAAGGCAGGCGGGCACATCCCGCTGTACGGTCCTCTCACATGTGTCATCCCCGGCTACGTAGCAGGCGTCTGGGAGATGCACCGAAAGCTCGGGAGTCTAGAGTTCAGAGACCTAGTATCTGCCCCAGCCGAGTACGCCTCGAAGGGATTCCCAGCTGGAGAGGGGATCTGTAGGTCCACAGCCGGTGCCTACAACGACCTTTCCGCAGAGGCCAAGAGGATCTTCGCGCCGAACGGTAGACCTCCGGCAGCGGGCGATTGGATCAGACAAGAAAGACTCGGCAAAGTGATTTCAGCGGTGGCCGAAGGGGGACCCGAGGCCTTCTACTCAGGCTGGCCCGCAGAGAAGATCCGGGAGATGCTCGAAGGACTGGGTGTGCCGACAGAGAAGGCCGACTTCCAGGACTTCGTCCCGGAGTGGGTCACTCCCCTCAAGTTCGACTACAGGGGGACGACGGTCTACGAGATGCCCCCCAACACCATGGGCGCCACGAGCCTTCTCATTTTGAAGCTGTTATCCGGCGACAGGTTGTCGGAGGCCGGGCCTCTCTCCAGGGAGAGGATTGAAGCCACAATGGAGGCCGCTCTCACTGCTTACGCACGCAGGGATGAGATGCTCGGCGACCCCCGATTTGGGAAGATAGACATCGACAAGTTCATGGACACGCGGCCAAGATCGGGAGTCCGCCAAGCCAGGGTGAGCACAGGCGACACGACTGCCTTCTCAGTAGCCGATTCCGAGGGGAACCTAGTCTCAGGGATCCAGAGTCTCTTCCACCATTTCGGCTCACGCGTCTTCGTTCCAGAATGCGGGATGTTTCTGAATAGCCGAGGTTCCGCCTTCAGCATGACTGGCCCCAACAAGGTCGAACCGAGGAAGCGCCCACTTCACACGCTGTCTTCCATGCTCTTGGAGCGCGATGGACGACCCTACTTGGCCATCGGCACCAGCGGAGGCGACTACAGGCCACTCCAGCATACCCTCTTCGTCACGAACGCCGTCGACTACGCGATGCCTCTCGAAGAGGTCGTGGGACACCCACGGTTCCTCTGGGGCGGAGGCAAGTCACTCTTGGTGGAAGATGGATACGAGAGAGAGGGAGTACCTGGCTTCGATATTCAATGGTTCCCTATGCCCGGGAAGACCGGTGTCTGCCAGGCGGTCGAGGTCTCCGGCCGATTTCGCAAGGCGGTCTGCGACGCGAGGGGAGACGGCATCCCGGCCGGATTCTAGCACTGAGCAAATGTGTTTGGTGACTCGGAGTGAGCGATAGGTCTGGAGACCCTTGCTCTCAAATTGGCCCCCCGCTTTAGACCGTATCAATAAATAGCGTTGCACTCACTCGGGCGGTGGAGGGATAGCCTATTGCCGTCATTCACTCGTTCACATCCAAACAGAAAGCGCCTGTCTGACACTCAAATGACGGCGTGGCACAGAACAGGTGCTCCTCAGAGAGCGCTAGGTCTCTTCCCCCATGAAATGACGGAACGAAGATCAGACGGAGGTTCCAGTTGACTTCGAAACTGACCAAAGTGGCTTTTCTGCTGATAGCTTTGGTAGTTGCTCTCCTGCTCTACGTTTGGACTCCTTCCCCCGTATCGCAGACCGCGACCGACGCCGCGACTCTGAATCTGGCTCACTCCAGGTTTACTTGGGTTTACAGTGAAGTCCTGATAGACGAAGTGTTGCTTCTGCTACTAGTCGCAGCGCTACTCATCCCTCTTGTCAATCGGCACTTTGACTCCGTTCTAAGGCGCAAGGTCCAGTTGGCAGGACCAATCAGAGCGCTACCAATACTGGCCATGGTCGTTGGTTTTCTCCTCTTTGCTTTCTGGGTCATAATCGATCTTATGGGTGGCTACGGAGGTCCAGGCACCGTTGCTATCTACAACAACCTCGGGCTCAACCAGCTTCCCCTTTGGGACAAGCAGGGGATAATTGGCTTTCTCTCGTTTTTCTTTTCAGTATTGGGTTTCGTGTTGCTTCGGGCGAGGCAGAGCATCGGAGTCGCCGTGAGAGATGGAATAGGATTCTTTGCCGCACCTATTCTGTTCGTCTTTGAACTCGCGCTCTGGTCTGACGTTCCTCTGGATATGTACTGGCACGTGACAACATTTGCGTCTTGGTCTTTGGGCACCTACCTAGGGAAGGCGCAGTTCCAGCTCGTAATGAGCCCACACCTCAGTGTCGCTTGGGCAGGGAACGTCTATCTGTTGAGCAACTGGCTAGTCCTGATTGTGTCTCTTCTCCTGATACTGATTTCGGTGTTCTATCGCTACAGATCGAAGCGAACCAGAGTAATACGCAGGAGACGCTAGAGGAGAACGTCAGGCACAGTAATGGTTGCCCAAGAGTACGCGGGCCCGGTGGGATTTGAACCCACGACCTACAGCTATGCCCTCATGCGAATAGGAGGCTGCCGCGCTGTCCGTATTTCGCTCGCTTGGATCTGCGCTACGGGCCCAGCCGAGGGCCGTGTCGAAGTGGGATATTACTTGTTACTGCGATTCATTCGACAAGGTCGAACTCTAACTCCAGTTCCTTCCGTGAGTTCCTGAACTTGAGGTTGCCCAACTTGATCCTCCCCACTTGCGACGTGTTGTCGACGTGGTTCTCAATGCAGCAGTTGACATTCCAATCCGGTATCCTCACAATCTTGAGCCTCGTCACGCTGGAAGGCACGGGGAAAAGGTCGTAGATCGAGTTCCCGAAGTGTCCCTCGGCTTCGTCCTTCTCCATTTCGAACTCCACAACTTCCGCTCCCTCCGACACCTTGTCGTTGGCGGCCTGCTCGATCCTTGCAATCTCCTCGTCGGTCGGCTTCCTGTCAAACTGCACGGTCAGCCGCCCATGAGTTCCTGAGACGAAGACTGAGGCCGTCCACCTCGCCCCGAGTACATGCTGAACTGCCCCCTTGAGCACGTGGACTGCTGTGTGCGTCCTCGTTTCTTCGGAGCTCAACTACGCCCTCGTCGCGATCTTGTAGAAGTCCGAGAACTTCGTCTCCAGCCCATATCTCGCTTCGTTGCTCCTCATGTACCAGAAGATAGACAGGAGCGTCGGCCACATCGTAAGAAGATTGAACCTGTCCTCTACCTTTGCTTTGATGAACTCGTAGACCTTGGCGTAGACTCTGAAGTGGTCCAACACCGCCCTCCTGTAACCCTCTCTGTCACCCAGGTGGTCCACGAGGAGGTCGGCGCACTGCATGCTCGGGATTATCCCCTCGCCCAGCATTGGATAGACCGTTCCAATGCTCTCGCCCACTCCGACCACGTTTCCGTTGAAGAATGGCTCGCAGAGCTTGGGCGGCGTGATCCTGACCGGCCTCCCGACCCGCCTTACGACTTCGCACTCATACTTCCTCACGAACTCGTCCAACTCTCCCCTGTACCTGTGCAACAGGTCCCCGGCGCCCACGTGCGCCATCCCGTCCCCGAGAGGAAAGTACCACCAGTAGCCCAGAAGCCCCGGATACGGCCTGATCACGAAGTCGTCATAGGGCAGCTTCTTCGACTTCACCTGGTACTCGAGGCAGGGCACCACCAGGTCTTCTTTCAGCTGCGGCAGCAGCGACCTGTGGATTCCCGTGGCGTCAACAATCATGTCGAAATCCGAAAAGCCCCCGTTTGCCTGCTTGACCTGCTCGCCCCAGTGGACTTTCTTCCCCTGCAGCATGTCGCGGATCAGTCTGTGCTTGTCATAAGTGACGAGTCCTTTCAGCTTGATCTCGAGCTGCTCGTCCCCGAGGTCGACCACCATCTTCTTACCCTTGTGCAGAACGTAGTCCTCAAAGTTGAAACCCGTCCGCCTCACCAGGTCGGAGATGAACGGCTGGCTCGTCCCCCACGCGCAGGCGGTGTACCAGTTCGCCTCTGACCGCATCTCGAAGGCCTCGGCTTGATGCTCGTCGGGAATCCGGTTGAGCAGGTAGGCGCCCGCCACTCCCGTCCCGACCACAGCTATTTTCAATCTGAATGACTAGGTCATCGCCCCTCCTTTTTACTTGTCGCTTCACTTCTCAGACGTTTCTGGTGCATTCTCTGGACATCAATCCGCCGCGCTCTCGTTCTCAGTTCCCCGCGCAGGATTCGAAAGAGAGGGACCTTCTAGAACGCCGTTTCATGAAAACAAACATCGCCAATCTTAAATAGCGTGAAAGGGCCGGTTTTTTTGCGATGGTTCTTTTCGGGGACATCGGTTCTGTCTTCGTGATGGGCCTTGTCGGGATTGCCTTCATCGTCCTGATAATGGTTGCCTCGAGACTGCTCGCCCCGAGGAGGCCCAACCCAATAAAGAATGCAACATTCGAGTGCGGCCAAGTCCCCGTCGGCGCCGGCAAAATGCACTTCATGATGCAGTACTACGCCTATCTTCTGATGTTCATAGTCTTCGACGTCCTCTCGATGTTCCTGTATGCCTGGGCGGCAGCCTACAAGCCCATGGCTCTCGGCCTCTCGTCTGACTGGATGGTCACCCTCTTCATGGGGATGCTCTTCGTCCCGATGGGTTTCGCCGTCTACCTAGCGGGGAAAAGGGAACTTTGGTAGAGGTCCAGAAGTCGGGGACCTTTCAAGTCCTCGTCGGCAAGGTCGATGACATACTCCAGTACGCTCTCGGCGATCCGCTGCGCTATCTCGCCAATTGGGGAAGGCTCTACTCTCTCTGGCCCGTCCACCTTGAAACCGCCTGTTGCTCGGTGGAGGTGGGTGCCGCGGCTGGCTCACGTTTCGACATGGAGCGGTTTGGGGCACTAGAGGCGTTTGGTTCGCTCCGGGCCTGCGACCTAATCATAGTGATGGGCACAGTCACGCGTAAGCTGGCGCCAAGGCTCAAGATGATCTACGACCAGATGGCCGAGCCTAAGTGGGTCATCGCCATGGGTGCTTGTATTCGGGGAGATTCACTGGTGTACACCCCGAATGGTCCATCTCGCATCGACCGGATCGCTGTCGGCGATAATATCTTCACGTACGACGAGGATGAAAGACAGGTCGTCTCCGCAAGAGTAACGGCGAGTAAGGAGCAGGGCGTCAGACCTGTCTACCGCCTTCGCGCAGGTTCCTACGAACTTGTGGCAACAGAGGATCATCTTTTCGCTGTCTATGAACGAACGCTTTCACGGAGGTGGGTTGCCTATCAATCAATGCTGGCCATGCTAGATGGGGGATTCACGCTCAATGAGATCTCAACCCTCTTAGATTCCTCCCCCAAGACATTGTCATACTGGAGGACTCACCCACCATCGCAATACGGTTTCGATGTTGTCTGGAAGAACCTTGGGCAAACCAGAGAAGGCGATTTGCTCACGACTTTCAACGAAAGCGTTCAGGGCTCTCCGTGGATGATAAACTATCGCCATGAGGGAAGGACTCGCAACACTGTCAACATCCCAGAGCTCGTCGACGATAGGCTCGCATGGCTTGCCGGCTTGTACTTTGGAGACGGCTGGAACATTGAAACGAGACTGGGCTTCTCTCTATTACCCGACGATCCGTCTAGGCCTCACCTCGTCAAACTGGTGAATGAACTCTTTGCAATCCGTCCGTCTGAAGGAAGACAGGTGGAAATCCAATCGACAGCAGTTGCAGGGATGTTCAAGCAAGCTCTATTATTTCGAGGCGATGTGTACACAAAACGAATCCCAGGCTGGGTCTACACGCTTCCAATCTCCTCAGTCTTGAGTTTCATTGCAGGGTTGATTGAATCGGACGGTTATGTCCAGAAGCAAGGTTTCGCCTCGATCAGTTCCGCTAACAGGGAACTGATGAGGGACGTCGTCGAGCTATGCCACTACAGGGGCATCCACGTAGGCGGCGTCTACGAGAAGCAGAAGGAGAACGTGCTCGAAGGCAGGCTGCTGAGGTCCACAGAGTACATCATCACCTTCCCCTCTGAAGTCGTAGCAAAGTTGCCGCTTCACAGGCAAGATTACCTGGCGAGGGTCAAGCGGGGAACACGTTCCTTCGACGGCAAGTCCCATCTCAAGACAAGCCACGCGGGCATCGCCCTCCGGAGGGTGACCTCTATCGTCCCTGCAGGCAGGGAGGTGGTCTACGACATCGAGGTGGAAGGTCATCACAACTTCTTCGCCAACGGCCAACTAGTCCACAACTGTTCGATCACGGGTGGGCTTTACTTTGATTCCTACAACGTCCTCAGGGGGATTGATGACATAATCCCAGTCGACGTCTACGTCCCAGGTTGTCCTCCGCGGGCTGAGGCCTTCCTCCAGGGGATTGTGCTCCTTCAGGAGAAGATCAGAAAAGCTTCCAGTCTGAGCGGAGCATGATCCTGACTTGAGCAAAGTGCAAGAGAAAGGACCCGGGCCATCTCAACCGCCCGCCACGTCCCCGCCCGTCGTGCAACCCCCTTCTCCCGTTCAACCGAAGCCCGAAGCTGCAAGGGCGAAGGAGCTCTCCTTGAGAATAACATCGAAGTTCCCTGAAGTGAAAATCGACTATGTGCGCGAAAAGAGGCTCAAGGTCACCGCCCCGAGCGCCAGAATCAAGGAGCTCGCTACGATGGTACGGGACGAACTCGGTTTCGACCATCCCAGCGCAGTCAGCGGGGTCGACTGGATAGCCAAGGACGAGATAGAGATAATCTACTTCGTCAGTTCAGTATCTCGGGCAGGCTACCAGGACTTCGTCGTCGCACTGGCCGAAAGGATACCCCGAGGGAATCCGGTCGCACCCTCACTGATTGAAGTCTGGACTGGGGTCGAATACCATGAAAGGGAGGGGCAGGAGATGCTGGGTGTCAACTTCGAAGGGAATCCGTACAAGGGGCACTTCCTCTTGCCCGAAGACTGGAGCGACATGCCCCCGCTGCGGAAGGACTACGTGTCCCCGGGGAGATAGAGCATGGCTATCCAGACAGAATACGACCCAGACTCGGACAGGATAATGGCAGTCGCCTTCGGGCCTCAGCACCCGGGAGCTGGGCATTTCCGAATAAAGCTCTGGCTGGATGGCGACTACCTAGTAAGATCGGAGCCCGACCCTGGCTACATCCACCGAGGCGAGGAGAAGATGAGCGAGTACAGAAACTACATCCAGAATGTCCCGCACCTCGAAAGGCCTGTCATCCCGGACAGCTCGAACATCTTGTTCCCTTACGCCCTTGCGGTAGACGAGCTGATGGGCAACAAGATACCCGACAGGGGCCAGTACCTCAGGGTCATAATGTCGGAGATCAACCGCATAATCTCTCACATGTATTTCATCGCGATCGAGGGTCTCTTCACCGGGCACACCACCCTGATCACTTGGTGCATGGGTGATAGAGACTTCTGGATCGACCTCGCATCGAGAATTGGCGGGGCGAGGGTCACCTTTGCCTACATCATCCCTGGCGGAGTCAGGAACGACATGCCAGACGGGCTCACCGAAAAGGCGCTCAAAACGTGCGACTGGTTTGAGAAGCGGATGGACGAGTACGAGAAGATATTCTTCAAGAACCCGTTAGTGCTCGCGAGGATGGAGAACGTCGGTGTCCTCTCCAGTGAGGACGCGATAAGGCTCGGAGCTGTCGGTACTGTACTGAGGGCCTCGGGCGTGAAGAGCGATCTCAGAAAGGACGAACCATACAGTCACTACGATGACTTCGACTTCGATGTCTCCTCCCTTAGCGGTGGCGACTCGTGGTCAAGGGCATATGTGGCCCTGTTGGAGATGAGGCAGAGCGTGAGGATAATCCGTCAGGCCTTCAAGAACATACCGCCTGGTCCTGTCCGGCTCAAGCTCGGCCCGCAGCCGAGGGTCCCGGCAGGAGAAGTCTACGCGCGCACAGAAGCGGCGAGGGGCGAGATGAGCTTCTACTTGGTGAGCGATGGTTCCCCGCGGCCCTATAGACTGAAGATTGGGAGCCCCAGCTTCAAGAACATGAGAGTCCTCCCACACCTCCTGAGGAACGTACACGTTGCTGATATCCCCATCATCTATTGGAGTCTGAACTATTGGCCTTTGGAAGCAGATAGATGACGCAACTTTCGACTCGGACCAATCGTTTACCCTCCACTCTCCCCGTGACGGCCCCTGTCGCACCATTGCCCGCCAATTCCTGAATCATCTTCGTCTTCATCGTCGGGGTGGCAAAGCACTACGAGGTAGACTCGAAACCTCTCTTTCTCTTTTCCGACCGCGTCGACATTGCAATTCGTTAAGCAGTATGTCAAAGGATATTGCCACCGTCAGGTATGTTCGACTCAGCGGATATCATGCTCTGATATCACGTTGAGCAAGTTCGAGAAGCAGTGGAAAGCTCAGGAGAGCGAGAGCTTCGGGAAGAGGACCAAAGACGCAATACGCGGCCCTAAGCCGTTGAAGCCCCAGATTCAGAAGGCGACCCAGCAGCTGACTGGAGAGATCAACCGACTGGACCAGGCCAGCAATAGGCTGAAGCAGCGTGAGAGTTCCATCTTCAAGAAGACCGTGACTGCCGTTCAGGCTCACGACCAGGAATCCAGCAAGGCGTACTCCAACGAACTCGCCGAAGTCCGCAAGATGCAGAAGATAGTCTTGCAGTCGAGGATCGCACTGGAGGCGATCACGACGAGGCTGCAGACCGTCACCGACGTCGGAGACTTCGCTGCTACGATCGCTCCAGCAATCGGGGTGATCAAGAACATCCGCGCTACTCTTGGTGAAGCGATGCCTGACGCGCAGGGCGCACTCGGGGAAATCGGCGCACAGCTCAACTCGATCATGGTGGACGTCGGCACGATAACGGGCACGACCTTCTACCAGGCCGAGAACAGCGAAGAAGCGGACAAGATTCTGTCCGAGGCGTCGGCCATAGCCGAGAAGAGGATAAACGACACTCTGCCCGAAGTGCCCGGATCCTCGAACGAGTCCATCTTCACAAACGGATAGACACCATGAGGCTGTTCGGCCCAAAGCCGAGCGGCCTTCCTCTTTCTGTGGCTGCCACGCCTGCCTTTTGAGCAGAAGCGCAGGACCCAGCCAGACTCGTGAATCACGCTGGAGAGGAGGTGTTCCACAACAGCTCTAGGAATTGCTTGAAGTGGCTCGCCACAGCAGGGCTATCTATCCAGCCACATGCCGAATAGTCGGGAAGCGAGATCAACGCTGTTTTGCCGTCCACGAGCAGGTCAATCGCCACGAGATTCCCTGTGCGGATTTCTGCAGTCGGCGGCAGCAATCCCAGTGCGCCCGCGTCCCCGATTGCCCTGACGTCGACGCCCCTATCAATCACCTCAGCGAGGAGCTCGAGGAGCCTGGCGTCCTCCAGACCCATGGTCGGCGCCACCAGCACTACGCTCTCCTTCGCGCCCCGGAGCATCTCGTACATCTTGGCGAGGACCTTCTGCCTTCCTCGCAAGGTGTAGACGAGTTCGGCTTCTTCAGTAGGCTCCGGGCTGTAGACTTTCTCGAGAGAATCGAAGGTCTCTTCAATCATCGAGTTGACCATCGCCCTAACGCTCTCGGGCTTCCTCGCCCTGTAGGATGCTGGTCTCTTGACGACAAGGTCTACCCATCCGAGGGCTGCGAGTCGCCTGAGGGCTTCGTAGGCGTTGGGGTAGGGGATTCCTGCCTCCGCGGCTATCTTCCTTGGGTCGGCAGGACCGAGCCCGGCCAGGGAGACGTAGCATTTCGCCTCGTAGGTCGTGAGACCCATGTTTCTCAGCTGTTCGATGATTGCCCTGCGGTCCATTTGGCAATGCCGCGGTAAAGCTCTTATATAGGATTTTAGTAGCCAAAACTACTAATGGCTCCCGAGCGGGATCACGACGTCATCATCGCCGGCGGAGGCATAGCAGGCCTCATCACGGCCGCTTCCGTAGGGTTCCATTCCAAGGGGAAGGCCCGTGTCTTGATCATCGACAGGAACAAGGAGGAAGAGCCTGGCAAGAAGACTCACAACGGCTGGACGTGCGGTGATGCGACGAGCAAACGGTCGCTCGATTACCTCGCAGAGCACGTTGGCATCAGGTACGGCTCGCCCGAGTTGGAACACCATGTCAGTGGCGTCTATGTCTATTCGCCCGACAGAAGGACGAAGGTCCTCTTCGAGGGAGAGGGTTTTCTCTTCAACAGGAAACTGGTTTCGCGACGCCAGGTCAACGACGCGCGGAAGTTCGGGGCAGAGTTCCTGTTCAATGCCACGGCCGAGAGGCTCCTTTCCGAAGGTGGATACATCACCGGCGTTTCCGGTCGAAAAGCCGACAGGTCTACGTTCAGTCTGACCGCAAAGATCGTGATAGACGCAACCGGATCTTCTTCCGTCCTCAGGCGGTTCCTGCCGATCCCATCGATGATTGAGAAGGAGATTGACGCCGACGACGTTGTGGGCACCGGCCGGTATATCCTTGAGTTTGACCCAGCAAAGCAGGATCCTGCGTTCTTTTCCCCAGAGCATTGCATAATACATCTGGACCAGTTCATAGCCCCGGCCGGCTATGCATGGATCTTCCCCAAGGGGGAAAACAAGGTCAACATAGGACTCGGCGTCTCGAAGTCAGGGCTCGACAGACGCAACAGGCGTTTCGGACTCAACGACAACCTGCAGAGCTTGATTGACAAGTACGTCGCCGACAATCCTGTAATCAAGAACCCGAGGCAGCCACAGGGCGACAGCGACTCAGGGAACACTAAGGGCAACTGGCAGGTTCCGGTCAGAAGGCACAATGATTGCCTCGTGGCGAATGGGTTCGCAATCGTGGGGGACTCGGCCTGGATGCCGAGGCCCATAGATGCTGGTGGAATCAGTCCCTCTATCTACGGTGGGACCATTCTGGGCAAGGTGATAGCTCAGGCCCTGGAGGCGGGCGACACCAGTGAGGGCTCACTCTGGAAGTACAACGTTGAGTACATGAACAGCCACGGCTATCCCATGGCCAGCTTCGAGGTGCTCCGGCGGTACCTCCAGACAGTGACCAACGAACAGATCAACTACGGAATGAAGCACTTCCTATCTGAGGAGGACATCAACGCGATCACTGAGCGGAAACACCCCGAGTTCAACCAGGCGAGGTTCATGAACCCGGCAATGTGGGTGAGAATCTTAGCCCAGCTCTCCTTGGCAAGGGGGCTGAGGTACACAGTCAAGAAGAGCGCCGCCCTAGTGGAGATCAACCTGGGGTACCCCGAATCGCCAAAGGGCTTCGAAGAATGGAAGACAAGGCTCGGGAAGGAGCTGCAGGAGACCGTAACGAAGTTCAAGCCGCTCGACGTGGCTAACTAGAAATAACAGAACTTCGGCGCCTAGGGTATGACAACGACTTCTCTGGATGCTCAGATTCTCGACGTAGTGAAGGAGGCCTCTCCTTCAGCCGCATACCTGATGGGCTTCAACGACTACGCTGGCAAGCTTTTCATCGCGTCTCAGGCCAACGTCGACAAGTCTCTCCATAAGATCAGGGCACTCAGGAAGCAGGCAAAGACCGAGCTCCAGAGAAAGGTCCTGGATTCCATCGAAGTGGGGCTAGAGTTCGCGGAGCCCCAGCCTGTTATGGACGACATCGTTGGCGCTGTCTTCGCCCACCTTGTCAAGGAGGGGATCAGGGACGACCACATGACCTCGCTCCTAGAATATGCGGGGAGAGACATAGACGCCTGCAAGAAGAGATTCTCTAAGAGAAAGATTCCGATCGCGGTCAAGGCTCTGACACTGTACAGGCTGGGAGGAGTCCTGGAGATCCTGGACACCGTGAAGAGCGAGACGAAGAGCAAAGCGCTGAAGGCGCAGTGCGACTCGCTGAAGGCCAAGGTGTCTGAGTACGTGAAGCTGTTCGCGCTCGACGGGTTCGGGAGGGGCGAGTTCCCCAACGTCGAGAAGATCTTCAAGAAGCACGGTTCTGACCTCGGAAGACAGAAGTTCTACCCGCGGGCGCTCAAGAAGGGGTTTGACTACACGGAGACCCCAACACAGCTGGAGAAGAAGGCACTCTCGTGGATAGAAGAAGAATTGCCGAGATTCAGAAAGGTGACCGAGAAGCTGGCGAGGAAGTTCAGCTGCGAGGCGACCCCGGAGAAGGTCGAGGAGAAGATCAACGCCAGAATGAGACTCGACCCCAAGAAGCTAGTGAAGACGACTCTGGAGATCCGTAAGGCTGTGCGACCATTCGTAAACGAAGACGTTCACGGAATCAACCCAAAGTACAACACTACGGTCATGGAGACGCCCCCATACCTCACCGGCACGATTCCAACAGGGGCTGCCCAGTTCTTCGACACCTACACGAGCAAGCCGTTCCAGGTCTTCTTCCAGACGACCGACCCTAAGAGGGACCCAGACAAGTCGGTCTCTGCCCTAATCAATCTCCTCGTCCACGAGGAGTACGGGCACTGCGTCCATCATTCGAACAGTGCGGTCGGGTTCGTAGGGAAGCTTCCCATGCTGCAGCTTCTAGCGGGCGCGCCGACGAGCGGTCCGATAACAGAGGGGCTCTCTTTCAACAGGGAGCTCGAGTTCTACGCGGCGTCAAAATCGCTCGAATCGAAGGAGAGGCTTACGAAAGCTGAGAAGGGCTACGTCGACCTGACGGAGAAGTACGGCGGCCTGAAGCTGATCAACCTCGAGGTCGAGTTCATGACAAGACGGTGGCGCATCGTCAGGTTCCTACGAGTCCTCGGCGACGTATGGGTCAACACCGGGAAGAAGGACTTAATCGCATTCGTCGATTGGGCTCACGAGCACACTGGCATTCCCAGGAGTAGCGTCTACTTCCAGCTCTTCCCTGCACACGAGGGGATCTTCCCAGGGTACGCGACAACCTACGCCGTCGTCGGTCAGGAGATCAGGGACATCGAGAGAAGGATCAAGGGCCCGAAGAATCGGGTGAAGTTCTCGACCTATCTCTGCAGCATAGGCTTCCCGCCGCGGAGTATCTACACGAAAATGCTGAAGGACTACGCTGCTGGGCTAAAGTAGAGCCACGCGGGTGGTCCTGCAAGTTCTGCCCTCGTTGCGTATGCAACGAATGAACAGCGTTAGATGGACTTACTGCCCCGCTACCCAGCCATCAAGAGTCTAGTCGAACTCGCCGCCGCCCTCGCCCATGCCACCAGCTCCTCCTGGTGGTCCCGAGGGACCCTTCGACTTGCCCGCCGCGATGACATCGTCGATGCGGAGGATCATTGAGGCCGCTTCAGTGGCGGACTTTATGATTTGCACTTTGACCGCCAGTGGCTCGAAGACTTCGCGCTGAAACATGTCCTTGATCTTCCCGTCTGACGCCTCCACTCCATACCACGTGCCCTTCTCAGCGTGCTTCGCCCTGAACTCGACTTGCGCATCGATTGGGTCGAGACCTGCGTTGATTGCGAGCGCGATGGGTATCGATTCGAGAGCCTCAGCGAACTTCTGTGCAGCGAGCTGTTCCCTTCCTGAGAGCTTCTCTGCCCACTTCATCACTTGGTAGGCGGCCTCCGCTTCTGCCGCCCCTCCACCGGCCACGATCGCAGGTCTCTCGATGACGTCCTTCGTGACCATCAGGGCGTCGTGCAAAGAGCGCTCGCCCTCGTCGACGATACGCTGGGTCCCACCCCTGAGCAGGAGAGTGACCGCCTTCGGGTTCTTGCAGCCTTCGACGAAGACCCACCTGTCCTCTTCGATCTTCCTTTCCTCGACCACCGCTGCGTATCCCAAGTCCGCCTCGGAGAGGTCCTCGAAGTTGTTGACGACTCTAGCTCCGGTCGCCTTTGCGAGCTTTGTCATGTCGCTCTCCTTCGCTCTCCTGACCGCTAGGATCCCGGACTTCGCGAGGTAGTGCTGCGCGACATCGTCGATGCCCTTCTGGCAGACGACCACGGTCGCTCCGACCGCGGCTATCTTTTCGACCATCGACTTCAGCATCTTGGTCTCCTCATCCATGAATTTCTTCATCATGGACGGGTCGTTGATGTTCAGCTTCGCGTCGAACTCTGTCTTCTCTATCTCGAAGGGCGCACTGACGAGCGCAATCTTCGCTTTTTCTATCCTTTTCGGCATCCCAGAGTGGACGACTTCCTTATCCAGTATGATGCCCTGAATCAGCTTGGTGTCCCTGAGTGAGCCTCCAGGCTTCTTCTCGACCTTCACATTATCGATGTCGATCACGTATCCTTTCTCCTTCTTCTCGGCCACCGCGAGGGTCGCGTCCACAACCAGCTCTGCCAGCTGTTCGGCCTCTCTGGAGACAAGCTTGGTTTGCATACTGGTCCTGGCAACCTTGATTAGCCAAGTTCGGTCGTCTGGCTTGACTCTCTGAGCGACAGTCTCTAGGGCTTCTGCAGCCTTCTTGGCTGCCTTCGAGTAGCCATCTACAATGACCGTCGGGTGTACGTCTTTGTCGAGCAGTTCTTCTGCCTTCTCTAGAAGAGCCCCTGCGAGGACCACAGCGGACGTGGTGCCATCACCGACCTCATTGTCGGTCGTCTTTGCAACTTCGACGAGCATCTTCGCGGCCGGGTGCTGGACATCAATCTCCTTCAACATCGTAGCCCCATCGTTTGTAATCGTCACATCTCCAAGGGAGTCCACTAGCATCTTGTCCATCCCTCTGGGACCCAGAGATGTCTTCACAATCTCCGCAATCAGCTTCGCGGCTTGAATATTGTTCCTCTGAGCCTCTTTGCCCCTGTTCTGGCTCGACCCTTCCCTAAGAATCAGGACGGGCTGCCCGGAAGAAGTCATGGCTGGTATTGCAGTTGTAGACACGGTATATCGGGAATCGGTATACAACCATGTGTTTATAAGTTTACAAGTCGCTCAGAAGGTTTTGTCCCGAAGTCGCGGGGTTTCTTCGGTTGTCCCGCGACGCGTGGTTCTACCAACCGAGGGCAGTGAAATTGGCTATGATGGTAGGAACATACTTCACGACAAGAGCCAACAGAAAGAGGTCAACAAGAAGCATGAGGGGATACCTGACGCTGAGATTCTTGATTCTGATGGCATGGCTCATCGCGATAAAGACTATCACCAAGACCGCAATGTAAGCCACCTTCTCAACACTGAGCCCAAGATACTTCCCGAATGTCCTGATGAGCCAACGAGTTGTCGGGTCAATATCGTTTATGCCCCGAGAATAGCCGATAGCGGATGTTGTCCAATCCAAGACCTGCAACACCAAATTGGAGATGAGGAAGAATAAGTTCAGAGCCGAAAAGACGTGCTCAGTCTTGGAGCGACCTGAAGACATGGCAGTGGATGGTCATAGTGGTGGCGATATGTATCGTTTTGTTCCTCATGCTGATTTCTTGATTGCTTCTTGGAGCAGTTCCATCCACTTGTTCTTGCTTCCAATTCCGATTCCCGCGACCTCTGCGGGAGTCTGCCCCGCTAATGCCTCGTGTGGCTTCACGAAATTGTAATGGATTCTCTGCCCTTCGGCTATCGGGGTCTTGAGAGGACTCCATCTGCGTTGAACCTTCGCCTGTCCTGAACCTTTCCGTTCAACTGTCCGATACGGTTGTTTGTGACGTCGGGTTTCGGAGGCCTCGCTCTTGTGAATCGCTTAGGCTTCCTATGGATGCACAATTAATCCATCCAACAAGGTCTTTTGACTTCTGCCGTTAACGTGCAGACATGGACACTCGAACCGGAGTTGGTTCAGCAGCCAGCGATGAGGCTCATTCGTTCCTCCACTGATTCTGTCTCCAGACTTGCCGGCGAGAAGGTTCACGTGGTTAGGGTCGTGAACGCATCTCCGCTGAAGCGACATTTCGATGACCTGACCAAGCCGCCCTCCCTGAGTGGAGGAATGCGAAAGGCGGGAATCGCACTGATTGCAGCCCCAGACCCGATCACAGGTGTTCCCGGCGTGGCGCTACTAGCGTCTTCTTTCGTCATGAAGAGAAAGGAGCCAGCAAGTCTCGGGAGTCTTGCACAGGAAACGCGAAAGGTCCTGCGGGAGATTCAGTCCTTGAGCCTCTAGCCCGGCGAGAGTCTCCGACTGAATCTAGGAGCTGCGCCGGAATCTCCGGACCCAGGATTTAAGTATCCCACGAGCCCCTTGGGTCCGTCTAATGGAGATCAAACCTTCCAAGGGAGTCAAGGTAGTCGTCAACGCGCAGCGCGAAGCAGTTTTTGGGGACGAGTCAGTCTCCATCCAGAAGATCTCGCTCAATGATGGTCTGAGGGTCGGGGAGTTGACAGGCGTCACACTAGCAGGATTCTGTGAAGTCGAGATGCCGAAACTGGACGACAAGAAACATTGGTATCCGATCGGCGACCTCGTCGGTGAGCACGGCGAGACTGTCGTCGAAGAGGAAATTGCGATCGAAGAAGAAGAGGATCCGGGAGAGTCCGAAGCGGAGTAGAGCAGGCGTGTCGAGGTCCGCGGAAGACGAGATTGTATTCGTGGTCGACGTATCATCATTCACCAAGGAGGGCTTCGTCGGCACATCGAATTTCGCGGGCAAACAGATAGCCATCGATTTCGACGACCAGAATCAGGGCATCTTCCTGAACAAGGAGATGGCTGATAGGTTGGGCGTGAAGAAGAACTCGCGGGTTTCCGCTCTGGTCGAAGCCGATAAGACCCAGGTAGTCCAGATGGCCGTCGCCGCCGTCGGCAAAGTGCTCCGCATATCCGATACCAAGGCCTACTACGCGGTCGGAAAGGATGGCGGCGCGGTGATTAGAGTCAGGAAGTCCTAGACGAGCATGGTGTCGTTATCTGTGTCTGGAAGGTCGTACCACCGCGCCTTCTCCCCTATTCTGGCGCGCATCCTCCACGCTAGACTCTTCGGCCTCCCGTCCATCGACGCCATTAGCTTCTGAATCCTCGGGGCTACTGTGTACCTATCTTCGCTGCTCAGGGTCTCGGTCCTCGCAAGCAGCGCTTCGAGGCTCTTCATGAAGGTCGTATATATCCCCCAGTCCTTTGAGCACAGCTCAGCAATCTCATCTCCTCGGATGCCTCCCAAACCTTCGGTCACGCCGAAGTCGCGAAACGCGGCGATAAGGTCGAGGTATTCCTTGTCGGTCTTCTCGACCACCTGGAGTTTCGTCATCACCAGCTGGGTTATCGGCAGGGTGTAGGTATCGGCGAGTATGCTCTCTTTGAAGTTGAACTTGTGGCACATTACAAACTCGTCCATGAAGAGATCAACCCTGCGCCTGTTCGCCAGGTCGTAATAGATCAGTCTCTGGCCCATGTTGAGCTTGTTGAAGATCTCCCGGGGCTTGTAACCGAGCGTTTCCATCACTTTCATTATCTTCTTCGAATCCTCTCTCCTTCCCATCAAGTCTATGTCCTTGTTCTCACGATAGTAGCGGTCGATGGAGCTTGGACAGAGCTGCTTGAACGCGAGCCCTCCGAGCAGCCTCAACCTAACCCCCATGCTCTCGGCTTGGTCGATTATCTGAATCGCGGCCTCAAGACCGTTCGCGGGGAGCATGACTACACTTTCCATTCTCTCGGACAAAGGGGCCGCTTTTGAATTTAAGGTGTCCTTTGCACCGCCATGTGAATTGGCCCATCCTGTGCGAATTTTGCATGCTCGCAATTCTTCGGGCAAGGACGTCGCATATCTGCGCACACGGCGCGGATCAGGGCGACGGCGGGTGTGAACAAAGCGCCGTGGCCGTGACCTCGCTTCTAATTAGCACAACTACGGGTTCTTCTCTTCTTCAGAGCTGCAACATCCGCAGCGAGGCTGGGCGGGACCGGTCTGCACCCACAAATCTCAGCGTGCGCGAGGTGCCATTCGACCCGCTGGGCCGTAGTCGGGTTCTTCGGCATAGGATGCTCCCTATGCCATTCGGCGTTGAGCTTGTGCTTTGAAGTCACTACGCCCCACCGAGAAGCTGGTGCTGCGTTCGCATGCACACGTCCATCACGTAGGGTACGCCATCCTTCTTGAGTATCCGCTTCGCTTCCTCGTTCTCGAGCCCCAGTTGCGCCCAGAACACGGGCGTCTTCTTCGTCCTTTTCTTCAATTCGACGACCTGCCGGGCAATCTCCGGCAGTTCCTCCGAAGGTCTGAAGACTTCCACGACCTCGACGCGCGTCGCCAGTTCAAGAGACAGCTCACCCAATGAAGGATACCCCTTCAGGCCGTGGATGATGTCAGCTGTGGGATTCACGGGTACGACCGTATACCCGTGCTGAATCAGATAAAGGGGCACGGTGTTGGCCTCCTTCGTGGGATTCTTCGACGCGCCGACCACGGCCACAACCTTTGACCGTTTCAGTACCTCGTTCGGTTCGACGGTGCAGCTGACCATGAGTCTACACCCTTCGTTCCCCGTTATATCGCTTGAACGTTACCGTTGCCCTGGCTCCCACCGCTTTAGCAAGAGCAAAGAAAGCAGCCGTTTCAATCTCCTCTGTCAACATCCCTCCTTGGCGTGCTGCGCGAGTTTCCGGATGCTTTCTCCGTGCTACGCATCAATGGTCCATGACGGTCTGTTTCGGAAGTTGATTTCGTCCTTCTTCATGGCCTCCTGCAGTCCGCTCACTCAGAACACTGGATCGACCAAGATGCGGCTTGTTCGCGTGACGCGAACAAAGGGCTTTATCCTTCAGCCGAAAAGACCATGAGTATTGCCTGGGGCCGAAGAGAAGGCGAAAGTCGACTACGAGCTGCGGGGGAAGACACTCCAGGTCTACCTCTATCTCCTTAGGTACGGCAAGGCGGTCGGCGTCCGCGAGATTCAGAAGGAGCTCGGTTTCTCGAGCCCCAGCGTGGCTTTTCACCACCTAGACAAGCTTGTGGGACTCGGTGTCGTGGAAAAGGACCAGTATGAGCGCTACATCCTCGCCAGGAAGGTCGATTCGGGCATCCTCCACTCGTTCGTGAGCATCCGGGGCCTCACCCTCCCGAGGCTGGGGTTCTACGCGGCCTTCTTCACCACGATCGCCGCGGCCTATCTTCTTGTCAACCGGAACCTACTCGACCTGTATGCTGTGATAGGGACCGCAGGGGGAGCGGCAGTTTTCTGGTACGAAGCATGGCGGGTCTGGAGGAGGAAGCCGTTCTGACGAATAGAACTAATTATGCAGGATGACCCAGTGTGTTACCATGAGGTCTGGAAGGTCTGTTTTGGGGGTCATAGCAGGGGTCCTGCTGGCGTTGGGCGTCGTTGCCCTGGTCGGTTCCGGTCTCAACCCGCACGCCTCGAACACGGGTGAGGTTCCGGCGTCGTACATTTTTTACGGCACCAATCTCTCCACCGCGACCGGCCAGCAAGGACAGGGTTCCATTTTCAGTATCAATGGCTTGGCAACTCCTCCTTCGCAGGTGAGTAGCGTAGCCAAACAGCCGGCCACCCTTACGGGGTTCGTTCTCCTTCCCATATTAGTCGCGTTCTTCCTCGGGTTCGTCCTCTACAGGGTATCCAGGGTGCGCCTCGAGGAAGAGGAACCTCCAGAGGCTGCCTGAATCGTTCTAAGGCTGGACTAGTCTCGGAGCTGTTCGGCTCCATGCCCGTCCATTACTCTGACCACTTTCCCGGAACACATTGAATCTTGCAGGCCGACAGGAGTGACCGAGCCTCTGCCGAGATAAGTCCAAAAAGGAGCGCAAAAAACGGGGCCCAGGAGTCAGGCAGGTTGGTCGCTACGGATTTCGAGAACCGCATCACTGAAGCCGTGGAGAAGGTCAGCGAGAGCATAGTGAGCGTCAGCAGCATGAGGCTGGAACGACACTTCTACGGGGTCGTACCGCTTGAGGGACAGGGGTCTGGGATAGTGCTAGACGGAAAGGGACTCATCATCACGAACAACCACGTCATCGACGGAGCCAACCAGGTGCACGTCGGGCTCAAGGACGGCCGAACCTTCGTCGGAGAGGTGGTGGGGTCAGATGAGGCGACGGATGTGGCTGTCATAAGACTCGACGCGGATGACCTGCCGGCGGCCGACCTGGGGGATTCGGAGTCCCTTAAGGTGGGTCAGTTCGTCCTTGCGATAGGAAACGCACTCGCCCTGCCCGGTGGGCCGACGGTCTCGACGGGCGTTCTGAGCGCGAAGGGAAGACCCCTCCCGGGTTCTGATTTCATTTTCGAGGGGCTCCTGCAGACCGATGCCGCTGTCAACCCGGGCAACAGCGGAGGGCCCCTAGCGGACCTGGACGGCAGAGTGATAGGCATCACGACCATGATGATCCCGTACGCCCAGGGAATGGGCTTCGCGATTCCGATCAACACGGTCAAACGGATCGCCCAAGAGATACTCGAGAAGGGGAACGTCACTAGGCCCTGGATCGGAATATCGGGCGTCGATCTCAATCCACCGCTGGCGCGCAGGTATGGCATTCGTTCGGAGTCTGGGTTCCTTGTCGCCGAGGTGACACCAGGCAGTCCGGCCAGCTTGGCCGGTCTCAGGTCCGGGGACGTGGTCCTCGGCGCCAATGGCGCTGAAGTCAAGCAAACGAAAGACCTTCTCTTCGCGCTCTCGAAGGTCCCTTCCGGCGGCAGCATAAGTCTGGACATCAATAGGATGGGGTCTACAGGGAGGCTTCAGGTCCGGCCCGTGGAATCCCGACAGGCGCAGAGGTTCGGGAACGGGCAACAGGGCTACAGATAATCACCAGCCTCCGAAAAAACCCGCAACTACCGAGACCGTTATCTCATGATTCGCTCTCGCTTCTTCGACTCCGGCATCTGTCTTCGCCGTCGCAGAGGGGCGAGGGAACCCTCCTCTAGGCCGCAGATCAGTCTCCGAACTCGCTAGGTGCTAGAGGTCATGGGACCCCATCGCCAGGCTCCTCCTCTCGTCCAGCGGCGGCCGACCAGGAGCACCGCACCAGCAGCGATCATAACGATTCCCAAGAGAACAGCGATCAGCTTCAGGAGAGTCTCGAGGATGTGGACAATGAAGCTGGCCAGCAAGGCGAGAACTGTGACTCCCAACAGAATGAGCAGTATTCCTACTATCCGCCACTTGTTCACACACGCGCGCCTGTATAATGATATTTAGGCTTGAAGCAGGGACGGATTCTAGGCCATGAGAATGAATCTGACACTAGTGCGGGGCAACCTTTCGGCCTTCAAAGCTTCTGAACAGAACAGGCTCATTGGAGGTAAGAGCGTCTGCTCTCCCACGGAAGCGCGTTGTCCCAAGAAGTCTTAAGTTGAATGGTCCAACGAGCGCGCCACGGCGGCTTGCTTGCACTGCGTCCAGAGGAAGGCAACCTTGGACAAGGTAGTATTAGCCGCAATGGTCTGCCTCGTCGCGCTAAACCTGTTCACCTTCGCAAGAGCCTACCCCGAAATCTTCACTCTGGACTCGGGGTGCTGCGCCAGCCAGGTGCTCGCCAAAGACTTCTCGGCGTACTATGTCGGAGCCTGGAGGCTATTCCACGATACTTCGAACGTGTACACACCAGGAGCGGTAAGCGACGGAGGTCCATCGGTCTACCCCCGACCAGAGTCGTTCAAGTACCTCCCGTCGTTTCTTCTGATCATCTCTCCGTTTCTGCTGCTGAGCTATCAGAACGCCATAGTTGCTTTCGACGCCCTCCAGTTTCTCCTACTTCCGCTCATGGCCGTCATGATCTACAGACTGGTGCGAAGCAAGGGGGTAGCGGTGACTCTGATTGTCGCAGCTTTGGTCCTCCTTCAGCCTTCGCCGGCTCCGCAGTGGGGACTTTCAGTCAGCTACTACTGGCAGTGGGCTGAGGGGCAGACGAAGGTCCTCGAGACATTCCTTCTTCTCCTCTCCTTCTACCTCGGGGCTGCAGCGAAGCCGCGCCTTTCTGGGGCAGCCTTCGGAATAGCTGCGTTTGACCCCAGGTTCGTCCTAATCTCCGTACCACTATTCTTGGTATACAACAGGCGAGAACTCCGCGCGGCGGCATCAAGTGCGGCGGGACTCGTGGTGGTATCGAACCTCGCATTCCTGTCTCCTGGAGTCGGCACTGGGTTCGCGACGATGCTCCTCAATTCGGGCATCACGACTCCCCCCTACTACTACAGCTTCATACCACTCCTTACTGTGGTCTGTCTCACGATCCTGAACACGAAGGAGATTGTGAGCTTGGTTCCCAGGCGCGTCGGCTCTGGTGGAGGACGAGGAGGACTTCAACCCGTTCCAAGGACTGCAGAGGTCGTCCCAGTCTTCATGAGACGGAAACCTTCTTAACCCAAACGTCGGCAGGTCGCACAGAAGGTTGAGGCATTCATGCCGAAGTTCAAGTCCACTACTGAGGCTCTCAAGCTGGTTCACAACCGGGACCAGATTCGGAACATAGGGATAATTGCGCACGTAGACCACGGGAAGACCACAACATCTGACTCGCTTCTCGCAGCTTGCGGGATGTTGAGCCCCAGCGTCGCCGGTCAGGCTCTGGCCCTAGACTACATGGAACTGGAACAACAGCGGCAGATGACAATCAAGGCCGCGAACATCACACTATACTACGAGAAGGACGGTAAGCCGTACGTCATCAACCTGATCGACACCCCGGGGCACATCGACTTCACCGGCAAGGTCACCCGCAGCCTCAGAGCAGTAGACGGAGCCATAGTAGTGGTGGATGCTGTCGAAGGCATCATGACCCAGACCGACACCGTGCTCAGGCAGGCCCTCGAAGAGCGAGTCCGACCGGTCGTCTACATCAACAAGATCGACCGCCTGATCAAGGAGCTCCGACTTTCTCCGGAGAAGATGCAGGATTGGCTTTTCGGCATCGTGAAGGAGTTCAACAAGCTGATTGAAACATACGCTGAGCCCGACTACAAGCAGAAGTGGCAGGTTTCGGTTCAGGACGCTCAGGTGGCCTTTGGATCCTCGAAGGATAGGTGGGGCTTCAACTTCGACACGGCCCGGGCCGCGGGAATGTCGTTCAAGGACATAATCAACGCCTATTCCACGGAATCGACGCAGGAGCTGGGTGCGAAACTCCAGCTTCATGAATCTCTCCTCGGAATGGTGGTGAGGCACCATCCGCCTCCGCACGTCGCCCAGGCCTATCGCATCCCCAAGATCTGGTCCGCAGGCGACCTAAACAGCGAGGTGGGGAAGGCACTGCTGGCCTGCGACGAGAATGGACCGACGGTGATGATGGTGACCAACGTGGTCGTCGACCCCGCCGCGGGCCTGGTAGCCACTGGGCGCCTTTTCTCCGGAAGCGTCTCGAACGGGGACGAGATCTACCTCCTGAACTCAAAGAGGGAGGGGCGGATTCAGTCTGTTCAGATATTCATGGGGTTCCAGAGGGAGATTGTAGATTCTCTCCCTGCCGGCAACATCCCTGCGCTCCTCGGCTTGGACATCAGGTCAGGCGAGACGATTTCAAGCCAGAAGGGGGTCGCTCCCTTCGAGTCGATCCACTATGTGAGTGAGCCCGTGGTAACCGTCGCGGTGGAGGCGAAGCACCCGAGAGACCTCCCGAAGCTCGTCGAAGTGATGCGCAGGCTCAACATAGAAGATCCGAACCTTGTGGTCACGATAAACCAAGAATCCGGCGAGACTCTGATGTCGGGCATGGGTGTCCTACACCTGGAGATCGCCACCACGATGATCCAGCGGGCAGGCCTAGACATTATCACGTCGCCACCCATCATCAACTACAGGGAGACGATCCGCTCGAGGGCGGGTCCCATCATGGCACGCTCTCCGAACAGGCACAACAAGATCTTCATCGAGGTGGAGCCTCTTGAGCCCGACGTCATCGAGCTGATTCGCAATGGCACCCTGAGCGAAAACATCGAGAAGAAGGCGGTCATCAAAGTCCTGCGCGACCACGGCTGGGACCCTGACCAGGCGAGGAACTTCCAGGCGATCGACGAGAGGGGCAACATAATGACCGAATTGACGAAGGGAGTCCAGTTCCTGCAGGAGTCGATGGACTCGATCAGGGCCGGCTTCGATGACATCATGAAGAACGGGCCGCTCGCGTATGAGTTTACCAGAGGCGTAAAAGTCGTCCTTACGAACTACGTTCCCCACGAGGATGCCGCACACAGGACCTATGCCCAGCTGATGCCAGCCTCAAGAAGAGCGATACTCGGAGCGCTGCTCTCAGCCAACCCCACCCTGCTCGAGCCGATTCTGGGCATTGAGGTCAAGGGGCCTACGGACCTTATCGGCGCAGTGACGGGAGTCATCAGCTCCAAGAGGGGAAAGCTCGTCAAGATAGAGCAGAGGGAGGTCATGACCGTCGTCGAAGGAGAGATACCAGCCTCTGAAACCTTCGACCTCAGCGAGAAGATGAGAGGCGCTACGGCAGGCAAGGCCGTCTGGAACACTTACTTCAAGACCTGGCAGGCAGTCCCGCAGAGCATGCTGTGGGGGTTGGTGACAGAGATCAGGAAGCGCAAAGGCCTCCCACCCGACCCTCCAAAGGCCGAAGAGTTCATCGACAGGGAGTAGAAACGCAAGGCCCAGGGATGCTGTCGTCCCATTATGCATGCCCCCCAAGGGTTGGATCTTCGGCACTAGGGTGCTGACAGTCGTGACTGTTGTCTGTGGAGCATTCTTCGTACTTCCTTCTACACTAAACAGATAGCGTGGACCATGGTCACAGGTTTATCTTGCGCCATCCGGCGGCCCTGGAAGCGCGACCTCGGTTTGGAGATCAAGTCCTACGACCTCGACCTCGACGTGGACTTCAGGAAGTCCCTCGTGGAGGGTTCCGTCGAAATCAAGGTGAAGTCCGTCGAGAGTCCCTTCAAGCTCGACGCGGCAGCCATGGAGATCAGGGCCGTGACGATTGGCGACAAAACGTCCCGATTCTCCTACGATTCTGTCAGGGGAAGGCTGACCATCCCTGGTGTTCCGAGGAAGGAGTCGCAAGTGGGCGTCAGGTTCACGAAGCGCGTCAGGGACGATGTGATCTTCGGCCTCTACAAGTCGAAGTACGGGAAAGAACACTTTCTTGTCACAGACCTGGAGCCCGCAGAGGCAAAGACCGTCTTCCCCTGCGTGGATGAGCCTTCGTACAAGGCCATCTTCAGGCTTCATGTCGTCACCGATGAAGGACTCTCAGTCATCTCCAACACGCGAGTCGTCTCGAAGAAGACGAAGAAGGGAAGGGTCAGTTACTCCTTCGAGCCGACGCCCAAGATGTCAACGTACCTATTCTTCATGGGGGTAGGGAAATTCGAGGAAACGACCACGATGTCAGGGAAGGTCAGCGTCATCGCAGCCTCCCGACCCGGACAGGGGAAGGATTCCGAGTTCATCAGAGAGATCTCTGCAGCAGTTCTGAAGGATTACGAGGGCTACTTCGGGATTCCGTACCCGCTCTCGAAGCTGCACCTCGTGGCGCTACCCGAGTACCACACGGGTGCGATGGAGAACTGGGGGGCGATTACTTCCAGGGAACCCTATGTCATCGTACGGAGCGACGCGAGCGACTCCGATCGCAGAGGCGCGGCCCGGGTCATGGCCCACGAGATTGCCCACCAGTGGTTCGGTGACCTCGTCACAATGAAGTGGTGGGACGACGTGTGGCTCAACGAAAGCTTCGCGACCTTCATGGAGGCCAAGGTTCTCGACCGGTTACACCCCGATTGGGACACGTGGCGGGATTTCCTCCGCATGGATACGTTCCGGTCGCTCAACGCGGACGCCCTCTCACAGACTCATCCAATCCAGGTCAAGGTCAAGAGTGTGGAAGAGATCGGTTCGATCTTCGACGCAATCAGCTACGGCAAGGGGGCGTCGGTGCTAAGGATGCTCGAGTCATATGTCGGCGAAGAGGCATTTAGGAAGGGTGTCTCAGCGTACCTGAAGAGGTTCAGCTATTCGAACGCCTCAGGCGCGGACTTGTGGATGTCTCTCGCAAAGGCGTCGGGGCTCCCAGTCACGAGGGTCGCGAGGGCCTGGATAACCAAGCCTGGCTTCCCCCTAATCCGGGCAGAGACATCGGATCGCGGGGTGAGCTTCAACCAGGCGAAGTTCTCCCTCTCCGGAAAGGAGTCGGATGAGCTCTGGCCGATTCCCCTGACCCTCCAGGCGGACGGCAAGCGGCAGTCCCTTCTCTTGGACAGGAGGTCAGCCTCGGTCAAGGCCGAGAGGCCGGAGAAGGTCCTCGTGAACCCGCGCAGAACTGGCTTCTACAGTGTGCTCTACGACGAGCGGATGTATGATCAGCTTGCCGAGAGCTTCGCAGCGCTACACTCGCACGACAGGGCAGGCGTCCTGAACGACCTCTACCTCTTCCTTCAGGCAGGGATGGTCCCGCCTAGGCAGTACTTCAGGTTCGCCGCTCTTAGCGGGAAGGTCGTCGATCCCCTCCTCGCTCTTGCGGTCAGCGACCATTTCGTGAATCTCAGGGCGATTGCCGACGATTCCGGCATCGTAATGAAAGGGTGGTCCGCGTTCTTCACATCTCAGGTCCGCATGCTCGGTCTCGCGAGGAAGCAGGGGGAGAACGAAAACCTAGGAATGGTGAGGGAGGTGATCACTGCCCAGCTTGTCAAGACCGATGAGAGATACGCGCGGAAGCTCGCCCAGAGATTCGAACAATTCGCCTCGGCCGATGCGAACTTGAAGACAGCGATCGCCACCGCCTATGCTATGGCTAGAGGCAAGGAGGCATTCGGGCCTCTTCTCGAGCTGGTGAAGAATGCCAAAAGCGAGGCTGATCGAGCCAGGGTCTATGCTGCTCTCACTTCCTTCGAGGATCCAGCGCTCGTCAGGAGGACCCTTGAGCTCACTATCAGTGGGGAAGTCAGCCGTTCCGACACGGGATACGCCTTGCCACTTGCCGCCTCAAACCCGAGGGCACTGGGCGCCCTCTGGGAATGGATCAAATCTCGATACGACCGCTTAAGGGACCTCTACGGCGGTTCGCAGCAGTTCTACCTCTATCTGAACGCAGTCCTTCCGCGGTGCGGGATAGGTCACGAAGCGGACGTCCGCCAGTTCATTTCCGGAAAGCGGTACAAGGACGGGGAGATGATCTTCCGCAGGGCTTTTGAACTCCTCGACGTCAACTCCAGACTCCGAGAAAGACTTCTCGCTGCATAGGGAAACCTTCAGGGCCGACAAGGACAACTGGGTCCGAAGTCCAAAGCGTCCTTTGTCTCCCGAAGCTATTCCTTCTGAGGCACAAAACGGATTGAGAGGCTCCCTGTCCCGTTCCTCTTCGCGAGGTTGAGTATCAGCGGGGTGATGCGCTCGATGACCTGCGCCTCGCTGAGAGGTCCGGCGTAGAGCGGTCTGAGACTGGGGATGCTCCTTATGATTCCTGCAGCTTCGTTGAAGGTCTCCTTCGAGTCGGCCGCAACCACAACGTCAAGTCTTAATGCCTCGGGCCTCTTGAAAAACGTCGCAGAGATGTTGTTGAAGGCTGTGGCCACCCTGCTCTTTGGAAGCTTGTCCGCCAGCATCTCGGCCGCGGACCCTCTCTCGAGCCCGTAGGACAGCATCCCGTTCTCGAGCCTCATAGGGTTGATGACCGATATGACCAGCTTGCCTGAGAGCTCGTTGGTGAGAGACGACATCGAGTCTATGGCGAAGAACGGTACCGCGGCTATCGCGGAATCGCACTCCCTGGCAGCGGTCGAGTAGTCTGCACCCTTGGCGCTCTTGATTCTCGCTGCGGATGCCTTCGCCTTGGCCGGGTCCCTCGAGCCGATTATCACTTCGTGGCTCTTGGCGAGTCGCTCCCCGAGGCCGCTCCCCATGCTCCCGGTCCCACCGAATATTGCGATCTTCATTCTTCGAGTCTCATCTGGCTCTTCGTTTCTGGGCTTCTTGTAAACCTGGTGTCCAGCGACTCCTTGATTCTGTCTGCCCTCTTCCAGCCGATCCCCCGGGTCATGGCCAGCTCTCCGGCAGTCAGGCTCAAGACACTCCGTGGGGTCCCGTACTTCATCAGCAGTCTTTCTGCTAGCTTCCTGCCGACACCGGGTGTGGAAGAGACTAGGTAGAGCTGCTGCTGCGGGACGTTTTTGGTCTTGGGAGGTACCGGGAATGGTACGGTTGAGAGTGGCTTGGACCTGATGAAGCTGAGAAGCTCCGCGATGGCCATTGCGGTCTCCTTCACGTTGGCCGTGTAGATGACCCTTAGTCCGTAGGCGAGCGTTACGTTGGCAATCGCGCCGTAGAATGATTTCAGGTTCTTCGCGAGGTGCTCCACCTCCGTGGAGTCCCCTTCGACGAGTAGGTAGGGCTTCGCATAACGCGCGGAGATACCTGCTGCCTGGTAGAACAGGCGAGAGTCGTAGATGGACGAGACGAGGTCGCGGACCGACTTCCTCTCGACGGCTATCTCTGGGTTCAGAATGTAGTCGGCCACGGGAAGCCGGCTGAAGTAGACCCTGACGTTGAGCTTCGAGAGCTCCTCCGGAACGCCACTTGCTCTTTCCCGCTCGTCAGCAACGACTCGAGAGGGGATCATGGCAAGAAGGTGGGCAGCAGGAAGTAAAAGGAGTAAACCGCGAACGCGAACGTCAGGACGGCGACGACCGCAACAACTTTGTCAACTGTCCTGGCTCGGTACTCGGCGAGGGACGTCGGTCGTGCTACAGCGCCGTATGCCCTCGACTCCATCGCCTCGGCTAGTTCCCCGCTTCTGACGACTGCGTTGACCACAAGCGGAATCAAGATGGGAATCATGTTCCTGACCCTCCTCAGGAGGTTCCCCTTCTCGAGTTCCAGTCCTCTCGACTTCTGAGCATCCATTATCTGCAACGCGTCGAGCATCATCACCGGGATGAACCTGACCGCAGTGACGAAGGCGAAAACCACATCCCTGGGCAGCCTGAACATCTTCATCACCTGCTCGAGCTCGTCCGGAGACGTGGTGATGAAGAAGAGGCTCGTTGAGACCACTATGGCCACGAACCTGGAGGCGTAGAGCGCCGACGTCTCTAGATTCCTGGTGAAGACTATGTTGATGATGAATATGAAGACAGAGAACGTTGCGGTCAGGACCATCGTCCTCGCGACTCTCCTCAGGACGGTCGCGATCGCGGCAACTGCGACCATGAACGCAAGAACTATCGCGAGCTGGAATACAGACCTCACCATCAGCGTCGTCACGAACATCAGGGCGGAAATCAGCAGCTTGACCCTCGGGTCCAGCCTGTGATATTTCGAGGTGCCCTTCCTGAAAATGAAACCCCCGCTGAGCCACATCATGTCATTGCTGGCCTCCCTCTATCCAACGCCTCGCCTCCAGGGCATCGACGAAAGGTGACCCCGGCCTCCTTGCTAGGGCCTGATAGAATGAGACGAGCTGGGGCTGGGCCACTCTCGCAGACTCCAGCATTTCCTTCTTCGCCATCACTTCCTTGGCCAGCCCGTCGGCGACAATGCGGCCTGACTTCATCACGACGACCCTCGGCTGAAGAGGCCATAGGAACTCTATGTCGTGCGACACCACGATCACGGTCTTGCCAGTTGAGCCGAGCATCCTGATTGTTCCCACAAGCTTCTCCTTCTGAATAGCGTCCTGGCCCACCGTCGGCTCGTCCAGAATCACCACCCCCGGGTCCCAAGCGAGAATACAGGCCAAGGTAAGCCTCTTCTTTTCGCCCCCGCTCAGGACCAACGGTGACGACTTCCTGTACTCTTCCAGCCCGAAGAGTTGGAGCCCCCAGGAGACCCTCTGTTCGACCAGATGCGGAGGGAATCCGAAGTTCCTGAGAGCGAAGGCCATCTCTTCCTCAACGCTTTCGGAGAAGAGTTGATGGTCCGGGTTCTGAAAGGCGACCCCGACTTTCCTCGATAGGGTCGCCGTGCTCGTCGTGCGCGTGTCGACTTCATCCACGAGGACCGTACCGGAGGTGGGCTTGAGAAGGCCGGTCACGTGCTTGACTAGGGTCGTCTTGCCTGCCCCATTCTCGCCCACGATCGCTACCGTCTCGCCCGCGTCGACCTTCAGAGTGATGCCGTCGAGCGCCTTCACGCCGTTGTCATGGACAAACGTCACGTCACTGAACTCTATCACGCGCCCTTCCTCTCCACGGTCGAAGCGAGCTCTGCCGCACTGAGGAGCCTATCGTCTGGCGCGAGCCCATCCTTCGCAAGCATCTTCTGCAATCGGGTCACCGCAGGAACCGAGACCCCGTATCCATCGGCTTCTTCGCCGAAGAGAACGTCGCGGGGCGTCCCGTCGAGGACCTTCGCCCCTGCATTCATCACGACTATCCGGTCAGCCACTTTGACTAGCAGATCCAACCGGTGCTCGACTACTACGAAGGTCGTGCCCAGCTGTTTCCTCAGACTTGCCACAAGGTCGACTAGCTCCATCGCAGTCTTGGGGTCAAGAAGGGACGTCGGCTCGTCCAGTATGATCAATCTAGGCCTCATGGCTAGCACACCCGCAAGCGCGACCCTCTGCTTCTGTCCGTCGGAGAGTTCGTGAGGCGCCCTCTGGGAGAGGTTCTCGATTCCAAGGAGGTCTATCGCCTCGTCGACCCTTCTTCTCATCTCTGGCCTGGGAACGCCTAGGTTCTCCAGTCCGAATGCGACGTCTCTTTCTACGGTGAACATGAAGATCTGATTCTCAGGGTTCTGGAATAGGAAACCGACGGTCTGTGCGAGGTCACGCATCGACGAGGCCCTCACGCTGGAGCCAGCCACGCGGACATCGCCAGAGTATTCTCCCGTGTACATGTGTGGGATAAGCCCGTTGATCGCCCTGAGCAGGGTCGATTTCCCACAGCCGGAAGGTCCTGCTAGGACTACGACCTCGCCTTCGCTGACTGCCAGATCGAAATCGACGACAGCCTTCCTCGGCGCGTCAGGGTAACGAAAGCTCAGCTTGTCTAGCTCGAGTAGGTTTACCAATTTCCTTCTCCGGGTTGCCGCCCTGGCTCGCAGGAGTAGGCAGTGAGAGACCCTGTCAAAGCGACATGCCCCGGGCAAAGACAGGGTGGTATCTCGAGACGATCGCCCTTGCTACTGAATAGGCCAGAGGAACCGTGTATAGTGTCAAGGTGAGGTTGAAGAACCCAACGAGAACCAAAGTGCCGGGCACAGCGCTCACTGGCATGCTGAACCCGACCGGGTAAGGTTGGGGCAGGACTGCACCATTCACGAAGGTCATCACCGCCGTCCTGAGGGCTGCGCCTGCAGCAGTCGCAGAGACCCATGTAACGATAGGTTTCCAATTCCCTCTCTTACTCACCTTCTGCGCCGCAAGAACCCCGAGAATCATTGAAAGTTGGGCAATCAGGTTGTACAGAGGTCCAGTTGGAAGAGCCCCGGGATGAAATTCAAGGATGAGCGCGTTAAGGGCCGCCACAGTTGCCCCGTTCCAGAAACCCATAAGGATCACGGCTACGAGAATAGGGACCTCCCATACCTCGTAGTTCAGAAAGCTGGCGTACGGAGCGGGAACGGCGAGGGCAAAGTTCAGCACGATAGCGAGCGCCGTGAACATGGCAATCAAGCTGACTCTTTGAGAACGATGCATGGCTGCTAATTCGACTGGCGCGCCGGCGGTATCCTTATAATTCTTTGGTAAACACCACAAACGTGGTAACATGACAAGGACGCCATCTCATCTGTGGACCCTCATCGAGCTGTATCAGCGGGGCGCGGCGAGCCAGACTCTCGAACTTACGACATCCGAACTGTCACATGAGCTTGGTCTCAGCCAGCAGGGCGTGTCGAAGCATCTACTGCAGTTGGAGAAGGAGGGTCTGATCGAGAGGAAAAGGAGTGGCAGGAGGACGGGGGTTCTGGTGTCTCGGGCAGGCGCGGACCGAGTTCTATCTGTTTACTCGAGGCTTAGGACCGCAATAGAGGGTAAGGTTGGGGTGCTGGACTTCCATGGTACGCTCTTCACCGGATTGGGCGAGGGTGGCTACTACGTTTCCCTCGCAGGATACAAGCGACAGTTCGTAAAGCTCCTGGGGTTCGAACCCTTCCCAGGAACCCTGAACCTCACAATCGGTCCGGGAGAGATTGAGCTCAGGAAGCAACTGGACTTTCTGGACGCGTTGGAGCTTTCAGGATTCAGCCACGGTGGAAGGAGCTACGGCCCTGCCAAGTGCTTCAAGGCGAAGGTGGAGTCAAAGTACGATGCCGGTGCCTTGATCATCGAGAGAACGCACCATAGTGAATCAGTGCTGGAGATGATATCGCCTTTTGATCTGAGGAAGACCCTTTCTCTGAAGGACGGCGATCGGGTTCACGTGACGGTGTACACTGGAGACTAATATCCTGACTGTGACTGATGGCGATTCGCTTATCTAGACTCGGTAAGAACTTGTCTGCGATGCCTTCCGCTGCAGAGGAGATTTTAGTTCTCGTCGACGAGAGGGACAACCAAGTAGGGACCGACACCAGAGAGAACTGTCACTTTGGCAATGGTAAGAGGCACAGGGCCTACACCGTATTCCTTTTTCACGGAGACAAGTTTCTGTTGCAACGGAGAAACATGAAGAAGCTACTATGGCCGGGAGCCTGGGACGTCTCGTTCACAAGTCACGTCTATCCTGGGGAGACCTACAGCCAGGCGGCAGTCCGCAAGGGACTCCAAGAGTTGAACGCTAGCGTAGGGGACCTGACTGACGTCCACTCATTCGTGTATTTTGCTCCTCAGGGTAAGAATGCCGAAAATGAGTTCTGCCGGTTGCTGGTCGGCTCCTTCGACGGAAGGGTGAAGCCCAACCCGGACGAGATTATGGCCGTGAGGTGGGCCACGGTCAAGGAGGTCGCGAAGGACCTCGCCGCTCATCCTGATTCGTACACGCCGTGGTTCAGGCTGTCATTCGAAGGCTTTGTGAAGAACCCGATTTCCAAGAAGTACGGGGCGTAAGTCGCAGTCTCATGCGACTTCGCGAATCTCCGCGCCCAACAATTCGGTCAGCCTCTTCAGGCAGCCTTTCACTGCTTCGTCCTCGGTAGCAGGTGTGGAGAAGGAAGCTGCCGTCGCGTGCCCCCCTCCATGTCCCCCTAGGCTCCTCGCGACTTCTTCGGCTACCTGGGTCCCCAGCTGCACCTTCGTCAGGTCTGAGAACCTCTGGGTCGACCTCATGCTGACCCTCGTCTCCCCTTCCGACTCTCCCCCTACGATCGCGACGTCCGCTCCAAGAGAGATCAGCGACCTTGCAACGTGCGCCTGAAAGGAACCAATCATGCTTGTGGAGGTTGTCCAGTCCCCTACCCTGTAGACTTTCAGCCTTTGGGCACCCTTCAACTTTGCCATCACCTCTCCGTAGTCCGGCTCGATCCTCAGGTCTCTCCTGGCTTCGATGACGTCCGCTCCCATATCGAGGAGCTTCACCACAGTCCTTAGCCCCTTACCATTTGCTATCGCAAGGTGCGAGGAGTCGAAGACTATGGCATCGAGGAGCGCCTGGGCGGTCATGGGATCAATCTTGGCCTCGGCTTCTGAGAAGAGCTTGAAGACGACCTCGGCTGCAGACGTAGCCTGCTCGTCGACTACCACGTGGTCATAGAGCTTCGCATCACGGTAGGGATGGTGGTCCACGAGGACCCTGACGCCCTTGCTTATCTCCATCTTTCCTCTCCAGTCCTTCAGAAGCTCTGCGTCGCCGACATCCACGGCTACGTACAGGTCATAGTCATCCACGCTATCCTGGATGACCTTATGTAGAAACTTCCTTGCCAACCTTAATGTCAGAGTGGTCATGCCTTCCGGGGTCACGACATCCACCTCGCAATTGGGAGCGATATCCCTCAGGAGCGAAGAGAGGGCGTAGGCGGAGAGGTATGCATCAGCGTCTGCGTTCCGGTGACAAATGACAGCGGCCCTTTTCAGATTCTTGGGGTCCACGAAAGGAAAACTGCCCGGGACCGCTTCCCTAGTCAAGGGAGGGTGGAGTCCTAGGCGTCCCCGGGGGGCTGCTCTTGAGCTGGTTTGCCTTTGACGGCGTCGTCGATCTTGGCTTGGAGCTCTTTCAGGTTTTGTCTAAATCTGCCTTCTTGCTTCGCAAGGACGCTCTTCCTTGTGCTTCCGAGCTCCTTCCTCTCGCTTAGTTCCTTGACCATCGCGTCCTTCTCGACCTTGACGAGCAGGTTTCCGGCGAACTTGTAAATGATCTCTGAGGCCGCGGCCTTTGTGAGCTCCTCGAGCGCCTTCTCTGTCTCGGCAAATTCCATCTCAACCTGCTGCTTCTGAATGAGCACTGCCTGCAGATTCTGTTGCACCTGGTCGTAGCGCGCCAACTGCTCTCTGATGTACGGCGGAAGCTCTGGCTGACTCAATTCTTGAATCGTCGACCCCGTTGGTCATTTAAAGTCTTTCGAGGGACCAGCCATGCTCCTTATCTTCTCGAGGATCACTCGTGCTTTGTCCGCGACTTCCCCAGGCTGTTCGCCTTCAATCTTCAGAAGGCAGACTCCGTTCCTCAAGATCGCTGAGGGGATTGCTCGCTTGATGCCCTCGGCCGTAGCCCTGTCTGCCCTGAACGATATCCTGAGCTCGACCGATTCTATCGGCCTATCTGACTTTCGACGGGCTAAGGTCGTAGGCGCCCCCGGCTACTGTGTATCCACACGACTTGCACTTCCAAATCCCTGACGATGCCCGCTTAAGCTTCACGCCCGAGCATGAGGGGCACTCCCTCGCCGCCTTCAGCGTCCTGAAGATCCGCGCGTACCTCTTCCTGAGCGTGCCGCCGTACTTTGCTCCTAGGCCCCTGAGCTGCTCCTTGGCCCGCGGCATTACTTCGTCGCTTCCAGTATCTGGGCACGGATCTCTTTGCCGATCCTGATCGATGTGTCTGCGGCCTCGAGCACTTGGGCGGGGGTGATCGTGCTCGCTTCTCCCTTCTGACTCGCGCAGACGTTGCCGTCGTCGTCAGTCGTTACGGTGATCCGCATGTCCATCGCGCACTCTTCCTCGGAGTTGGGGTCGACCACGAGGATGTCACCAATTCTGGCCAGCGTGACCGAAACGGGGGTCCTTTCGACAGGTACGGGTATCATCTCGTCTTTCGCGACAACCTTGTCGTTCTCGACGACATACTTCTTCATCTTCGCGGTCCTGAGCGCCGAAACGACAGCGTAGCTCATCGCATCGAAGAGGTTGCCGTCTACGTTCATAATGTTGACGTCGACGAACACTGTGTACACCGTCTTGCCCTCAATAATGCACAGCTTCTTGAGGTCAACCATCTCTGACTCGCGGACACCTCTGTCGACGACCCTCGCCAGCTCAATCGCCTCTTCGGAAGGGGGACCCGGCTCCGCGTAAGGCGAAGCCATTGGAAGTATCTCCGCGTTGACCACGAGCAGCCCCTGATTTGGGGTGTCCGGGAATGGGGTCCCCGTCGCGATCTTGACGCCAGCTATGACCTCGGTGTTCCCTAGAGTTACGATCGCCGAACCGTTCGCCTTCTGGATTACGCCGGTCTGGATCGTTATCGGCCTGTGCTGGTCGGGAGTCCTTTCGTCGAGCCTCTTGCCCCTCGCGAGCAGCCCGACCATCTGTGCCTTCCTTATCGTTTCGACGACGTAATTCTTCTTCATCGACATCCTACTCTGTAACCTCCTCCACTTCTGCCGAAGCCGGTTCGCCGCTGAAGAACTTCTTTGTCAGTGCCTCTCTCTGCATCGCGTAGACCTCCTTCCCCTTCGCGATTGCCAGTTCGAACGCCTTCTGGAAGTTCTCTCGCGTGTAGTCCCCGTCCACCTGCAACAGCGTCACCAGGTTGAGGTTGGGCATGATCGCAACTGGCATGTCTCCGCTCCCTTCCTTGTCCTCGGCGTCGTCCAGGTCGGCGACGACCTGCGAATCGACGATCCCGCACGAGCACCCGACGACGAGGTCCCTCATGTCGATGCCTGCGTCGGCCAGAGCGAGCGACGCGGCAGTGATGCCGGCGACCCTTGAGCCTCCGTCCGATTGTAACACCTCAATCCAGACCTCTATCGCGGTCCTCGGGTAGTTTTCGACGATTACAGCCGGCACGAGAGCCTCCCTTATCACCTTGGAGATCTCTATCTCCCTCCTGGAGGGTGCCGGATTCTTTCTTTCGTCAACTGAGAAGGGCGCCATGTGGTACCTGGTCCTGAGCAGGGCCCTGTCAGGCAGGACTTGGTGCTTCGGGTGGACTTCCTTCGGACCGTAGACCGCGGCCATGATCTTGTTCTTGCCCCACTGAATGTACGCCGAGCCGTCTGCGTTCTTCAGCAGGCCGACCTCCAAGGAGATTGGCCTAAGCTCGTCCCACTTCCGGCCGTCGAGTCTCTTTCCGTCCTCGCGGATGAGCTTCCGTTTAGCTTCCACTGCTGCTCCCTCCAAGGTATTCCTCGACCTTTCCCGTCAGATTCGCACCGTGCACTTCCTTGTCTATCATCTTGATTACGTTCGCCGTCTTCACAATCCCCTCCGGCGTCCCGACCACGACTATGACCCCGTTCTGTCCGACCTGGACGTCGCAGCCGGTCCTCTCGCTGATTAGATTGATCATCGAACCCCTTCTCCCGATAAGCCGGGGCACCTTTGTGGGTGACATCTTAATGATTTCGCCCTCAGAAATCTTCCCGTACCCCTCTCCCCTTATGCTCAACTGGGGATCCCTGGACCTGTCGAAAGACTCGATCCTCGCTCCTATGACGTCGCCGATCCTGAATTTCGAGCTCAGGTCGTGAGTGGCGGGGGAGAACTCTCTTCCGAAAACGAACGAAGCGGGGAGGAACCCGTCGAAACATGAATTGATGTCGACTACCCATCCGAAGCCGTTTATGTCGACCACCTTTCCGATTACCTGGTCCTCAGACTTGGGGATGTACGGACCCGTGAGCGGGTTGAGCTTGACGCCCTCCTGGCTCACTTCGGCGAGGCCGACCCTTAGCGCCACGTACTCGTCGCCTCTCTTCTCGATGTAGCTCCCGTAGCGATAGTTCCCTCTGGTTATCACGTCTCCGGGAATCACCTGCTTCCTCTCTATCGTTGGCAAATCGCTATCTCACTACTGAAACCTGCGCCGCTCCTTTCGTCGTAGAACCGAGGCGGTCCAGCAGGCCAGGCTGTCCGCCAGCTGGTATTTCTACTATTGCAGAAAGCGCCCCGTCGGCGCCCCAGTCCTCCTTCAAGATGTCTCCGAAGTTCTTCAGTATTCCTATTGTCTGCCCCGCGTACTGGGCCGCGACCTTCACCTGGAGCTTCACCTTTTCGGACTTCAAGGGAAGGATCACCCTTAGCTCCTCGATCACCAGCTTCATCTGCTCGTTCACGTCCCGAAACGGGTCTATCGTCACCCTGGCATCCTGCATCGCCTGTTCGATCCTCAGCGGGGGGTGAGGAAGCGAAGTCTTGGGGTCGACGAAATTCTTCGAGATCAACGCCACCACTGCCTTCCTCTTCTCTTCGGTGAGCCTCTTCCTCTGCTCCTGTGTCAAGTTCAGTTCGCCGCGCTTGAGCACCTCCAGAGCCGCCTTGGCGTGGTCGTCGGTGCCGAAATGCTTCTTCAGCTTCTCGCTGTTGGCCCTGAGGCCCTTGGTGGAGTCCGCGTATACCTCATCGAAGACGATGACCTGAGACGGTTCCACGTTCCTCCCCTGCTTGAAGCTCAGCGCCGAGTCGGGGTTGACGAGTATCTCGAAGTGATCCCCCTCCAGCGTCAGACGGACGGTGGTGAACTTTGATGCTTCTCTCGTCCTCGGCTTGAACTCCCCACCCCCGTGCCCGAAGGACCCGCTCAAACGCGAACGCTGTTACCTAGGAGCTCTTTGCAGAGGACTTGTCAGACTTCGTCCTTGCGCTCGATGCACTCTTACCCACCTCTTCCTCCGTTAGCCTCCTCATCTTCTTGGACACTGCGTCCACGACCGCGACCTTGATGTGCGAGGTGCCCGTCTTGTCCTCGCTCACGAGGTAAATGCATTCGATGGCCAGTGTGGCTGCAGCATCAAGAGACAGGTCTGCGTTGTAGTTCTTCTCGAGGTAGTCGTTGACTTGGTCGCTCCCCTGCCCAATCGCGATCGCATGGAAGCCTGAGTAGGTTCCCGTTGGGTCCGCCAGGTAGACAACTGGTCCGTTGTTCTCGTCGACCCCGGCGATTATGAGTGAGACTCCGAAGGGCCTTACGCCGGCGTACTGTGTGTACTGCTGATTCATGTCAGCGATGCGCTTTGCTATCGCCTCGACGTCGACTGGCTCATCGTAGATCAACCTGTTGCTCTGAGCCATGACCCTTGCGCTGTCGACTTGTATGCGCGCGTCAGGTATGTATCCGGCTCCGACGGCTCCTACATGATCGTCGATCTGGAACATCTTGATTACGGAGTCGTCGCTCTGGAGCTTCCGCCCCTTTTCCTCCACGGCCAGCACAATCCCTTCCTTGGTCCTGATGCCGACCGCGAGGCTTCCACGTCTCACCGTCTCGAGGGCGTACTCGACTTGGTACAGGCGCCCGTCGGGCGAGAATATGGTGATCGCCCTGTCGTATCCTGCCGAAGGTGCAAACATTCTCTTTTTCTTAACTCCTTTTGTCCGATGCCCTCGGCTCCACATTTAAACCCTTTTCCCAGATTGACCCGTTTGGGGTCTTGAGGCAGAGGTCCATGCGGGTTCCTCCTCTGACGGACTTCTGAACGCAAGGTAGGATTCATCTCCGAAGGTTCATATCCAGACTCATTCGGTCGTTTCTGTTCTTGGTCAGAGTCCTGGCGGCCAACAATTACCCAACCACGGAGCGCTTCGGAGGACTGTCGAGATAGGTGCATGGTTTGCCTGTCCAGAAGGTGATCTTCGCGTCTCACGTTATGGACAGCCTCCTGACCTACTCGCGGATGGCTTATCCGAACGAGGGGATCCTAATCCTCCGGGGAAAGTCGAAGAAGGGCGTGGTCGAGGTCACGAGCGTGATGGTCCCTCCGGCAGCAGTGCACGCCCACTCTTACTCATCCTTCAGCTGGTTCATGCTCCCCGTTGACATGTCCTACATGGGGGTTGCCCATTCCCACCCGTCCGGGAACGCCAACCCCTCTCACGAGGACAGGCTCCACTCAATGGGAAAGATCATGGTGATAATGGGATATCCCTACGGCGACTCATCGCACGTCGGGGTTTTCGACTACAACGGGAATAGGGTCCCATTTGAAGTGCGTCCTAGCGCCGCAGAACCTTAAATATCATGAGAGCAGAACCTCTCTCAGGCGAACAAACACGTCGCAATACAGCAAAGGTCAGACATGGGGCGCCCTAAAGAAGGCCTGGAGAGGCTACAAGGTCGGCAAGGTTCAGAAGAACACGGCGGACATGAAGAAATACGCTGAGCGTATCAGGGCTCTCCAAGGCGAACTGGGTCTCATCCAAGCGAAATTCCCTGAGCTAGGTCTTAACTGACCTAACTCACTCCCTTTATCCAAATTCTGTCGCGTGGTTCGTTACTATCTGGTTCCGGAGATCCTGCGCCTGCTGAAGCGTGAAGTCCGGCTCGGTCGAGACCATGAGCAGCTTGTTCCCGATGCTGAAGGTCAGGATGCTTACCCTTTCTCTCTTCATGAAGGTGTACTGGCTTCGCCCGAAGAACCTATCCCAGGTCTTGTCTGTGTTGAGCTGAATCGTCATATTCGCGATTAGTCGCAGGTCCTCGCTTCGAGGCTCCAGCGACGATATCCCCCTTCGCATACCGCCGGCAATCTGCCTCCCTGTTTCATCGAGAATCGCTGCATACCTAACTCGCCTGTCGAACTTGTACATCTCTGTGCAGACTTTCTCGTACTGAACCTGCATCATGGCTAAACAGATAACAGCGCTTCAAATATAAAAACAATCATCAAGGAGTCAGGAACGACTCGATTTTAGATCTTCGTCTTGCGCAGACGCGTGGCTGGTTCATAGAACATGATGCGTTTGTGCATCATGTTTGACTTTGGCTTAGAAGAGCCTTCCGAGACTGTATCAACACCAACAATGGTCCTTGAATTAGCGACTGTCTTGCTTGGCGCCTTCGTTGGCGTCGCGGCGGTGCTGTATGCCGCACCAAAGGGCTACTTGGGACACCCGAGGAAGAAGCTATCCATAGATTCGGTGACATCACTCGAATCCTACACTCCGTCGACGGAGCAGGCAGTGGGGGTTCCGGCTGCGGTGGCAACAACCGTGGCTGAGCCTGCTCCGTCCCCAGTCCAGGCAATCTACGAGACTGTGCAGCCGACACCTGCCCCAGTCCAGTACGCCGCACCATTCCGGTACACTGCTTCCCTCGGAGCACCATCCATCTCTAAGAAGCCGACACGGACGTACAGGCGCAGAACTGCTCCAGTCAGGAGCACCGCGGCTTCTAAGACATCACTGAAGACGAAGACTAAGAAGCGCTAAGCGAGAAAGAGAGAAGAAGAGCGTGGGTTACGGTCGGAAACGCCCATAAACCCACCCTCTGCCCATTTTCCTTAGGATGCCAAACGAGCCGCTCATAGGGCTCCACATATCAGCAGAGAAGTCTCTTGACTTAGCATTAGACAGAGCTCAGGAAATTGGGTGCACGACCTTCCAGATCTTCACCAGGAACCCACGTGCCTGGAGCTTCAAGCCCCTTGAGAAGGACCAGGCTAAGGTGTTCCTTGACAAAAGGAAGAGGTTGGGATTCAGATTCCTGGTCGCTCACATGCCGTACCTTCCCAACCTCGCTTCTCCGGACAGGGCGACGATGAAGGCGAGCAGGCTCTCACTCGTCGAGGAGGTGAGGAGGTGCGACGCCCTCGGAATCGACTACTTGGTGACACACCTGGGGAGCCACTTGGGCAATGGAACCATGCTCGGCGTGAAGAACGTCTCCGATGCGGTCAACCAGGCAATCGCTTCAAGTGATGGGGGTACTATCATCTTACTCGAGAACATGGCGGGTCAGAAGAACAGCGTGGGCTCAAGGTTCGAAGAGCTGAGACTCATCCTAGACCGGATAGAGTTAGGAGAGAGGGTCGGGGTCTGTCTGGACACCTGCCACGCCTTCGCCTCCGGGTTCGACCTCTCGGGACCAGAGGCGGTGAGCCAGTCAATGGCTATCTTCGAAGACTCTGTCGGCTTCGACTGCATCAAGGTGATCCATCTGAACGACTCGAAGGGCGTCTTGGGTAGCAACCTCGACAGACATGAGAACCTCGGGAAAGGGAAGATCGGATTGAAGGGGATGAAGGCGTTCCTCCACTACGAGGGGGTGGCAGAACGACCCCTGATCATGGAGACGCCCCATGACGACCTGAAAGGGATGAAACAGAGCCTTTCTCTCGTCCGCTCGCTCCTCGGGTGACCGCTTCGTTCAGAGTCAAATACCCGCAATGTCGCGAGCAGTGACGCGGGCCCGTAGCTTAGTTCCAAAAGGAGTGCAATCAGGTAGAGCATCGGGCTTTTAACCCGAGGGTCAGGAGACGCCCCCGAAACGGGTTCGATTCCCGTCGGGCCCGCATCCGTTCGAGTACGGTATCCCGCGTTAATTACCCAGCAACACCATGTTCGCATGTCGAAGGGTGCGAGGCTGCCGGAAGGGTCGCCGTACGTGGGTCTTCTCAAGGAGGACGAGGCCTTCCTGCGGTGGTACCTGAACGTCAGGCGCGGCTCGGAGAACACGGCCGCCGGGTACCTGAGGAAGATGGGTAACATCTGCGCGGAACACGGAATCAACCCCAAGGACCTGGCGAAGCTGAGCCCGGTCGAGCTGAACACTTTCATCGGCGGGCTGATCTCTGCCAGGGAGGAGGCAGGCCAGAGGGGCTCGGCGATCAAGAGCTACGTGAAGGCCCTGAAGTCCTGGCTCAGGTTCAACGCCATCAAACTGGAACTGGAGCCCAAGCTCCGGGAGGACACGCCGAAGTACGTCGATGAGAAGGTCTTCACGAGGCAGCAGCTCGCCAGCGTCCTAGACCACGCGGGTATCCGGGAGAAGGTGTCGATATCGCTGATCGGCTTCGGCGGCGTGAGGCCGGCGACCATCGGGGACGCGACCGGGACGGATGGCCTCAAGGTTCATGACTTTCCCGAGTTGCGAATCGACGCCGAGAAGCGCAAGGTGGAGTTCGAGAAGGTGCCCACTGCCGTCGTCGTGCGCAGGGCGGTGAGCAAGTCCAGGAGCGCATACACGACCTTCCTCCCCGCCCAGGCCTGCGAGTACGTGAAGCAGTACCTCGAGGACAGGATGGAGCGCGGCGAGAGGCTCACGCCCGATTCCGCCGTGGTAACCGTGACGGCGTCCAATGCAGCCAAAGAGGCCAGCAGGCCCCTGAACCACCAGAAGCCCTACGGGGAGCACATCACGTCCACGAACGTCCGCGATTCGATCCGGAAGGTCATCAGAGAAGCGGGGTTCGACTGGCGGCCGTACCTCCTGCGCAGGTACGCGGACACGAGGATGATGCACGCCGAGGCAGACGGGCTAATCATCCGCGACTGGAGGCAGTTCTGGATGGGGCACTCGGGGGACATAGAGTTCGTCTACACGCTCCAGAAGGGCCTCGACGACGACACGCTGGAGAGGATGAGGGATGCGTACCAGAAGGCTACGAACAGGTACCTCGTCACCTCGGCCGAGGGAACCGAGGAGGACCTGGTGACAAAGATCCGCAAACAGATACTTCTCACTGTCTACGACCAGGCCGACGTCGAGAAGATGCGCATAAACGATAAGTCTGACGAGGACGTCATGGCCCTGATAAGAGAGAAGCTCGTGGCTGGCATAATCGGCGACGCGGCCCAGAAGGTCGTGAAGCCCGACGAGGTGGAGCAGTGGCTCACGAAGGGCTGGAAGTGGACCGGGAACCTGAGCGACGGGAGGGCCGTTCTCGAACCTGCGGCCAGATGAAGGGAGTCAGCCGCCAGCCCTGGCGAGCCTCAGCCACACTCTGCAGTTCGTCAGGTATTCGTCGGAAGAGACCTCATCGGGCTGCGAGAGGATGTCGTCACGGAGCGGTCCCTCGGGGAGCTTCTCCAGCGCGAACCTCTTCATGCCGGAGAGACTGACCTTCCCCGTGCTGACGATTTCTGGCGACATGTGAGACTAGGTTTCGGCAAGTTAAAACGAGCAACAGGCTTTGCAGCGCCCCATTACTAGCTCCGTTCGATCAAAGTACAACCTGCTGAGATGGTTCATACTCCTCGTTGTTCACTTGCAGGGGAACTAGTCACGGGTCGTGTTCATTCCCCGTTTGAACGTTTATACCCCTGTAACTGTCCGGACAGGGGTATGAACTCGTCCGAGGGCGATCTTTGGGCTGATCTCGGATTCACAAGGAATCCGTACGACTACAAGCCGTTGAGAGTCAGCCAGGAAGATCGAGAGCTGTTCGTGGGCAGGGCGAAGGAACAGGAAGCGTTCAAGCTGCAGGTTGCGGGACGGGACGGGGGTCTAGCGGTAATTCAGGGGAGCATCGGAGTTGGCAAAACAAGTTTCGCGAACGCAATGCAATACGAAAAGTGGAAGAAAGAAGGGAGCAGGCGCAAGTACATGCCGTCATTCGAGACCATCGAACTAAAGGAGAACATCGAAACCTCGGACCTGATGCTCTCTGTGCTGTCGAACTGTATATTCTCCCTGGAGAAGATTCACGGACCGTCTTCATCCACTGGTGACGACGTACTTAAGGCCGGAAAGGAACTTGTTGCCAGCACCGTACGTTCCACTGGAGGCTTCAACATCTCAATCTTGGGAACCGGCGGAGGTGTGGAGAAGGGAGCAGCTCCCATTGCGCCAGCATCAACAGTTCTTCCGACCATAATGCACATGATGGACCAGTGGTTTGACAGAGCAGCAGAGAAATTTGGGTATGAAGCATTCATGGTTCCCATCAACAACCTAGACGTACTGCGGGAGGACGTAGTGATATCATTCCTTAACTCTGCACGGGACACGCTGCTTACAAGGCACAAGGTATGGTGGATCCTCATTTCAGGGTCCGGGTTCTTTCTCACGCTCGAAACAAAGGCGAGGAGGGTAAGCGAGCTGGTGAACGGTCCGCCGATACCATTGAACCCTCTATCGATTGAGGAAGTACACCAGGCAATCGAGGTCAGGGCCGAGAAATTCAAAACAGGCGGGGGGCGGAACCTTCCCGTACCGTCCGAAGCTGTTGACCTCCTGTACGACGTTTCAGGAGGAGAAATCCGGTACATCTTCAAGAGGCTCTCTGACTTGGTATATTCGTTCCGGCTTGCCTTTCCGAGTGAGAAGCAGATTCCGATGAGTGTGGCCAGGAACTCCCTTCGACTTCTGGCCCGTCAAAAATTGGTAGAGCTGAACCTCACAGAGCGTGAAACGGATCTACTGAAAAAGATGTCTGCAAAGAAGCGATTCAGGGTGAAAGACTACGCCGAGTTCGGTTTCCCGAGGGCCCCGCGACTTGAAAAGCCGGTTCAGAAGTTCTTGAGGCTCAATCTGCTGTCCCGATTTGAAAGAACGTCGAGGGAGGTATGGTATTCCACGAACGGAGATGTCAATCTTTCATTCGCATGACATACAGGTCTTACCGTCGCGTAACGAGTGGAAACGGGTCGCTTCACTCAGCGCTTTCCTGAAGGTCAATCGCGTGTTCTGGCACCGGTAAGATTGCCAGAGGGGTCTGAACCGGGGGTAGTCTGAACTCTGGGGCGTCTGAAACCCAGCATCAGCGGATGTATTGGGTTCCATTGTAACAGCATGACGCCGGTCTCCGTTAGAAACACCACAGTCTCCAGTCATAGTTCTCCAAGCTCCTAACCAGGCCGAGGGTTCGGGCCCGGAGGGTTCCGACACAATTTTGTGTCGGACCCCATTTGTGTTCGCAGCTTTCTTGGCCAATATCATTGGACAACTATCCAGCTGAGTATTAATGCGCCACTCTCGGGTTCTCCAAGGTTCCTAGATGATGCGCCCTTGGCAACTACGCCAAGGGTTCAGGCCGGGGGAGTTTGACTTTAGGTTCGAATCCTAGCCGGGCTATCTAAAATGAGCTCTGTTAGCTAATCAGAGCAATAGTAGTAGCATATAGCTGATTTACGACCTGATTCCACCTGCATAGGGTTATGGTTCTGGCCAGACCCCCTTGGACCAAGTGCATGTTCAGCCACCCCACAACGGCTTTATCATACAACTCTATTCGCGCGCGAATGAGTAACTACGACCATCGGATGAAGGGGTCGAAGCCAGTCGCCTACTTCGCTGAGTCGTGGTACAACAAGAAGGGCGCCATGGAAAGGGTGCGCTACATCGTGGCACCAATCATGAAGTATCACAGAACCGCAAGGAGCATCTTGGAGGTTGGCTGCGGAATGGGTGACGTCTTGGTCAACCTCCCCAAGAGGTATTCTGTCAGCGGGCTGGACTACCAGGAGGACTTCATCAAGGTTGCCCAGAAGAGGATGCCCAAGAGCAAGTTCTACGTCCACAGCATGCACAACTTCAGGATTGACGAGAAGTTCGATGTCATCTTTTCTGCCTTCGACGCTGTCAACTTCCTAGAGGACTTCTCACAGTGGAAATCGACGTTCAAGGCAGTGAGCGAGCATCTCTACGACAACGGATTGTTCATCTTCGACGTGTATACGCCGAAGATGCTGACAGTCACACGCCGTTGGTTGGAGAAACACAGGAGGACCTCCCTATCTGGCAGAGAGTTCAGTATGGGCTATTACTTCGACAGAGGCCTGGTGAAGGGAAACGTGCTCACGTGGGATTCAAGAGTCTTCGAGAAGCTCCCGAGCGGGCTGTACCAGCTCAACAGGTACAGGTTCATTGAAAGAATCTACCCCGTCGCGAGGATGAAATCCGCGCTCTCGGAGCGCTTCGACATTCTCGAAGCGAATCTCAGGGAAGAAGGCAGGGTGATCCTGTTCGTCTGCAAAAAGAGGTAGTCTGCCGCGCGCACACGCGCGCTAGACAACTCATTCAGAGCCTATGGCGAGCGGGGGGAGCTGTCACAAGATGCCAAGGGGTAGATGAGTAGATTAGTTGAATGGAATCAAATCGGCCCGAGTTTGAACCCAATTACGTGCAGCCCTGAAACCCGTTGAACTCGCTTCTCACACGATTACTGGTTCTGTCTTATCGTCAGTTGGAAGAGGTTGCGACGACCTGACCTTCAGGAAGACAATTGAGACCAGGGCCACCACAGCAACCCCCACCGCGATGTAAGGTAGCTCGCTAGCCGTTGAAATTACAATCTGCGGGTTCATTATGCCCCCGAGAATCACAGAAGAGACGATGATTCCGACTGAAACATAGAACAGAGCCTTGTACTCTCTTTCCGGTTTGAAACTTTTCCTCAGTTTCTTCCTGTCAATCTCACCTACGACGAAGTTCATGGAAACGCCCGCCGCGCCCAGGATAAACGGAACATCGAAAGCAAGCCTGAGCGGATGATAAGTCAGGTCGATGAATTGCTGCACGCCAAGAACTGAAAAGAGCAATAGAAGGAGGAGGAGAGCGACGGACCCAAGGAACACTCCTTGGTCAAACAGCCTCCCGGAGAGGGTTGGTCCGTATGTTCTCCGCCACGGAAGTGTCTGCTCCCCCGGTTTGATGTCTTTGGTGGTTTTTTCCGTCAGCACCGGCAGCTCGTTCTGAAGCAGGTAGATCTTTTCCTTCTGGTCAAGCTCCATTCTCTTACCGTCGTAATTGTACACCGCTTTCTTGACGAGCCTCGTGAACGGATACAACCATTCGACACCTCTGTCTCTGGCCGTCGTGAGCGCGTCGAGAAACGTGTGGAGAAAGGCTCCCAGACCGAGGAACGGGTTTACAAGGTAGACCACGCCCAGAAATAGGAGATTATGGCACAACGCGCGATGAGGCTGCCTGTTCTTGAAGGACTCCTTGCTCATGAAACCGTATTCTCTATCTAGGTCAGGAATCGCGGAGCCGAGCCCCATCAGTAGTATGATCTCTGGCTTGTGGAAGAAGACGGTCCCGACAAGCATCCCAAGCAAGACGTGCGTTGGGAAATTCATGCCCGTTCGCCGTCTGTCAGTCTCTCGGCGACGTCTTATCTGTTTGTCTTGTACCCGCGGGCCTACCAGCCCGTTCCCTACGCCTGCTAGACTGCACCCTCACACGCAGCGATTCATCCCGCCGATTTCTGCGACCTGCTCCTCAGGGTTCATCTCCTCTGCCTGACCTGATTCACGTATTCGTTCCACCCGGATTTCGGTCTTCCCTCCTTCGTAAGCAACCCGAAATGGTTCTCTTGAGGGGGAAAGGATTTCCAGTAGCTGTCGGAGAATCTGAACCAGCCGGGGCCGGTTATCGCATCGCAGGTAAACGCCATTTCGCATGCGGAACGAATATATTGGCACTGCTTCACCTCGTTATACCCGAAGAGGCGGGGACCAGTCGGATAACCCGTCTCGATTACAATAATAGGAAGTCCGGTCTCCTTCTTCACCTGCGAACCGACCGTGCTCAGTTCGGACGCGTCAATCGTACCGGTACGAAGATAATTCGGATAAAAATCCATGCCGAGAACATCGGAATGCTTTGCATAAAGCTTCCAATCTGCATGCTTATCGTCGCGCGCTATTAGAGCTGGTTTGGGCACAGGAGACGATGGTCCCACGGTGACCCCACGGAAGCGGGTGCTGCGCGCGCACAAGTTAGACTCAGGTTACCAGTGACAAGGCTCTGGGTCTTGGTTCCAACCCCATCCTAGGTGCGGACCCTAGCCGGGCTATTTAACCCTCAGAACGATTTAGCGCACTGTCTTCGACCTAGGTTCGATTCGTAGCCGGGCTATCTGAAATAAGCTCAAAACGGACTCTATTCTGCCGTAATCGCCCAATCTGAGTTATTCTGAGGCACCGTTTTCTGCCTGATTCGAATCCCAGCGCGCGCTGGGTACATTAGCGGGCCCGCCATCTCCAGCCCGAGCGACCACTCTTGACGAGAGATACACCTAGTGGTTTCTGAGCGTCTTCTCGAACTCGTACGCTGAAAGCCCGAGCGCTATCAAGACTACAATCTCGCCGAAGATGTACTCCTCCTCGAGATTCGTCCTGAGCACGAGGAGCATGACGAGGAAGGCTGCGGCGAAAAACGCCACGTAGAAGGCCTGGAAGGGCACTATTGTTCGCCTCATTCTAATCATGCTATCCCACATCGCTCTGTCGACCAGGTATCCTTCCGCCGCTTCTCTTACCAGGCCGCTCTGCAACAGCTTCTTCAGGTGGTACTCGGCGACCGAAGGCGAACTGAGGCCCAGACCTCTCTGAACATCACGGATGCTCGCAGGCTGTCCAAGCTTGAAGAGATAGCGATACACCTTGAGCGTCGTTCCCTTGAGGACATCGGAGCCGGGCCGGTCGTCACGCGTCAATTGAGTCAGGATGCGGCTCTCGTGATATATAGCATGAGGGTGTCCTAAATCTAGCACAGCAGGAATCAGCGCGACCTAGAACATAGAACTATATTCGCACCAATGGAATAGGAAGCTAGGGGATGTTCGGAGATGGCTGAATTCAGGAAGGAGATCACGATCGGGAGCACGCTGGCAATAGTCCTGATAATGGTGCTCGCGTCAGTCCTGGTGTACGCACCACTGGGCCTCGGTTCGAAGACCAGTTCCGGCTCTTCGGGGTCCAAGGGTACGACCGCAACCTCAATCACGTGTGCTTCCAACTCGTTTGTGGAGGGGAGCACCAATTGCGTGGCGAGGGTCTCTGGCGATCCCCCCGCCGGCACGGTCTCATGGGAGCAGGTCTCTGGGCCGGGCAAGGCGACCTTTACGCCGAGCACCTGCCAGTTGGTGGCTGGTGCCTGCGCGGTGTCGGTCGCCGAGAGCCAGCCCGGGAGTGTCACCATAGCCGCGACCTACAGTGGAGACCAACGCAACACCTACAGCACAGCGCAGGTGTCGATTCCGACCGGCTTCCCCACGATGGGCGTGGCCGTGAATCCTAAGACGAACGTCGTCTTTGGAGCCGACCAAAGCAAGGACAGACTCATAGGCATCAGCGAGACATCGGGCAGCATAGTCGGCAACGTCTCAGTCGGGGATTATCCGTACTGGGTCGCTGTCAATCCGGTCACAAACGTGGTGTACGTGACGAACATCTATTCCGCGTCGCTTTCTGTTGTGAACGGGACGACCTTTGCCCCCATAGCAACGGTGCAGTTCGGGAGCCTCTCCAACAGCGAAGTCGCCGTCGACCCGACGACGAACATGGTCTATGTGACAAATCCGGCACCGGCCACCGTGGCTGTCATCAGCGGATACAACAATACAATCGTCTCTCGAATCACGCTTGGTGGCTCAGATGACCTTGCCGGCATTGCAGTGAACCCCACGGAGAACATCGTATATGTGGCGGGTTGCCTCGCTGCGGGTCCGGGGTTCGTCTCGGCAATCGCCGGTTCCAACGACAGCGTTGAAGCGACAATCCCGATTCAGGGGGGCTGCCCAGGCGGAATCGCGGTCAATCCCCTGACTGGAAGAGTGTACGTCTCCTACGGGTCCTCGCTCTTGGTCATCGACGGCGCCAGCGACCACATCATCGCATCGATCATGGCCCCTTTCTCCATCGGAGTCGCCGTCGACTCCTTGACGAACCTTGTCTACGTGGTGGACTATGGCTCGACCTCCGTTGCGATCATAAATGGCTCCACCGACAGGACTGTTGCGACTGTGCCGACCGGAGGGTCGCCTTTCGTTGCCGCGGTGAATCCCGTGACAGACCTGGTGTACGTCAGCAACTTCAACTTCTACGCCATCCAAATCATTGACGGAAGGACCAACGCTCTGGTCGGCGAACCAATGGTCAGGATTTTTGGCGTGTGTGTCAGTGCCACGAACGGGTGTAGCGGATCGGCGTTCTCGCTTACGGTGGCCAACAATGGTACCGTTACCATCAACCCGACCACCATAGCAATCACCGTCTCGGAGAACAGGGAAGGAAGCTACATCTATGCAACCCTATCGCTGAGCACCACCTCCTCGATTGCGCCCAACGGTCCTGCTCAACTCATCGTGTTGCCTTCCTGGAGCACGGTCGGAAACAAGACCGGAAGTTTTTCGCCGGGCGATACGGTCGACGTACTTGTCTGCCTGCCCATCGGCCCCTGTGCGTCTGACCAAGCCGTTGTCAGCGCCTAGACTCGAGAGCCGACCACGGGTATGGCTTCCCACAGATTCATCGGCGTGCGCGCCGAGACACGAACCCGTGCACATACCCATTTCCAGCACCATTTTTGAAGCGTCTCCCGTCGGGCCCGCAAAGAGGCAACCTAACTCAGGCTCGTCTTGTCAGAAAGAGTGCTCAGGACGAGACGATTGCGACATTCGAAGCCCTAGAGAGTCGGATTCAAGTCCGTTCGACAGTAGACTGTTAGTCGCTTCAACAGCGTTCGAGATGTGAACTAGACGCTCTCTTGAGTGATAGGATCCTCTGTTGGGGGTTGAACTCTTCACATGGTCAACTGGCATTGATGCGGATACTCTCTCGCTGTTCCAGGCCGTACCGTTTCACTTTTTCCAAGTCTATTCCACGTCTCTTGCAGATGTTCTCGATGAGCCCAAGTAGGCGCCAGCTGCCGAGACTGAGAGCTGTCGCCAACATCGCGCGCTTCAAGGGATTTCCACTGCTGTCCTTCAGTGCGTTCCTCGCGGCCGTTTTCGTCAATTGGAGATAGCATGCGTAGTAGACCGCTAGTTGAGAAGCGTCCAGCGTCTCGTGACTGACTCCACTGCCCTTGATGGTTCCCAGAGGTATGTTCTGCATAGGCGTGATCGTGAACTCGGCAGGTCGACCGCGCACCTCCAACGCGCCCATCCTGTTGACCAGCCTGACAGTCTCCCAGTTGTCCTCCGGCGTCTCGTCCATCTGACCTACCTGTATCGTGAACGCTGGCCGCCAGTAAGCCAAGTTGAAATTCACTAACCCCTTGAGAACTATCTCCTGCCATTCTCCGTCCGGTCCGATCCTTAACGGGAGGGTCTTGTTCGGCATGTGGATTGTTGCCAGCCTTTCACTCCCAGTCTCGATGCCCGCTTGGACTCCCACCCAGTGGCCAGGGCCCGCCCCGACGATACCGCTGATGGCCCGAGGAAGCTCCGGATATGCCGCGGGGATGGAAATCCGCCCGTGAGTGGGGTTGGCTGATACGAGACCGTCCACAGACATTATCGCCCTGAAGAGCTCCTCGATTGCATCTTGGTTTGGGACGAAGTGTGCTTCGTGCTTGTAGGCGAAGATCTCGTCGCTGTGCACCCAAGCGTTCGTGTTGCCGGCCGCCACGTTGACCGCCACCTCGCTCTTCACCATCTCGGTCGTATAGTACCGGATCGGTCTGAGCGTCACTTCGCAGAAATCACAGCCTATTCCGCAACCCCTCATCACTTCGACAAACCCCTTCACCGTGGGCCCCTTGATCAACGGTATCTCATCCAGGTTCGGGAACTGCTTCTGCCCCGGCCTGCGCGACACGAATTTCGAGTGCGAGACCCAGTTCCGCCTGAAGTCGTTCCCGAAGCTCGAGAACCCTTGGAAGTACTCGCTCCCGTAAACCGCTCCTGTCGCGAAGTCCTCGAACAGCTCGTTGGCGATGTCGTCTGCCTCACCCTGGAAAGCGAGGTCGATTCCGAGTGCTTCCATTTGCTCAGGGAGGGCCATCAGCTCCCATACGCCGGGACCGCCGACGACGAGTTTGGCTTTCTTGCTGGCCCTGGCCCTGTTGAGCCTCGCGATCAAGGACTCGAACTCCAGCCTGACCCACGACTTCGACTTGTTCGAGAACAGGGCGGAGTAGCTCATCGTCAGGGGCCCTAGGCCTAGCGGGTCCATTGTGTAGACTCCTATCACTTCGGTATCGTCTCGGACCACCTCCTCGAGGTGATCCTCGTGGGCCACGACGATTTCTTCTGGTTTGTGCTGGGTCAGAAGTGCAGATTCGAGCTTCCTAAGAGCGTAGGGGGCAACGGAAGCCCGGCCTCCGATTGCCGGGGGCGATTTCCCTTTCAAGAACTCCCAAACGATCCACGGGACCTTGTTAGAGGGAGCGCAGGGCAGGAAATCAAGCAAGGGGAAGTTGCTGTACTGTCGATTCAGTGTCGTGTCTGAGACTAGCACAACTCTTGCCGTGGTGAGTCACCTCCTACTGAGCTGATGAGACGCCCCGCCGATGATAAAAATCTTGGCCAGTCCATGGAGGCATTTCAGAATCACGATAACAGCATGCCATCGACAAGTTGAAGGCCCTCCTCTCCCCGAACTTCGATTCCAACATTGAGAATCGTCTCATTCGCTTAAAAGCGGAACCCGGTGGCGGCCACTCAGAAGAGATAATGTCTCTCAAGACAGAGCGAGCTGTCGAGTTCCCGTTCCCAAAGTCGAAACCTGAGGCGAGGAAGGGGAACTTCTCAGAAGTGCAGCTTCCGTACACGATGGAGGAGGCGATGGCAGAGGCAGACAGATGCGTGACCTGTGGCAACCCCGCCTGCATAGACATCTGCCCAGTTCAGACCGACATCAGAGGCATGTGCGAGGCAGTGGCGAGGGGCGACTTCGTAACAGCCTACCACCGGGTCCGAGAGACCAACGCCCTTCCTGGAACTACCGCCAGGTGCTGTCCTCAGCTTGACAGCCTGTGCGAAGCTGCATGCGTAGTTGGGTCCCAGGGGCAGCCCGTTGCCTCAGGCATGATCCAGAGGTTCGTTGCCGACTGGGAGCGGATGCAGTCAAGACAGCCCAACCCCATGGTGACAAAGGAGACTGGGAAGCGTGTAGCTGTCGTCGGTGGTGGTCCAGCAGGCTTGGCCGCGGCTGAGCTGCTGAAGAGGTACGGTCACTCCGTCACAATCTACGAAGAGCTGCCATTTCTCGGTGGGACGGCCTGGTATGGAATACCTGACTACCACTTGCCCAAGGATGTTCTGCAATATGAAGTAGAACGAATCCTTGAGATGGGCATTGAAGCGAAGAAAGGCGTCAAGATAGGCAGGGAGGTCAGCCTTGCCGACCTTAGATCAGAGTGTGATGCCGTGATGCTGGCCACGGGAGCCAAGGACGTCTCTAAGTTCGACACCCCTGGTTCCGACCTTAAGGGCGTCTATGATGGCTACAAGTTCTTGGAGGACGTCTTCGGTAATGGAGTGGAGGCGTATACGACGGACCCGAAGTACAACCTCGGTAGGGAGGTCTTGGTCATCGGAGGAGGCGACAGCGCCCTGGACTGCGCGAGGACAGCCTTGAGGCTGACTAGAGAGAACGTGACGATTATCTACAGAAGGACCGAGGTTGAAATGCCAGTCGACCCCATCCTTGTCGAGGAAGGGAAGGAGGAGGGCCTGCAGTTGAAGTTCCTTATGGCTCCGAAGTCTTACAACGGCTCAGGTGGTAGACTCTCGAGCGTGACCATGACGGTCATGAAACTCGGGGCAGTAGACGCCAGCGGCAGGAGGAGTCCGGAGCCTACGGGGCAGGAAGTCGAGCTGAAGTGTGACTCCGTGATCGTGGCTGTCGGGAGAGGCCCCAACTCTTTCATCCAGAAGCAAGCGGGACTGAAGGTCGGCCCAAAGAGCGCCATAGCAATTGACGGCAGCTATCGTACATCAATGCCAGGTGTCTTTGCCGCCGGCGATGTCGTCACGGGAGAGAGTTTAGTGGTGAAGGCGATGGCGAAAGGGAGGGAGGCAGCCCAGAGAATCCATGAGTACTTGATGAACCTCGAGCCGAAGCACGTATCCCTCTATGACTACTACTATACTAGGAGGACTTCAGGAGGTTACTACAAGAAGATGCTCGACGGGAACGAAGAGACTCTTCCTCCGGCGTGAGATTGGAAGTAGATTTCAAATCATCTGTCTGGGTCTTGATGACTGCTTCCGTGGGCCATTCTTGTGAAGGACAACAACGCCCATCTTTCAGCTGGAGATTGGCTCCGTGTCTCTCTGCCCCAAGAGGGGCAGATTAATCTGTGCCAAGAAGTGCAAAAGGTACCTCGGCAAGTGTGGTTCCATCCACGAGCAACTCACGGAGTCTCTCGACCACCCGTAGGACACCTTCATGAGATCTGGGGAGTATCACAGTTTCCTCGCAGATTAAATAACTGTCGAAGAACGGGGTTCTCAGACGCCCTGGTAGTATAGAGGTCAGTATGCGACCCTGTCACGGTCGTGACCCGGGTTCGAAATCCCGAGACGAAAATCCCGGCCAGGGCGCCTTCTCCTCAACCGAGCGCCCGGGCGACTGCACTGCAGACTTGTTCAAGTTCAAGTTGCGTGAATGATATGTACCGATTCCCAGAATGGTATGTATCGACTCTTGTCGGAGACATGAAGCCAGCATTCACACCGATGGACCTTGACTTCTCAACTGGTATATACTCTGAATCCGAATCTTGGGTGACCTCTGGTCGTGGTTGTGCGGCTTCGAGGTTCGGAGCCAAGTAACTTGTTGAAATCTGGAGAGGGCAGGTTCGTCGCCGTCCCGCTAGCGCTGCTGTTCTTGTTCGCATTCGCCCCGGTCGCTCACGCAACCCCTCCACCAAACCAGTTGGCCTTGACGATTTCAGGAAGCGTAGGGAACTCGGGTCAGCAAAACTACACGCAATCGGGAGGACAAGTTGTCTACGCCTCCATCCTGGGTCAGGTCGTCGACCCCTCGACTGCGGTCTTCAACGAAAGCCTCTTCGCCTCAGTGGACGACCTCGCCACTAGTGGGACGGCCAACTTCTCCCTTTCGGGAGAATTCTTGGGCAACGAGACCAGCTTTATCCTTGGGGGCACAATCGAAATAGCTGACGCGATACCCGCCGAGGCATTTCCCCTGGGTTGCTGGGACGGCATCACCCTTCCCTTGTCCCCGGCTTGCACGAGCCAACTGCCGGGTTTCTTCGTCGGGATAGGAACATTGGAAGGCACCGTTTCCTCGTCGCTGCAGCTCCCGCTTGGGATGGAGATCGAATCGGCGTATCTCAACCCCGGACCGCTTCTCGGACCACTAGTCTTGGCTTCGACCAACGATAGCGTAGTCATAGTGTTCTCGTATGCCGCTGCCACAATAGACTGGCAGGACATCCAGACAAGCGGATCTCTAGCTGGCACTCTGGGCACAACACCTGTGAACGGCTTGTTCAACATGACGACGAACGCGCATGAGGACCTGTTCGCGGGAACCGAGACTGAGAGCGGGACCATGGCATTCTATGACATGACTCCCAGCTACCTGGACGCAAGTGGGTCGTTCTCCGGCTCATCCACGATTCCCTCATCCAACACGATCGACTGTTCTTTGATTACTGGGATAGCCGGTACATGCACGGAGACGGGTCTAGCCTCGTCGGGCAACTTCACTCTTGACCCCAGCGACGCCTTGATCCAGGGGGCCTACGACATAAACTGGTCTGTGCCCGCAGTCTCCTTCTCCGGCACATCCACAGCATTAGTCTCCCAAGGAGGTGTAACGGGCGTGCCTGAATTCAGCACTGGCGCTCTGACACCTGTTGCGACGGGGATGGCACTGCTGCTCCTGCTGAAAAGGAACTGGCTTCGAGCTAGGGCTCGCGATTGAGCCTAGCAGTCTCGAACTCTTCCCCTCTTCCATCGTGCCTGTATGCCGGTCGGTTTGTCGGTCTGAAACATAGGATTCCGGCGTATGTCTGATGAGGCCGTCGCTCTACTCCCACTTGTGGAAACCTGGGTGGCCTTCCTTCACTGCAACGTACAGTCCCGACATCGACACGGTCTTCACGCCATCCACCTCCAAGCTCCCTTCCACCCTCACCCTGTCTCCTTCTATTCCGGTGCACCACGCACTCAGGTGCAGTTCTTTCTTCAGAGGGGAGGGTTTCAGGAACCTGACTGTCAGCTCTGCAGTCACGGTCCCGGGGGGGGTCTCAAGACCCCTGGCCTTCATCAGAAAATAGGCCGCGGTCATGTTCCCGTGGCAGTCCAAGAGCGTCGCGATTATGCCCCCGTTCGTGATGTCGGCGAACGCCTTGTGCTGGGGCCAGGGCCGCCAGTCAGCGACCAGGCGATCGCCTTCAGGCCTGCTCTTGATGTGTAGACCGTCGGGGTTCGCAGGACCGCATCCGAAACAGACCGCCTTGGGTGAATACTTATCCTGGAGGCTCTCCATTAGTCTTCATCAATCCGATTCGAGAATGCGACCTGCGACCCTGGTTCTGATAAAGGGTTTGCGGGTTGGTAGTCGTGCGCGCAAGGGTTATGGTTTGAGGTCTCATACTTGATATTTCCTGTACTTTTGTTCTACCCTTACCTTAGCAGGCGTTTGAGATGGTTTAGCTCCGCACCGCATATATAATCCCGCTCTGAGCGTCTTTGTTGTCAGTCTTGGCAGCCTTGCCACCGCTCGACTCAGGGGATATCGCGTGGGTGCTGACGGCTACCGCCCTCGTGATGATAATGACCCCTGGACTTGGCTTCTTCTACGGAGGTCTTGTAAGAAGAAAGAACCTCGTTTCCACTATAGTCCAGACGTTGACAATATTCGCGGTGGTGAGCCTTGTCTGGGCCTTGTGGGGGTACAGTCTCGTCTTTGCCCCCTCGGTCAACGGGGTGATTGGGGACCTTTCAAAGGCGGGTCTGGCTAACGTAGGCGCTGCCCCGAATCCGACATACTCCAACACAATCCCCGAGCTGTTGTATTTCGCCTTCCAGCTGAAGTTCGCGGCTATCACCCCGGCGCTTATCATCGGCGCGTTCGCCGAGCGCATCCGTTTCAAGTCCCTCCTGATATTCACAGTCCTCTGGACGACGTTCATCTACTGTCCGGTCGCGCACTGGGTGTGGGGCACCACGGGTTGGCTGAAGGCGTTGGGTGTGATAGACTTCGCAGGTGGGCTCGTGGTTCACATCACTGCTGGAGTCTCCGCTCTAGCGGCCGCCGTGGTGATAGGAAAGAGGCAAGGGATAGAGAGTTCAACTGAAGTTCGTCCCAGTAATATCCCATATGTCATACTGGGAGCGGCCATATTGTGGTTCGGCTGGTTTGGGTTCAACGGGGGGAGCGCCCTCGCCGCAGATGCGATCGCCGTGCAGGCCATCGTCAACACTAACATGGCTGCGGCCGCGGCTGCGGTTAGCTGGATGCTGGTGGATTGGTCACGGAAGGGGAAGCCTTCTGCGGTGGGGATAGCGGTCGGTGCGGTCTGCGGACTTGTGGCAATAACCCCAGCCGCTGGGTATGTTGGTGTCATGGCTGCCATCTTCATAGGGCTAGTGGTGGGAGTGGTCTCCAACTTCGTGGCGAACTGGAGGTCGAGCCGAAACCTCTTCGACGATGCACTGGATGTCTTCGCCTGCCACGGGGTCGGCAGCATGTGGGGGGTAATCGCGACAGGACTCTTCGCATCAACTGCGATTAACGCAGGGGGCCCGAATGGAGCACTCTTCGGAGACCCGCACTTGCTGCTGGTTGAGGCCTTCGCAATCGCGGTCGTCGCTGCCTTCTCGTTCTTCGGTTCGTACTTGCTGCTCAAGGTCGTCGACTTCATCACGCCTGTAAGGGTGAGCGCGGCAGATGAGGAAACAGGCCTCGACCAGAGCCAGCACGGCGAGGAAGCCTACACCGTAGGATAGAGCAGAGCGCATTCAATTATCCGTGAAGCAGCTGGCGAGGAAAGTTGTGGCGGAACCTCTGTTCGATGTGTCTGCAACGGAGACGGTCTCCGTGAATCTGCCCTGAGCATCGTGGATTAGGCACGAAGAGCGGTTGAATCTCATCGAGTCAAGGACGCTTAAATACAGGACGATTCAAATTGAATGCTGCAATTCTGCGTCATCATGTTTCAGCGGCAAATACCTGACTGATACTGTGACTCCGACGTTGTGACAAGAGCGAGAGAACATGGAAAGCTTCAATGAAATGGAACTGAGCCCCGAGATCCTGAAGGGCGTCGGTTCCGTCGGGTATCGGAAGCCGTTCCCTATTCAGGAGAAAGCGATCGGCCCCCTGATGGCAGGGAAGAGTATCGTGGGGCAGGCCAAAGCGGGGTCAGGAAAGACCGCGGCCTTCGGGATTCCTCTGCTTCACGCGGTCAATCCCCACGACCACCGCGTGCAGGCGCTCGTCCTCGCTCCGACACGCGAACTCGCGGTCCAGATCACGCAGGAACTCAGGAAGATAGGCGCGTACACCGACATCAACGTACTGACGATATACGGCGGGCAGTCGATGAACGTCCAGCTCGAGGCTCTGAGACGGGGGGTGCACGTCGTTGTAGGTACTCCAGGAAGGGTGATTGATCATCTCAGGCATCGGACGCTCCGACTCGATTCTGCCAGATTCGTGGTCATAGACGAAGCCGACGTCATGCTCGACATGGGTTTCATAGACGATGTTGATTTCATCTTAGCTTCCACGCCCGACGACCGCCAGCTCAGCCTCTTCTCGGCGACCATGCCGAGGAAGATCATCGAGCTGTCCCAAAGATACATGCAGGATCCCGAGCACATCTTGGTAGACGAGAACGAACCTACGGTCGCGACGCTCGAACAGTTCTACGCAAAAGCCGAGCGGCCTGAGAAGCTCGAGCTGCTGCTTCAGGTCCTGAAGAGGGAGAAGAGAGGAAGCACAGTGATTTTCTGCAGAACCCGGTACGGGACTATCAGGCTGGCAAAAGAACTCGAAAGACGCTTCCTCAGCGTCGCTCAGCTGCACGGCGACCTGAGTCAGAATCAGCGTGACCATTCGATGAACCTCTTCCGGACAGCCAGAGTCGACGTCCTAGTGGCCACCGACGTGGCCGCGCGAGGCATCGATGTGAGGCAAGTCGGGTGCGTGATAAACTACGATGTACCCGAGGACTCCACAGTCTACTTCCACAGGGTGGGCAGAACCGCGCGGGCAGGGGACCTAGGCAAGGCGTACACTTTTGTGAGTCGAGACGAGATCCCCGATTTTGCCAGAATAATGGGTCTGGCAAAAGCGCCCATCAAACCACTGAGGCCTGAGGACGAAATACACTTCTCACGCAGCGACTTCGAGGATTCCAGACGGGATCGGACGCGGGGCGGGCGCAGATACAACCGGGGTCAGCGAGGCGGTGGAATGAAATGGAGGCGGTACCGGTGAAGTGCTTTAATCTGGACACAGTTCCGGGTAGGGAGAGGGCCAGCAGGTGATAGTCATTGGGTAAGCGGAAAGTGCTCAGCGAGTCCAACCTCAAGGAACTCGTGATGCCTGGCCAAGGAGAGATTCTTGGAAAGGCGATCAAAATGACTGGTGGAGACCAGGTCATAGTGAAGTGCGCCGACGGAGAGACTCGTAACTGCAGGATCAGAGGCAAACTCAAAAGAAGAATGTGGATACGCGAAGGCGACATCGTCTTGGTGGCTCCCTGGGACTTCGACAACAGGAAGGCGGACATACTGTGGCGCTACATCAAGGCCCATGCAGAGTGGCTAGAACAGAACGGCTACCTGAAAACGATCTGACCGGAAGGGCCGCCGCACACATTCAATGGTTCCGAGACTAGCTATGACCTACGACCTGACAGACTAATCAATCCGCCCCTGGAGCCCTGAAGTCGGTGTTGCCCGCCTCCGGCCTTCGGAAGGACGTTGACATTCTTGTCGTCGGAGCTGGGGTCCTCGGTGTCACCGTAGCGTACTGGCTGTCAAGCCTCTATGACTGCAGGATTCTGCTGGTGGACAGAGAACGTGGAGTCGCAAAGCACACAAGCTCAAGGAACACGGGCGTAATCCACCGTCCCTTCTATCTCAATCCGGAGACCAAGAAGACCTTCGCTCTTTCTGCGATGCTTTCCTATCCCCTTTGGCGAGACCTCGCCAGCGCGTACAGCCTCCCGTGGAAGTCAGTGGGCACACTCGAAGTGGCGCTTCGTGAGGATGACGTTCCCCTCCTTGAAAGGTACATGCGATGGGGAGCGGACAACGGGATGGAGGAGACCGAACTGGAGCTGCTCGACTCCAGGTCGGTGAAGTCAGTGGAACCGGAGGTCCAGTGCAGGGCCGCGCTCCACTCGAAGACAGACACTTCAGTCGACTTCGGGAAATTCACCTCATGTGTCTACCAGCTCGCCCTCAATGAAGGCCTTTCATTCCAGGGCGGACTTCAGGTCTCCTCGCTGAAGGCGGAAGGTGCAGTTCTCGACGCCTCCTTCTTGAGCAACGAGCAGCTCGCAGGTGCCAGGTGCAACCTTCTAATCAACACGGCCGGCGGTGCCTCAGTCGACATAGCCCACATGATGGGGCTTGCAAGCGACTACTCGACGCTCAACTTTCGCGGCGAGTATTGGGTCGTCGACGAGCCGTTCGCTTCGAGGATTGGCAGGAACGTCTACAGTCTCCCTCGGCATCCCAAGTTCCCGTTCCTCGACCCGCATTTTATCGTGCGTTCGGACGGCATGCGCCAGATCGGGCCGAACGCTGTGATGGTCACGGACCCCTACGTCTACGAGGGGCTTGGTCTACGTTCTCTTCCCAGACTGCTCGCCGCTCCGAAGGGCCCCAAACTCAACCTGTTGAGAGATGCAGACTTCCTTTCGATGGTCGCGAGTGAGTGGCGCACCTCTCTGTCAAAGAAGGCGATGTGCGAGCGTGTCAGGAGGTTCATTCCTGGGCTTGACCATAAGGCGCTCAATTTGCGAGGTGTCTCGGGGGTCAGGGCATCTGTTGTCGGGAATGGAGGGTTCGTCCCTGAGGCGATTCTTGTTCAGGACGAGAGGTCGGTCCACGTACTCAACTACAACTCGCCGGGAGCCACCGGCGCACCGTCGTACTCTGCCAGCCTCGTCGCGAGACTCCAGGAGAGTGGTTTGCTCGAGGGCCTCCGGCGGAAACCCTACAGCCCTGTCGGTAGAATCTGGGACTTCAACCGAGCCGCAGGTCTGACTTGACTTACGAGACCGTAAGAACTCTCCCTGCAGTCATCCTGCCGGACTTAGGCCGCAGATTCACTCGAGGACGTGTATGTTTTTCTTCGCGCACATGTCCTTGAGGATCTTGGGCCAGACCGAGACGCTGACCTCTCCCAGATGTGCCTTCTTGAGAAGCAGCATCAGGGTCCTGGACTGCCCTACCCCTCCTCCGATGGAAAGAGGTAGGTCGCCACTGATGATTCCCTTGTGATATTCGTACTTCAGAAAGTCGAGTTGCCCGCTCAACTTGAGCTGCTTCTCCAATGTCGCCCCGTCGACCCTTACTCCCATGGAGCTCAGCTCGTGCCTCCGCTTCGTGACCGGGTTCCAGACCAAGATGTCGCCGTTGAGCCCGTGCATGGGTCTTCCGTCTCGCGACTTCGTCTCTGTGACCCAGTCGTCGTAGTCCGCTGCCCTCATCTCGTGGGGGTGTCCGTTCTTCAGTACCCAGCCTATGCCTATGATGAAGATGGCCGGATGCTTCTGAAGGACGGCGGTCTCACGCTGCTTCCTCGGCAGGTTGGGGTACGCTTCCAGGATGTCCTCCGCGTGCATGAACTCGATCTTGTCAGGCATGCTCGGGTACTTCCCCTTCAGTCTGGGGTAATCCTCCTGGACTCGCTTCTCTGCCCCCTTCAGGACCTTCCAGATCTTCGTGACCGTGTCTGTCAGATAGGCGAGGTTCCGCTGCTCAGCGCTTACGACCCTCTCCCAGTCCCACTGGTCGACGTAGGCGCTGTGGTCGTGGTCGAGGAAGTAGTCCTTCCTGACAGCCCGCATGTCCGTGCAGATGCCCTCTCCCACCTTCATCCCGAACTGCTTCAGAGCGAAGCGCTTCCACTTGGTCGCCGCCTGGACGACCTGAGCGTCGATGGGGTGCTTGTTGTAGTCATTCGATATGTGGAACTGAATCGGCGTCCTGGAGCCGTCCCTGTCGAGCATGTCGTTGATCCCGCTCGCGGCGTCGACGATCAGAGGAACCTGCACCATCATCAGGTTCAGCTCCTTGCAGAGGTGCTGCTCGATGTAGCTCTTGGCAAGGTAGACTGCGCGTTGCGTCTCCTTCCTGTCGAGGAGGGACTTGTAGTCCGTGGGTAGAACCTTCTCGACTTCCTCATACGTGCCTATTCCGGGCCCTGCGAGATCTTCATTCTGTGACATGTCGATGGCGGGCGCCCCGACAGATTTGATTTAAAGATGAGGGTCGGTTCCCAGGTTTGGAAACACTTCGCCTCAGCGCGCGCACTCGGTGGCCCCTTGGGCACTTTGACGGGATTCCGGCTGGCGAGCCCTACTCGGGTGGTTGCTCAGTCAGTGTTGCGGCACGAATTCGTCTCCGAGGATCTCCCTCGCAATGATGATTCGCATGATGTTCTGCCCTCCTTCGGCGCCCGCGGAGTATGATTTCACGCCTCTTAGTGCCATCTCGACATCGCACTTGGTCGTATAGCCGTATGCACCGAGCATGTCCATGACAGTGCTGCACCCCTGGAAGGCGTCGACCGGAGCTCTGAGCTTCGCCTGCGCCGCCAGCATGGCCACCCTTCTGGACTCCTGCTTGGTTGCGCCCTTTCGGTACATCTCGTCTACGGCCCAAGCGGCCCTGTAGACCAGCAGCTTGTCCGCTTCCAGAGCCGCATAACTGTCCACGAGAGGGAACTGAATCCCTTCGTACTTTGCCAGGGGAGTGCCGAAGGTCTCCCTTTCCTTTATGTAATTCATCCCCATGTCTAGCACGCCCTCCCAGCACCCTATGCACGCAGCCGAGACGAGAACTCTTGCGGCTTGGAAGCCTTCCATGCCGACGTAGAACCCCTTGTTCCACTCTCCGACGATGTAGTGTTCGGGCAGCTCCACCTTCTTCATGTCGATGTTGCCCGTCGAGAGAGCCATCCTGCCCATGTCCTCGACCAAGCTCGTGCTTACTCCCGGCCTGTCGAGAGGCATGTAGAAGGATGTCATGCCCCTGTGCCCCAGCGACGGCTCAGAGGAACCCAGCGTAAAGTAGCCCCCTCCCCTTCTCTGAATCTCTCTTACGAGGCTGATGTACGACTTCTGGCCGTTAACTTGGAGTTTGCCCCCCTCGCGCGTGATTCTTGTCTTCAGGCCTGCGATGTCGGACCCGCCCTGGGGCTCCGTGGACAGAATCCCCACGAGGGACTTCCCCTTCGCGACCTTCGGCAGCAGCTCCCCCTTCAGCTGATCCGTCGCGTGCTTTGAAAGGAGGAAACTCCAGCCCGTGGTCAGAAGGTACATCACGGCTGTGGAACAGCTGACGTCCGCGCGCGCGATCTCCTCGGCGACGATTGCCGCGCTTACGTAGTCAGCCCCGGGTCCGCCGTACTCAGGAGGGATCGTGATGCCGAGCAGCTCCTGGGCACCCATCTTGTCTATGAGTCCTTCGTCAAGCTCCCTCTTCGTGTCCATCGCCCGCGCCCTCGGCGCGATCTCCTTCTGGCAGAATTCTCGGACTGCCTGCCTGAACCCTTCCTGCTCCGCGGTTAGATTGAAGTCCAATAAGTTTCGCTTGAGCATCCTCCTTCCACTGGGCATAAAAACGCATCACCAAGCGCAGCCTAAGCGAGGTTGGGAATCAGAGGGAGAGGTCTCCCTCCGCCGATTACTTCTGACGTATCCTTCTGAACGCTTCCGTCAGCAGGGGTACTATCTCGTACAGGTCTCCCATCACACAGTAGTCTGACTGCTGGAAGATGGGTGCCTCGGGGTCGGTGTTTATGGCCACGACTGTGCGCGAACCTCTCATGCCGGTGATGTGCTGGACCTGACCTGATATCCCGCACGCCACGTACAGCTTGGGTTTGACTTTCCGGCCCGTAAGGCCCACAAGGCGCTCGAGCGGCAGCCACTTCAGGTCCTCTGCCAGCGGCGATGAGCATCCTAGCTCGCCGCCCAGTTCGCTGGCGAGCTCCTGGAGTATCCTGAGGTCCTCTTTCTTCGCCACGCCCCTCCCCGCCGATACGATCACGCCCGCGTCCTCCAGTCCGACGCCTCTGACCTCCTTGGGCGCGACTTTGACGACTCTGGACTTCGGTGTCGCCAGGTCGACCTGTGTCCTGATGACCTGCCCGCGCTGGCCCTGCCGAGGCGCTGCCTGTTCGAATGCCCTCGGGGGCACGGTGGCGATCTGAGGCCTCGTCGTGCAGATCTCGGTCGAGACGAGTATTCCGCCGTACGAGGGCCGGTCCGCCACCAGCGTTCGTTTCTCGTCCAAGCCCAACGCCACGCAGTCCGTGAGGACTCCGGTCTCGAGCCGCGCGGCGACCCTGGCGGCTATGTCTCTTCCCCTCCTGGTGCTTCCGATTAGCAGGATTTCAGGCCCGTACTGAGAGGCAAGCTTGCCTACGGCTTCGGCTAACGGCTCCGGCAGGTTGTTCTGGAGCGCCTGGTTCTCGACGAGGAACACCTTGTCGGCGCCGTGCGATGCGAAGTTGTCCGCCTCGTGTTCGAGCGCAGTGCCGAGGACGAGCGCGCAGAGGCTCCCCCCCAGACCGTCCGCGAGCTCCCTTCCCTTCCCCAGCAGCTCGAGCGCGACGTCCGCCCTTTCAGAGAACACCCACACGTCGGAGCCGCTCGCCGTCATTCTCTCATCCATCCACGGCCCCTTCCCTGAGCAACTGACGGGCCAGGCTCTCTGCGATCTCGGCGGGCTTCCCTTCGACGGCCTCTCTCCTTCGCTCGGTCATCGGGGCCAGCGCCTTCAGCACCTTGACCGACGTCGCGAACGGAACTCCCAGCTCGCCTGCATCCAGGGTCTTGACCGTCTTCTTGGACGCCTTGATTATCATGGATATCGTCGGGATTCTCGGCTCGTTGATCTCCTTCGTCACCGTGAGCAGGACGGGCATGGGGGCCTCCACCGTTTCGTCGGCCTCCTCCAGGTCGCGCTCCGCCGTTACAACGCTTCCACTGACCGTGACCTTCTTCACGTGAGAGACCTGCGGTATGCCAAGCCTCTCCGCCAGCCGTGGCCCCACCTGGCCAGAGTACATGTCGATGGACGCATCTCCGCAGATGACGAGGTCGAATTCCCCGATTCTTCTGATGGCTGCGGCGAGCATGTCAGACGTGGCGCGCGCGTCGAGCTGCTCCATGTCGGCGGGGCCTATCACATACGCATCGTCCGCGCCCATCTTCAGGGCATCCTTGGCCGCGTCGCTCGCGGTCGGAGGGCCAACGGTGACTACGGTCACGCTCCCGCCGTGCTTTTCTCTGATTCGCAGAGCCTCCTCCAACGCGTTCTTGTCGAAGTCGCTGATCTTGCGCTCGACGCGCTCTGTGATCAGAGACCGAGTCTTCGGGTCGACCTTCAGTCCTTCGACGTTGTAGACCTGTTTTGCGCAGACGATCGTGCGCACCATTGTCAGTGCGTGCCCCGTTTCTCATCGCACATAAGTTTCACCCGTAGCGGTATCTGATTCCCGTGCCACCTCTGGGGAAACTCCACTCGATGGCTCCCGGAGAGGCAGCCGCCCTGCACGCGCCGCACTCTAGGCATCCCAGTCGTGAAAAGACGAGCTCGCCCGAGGTGAGCGTGAAGCAGCTGGCAGGGCAGACCCTCAGGAGGATCTTGACGTCCCTTTCCTTGCACAGCTCGCGGTTCACCTTGATGTGGCTCTCCTCGTCTGTATCGAAGCTGTCCAGCCCCAGCCTCCGTTCGACACTGAGCTTGTCCAGACTCACAGCGCCCTCGCTCCTAGCAGGTCTCTGGCCATGCGGATCAGGGAGACTCTGCCCTTCATCTCCTTCCTGGCCGCTCCGAGCAGGTTCTGCCTCGGGCCTCCGTCGACGGCGAACATCCTCTCCATGAGGGCGCAGGCGAGGTCAGGATAGGTCGAGTAGAGGCGGGGGTTCTCGAGGAAGTGCGGTGCGTTCCGATACGTCTGCAGGTCCCTGAGGACGAAGGTTTCTTGGAGCAGGCTCTCGTACTGCGAGAGCGTTGCGGCAGAATAGTCTCCCTTCTCTTTGGCCCTCCTCCCGGCCTCGGCGGCCATCGCTCCGGAAGCAACTGCGAAGTCCATCCCTCGCAGGAGCAGACCGTTGTTCTGTGTGAATCCTGCTGCATCGCCCACGACGAGGAGGCCGTTCCTGTACAGCTGCGGCTTTATGCCGATTCCCCCTTCCGGGATCAGCTGGGCCGAGTACTCGAGTGGTTCGGCTCCTTCAACAAGCCCCTTCACGGTCGGGTGGCTGACTAGTCTGTCCAGCAGCTCCGTGCTCTTAGCGTCCGCCTCGACCAGCGAATTGATTGTGACGACCACACCTATTGACAAGCTTTCGCTGTTCGTGTACATGAAACCTCCGCCCTGTATTCCCCCGGTGCAACCGAGAAACGTGTACGCGGCCCCATCGTCGCCATGAACGTTGAACCTTTCTTCGATGGTCTTCCTTGGCAGACCCAGCACGCTCTTCACTCCCAGCGCCAAGGAGCCGGAGTCAAACCTCCCCCTGAGCTTCGCGTTCTCTGCGAGACGGGAGTTCACACCATCTGCAGCGATAACCAAGTTGCTCCTGATTTCCTCCCCGCCTGCTCTCACTCCGACGACCCTGTCTTTATCCCAGAGGAGGTCCTCCACGTAGATGCCGCTGGTCACTAATCCTCCCGCCTGCTCCACCTTCGAGGCGAACCACTCGTTGAACTTGGAGAGGAGAACGGTGTAGCTGTTGTACGGAGGGACGGAGAACCGCGAGTCGTCGAAGCTCAGCGACGTGGCGGAGTCCTTCGAAAGGAAGGAGATCACGTGCCTTCTCACGTGCCTCTCCACAGGCGCCTCCTTCCAGAACTCGGGGATCAGCTTGTGCAGCGCGTGGCAGTACATCAGGCCTCCGCTGACATTCTTCGAGCCTGGATGCTTGCCCCTCTCGATGAGGAGGACGCTCGTTCCGTGCTTCGCTAGGCTGTATGCGGCGGCGCAGCCGGAGAGGCCAGCACCCACGACAATGGTCTCGAACTGAGCCTCCATGCAGGGCTCAGATGAAAAAGGCGGAATAAGTGTTCCCCTCGTCCGCAGGGCATGATTGGCTCCCCTGTCACCATGAGCAAGAGGGATGACCGTATCCTAGGGATTCGTGGCGGGGAGGAGTAGAGGAGAGGAGTCTTTGCGGATTCACGGCTGGAACGTTACGAGTAGGCTCCGAAGCTCCGGCCGAGCGATCCCAGCGCTATCTTCTGCTCCAGAATCTCGTTGGCCCCCTCATAAATCATGGTGACCCTCACGTCCGCGAGGTGCCTGGCGGGCCTGCTCTCGAACGAATAGCCGTTGGCACCGAAGATTTGCACTGCGCGGTTCGCCGCATCGAACGCCGCGTTGGCTGCGAAGTACTTCGCCTTGGTTATCGCGAGGTCCGCGGCATCTCTGAGCTCCAGGTTCGTCGGGTTCTCCATGTACTTCTGCTTGGTGGAGGCCGCCTTCAGGACGAGGAGCTTGGCCGCCTCCAGCTTCATCGACATCAGCCCGATGTGCCTCTGTATGAGCTGGTGCTTTCCGATCAGCTTTCCGTGCTGAGACCTCATCCCTGCGTACCTCACCGACTCGTCAAGACAGTCCTGAATCACGCCGACGCAGTTGGCACCAAGGCCGAGCCTTCCGTGCATCAGACCCGACAGGGCCACGGCCAATCCCTTACCAGGCGGTCCGAGCATGTCCTCCTTTGTCACCTCCACTCTGTCCAGGTAGAGGGTCGAGGTGTCCCCTGTGGGGAGCCCCAGTTTGTGGGGCATGATCTCTGCTTTGAATCCAGGACTGCCGGTGTCGACTATGAACCCACACATCCCTTCCCTCTTCCCCTTCGGGTAGGCGAATATCAGCACGTACTTCGCAGTCGATCCGAGTGAAATCCACATCTTCTGTCCAGTGAGCAAGAACTTCCCTCCCACCTCCTCGAAGTTCGTCGTCAATGCGGCAGGGTCGCTCCCTGCATTCGGCTCAGTGAGTCCGAAGGCGAGGATGCTTTCGCCCTTCGTCGCGGGCGTCAGGATCCTCTGTTTCTGCTCCTCGCTTCCCCACTGCTGTACCGTCATCTGCCCCAGCGCGGTGTGCACCGAGAAGAAGGTCCCTAGCCCTGTCCCCTCCCTTCCGATCCTCTCGATTACCAACGCGTAGGTCATCATGTCAGCCCCTTGACCGTCCCCGTATCTCCTGGAGACGGGCAGGCCCAAGAGGTGCGCCTTCGCGAAAATCGGCCTCGCCTGGTCGTTGATTCTGCGCTCGAGGTAGTACTTGTCTTCGATCGGGCGGATTTCTTTGCAGACCTTGTCCACCTGGTCAAGGATCATCCCCTGCTCTTCTGAGATATCGAAATTCATCTTTGAGAGATTCGCGAATTCGTCTTGTTCGGACATGCGGCTACTCCTCCCGGCGCTCCTTCCTAACCCTATCCTTGATGTGGCCCACGATCTCTTCGAGGGAGCTTCCTGGGCCGTAAAGCCCGGTGATCCCCATCTTCAACAGCTTGGGCTTGTCGTCCTCTGGGATTATCCCCCCACCTACGACGACGATGTCTCCTCCTCCCATCTTCTCGAGCAGCCGCTTCACCTTGGGGAACGCAGTCATGTGGGCGCCGTTTAGCAGCGAAAGCGCGACGACGTCCACGTCTTCATCCACTGCCATCTGAGCGACCTGCTCCGGTGAGGGAAGCAGCCCGCTGTAGATCACCTCCATCCCTGCGTCCCTGAGCGCCCTGGCCAGCACAAGCGCACCCCTGTCGTGCCCGTCCAGTCCAGGCTTGGCAACAAGAATCCTGATCTTGCGTTCTGCTGAAACCACCCTCTTGGCCAACCGAACGACTCGGACTTTGGGGGGGCTTGAAAACCTTTCCGGGGGGCTAGAGAATCAGGGGCTCTCTCCAAGTCCCGAAGGCTTCCCGCCCCACTTGGACTATCTCCCCCAGCGTCGCGTACTCCAACACTGCTTTTAGCATCGGCTCGATGGAGTTTGCATCCTCATTTTCAAATGCCCTGCCGATTTTCGCAAGCGCCGCCTGGACCTTCGCCGCGTTCCTCTCCTTCTTCACCCTCTCGAGTCTCTTGACCTGGCTCCTCTGCGCCTTGAAGTCTATCTTCAGCGTATCAATCGGCTTCTTCTCCTCGATTGCGTACTTGTTGACGCCCACGACGTCGTCCTTGCCTTCTTCAACCCTCCTTGAGAGCCTGTATGAGTTCTCCGCGATTTCCCTCTGCATATATCCTGACTTGATTGCCTTGAGAAGCCCCCCTGCAGATTCGATTCGGTCGAAGTACTTGTAAGCCTCTTCCTCCATCTGCTCGGTCAGCCACTCCACGTAGTACGACCCTCCGAGGGGGTCGATGACACCGGGGACACCGGTCTCCTCTGCGATTACCTGCTGAGTTCTGAGCGCGACCTGTACCGCCTTCTCTGTGGGAAGGGCCCACGCCTCGTCGAATGAGTTGGTGTGGAGGGACTGAGTTCCCCCTAGAACGGCGGCCAGCGCCTCTATTGTCGTCCTGATGATGTTGTTGAGCGGCTGCTGCCATGTCAACGAAGCGCCCGACGTCTGTGTGTGGAACCTCATCAGCAGGCTCCTTGGGTCCTTGACCCCGTATTTCTCCCTGAGAACTGTGGCCCAGATCTTCCTAGCCGCCCTGAGCTTCGCGATCTCCTCGAAGAAGTCCATTGTTGAGTTGAAGAAGAAGCTGAGCCTTGGCGCGAACTGCTCTGGCTTCAGACCTGCCTCTACCCCTAGCTCGACGTATCCGAACCCGTCGGCCAGCGTGAATGCGAGCTCCTGGACGGCACTCGAGCCTGCTTCTCTTATGTGATACCCGCTGACGCTGATGTAGTTCCAGAGGGGCATCTTCTTTGTGCAGAAGACCATCAGGTCTCTTACGAGCCTCAGGTGTGCCTCAGGCGGGTAGACCCACTCTTTCTGTGCTATGTACTCCTTGAGCATGTCCGCCTGCACAGTCCCCTTCAGCCCCCCCATCGGCACGCCCTGCCTGTTCGCCACGCCAGCGTACATGCAGGTCAGGACCGTCGCCGGGGCGTTAATCGTCATCGACGTACTAACCTTGTCCAGCGGTATCCCGTCGAAGATCACTTCCATGTCCTTGAGCGAGGACACGTTGACGCCGCACCTCCCCACCTCGCCGTGTGCCCTCTCGTGATCGCAATCGTACCCGTAGAGCGTCGGCATGTCGAAGGCGATGCTGAGCCCGGTTTCCCCATGCTCGAGGAGCAGCTTCAGCCTCCTGTTCGTGTCCTCAGGAGTTCCGAATCCAGAGAACATCCTCATCGTCCACGTCCTCCCCCTATACATCGTGGGATGGACTCCTCTGAGGTATGGATAGACTCCTGGGTACCCTTGATCGGAGTAATCAGCGTCCATCACGTCCGACGGAGTGAAGAGTGGCTTCAGAGGGATTCCTGAGGCAGTCTGGATGTCTGACCTCGGTTCGGGGAGCTTATTCGCCTGCTCGCCGAAGACACTCTCCTCCCACTGCTTGAGGCCCTTCTTGATGCTTTCGAGCGCGGTAGCGTCGTACAGGCTGCCGGGCTTCGCCCTCCGTTCCACGACCGCCTTCGCTTTCCTGCTCCAGTACGCCTCCCCGCCGTTCCTAAGCAAGGCAAGCATTGACCCCAAATGGTGGGAGATAAACGATGCCTTCCAACTGATAAAGCGGCATCACGGAGGGTCCGGCAGCATTGCAGTTGCAGTCGCCTCAGTTGGCAAAGGAGATCCGAAGAGGAGACAGGCGGGCGCTCTCAAAGGGCATTACGCTGGTCGAGAACGAGCGCGAGGGAGCATCGAATCTCCTTCGGATGCTGAAGCCTTCCGGCCATGCGTTCATCGTGGGAGTGACGGGACCTCCTGGGACAGGGAAGAGCACTCTCGTTGACAGGCTGATCGAGCTATACAGGAAGAAGGGGCTCAGGGTCGGAGTCATAGCGGTCGACCCTACCAGCCCGATTACCGGAGGGGCGCTGCTCGGCGACAGGATCAGGATGGGCAGCCATGCCGGGGACAGGAGCGTCTACATCCGGAGCATGGCGTCAAGGGGATGGTCGGGCGGGCTCTCGAGAGCCACTTCGCAGGTGATTCAACTGATGGACGCCGCCGGCTTCGACATCATCCTTCTTGAGACGGTCGGGATAGGGCAGTCAGACATCGAGGTCGTCGGTGTGTCTCACGCGGTCCTCGTCGTGCTGATGCCCGGACTTGGCGATGATGTCCAGGTCTCCAAGGCCGGCCTAATGGAGATTGGGGACGTATACGTGGTCAACAAGGCAGACATGGAAGGCTCTGATTCGATGGTGGTCACCCTACTCAGCGCGGTTAGAGGCATGAAGTCCCGGTCGCCCCCAGTCATTAAGGTCTCGGCCCTTACGGGGGAGGGGCTCGAGAAGCTGGAGGGCGCCATCGAGGTGGTCAGAACAAGGTTCGACCAGGGCGATCTTGACCTGAAGCTGAGGAGCGTCAAAGGAATGATTATCGAAACGGCCAGATGGACCTTGATGGAGCGGCTGAGCAAGGTTTCTCAAGAAGAGGCTGAGAGGCTCGCGCGACTGGTCGTCCGGGGCAAGCTCAGCATAGACGAGGCGGCGGCCAGGCTGGCGCGGTGAACCGACTCTTGCTGTTCTCAGGCACACACTTCAATTCCGTCGGGTTCACGTAGGTGGCGTAGGCAAATTGCTCAACTTTATTGCTGGACAGGCTCCCCGCGACGTGCTCTTCGTTCACGGCGCCGGGGGCAACAATGCCTTCTGGAAGAGGACGCTCCAATACCTGACCGGCACAGGGAGGGCTGTCGCTGTCAACCTTCCAGGGCATCCCTCCGGCGACATAACCTGCAGAACGGTCCGCGACTACAGTGAAGCGGTTCATCGCCACATCGCAGAGTGTCTCCCGACGAGGCCCGTGGTCTGCGGGCATTCAATGGGCAGCGCCATCGCCCTGACCCTCGCTATCGAACATCCGGACGATCTCGGGGGGCTGATCTTAGTCGGGGGAGGGGCAAAACTCGGCGTCGATCCGGCCATAGTCGAAGGCCTGCGGACCCAGCCCATGAAGACCATCGAACAGACGATAACACCGATGAGCTACTTCAAGATCGACCTTGGCATGGGAAGGGAGGCGAGGGCTGCGCTGTCGTTCGCCAACCTCCCAATCTTCCTGAACGATTACCTTGCATGTGATGGCTTCGATGTAAGGTCCCGACTCTCTGAGATTACAGCCAAGACCTTCATCATCTGCGGGGAGAATGATAGGATGACCCCGCCCAGGTGGTCTGCGTACCTGAACCAGAACATAGAGTCTTCAGCGATGGAGCTTGTGAGGGATGCCGGACACATGGTCCCGCTTGAGAAGCCCGAGACTTGCGCTGGGCTGATTCAGGGTTTCCTTTCCAAGCTCAATCCGTGAACTCTTCGCCGCCTCTGCCTATTCTCGAGACCTCTCCCACGAGCGCGATGAGTCCCTCCGAGGTCGTCGAAGAGATAGGGTACAGGTCCGAACCGAACGCGAGCCTCCGGAGGCTCCTGAAGAGTTCGGAGTACAGTGAATACTGATCGCTGTCCTTGGTGCCTGCCAGAGCGTCCTCGAAGACTTTGGCATTCCTGCTCCATTCGACGATCTGTTTGACCGCGTCTCTCGCGATGTCCTTCTTCGTGAGGACCGAGATTCGGGGAACGTTCATCCTGAGACCGACGGAGGCGGAGAGGAGGGCTATTGAGAGGAAGTTGACTGGCGTGTTCGCCAGCAGCGGGTCGAGGAGGAAGAGTAGCGTCTTGGAGTCGGCCTTCAATTCCTTCACTATGTATTCGCCGCTCTCACGGTAGGCAAAGAGCTCCATCTGCCCAGGCGTGTCGACGATGACGTATTCCGCTTTATAGGAGTCGATGTCCTCCTGAATCTCCCCCAGCTTGATGGCAACCAGGTCTGCCGATAGGATCAGGGCCCCGTTGGGGCCGAGGCTGTAGTCTTCCATTACTTCTTGAAGGTTGACCCTCAGCCTCACATCCACGTCGGGCTCGTAGGGGAGAGTGACCACCCCTGGGTCGAGGTTGACAGCTATCGCTTCCTCCCCCCTGCTGACATACCATCGCTTGAGAGCGCTTGTAAGGAGGGACTTACCGGAACCGGCTGTCCCAGTCATGAATATCATGTCCAACTTATGTCACTTCCGTCCGCTTGGGACCGTCTCCCTCTCCGAGACAACTGTCGCTCCCGCAGTCTCTATTCTACTCTTGATTTCGCGCACAATCTGGAGGACCGATTCTTCAGCCTTCTCCCTGTCCTCGCTCACTACTGAAACGTCGAGCTCGATTCTAGATTTCCCTTCCCTGATCCCCCTAGGATGCGACTTGATGTATGCGCCTGGATGCCTCCTCAGCTCGGACTCGATCATCGGGGCCAGCGCCGACTCGTAAATCCCCTCAATTCTCAGGGAGATGTACTTCCTGTAGAATCTACCTAGCCTTTCGACAATCTCGGGCTCCACGGACTCCCTGAAGATACTTTTCATCTCCGAAGGAACGCCGGGCAGACAGAAGACCGTCGTTCCCTCAATATCCAATCTGACGCCGGGAGCGGTTCCCACCTCGTTCCTGACGGGCTTCGCCCCGATTGGCAGGGTTGCCATCTTCATCCGCGCAGGCGTCATCTTGATACTGCCCATGTTACGTCTGGCATAGTGTTCCCTGATCAATGAAAGAGCTTCTTCGTTGGCCCTCAATCTCCTCCGGATTCCTTTCGATATCCCTCTGAGGGTCATGTCGTCGGGCGTCGGCCCGAGCCCGCCGACGACAATCACGAAGTCGGCTCTCCTTCCAAAACAACCCTTCAGCCCGGCGGCTATCTCTCCCAAGTCGTCATCGACCGTCGTGATTTCGGCTAGCAATGTGCCCTTCCGGCCCAGCCTCCTTCCCATCCACTGAGCGTTGGTGTTTAGAGTCCTCCCGATCAGGAGCTCCCTTCCCACAGCCAGCATCTCGACCCTGACCATAGCAGGCAGCCCAGGGTCGCAGCCTTAAAACGGCTACCAGATCAGTTCGACTCGATGAAGGCGAAGAGGGAGTATCCATCCAGTCCACTCGTCGGAGCGGGAGCTGTAGTGTACGACGGACCCAAGGTCCTCCTGATCAAGCGGAAGTACTCTCCCAACGAGGGCCGCTGGGCGCTCCCGGGCGGTCTTGTCGAGTTGGGCGAGCGAGTCCAGGACGCGGTAGTTCGAGAGATCAAGGAGGAGACCGGCCTTGAAGTGGTCTTGAAGGGACTCCTAGACGTAGCGACAGACATACACCTTGATGAGAGGTCGAGACCGAAGTACCACTACGTTCTCGTCGACTACTTGGCCCACCGTGTCAGGGGGAAGGTGAGATTGAACGCCGAGTCCTCCGCCTTCGGCTGGTTCACGGTAGAACAAGCGAGAAGGTTGGATATGAGTGAAGGAACGCGGGAGGTCCTTGCACTACATTTCCGACGTCGAAGAATCGCAGAAAGACGCTCCGCTAGGAGCCCATCCTAGTACCGCTCCCATTAGAAGACTTGCTACTGTTCTTTGTTCCCGCTTAGCCACCATTCGAGATAGTCAGACTGTTGCCTGGATCGCTTGCGTCTTTCGTCCTCGACAGGAGTCTTCTGCTTGTACCTGAGATCTGAGAGCTGGTCTCTGGTAAGAAACGCGCCGCAGTTCTTGCAACCGAAGCGCTTCGTGGGCATGTCGTACATCATTATGCCAACACCACATTCGGGGCAGATTTGGTCCAATTGCTCTTGACATCTCTTCCCTGGCTATGCCTTAACCGTTCCTGTCGGCAATAGATACTTCTCATGTGCGGTAATTCGTTAAATACGAATGAGAGTGGAGCCGTCTCGAAAGCGATGACAGAGAAGCTTGTCCTCGCCGGCCCGGCCTCAGAGGAACTAGGCAGGAAGGTGGCCGAGAAGCTTGGCCTGTCCTTGCTTAAGGCGGAATTCAAGGTCTTTCCCGACGGCGAGACGCGGTTCTCCTCAGAAGAGAAGGTCGCAGGAATGAGCGTGTTCTTGGTCCAGTCAACCTACCCTCCTGTCGACACACATCTCTTCCAGCTTTTGCTTGCCTCGCACCACTTGAGCCAGGAGGGAGCAAAGATCACTGCTGTCGTGCCTTACCTCGCATACGCAAGACAGGACAAGGTGTTCCTCCCAGGCGAAGGGGTCACGCTCGGGGTTGTGGCTCATCTGATGCGTTCAGTAGGAATCCGAAGACTCGTGACGGTCGACATTCATTCTGCAGAGGGTCTCTCACTCTTCTCTTTTCCAGTCTACAGCGTCTCGGCAATCCCAACCCTCGCCGAGTACGCCAAGAGAGAGCTTGACCTAAGTGATCCAGTCGTTATCTCCCCGGATTTCGGAGGCTCAAGAAGGACGGAAGCTTTCGCACAGCTATTTGGGGCGAGGTTCCTCCAGCTTTCGAAGAAGCGCGACAGAGTTACTGGAGATGTGAAGCTGCAGGGTGCCAAGCTCGAGGTCGAAGGAAAGGAGGTCATCATTGTTGACGACATCATCAGCACAGGCGGCACGATATGCGCCGCGGCGGAGGCCGTCCGGAAGCAAGGGGCGAAGGCTGTCTTGGCCGTCTGCGTCCACGGGCTCTTCGTGGGGGATGCCCTTGCGAAGCTGCACAAGGCAGGGGTCAAGACGATTATCGAAACTAATACAGTGCCCGGCCAGTTCAGCAAGGTCGATGTCTCGGACGCCCTTGTCGCACATTTGAAGACTCTCGATGAATAGGTCTCTGGTGCTGCTGTCAGGGGAAGGGACCTCCATCCCAGAGGCAGAGGCGAGGGCTCTCTTCCTCACATACGACCCCTTGTCTAGGTTCGAGTCGCCTGAGAAGCGGATTCTGCTCGTCGATTCGCTCGTCGATCCGTTCGTCGTTGCCTCTCGAGTCGCTTTCTCCCGAAGAGTGGGCCGTCTGATTGAAGGACCCTTGGATGCCCAGAAGGAGGTGATGGGAAGGCGTGTGCGGCTTCGTAGCTTCGACTTGGGGGGTGAGAAGCCTTGTCTTGATCCGAGGCCATTTCTCGAAGGTGTCGACGCGACAGTCGACCTCAAGAATCCTGAATTCGAGTTCACTCTGGCCCGGGGGAAGAGAGACTACGTTGTCCTGACCAAACCCAGCGAGATGAGCCAGGCCTGGTCAAAGCGACGGCCCCGCGCCCGTGCCTTCTTTCACCCATCAGCCATCTTTCCCAAACTAGCCCGCGCGTTGGTAAACCTCAGCAGGTTCAGGGAGGGCGAAGTCTTTCTCGACCCCTTCTCGGGGACCGGGAGCCTCACGATTGAAGCCTTCGAAGCTGGCGCGAGGGTCATCGCATCGGACCAGGTCGCAAAGATGGCGATGGGGTCTCTAGCAAACATGAGACATTTCGGCCAGGAGTGGATGGGGGTCATCCGCGCTGACGCCTTTAGTCATCCCGTGAGGCGTGTGGACGCGATTGCGACCGACCTTCCCTACGGTCGCGCGTCCAGCACCAGGGGGGCCGATCCGAGGGACATAGTGCAGAGAACACTCGCAACCTTACCCCTGCTCCTCAAAGAGGGCTCACGGATGGTGGTCATGCACCCACAGACCTTGAAGATCGAGACCTCAGCGGAGATGGTTCTCGAAGAAGAGCATCACCTTTACGTTCATAAGCTCCTCACGAGGACAATCACGGTCCTGAGGAGGAGATAGGCTTGACCAAGCTCACAGTGACGTTTCTGGGAACTAGCTCGGCCGCTCCCACAAGGGGACGAGGCCTGCCGGCAGTCGCGATCCAGAGGGAAGGCAGCGTCATCTTGATGGACTGCGGGGAGGGGGTTCAGCGTCAGGTCTTGAACCAGGGGGTCGGCCTGAACAAGGAGACATCGATTCTCATCACACATCTGCATGGCGACCACGTCACAGGTCTCTTGGGGCTTATGCAAACGATGAGCCTCGCCCAAAGGAAGAAGCCATTGAACATCGTCGGGCCACCGAAACTGCTGAAGTGGCTCGAGGTGACCGCGGAACTCTTGAACATCGGTTTGACCTTCCCTGTCGATTTCTCGCCCGCGAAACAGGGGACAGTTCTCCGCACAAGCGAATTCAAGGTCAGGGCGACGAGGGCACTTCATTCCGTGGAAGCCTACTCCTACGTCGTCGAGGAAAGGAGCAGGCCCGGAGTCTTCTTTCCAGAGAAGGCAAAGGCTCTTCATGTCCCTGAGGGCAGGTTGTGGTCAAGACTCCAGAAGGGAAGGAAGGTGAGGATGGATGGTCGAACGATCTCTCCTTCTGAAGTGATGGGCCCGCCACGGCCAGGGAGGAGAATTGGATACTCAGGAGACACCAGACCCTCTCCGAGGCTCGCAAGGTTTTTCGCTGGGTGCGACCTTCTGATCTTCGATTCTACCTTCCACGGGAAGGATTGGGAAAAGGCAGTTGAGAGGAAGCACAGCACCTGTCTTGAGGCAGCCGAAATCGCGAAGAAGGCCAACGTACGCCATCTCGCTCTCACTCACTTCAGTGCTCGCTATACCAGCGTCGCGAGTCTGGTCAGGCAGGCCCGAACAGTCTTCCCGGAGACGATTGCCGCAAGAGATGGATTGAAGGTAGAAGTGGACTACCCTTCCTCGTAGGCCGCAAGCCAATCGATTAGAGCCTCGATTTGCTTCGACCTTATCGTCACGTAGATCGGGCCGAGAGGTGATTGGTCCGCGCTGCTGCAGAGAGCCACGACGCCAACGGTCGCTGCCTGTCTATTCAGCATCAGCGAGGTGGAGTCGCCCTTCAGCGCCGATAGGAGCAGCCTCCTGGCAGCACTTCTGATGTGTCTGTCCCTCAACTGCTCTCGCATGACGTTGAGAGAGCTTGCCTCCTCTGAGACCATCTTGATCATTCGGCTGCTCTGATCTGCGAGCGCGGTATTCTCAGGGAAAATGCTCCTCATCGCATCCAAGACCTTCCTCGGGTCTTCTGAGGGCGCCAGAGTCGCCTCAAGCGTGACATTTACTCTGATATCAGCGCGCGTTTTGTTCCACCCAGCGGTTGACGACTTTGACAATGCTGGCGGCGAGCTTCTCCGGAGGCGCGTGCTCGTTCGAGACCATTTCGTCTGCTAGAGCAATGGCATTGCCGATTCCGACTTCAAGCTCCCTCTCCTCTCGCTTCAGGAACATTTCGTAGGAGAGTGGGTCGTCACTCCTGCCTCTCTCCTTCAACAGGTTAAACCTCCGACGTCGGGAAGCGTAAACGGCAATCAGGATCACCTCCGCAGACTTCCTGAATGCGTCGACCTCGGAGATTGAGCGGATTCCATCCACTACTACCCTGTCAGACCCGACTTCTCGCATCGCTTCCAGGCAGAGCTCAGCCACTGCGGCCTCGCCTCGCTCCTTCCTAAGCTGCTTCATCACTTCGCCCGTGTTTTTCGAATCGAGCGGTAAGCCCCTTTTCCTAGTCTCTTCTCGGATTACATCGCCCATGATGACGCGCTTCCATCCCTTTGCCACTAGCGCCTCTGCGGCGGTCGACTTGCCGGCGCCTGGCATGCCTGTGATGGCGACAATGAGCAAGGATGTGTCTGTGGCTGCCAGGCCGATAGCGGATTTAAATCAAGTCCTGCTCACCGAACAACGATGCGTGCCTTCGTCGCTCTAGAGATCTCGGACCCCAAGGTGCTTGATTCGATCGTCGCGTTCCAGCGAGGACTCTCAGCGACTGGGGCCGACCTGAAGACAGTGGAAAGAGAGAACCTCCACTTCACCGTCAAGTTCCTTGGCGAGATCACCCAGAGCCAGGCCATGGAAGTTGACGAGCGCCTGAAGAGACTCCGTCTAGGTAGGGCGGATGTGGAGTTGAGGGGAGTCGGGGCCTTTCCGAACATCTCCAAGCCGAACGTCATCTGGGCGGGGGTTCCTCCTGCGCACGAAGAGCAGGTCAGACCCATAGCACAGGAGGCCATCGCAGCACTCGATGGAATCGGGGAGACTGACAAGCGACCCTTCACTGCCCATGTCACCCTGGCCAGGGTCAGATCTGTAAAGGGAGTCGGCGAGCTCACTTCGGTCCTGCATTCCAACTCCGACCGCTCATTCGGGGAGGTCAAGCTCGTCGAGTTGAAATTGAAATCCAGCGTCTTGGGGCCCAGGGGACCCACCTACACCGACATAGGGAGGTATCCTCTCGCTTGAGGGATTCGCGGGAGGTGTCAGGGAATGCGATTAGGCTCGTGACTCCGACCGCTGACATGGAACGAAGCGTCGGCGCGCTGGCAAAGTCGCTGCTGCTGAGAACAAGAAGGGCTGCTGCAGGGTTCCCTGAGACTCGTGGGGTGTTGCTTGGGGGCTCTTTTGCGAAGGGGACTTGGCTCCCCAAACAGGTCGACCTCGACATCTTCGTAAGAATCGATCCCAAGACGCCTGAGGACATGTTCGAGAGAATTGGGTTGGCAGTGGGAGCGGCCGCTACGAGAGGATCCCCACGCGGCAAGAAGTTCGCCCAACACCCTTACACGGAAGCAACCGTCGAGGGGATTAGAGTCAACATCGTCCCGTGCTACTCGGTCAGAAGGGGCGAATGGAAGAGCGCGGCAGACAGGTCCCTGTTCCACGTGCAGATCGTTAGACGCCTTTCTACGGAAAGCAAGACCCAGATCAGACTCCTCAAGAGATTCATGGTGGCGGTTGGCGTGTACGGCGCCGAAATCGAAACGCGGGGATTCAGCGGCTACGCGGCTGAGGTCTTGGTAATGAAGTTCGGGAGCTTTGTGGGGGTCCTGAGGTACTTCGCCGGGTTCAAGCCATCCAGCAGAGAACGTCTCTTCAGTCTACCCGACCCAGTGGACGAGGGCAGAGACTTGGCGATAGCCGTCTCCGGCGAGAAGCTCGGCAGGATGATTCTGGCGTCAAGAGAGTTTCTAAGTAGCCCCAGAGAGGCCTACTTCCGCAAGATGAGGGGCAGGAATCACCCGGCGCTGCGCGGAATGGTGTTTGCGGTCCTCTTTTCTCATCGACTGATGAGTGAAGACACACTCTGGGGAGAGCTCAGGAAGACGACCAAGCACATCGTAAGGCATCTCGATGCGAATGGGTTCAAGATCGCCCGGTCGATGGCGGCGTCAGATAACAGACAGTCAAGCGCCATACTACTCGTTCCAGAATACGATGCCCTTCCGCGATTCGAGCAGCGCATCGGCCCGACGGTGGACAGGAAGAACGACCTAGAGTCCTTCATTTCGTCCAACAGGAAAGATGCAAAGCTCATTTGGGTGGATGAGGAGGCAAGGGCAAGGCTCCTACTACCCCGTCGGTACCTAAGTCTCGAGGGTCTACTCGTTGACGCAGTTCGGGGGAAGGTCGGACCGATTGGGGCCTCCAGCGAGCTGGGAAGAGGGATGAAGAGGAACGGGTCAGTTCTCAGCGGCCCTTCGTTAGCGCGGGCCGCCTTAGCTTCAAAGTGGCTGGACGATGGAATCAGAGAGATTGTCAGCGACGCAATCGGAACACGCGCATCTTGACCAGCTGACGAAGACGCCGTACATCTTGGTCCTGACCTATCCGAGGATCTCCCTCCCAGCCGCCCGGTCGAGGATAAGCCAGCTGGAGAAACTGGGAGTAGAGGAGCTCATCTTCGAAGGACGCGCAAAGATCGGCCGGCTTGGGATTCTGGGCCTCGGGACGGTCGGGGTGGTCGTAAGGGCGCGTGTCGGAGGGAATGTGCGGGCCCTGAAGATCAGGAGAACCGATGCGAACAGGCCCGACATGGAACAGGAGGTCCGGGTCACATCAATGGCCAACAGGCTGGGCATAGGGCCGACCGTCTACGGCCACACGAAGGACTTCATGCTGATGAAGTTGCTCACCTACGTCGAGCTGGAGGAATGGCTTCGAGAGCTAAGCGGGCGGGGAACTAGGGACGCAGCCAGGACTATGGTCCATTCGATCCTGAACCAATGCAGGACGCTAGACATAATGGGAATAGACCATGGCCAGCTCAGCAACCTCAGGAAACATGCTGTTGTCGCGGAGGGTGTTCCGTGGATAGTCGACTTTGAGTCGGCGGGCACAAGCCGGAAGCCGAAGAACGTGACCACCGCTGCACAGTACCTCTTCATTGGAGGGAGGCTTTCGCCCCGCCTGAGGCGCCTCCTCGGAGTCAGGGACGTCGCGCCACTCCTCAAGCTCCTCTCAGACTACAAGGACGACACGTCCGACTACACCTACTCGAAGATAATCGAGACCTTGAGGATCGCTCCGGGCTAGCAAAGAGAGAGAAGGTGTCCTAGTCATGAAGGAATGGGGCCGGCGGGATCTAGCCACTCTAGTGCGCAAATCCACAACTCCTAGACGAGAAACTGTCGAAAGAAAGCTCGCATCTTTGTCTGCTTTGCAGGCTCGGGTCCGCCCGGACTTGCACAGTTTAGTGTTCAATTCCATCAAGGGCCTGGTGCAGTCTTCGAGACCCACTTGCCGCGGCGTGATGAGATGGTCCAGCTACAGCGTGGGTTCCTATTTCCGCACGAGCAGGACGCCGAGGATGAAGAAGATCGCACTGACAAGAAAGGAGGTCACGTTGAATACGAGCGAACCGAATGAACCCAATGGGATGGAGAAGTACGCCGTAGGTACGCAGAGCCCTCTCAGGTAAGTGTCGCAGGCGCCGCGCAGCCGCCCTACGTTTTCGTTAGTTATGTAGGCGGACTTGCGGAGCAGCGCGCCCATGAAGAAGGAGGTCAGCAGCAGGACCAGGCCGATGACCGCAGTTCTGTCGAAGGTCAGGGTCCTCCTGATCGACTCCCTCCAATCGGTCAACTCTCGGGCTAGTTACAATTTGGAGGTAAAAGCCTTTCCGGGCGTTGCGCGCGCTAGATGCCGGCGGTTAAGAGCGAAGCGAATCCCGCCCAGACGCCGCTAAGTTACCAGAACCATGACCGTCCATAGACGACGTAAATATCGGATGAACCGCCAAGTCGGGCAGAGCGTCCGTTGAGCTTCGACACCGGGGAGGAAGCTGAGGCGGTGGAGCAAGAGCGTGAGGAGGAAGCGGCCCCTGACATCGAGCCGTCAGACGAGGCAGAGTCAGACAAGCTAGAGGCGGAGACAGAAAAGGAGTCGGAAGAACAGGAATCCGAGAGGATTGAAGATAGAGAAGACGAGAAGTTGAGCGAGAAGAAAAGAGGGCAAAGGAGGAGGAAGTTGGCCTCCGACAGGAAAGAGGAACCGAGGAAGAAGTCAAAGAGCACCAAGCGTTGAGCGAAGCAAATGCACTTGCAGTGAACAGGGAGTAAAGGCTGACGGAAGATGAGCAACTCCACCAGGGACTACTATGAGATACTGGGCGTATCTAGGAATGCAACGCAGGACGAGATAAAGAACGCCTACAGGAAGCTGGCGCTGCAGTATCATCCCGACCGAAACAAGTCCCCGGACGCGGAAGGAAGATTCAAGGAGATGTCTGAGGCTTACGCAGTCCTATCCGACCAGGAGAAGCGGAAGCAGTACGACACCACTGGCAGGGAGGGAGTATACCAGAAATACGGACAGGAGGATATCTTTCGTGGAGCCGACTTCTCAGAGATATTCCGTGACATGGGCCCCGGGTTCGGCGGGGTCGATGACTTGTTCGGGCAGCTCTTTGGGAGGAGTAGAGAGGGTCCCAGACAGGGCGCTGACCTGACTTATCGCCTTCAACTTAGGCTGGAGGATGTCGTCTCTGATCTGACGAGGGAGATAGAGGTGCCTCGCACTGAGGTTTGCGAGACTTGCAAGGGCAGCGGGGCGTCTCCGGGTACGTCTAGGAGAACCTGCACCCAGTGCAGCGGCTCTGGACACGTGCAGAGGGTGCAGAGTACTGGTTTCGCCAGGATTGTGCGAGCAGAGTCTTGCCCAAGATGTGGCGGAAGAGGTTACATCGTCGGCTCTCCCTGTAGCGGGTGCAGAGGGAGCGGCACGACCAGGAAGGTGAGGAGGATCAGGGTCGTCATCCCAGCAGGTGTGGACGATGGTCATACCCTCCGCCTTCGCGGGGAGGGTGAGGCTGGAGAGAACGGTGAACCCTCTGGGGACCTCTACGTCGTGATCAACATACCACCGCACAATGTGTTCAAGAGGAAGGACAGCGATATCTACGTGGACACAAAGATAAACGCGATAGACGCCATACTGGGAACAGAGGTGCGCGTGCCCACTCTCTACGGGGATGTAGTCATCTCCATTCCCTCCGGCACGCAACCCGGATCTCTATTCAGGGTAAGAGGGAAGGGTCTGCCGCGACTGGACTCCACCTGGAAGGGCGATGAGTTTGTCGCGGTCAGCGTCGTAATACCAAGGAATCCAAGCGGGAGACAGAGGGAGCTACTCAAGAAATACATTGAAGAGGGAAGTTCCTAGCGGGGCTCTGCGCGCGCACTACTTCCAAGTGGTCTCAGCTTATCCCGCTTCGTGCAGTTCGTGATGCGACTCGACGGCCTCCTTCGCCACGAACACGAGTATCACCCCGGCTGCAAGATAGTCAGCCCACCAGAGTCCCGTGAAGTGCTCCACAAGCAATCCACCAAGCAGAGCGACGGACATGAAGAAGCATGTGAATGATTCTATCGCGTCCATCGAAAGAGGAAGAGATCGGGTCTCCCCACCTATCTTGCTCTTCTCTAACCAGAGGTAGGGCATTATGATAACGGCTCCTATGGCGACGGCCATTCCCACAGGTGAACCTTCTGGTCTGAGTCCTGTAAGGTATGAGTAGACGGCGCCTAATCCGATGACCGGAATCAGTAAGAAGAGCAGTGCGCTTGCGACTTGTCCGGTTCTCTTCCTGTCATGCATTTCAGAGCCGCCTGCATCCCTTCGCAGGTAGATCAGCACAGCCAAACCAGAGATGAGTTCTATCAGGCTGTCGCCGCCGAATGCCAATAGAGCAAGACTTCCGGCCAAAAGCCCAAACACGATTGAGCCTGAGGCCTCGACGATCATCCACGACGAGCTGAAGTACTCAACCCTGACCCCAGTCCTTATCCTCATCCGTCTCCAAGATTGGTGCGCGTCATTGCAACAGCATGAAACACAGTTAGAGCAATCGGCTGGAGTGTGGCAGGCTGCGCATGAAGTCTTGCCACAACCGCATGTTTGGCAGGCGGATGATGAGGCTGCAGAGGCCAGCAAAGCTGATGTTCTCGTCATTGCCACTCTTATTTGCTTGGCGCCGTATTCAGCAACTCAGTCTCTTCCAACCCGAATCATCGAAGACACCCGCCATCTCCGCTCTCCTTCAGAAGCTGATTCACTCTACCTGACAACAAGAACCACACAATTCGTACAACTTGCCACCGCGCTTGCGATGCTTCTGGGAAGGGCTTCTTGCAACCACCCGGTTCTTCTGTGCCGACAAAGCGCCCTAAAGGTAAGTGGAGATCAGATAGAAGTTCAGAATGAGAATGGTAATAGCAGTGAGTACTCCAAGAATCGTGGTAGCCTTGCTGTTCACGAACTCGCCCATCACTCCTCTCCTGCTCGTGTAGAGTATCAAAGGAATCATCGGCAGTGGTATCATCAAACTGAGGATCACCTGACTGTAGATCAGTAATAAGAAGGGCTGAAGTCCAAGCAGGACAGCAATAGTAGTAGGGAAGACGTTCACTAACCTCGTCACAATCCTCCGAAGGTTCTTGTTCACGTGCGTGCCCAGCAGCCCATCCATCATCGCCATGCCTGCAAGCGTGCCCGTGGTCGAAGAGGCGAGGCCCGAAGCGAGCAGTGTTATCGCAAATACGGTAACTGCAAGCCAGCCATACAGCGGCTTCATTATATCGTAGAATTGTTTGATTGAGGATACAGTACTAGTACTGCTGCTAGTCTTAAGAGGCGCAGCACAGACGAGAATCGCGACGTTGACGAGGCCGGCGATGGTGAGTGTGATGATGACCTCCCTGAGGTGCAGCCTCCTGAGCCTCCTCTTCTCCTCGATACTTCCGGTGGTCAGCTTGTCCCTTGTGAGCGTGGAGTGGACGAAGAGCGCATGTGGCATCACGGTTGCCCCGATTATCCCGACCACCAGCAAGGCGCTCCGGCTGTCAAGTGAGACAGCCACAGAGTGGTACGCTATCGAAGTCAGGCTCGGTCCTGTAACGGCCACCTGATAGAGAAAACCTATGGCTATTATGGAGACAAAGAGCATGAAGAAATACTCGACGATCCGGAAGCGGCTTGAAGTCAGAGCCAGGAGAATGATTACGTCCGCCGCGCCGAAGATGGCCGCGTCGAGGAGAGGGACACCGAAGAGGTTGAGCGCAATGACGGTACCCAAGTACTCGGCCAGGTCTGTCGCGGCTGCAGCAGTCTCCACAGCAAGCCAGTAGGTGACGATGCGCTTCCTGGACTTCAGGGACGAGCGGACGAGCTCGGCGAGGTCCTTTCCGGTCGCAATTCCCAGCTTTCCGGACAGGTACTGCAACAACATGGCCATGAGATTAGCAAGCCAGACCGTCCACAGAAGGTCGTACCCAAATGACGCACCGCTCTGGATGTCTGTCCCATAGTTCCCCGGGTCCATGTAGGCCATGCTTACGATGAGAGCGGGGCCGAGATAGAGGAATAGGTTGCGCGGAGAAATCCGGTCGCGCACCCGCTCCTGTTTCTCTGATTCGAGTTGCTCGGGTGTCTTCAGAGATCTATTCCAGGGCGCGCGCATGGCTCACGCCAGGGATATTTCTATGTCGTACTTAAATTTAGGCGCCTCTAACATAATTAGGAGCCTCATCTTTGTTTAGGCCGGCCTAGTCATTCGAGAACGCTTTTAATGGACGATGGCCTGTTTCTTCGCCGTCGGGGACTAAATGGCAAGGGTGACCCAGACAGAGGAGCAGGAAGAGATGTCGAGGCTGGAAGACTATCTTGAGGTGATCTACCATCTAATTCACGATAAGGGTTATGCGAATACGGTCGACATCGCAGAGAATCTTCGAGTTAAACCCCCCACTGTGTCGAGTATGCTGCAGAGACTCGCTGCGAAGGACTACCTTGTGCACGAGCGCTATCGAGGCATCAGGCTGACCGACAAGGGTGCGAAGATTGCGAAGTCCGTGATCGCGAGACACAGCATAGTAGCAGAACTACTTTCGATGCTCGGCGTGGAAGATAAGGTAGCTTATCAGGATACGGAAGGGATAGAACATCACATCCAACCCGCAACGATTCGCAAGATAGAGGGACTGGTCGATTTCCTCCGGGAAAACCCGAAGGTGCTACGTGCGATCAGGGACCACATAGAACAACAGTGAAGAACAACAGTGATTGAATTGATGATCCTGGGGCGGACGTCTCAACCAGCTGTATGAAAAGCTAGAATCCAGCTATTCTAGACAAACAGAGGCTACTCTGAGCTTATCGTGACTGGGGCCGGCGGGATTCGAACCCACGACCACTTGCACCCCAAGCAAGTATCCTACCAAGCTAGACGACGGCCCCACACTCTTCGGTTCGGGTGACCCTGATTTAAGCCGACGAGCCCTTGTCCTAGACCAACTTCACGTGGAGTCGCGAGGAGCGGCTCATAGACGCGTTGCCGTGGAATCCTATTATAACGAACCGGAAAAGAGAGAGTCATGTTGGACCCAGAGAAGTCGCTCGCAGAGAACTTCAAACTCAGCCTGTACGAGGCAAGGGTGTACATCGCCCTGACATCGGGCAGTATGTCGCCCAAGCAGGTCTCGGTATCAGCACGGGTTCCCCTCTCGAGGACCTACGACACCCTCCGTAGTCTCCAGCAGAAGGGGTTCGTGGAGGAGCGTGGTGAGGGCTTCTCAGCAATCTCGGCGAAAGCCGCCCTAGGCATGCGCCTCCGACAGTTCGAAGACGAGTTCGCGGAGACTCAGAAAGCTCGCATGGATGCGACCGAAACCCTGCTGAAGTCTCTGGGTCCAGGTTTCCGACCTCCCGTCCAAAGGGACCAGGAGGTGGCTCTCCTCAGGGGAATCAACGCGATAGCGAGCAAGTTCAGCGAGATCATCGCTGCTTCCGATGACGTGATTCTCGTGGCGAAGAAGTCGATCGATGCCGCCCGGTTCTTCAAACCATATCTTCAGAAGAAGATGCCAAGGTCTGTCAGGATTCTGATCCCATCAGGTCTTGCGATAGGCCGCAGCGACGCGGGTTTCCTGAAGACTCTCGGTCTCAAAGTCAGACGGACCAACTGTATTCTACTCGACCTCATGGTCGCCGATGAATCGACGGTTATCATCGGCGTCCCTGATCCCACCAGCAGAGAAGCCTATCATTCAATCGCGATTGCCGTGTCCAGTCAGCCTTTCGCCATGGCCATCAGGGCGTCCTTGGAGGAAGTCTGGTCCGGCGCCCGCTAGGCCAAGCCTGCCGCGAGATAGGCGATGAAGAGCAGGACTCCGGACAGGAGCGTCGTCGTCACCATCGACGCCATGCCGGGTATCAGCTCTGTGACCTTGTCGTAGTTCTTGCTCACTATCCTCGAGGTGGCAAGTGCTTTGGGGGCTGAAGCCAACACTATCAAAGCGAAGGGACTGACTGCGCCGACAAGAACTCCAGCCACGGGGATTGCGTAGGCACAGAACAGGATCGCCCTCAGTCTGCTGGCTGCCTTGGCCTTCCCCCATCGCGCTACGAGATGGTTCCTCCCCACACTCTTGTCGGCATCGGTGTCTGGGAACTCGTTTACGTAGAGAATCCCTGCCGTCATTATGCCGAGCGGCAATCCGATGATGATAGGTACAACGCTCAATTGATGGGTCTGGATGTAGTAGGTTCCGAGAAGCCAAAGGGGCCCGAAGTCAAGTCCTGTGACCATCTCGCCGATACCAAGCTTGGACGTCAGTGGCGAGTACGTGACAACCGAAAATGCGGCGAACACGAGGAGGGCAATGAGCACGGGGTCGAACGAGAATTCGTAGACGAAGTACGTTCCTATTCCCAGGCCCGTCGCCAGAAGAAGCGAGCCCAAGCACAGCACTCCCCTCGTGGACATCAGCCCCTTCGGAAGAATCGTGCTTCCTCCACTGAATGGTGTCGGCGTCGTTTTGAGGTCGATTCCACTCCTGAAATCGAAGTAGTCGTTTAGAACGTTTACGCTAGCGTGCAAGCAGACGACTCCGACGAGCGTCAGCAGGGCGTAGGCCAAGTCAAAATGACCAGCCGACCAGGCGATCGCCAGCCCAGTTGGCACGAAGACGACCGGAAGCAGCAGGAATGGGGGTCTGAGCTCCCTTATCCAGACGCCATGAGGCAGGGCAAGCCACCCGACCTAGACGTTCTTCAGGTGCCGGGTCATACCCATGCGGCCGACTCCCTCTCCTCGTTTCAAGAGAGGGCGGACCGTGAGAATGTCCATGAATTTTGACCCGTCCTGCCGGACAATTGCCACTTCATCTTCCGACTTGCCCACATCGGCAGCTGACTTGAGGAGCCTCGGAACGAGTGTCGCCACCTCACGGGGCTCATGGAAGACTGTCAGGCTCTGCTTTCCGACCATCTCCTCGGGTTTCCAGCCGAGGAGCTTGGTCGCTCTGAGATCAAAAGATGCGACCTGTCCGGCGCTGTCGCAAGCTGTGCCAGAGCTTGCTTCCGTTTCCCTGGTTTCCTCTCCCATTACCACTGGCGAGTGGTAATAGCCAATTAAGGGTTACTCGCTGGCAGCGTACAGACATCTGTGGGGTTCTGTTCTACTTGGTTGTCAAGGATACCTCCAGTCGATTCAGTCGCTGACTTCCGCTCGGTTGTTGCGCCCTTCAGGTTGTGATTCCTGCGAATCTCAATCGGTTAAATGTGAGGCAATGGAGTGATTGCGCGTGGCGAAGCGAACAGTCCATGACATGGACTTGCCCACACTGGTCGCGGTCAACAGGGAGGTGGTCTTGCTCACGCGCGAGCCCAACGAATACTCGAAGGCCGACGGCGAGCAGCTCGAGTCCCTGCTGAAGGAGGTGGCCGCCCGGGCAGACAACCAGGATTTCGAACAGGCAATCCCTGAGAAGGCATCGCTCCTCGTCTTCAAACTCGCCAGCGGTCAGCACTTCAGGGCGGGCAACAAGAGGACGGCGTTGGTCGCGGGGCTTGTCTTCCTCCGCAAGAACGGCTACAAGGTCAAGATAGACGACCCTGAGCTCATTTCTGTCGTCGACAAGGCGGGGATGGCGGCCGCAAGCCTAGATGATGTGTACGACGTCGTGAGGAGGCTGAGCATGAAGTCCGCAGCCGAACGGAAGGCCTGGGAGAGCGTGGTGAAGCAGACTGTCGAGTCGAACAAGAAGTTTCTGACAGACATCGGATCCTAGCAAGACGATTCTCAAGATTAAGAAACGTCTAACCCTCTTAAACAGCGTTTGAAAATGGGACAAGACTGGTTGAGAGATGCCCGTTCCAAGGACGGGGGGCCTCCGCTCACCCAAGATACTGCACGATTCTGGTCGAGAAATCGAGCCATCGTCCGATACGCTAAATACCCCAGCGCCTGAATCGACGTCTCTTGCACGAGTACGTCTACGCGGACAGGATACTCCAGTCGGTCCTCGAGGAGACCGGGGCCGCAGAGAAGTCGCCTCGGAGAGTGAAGGTCGATGTGGGAGAGATGCTCGGCCTGACCCGCGAATCGCTCACCATGGCGTACGGGATTCTTTCGAAGGGGACGAAGGCGGAGGGCTCGAAGCTGGTGGTCAGGTTCACAAGGGGCTCGGTGGAGTGCCCGAAGTGTCGCTTCTCAGGCAGACTCCCCGTGCATCGGCACGACCACACGATCGACCCGGCCTTCGCGTGCCCCCAGTGCGGCTCGTCGTTGAAGGTCGTCGAGGGCCTCGACCTGAAGATCACGGGAATCGAGTAGGCCAGAAGGGAGAAGGCTCGACGGCTCCCTCTGATGACCTGTCCATTCAGCTCAGGGAATGCATTCTCGGCGGATCCGGGACTACTCATGTCTTCGGAATTGGCAACCCCATAAAGCAGGACGATGCCGTCGGACTCGAGGTGGTTTCCTCATTACGGCGACGGCTCGGGCCCGCGTCGAGGAAGGCCGTCAGAGTACACGGGCTTTCACCGAATCCTGAAAGGATGATCTCTGACCTCGCATCGAAAGGAGAGAGAATCGTAATCATCGACGCCATTGAGGCGCAAAAGAAGCCGGGGACCATCATCTGTGCCCGTCTGAGCGAGACGAAGTTCGGATTCTTCGCTACGCACAACGTACCGCTGAGGTTAGTCCCAGGCGTCGCCGAGAACGCGGCAGACACATATATCGTGGGTATTGAGCCAGACTCCGTGGGAGTCGGCGAGGGACTTTCCGACATTGTCAAGAGGTCGAGCACGAAGCTGGTCGAAATGATTGCAAGCCTGGTGGAGGCGGCAGAATGACCGCTGCAACAGACGCCATCCTTGGGCCACTCATCATAGTCATCGCCGACATTGTGGTCTTCACGCTAGTAGGCAGGCTCGGCAAACGAAGCTCCGGTGCTGGGGTGAGGTACGAGCCCTTCGCGGGAGGCGAAGAGTCGATCCCACCCAGGGGACTCTACAGGTCAAACCTCTTCATCTTTGCAATGCTCTTCATGGTGGTCGAGGCGTTGGCACTAATCTTGGCGGGCTCCTTCGCGGCGCCCTCGGCTACCTATCCGCTCCTCTTCCTCGTCGGCGGGGGCAGCGTCCTCACAGTTACGGTCTGGTGGTTCATCACCGCCGGGGGTGGCGAGTTTTAGGTCCGGCCTGACTGCTTGGGCAAGGAAGAGGTCCATCTGGGTCTTCCACGTCAACGCGTCTTCCTGCAACGGCTGCGACATCGAGATACTGGCCGCGCTCACTCCCCGCTATGACGCCGAAAGGCTCGGCGTTGAGTTGGTCCCGAGCCCGAGGCACGCAGACGTCCTGCTGGTGACGGGGACGATCAACCCCCTAATGAGGGACCGCCTCAAGACAGTCTATGAACAAGTGCCCGAGCCGAGGCACGTTGTCGCGATCGGAGCATGCGGTCTCGGCGGTGGGGTGTACAAGGAATGCTACAACGCGGGACGCGGCGTCGACACGGTAATCCCGGTGGACCTGTTCATTCCCGGATGTCCTCCCAGGCCGGAAGCGATAATCTGGGGCATCCTCAAGCTGGTCACCGGAGGGCCGCCCGACCCAATCGAAGGAGAGAATACAATTGCCCAGTGAAGAGTTGGCCGACCTGGCCGCCAAGCTTGGAGGGTCTGTTACCACGCATCTGAAGACCGTCGAGCTGAACGTCCCCCCTGGCAAGGTCCTAGAAGCCTGCAAGTCTGTCTCGTCCATGCCGGGGCTCTACCACCTGAGCACGATAACTGGTCTCGATCTAGGAGAGGAGATCGGCATTCTCTACCAGTTCTGGCAGGGCAGGGGATTCGTCGTAGTGAGGACCGCGGTGCCCAAGACTGACCCAAAGATTCAATCGATCACTGGGTCCTTGCCTTCTGCGATCCTGTACGAGGCCGAAATTCAAGACCTCTTGGGCGTCTCTTTCGAGGGGAACCCGTACTTGGGGAAGAGGCTCCTCCTACCAGACAACTACCCGGCCGAAGCACCGCCGCCCCTTCGGAAGGAAGCGGACCCCGAGAAGATAAGGAAGATGATGGGGCTTGAGTGAAGAAACCAAACCCGACCAGCGCAGGGAATCGAGTGCGGGGCTGATGCAGTATTCGGTGGAGAGTGCCATGCCCTTCGGGCCAGTACATCCGTCGCTGAAGGAGCCCGAGTACTTCAAACTCATCCTCGAAGGGGAGAAGATCGTCCAGGTCATACCCAGAATCGGGTACGTCCACAGGGGGATAGAACGAGCGGCCCAGGAGAGGACCTGGGTCAAGAACACCTATCTCTTTGAACGGATCTGCGGCATCTGCAGCTTCGCGCACAGCCTGGGATATACCCACGCCGTCGAGGCGCTCACTGGCTTCGAAGTCCCGAAGCGGGGGAGGTACATCAGACTGATAGTGGCCGAGCTCGAAAGGCTACACTCTCACCTCCTTTGGCTCGGTCTGGTCGGGCACTGGGCCGGTTTCGACACTCTCTTCATGTGGGTGTGGAAGGACAGGGAACACATCCTGGACCTGGAAGAGGCCATAACTGGCAACAGGGTCAACAAGTCGTACTCCATCATCGGCGGGGTCAGAATGGAACTCCCCGACGGAATCGCGGCCAAGATCCAGGACGAACTAAAGTACATCGAGAAGAGGGCCGACTATTATACGAAGCTCGTCGAAACGGAAGAGACATTCACTGTCCGAACGAAGGGCGTCGGGCGGATCACCCAGGAGACGGCAAGGCGACTCTGCCCTGTCGGTCCGCTCCTTCGATGCACGGGCATAGCCAGAGACGTGAGGGCCGAGGACCCCTACGCGGCCTACGACGAGATCCCCCCGCACGTCCAGACCAGCAACGACGGAGACATAGCTTCGCTGCTCACGCTGCGGCTGAACGAGATCCGCGATTCCTGCCGGATGGTCAGTGAAGCGGTCGAGAAGCTCCCGGCCGGTCCCTACAAAGTCAGCATTCCAAGGGCAGTCCCCCAGGGCGAGTCTACCTTCCACGTGGAGGCCCCAAGGGGCGAGCTGTTCTACTTCGTGAAGTCTGGTGGTGGCAGCGCACCGGAACGAGTGAAGGTCAGGAGTTCGACCGTGGCCAATATCCTCACTGCCACTGAGATGCTGAAGGGCCACACTCTGGCGGACGTCCCGATCGTGCTCACCGGCATGGATCCATGCTTCGGGTGCATGGACAGAATCTCGGTCCTGGACGTCGATAAGTCCAAGGAGTGGTCAATAGGCGGCGAAGAACTGCGCACGTACGGGATAGAGTACTACAAGAGGAAGCTCAGTTGAACCCGCTGCAGGTCGTCGAGCTTCTTCTCTTTCCCGGGCTGACCTTCTTCGTCTGGCTCGCCTTTGCCTTCGAGTGGCTGGACAGGAAGACATACGCCCGCATGCAAGGGCGGAGGGGCCCGGTGGTGACCGGACCTTTCGGTCTCCTCCAGCCGGTCGCAGACTTCTTCAAGCTCGCCTCCAAGGAGGAGATCATCCCTACCCAAAGCGACAAGTTCGTCCTCCGGTGGGGTCCTGCCCTTTACTTCGCGGCCCCGGCCATCGGCATCGTGTTCATCCCGATTCTGGGTTTTCAGGCTATCCTCTACCACCCGCTCGACCTTCTCTTCATGCTCTTCATCCTCGCATTCTCCACTCTGATGGCAGCGATGCTTGGCTACGCCTCGGCCGGCAGATACTCGACCATAGCCATAGGAAGGCTGGTCGTACAGTACACCAGCTACGAGGTTCCGCTGACTCTCGCGATGATAACACCCGCGGTCCTCGCAAAAAGTCTCTCGATAGGCTCGATAACAGGAGCGCCGGGGATCGTTGCAGCACAGGGTTCGATTTGGTACATCTTCCTCGCGCCGGTCGCTTTCGCAGTCTTCATCATCGCAGCGCTTGCAGAGCTTGAGAAGCCTCCGTTCGACATCCCCAACGCCAAGACGGAGATTGTCGGCGGCTGGATGACCGAGTTCTCGGGCAACACCCTCGCTTATGTCAAGCTCACGAAGAGCCTCAGCTACGTCTTCCTGTCTGCGCTCGCGGTCAGTCTGTTCCTCGGGGGCCCAGCAGGCCCTGTCATCAGCACCAACCAGAACTTGCAGTCCGTCTTCTACGGTTCCTACTTCCTGGTGAAGCTCTTCGCGGTTGGTTTCCTCTTCTTCGTAATAAAGACGGCCCTGGCTCGGGTCCGAATCGATCAAGCGACCAAGCTCTTCTGGACCATCATCACTCCTCTCAGTCTCGCTCAGCTCGCGGTGGCGATACTCTGGGTGTTCAGGTGAAACAAGTGCCGAGAAGAAACATCGGTGAAGCCATGGGCGAGATGTTCCGGACCGTGCTAAAGACGCCCATCACGGAGAAGTATCCTTTCGGAGACAAGGTGGTCACAGAGAGGTTCAGGGGAAAGCTCGATATCGACCCAGTGAAATGCACAGGATGTAGCATCTGCGAGATTGTCTGCCCCGCCCAAGTGATCACGATGGTGCCTGTGGGCAAGAAGATGATTGGCACAAGGGAGGTTGACATCAAGCGACCTTCCTTCGAACTCTACACGTGCATCATGTGCGGCCAGTGCGTCGACGACTGCAAGTTCGGGGCCCTCACATTGACGCGCAACTTCGAGCTCGCTGTTTTCAAGAAGGAATCCACAATAATGAAGAAGGCGTTGACCATTGGCAAGTGAACTACTCTCAATCGCGATTTCGGCCGTAATCCTAGCCACCGTCTTGGTGGCCCTCTTTTCCAAGAAGGTCTCCGTCTCTCTCATAGCCCTGTTCTGGGCGTCAACTCTGTCGGGGGTGGTCTTCACCGCGTATGGCGACGCACTTGTGGGTCTGATGCAAATCGTCACGTTCTCGGGCGCAGTGTCAGTCCTCTTCCTGACGGTCATACTGATGACCGGGGAGTCGAAGTTGGATATCGGTGCAACCCGCCTGGGAATCATGGCTGTGGCTGGAGCGCTAGTCCTTGTGATCCTGGCCCTGACTCAGGTCGCGCCAGGGCTCGTAGGGTTGTCGCCTTCAGAATACACTGATGTGTCGTTAACGACATTCTCATTCCTGTGGCAGTTCAGGCCTTGGGACCTCCTGATTCTCGTCACGGTCTTCGCATCCGCAATGGTGACTGTCGCCAACCTATTCTCGAGGGAGACCTAGATGGTGACCGACCAGATAGTCTTCATGTCCACGGGGATACTCCTCGTCTTCCTGGGCATCGCCTCCATTTCCTATTCAAAGAACCTCATCAAGACCGTGATGTCGTTCCAGGTGGTCCTTCTGGGCGCAAACCTGGCCTTGTTCTCATCTGGCCTGAACGGGTCTCTCTCTACCGTGGTAGGTACTCGCCTCACGACTGATTCCTTCGTGTTCCTCTCGATCCTGGTTGGTGCCTCAGTCGAGGCGGTAGGCCTTGCCATCGTAGTCAACGTCTACCGGAAGTATGGGACACTCAACCCGTCTGAGATCAGGAAGCTGAGGCACTGATGCTAGAAGCTTGGCTGGTGTGGCTGGTCCCGCTCATCGGGGCTCCTCTTGTCCTACTCGTGAGCTTCGTCGACTCGAGGGGGAGCAAGTGGTTCGCGATAGGTGTAAGCGGGCTGACGGCGGCCATCGGGCTCTACCAAGCCCTCGTGTTTTCTCAGCCATATACCGAGTCCCTCGGGGGGTGGTCGATTTTCCAGGCCTACGCAAAGGTCTCGGGCCAGTTGAGCCAGGTGAAGGTCCTGGCCGAGGTGAACGTAGACGGCCTTTCGGTGCTGCTCGCAGCCTTTGTCTCGATTCTGTCTTTCGTTATCGTGGTTTACGCAGCTGGGAACATGAAGCATGAGAAAGGGCAGGCTCGTTTCTACTCACTCGTCCTGGTGTTCATCGGGGCGATGCTGGGTCTCGTGATGGCCGGCAACCTCCTTCAGCTCTACCTGTTCTGGGAGATAGTCGGTATCTGCTCCGCCCTCCTGATTGCATTCTGGACCGACAGGGAATCTGCAAGAAAGGCTGGCGTTAAGGCATTCGTCGTAACGAGATTCGGGGACATCGCCCTGTTGCTCGCCGTAATCATGCTGTTCACGACGCTTGGCACAACGAACATCGGCGCAATCAACTCGTCCGTGGGCGCAGCCGGTGTGAATTGGGTGTTGATCGGCGTTCTGATTCTCATCGGGGCAATGGGGAAGTCCGCCCAAGTGCCCTTCCATGTTTGGTTGCCGGACGCAATGGAAGGTCCAACCCCAGTCAGCGCGCTCATTCACGCGGCCACCATGGTGAACGCGGGCGTCTACCTGGTCGTCCGGATGTACCCAATCTACGCCTCGTCTGTGGTCCTCTCTACCTCGGTCCTGGTCGTCGGCCTCACAAGCCTACTTGTGGGGGGTGCCTGCGCATGCGCAGCCGACGACTTCAAGAGGATTCTCGCCTACTCCACGATCAGCCAACTGGGTCTGATGTTTGCTGCCGTCGGGCTGGGGGGCGTAGTGGGATGGACGATTGCTACGTCGGGCGCAATCTACCAATTGATCAGCCAAGGCCTCTTCAAGGCGCTCGCTTTCATGGCCGCTGGATCTGTCATCGAAGCGCTTGGAACCAGGAAGATTGACGAGATGGGAGGGCTCGCACGACGGATGAAGTACACCTATGTTGCATTCCTATTCGCAGCACTTGCGATGGTCGGTCTTCCCCCGCTCATAGGGTTCTGGACTAAGGACGCAATCCTGTCTGCGGCCGCCACATACGGCGCGGCGGCCTTCCTTGTGATCATCCTCGGTTCCATTCTCACTTCATTCTACTCCTTCAGAGCACTTGTCAAAGTCTTCCACGGCCCCAGTCGTGAGAGAGAGGTTCGCGAGTCCGGGTGGCTGATGGTGGTGCCGATGATGGCCTTGGTCGTGCTCGTCGTGGTTGGATGGGTTGGTCTGGGTGGCCAGAGCCTCTTCGCGCCCTCGCTTAGCGAAGCTCCTTCAATTCTCACCGCGACCTCCACAGTAGCCGTGGTGCTGCTCGGGTTCGCGATCTGCTACTTTGCATTCCAGGCTCGGTCTGAGGCAACCGCGCGGCTGATGCAGTCCAGCGCCTTCCTCAAGGATGCCAAAGGGTTACTGCTCGAGGGAATCGGGTTCGACCGATTCTACTCGTACATAATCAGGTCGATACTAGGGCCCCTGACTCGTCTTGCTACAGGGCTCCAGAGCGGGGACCTCGGAAAGAACGTCGCCCTGCTCTTCTCTGTTCTCGTGGTTCTACTGATGCTCGCAGTGACGGGAGTGATCTAACAGATGGCCTGGCTGTCTACGGTCCTCGAGATCCAGTTCGCTGGGGCGATGGTCGTCCTCGCCGCAGACATAGCCAAGTCGAAGCTCGGAAGTCGCAGACCGCTCGTCATCGGTGGGATAGCCGCGGCCTTCCTCCTCCTGTCCCTGGTCGAGCTCATTGCTAGCTGGGGCCCTATCTCCATCCAGCCTCTGGCGTCGATCTTCGCCAGCATCTACTCGGTCGACAAGTTGGGGAACCTGGTGATTCTGACCGTGCTCCTTGCGGGCTTCGCAGTGACGATATTCACGGCTTTTACGTTGACTCGCACGGACAACATCGGGACCTTCTATGCCCTCCTAATGTTACTCGTCAGCTGCTCAATAGGGGTTGTTTCAGCCGGCGACTTTCTGACCCTCTTTCTCTTCTGGGAGGGCCTCAGCATAGTGGCCTATGGGTTGGTGTCATTCGAACGGCGCGACATCTCACTCGAGGCGGCAATGAAGTACTTCTTCCTGGCTGGGGCAGGGAGCCTGGTCTACCTGCTCGGGGTCGCGCTTGTCTACTCAAGCGTAGGAAGCATCCGTCTGGCCGACCTGCCCTTGCTTCTCGCCTCCAACGGCCCCATGGGCGTCGTTGCGCTCCTGATGATTCTCGTGGGCATTGGGGTGGAAGTAGCAATCTTCCCGGTCCATACATGGCTGCCCGACGCCTATGGGGCCGCACCCGCTCAGATTGGCGCCCTCAACGGCAGGGTCGTCGACGAGACTCTCCTCTTCGCCATGCTGAAGGTGATCCAGCCGTTCGTTGTCCAGGGGTCCGTGGTCCAGGGGATTCAAGTGACTCTTGTCACGCTCGCTATATTGACGATGCTGGTCGGGAACTTCGGGGCGCTCGGACAGGGCAACCTGCGGCGCATGCTCGCGTTCAGCTCCATTGCCCAGATGGGCTACATGCTCGCCGCGCTCTCGACCTTCTCGGTGCTGGGTCTCATCGCGGTCACGTTCCAGATTTGGAACCACGGACTCGTAAAGGCCAACTTCTTCATGCTCACCGGTGTCGGGGGGAGGAAGGAGTTCGAAGACGCGGACTTTGAGAAATTGAAGGGCGCAGGAAGGCAGAACAGGCCCCTCGGGGTCCTATTTACCGCGTCGTCGCTGGCGATGGTCGGATCACCACCCTTCGGAATGTTCTGGAGCGAAATACTCATCGTCCAGTCGTTGCTTCTAGCCTCGACTCCGCTCTTCACTTGGGTAGCCCTGGTGGTGGTCGCTAACATCGTGCTCTCGATCGTCTACTACTACAGGGTGATCAACACTGTCGTCTTCTCCGAATCCGCAGGGCCGGTCACGAACAGACCTTCGAGAGACATGCTGCCGTCAACATTCTTGTTGGCGCTCAGCGTCATCTCTGGTCTCATCCCAGCCCTCATTCTGGGCCTCATCGTGTGAGCCTTCGCCTACCTTTATAGACCCCTGAGACTCCGCGCTGCTGTTCGTCTTTGGGCAAGGAACGGCTCATTGCAGATGTGAACACCGCCGAGGAAGCGAAGAAGGTGGAAGAGACCGTCAAGACCGGCTATCTGGAGGCGACTATGGACACCCTGATCAACTGGATAGGGGTCGAAGATGACCTGGCCAACAGCTACGAGGGCCTCGTCAGCAAAGCGCAGACGCCTGCCGCTAAGGCAGCCTACAAGCGGCTCTGCGAAGAATCGAGGAAGAACATCGAGCAGCTGACCGGTCTCCAGAAGTCGCTCGAGAGTCTTGACAGGGCCCAGGTCCAGCGGCTCAGGCTGCTGGAGAGTCTGGAGTCCTGACGGCTTCCCTAGAGTCTGCTTCTATCGGATGAGGCCAGTAGTAGATTTGCTGCTTCGATGTCCAGCATGGTGTACTTCCGTATGTTAACGCGTTGTCTCGGGCTCAGCACTTCGCACGCATAGTCCCAGTGCAGGGACACGGGGTCCCCCTTCTTGATGGAGCCGAAGGGCGTCACCTCGGGGTTGTATCTCACCTTCTTGAGCCTGGGTTTCGAAAGGGCCAGTCGCCCGTCTTCCAGAATCACGGGACGGTATTCGACTTGGAGGCTTCTTGGGGCTACTCCCTTCACCTCGCCCCAGGAGACTCGGCAGTTGTCAATCATCTGGGCAATCTTCTTCATGTTGGTGTTGCTCAGGCTCGGTCCGTCAGGAACGCTCGAGCTGGCATAGGTGTTCATCACGTAAAACGTGTGGTGCGGGCGCGCGGCCGTGCCCACCGTCTTGAAGACCTGTCTCACCTCCTTCGGGTCCCTGCCAATCAACTCCTTGTGGGAGAAGCTATGGAAGTCGGGGACGGGAACCCGGTCCAGCAGGCCGTTTCCAATCCAGTATGCCTCCGGCACCGAGTAGTCGAAAGTGTCCCTGCCAGTGGTTCTGGCGATCAGTCTGAGGAAGGGATAGGCCGCCTCGAACTCCTTCAGCGTCGAGGTCAGGTCCTCGCCGCCCTTCGATTCCTCGAGGTGCCTAAGAATGACCCCCCTGTCGTCAGGCCCACAGTATCCCAGGCTGTTCGGCATGAAGGCGTGCTTCGCGTGGAGGAGGATTCCCTTTTCGTTCAACGCGCTCTGTCTCTCTTGGGCAAGGTGACGATTGCCGCCTCACGAACCTCTTTCCACGCCGCCTTCCGCTTCTTCGCGTCCGAGGGAGTGATTACGGAAAGCGCTAGGTTACCGAAGACCTCCACGAAGTCGCCCCGGGCGGCTGCCACCATTGAAACGTCAACGCCGTCCAAGGCCCTCCCATCGAAGAAATCCACCGATGCCCTCCCCTGCGATGCGGTCGTGACCTTCCCGACCCGGGTTATGCACATAACTCGCTAGCGGTGGCGCGTGATGGAATTAAAGGTGGCGCCGAAAAACCGTGGAAAACAAGACGCAGAAACTGCAGCCGGAGAGGCCCAGCCCCTGAAAGACGACCCATCGAGAACGACCCAGCTTTCAAGACATACATCGCCAAGCTCAACAAGCCCGAGAAGCCGCTAGCGCGACCAAACTACCTTGACTGCGTAGGGGCAGCCTACGCCGTGCTGAAGTCAATGGGAATTCCAATCACAGACCATTCAGTAGCTGACTTGGTCAGACGGAAAGAAAAGAACCCAAGGAACACAAGAGTAGAAAAGGCCCTGATAATCCTGAAGTCAACGCCCCCAGTCAGAACAAACACGGTCCACGCCTCCCGGATGGTGGGCCTCTTCAAGGCCAACTTCGTCCCCCTCAGCATCCACATCTGGGTGAAGTCAGGGCGCCCGACGAATCCTGCGGACCGAATTGCGGGATCTTGGTGCTGGTTCGGAACAATCATTACTCCACCAGCCAAGGCCCTCGTGGAAGTAGATGTAGGTATGGATGCTTCGCCGGGAACCTACAGTGCCTCCGTCTGCATTGTGCCTGTGAATGCCTACTGTAGCACATTCTACGCCTTTGGATTCTCCCAACTCTCTTGAGTCGGGTTCTATGCTAACTGAGTAGGAAATGATTAGAAAATATCAGCGCGTACTCGCTGGACAAGAGAAGATGCTCTAGACCCAGACATTCTCACGAAAGAAGTCCGAGCCCAGACCCCTAATGAGAGCGCGCGCGGGAGAAGCCCTGGGGAAGGCTCACTTGCGAGTAAATCTGAGGTACGCGATGAAGAACAGCACCAATCCCAGCACAATCAGGGCAGTACCCACGCCCGATCCTCGCATGGGAGCGTGAGGAATGGCCACTATTGCTCCTCCAACAATCACGGCAATTAACCCTATCACGGTCAGAATGATAGCATGCATGTTCTTGCGGCCTGTCGTCTTTGCGGGTTCACTCATTTGAAGACAGCCATCGCTCTCGAGGACTACATACATAAAGCGGTTCCCTAATGGCCGTATCAGCCTCCAAAGCGCGCAGAACTGCTAAGTACAAAAGCCATCCAGACAACTACGAAATGGTGACACGAACTGACGAAGAACCAGATCCATGCCTAGAGAGTCAAGCAGCCCAAAATGCTTTCCCTCTACATGATGGCATGAATAATGTGCAATTAACTGATTATGCACATTATCGAGTCACTGCCCCTCTTGGCCTATTAAGTATTGGATGAAGGGGAGCCCCGAAAGCATTATAAAATGTACTCAAGGTGTGACGTCTGAATCATGTCCATCAGACTATCCACAGGCGAGGAAATCCCGATTGAGATGCACAAGGCCAGAATGGTGCAGAAGGTCCAGCTGGTCCCCGTGGAGCGACGGCTGAAGGCCATGGAAGAAGCGGGCTACAACACGTTCCTTCTCAAGACGGAGGACATATTCCTGGACCTGCTCACCGACAGTGGAGTCAACGCCATGAGCGACAACCAGTTCGCCAACATGATGAAGGTGGACGACGCTTACGCTGGAAGCATGACCTTCTACGAGTTCGCGAAGGCGGTGGAGGACGTGTTAGGCTACAAGCACGTCATGAACGTCCACCAGGGCAGAGCGGCCGAGCACCTTCTGGCGAAGGTCTTCGCCAAGCCCGACGGAGTGGTCCCCACGAACTATCATTTCACCACGACCAAGGCCCACATCGAGCTCCAAGGAATGAAGGTTCTAGAGATCTACTATGATGAGGCGCTGATTACCGAGAGCTCTAACCAGTTCAAGGGCAACATGGACCCGAACAAGCTGAGGAACGTCATCAAGAAGTACGGCGTAGACAAGATAGGCTTCGTTCGGATGGAAGCCACGACCAACCTCATCGGCGGGCAACCTTTCTCAATGAAGAACCTGAAGGAGATAAGGCAAATCTGCACCGAGAACCACCTCCTCATGGTCTTGGACGGAAGCCTACTCGTTGAGAACGCGTACATGATAAGACAACGGGAGAAAGGGTACGAGAACAAGACGGTCGCTGAGATAGTGAAGGAAATGTGCAGCGTGCCTGACGTCTACTACATGAGCGGAAGAAAGAACACGAGTGTCAGAGGCGGCTGCATAGCGACCAACGACCTGAAGCTGTTCGAGCTGATAAAGCCCTGGCTGCCCGTCTACGAAGGCTTCATCACCTACGGTGGCATGTCGATGAGAGAGGTCAGCGCCATGTCAGTCGGAATGAGAGAAATGGTCGACCCGAACGTCGCTGGCTGTTCAGTGGAACAGATCAAGTACTTCGTCAACAAACTCGTCAAAGCAGGCATTCCGGTCGTCACCCCGCCAGGTGGACTAGGCTGCCACCTCGACGCGAAAAAGTTCCTGCCGAACATCCCACAGTCCGAGTATCCCGCGGGCGCGCTCGCAGCGGCGCTGTACATAGCCTCTGGAATAAGGAGCATGGAGAGAGGCACGATATCCATGGACAGAGACAAGGACGGTAAGGACGTCTTCGCAGATGCTGAGCTGACGAGGTTGGCCATACCCAGGAGAGTCTACAGCATGTCTCACATCGACTACGCGATCGACAGGATAGTGTGGCTGTACAAGCACAGGAACTTGGTGAAGGGGCTGAAGTTCGTCTCCGAACCACCCGTCCTCAGGTTCTTCTTTGGGAAACTGGAGGCCTTGGACGACTGGGGAGTGGACCTGAAGGATGCGTTCAAGAAAGAGCTAGGCAACGCCTAGGCTCCTTCCTTCTTTCAAGGGACAGCAGTCGACGCCTTCATTCCCGGGCATTCCGGTCAAGGCTTAAGTCAGCCGAATAGGTTGGAGACACCAGCCGAGTGTGATCCCAGACCTACTTTCACTCCGTCTGCTGCTTGCCTTCGTCTCGGGGTGGCTCGTCGTTGCGACCGTCACTAGCGTCGCAGATGCGTACGGCGCTGGTCGCGCTGGGTTCGTCGGGGGGTTGCCATCGACGGCTGTCGTGAGCCTGCTCCTCATCGGCGCGACCCAGTCCCAGGACGCGGCCATTCAGGCCACCACGCTCTTGCCCCTGGCATTCAGCGTCACATTTGCATTCCTGCTCTTCTACACGATCCCCAAGCAGATGCGGTTCCGACACCGGATGCTGGTCGCCCTCATCTTTTGGTTCCTGGCTTCTATGCTCGTCGCTGTCTCAGCCCCAGACAGCTTCGCGTTTTCTCTGGCTGGAGGCGTCGCGGTGTCGTCGATCGTCTTCTTCGTGCACAGGAGAGTTGGAGTCGAGGACGCACAGCGCGTCCCATCAAGATTCAGGTTCGGACGGATGATCTGGAGAGGAGTGTTGGGCGGCTGCGTTGTCGCGGGGGTGGTGACCATAAGCGCCCTTAGTGGGCCGCTAGTAGCTGGCGCCTTTGCCGGCGTTCCAGCAATCTGGTCCTCATCACTCTATGCGACCAGTCGAGCCCACGGTGTGGAGTTCTCGCGCTCCCTTACGAAGTCATTCATGAAGACAGGTATCCTCACTATCATCCCATATTGTGTAGCGGCCAGGTACCTCTTTTCGGCCGTCGGAATCTGGTGGGGGGCGCTCTTCGCGTATCTTGTCATTTCCCCTGCGGCGTGGCTAGCCTGGAAACTGACGCGTTGCGGCTCAGGCTAGACTGATTGCACTGGCTGCGTGTCATGGCTTCTGCGCCCTCTTGGAGTCCTTCAGGAAGAGCGCCACGAGAATGACCAGAATCATCGGCACCAGCACGTTCAACGTAATGGCTTTCCAAGCTCCTTGAGAGAAGAACACCGATGTTATGATGGGCGAGAGAACGGTCGCAACGGACTGGAACGTCGTGGTGAGACCCAATGCCGTGCCGGTCTTCCCGTCGCACGAGTCCGATGCCAGAGCCTGCATTATGGGGAATAGGGCGGAGCTCACGAATCCTACGGCCAGCGCGAGTGCGAACCCCACGTATACGCTGCTCGTGTAGAAGAACAGGGAGAACAGGGCGGCCGAGATCGCCGAGATTGCTATGAGCATCCTGTCTCTCCGCCACGAGTCTGACGCCCTTCCGAGTATCACCTTTCCGAAAGCTCCCGAGACTAGAACCACAGCGTAACCGTATGCGGCTATGGCCCAGTCCACTCCTTTCACAGAGTTCCAGTAGGTAGTCAGGTAGCTCTGCCAAACGGTGATGGAATACGTCGCCATGAAGGCGAACACCATGATGACCAGAATTTCCTTCCTCTTGACTAAAGCAAGGGCATCCCGACCGAGAGCCAGAGTCCCCATCTTCGTGTCTGCTTCGGCGAATGCGCTCCTCGCGATGAAGAGCCCGGCGACGACCGCTATCCCCAGGAGCGGTGCCACGAAGAAGGCGGTTCGCCAGCCCGAGGTGAGCGAGAGGCTCAGCCCCCCGATGGTGCTCCCTCCCGCCCCGCCTGCGTCGAAACCGACGTAGAACGCTCCCAGGGCGAGTCCTTTGTTCTCCCGGAAGTAGTTGGCCACGGCAGACATGGCCACGGGCCAGAAGATGCCCTCTCCGACGCCGCTCACCACTCGGAAGGCGAAGGCCTGCGTGAAGTCGGTTGCGAAGCCGATCAGCCACGTGAAGACGGAGAACACCACCACGCCGATGAGGATGATTCTCCACTTGCCGAACCTGTCCGAGAGGTGTCCGGCGAGGAGGACGACCGCCAAGACCCCTATGTACTGGGCAGAAAGCAGCAGCCCCTTCTGGAAGTCGGTGAGTCCGAGCCCGGGCTTCATTGCCGTGATTACTGACTGTAGGACCGTTCTGTCGGCTGCGTAGACGGCGTAGCCCAGCGCCATCACCAGCAGGAAGACCATGGGTCCCGCCCTCCTCCGTCCGCTGGCAGGCTTCTGTTTAGGCGCCTCTGGCGTGCTCAGGCCGGTCCCCATCGCCGTGCACTCCGGGTGCTGGTGGTTAAGAAGGACTTCGGCCAGCCACTAGAACGGGGCGCGCCCCTCTTCTCCCTTCCTTGATGAACGCGTATCCGCTCTGCACGGCCCGAATGTTCAGAGGGATGAACGCAGCCTTGCGGTCCGTGAAGAAGTGTTCGAAGACCTCCTTGACGGCCCCGAGCTCGTTCTGCAGCGCTTCCCCGGTGAGAGCAAGGTACGCGCCGAACACGACCGAATTGGCGGCTATCGAGGTGTCTCGCCCCGCCACGGGTGAGAATTCCTTCAGGTCAGCAGCCAGTTGCGTTGCAGGGACCCAACAGACCTTGATGTCATCCCTGTCCGGTGCCTGGCTGACTAGCGAGCTGTTGATAACCAGCGTCCCCCCAGCCTTGAGCATCGGCACGTAGTCCATTGACGGGATGTTCATGACGATGAGGAAGTCCGGCTCCTCGACTATGGGCGAATCGATCAGTTCGTCGGACCCGACCACGTAGCACTTCACCTTCCCTCCCCTGGTCTCTGGCCCGTACGAAGGCGTGCAGGCTGCATGCCTCCCCTTCAGTATGTTGAAGTACGAAATGTAGTTCGCGAGCTCGAGAACGCCCTGCCCGCCTTGGCCCGCGGCGATGACTTCGATCTTCATTTCTTCTCGACCCCCATCTTGTCTACGTAGAGGCCAGGCGGGAAGAGCTTGGCCAGGACCTCGAACGAGTAGCGCTTCGACTCGAGAACGGACATCTTCCAGTTGACGCTGCAAGTGCTGACGAACTCCACGAAAGAGAAGCCTCCCATCAGTTGGACCTTGAACGCGTTCAGAACGCTCTTCGCTCCTTCGAGGGAGCCCCTCGCGCTGTAAAGGTCGGTCGACCCCATGGGGGTGACTGGCAGGAAGACCCTCTTGACGTATGAGGGCCCCTCGAGGCCCGCGAGCAGCTTGGATGCGTCCATCACTGGCCCAGTGTCCTTCAGATCCCTCCCCCTCGGCGTCGTCGTGGTGACCATCCCGGCGGGGGTCGTCGGGGCCATCTGTCCGCCGGTCATGCCGTAGATTGCGTTATTAACCAGGAAGACCGTGATTGGCGCACCCCTGCTGGCCGCGTAGATCAGCTCCAGGAGCCCTATTGCTACCGCGTCCCCGTCCCCCTGTACCGCGAAGACGAGCAGGTCCGGCCTGACCTTCTTGATCCCAGTCATCATGGCCGGTGCTCTCCCGTGAGGCGACTGGACAGCGTCAACGTTGATGTATTCATGGGCTAGGACGCTGCACCCCACTGAGTCAATCATGACAGTTTTCTCCCTCGCTCCCAGCTCCTCTATCGCGTTGGCAATCAACCTGGTGAGGACCCCATGCTCGCACCCCGCGCAGTAGTGGGTCGGCTTCCCGGTCAGCGTCGGGAGCCTCCCTAGCTTGACTTCGTACTCGCCGGTCGCCTTGTCCTGCAAGGTTGTCATCTTGACACCATCTCCACTCTATGGACGATTTCCGCGGTGGTCGGCAGGAAGCCGCCCAGCTTGTAGATGAAATCGACCGAACCCTTACCTTCGACCGCGAGCTTGACGTCGTAGACCATCTGTCCCACATTCAGCTCGACGACGACGAATTTCTTGATTCCTCTGTCCGCCAACGACTTCAATCCCTTGTCGGGGAAGGGCGAGAGCGTCACCGGCCTAAAGAGTCCGGCCCTGATCCCTTTTGCCCTGAGCTCGTTGACTGCACGCCTGCAGAGTCTTGAGACCACTCCGAAGGCCACCAGCACCACTTCGGCGTCGGAGGTCAGGTATTCTTCCGACCTCTGCTCCATCATATCGATTTCTTCGTACTTGCTCTTGAGGTGCTCAGCGTGCTTCCTCTGGTCTTCGAAATCTAGGTGCAGAGAGAGAAGCAAATGCCTCTCCGCTCCCCGCGCGCCTGTGGTGGCCCAGGGAGTCTCGAACTTCTCCTGAGCGATCTTGGGGAATACTATGTCCTCCTTCACTTGCCCTAAGAAGGCATCAACGAGCATCAAGACGGGGGTCCTGTGCTTGAACGCGAGCGAGAATCCTAGGGCTGGGAAGGCCGCCATCTCTTGGACCGAATTCGGCGCCAGGACGATGGTCTTGTATCCACCGTGCCCTCCACCCTTTGTCGCTTGGTTGTAATCGCTCTGCTCGGGGCCGAGGTTGCCTAGGCCGGGCCCAGCCCTGTTGACATCTACAACAAGGAATGGGACCTCCATTGCGGCTGCGTAGGATATGCCCTCCTGCTTGAGACTGAACCCGGGCCCGGATGTCGCCGTCATCGCCTTGGCGCCGGTCGACGCGGCGCCTATCACCATGTTGATCGCCTCGAGTTCGTTCATCGCTTGGAGGAATATCTTGAACTCGGGATACTCCGGACTCTTGAATTCCTTGGCCAAGGTCTCCGGGATCTCGCTCGACGGCGTGATGGGATAGGCGAAGTAGGCGTTCATCCCGGCCTTGAGCGCTCCAAGGGCGAGCGCCTCGTTTCCTTTCACGAACTCGGTCTCGGCCTTCACTGCTTCAGCCTCCTTACCTCTGCAATCGCAAAATCGGGGCAGACCCAATAGCAGAGTCCGCATGCGGTGCAGTCGCCCTTCTCACCGTGATAATGGAACTCGACTGGATGGTACCCGATTCTGTTCAGTGATTCCGAGAGTTTCAGGTTCTTTTGCGGACATGATACAACGCACAGGCTGCAACCCTTGCAGACCTCCGAGTCGACAATCACCATAGACTTCTGGACCAGCCCTGAGGCTTGACCCATGATTTTGTCGCCCCGCTCTCACGTATTTAATACGCGTAGCGGATTCTCAGTATTGATAATTGAAAATGGATTCGCGCCAAGGCGCTTCATCGCGTTAGACGGTCGACGACACGGCCTTCTTACCGATAACGGCCTGTGCAGCCGCCAGCCTCGCTATCGGCACTCTGAACGCAGAACAGCTGACGTAGTTCAGGCCTGCTTCGCTGAAGAGGGCGATGCTCTTCGGGTCGCCGCCGTGCTCCCCGCAGATTCCGACCTCTAGGTTCGGCTTCGTCTTCCTTCCTGCCTCGACCGCCATCCTGACGAGCCTGCCCACTCCCGAAGGGTCGATCGAGTCGAAAGGGCTGCAGGCAAGGATGCCGAGCTTGATGTACTGTGGAATGAACTTTGCTTCCACGTCGTCCCGGCTGAACCCGAAGGTCGTCTGCGTCAGGTCGTTGGTCCCAAAGGAGAAGAAGTCAGCGTCCTTGGCTATCTCGTCGGCCGTCAGCGCCGCCCTGGGCGTCTCGATCATCGTCCCGACTTGGAGCCCGACCGTCGTCCCAATTTCCTTGAAGAGCTCCGAGGCGGCGCCCTCGATCACCTTCCTGAGGAGCTTCAACTCCCCGACGTGCGCAACCAATGGGATCATTATCTTCACGTTGGGGGTCTCGCCCTTTTCCCGCATTAGTTCTGCTGCCGCGCGGAGTATCGCCTTGGTCTGCATCTCGTAGATCTCTGGATAGGTCACGGCCAGCCTGCACCCCCTGTGACCGAGCATCGGGTTGTGCTCGGCCAGCTGCCTCACTCTGTCCAGGACCGCCTGCTTCGCTTGCAGCTGTGCCGGAGTGGAACCTTCTTCCTTCATCTGCTGGATCTCAACAATCAGCTCTTCTATCGGGGGCAGGAACTCGTGGAGCGGCAGGTCCAGCAGGCGTACGACGACCGGCCTTCCGCCCATTGCCGAGAAGATCCCCTTGAAGTCGGCGAGCTGGAATGGAGAGAGCCTGTAGAGGTTCCTCTTCCTCTCTTCTGCGTCCTTGCTCATGATCATTTCTCTGACGATCGGGAGCCTGTCGGGAGCGTTGAACATCCTCTCTGTCCTACAGAGGCCTATCCCTTCCGCTCCGAACCCTCGGGCCCTTCTCGCGGCGTCGGGGGTGTCCGCGTTGGCCCAGACCCCGAGCTTCCTCACGGAATCGGCCTTCTCCAGGAGCTTGGAGAACTCGGGTGAGAGCTCGGGGTCTACCATCCTCACTTCGCCTCTGTACACCTTCCCGGAAGTTCCGTCGATGGTTATTGTCTCTCCCTTTGCGATTCTCTCTCCGCTCTTAGTGGTGAAGGCGGTCCCGTCCTGGGAGATCTCAATCTCGCTGCATCCTACGATTGCCGGCTTTCCCATTCCTCTGGCTACCACGGCTGCGTGGGAGGTCATCCCTCCTCTTGCCGTGAGGACTCCCTGAGAGGCAATCAGGCCCTTGATGTCCTCCGGCGTCGTCTCAGGTCTGACCAGAATGATCTTCTCACCTGCACCCGTCGACGCTGCTTCATCCGTGTCAAAGACGACCTTTCCTGATGCTGCGCCGGGGGACGCGTTGAGCCCCTTCGCCACCGGCTGATCTGCTGCTGTCGGGTCGAGACGCCTGTGCAGGAGCGCGTCGAGCATTTCAGGCTCCACCCTCATCAGGCCTTCCTCGGATCCGATGAGGCCCTCTTCCATCATGTCGACTGCGACCTTGACCGCCGCCTGGGCGGTCCGCTTCCCGTTGCGCGTCTGGAGCAGGTACAGCTTTCCCCCCTCGACGGTGAACTCGAAGTCCTGCATGTCCCTGAAGTGTTTCTCCAGCCTGGAGGCGAGATCAACCAGCTCCTTCCGGAGGCTGGGTTCGAGGCTCTCGATGGTGATAGGCGTCCGAACTCCTGCGACCACGTCCTCCCCCTGCGCGTTGCCCAGATACTCCCCGTAGAGTTCCCTGTCGCCGGTCGAGGGGTTTCGCGTGAAGCCGACACCTGAGCCCGAGTCCGGGCCCATGTTGCCGAAGACCATGGTCTGGATGTTGACTGCTGTCCCGAGGTCGTCGCTGATCTTGTAGAATCGCCTATACTCCTTCGCTCGCGAATTGTTCCATGACATGAAGACCGCGGTCACGGCCGTTTCCAGCTGCTCGAAGGGATCCTGCGGAAACTCTCTTCCTGTCTCCGTCCTCACAATCCTCTTGAAGGTCTCGACAAGGTCCCTGAGCTCCTGGGGCTTCAGGTCTATGTCCGCTTTCGCCCCAGACGTCTTCTTGAGCTCCACCAGCTCGTGCTCAAACTTATCTCCGTCGGCGCCCATAGCCACCTTTCCGAACATCTGGATGAGCCTGCGGTACGAGTCGTACACGAACCGCTCGTTGCCCGTCTTCCTCGCCAGCGCCTCGGCCGTCGCGTCAGAGAGCCCGAGGTTGAGGATTGTGTCCATCATCCCGGGCATCGAGAATGGTCCGCCCGACCTCACTGAGAACAGGAGCGGATTCTGACTGTCGCCGAATCTCTTGCCTGTCTTCGCCTCGATTTCCCGAACCTTCAGCCTGATGTCATCGAAGAGGCCGGTCGGGATTCTACCGCCCTGGGCGTAGAACTGCTTGCACACCTCCGTTGTTATCGTGAAACCCGGCGGCACGGGGAGCCCGATTGCGGTCATCTGTGCCAGGCCGTACCCCTTGCCGCCTAGCAGAAACTTGTCACGGCCAGCAGCCTCTTCGAAGAGCAGGACCTTTTCCAATTCCCTCTACCGAGCAGAGGCAGAAAGTGGCTAGTATTTTAGACCGCTATTTCTGGATGGGGGAAGCCCTTGACCCTGTCCCGTTCATCTTACGGACCAGGTTGTGCCTGGATTCCCCGAGTAACCTGCTTCAATTCGTCACGGGTGAGTCTGTAGAAATGCCACTCGTCCAGCCTCCTCGCGCCGAGCTTCTCGTAGAAGCCAATCGCTTTCTTGTTCCACCCAAGAACGGCCCATTCCATCCTGCCACAGTCTTGCTTGACCGCTTCGTCGATGCACCTGAGGAGGAGTGCGGAGCCCAGCCCCTTCTTCCGGTGCTCTTCAAGGACGAACAAGTCCTCTAGATAGAGTGTGGGCCTTGCGAGGAAGGAGGAGTAGGTGTAGAAATACAGGGCGTAGCCCACGAGCTTTCCCCGCTCTGACGCTACAAGCAGATTCAGTCTCTTCTTCTCAAAGATATCTGCAATAATCCTCCTCTGCCCACCCGCAGAGGGAGGTTCAAGGCGTTCGAATTCTGCCAGAGCCAGCAACAGCTTCAGAAAGCCCACCGAATCAGCCCGCCTTCCTCTTCTGATGGTAGTCTGGTTCAACCCAGGAAGCCGCTTCAGGGAAGAGCGTTAAATCGATTCACGTCTGAGTTCAGATGGGGACTATGCTGAGGGAAACCGGGGGCACGAACGCACGGCTGGAGCTTACAGATAGATTGGTGTCTCCTCCGAGAAAGGATAATACGCCTCCACGAAGGGGCCGAGCTCGGAATGGGCCTTAAGGAATGGATAATTCCGCAGGACAAGGCCTTCTTTGACATCCTCGAGAAGGAGTCGGCTAATGTCCTTTTCGGAGCGACGAGGCTCGAAGACGCGATGAAGTCCTTCGACGACATGGAGGAGCGCAGGAAGCAATTCAAGGAGATTGAGCACATCGGGGACGATATTGTACACCAGATCTATGAAAAAGTCAACAGGAGCTTCATCACCCCTATCGACCAAGAAGACATCACAAAACTCGCCTCTCTCTATGACGACGTGCTCGACTACATGTACGCCGTCATTAACGAGATCGTGCTCTATGAAGTCACGGGACCGACTGAAGCGTTGAACAGGTTCGCGGGAATCTGTCGCGCCTCCGTGGAGCAGATCCACCAGGCCTTCATCTCGATGAGGAAGCTCGACAAGGCAGAAATCGACAGGAGATGCATCGAGGTGGACCGGCTCGAGAACGAGGCCGATGAGCTCCTGAACGAGACGCTAGTCAAACTCTTCAGAAGCGACGACGTGATTGGCATCCTGAAGATGAAGGAGATTTGCGAGCATTTGGAGACCGTAACGGACCGCTGTGAGGACCTAAGTCAGGTCCTCCGGGACATTCTCATCAGGTCCACCTAGGCGAGCGTAGTGGACCTCCAGGCCGTCTACGTTCTCGGGATAATAGCAGTCGCGTATAGCTTCGATTTCGTCAACGGCTTTCATGACGCCGCCAACTCCGTCTCGACAGTCATCTCCACTAGGGTGCTCTCGCCGGTGGCCGCCGTGGCGATGGCCGCCTTCTTCAATTTCATTGCTTTCTTGGTCTTCGGTGTCGCTGTTGCGACCACGGTCGGCAACGGGATAGTCAGCTCGTTGGTGATTACTCCAAACCTCATCCTCGCAGCTCTGATTGGTGCCATCGTTTGGGACCTGATTACCTGGTATCTCGGCCTCCCCTCCAGCTCCTCGCACGCTCTGATTGGCGGCCTCGTGGGCGCCGCGGTGATCAAGGCAGGCCTGAATTCACTGGTCTGGGCCGGGCTGCAAAAGACACTCACGTTCATGGTGCTTTCACCGATCATCGGCTTCGTGCTCGCGTTCGTGCTAATGACCGCTCTGATCAGAGCCTTCTTCACCATACCCCTTTTCGTCGTCAACCGCTATTTCAGGCGGCTCCAGCTCGTCTCTGCCGCCTTTGTCAGCCTTAGCCACGGAACGAACGATGCGCAGAAGACGATGGGAGTTGTGGCTGCTCTCCTGTTTTCTGTGAAGTGGATACCGGCCTTTAGCGTGCCTCTCGTTGTCGTTCTCTTGGCTCACACTTCAATCGCTCTCGGAACCTTCTTCGGAGGCTGGAGAATCGTGAAGACTCTCGGCTTCAGGATGACGAAGCTCGATCCCGTTCATGGGTTCTCAATCGAGACAGCGTCTGCCGTCACAATAATCGGTTCCTCATTAGCCGGCATCCCTGTCAGCACGACTCATGTTGTCAGCGGCGGCATCATGGGCGCAGGGTCCACCATGGGAGCTTCGAGGGTCAAGTGGGGCGTCGCAAGAAGGATCATCTGGGCCTGGCTAATCACCATCCCAGCCGCCGCAGTTGTGGCGGCCGCTTCCTACCTGATAATCAGTATGCTCTAGGCGCCGAACTTTCCTCTTCCTTGACCTCGCTCTCCACCGCTTCAATCTTCTTGACTTCCCTCAAATCAACCTGCGCCTCCTTGACGTGATGCTGACGCCTCTCCTGCCGAGCTCGGAAAGGAGCGTCTCCACGAGGGGGCCCTCCACTGCTCTTTCAGGGGCGAGCGTTCCCTTCCCCTTGATCTTGCCTGACCCTACCATCTGCGCCACGATGGATGCCGTGTATCCGGTCGTCTTTCCCATCGATGTTACCTTCTCCCTGTCGTCATACCTGTCTACCATATCGTAGACGAACTCGCCGGTCTCCGACCGCGTGATGACCCTCATCACCGTCACATCATGCGGGTCCCCCTCGCTCAGCTTCCTCCCCAAGACCGCCCAGGACATCTCGAGGGGCGACAGCTCTGCGCTCCCCACCTTCACCTTGTCCTTCGCGAAGTACCCCGACTCCTGCAGAAGGCTCATCCTCTCAGCGTGACCAGGCCATCTCAGCGTCTTCTCATCCAGGACCCGCATCCCTTTCATCGTGTAGACGAGGCTCGCCAGCCCGTCCGTGCAGAATGCCTCCAACGTCCCGATTGGTTTCGGGAATTCCACCGTCTCGACGGTGGAGAAAGGCCTAACCTTCACGAGCTTGCCATCCCTGAAGACACGAGCGTCATCTGTGTACTCTCGGAGCAGGCCGACGATTGAGAAGACCAGCTTGTACCCGAAGGGAGGCTGCGGGACCTGAGGCAGGCCCCCTACAAGGATGTGTCCTTCGTCGCCTCCGCCCAGTTCCTCCAAAGCGTGAGCTAGGAGTATTCCTCCGAGCCCCGGCGCAAGACCGCAACCCGGAATCAGCAGGGCGCCGGTCTTCCTCGCCGCCGAGTCCAGCTCCATCTGCTCGTCTTCGAAGGCGACGTTGACCATCTTGGTGCCTGAGGCTACGGCCGCGAGGTCCGAGCTGTGAACCACCCCGTGCGGAAGGGCAGAGACAGCTACGTCGAATTGCTTCAGGAACCTCTCCGTCTTTCGTGTGTCCTTTATGTCGAGGACCTCCACGGAGAGCTTCTTGCCGGCCGACCGCCTCTTTACAGCGGCGAGTCTTTCTTCGTCGACGTCCGAGACGACCACGCTGTCGACCCCCTCGGACCGCGCCATGTCCCAAGCGACCACGCCCCCCATGAGGCCCGACCCCAGCACTGCGGCCTTCAACCCGCTTCGCCTTTCATTCCGTTGTTTATGAATTGAACTCCGATACATCTTAAGTAGAGGATTCCTTCCGTCAGGCACTCATGGACCTTCGGCAGTCCCTAGACCAGCCCGTTTCGGACTACATGTCGGCCAGCTTTGCCAGGGTCAGTTTCGACGATTCCGTGAGAGACGCTGCGAGGGTGATGCAGAAGGCCGGAGCTACCGAAGCCGTCGTTGTGCGCGGCGACGACCCGATTGGGATCATCACCGAGAGGGACATCCTGTACAAGGTGGTCGCCGCGGGCTTGGACCCGTCAGCCACCAGGGTGAGGGACGTGATAAGTGCGCCGGTTGCAACAGTGGACTCTGCAGCGAAAGTCGCAGACGCCATCGCCAAGATGTCCAAGCTCGGCGTCAGGAGGCTCGGCGTGACGAGGAAGGGGAAGCTCGTTGGCTTGGTCACTCAGAAGGCGATGGTCTCCGGCGGACTCGAACAGCACGTGGCCCTCCCCGAACTCGCTTCGCCGAACCTCCTCGCCTGCCCCTATTGCGGGGAGATCGTGGGCGACAGGGATGAGCTCTCGAGACACATCGACCGCGTCCATCTGGGCCTGGGTCTGCTTGAGGGCGACCTCAGCAAATGGTAGTTCAGGAAGCGACGAAGAGGTCTATCGTCTCCGCGATCCAGCAAATACCCTTCTGAAGATCCTCGAGCTTTAGGTTCTCGTTCGGGGCGTGTATCCCCCCGTCCTGCGCCGACACCCCGATTTCGACCGACGGCATCTTGTACCTTCGAGTGAAGATATAGAGCGGGCCCGTCCCCGGGGACGAGATTTCGACGATGGGCTTCTTCCCGTAGACCTTCTCTGCTGTCTTGATGGCGGCCTGCGCGAACGGGTCCTTGTAGGAGGTCCTCGCGGCCGGTTCCATGCTCTCGAGCACGATCTTCACGTCGGCAAAGCCATTGATGTCCATGTACTGTCGGAGCTTCTTGAGGAGGTCTGCGGGGTCTTGATCCGGGACCAGTCGGAAGTCCATCTTCGCATGGATCTCCTTCGGCAAGACAGTCTTGGACCCAGGCCCCATGTAACCCGCCCAGATCCCTGCAATGTTAGCCGTGGGCCTTTGGACGAGGACTTTCTTGGCCTGCTCGCCCGTCATTCCGCCTAGGAAGCTTCCTGCTCCGTAGTTCTTCTTGAAAGCCTCCGCGTCGAATGGCATCTCCTGCAGGACCTTCAGCTCCTCGTCAGAGAGCGTTTCGACGCCAGTATACCATCCAGGCACAAGTATTCTTTCGTTCTCATCCTTTATCAGATTCAGAAGCCTGACGAGCCTCCAGGGGGCGCTCGGAAGCGCTGCCGCATAGCTGCTGTGGGCGTCCTGCGAGAGTGACTGGACGACGAACTCTAGGTAGACCATCCCCTTCACTCCCAGTGTCACCATCGGCCTGCCCTCCAGGTCCACGGTCCCGTACTCCCAAATGACTCCGTCGGCCTTGAAGAGGTCAGGGTACTTCGATATGTATTCCTCCAGGTGTACGCTTCCCGTCTCCTCTTCTCCCTCGAAGCAGAATTTCACGTTGCAGGGCGGCCCTCCAGTAGTCTTCGTGTAGGTTTCAACGAGCTTTAGTCTGGACACGAGCTCCCCCTTATCATCGGAGACTCCTCGGCCGTAGATTCTGCCGTCCCTTATCTCTGGCTTGAATGGTGGAGACTTCCAGAGCTCCAGAGGCTCCTCAGGCTGAACGTCATAGTGGTTGTAGAACAGAATGGTCTTGCTCGAGCGGTTCGATTTCACTTCCCCATAGACGAGCGGCGCCGCGCCCTCCATTCGCAGGACCTTGGTCGTCGCCCCGATGTCGCGAAGCATCTTCTCCACGAGCACCGCGCATTCCTCAATTCCCTCCTTCCTGGCTGAAACGCTCGGTTGAGACGATAGCCGGATGATGTCGTCGGCAAATCTTCCCAGGTTGTCCTTCACGTACTGCTCAAATCGCTTGTCGACCATCTAGCACTTCACCTTCTCTCATTCCGTTCCGAGGGAGATAAAGGTTCGAGTGGTCCCCGACGCCGCCGCTCATCGCCCTACAGGTCGAGCTTGACCCTGTTCAATGTCAGCGAGTTCACGACGACGCTCACCGAACTGATGGCCATCGCCGCGCCTGCGAGGATGGGATTGAGGAACCCGGTTGCTGCCACAGGTATCAGCACGGTGTTGTAGGCGAAGGCCCAGAGGAGATTCTGTCTAATCTTGCTCATCGTTGCCCTGCTCAGGCGGAGTGCTCCTGCCACGTCCCTGAGGTCGCTCTTCATCAGCACAATGCCAGCCGTTTCTATTGCGATGTCGGTCCCACTCCCTATCGCCACGCCGACGTTCGCCTGAGCGAGGGCGGGCGCGTCGTTGATTCCGTCCCCGACCATGGCGACGGTGTGTCCCTCCTCCATGAGTTTCTTGACAACCCCGGATTTTTGTGCAGGCAGAACCTCGGCGACCACCTCTTCGATTCCCACTTCGCCTGCGATCGCCTCCGCTGTTCTCTTGTTGTCTCCGGTCAACATGACGACTCTCACGCCCATATCCTTGAGGGAATCGACCGCATCTTTCGCATGAGGCTTGACCGTGTCTGCCACCGCTATTATCCCGACGACCCTTCCGTCTACGCCCACTGCCATCGCTGTCCTTCCCTTCTCCTCCAGCTTAGAAACCGAGGCTTCAGCGGGCTCGAACTCGATCTTCCTTCCGGCGAAGAGATTCCTGTTGCCCACTAGGACCTGCCTCCCTGCAACCTTGGCGCTCACCCCCATCCCGGGCTCTGCTCGGAAATCGGTCGCATGCTCGACCGTGATTCCTCTGTCTCGCGCTCCGATTATGACCGCCTTTCCGATCGGATGCTCTGACCCTGCTTCGGCTGCGGCCGCAAGACCCAGGACTTGAGCCTCCGACAGCTCTGCAAGCGAGACGGTGTCAGTGACTGAGGGCTCCCCGACCGTAATCGTCCCCGTCTTGTCCAGGACGACGGTGTCCACTTTGCTGGCCCGTTCGAGCGCCTCGCCTCCCTTCAGGAGTATTCCATTTGAAGCTCCCCTCCCTGTGCCCACCACGAGCGCAGCGGGCGTCGCTAGGCCCAACGCACAAGGACACGCGATGATGAGCACGGCGATGAACGCAGTGAATCCATGCAGGAATCCGTTCGCAGTTAGGAGGTACCAGCCCGCCAGGGCGCCGACCGCCACCAGGATGACTACAGGCACGAAGTATGCTGCAATTCGATCTGCCAGTCTTTGCACGGGTGCTTGGGCTGCCTGAGCTTCCTCGACGAGCTTCACTATCTGGGCAAGGGTCGTGTCGCTCCCCACCTTCGTTGCCTTGATCGTGATCATGCCCGTCTGATTGATTGTTGCACCGTACACCTCGCCGCCGGTCTTCTTGTCAACGGGCATGCTCTCCCCCGTGAGCATCTTCTCGTCCACCGAGCCCTGTCCCTCGACTATCACTCCGTCGGTCGGAATCCTCTCACCTGGCCTTACTCTCACCAAGTCCCCGGGAATGACCTCCTCGACGGCCACCTCCATCTCCTTCCCTCCTCTGACAACAGTCGCTTTCTTCGGACTGAGGTCGAGCAGCTTCCTAACCGCGTCAGACGCCCTTTCTCTCATGGTGTGCTCCAAGAGCTTCCCGAGAAGTATGAAACCTATGATCAGGGACGAGGCATCGAAGTAGATCCCTTCAGGAAACGTTCCAGGCGCGAAGATCACGGCAGTGCTGTAGGCCCACGCTGCCGTGGTTCCCGTCGCGATCAACGCGTCCATGTTGGCCGCCCTTGCCCTGATGGCATGCCAGGTCCCCCTGTAGAACATCCACCCGGCGACAAACTGGACCGGGGTCGCTAGGGCAAACAGGAGGAGTTTCTGTGGTACCCACCCAGGAAGGGCGACGACCCAGGTCAGCAGTAGAATAGGGATTCCGAGCGCAAAGCTCAGCACTGTCATTCGGCTAATGAACTTCAGCTCCTTGGCGGGGGCGACGAAGGTCTGGAGGCAGGTGTTGCAGCAGAAGTAGAATGTGGTCCCCCTCTGAACGGTCCTCAGCGCCTCTGGAGTCTCTTCGACGTACATCCCGCAGACGGGGTCCTTCGCCATTCTCGTGCCTGAATCATCGTTAGCTGGGCCTGAGTTAAATGGTACCCTCTGCGAATGACGGGACAGGTGTCAGGATGGCCCTAGATCCGATATGTGGAATGACGGTGGATCCGAGCAAGACGTCATTCATCTCCGAATACCAGGGTAGGAAAGTCCACTTCTGTTGCGCCGGGTGTAAGAAAATCTTCGAGCGAAACCCCGCTGCTCACACACTCCCGTCTGGAACAGGCTAGAGACTCCGGTCTCCGACTCGGGGGCGCCACCCCCTCAAGGGCGAGCCGAGAAGTTGTCCGCAGTCGGAGTCACACTTTTAAACGGTGTAGAACACCCGAAAAATTGGATGCCCAAACAAGAACCTGAAGAGAGAAAGCCGACGGTAGACGAACTGCTGGCGAAGGCGAAGAAGCCGTCTATGCTGGCGCCGCCTCTTCACAGGTTTTACGGGGGGAAACTCCAGGTCATGCCGAAGTGCGCCATCACAAGCTACCAGGATTTCGCCATTTGGTACACTCCGGGCGTAGCCGCCGCATGCAAGGAAATACAGGCATCCCCTGACAAGTCGTTCGAGCTCACCAACCGGTGGAACTTTGTCGCTGTCGTATCAGACGGCACGCGCGTCCTGGGCCTTGGGGACATCGGGCCGGAAGCGGGACTGCCGGTGATGGAAGGGAAGAGCATTCTGTTCAAGTACCTGGGCGGCGTCGATGCTTTTCCAATCTGTCTGAAGACCAAAGACCCCGAGGAGATAATCAGGACGTGCGAGCTCATCGAGCCGTCTTTCGGCGGAATCAATCTCGAGGACATCGAGAAACCAAAGTGCTTCCGCGTCCTGGAAGAAACACGAAAACGCCTGAAAATACCAGTCTGGCACGACGATCAGCAGGGAACGGCCACGGTTGTTCTGGCCGGGCTGATTAATTCATTCAAGGTGGTCGGGAAGAATCCGAAGAGGAGTCTCATAACGCTGGTGGGGGCGGGATCGTCCAACCTCAGGGCTGCGTATGTCCTGACGAGGTGGGGAGTGAGACCGGGCAACCTGCTCCTGGTCGATACGAAGGGCATCATCTACCCAGGTCGTGAAGATATCCACAAGGAGGACGATCCTTGGAAGTACGAACTGTCTCAAATGACGAATGCAGAAGGCAGGACTGGCGACATCGCTGCGGCTTTCAAGAACAGTGACGCAGTGGTGGCAGCCGCCAAACCTGGACCAGGAGTCATAAAGAAGGAATGGATACAGACGATGAACGACAACGCGATAGTCTTCGCGTGTGCGAATCCTATACCAGAGATATGGCCTTGGGAAGCGAAGGAGGGCGGCGCTCGAATAGTGGCTACGGGCAGAAGCGACTTTCCGAATCAGGTCAACAACAGTCTGGGATTTCCGGGCATATTCCGAGGAGTCCTGGACGTGAGGGCCAAGACGGTGACAGACGACATGTGCGTGGCCGCCGCGGAAGAACTGGCGAGGTTCGCCGAAGCACGGGGAATAAATGCGGACGACATCATGCCGAAAATGGACGAATGGGAGGTCTATCCGCGCGTGGCCGTTGCGTGCGCCCAGAAATCGATCGATCAGGGCGTGGCGAGAATCAAGCCCAGCAGGGATGAACTCTATCAGAGAGCCTCTGCGATAATCAAGGCCGCACGGGAGGCCACGGAGTTGCTGATGAAGGAGGGGCTCATAAAGCCCATGCCTCCCGAGAGCGAGATGCTGAAGTAGAATAGCGGGGATTCGACCCTCCCACTTTACCACCCAGGACAGAGGTTACTTCATAAAGCGCGGCGTCCGAGAGTTCGTTCCAATCAAGCCTGTCCAGAAGGCATGGCGACCGTCAAGCCGTCTGTGACGAGAGCCCCTGAGTAGACTCCAGTGAAGTCGAGTGGCGCGAGGGCGCCCCAACAGGAGGGCGGCCCCTTCTCTTTTGGGCCGTGAGCTGCTGTCCCTAGACCTGCAACGCCCGCAGGACCTTGGCCTCATGGCCGTCGACCTTCACCTTCCTGAACACCTTCTTGATTCTCCCCTTCTTGTCGATCACGAACGTTGACCGTTCTGTTCCCCAGTAGGTCTTGCCGTAGTTGTTCTTCAGCTTCCAGGTGCCGTAGAGCTTGTGAGCCTCCAGCCCCTCGTCGCTCAGAAGAGTGAAGTTCAGCGAGTACTTGCCGATAAACTTCTCGTGGGACGCCAGCGAGTCCTTGCTGACGCCCAGGATGACGGCATCGAGACCTTCGAACTTGGGCAAGTTGTCTCTGAACGAGCACGCCTCCCTCGTGCAGCCAGGCGTGTCGTCTTGGGGATAGAAGTACAGCACGACGCTCTCCCCCTTCAGGGAGCTGAGCCTGACTGGCCTTCCGGTCGACGAGGGGAGCTCGAAATCGGGTGCCATGTCGCCTTCCTTCAGTTCGGAACGCATTCTGCTGCTCATGAGATATCGTCGAACGACCTCCATCAAAAAGCTACTGGACTCGCGCGCTGGCAGTTCCTTGGCGCGCTTCCCTTTAGGATGCCTGCCGGACCGTCGGTTGATTGCTGGGTCTCGCGACTAGCTACAGCTTCCCGCCGGTCACGACGTGCCTTCCTCCGACCGTCAGGTCAGCTCTCCTGATGACCACCATGAACCCGAACCCACCGGCTGTCACCGACCCGGCCACCATCCTGTCCTGTCCGAACAGGTAGTCCATCTTGTGATTGATTCCCACGTTAAGAATGGTCATCCTCCGGTTCTGCTCGGGCACGGCCTTGACGAGTTCCGTGAGCATCGGCATGCTGCCCCTGCTCTTCCACTTGACCAGCCTTCCCTCCCTAAACGTAAGCACTGCGTCCTCGAGCAGGCCCAGCCTTGTCACAGTCTTCGAGACACTCAGCGTCCCCGAGACAGAGGCGGGGTCGACGCTCCTTGATACGAATCCAGGTGGAACGTAAGCCATGTTGTCGCCAGCCTCCACGTCGGCGCGACTCACTACGCCGTCCTCGATCGTCGTCTCTCCCTTGAGTCTGAATTGAAGTCGTGAACCACCGGCTTGGACCACGGCCTCAGAACCGTCCGAGAGGAGCGAAGAGATCCGCTGCCCCGTCTTCGCGATGCCACCGAAATCGACCAGAGCAGCCTTCAGCTGCCGTTCCACCACTTGCTGGACGGTTCTGCCCATCACTCCGGCCATCTCCTCTCCGATGTATCCGAAGGCCAGACGGGCTCCCCTTAGCTTGGCCTTCTCTGCAGCCTCGTACCAGGACCGGTTGTACTTCGTGGATTCTGACATGAGCTGGGGCTTGATCTTCGTCTGGTACGGCGCTAGAAGGGGCCCAGGAATGAACACGTACGCGTCCGTTCCCTCGATCATTCCGTACTCGTTGCGTCCCATCGTTCCGATTCTGTCCTTGGGTGCCCGACTCGCTCCCTCGATGTACGCTTCTTCGTCCTCCAGACTTAGAATGGCCGTGCATCCCATCGTCCTGGCTTCTGCTACCACGTTTCGCGCGAACTCGAGACCGTTGTTCCAGGACTCAACCGTGACAGCCTGTCCCTTCTCAACAGCGAGCGTCTCAGACAGCACCTTCTTTGCAACCCTCCTGTACAGACCGTTCAAGGAAACCATTGTACCTCGACGTCTGGGTGCCTCTTCTTAAGCTGAAACCCTCTTCTGCCGAACGCTTCGCTCAGTAGACGTAGGCGTCGACTCCCCTCTGCGTGATTCTCCGCAGGAACCCCTCCAGCTCCTCCGGAGATTCGAACTCCCTCGAAAGGACTCTCTTGCCGACCGCAGGGGCCTTGCGACCCGTCCTCTCGTAGACCATGACCGTGTACTTGCCTACGAACCTAGTGACGAACGCGAAGCAGAGGTGACCCAGGTACGAGCCGACGACCCTGATCCCCGCGTCGGAGTCCAGGCGTCGTGCCTCTCGCATCAGTCCGGCGAAGGACCCGATCCTCTTCTCGTAGAACAATGCCCGCACTTGCGCCAGATTCCCCTGGCTCAAAAAGGCTAATACCCACGCGCCTCTCAGCGCTCTACTATCTCTTGCCGAGCCGGCTCGTTGTCTTCAACACTCTCACCAGGAAGAAGGAACCCTTCAGGAGTCTGCGCCGCGGACAGGTCGGGATGTTCGCCTGCGGGCCCACGGTCCAAGGCTACATGCACCTGGGTCACGCTCGCACGTACATCTTCTACGACGTCGTCGCGCGGTACCTGACCTACCTTGGGTACAGAGTCCACTTCGTCCTAAACATCACCGACGTGGATGAGCGGATAACGGACGAGGCGCGCAGGAAGGGCGAGGCCCCTCTCGCCCTCGCGAGAGAGTATTCGAGGTACTTCGTCGAAGACATGGCGAAGCTCAAGGCCGATTCCGTCTGCAGGTTCGAGCCGGTCTCGACGCACGTGGGCCAGATGATCGAACAGGTCTCTCTCTTGATCGAGAAGGGACAAGCGTACGTGGTGGGCGGTTGGGTCTATTTCGACGTCTCGACATTCCCGGATTTCGGGAGGCTCTCCCACCAGTCCTCCCGGGAACTCTCCCTCCGGCCCCTCGAGCTCTCCCTTAGGAAGAGGAACTTGCTTGACTTCGCCCTCTGGCGTCCCGAGATCCTGGTCGAGGGAAAGTGGGACAGTCCGTGGGGGAGGGGCTCGCCCGGCTGGCACATCCAAGACATCGCGGTCACGACCTCGCTTCTGGGCCCCCAGTACGACCTGCAAGGTGGCGCCTACGAGCTGATCTATCCCCACCACGAAGCAGAGATCGCGGAGGCCGAGTCACTCACAGGCCTCAGGCCCTTCGTGAGGTACTGGGTCCACACGAGGCTCGTCAACATGAGAGGCGAGAAGATGTCCAAGTCGACCGGGAATGTGGTCACGGTCAGGGACGCCCTGGGTACCTACTCGGCCGATCAGCTCAGGATGTTCTTCCTGGGCCGCCACTACAGAAAGGACATGGACCTCAGGGGAATGGAATCCGCGGCTAGAAGGTTCACGCGTCTAAGAGGAATGGCAGAGAAGGCCCTCCGTGCGGCTGGGGGTGCGTCCGAAGAGAGCGACGAGGAGCTGCTGGGGGACTTCCGCGACGCGATGAACGACGATTTCGACTCCCCGCTCGCCCTGCGGGTCTTAGGCGAAGGCCTCGCGTCTGCGCTCAACACGAGGAGCGCCGTGACGGCGAGACGCAAGCTCGCTTCGGTGCGCACGGCGGGGAAGGTGCTGGGGGTTGACCTGGGGATTGGCTAAGAGCAGGGACCTGGAGCTCAACGAGATCGGTTGGTGGTCCCACTGGGCCGATGTGCGCTGGACCGGAGAAACGTCGTACGTCATGCTTTCCTCCGACTTCGACGAGTACTTTTTCAACAGAGCCGGGTTTGTCGATTGCGCAGGTGGGCCGGACGCCATCCCCAAGATCGAAGCGGAGTTCGAAGTCCTCGAAAGGCCATCCTGCTTTTCGGTCCAGGAAGAGTGCGGGGAGCTCGCGGACGTTCTGGAGTCGCGCGGTTACGCCACGTTCGACGGGATGTCTGTCATGCAACTGGACCGGCCAGATTTCAAGACCGCGTCGGGCCTGAAGGTCTTGTCAGGCCCGGAAGTCGTGACCGCCGAATGGGCTGCCGCGTACTCTCTTTCCTTCTACGGCGGCCTGGGGATGAAGGACCCCGTCTCACTGATCGCGGACCGACTCGGAATGGAACCCTCAGCGACCCTCTTCGTAGCGGAGAGAGACGGGAACACCATGGGCGTTCTTGCTGCGTTCAGGACGCCTGGGTTGCTCGGCGTCTACTGTGTAGGAACTCTTGGGATACACAGGAGCATAGGGATCGCCGGCTCCTTGATTCACGAAGCGAGCAGGATGGCTGCCACCGAGGGTCGTCTGCTCATCCTGCAGACGATAGCCTCTGAAAATGTGGAGGGCTTCTACGCGAAGAGGGGTTTCCACCGACTCTATCAGAAGAAACTCATGAGACGTGAAGCATCCGGCTTGAACACGCGAAGGAGACAGTGAGCCAGAGTTGAGATTGGGCGTAGTCATGAACAGGGACGCTCCGATCGGCTCCTTCCCGTTCAAGGACGTCTTCGGGGGCTTCGAGAAGGTCGCGGCCGTGAAGTCGATCTTCGGAGGCGACACCGGCAGGGTGCTGTCGGCGCTCCAAGTCGACGTCGAGGATGGTCGAGGCTACATGAGGATCAACGCCGAGAAGGGCTCGGTCATAGTCAACACCAAGTATCTGAAGGAAGGGGACGAGACCCATCTCTACCTTGACGTCGTCCACGAGCTCGTCCACATCAGACAGCACATGGAGGGGAAGGAACTTTGGGACAAGCGGTATGCCTACGTCGACAGGCCGACAGAGCTCGAGGCCTACCGGGTCGCCCTGGGTGAGGCTAGAAGAATCGGACTGGGGGAGAGGGAGATAGTCGAGTATCTGAAGGTGAGTTGGGTCACCGACGAGGAATTCGGACGACTCCTAATGGCGCTTGGGGTGAAGGCCTGATGAGGGCCGAAGCCTGAACCGATAAGATGACTTTTCGACGGCATCATCAGGACCGAGATAGCCGACTTGCATACGAGGGTCGCGGAAAGGGGCTGAGCCTACCCACGGGAGAGGCCCTGAAGATCGCTACTCGCTTTCGAATGCACGCTCAGGGGCCGGCGGCGCGCATGGCTTCCTTCAACGCCTCGACCTTCTCCTTCATGAGCGCTATCGCTGCTTCAAGACTCCTGCATCCCGCCTCTTCTTGGGCGAGCGCCGCCTCGAGGTCAGCGATCTTGGTTGGGGCGGTGTTCATATTGCGCGAGATCTGCCCAAGTGGGGAGTAGTCGAGCCTGCGAGGCATTCCGGAGAAGAGTTCGCGCTGCACTTGGTTGATTTCGCTGAGCTTCCTGTCGTCGGTAGCTGCAAGCCAGGAGACCTCCCTCCCCGCCCTTAGGCTCTCGTAGAGCTGATTCTGCAGATTCACGTAGGACTCCCAGTACTTCACCCAAGATTCGTTGAAAGAGGCGAGGATCTCCCCCAGCTTCGCGTCACGGGTTCTCTCTGATTCCAATACGGCAAGAACCTAGGACGACCCACTAATATGGTTTGGAGGAGCGCTCAGGACCGAAGGCTAGGATACGCGCGGCTCGAACTAAGGCTGAATCAGCTGTATGTTCAGGGCCTTCCGATCGTTGTAGCACTCATCGGACCTGTGCCAGTATGAGACTTCGGGCTCCCCGTATTGCCAGCACAACAGTACGTTTCTCCCGTATCTCTCCGCGGGGAAGTCAATCAGACCATAGTCCAAGTTCTTCACCTTAACTCCCAGATCCTCCAGCTCCTCAATCTTCCTGTTCGCGTCTTCGGCCAAGGCGTCCAGCTGCGCGGCCTTTTCGGCGACCTCAGCCGGTCTGAAGCCCAACAGGTTGTACCTCTCTAGTTCGGATTGGAGCGCGATGACGACTTTCTTCCTTTCGATTAGTTCCTTTACTTTCGGTTTGATGTCTGGCAGGAGTTTCGACGCTTCTTGCGGCGTGAAGAGATGCTTGTCTCGGAAGTCGAACGACGTTTTGCGGCTCGCCTGCCTCTTTCTAGAGGCTGCACATAAATTACTCTCGACTGGAAAAGATGCGACCCACCGTCTAATATTGTTTACGAGCTTGGAGCCACTTGTATAACTGCTTAACTTAACGCAAACTAGTTAACAGGAGGCTTCCTACAACAGTTCAAACTAGCGGGAGCGGCGCGCGCGCTCCAGCCTGAATGAAGCCGTCGCCGTTTTCGGTTTCAAGTGACACTCGGCGTCGTTCATGTCTGCTGTTCTATGGGCTTGCCATCGTCATGTCTCGTCGGGGACCCGGAGGCAGGGTCTGTCTGCCTTTTGATTGCATCTGAATGCAAAAAATACCTTGCCTCTATATACTGAGCAGCACCTATTATTGCTTGGAGGATTAAAGATGAATACAAACGAGCAGGCAAAGGCGCTAGAAACACAAGCCAAGTCGGTCAGTCGAATCAGGGACTATCTCAGGCGGATGAAGAAGTTACGCCTCTAGAGATGTCCCGCCAGGACGTTTTGGATATTCTAAGTGATTGATCATGTCAGAAGCTTCGTATGCGACGACGCAGGGAGGACAGCAGGTCCTCATTCTGAGGGAGGGCAGCACTCAGAGCCGAGGAAGGAGAGCGCAGAGCAACAATATTCTGGCAGCCAAGATGATCGCGGGGATGGTGAAGACATCCCTGGGTCCCAGAGGGATGGACAAGATGCTCGTGGATTCCATGGGAGATGTCACAATAACCAATGATGGAGCGACGATGCTGAAGGACATGGACATCCAGCACCCGGCGGGAAAGATGATTATCGAGATCGCAAAGGCGGTGGACGACGAGGTGGGCGACGGAACTACTACATCCGTGGTTCTGGCTGGCGCCCTTCTTGAGCATGCTGAGGAGCTGATAGAGAAAGGCGTCCATCCGATGGTCATTATCAACGGTTACAGCAAAGCCGCGATTCAGGCGCAAAGAATCTTGGACGACATTTCCGTCGACGTGGAGCCCGACGACAGGGCCACCCTGACAAAGGTCGCGAGAACCAGCATGGCCTCGAAGATGGTCTCGAGCGACAGCGCGGCTCTGGGAGCCCTCGTGGTCGACGCTCTCCTCCAGATAGTTGAAAAGACGGCCGAAGGAAAGTTCAGGGTCGACCTCGATGACCTGAAGGTCGAGAAGAAGGTGGGAGGCTCTCTCAGGGGCACCAGCCTCATACGCGGAATCATCCTGGACAAGGAAGTCGTTCACTCAGGGATGCCGAAGAGGATAGAGAAGGCGAAGATAGCGCTGGTCAGCTCGGCCCTCGAGATAAAGAAGACCGAATTCGACGCCAAGATCAACATAAGCAAGCCGGCGCAGATCCAACAGTTCATGGACGAGGAGACGCGCATGCTGAAGAGCATGGTCGACAAGGTCTCGGAATCAGGAGCCAATGTGCTCATCTGCCAGAAGGGGATCGACGACATTGCTCAACACTATCTTGCGAAGGCCGGCATTCTGTCGATAAGAAGGGCGAAGGAGTCTGACATGGTCAAACTGGCAAAGGCCACCGGCGCAAGGATGGTAACCGGTCTTGACGGCCTGACCGAGGCCGACGTAGGTCAGGCGGGTCTGGTCGAAGAAAGGAAGATCGAGGACGACAAGTGGACGTTCATCGAAGGGTGCAAGAATCCGAAGGCTGTGACGATCTTCATCAGAGGTGGAAGCCAAAGAGTGGTCGACGAGGCCGAAAGGTCCATGCACGACGCCATCATGGTCGTCAAGGACGTTCTCGAGAACCCTGGGATCGTTGCCGGCGGCGGCGCGGTCGAGGAGGAACTGTCCTACCGCCTGCTGAAGTGGTCCTCTACCCTGCAAGGGAGGGAGCAGCTCGCCGCGGAGAAGTTCGCTGAAGCCCTGGAGGCCATACCTATCGCGCTGGCAGTCAACGCCGGGTTCAACCCGATCGACATCCAGGTCGAGCTCAGGGAGAAGCACAGCGAAGGCAAAATATGGGTCGGGGTGGACGTCCTCGGAAAGGGCGCCAAAGACATGTTCGAGAAGGACGTGATTGAGCCGGTGAAAGTAAAGGTGCAGGTCGTCAAGTCGGCCACTGAATGCACCTGCATGATCCTACGGATAGATGACGTGGTCGCAAGCGGCAGGAAGGGTCCGTCGATGCCTCCGGGTGGGCCGGGCGGTCCTGGCGGTGCCGGCGGAATGGAAGGCATGGACTGACTAGTCTTCGATAACTACGATTGCATCTGAACGCAAGAAGTACCTTGCATAGCGTGCGCCGCAATTAAGTCCGAGGGGCATTGGGCCCGAAGAGTCGGGGATTTGGACCCGAGGCGTGATGCTGCGACCTACCTGAACTGACAAGTCCCGGCCAGGGCGGCTCCCTCCGACCTAAGTAGTCAGAATGACTTCTATCACAACGTCCTCGGGAATCTCCAATTTCGTGATTTGCCTCAACGTCCTGTCGTCCGGTTCGATGTCGATGATCCTTCTGTGAATCCTCAGCTGCCAGTGGTCGAAGGTGTGGGAACCCTCTCCCGTCGGTGCCTTGCGGGTTGTGACCTTGAGCCTCTTAGTCGGAAGAGGTTGCGGACCCTTTACCCTGACGCCCGTCTTCTCTGCAATCTCCCTGATGTCCTTCGCAACCCTCTCAAGCTGTTCGAGGTTCGCGCTCGTGAGCTTGATTCGGGCGTAGTGTGGCATTATTCTTCGTGGACCGCTTCTTGACTGCATACTTAGGGATATACTTGAATCACCGTACCCTCCCAAACCAGTAGTTGGGAACTGGGTCGCCGCGATAATAGTCGGCACGACTCCTGCCACCTCGATGCTTATCTAAGACGAGAAGCTGTTCGGCATGAATGAATTACACCGAACCATACATCCCGACTCCGGAAGACATCATACCGAAGATGCTCACCTTGGCTTCCGTAAAACCAAACGAGACGCTGTTCGACCTCGGCTCGGGCGACGGCAGGATGGTGATAACAGCGGCTAGAGACTTCCATGCCAGGGTGGTCGGTGTGGAGATTCGGAGGCGCCTCGTGACAGAGTGCCGCAGAAAGGTGAAGGAGATGGGGCTTTCTCATCAGGTCGCGATAAGGCGTTCCAACTTCAAGGAGGTAAGCCTGCGCAAGGCCGACGTCCTTGCCACGTATCTCTCGGACTACACCCTTAACTTACTGGCACCGAAGTTCGCGAAAGAACTGAGACCTGGCGCCAGAATCGTGAACTTTCACTATGAGATCCCAGATTGGACGCCTGCGAGTCGAATAGAGGTCACACCTGCGGGCTGGAAGGAACCTCATTCGATATACTTGTATGTGATGTAAGTTCGCTCTGCAGACTCCTTAGGCCACGCAATCTCTGTCAGCAAGCCAGGATTGACGACGTTTTCGTTTATTTGATAGCCCTGAGGCCTCGCTGTTGGGGGAGAAATGAACCGTCTGGGTCCAGAAGACTACCAGAGCAACAGGCACATCCGGAAGATCCTTCAACTCGCACTTGCCTCGTCCAAGGACATCTTCTATGACCTGGGATGCGGGAAGGGCCAGCTCTGCGTTGTTGCCGTAGCCGAGTTCGGTGTGAAAAGGGCTGTCGGAGTAGAGATGCACAGGGGGCGGGCGGCCAAAGCTGCGAAGCGTGTTCATGAGCTTGGCCTGGCCAATCGGATCGAAATCAGGAACGAGGACTTCATGGAGTCCGACTTGCACGACGCAACAATCGTGTACTCCGGCCTCAGCGAGACCGAAGAGGACATCGCGTATTTCGAGAAAAAAGTGAGGATTGGCTGCAGGATCGTCACCCTCTTCCTCCCATTCGTCGGAGTGTTGCCCGAGGCGGCCGACTATCCCTTCTACCTCATGAAGGTGCCATTCAGGAAGACGGAAGATGTTTCCCTTTGGACCTCGAAGGTGCTCTTCAGGAAAGCCACAGCTGGAGAGCTTTACCGTGAGCTGGACTCCGACAGAGAGTACCGTTACGACAAGCGGGCATTCAAGGAAATGATGAAGGAGAGGTTTCCATAGCCACCCAGTACTGGATGTGGACTGGGACGAACCCTTTTCCGGTCGGAGTACGGATGATGCCTGAACGATGAGTTCCGAATACCGAGGCAGCGTCGGAATCTCGAAAAAGAGGGTCAGGTCCGGCCTGGGCGCCTGCTCGTCAAATCGCCTTCAGTCCAAGATGAGAACCCACGTAGACGCTAACCCCATCGGCCCTGCCTGGATTCTATTGTGGGGGCGCCTACATTAGATGTAAAGTCCCGGCCGAGGCGCCCGCTTGGATGATTACTGAGGATGGGTGCCCAAAACAGTCAAATACATAGCACAGTCCATGGCGAACACGGTCAACCATATACCAAGAAAGAAATCCGACTCAGACGAATCAGGAGAAAACTCTGGAGAACAGATGCCAACAACAGCAACTCAGCAACCAAGCGGCCGAATGCAAAGGTCCTCGCCGTCCAACCACATCTTCGTCGGCCAGAAGCCGGTCATGACCTATGCGATGAGCGCACTCATCCAGCTTACTCAGGCCGGTGAGATCGTGGTAAAGGCAAGGGGAATGGCAATCGGCAGAGCAGTCGACGTGGTAGAAGTCGTCACTAAGAGGCTCGGCAACGGCCAGTTCAAGGTCAAGGACATCGGCATCAACACCGAAGTCGTCGGCGAAGGCCCAGAAATGCGGAACATCTCCTCAATCGAAATAGTCGTCAGCAAGTAAGAACAGCGACACCAGTGGAGCATCAGGTGGTTCGTATTCGCTAGCCCCGACTCTGCCCTTGCAGGGGGCACCGCCCGTGGGCGAGTTTCGAGCTCAGACTACGATGAAGCGAAGAGGATTTCATTGAAGTTCTGTATACAAGGCGTTACTATTGTTTATAATTCGCGAATAAATCCGAAATCGCGATGTACACGCGAAGAGGCGACAGGGGCGAAACCTCGCTCTACGGGTCCAAGAGGGTCCCCAAGGATTCTCCACGCGTCGAAGCCTATGGTTCGATTGACGAGCTGAACAGCATCCTGGGGGTCGCGGTCTCTCTATCGAAAGATGCAAAGACATCCGCTTCGCTCCGGGAAATCCAGAAGATGCTCTTCGTGGCCGGGGCAGACTCCGCTGCTGAATACGGGGGTTCGAGAAAGGTCCCAAGAATCTCCACGTCGGACACACTCAGGCTCGAAAAGATTACTGACGATCTCCTCGGGCGGCTCCCGATGCTCAAGAACTTCATCCTCCCGGGTGGGTCGGTGATGGGTGCGCACCTCCAGCTCAGCAGGGCGGTCTGCAGGCGGGCAGAGCGACGCCTGTTCACGGCTTCGCGGCTCGAGAAGATGAACCCCGAACTGCTTCCGTTCTTCAACAGGCTCTCCACGTACCTCTTCAACCTATCACGCTGGGCCAACAAGAGAGCAGGCAAGAAGGAAGACGTCTGGAGAGGCTGACTAGTCCAGGTCGACTGAGACACTCTTGGAGCCAGCGTAGGACGATATTGCTTACATCTTCTATGCCTTTGCGAGAGTCATTCCGAAGCATCTGCATCGGTCGAGAGGAGCACTGTCCCGGTTCTCTCGCCCGGAACCCGGACTCCGCTGTCAGTGGGCGTCTGCTCTATTCGTGCCTTGTCCTCCCCTTAATGTCCTGGAGGTACACTTCGTATTCGAGCGCCGAGTCCATGTCGACTACTACCGCCCTATTGAGGATTCGCTTTGTGAGGCCGAGAGTCCTGGTCGGGCCCTTCGCCAACCGCTCAGCTATCCTCGTGACCTCGTCCACGAACCTATCGTCGGGGTAGACCCAGTTGACGAGTCCGAGGTTCATGGCCGTGGTCGAGTCGATTGGTTTCCCCAGAAGCCCGATTTCTATCGTCTTCGCTGGCCCGAGTACCCTGGTCAGCCAGAAGCTTATTCCGGAGTCAGGGACCAGCCCGACCCTAACGAAAGCCTCCTGAAAGGTGGCCTTGTCCGACGCGGCCCTTAGGTCGCACGCCAGTGCGAGGCCCAGGCCTAGTCCTGCGGTGGCCCCGTTGACCCCCGCGATGACGGGTTTCTCCATCTTCTTGATTCGTTGCACTATAGGATTGTACTTTCGCATCAGGACCTCGCCTAAGGGTATCGGTTTTCGATTGTCTTGGGCAGCCCTGTTGGTGTCCAGGTCTTCGCCGACGGAGAAGGCGCGTCCCTCGCCGGTCACCACCATGCACCGAGTCTCGGGGCTCCTCTCTCCCTCCTTGAGCGCCTCCAGCAGGTCGCTCCCCATCTGTTCGTTGAAGGCGTTGAGCTTGTCAGGTCTGTTGAGTTTTATCCACTGGACGCCGCTCTTCGACTTTGTCCTGACCGTCTCGAAGTCCAACTACTTGCCCTTGAACTCCGGCTTGCGCTTTTCCATGAACGCCTTCATCCCTTCTGTCTTGTCCTCAGAGGCGAAGAGCAGGTAGAAAACCTCTCTTTCGAAGTCGAGGCCGTCGGCGAGCGCCATGTCGAATGCCTTGTTCACCGCCATCTTGGCCTGCCTCACCGCCACCGGAGACTTCGAGGCGATCTCTGTGGCCACTTTCCTGGCCTCGGTCAGGTATGCCTCCTTCGGGACGACCCGGCTAACCAGGCCGAGGGTCTTTGCTTCTTCCGCCCCGATCATCTTTCCCGTGAGAATCATCTCCATCGCCTTGTACTTCCCGACGGCCCTGGTCAGTCTCTGCGTTCCGCCTCCTCCTGGGATTATCCCAATGTTAATCTCAGGCTGCCCCAACTGCGTCGTCTCCGAGGCCACGAGCACGTCGCAGCTCATGGCCAATTCCAGCCCTCCGCCCAGGACAAAGCCGCTCAGGGCCCCGACGATCGGCTTGGGGAACCTGCCCACCTTGTCCCAAAGAGGGAAGAAGTGCCCTGTCATAGCCATCTGGACCGCAGTCATGGGGGCCATCTCCTTGATGTCGGCACCTGCTGAGAAGGCCTTCTCGCTCCCCGCGATCAAGACGCATCTCACTTCGTCGTTCTTCTCGAATTCGTCAAAGGCGCTAATCAGCTCAGCGACCATCCTCGAGTTCAAGGCGTTCATCGCTTCAGGTCGGTTAATCGTTATGAGCCCCAGCGGGCCCTCGCGCGACACTTTCAGTGCTTGATACTCCATACCTCCCGAGACTCTCCTCGAGTGTAAAAAGACTCGCTCTCCTTCCACTCTCTCGCGCTGGATCCTCTTGATTGAGGATGCCTCCGACACCCGCAGGCGCGGTCCGTCACGTTAAAAGATGGAACAGGGGACTCGCCCGCGATGGGTTCCTGGCACGAGTCGAGGCTCAGGGTAAGATACGAAGAGACCGACGCCATGCAGGTGGTGTACTACTCCAAGGTCTTCGTCTGGATGGAGGTCGGCCGAATCAACCTCCTGAGGGACATCGGTCTTTCATACAAGGACTGGGAGGCGATGGGGGTGGGGATGCCTGTCGTCCACGCCAGTGCAGACTATTGGGCCCCGGCGAGGTTTGACGACGAGATTCTTGTGAAAACGAGAATCGCTAAGCTAGGAAACAGCAGCATCAAGTTCGAGAACGAGATCTACAGGCTCCCAGACATGCGCCTCCTCTGCGCCGGGCACACCATCCAGGCCCTTTCGAAGAAGGGAGGGAAGGCGGTCCCGTTTCCAGAGGAAATCAGGGCGAGGCTTACTTCGTCTTAGTCGAGCTGGGCGAGCCCCATTCGTAGAACCCCTTCCCGCTCTTGCGCCCCAGCATTCCTGCTCGGACCATCTCCCGCAGCAGCGGCGCCGGTCTGTACTTCGAGTCCTGGAACTCTCCCATGAACACCTGGGTGATGTTGAAGGCCGTGTCGAGCCCGATGTAGTCCAGCAGTTGCAGCGGCCCCATGGGCCAGTTGAGCCCTAGCTTGATTGCCTTGTCGATGTCCTCCGGGTCGGCAACCCCCTCCTGGACGAGGAAGACGGCCTCGTTGAGCGCCGGGGCCAGGATCCTGTTCACGATGAACCCAGGTGAATCCTTTTTGCACAGGACCGTCTCCTTTCCCATCTTCGCAGAAACACTTCTCACCAATTCCAGCGTTTCTTCCGAGGTCCTCTTTCCCTTGATTATCTCGACCAGCGGCATCAGCTGTGGCGGGTTGAAGAAGTGCATCCCGCAGACTTTGTCAGGGTGTCTCATTGTCGAGGCTAGCAACGTGATGCTGATCGACGATGTGTTGGAGGCGAACAAGGCGCCTTCATCGGCCAGTTCCGAAACCCGCCTGCACAGGTCAAGCTTGAGCTTGGGGTCTTCGGTCGCGGCTTCGATTATAAGCTGACTCCCCTTGAGCGCCTGTGCGAGGTCGGTCGTCGGATGGATTCTTGCCACCACGGCCTGACCCTGTTCCTTCGAAAGCATACCCTTCTCGACGAACTTGGACACGCTGTCGTTGAGCATCTTCATTCCCTTGTCGACCAGGTCCTGGTTGATGTCGAGAACCGACACCTCATACCCGCCCACCTGCGACGCTACCTGGGCGATTCCGTGGCCCATCAGCCCCGCTCCGAGCACGGCGACCTTGGTGACCCTTGGCTCCATGGGTCCGCTCCTCGTCGTGCTCGTTTTAACCCTTGGCTGCTGTTCGTTCGAAAAGGATCAAGGATGTCAGCCAGCTGAACCCCGCTCTTCTCAGGGTCCCAATCAGGCGAGAGCCCTGAGGAAGGTAGACGATTCGCCTGGCCGCCTTCGGCCCCTGCTTCAGTCCGAAGACATGCTTGACGAGTTTTGTGGGCGCATTTCCTTTGCCAGTGAGAAAGCAGATCTGCCTCCAAGTCTCATTCCCTTCTCCCCCCAGCCTTGCGACGGCGACTGATTCGCCTGCAATCCAGACGGACCCTTCACCGACCAGCTTCTTGATGATGACAGGGTTGAGGGACGCCGCCGTGAATGCGTCCCAAAAGACGCCCGACCCGAGCCTGAATTCCCTCGATTCCCTAATCAGCTTCGTGACCCGCGAAAGGTCGTCCATTCCCGCGAGCCTCACGCCCTCCTGCGGTGCGAACCGGGCTCCCTTCTTGGGTTCGTAGGCGCTGATTCTTGATGATTCCTGGAAGTTTATCCTCGCAATCGACCTGTGCGCGGCCTTGTTCCGCGACCAGCTGGTGAGTCGGAAGACTTTCACTCCCCGGTCCATGGCAGTGCGCATCAGGTTCTCTCCCAGCATGGATGCCAGCCCCCGGCCCCTGAAATCGGGATGGACCCTCGCGCCCTCGAGCCAAGCGGACCCATCCTCGAGGAACTTGACCCTGCTCATGCCTACCGGGACTCCGTCCACCTCCACGACGAACAACCTTCCAGTTTCGTCCTTCAACCATCCGTCCCAGATTCGAGGAATGTAGTCGTGTCCCCCCCAGACGTCCTTGATGAAACTCATGAGCTGGCCTTTGTCGGCCGGTTTCGCGAGTCTGACCCTGGTATTCATCCGACCTGACTCGCCTGTCCTGCTGTAATAACGCTTCGTCGAATACTCGAACCGATAGGAACGAGGATACTTCGGGCTGGTGCAGACAGGCCCACTCTCTCTGCCCTTCACGATTCACAGCTTATGAAGGGGGCGGGTCGTCCGTAGGGGCTGGATGTGCCGGGGTGGCAGAGTGGTTAATGCGCGGGCCTTGAGATGCTACTGGAAAGCCCGTGACCTTCGGGTCGCGTGGGTTCGAATCCTACCCCCGGCGCTCTCTCCGCTGGCGTGAAGCCAGTTTGCTCAGAGCCTGCCGGTTGGAGTTGTCCAGACGCCTGCGCACGAGCCCACGAATGCTCTCTTCTCCATCGTGCTACTCGAGCGACAGCGACAAGTCAGGCATCTTTCTCAATCATGAGAATTGACCTCACGCGTATAAATGAAACACGCCTCACCATTGGCGAATCGGATTGCAAGGAACGATCCCCAAGAGGAAGATTGTCGATTCAAGGGGCACGTGGTGCCCTCCCACGCCACTGACAGACCTGTTCAAGGCGTGGCGTGAAGCGAGCGTTGGGGACGAGATTGAGCTGTGGGCTACGGAGCTCGGCATAGACGCTGATGTGGAGGCCTGGACCCTGAAAAGCGGGAACCAGCTGGTCGAAGTCAGACGAGAGGGCGACTGCACCAAGATGGTTGTGAGGGTCACTCGAATGGGAAAGCGAGCCCTGGAGGCAGCAGCCTCCAAGAAGAGTATGAATGAGCCCGACGAGGTGAAGGATACGCCTGGCGGCAGGCTGCAGCTGATCACGGTCGGGGATTTCACCATAGGCCTCCGCACCCTTCAACCTGGTTGGAGGTGGTCGACCTCAATGAAGCAGATAGCGAAGACCGAAACCTGCCAGGTGCGTCACATCGGGTATGTGGTCTCTGGCCGAATGGGCTTTGCGATGGTCGACGGAGCGAAGCTCGAGGTCGGACCGGGTGATGGTTTTGACGTACACGCTGGCCACGATGCATGGACGATCGGCAAGGATCCATTCGTCTTTATCGACTTGATAACCGCCGCCGAGGCCGGCGGATAGACAGACAGCTCTTCTACGGCCTGATGATCCTTTCGGCATTGGCCGCGCCTATGCATTGTGAAGACTCGTCGCATGTCCACAGATGTTGGTAGGATGGCGCCCGGCTAGACTCTTAAGTGCCCAAGACCGGGTATCTCCCGCGGACGCATTGAGGAGGATCAGAGATCTGGCCAAGGTCTTCAGGGCTCAGTCAGTATCTCCGGTTGCCATCATCGAGGAGACCCTGCGCCGGATTGAGAAACTCAACCCAAGAATCAACTGCTACATCACTGTCCTCAGGGATTCTGCGCTCTCGGAGGCGGAGCGATCTGAGAAGAGATTCAAGGAGAGGACGCCCTGCGGGCCCCTCGACGGCATCCCCATTGCTGTCAAAGACGTCTTCTATATTCAGGGGGTCAAGTGCACCGCTGGCTCGAAGATTCTAGCCAGCAACATCGCCCCGTACGATTCAAGCGCAGTGCGGAAGCTCAGGGCCGCAGGTGCTGTGCTGGTGGGGACGACCAACCTCCACGAGTTCGCTGCTGGAGTGACGAACGTCAATCCTCACTACGGGCCCGTCAGGAACCCGTGGGACGAGAGGCGGATGTCGGGTGGTTCGAGCGGGGGCTCGGCGACTGCCGTCGCTTCCGGGATGGCTGTTGGGGCGATCGGGACTGACACTGCGGGTTCGGTCAGGATTCCGGCCTCTCTCTGCGGGGTCCTCGGTCTGAAGCCCACCTATGGGCGCATCAGCAGGCTCGGGGTCGTGCCGCTCGCTTCATCATTCGACACTGTCGGAACTCTGACTTCATGTGCTTGGGATTCGGCTGCCCTATTGCAGGTACTCGCAGGGCACAGCGTAGATGATCTGACTACCTCGGCGACGGAGGTCCCTGACTACACGTCAGGGATGGAAACCCCATTCGAGCATGCCAGGGTCGGCATTCCGAAGCTCTTCTTCCATGATTCGAACGATTCATCCGTGGAAGAGGTCTTCGACCGGTTCATTGGCAAGGCCGAGTCGCTGGGCTGCACAGTGAAGGAAGCCGACTTTGACGGCATTCAGGAGGCCCATGATTCGTGGTTCCCAATCAGAAAGGCAGAGGCCACCGCATTTCATCTGAAATGGCTCGAGAGCTCGCCCGGTCTTTACGGCGAAGATGTCAGGAAGGGCCTCGAGCTGGGAAGACAGGTGACGGCCGTCGAATACGTGAACGCCCAAAACGCGAGGCCCCTTCTGATGGAGAGGTTCGCCTCTTCGATGAGGGACTACGACGTGATGGCCGTGCCAACCACATCGATCCCGGCACCGACCATCGGACAGACTTCGGTTGAGATCAGCGGAGAGCAGATTGATGTCTACTCCGCCCTTAACAGGCTGACGCTTCCGTTCAACGTCGTCGGCTTCCCCGCAATCAGCGTCCCTGGGGGGTTTTCTTCGGGACTCCCAGTCGGAATCCAGCTAGTGGCACGACCCTTTGAAGAGGCCGGGCTCCTAAGGTTCGCGGATGTGTTTGAGAGAAAGTACGGTCCCTACCCCGACCCGCCTCTTATGGCTTGACGGGTTCCACCTGCGAGGTATTAATAATCAGGCCCCATAAAGGCGAGGTGTGAGGAATCCGAGGCTAGGCTGGGGTGTGGGGATAGTTGTTGCAATTCTCTTGTCAGCCGCTGCTTATTCGTTCGGTCTCGTCGGCCCTGACTACACGGTTTCCCTCGCATTACTCCTCGTGGGCCTGTGGACAATAGTCTGTGCTTTGTTCCTCGTCGGGCCCAAGGACAAGTGGTACTACAGCGGGTGGGGCGTCGTCCTCGCATTCCTGTCTCTGTTTGCGTATCTGCCGGCTGGATACACGATTGGTATAGTACTGATTGCAATCGTGGCGTTGATACTGCTTTACGTCTACGTCGGACAGTCCAGCAAGATGATTACTGCGGCGAGGACTCCGCCCACCCCTGCGGGCGGGACGCCCGCAGCGACCGCTATCTGACCTGTTCGTAGTCGTCGAGAAGGGGCTCGCCGCTCCGGATCGTCCATCTTGTCCTGCCCGGGAACTCTATCCCTTCGTATGGAGACCAACCGCACTTGCTCCGGACATCCTCGGCTCTGACCACTTCGGGCGACCAGATGTCAAGTATTGAGAAGTCGGCCCTCGCTCCCACCTTGATTTGTCCCCTGTCCTTCAGACCGATGAACGAGGCGGGGTTCGAGCAGGCCACCCGTGCCATGACTGTCGGGTCGACATCTCCTTTCCTGATCAGCCACGACACCACATGCCCATAGTCATCGAGACCTGGGACGCCGCTCGACCCATCGGAAAGCTTCTCCTCTCGAAGATGCGGGGCGTGGTCCGTGACCAAGAAGGACACCCTGCCGTCCCTGAGCCCCTCCAGGAGTGCCCTCCTGTCCTTCTCAGGCCTCAGTGGCGGATTCGTCCTGAGCAGTGGGTTCTCGAGTATTTTGCTCCGGTCGAAATAGAGGTGGTGCAGCGTAGCTTCGCATTGCAGGTGTGCGCCTCCGGATCTTGCAGAGCTCACGATGGAAAGCGTCTCCTCGGTTGAGGCGTGGCAGACGTTCGCGCGCAGTTTCGGGGCTGTCCTCAGGGCGACAGCGACCCTCCTCACGGACTCCACCTCGGCCTCGGGGGGCCTCATATCGCAATGGACGTCGGGCCGCTTCTCCTGGGCGAGGTCCCTGGTCCTCTCGTCGATGATCCCTTGATCCTCGCAGTGGAGGCTTGCCGGTCTTCCGGTGCGGGCGATGAGGCCGAACGCCTTTTCCAACTCGGATGGCGGGAACGTCAGATTTCCGGTCGTCTTCGCTAAGTACAGCTTGTATCCTGCGACCAGGCTCGAGATTCTCAGGAGTTCGTTCAGCCCCTTGTAGACGACTCCTCCGTAGAATCTTACGTCGACCAGCGCCTTCTTGCTCGCAAGTCTCGCCTTCTCCCGAAGGACAGCTGGGTTTGTCGCGGGTTCAGGGTTGTTGGGCATGTCCGCGACTGTCGTTACGCCGCCGTGTACTGCCGCTTCGCTCCCAGTCCTGAAGTCTTCCTTCTGCTCCCATCCTGGCTCGCGCATGTGTACGTGGATGTCGATGAATCCAGGAAAGATCAGTGCACGCCCCGCCTTGATAATCCTCGTCCCAGCAAGTCCTTGTCTCTTCATCTCCGCAATTCTCCCATCGCTGATACCGATCTCCATTTCCCGCACGCCAGCAGGGCTCACGACCTTCCCTGCGACCACGAGGTCGTGCTTCATGCGGGCTACGTCCTTACATGGTCAGGCACGCTGTCGAAATCGAACAGGGTGTCGCAATAAAAGCACTGCAGCACCCGGTCGCGTTTCAGAGTGATGAACTTGGGGACCACCGGCTCTCTTTGTGCATTCGTGATGCACAGGACTTCAGGGCACTTGATCCTGCCCTCGATTACGTCAGGGACCTTCGGATGGTACTTCGAGACCTTCCATTCGTTCACGTAGTTGACGGTTATCGATGGGAAGACGAGAGAGAGGATGTCAGCGTCCTTCTCGTCAACATGCCACTTGTCGATCTTGACTATGTCCTTCCTCCCGAGGGTCTTGCTGTTCACGTTCTGAAGAATCGCTACCGAGATGCCCGTCTGCGTCTTGGCCAGCCTGTCCAGCCGGAGGACCTTTGCCACGGTTTCCGCCTTCCAGTCGGGTATGTGGTCTATGACCGTCCCCTCCTCGATCTTCCTGACGAGCATCCGCTCCTCCCTCTCCTTCTCGCTCATCTAGCGTCCGCCTCCTAAGACCAGGCTCATCAGGACCATCCTTAGGGGGAGTCCAGTCGCGGCCTGCACGAAATAGTCGGCAAAATTGGTCGCGTCCAGCTCCGTAGCGAGTTCGTCGACCCTGGGCAGCGGGTGCAGGACTTTTAGAGACGGTTTCGCCTCTTTCAGTGTTTCCAGGTTGACCTGGTACATCCCCTTCACCTTTTCAAACTCTGTCGGGTCTGGAATCCTCTCCTTCTGGATTCTGGTCACGTAGAGCACGTCAAGCTCGCCGACCACATTCTTCAGGTCCTTCTCGGACCTAGAGATGATTCCTCTTTGCTTGAGGAAGTGCTGCACCTCAGGACGCATCTGGAGCGCATCAGGCGCTATGAAGGTCATCTCGACGTCGTAATTCGATAGTCCGTAGGCCAGCGATGATGCGGTTCTCCCGTACTTCAAATCTCCCAGGATTCCCACCTTGAGACCGTCCAACTTACCGAATGCCTTCCTTATCGCGAAAAGGTCAATCATGGCCTGGGTTGGGTGCTCGCGACTGCCATCCCCAGCGTTGATTATGGGTTTGTCGGTGGTCTCGGCGGCATATCTCGCCGCACCCGGCATGGGATGCCGTATCACGAAGCAGTCTGTGCCGTACCCCTCAAACATGCGAATGGTGTCGTGAAGCGTCTCTCCCTTCGAGACTGACGACCCGGCGGGACTCGCGAAACCGGTGACCTGCATGCCCAGGGTAGAGGCGGCTATCTGGAAACTCGAGTAGGTCCTCGTGGACGGCTCGAAGAAGAGCAGGGCGACCAAGTCTCCCTTCAAAAGACCATCAAGGCTGTTGGGGCTCTTCTCGAGGTCTTCGACGGAGTGGAAGAGACGCTCGAGCTGATCTCGTTTGTAGTCCCTGATGCTCAGGATGTCCCTTCCGAGGAAATCGCTGTCCTTGCCCATCTGGGCAACCACTTCTATTCGGAGTCTTTTGACTCTTCGTCTATCGGTTTCAAGCCAGATTCTATGCACGTCTTCGTACCGGGCCCCACCGGATTCGAACCATCCCAGCCCGGGTTGGGCGAATAGTCTCAACCTGAAATGGATTCGAACCCAAACAGGTCTGAATCCTAGCCGGGCTATTCACAGAATAAGAACCTACGTGGACGCTAACCCCACTGGGCCCGCTAGGTTTCTCCCCTCCCATCCTTGCGCTTGGCCACGCGCCATTCCAGACTTAAGAATCAGAGAGCACCGACCGAGGGTGTATTGAGGCTCGTGATTAGAAACGCCTCCCTTAGGGGCGTGAGCAAGACGCGGGATATAGCCATAGATGGCGGAAAGATTACTCTCGTCGCCAGCAGGGTGAGAAGTGGCGCAGACCAAGAAATTGACGCAGAAGGTAGGCTTGTCACTCCAGGCTTCGTTAACATCCATTGTCATCTTGATAAGTGCCTGACGCATGCTTGGATGAAGACGGAACAGGGAGTGAATGCCGGTAGCCCCGACGTCATCCCCTTGGCAACGGGTGTGAAGAGGAATTTCACCAAGACCGACATCGTGAGTAGGGCCAGCGCCGCAGTAGAGAGTTCTATCCTCTTCGGAGCCACGGCAATCAGAGCGTTCGCTGACGTTGACTCAACAGGGGGCCTACTGGCAGTGAAGAGCCTGATTGAGGTAAAGAAACGGTTCTCGCGGGCCGTAGACATTCAGATCGTGGCATTTCCCCAAGAAGGCATCGTCAGAGAACAGGGAACAGACGAGCTCTTGCACAAGGCGCTGGAGCTGGGCGCAGACGTTGTGGGGGGCATTCCGTGGTATGAAAGAAACACCGACGACGCGAGGAGGCATACCGACATAGTCTTTGACCTCGCAAAGGAGTATGGAAAGAAGATTCACGTGCTGGTCGACGACACTTCTGACCCGGAGGCGCGGAACGTTTTGTACCTCCTGCAGAAGACAATCAAAGAAGGTTACCAGGGGAAGGTAGCCGCGAGCCACTGCAGGGGGGCACTGGACTCTCCTGACGAGGAGTACGCCAGGAGAATTGTTCGACTGGCGAGGCAGGCGGGCGTGACGGTGGTGGAGAACGCTCATGTCAGCCTTTTCATGTACGGAAGGACTGATTCCCACCCGGTACGGCGAGGCGTCACCCGAATCCATGAGTTTCTCAAGGGTGGCGTCAACATAGCCATTGGGCAGGACGACATCGACGACCCGTACTATCCTTTCGGAAGGGGAGACATGCTGGAGCTTGCGTTTGTGATGGCCCATGCCGCCCACCTCTCTTCATCCGAGGAGCTGGACGCGGCCTTTGACATGATAACCTACAACGGGGCAAAGGGGATGGGCATCGAAGGATACGGGGTCAAACTGGGGGACAGAGCCGACCTAGTCGTCCTTGATGCGATGAGTGTCCACGAAGCGCTGCGCCTGCAGGCACCTAGACTCTATGTCGTCAAGGGCGGGAGGATGGTGGCCAGAACGAAAGTGGAACAGAGGCTAACTATCTAGGACCTATGTGATTCTTTCTTCGGTGCCAATTCCAACGAAATACCCGAACAAGTAGAGGGCAACAGTCGCGCGATGTTGCCACGGCGAAGAGACGTCCCGGGCTCTTGTGGTTTGACAAACCCCTTTATCCGTCAGGAGGGCTCTTCCGCCGATGGCCGCCGACGACAACTCGGTTGAGGTAATCAGGGAACATATCAGGAAACGGAACGAGGCTAGGGACGAGAAGTTCCTCTTCGGAGCGGAAAGGGTCGACCTGAAGAGAGTCAGCAACCTGAAGTTCGAAGCGCGAAAGCGCCGATTCACCTTCTACATTGACGAGCCCCCCGACAGGGGAGGGACTGACCAGGGCCCGAACCCGCTTGCCTACTTCATCGCTGGAGCCGCATCCTGCCTGATGAACCAATACGCGGTCCTGGCGATATCTACGGACCTCCCTATTGACGACATGGAACTGACCGCCAGAGGCCACTTCGACAGGAGGATTGGCGGCGCCTTCGAGGAGGTCGTTTACGACCTGAGGTTGAAGAGCATCGCTTCCAGGGAAGCAATCCTTCACCTCTCAAAGGAAGCCGAGAAGATGTGCTACGCACACGCCACCCTGAAGAGGGCCGGAGTTAAAGTGCAGACCAATCTCTTCCTCAACGGGACCCAAATATCCTGAGCTAGCGCCTCTTCCCTGCCCTCGTCCCATCCCGCTCCATGTCCCAATCGTGACCTCTCGACCTGCTCGCTTAAGGAAGTCAAGGGCGTTCGAGCGACGGAGGAGGCGAAGGCGGGCCCAGTGGGGCCCGCTACTACTGAAGCGAGGGTGAGTGATAGCCCCTAAGCATGAGCAACCCCTGGCCGGACTACAATCCGGTTCACGGTCTTAGGACCCTGTCATCCCCTGACCCCTCTCAGCCTAATGGGTATCGTCTATCTCAGCGGTGCCCCGCAATTCGAACACTTGCCAAGGCTCTCGTCGCTCAACACGCGAGCGCGCGCTAGTGAGGAGTCCCGAAGGAGCGGTCCCCTGCGTCCCCAAGGCCAGGAACTATGTAACCATGAAGGTCCAACTTGGCGTCTATGGCGCAGGTGTAGAACTCGGCACGCGGGAACTCCTTTGCAACATAGTTGATGCCGCGTCGGGTGGATATCACCGAAAAGAATGCTACCCTCTTTGGCTTCCTGCCCGTAAGCACGTGCTTCGCCACCTCCCGCAGGGTGTGGCCTGTAGCCAGCATCGGGTCGGCCATTATCACCACGTCATCGGCCTGGATGTCCGGAATCTTCGCGTACTTCACGTCTATCTTGAAAGCCGGGGGCTTCCCCCTCCAGGCGCTGATGACGCCTGTCCGGGCCATTGGGATGCTCTTGTACATTCCTTCGACGAATGGGATGGCCGCCCTCAGGATGAGGATGATGATTATCTTGTCGTTCCCCATGACCCTCCGCCCCCTCGCCCGCCCCAGGGGCGTCTCGACGTCGACCTCCTCCGTCTCCATCGTCCTCAGGAACTCGTAAGCCATCAGCCTCCCCAGCCTGTAGACGGCCTTCCGGAAAGCGACCTGGTTGGAGCGCCGGTCGCGGACGAGGGTGAGCTGCTCCTGCACCATCGGGTGGTCCACGACGGTAACCTTGGGATTCATCGCTGCCCACGCGTCCCGGCTACGCTATTTATCGATGAGCCCTCGCGCGCCGGGCTGTCTTGGAATGAGCCCAGTCTAGCGCGCGCGAGCGCGCAGAGGAGACGTCGCTGAGAGTCGGAAGGAGCGATTCGACCGACTAGCGCTGGATCGGAATCCCATCGACCCAGAGCTTCTTTCCTCCCCTGAGCACCTCCCTTTTCCAGATTGGGACAGATGTCTTTATGCGGTCGATCGCGAACCTTGCGGCCTCGAAAGCCTCAGCACGGTGCTCCGAGGACACTGCGACCGCGACGCTGACCTCGCCCACGCGCAGCCTCCCTTCCCTGTGTATCATTGTCATCTTTTTCACCCGCCATCGCGCCCTGACTTCCTTCTCCACTTCAGCCAGGCGCTTCTCAGCCATCTCCTGGTAGGCCTCGTACTCGAGCCCTATTACGGCTCTTCCTTCGCTTCGGTTCCTCACAGTTCCGAGGAAGAGGACGACCCCCCCGGCTGAGTTGTCATGAACTGATTCGAGCACTCTTGCAGGAATAATCCTCTTCTGGGTGACGCAGGACCGCAGGGGGCGCATCGCGCTTAGCCTCCGACGATTGGGGGGATGAGCGCAACCCTGTCGCCGTCCCTCACAATCTCTTCGTCTGAGGCCACTTCCTCGTTGACGGCCACGCGCATGCCTGCCCGCAGCTTTCTGAGAGGAGGATGGAGTTCGATTGCCTTCTCTACAACGAGGCGGACGTTCGGAGTCCCGTCGAGGGTGATTTCTTCGGACCGTACTCCGGCGGCCTTGCGTGTCTGAGCGAAGTAGAGGATTCTAAAGCGTGCCATTGACCCTAACCCCCGATGGAGTTCATGTTCCGGGGCTTCTCCCACGTCTCCTTCACCCGAGGCATGTATCCCACCCCGTCCGGCTTCCGCCAGACTGCGTCTCGGATGAAGGTCTCGAGTTCAGAATCTGAACCGCCGTTTCTCGTGATGTGCTTCAGGTCGTGGTATTCAGTGTCGAAAAGACAAGAGAGCAGCTTCCCGTCTGCCGTGAGTCGGATCCTGTCGCAGTCGTCGCAGAACGGCTGGGTCATCGGGGTAATCACGCCCACCTCACCCTTCCCATCTTCGAAACCCCACAGTGATGCGGTTTCCCCGGTCTCCCTGCCTTTTGGAACCATGTGGAACTCCGCCGAGAGCCTCTCGATTATCTCCTTCCCGCTTACCATCGCGTCAGGACTCCAAATCCCAAGACCGTCGAGGGGCATGAACTCTATGAACCGGATTGAAATCCCTCTTTCTCTGGCAAACTCGACGAGGTCGCAGATTTCGTCGTCGTTGTAGCCTCGAAGCGCGACGCTGTTGAGCTTGAGGGGGCGGAGGCCGACTCGCGCTGCCTCGTCAATCCCGTCCAGGACTCGAGGCAGGGCGTCAATGCCGGAGACTTTGGTGAAGCGGTCCCTTCTCAGGCTGTGAAGGCTAATGGAAACGCCCCTCAGTCCGGCCCTCTTCAAGTCTGCAGCCTTCTCGGACAAGAACCAGCCGTTTGTAGTCATGTCAACTGATTCAAGTCCCTGCATCCCGCAGAGTCGTCCGACCAGGTCTTCCACTCCCCTTCTGAGAAGGGGTTCTCCCCCGGTGACCCTGACCCGGCTAATGCCTAAGGATACCAGGATCCTGGCGACACGTTCAATCTCTGCGAAGGTGAGGATATCCTGTGCAGGGAGCCAACTGATCGAACCCTTCTCCGGCATGCAGAAGAGACACGCGAAGTTGCATCTGTCTGTTACTGAAATCCTCAGCTTCCCGGCGGTTCTCCCTTTCTTGTCCATTAGCCTGCTTGACTGGAGCAGTGTCGAAGGCTCCGCTTCCATTCGTCTAAAACCTGTGTCGCTGGCAATAAAAGCTTCTGTCGGCCAGTGTGGTAAGCCAAAGTCATCCCGGCTCACGATGACGCTCATGGCTTTCCGTCAGGCTGATGTTCCGCAAAAGCCTGTTTCATTCAGGACGGCCGCCGCGTCCCGCGCGCGCGAGCTCGTTCCTCCATCACTCGAATGATGTGAATCTCTTGTAATGCGAATTCACTGTCGTCTTGTCGTCCCGTTGCTTATCACATAGAGATGCTCAGCTAGTCTTCCATCCATCTCATCATGGGTTGAAAAAATCAGATCCATACCTTCCGCGCTAACGAGTTTCCTGTAGGAGGCTATGAAATCATCTCTTTCATGAAGAATCGAGAAGGCTTCATCCACCAAGATCATCTTCGGCGAGGCAAGGAGCGCCGTGGCAAGTGCCACTCTCGTTCGCATGCCAAGGCTCAAGCTTCTGACGGAGCCACCGAAATCAATCCCCAGCTCGGCCTTGACCTTCGAGACCTTCCCTTCCTCTGGTTTAATCCTCTTCAGCCTCGCACCCCAAGTGATATGAGAATCCACATCAAGATGAGGAAAAAAGGAGTTGGACGTGACCATAATCGTCCCTCTCTTCTCGGCTGGCAGCCGGGTGACATCAACCCCGTCTATCCTGATGTGCCCATCATCAACCGGAAGCAGTCCCGCTATGGCTCTGAGTAGCGAGGTCTTTCCTGAACCGTTCCGTCCGGCCAAGCAGATGAATCCACTGTCCTCAAGCTCTGCCGAAAGTGAGAATTGGTCCAATTGTTTTCTCACCTTGGCCTCTATCAAACTCTCGTCATCTCCTCCGGATGAGATGTCCAACCAAAGTAATTGGCAGAGCTACAAGAATCATCGCCGCCGACGCCGTCACTGCCGCGTTCAACCCCCCGGGAATGGCACCACTGAAGAGCTGAAAGATCGTCACTGAGGCAGGACTTACTCCGTAGAAAGGATACTGCAGCACATAATAGGCTATGATCGAAATTGAACCGAATTCTCCCAGTGCCCTGCTCATTGCAATCAGCGAAGCGCTCGCCACTCCCTTCAGAGAGTCTGGCAGCACAACTGAGAACAGAGTTCTAATTCGTGAGGCTCCCATCCCCATCGCGAACTCCTCGGCCGATGGGTCCCTCGACTCGAAGTATGGTTGCATTGATTTGACATAGATCGGCGCAGACATGATGACGAGCGCGACCACCAGTCCCAGGATTGTGTTGAAGAAATTGATGCCGAAGAACAGCAAGAATCTGCCCGTCGGCGTGAGTGGGCTGTCCAGAATCAGCAGTGCTACACCGATGATAGGATGAGGAATACCGACCGGTATGTCGACGAGAGCCTCGGCAAACGGATCTTTACCCCTAGCCAAGTAGTACGCAAGAGGGGTGAACATGGCAATGTCGACTATCGCGGCCAATCCGGATGAGAACAGCGAGAGCTCTATCGACCGAAAAACACCGAGAGTGTAACCTTCGGGCGTTCGAAAGGGGCCCAGACCATAGTAGAGCAGGATGACTATTGGGACAAGAAGGAGAAACACCGTGGTGAGAGCGACGGCTCTGAGCCAGTTCATGTTGTGCAGACTATGGTAGAGCCCCGGCTTCGGCTATCAGACCTTGTGAGACGAGCGCCTGGATGGGTGTTGGAGGCGGTACATTGTTGTACAGCATAGCGGTTGCGAACGGCACCAGTCCGTACGTAGAAAGACTCTTTGCGTTGTGAACCACGTATTGGACGAACTCAAGAGCCTCGACGGTGTCAACCGCGCTCAGAGGAATAGTGATGCACAGAACGATCGCTGCGCCTTTTGTCGCACCTGCCGAGTCCTCGTACGAGAACTTGGAATAGAACGAACTCAAGTTCGAACTCCCGAGGTTGACGTGGCTGTCTAGCGTGAGGAAACTAAGTTTGTCAGTTACCGCGGCGGACTTATAGATGAAGAGGAACTGGATTTGACCCGCCTGAAGCGGAGCGACAAGCGCCGCGGCATTCGTGCCGGTCACGTTGCCCTTGTCCTGGAGCAACGGACTAACATAGGCCTGCTGGTTACCCCCGGAGCATAGATATCCGGCAGCCTCTAAGACGAGCCAGCCTCGGAGACCGGCAGGGTCGGAGACGGGGTTCGAGATTCCTATCTTAACGCTGTCAGAGGTTAGAGAAGTATAGAAGCTATTCCAATCAGCTGTGGCGTTCGACTTCTCTGCTGTGTTGGCCAAGTTGATGACGCCGGTGGCCGCGGACGTCTGCGTGGAATTCGAATAGGCCAGGACCATCTGGTCCGAGGCGAACCCTACTGCCCAATTCGAGGAGAGGTTCTTCAGGTATGTAGGTGAGGTCGCAGAAAGTGCCACGGAAATAAAGACGTCATCCGGCGCGCCAGCTGCAATCTGGTTTGCGTCTGCGAACGAACCTCCAGACTTCACGGGCGCGACCGGTACGCCCGTGCTCTGAGAGAAGCCACTAAGAAGTGCGGTAGCTTCAACAGCGTAAGCATCTGCAGAGTATGAGAGCAGGGGAGCCAGAGCCACGGAGGTACTAACCATGGTGGACGTAGAAACCGAGATGGATGTAGATGTTGCCGTTTTTGTCGATGTCACCGTTGTCGTTCTGCCTGACATCGTCGAGACTGCGTAGGCCGCGACGCCTACCGCAATGACTACAATCACTATTGCCGCGATTACGGCGGTCGAGACTCCTCTTCTTGCTACCTTCACGAGCGTCATGTATCCCCTTGCATAACGCTATAAATCCATTGCGAAAGCCAAGGTTTAAGTCTCGAATGAGCATTGCGGAGAGGGGTTCGGTAGGACTTGCAGCACGATGCGAAGCTGAAGCCGGTTCCACATCTTTCCCTGGAGGACAAGAAGCAAACCGTCCTGGAGGAAGTCGACGCAAGGCTACTCCGGAGGATCTCCGAGACCAACTCCCTTACAGAAGCGGCCAGAGTCTTGGGTATCTCCTACAGGAACGCCTGGGACAGAATCAAGAGACTGGAATCGCGTTCCGGTAAGAAGATACTTGAGTCAAAGGCTGGAGGAGCGACTGGCGGGAGTTCAAGACTTACTCCGGACGGAATGACTTTGTTCAGGGAATTCAGGAGTGTCCGAAAGTACCTATTCAATGCACTGGACGACAGAGATTCCGCGGGCAATGTGGGCTACAAGCTGAGCGCCAGAAACCGGGTCAGAGCGAAGATTACAACAATAAAGAAGGGTGACGTTATTGCCATGATTAAGATGGCCGCAACGGACCCGGTCGCGCTCACTTCCATAATTTCCAACGAGGCGGTTGAGGATCTGGGATTGCAGGAAGGCGATGAGGTTCAGGCGATAATCAAGGCGACCGAAGTTATGATAGCAAAAGCGATTCCATTGTCCCGTGACAAGAAGACGAAGACTGAGAAGTAAATTCGGATGCCCGCCATCCCTCATAGTTTCGAAGAAGGAAACAGACGACTTCGCGTGCGCTCTCTCCACATCTTCCTCAGACCTTATCGTCCCGATGTAGGTGGCACCCCCAGGATTCGGAGACTGCTGAATGCGCCCACCGAGCTAGGCGACCCCGGTAGGCTGCCCCCTTACAACCGTGGCTCAAGTCTTCAATCGCCGGCCGGAAGACTGCTTCCCCAAGGATCTCCCTGGGGTAAGATTTTTATATTTTCGAGCGCCGTAATCGAATCTTGACCGGAGAGAACTCAGTGGGACGGCCAGTTCCACCCGCTGACACTGTTCTGAAGGTTACGGGGACCGCGCTCTATACCTACGACTGGGAGTTGCCAGGCACCCTGCACGCAAAGCTTGCCACCAGCACAATGCCACACGCGAAGATTGTAAGCATCAACATCGGAAAGGCGAAGGAAGTCCCAGGGGTGGTGGCGGTGCTTACTGGCAGGGACATGCCGTTCAGGGTCGGAATGTACGCAGGCGACAGGGACCTCCTTGCTGTGGACAAGGTCAGGTGGGTCGGGCACCCCGTTGCCATAGTCGTCGCCGAGACCCTCGAAGCAGCCGAAAGGGCGTCAGAGCTGGTAGACGTAGAATACGAGCAGCTTCCTGTGGTCCTCGACCCGTTGGAGGCACTCAAGCCGGACGCCCCTCTTCTGCACGAGAACATGCAGGAGTACAACCACGCGCCGGCGTTCTACCCGATCCCGGGGACAAACATAGCCAACAGGTTCAGGCTGGTCCACGGCGATGCCGAGAAGGCTCTCGGGGAGGCCGAAGAGATAATCGAAGATGAATTCAGGGTCTCTCACGTGAGCCACGCCTACCTGGAGACCCAATGCGTGGTGGCCCAGTTCATGAGGGACGGAGCGTTGGAGATATGGACGAGCTGCCAATCTCCTTTCGTAGTGAGACAGATAATCTCGGAGTCTCTGAAGATTCCGTACAACAAGGTCGTCGTCCGGACCCCCTTCGTCGGGGGAGGTTTCGGCGGCAAGGCTGGGCTAGGATGGGAGGCGCTGGTGGCCATGACGTCCAAGGCCGTGGGCTACAGGCCGGTGAAACTTGTCCTGTCGAGGAAGGAGAACTTCGCATCGTCGGCCTCGAGAGAGGGGGTGGTGGCGAACGTCAAGGCTGGGTTCAGGAAGGATGGCAAGTGCATCGCCTACAAGGTGAGGTTCGTCCTCGACGCAGGCGCCTACGCAGACTACACGGTTAACGTCTCAAGGGCGATGGGCTACTCGGCTGAGGGAGTATACGAGATCCCTAACGTTTACTGTGAATCCCTCGCAGTCTACACCAACAAGATACCGACTACTGCCATGAGAGGATTCGGCTATTCGGAGAGCAACTGGGTCCTTGAACAGGTGTTCGAGAGGGCGGCGAAAAGGCTCGGCATTGACTCGGCCAAAATCAGGCGGATCAACCTCCTAAGGCCCGGCGAGTCGCATACAGCGACCGGGGAGAAGCTCAGGGAGGATGTCGGCGACCCGCGGAAAGTCCTGCAGTCTCTGCTCGAGGGGATAGGCTGGGAGCAGAAGCTCGCCCCTCCGTCTGAGCCTTGGAAGATGAGGGCGAGAGGGTTCGCCCTCTGCGTCAAGGGGCCTTCACAGCCACCTAACGCCTCGTCCTCTGCCATAGTGAAGTTCAACGAAGATTCGACCATAGACCTGATGGTGGGGACAGGGAGTTTCGGGCAGGGGACAACGACCGGGCTGTCCCAGATGGTCGCCGACCAGTTCGGCATAGCCGTTGAGCGGGTGAGGGTCGACAACATCAGGGACACGGGGAAGTCGGCCTACACCTGGCAGACCGTGGGGAGCAGGGGGCTGTTCACCGATGGAATGGCGACTCTGAGAGCGTGCGAAGACGCGAAGAGCCAGATAGTCGAGCTCGCGTCCCAGGTCCTCAGGATTCCCAGGGACCAGCTCGAGGTCACGGAAGGGAGCGTGAAGGCGAAGGGGCGCCCCTGGGTGACGATTCCTCTGAAGGACCTTGTCTTCGGATACGTGTACCCCAACGGGAACACCATAGGGGGCCCGATAATCGGGAGCGGGTACTTCACGTCGAGTCTGAACTCTTACCTGGACCCCCAGACTGGGCAGGGAGTCCCGACTATCTTCCACACGTTCGGCGGGTCCGCTGTCGACATCGAGCTGGACATGGTCACGGGCGCCATCGAGGTCACCAAGGCGGTGCAGGTCTTCGACGTAGGCAAGGCCATCAACCCGCTGCTCCTGAAGATGCAGCTTGACGGCGGCTTCGTGATGGGGATGAGCATCGCCCTATTCGAGAAGATAAAGTTCGACGAGCAGGGATGGGTGACGAACCCGAATTTCACCAGCTACTACGTCGCTCGCATGAAGGACATCCCCGATGAACTCGTGGCCAGGTACGTGGAAACACCGCAGTTCGACGGCCCCCTAGGAGCCAGGGGAATCGGGGAACTCAGCATGATATCAGTGGCCTCTGCTATATCCAACGCGATATACAGGACGATAGGGGTCAGACTGAACAACCTTCCGATGAGCCCCGAGGTGGTCTGGGACGCCGTAAGGGCCCAGAGGCCGGACCTGCTCGCCAAGGCCATGGAGGATTACTGCAAGGTGGAAAGGCCCGTGAAGGTGAGCCCTTGAGCTTCGGCTCTCCCTACATGACATTGCCTGACTTCACCTACCACAGACCAAAGAGCCTGGACGAGGTGCTCAGCCTGCTGAAAGAGCACGGCGACGAAGCGAAGATCATGGGGGGCGGGGTGGGTCTCATCGCATTCATGAAAGAGAGGCTGATGTCGCCAGGGCACGTCATCGACATAAAGGGGGTCAAGGAACTGAGGGAGGTCAGGCACACGGCGGGCAGGGGGTTGAGGATAGGGGCGTCTGTGTCCATCTCGGAGCTGGTGGAGAACGGAGTCCTGCGGGATGATTACACTGTCCTGCACGAGGCGTTGGCAAAGGTTGCAGACCCGATGATAAGAGGACGGGCAACCCTTGTGGGGAACCTCTGCGAGGCCATACCGTGGGTCGACAGCCCGCCCGCGCTCAGGGCCCTGGACGCATCTGTGGAGATTGCAGGGGCCGACGGCAGGCGAAGCGTGCCCGTGTCAGACTTCATCAGAGGACCTGTGGACATCGACCTCGGACCCACCGAGATTGTGACTGCCCTGGAGGTTCCTCGCGTTCAGGGAAGGAGGAGCACCTTCGAGAAGTTCACTGCTGGGTCAGAGTTCTCTGTCGCGAGCGTCGCAGTCGCGCTCTGGCCGGAAGGGAAGAAGAGGGGCGCGAGGGTAATCTACGGCGCGGTCAACTCCACTCCAGTCCGCTGTGAAGAGGTGGAGGGGCTCTTGGGGGAGGAACTCACGAGGGCTTCGGTGAGGAAGGCCGCGGACATCGCCTCAGAGAAGGTCGAATGCATGAGCGACGTCCTCGCGACTGCGGAGTACAGGAAGCACCTGGTGAAGGTTATCACCGTCAAGGCTCTTGGGAGGCTGTTCTGGAAATGAGAGAGTGCGTAGTCAAGGTCAACGGCCAGACCAGGAGGGCCATGATAAAGGACAACGAGCTGCTGCTGGACCTGTTGAGAGAGGAGCTGGAGGTAAGAAGCGTGAAGGCCGCCTGCTGGAGAGGGGAATGCGGGCTGTGCACTGTGCTCCTCAACGGGGCGCTGGTGAAGTCTTGCCTGGTGCTCGCAGTCGAGGCAGACGGCGGAGACGTGACTACAGTGGAAGGGATAACGGAGAACGGAGAGCTGGCCCCAATCCAGAAGGCCTTCGTCGAGCACGGTGCAGCCCAATGCGGGTTCTGCACTCCGGCATGGATTCTCACGACACACCAGCTATTGAAGACCAACCCTCACCCTAGCGAGAAGGAGCTCACTGAGGCCGTCGCCGGATTGGTCTGCAGGTGCGGAACGTACAACCAGATAAGGGAGGCAGTGGCTGACGCCTCAAAGGCCTACGAAGGGGCCCGCAGGGCTCCGCTTCAGAAGGGTTAGTCCTCTGCGCATCATAGATCAGAACTGGTTCCAAGGCTGAGGACTACCTGGCAGGAAGTCAATGAAGGTAGTCAGCGGTCGATGCCGAGGAGAGACGAGACCAGACTCTAGGCCAGGCGAATTCCTCTCTACTGCCATAACGCCTATAAGCGGTCCGAGTCGGGTTTTTTGGACATGGTCAAGCCAGCAGTTCCTATTTCGTTCGACAGCTTCACCTTCTCCGTCGAGGAGATTGAAGGCTTCCTGGGGGGCATCCCTGACAACCCTGCCTTTCAGAAGCCGTTCTCGCCGAAGCTCCACACTCTGAAGAGTGGCGAGCAGATCATAATCAGGCCGGCCGCCAAGACCGAGGCGCCTGCGATACTCGAGTCTCTCAAGCCCCTGATTGATTCTAAGTACGACAAAGACTTCTACCACTTAGTCGGCACTAGGACCTACGCAGAGATTCTCGCGTGGTACCAGAACAGGCTGAAGGACACCTACGTGATTGTGGCCACCAGGAAGGACGGAGAGCTTGTCGGCTTGGCCGACCACAGGTTCTGGGACAAGAACGTGGCAATCAGCCTTCACACGCTGGTGCTGAAACGGGCAGAGAGGGTGGGGGTGATTCTCTACCTTTCGAAGATCGAACACGCCTTCGACGTGGTGGGTGTAAATGAGTGGTGGGCCACCTTCGAGAGTCCGTTCGGTTTCAGGCTCGGTTTCAGGTTCAACCACGTCACGAAGCCGTGGCCCGAGATGCAGCACGAGCTCGGCGGCGCAAGGATCTTCTACATCAACAGACAACAGTGGGAAGAGTATGTGAAACCCTTCGCGAAGGAGAAGAACTGGCTCGGCACTCGCCCTGTCGCGAAGAGCATCCTGAATGCAACAAAGCCACTGAAACCCACCTCCAAGTTAGAAATAGAGCTCTAGCCTAGTCAGAAGGCAGGCCATCCCCGCGGGGAGCCGGCAGGGACTCTGCCGCCAGCACCGGAGACTGGACTAGCACCTTAGATTCAGAGAAGCCTGTCGAGGGCGTCGGCGAGCTTCTTCTCGAGCCTGGGAGCCTGCTGGAGGTCGACCTGGGCGCATCTTACCTTCTGGCTCTCCAGCGCCTGCCTGAAGATATCGAGCCCCAGGTTCAGTACCACGAGCTCGGACCCCAGAAGCCGTTTTGTCAGATCAACTTTCGCCAAGAAGCTCACTCCACTTTTTCTTTAGCTGGGTCGAGGCCCTGGCACCTCCCACCACCAACGCCGAGGCAACCGCCATCTGCGCGTTGCTCGCGAAGAGCACAACGCCGGCTTTTGACAGCCTCTTGCTCTGCTCATTGAGGGACTGAGGGTCGGCTTCTGTGCCGCAGATGTGCGCCATAACAACCAGCTCCCCTCCCTTCCTACCCGCGCCTCGTCTTGCCTCCTCGATGGCCCCCACCAGCGCGCCTCCGGGGTCGAGTGACGAACCGTAGCCGAGGACGATGTCGAGCATTATCACTGCGACGGATGGATCCTTGGCCTCCTGGAGGATGCGCAGCCGCCTAAGGGTCGGGTCTATCATGGGATGCACCCTGCCGGAGGTGAAGAACTCGTCTCCCAGGTCGACCACCGAATTGTCTTTGCTAACGTCAGGGTCTTTTAGGAGGTATCTGCCCGAGAGGGGAGTATTGCTGAAAGCCTCACCGATGAGCTCTCTGAACACGAGAAGGGTTTCATGTGCCAGGGTGCCGCCGCTGTAGAGGCCGCGAGCGTACTTCTGGCTCGGACCGAGGCCGGACGAGAGCTGCCTCGCCGTAGCCAATAGCTCTTCGACGCTCGTCGACACCTTCTTTTCAAACTCTCTGCGAGATTTTACACCAAAGATGGTGGAAGCGTTCGAAACAGCGGAATGCAACGTCTTGCTGTAGCGGATGCGCTTATCAGAGCCAGACGGGGCGTCGAGCCCCAGAAAACAAGCGACAATCGGCTTCCTGGTCCTCCTTTCGACGTACCCCATGACCTCTTCCATCACCCTGTCCGTAGGAGTCTTTGCGATTATCATTATCGCTCTGGTGCTCTTGTCGCTCTCGAGGAGTCCGAGACAATCCTTCGTCATCAAGCCGCCTATTTCTTCCGAGACGTCGGACCCTCCGACGCCGAGCGCGTGGGATACTCCGAGGCCAATCCTGTCGAGCAATACAGATGCCTCTTGGATTCCGGTCCCTGCGGAGGCGACTATGCCTACGCCCCCCCTCCTGACCGCGTTGGCGAAGCCCAGCCCGATGCCGTTGATTATCGAGGTTCCAGCTCCGGGGCCCAGGACGAGAAGCCCCTTGGAACTTGCGAATTCTTTCAGCTCCGCTTCCTGCTCTCGTGGCACGTGGTCGCTGAAAAGGTGGATGTTGATTCCCCTCTTCAGGAGTTCCATGGAGGGTTCGAAAGCCTGGCTGCCAGGCACTGAAACCACGGCCAAGTTCGCATCAGGGAGATGTTCCAGGGCGGAACCAACCGAATGGAAGGTGATGGCCTTGAGCCTCTCGGGAACAAGGGGCGGGGAAATGACCATTTTCTGCATCCTTTCCATGACATCTTCGCCGTTGGAGCCAGCTGTGACGCGGACTGCGAGGATGAGGTCACCATCGCCTGCGGCCTTGCCTTCGGGGCCGAGAAGCCTGAGGCCCTGAAGGAGACGCTTGTTTGTCTCAGTTCCCATGGCCACCACGGCGTCGTCGACTCCTGGGAGCTTCTTCGCCTCCTCTGATAGGCGCATCAACTGAAGCGAGTCGCGGAAGAAGTCCCGCTTCACGACGTTGATGGCAGCCAACGCTGCGGAAACTCCCCCTCCACTCATGATAAACGTTTTGCACTCGAAACCTTTTAACAGGTCGTGAAACCAAAAAGCTTCGACCCGTCTTGACTGTTTCAAGGGAGGAAGTTGAGAGTGCGAACGCGGAGGCCGTCGAAAGAATGATGGATTCCGACCCTGTCTGGGTGGACATCGCACCCGCGAAGGAGAAGTTAGGAGGAATGAAGAAAACACTCCTGCATGCGGGCCCTCCCATCAGTTGGAAGGAAGCGAGCGGACCCCTCCGAGGAGCGATCATCGGCGCCTGTATTTACGAGGGGTGGGCGGAGACCGAGAAAAGAGCGGCGAGGCTGGTTGCGGAGGGCGAGATCCGGCTGGACTGCGACCACCACCATAACGCCGTGGGTCCCATGGCAGGGGTGATTTCCCCCAGCATGCCCGTGTACGAACTGAAAGACAGGAAGTTCGGCGTGAAGACCTACTCGAACATGAACGAGGGGATAGGGAAAGTCCTCAGGTATGGCGCATACAGCAAGGAGGTTCTGGAAAGGCTTCGTTGGATGTCCGAGACCGTTGCGCCCGTCTTCCAGGCAACCGTGAAAGAAATGGTGAACGGAAACAGTGGCCTCCCTCTGAAACCGATGATCGCCCAAGCGCTGACCATGGGAGATGACTGCCACAACAGGTACGTGGCTACGACGTCGCTCTTCGCAAAGCAGATCGCTCCGTACTTGGTGAGGACAGGATTTGACAGCAAGACGCTCTCCCAGGTGAGCAAGTTCATCGATGAGAACAACTTCACGATGCTGAATATGGGGATGGCGGCCGCCAAGGCAATGACGCTAGCGGGGCACAACGTGAAGTACAGCACAATAGTCACGGTGATGTCCAGGAACGGAACTGACGCAGGCATCTGGGTTAGTTCGTTGGGCAACCGGTGGTTCACGGCGGGAGCACCCGTCCCCAAGGGCCTCTGGTTCCCGGGTTACACCGAGGCGGACGCAAACCCTGACATAGGTGACAGTTCCATAACGGAGACTGCTGGATTCGGAGGATTCGCAATGGCCACAGCCCCGGCCATAGTCTCCTGGGTTGGAGGAAGCGTCCAGGACGCAATGGAAGTAACGAACAGGATGTATGAAATCACGCAGGCAAAACACAAACACTTTCTCATCCCGTTCCTCGACTTCAAGGGGACGCCGACCGGGATTGACCTCAGGAAGGTGCTGAAGACTGGTATCGCGCCTACCATCAACACGGGAATAGCGCACAAGAAGGCGGGCGTCGGGCAGGTGGGCGCTGGGACCGTTACATTTCCGATGAAGGTCTTCAGAGATGCCTTCGAAGCGTACGTAGACAAGTTCGGAGCATGATTCTGAGGGCTGCAGACGTCGGAGAGCTAGTTTCGTCCTTTCTCACTCACGCATCAGAGGGAAGGGTAAGGCGGGTCTTCCGAAGCTCTGCCTATATCGAAGCCGGGGACGAGGTAATCCTGCTTCTGCGGGGAGAGCTCAGATCTCCCATGACGGTGAACCTTTCAGCAGTCGAGGACTTCGGGAGACTTCTTGCCATTGATGAACGATGCAACCTGGGCATGGGAAGACTGGAGTTCGGGAGGATGACTGTGCGAACAGAAGGAGCGAATGTGTACCATGGTGGCCTCGGGAGGGATTCATCAATCGCCCCTCTGGCCGGATCCGAGCTCGTCAGGGGCATCGTAATGCTCAGGCTTCTCTACGGTGCTTCCCAGTCGAAATTGGATATTGTTACCGACGGCTCGTTCAGGCAATTCATCTACACCGTCCTGTTGCCTCTTGCGGAGGGAGAAATGGCGGAAGCCTATCTGCCAAGGAATTACTTTCCGCTGATTGGCATAGGAGGCGGGTTCACCCCGGCTGGCGACGACTTCATCGGCGGCTTCACCGCTGCTTTCAATCACGTGGCACGCACGACCGGCAGAGCAGAGATACGGCTGCCAAAGCCCGAACTGGAGAAGCGGACGGTCCCGGAGAGTGCCGCGCTGATCGACTACGCCCAGAGGGGGTACGTCGATGAGGAACTGGAACGTCTGATTATTTCTGCATTCGGCGGCAGGCCCGGGTTCTTCGACAACCTGCTGCAGGTGGCAAGGCGCGGACATACTTCAGGCATTGACGTGTCTTCGGGCGTTCTGCTTTCAGCGGCTGTCTGCAGGGACCGCATGACGCGTGAGGGGGCGGTGGAGAAGTGCCTCAGCGCCCTCACTAATCCATAAGCTCAGAACCCTTTAATCCGTCCCGACTGGACGCGGAACTGGCTTGGAAGAGAAAGCGCAGGACCGACCTGTACTCGAAACGGTTGGGTTGACGAAGAGATTCGGGAATCTCGTGGCCGTGAACGGAGTCAACTTTTCGCTGCGCAAGGGCGAAATCCACGCCCTTCTCGGGGAGAACGGTGCCGGAAAGTCCACCCTCTGCAACGTCCTCTACGGGTACTACAAGGCAGAGGGGGGCGAGATCACAGTGAAAGGGAATCGAGTCAGGTTCTCTTCCCCGAAGGACGGCATCAGGGCGGGGATAGGGATGGTCCACCAGGAACTGATGCTGATTCCGAACATGAGCGTGCTTCAGAACCTGAGCCTGATGACCGACCTGAAGCTGAGCAAACCCATTCTCGAACTGGGGGACATAAAGAACAAGCTGATGGCAATGGAAGAGACCTACGGACTCCAGGTCGATCCCGAGGCGATGGTGGAGAACCTTTCGGTCGGCGAGAGGCAGAGGGTTGAGATACTCAAATGTCTCTTCATCGGAGCAGACATCCTCCTCTTCGACGAGCCGACCAGCTTCCTCACCGAGATCGAGACAGAGAAATTGTTTGCCAGTCTGAAACGGATGGTGGGAGAGGGGCGGTCGATCGTTTTTGTGACCCACAGAATAGACGAAGTAATGCAGATCGCGGACAGAATCACCGTGATGAAACTGGGAAAGGTGGTCGCGACGAAACTCAGGTCTGATGTGACCCAAAACCAGCTGGCCATGCTCATCGTGGGTCGTGAAGTCTTGTACAACGTCCAGAAGATACCCACCCAAATCGGCAAACCCATGCTGCAAGTCACGGACGTATACGCCGACAACGATGTGGGTTCGCACGTAGTTCGCGGGGTGTCCTTTGAGCTAGATGCAGGGGAGATACTTGGTGTCGCCGGTGTAGCAGGGAACGGACAGAGAGAACTCGACGAAGTCATCACAGGTATGCGAAAAGTCAAGACAGGCAAGATTCTCATAGAGGGAAAGGATATTGCGAACGATACCCCAGACGATGTTCGCAGGGCCGGAGTCGCGCATGTTTGCGAGGAACACAAGACAGGTTTCATTTTTGACTTTACACTGAAGGACAACCTGATTCTGTCCCCCTTCCTCTCTGAGCGCTTCAAGAACGGTATCCTTCTTGACGAAGGCAAGCTAAGAGAGAAGACCAGAGAATTGCTGAAAGAATTCAACGTTACGGCATCCTCCGAGGACGCCCCTCTGAGGACTCTCAGCGGTGGCAACAAGCAAAAATTCCTTCTGGCACGTGAACTCTTCTGGGGACCAAAGGTAATCGTAGCGAACAACCCAACGAAGGGCTTGGACGTCGGATCTGCTGAATACATCAGGAACATCTTGATGAAGCAGAAGTCCGAGGGCAGGGCGATCTTGATGATTTCAGCTGACTTGGACGAGATTCTCGATATGAGCGACAGAGTTGCCGTAATGAATCAAGGGAGAATCGTCAAGATAGTGCCCACGAAGGAGGCAGATATTTACGAGCTCGCTACTCTGATGACCACTAGCATCCAGAGTAAGCAAGAGTAAAGGGGATTCCTCTTCTTCCTAGCCCTTCTTGTAGGGCTTGAGAAGATACTTGGGAGGTCTAGCCTTTCTTCCCAGAATTGGAATCAAAGCGAGAAGAAAAACGTACGGGAGCATGTTGAAGAGTTGCGAGCTTCCCGCTATCGCGGTGCTAGCAATAGACACGAATTCTGACTGAGTCGCGTATACGATGTTGAAGGATAATGCAGCGAACAGTGTCTTGTAAGGCCCCCAATTCGCAAAATAGATCATGGCTAGCGCTATGAAACCTCGGCCACTAATGATGTCGAACTGGAAATTCTGAAGGAATCCAACATTGAAGTAGGCACCAGCGAGGCCCGCTAATACTGCACCGAAGATAACCGCAAGGAATCTAACCTTCAGAACATTGACGCCCATGTTGTCGGCCGCCTTTGGGTTCTCGCCGACGGCCCTCACCCTGAGTCCCAGAGAGGTCCTGCCGAGGAAATAAGAAACCAAGACCACAAGTGCAAGAGCGAAGTACACGAGAATATTCTGTTGGAAGAGGATCTGCCCAACAACAGGAATGTCACTGAGGTAGGGGATGTGTACGTTCGGGATGTTGACGAAAGCGGGCAGGGCCCTGGTGCCTGCGAACGTGTTGAAGAGGACGAACGACAATCCCAGACCCGACAGATAGATGGCAAGCCCCACGACTATCTGGTCCAGCCGCATCTGTACGGCGAGAAGAGCAAAGATGACTCCAATCAGCCCTGCGACACCCAGTGCGGCCAGTATCGCCAACCATGGATTCCCAGTTGTGAGATCGACGGCATAAGTAGTGAACAGGGACATCAGCATGATGCCCTCGATACCCATGTTTGCGACGCCCGACTTCTCTGTCACGATTTCGCCCAACCCAGCGAATAGGTAAAGAGGAGAAAGCCGCAGAGTGGTCGAGAATATCCCTATGAGAACGTCCGAAAGGAGGACGGTCACATTGCAGTCCTCCTCTCAGCCAAGTAAGTGCCCGCCAGAATTCCTATCATCATGACACCTTCCATCACAAAGACGACCGAAGTTGGAACGTTCGCTTGAAGGGCCATGGCCTCCGCTCCTATCGTTATGTATGCGAAGAAGAGCGATGCGATGCCAATTCCTATGATGTGTTTCCTTCCAACTAGGGCGGCGATGACCGCGATGAAACCCCAGTTGGTCACGAACACACCGGCGTCGATGTGGTAAAAGTAACTCATCTGCAAAAGCGCGCCCCCAAGTCCGGCGAGTGCGCCGGCAGCCAGCATAGTGATGACCATCACTCGAGGGATGCTTATCCCAGCATACCTCGCCGTTTCAGCGCTCTCTCCGACCGTGTTCGCTTGCACTCTAAACGGCGTCCTCTCGATCAGGAAGTAAAGGAGGACTCCTAAGACAATCGCAAAGGGCACTGCGTAGGTAAGCGGGAATCCGCCAACAATATTGGGAATTTGGAACTTAGCAGGAAGTGTAGCAGTGTAAGGATAGCCAATGGCAATGGGGCTCTTGATGGGCCCGTTGAGCATGTAGTAGCCGAAGTTCGTTGCAACGACATTCAGAAGTAGTGTAACCACGATTTCGTTGGCTCCGAATCTGACTCTGAGAATTGTTGGGGCGACAATCCAAAGAAGCCCGCCCAAGGTCGCCAAAAGAATCATCGTGACATACAGAACAGGCCATGGAAGAAACGCCAGGTAGATGTAGGCAACAAAAACCATGACCATTCCGATGATCAACTGGCCCTGCGCTCCGATGTTCCAGAGGCCTGCTTTCAGGGCTATCCCAACTCCCATGGCCATCAAATAGAAAATCGCGAATCTGACGAAGACCTGCTGGACTCCGCTCTTCGTCGTAAAAGGATTCAGAAAAAGAGTGGACAGGGCGACTTCGACGTTACCGCCGGCATACGCCACGACAACCAGCCCGGCAATGACGCCGAGTGCTATCGCGGCAGCGTTGTACGCCGTTACGCGTAGCCATCGAAGGCCCTGCATCTCGCTCGCAACTTTACGGTGGTGTTGGTAGGTAACTGAATTGTAGTGCTGTGTTTGATGTCGGCGAACCGCCGCCGGACGGCACTACAATGCTTGTGTCTGCGCAGCTGGAGTCGGTGGGGGTGTCGAAGCAGAGTGGGTTGCCTGTGTGGTCAGCCTTGAAGTACAAGCCGATTGTGCCCACGACGATGTCGCTCTGCAATGCGCGTCCTGCTTTCGCTATGTTGGTTGGTACGTTGGGTCCGGGCTGAACCTGAACAATTCCTGATTGCATGTTGGCTGTAACGAAGCCCCAAGCATAGTTGTTTGTGACGTAGTCGATTAGTGCCTTGTTGAATAGTGTGGCCCAGTTGACGACTATCGAGCCCAGCAGGACTCTGTTGTCAGCAGGGACAACCTTTGTCAGGTTCGAGTAGACATTCGTTGCCCACACCTGAGTTGTTGTTGGTTGTGCCATTGCTGCTCCGAGTACGCCGACATCGATTCCATCTCCAGAGGAGAAGACGATGTCCGCATGGTTGGTGTAGTCGTTGGTTGCGTCTGTCTGGGCTCCGGCTGAATCTGACCAGGCAAACGCTTCGAACTTGTTATAGAAGGTTGCAGTCGCGGCATTGGGATCGGTATACAGGACGCCAGCCTTGAACCCTTCGTGTCCGCCCCAGATCGATGACACGAAGCCGCCACCGATGAGGCCGAATTTGTTAGTTTGGCTGAGCATGCCTGCCATCGCTCCCAGAACGAAGCCGCCTCCGCTGATGTCTAACCAGATTCTGTAGACGTTGGACGCGTTAGCTGCTGTGCAGTCAATGCAGACGAACATTGTGTTCGGAAACTGTGGGCCTAGTGTGCTTGCCATGGCTTGGTACTGGACACCTAGCAGGAAGATTACCCCGTAACCCGCGGTCGCCCATTGCTGTGCGACCGGTTGAGCGTCGGAACCGGAAACCTTGTTCTCAGAGAGGGTGAGAGTGAAGCCGTACTCCGTTTGTAGCTTCTGCAGCTCTGCATATCCCTGATAGTTCCACGAGTTGTCTGTCGGAGCGATAGGTTCTATGAGGCCTACCTTGAGCGCCCCGATGGCGCTGGCGGTAGTACTGCCGGTCACCGTGGTGGTCACCGATTTTGTGACTGTTCCAGCTGTCGTTGTGTTTGTCACTGTCTTTGTACTGGTCGGTGGATAGATGAAAGCATAGGCTGCTACTGCGCATAAGAGGATGATGATGACGATTAGAACTCCTACGAGCGTTGTGATTCCTTTATTTTTCGTACCGTGCATCGCTCGTTCGATGACTCTGTCGTTATTTAAGGTCGTTTGCCTGCTCGTCGGACCTAACTGAGCTTCCCCTTCACGCAATCAAAAAGCTGGGTGACGATCTTCTTGATGTTTCCCTCGATCAGAGGTTTGGCCAGGCTGCCCAGCGGACCGTTGATGTTCACGTTGGCATCCCAGCTCAGCTCTGACTGCTCGCCGACGGCCGCGATGGTTATGTTGACCAAGGCCGTGAAGCCGCTCCCGGCCCCGGAGCCCGCCAGTTCAAGGACGGCAGCATAGGACTCGCGGTCCTCCTTGACAACTCTGGTGTTGGTCTGGAAGGTGCCTCGTATGAAACCGATGGAGACCTTGACCGTGGCGGTAATTCGCTTGTTCTCGCCGACTGTGTAGGTCTGCAGGCCGGGAACGCACTCTATCACCTTGCTCGGGTCGGAAACGAAGTCCCAGACTTTGTCTCTGTTGCTTGGAAGCGCCAGTTTGCCCTGAAGCTGCATGATCAGGATTTCGGGTTTGGTGATTTAAGGGTTAGTCGAAGCGGGAGTCAGGCGCGCGCTGTTCGACGAGGCGACCGACGAGTCCTACGACAGAAGGGTGCAGCGTGTGGCCAGGGAGCTGAACAAGGCTATCGTCACTCTCAGAACTGCCATCGTCAGACTGGGAGAGGTCACCGACGGGACCGAGGACGAGTGGCTGATTCGCGAATCGATCTTCGTCTGCAGAGACAACCTGAGCAATCAGATCGAGAGCCTGACTAGGCTGAAGAGGAAGATTGAGCGGGCGCAGGAGTCAAACCCAGACAGAATAGCTCTGATCAAGTAGCGAATCTGGAGGAATCCCGCCAGCTGTCGCTTCTTTCTCCGTGCCATTCCGCGGCGTGCGACAGATTTAAAGCACCAAGAGGGCGCACTTGCACCGATGTCCTCAGATTGGTCTCCGCCTGAAAATGTGACTCTGAAGGAAGTCAAGATAAAGGTCGAAGACATCGAACCCATCCTCCGCGGCTTCGAGTCCCCTCTGCTGAAGGTCGAATACCCGCCAGGATACGTGAACCTCCCGGACGGAGAACGCATGCTCGTCAGGAGGGCGAGAAAGGAAGAGGCGCCTATCGTGATGAAGACCGCCCTCAAGCTCTTCGACCACGACACGGATTTCTTCGACCTCGTTTCGGCCAGGGTCTACGCGGAGTTCCTGGGCTGGTACCGCGCCAGGATGAAGGACCACGTCGCCCTCCTAGGAATCATCAACGGCGAACTCGCAGCCATAGGGAACTTCAGACTGTGGAACAATGACGTCGCCATCAGCCTCCACACCCTGACCTTCAAGAGGCGCTCAGGAATAGGGGCGATCCTGTACGCCGCCAAGGCCGAATATGCCTTCGACCTAATGGGAATCAAGGAATGGTGGGCGACCTACGAAAGCTACACCGGGTTCAGATACTGGGGAATAAAGTACGCCCAGTACCAGAAGCCATACCCCCAGATGCAGCACGAACTGGGCGGGGCAAGGATATTCTTCAACACAAAGGAGGACTGGGACAGGTTCGTGAAGCCAATGCTGCAAGACAGGCTCGTCATACGCCCGGCCCCCGCTGACCTCCTCGCTTCCGGCGAGAAAGTGGCCGTCCCCAAGGAAGTCGAAGTGTGACATCCTCCCTCGAATGAATTCGTGGGCTTCCAGCGGCGGCCTTCCTGCTGGGTGGCATGATTCCCGCCGCGTATAGTTCCTGCTTCCTTGACAGGGCTTGCACGTCCCGTTGTCGGGACGGGTAGAGGCCCAGTCTCCGCAGGCTTGAGCTCGGGCATGTCCTGCCCTACCTGAGCGACTCCTCGCTTCAGCACAATCCAGGCCGCGTTGAGGTCGCGGTCCAGCGTCCTTCCACATCCCCTGCACTCGAACTGTCTGACCGATAGGGGAATCTGGTTCAGGGTACCGCAAAAGTAGCACTCCTGAGTGGAGTACGCCGGTGGCACCCCGACAACCAGCTTACCTGCCCGTTTGGTTTTGTATTCTGAGAAACTTCGAAGCTGGCCCCAACCGGCGTCGCTGATTGACTTCGCCAGTGCGTGATTCCTGACCATGTTCCTGACCTTCAGGTCCTCGAAAGCGACCAGGTCGTGTTCCCGCACTAGCTGGGTGCTCAGCTTGTGGTTGAAGTCTCTCCGCCGGTTGGCAACCTTGGCCTGCCGGATGGCCAGCAATCTGCGCGCCTTCTCCCTGTTCTTCGAGTCTTTCTGCGTCGCAGAGAAGTTCCGTTGAACGAGTTTCACTCGCTTCTCCGCCTTTCTGAGAAACTGTGGGTGAGGAATCTTCACGCCGTCCGTGGTCGCTATCAGCGACTTTAGTCCAAGGTCTATCCCGACGGGCGAGGCGAAGTATGCCTTCAGTGGTTCTGGTACCTGTACATCGTCCTCATAGACTAGAGAGGCGTACCAATCGCCGTTCGGTTCCCTGACCACCGTGCAGGTCTTCAGTTCCTCGCGTCTGGAAGGCAATTCTCTGTGGAAGACCACCTTGACGTTCCCCACCTTCGAGAGGAAGAGCCTCCTCCGGACTAAGTCCGGCTTCACCGACCCGTTGTACGCCTGAGGGTAGGTGAACGACCCTGACTCAGAGAACCTCTTGAACCTTGGATATCTCGCTCGGTGTTCGAAGAAGGCTTTGAAGGCCCTGTCCAAACGTTTCAGTATCTCCTGTCCTGCTTGCGAGTAGAGCTCCCCCAGCAAAGGGTCGGCCCGCCTCTCGGCAGTGAGGATCCAACACTGCTGGCTGTACGAGGTGGAGAGCCGTTCCTCCTCCCAGCGCCGCTTCCGGTGGGCGAGGGCTTCATTCCAGAGCTGCCGCCCGGCCTCGATCATCCTCAGCAGCCTCCGCTCCTGCTTGCGGTTTGGGTACAGACGGAACTGGAACGCCGACTTCATGCCATCCAGAAGATAATACGTAGCCATTCCATTTGAGCCCAACGCGATTCATCCCCGGATTGAAATCCGGGGCTTTCTCGCGTAGTTCGGTAAGCCTCCGCGAAAGCGCCTGTCCATAGAAAGGGAAGCCTAGCCGAGGTGACGGTCCGGATGACCACTGTCCAAGGAAGGGGCTCATGCCTTTTATATCACGTGGCGGCTCGCCGAGCGTATGACAAAGCTTTACGACCTGTCTCAACCATTGAACCAAGAGACGCCCTTCTGGCCTCTCTATCCGCCCTTTGAAGTGAAGTTCATCAAGAGAAAAGCTGAGCAAGGAGTCAACGCCATGTACATCATGACTGCGATGCACATCGGGACCCATCTGGACGCGCCGCTCCACTTCGTGACAAACGGCAAGACGATAGACCAGATACCCCTCGAGTGGCTCTACGGCCCCGGAATCATCGTGGACGTGAGCGAAGTCGGAGACCTGGGCATCTACACAGAGGAGCTTGTAGAGAAGAACGCGAAGCCAGCCGGAGGTGTCAAGGAAGGCGACCTTCTGCTGCTCTACACCGGCTGGAGCAAGTACGCCTGGTATCAGAAGCCCAAGCCCAACGGCACAGCCGACGAAGAGAGATACATCCACATGCACCCAGGGCCCACCAAGGCATTCTGCGACTACCTCCTGAGGAAGAAGATCCACATATGGGGGGTGGACGCCGTGTCGACGGACCACCCGATGAATCTCCCCATCGGCAGATTCCTTCCTCGGATCAGCGACAAGGTGAAGGCAGCGGCTGCGAAGAGGTATGGCCAGGAGAACCTGGCGAAACTCTTCCCTGAGGAGGACTATCAGGTGACCCACAACATCCTGTTCCCCCATGACTGCATACACGTAGAGAACCTCGGCGGGCAGATCGAACAGGTCCTCGGAGGGAAGAAGGCAGTCCGTACTACGTTAGGCTGCTTCCCCTTCCTGTTCAAAGGGGGCGAGGCCGCCTTCGCGAGAGTCGTGGCATTCGTGGAGTAGAAACCGATGCAGGCCCCTTCAGCGGGTTGGCTGCTGGCGATTGCGGACGACGGGAAACTGGCTGACCTAGACGGGGTCACGTTAGACCTCAGCCATGGCGTCCCCGCAGAGGCTTTCGCTCAGTACGACGGCGTCGTAGCTGGCACCGCCAGAGTCGGCGGAGTCGAGGTGGCCATCTTCGCCCAGGAGCCGACCTACAAGGGGGGGTCCATGGGTCTAACGCACACTAAGAGGCTGGAGCGACTGGTCAGTGTCGCAATCGAGAAGAAGCTGCCACTGATCGGACTCTACGACTCAGGGGGGGTCCGGGTGCAGGAGGGCGGGCGCTCGCTCGAAGAGGCGAGCGCCCTCGTCGGCAAGCTGTTGAAGGCGAGGGACGTCGTCCCTGTGATCAACGCAGTGATGGGGACGATCACTGGCGCCGCGACCTACTCGGCCTCCCTGGGGAACGTCCTTGTGATGCTGAAGGGGAGGAGCAGGATGTTCGTCTGGGGTCCGGGCGTAGCGAAGGCAGAAACAGGGGTCGAAGTCGGGATGGACGAGCTGGGTGGGACAGACGTGCATTCGGTAAACGGGGCTGCGTCGCTGGTCGTCGCGGACGAGAGGGAATGCACGGAACTGCTGAAGGTGCTCGTGGGGTACCTCGGTGGAATGCCGGGGGCAGCCGTCGGCCCCAGCTCCGCGCGAGGGGAGGGCGCCATGGGAATCATACGATCTACCTTCGACGGCGGGTCGTTTATCGAGTTCAGAAGCTCCTACGGCAGGAGCTTGATCACGGGCCTTGCTAGGCTGGGCGGCAGGACGGTGGGCGTCGTCGCCTCCAACGGAGAAGTGCTCCGCGGGTTCCTCGATGTCGATTCGTGCAGGAAGCTCTCGAGGTTCGCTTCGATGTGCAACTCGCTTCGAATCCCCATGGTGACCTTCTTGGACTGCCCGGGAGTGTACCCCGCACCTGAACAGGAGCGGTCGGGGATCATTACCGCAAGCGGGGAGGCGATTAAGGAGTACGCGTCGGACAGGTCTCCCAAGGTGACGGTCGTGACCGGTGCAGCCTACGGGGGGGCTTTCGTGGGATTCGCCAGCAAGGCTCTGGGGTCAAAGAAGGTGTTCGCCTACCCGAATGCGAGGATTTCAGTGATGGACGTCCCATCCTACCTGGAGATCTTCCAGAAGAAGAAGCTGGAGGCGATGAAGGCCGGGGAAAGGGAGGCAGAAGTCGAGAGGATCACAGCGGAGTTTCTCAAACAGATGGACCCGCGCATAGGTGTCGGGGCTGGCTACATCGACGAGATTATCGACCCATCCCTGACTAGGGCCAAGCTGATAGCCGCCTTCGGCTGACTCAGTCGCCTGCCGATGAGTCCTGTCGTTCCTGGGTGATCTCCACCAGCACCCGGCCCGTGTCCTTCGGGTGGATGAAGTTGACCCTGCTCCCGAACTTCCCGTCGGCAGGCTTCTCGTACAGGAAATGAAATCCCTTCGCGCCCAGGTCCTTCATGCTCTGTTCGATGTCCTCCACGGCGAATGCGATGTGATGGAGGCCCTCTCCCCTGTCTCTGAGGAACTTCGCAACGTTGCTGTCCTCGCTGGAGGGCTCTAGCAGCTCGATGTTGACATCGCCGACCTTCAGCAAGGCTATTCTCACCTTCTGGCCCGGAACCTCCGTTCGCCTTACGTCAAAGTCGCCCAACGCTGTGTAGACCGCCAGCGCCTGATCAATGTTCTTGACAGCCACGGCTACGTGGTCGAACTTCAAGTCTCATCACCTAGAAGGGCATGGGCGCCCTGTACGCACCGTAGACCTCCCTCAAAGCGTCGCTGATCTCGCCAACACTGCATCCAGCTCCCACTGACTCTGTTATGGAGGGCAACAGGTTCTCTCCGTTCTGGGCCGCGCTCTTGATGTGTTCGAGGCAATCCCTGATGGACTCCAGTTCTCTGGAAGACTTCGTGCGGCGTAGCTGGTGCGCTCGCACTTTTTGAATGCTCTCGGGAAGGGAGTGGACTTTGTGGCTGACGGCCTTCGTCGGTTTGAATGCGTTCACTCCGACCACTATTCTCTTCTTCTCTTCGATCTGCATCTGCTTGTCATAGGCAGCGTTGAGAATCTCCCTCTTGACGTACCCGCTCTCTATGGCCTTCAGCATACCCCCAACCTTGTCGATCTTCTTCATCTCCTCGAAGGCGAGTTTCTCGAGCTTGTCCGTAAGGTACTCGAGATAGTAGGAGCCGCCCAGCGGGTCGGCAGTGAGGGTGACTCCCGATTCGTATGCAATCAGCTGCTGGGTCCTAAGAGCCAGCTTGGCCGACTCCTCAGTCGGGAGTGAGAGGGCTTCGTCTCTGGAGTTTGTGTGAAGGGACTGGGTGCCACCCAGAACTGCGGCAAGCGCCTGAATCGCGACCCTCACGACGTTGTTCTCCGGGTCCAGGGCAGTGAGCGTCTCGCCCGCTGTCTGGGTGTGGAATCTCAGCTTCATCGATTCTTCGTTCTTGGCTCCGAACCTTTCCTTCATGATCTTCGCCCACATCCTCCTGGCAGCCCTGAACTTCGCCACCTCCTCCATGAAATCGTTGTTGCAGGCGAAGAAGAAGGAGAAGTGGGGGGCGAAGGCGTCGACTTCCAGCCCCCTTTCGACTGCGGCTTCGGTGTAGGTGATGGCGTCGGCGAAGGTGAAGGCTAGCTCCTGGACGGCGGTGGAACCCGCTTCCCTTATGTGGTAACCACTGATGCTGATTGGGTGCCACTTCGGGTAGTTCTTCACTGAGTATTCGACGAGGTCCATGGCGAGAGAGAGCGAACGCCCCGGGGGATAGATGTACGTGTTGCGCGCCAGGTACTCCTTCAGGATGTCGTTCTGAACCGTCCCCCTGATCTCGCCCCTAGGGATCCCAGACTCCTCTGCGATGGCGACGTACATCGAGAAGAGGATCGGGGCGGTGGCATTGATTGTCATGGACGTACTCACCTTCCCGAGGTCGATTCCCCTGAAGACTTTGCGCATGTCGTCGATCATGCTGACCGCAACTCCTACTCGCCCAATCTCCCCCAGCGCCCTGGGGCTGTCAGAGTCGAGGCCGAGCTGCGTCGGAAGGTCGAAGGCCAGGCTCAGGCCTGTCTGGCCCTGCTCCAGCATGAACCTGAGTCTCCTGTTCGTCTCCTCCGAAGTGCCGAAGCCGAGGTACTCCCTCATTGTCCAGAGCCGTTTCCTGTACATCTCCCCGTATATTCCCCTAGTGTAGGGAAACTCCCCTGGCGCCTCCTTCACTGGGAGAGATTCTGAAGGAGAATGGAAGGGTTTGACGTCCACTCCCGAGAGGGTCCTCGATTCCGACGACTCCAACTGGCATCTTGCCTCCTGTGTGTGTTCCTCTTTCCTCCGCATTTTAAACTTGGCCATGGGAACGGATATAGCCACAGAGCAGCGTGACAGGGCCCATGCAGGGGCTGAGGGGGTACATCGCAGTCGCCGACGCATTGGAGGTGCTGGGGACGAAGAGCAGGCTCAGGCCCCAGGTCGAAAGAGTGGACCCGCGAACCGCCTACGGGCGTGTCCTGGCCAAAGATGTTGTCGCAAGAAAAGACGTTCCGGCCAACGACATCTCTCTAATGGACGGCTACGCCGTGAGGGCGGCGGACCTGGCCCTGGCAAAGAGGGGGCGGCCCGTTTGGTTGAATGTCCGCGGAGAGGCGCGCCTGGAGGAGACCGGGGAGGCGAGGTTGGAGAGCGGCGAAGCTGCGGCAGTTTCTACCGGTTCGAGCCTGCCGGCGGGGTCGGATGCGGTACTGAAGGCAGAGGATGCGAGGAGGCGCGGCCGCAAGGTAGGAACAATGAAGGCGCTGGATGCGTGGCAGAACGTGTACAGGGCCGGGGCTGACCTGAGGAGGGGGGACCTGGTCCTGCCCAAGCGCAAGGTGCTGAAGGCCCAGGACGCAGGGATGTTGATTCAACTCGGGGTGGGATCGGTGAGCGTCTACAAGAAGCCGAGGGTCGGGCTCATAACGACGGGCAGCGAACTGACAGACGCGCCCAGACCAGAGCCCGGAAAGGTGGCGGAGACTCATGGGCCGATCTTCTCTCGCATTCTCGGTGAACTCGGGTGCGAACCCGTACACTTGGGCATCGTCCCAGACGACGCTCGGAAGCTGTCGGTGGCCCTGACGGCCGCTCTCCGCCGTTCGGACATTGTCTTGATGATGGGTGGGACGTCGATGGGAGTCCACGACCTGGGGGAATTGGCGATCAGGAAGCTTCGCCCGGAGGCTATCTTCCACGGGCTGATGTTGGACAGAGGGAGGGTAACTGGGGGGGCTGTCGCTGATGGAAGGCCGGTACTTATGATGCCGGGACCGATTCAGGCAGCGATGAACTGTTTCCTCGTGCTGGTTCTGCCACTGATCGGCAGGCTCCTGGGAGGAGCAGAACTAGTGACAAAGTTGCCTGTCAGGCTGTCGGGGGATTGGGAAGCGAGGGAGCGCTACAGGAGCTTCACCAAGGTGGCTTACCTCAGGGTGTCCAGGAACGGCTCGTCCATGTCAGCAGAGCCGATGGTCGCAGAGACAGAATCCATGTCCCTGCTTACGACTTCGAACGCCTTTGCCATTGTGCCCCAGGAGGTGGCAAAGCTGAAAGAAGGGCAGGTGGTCGAGGCGGTCCTGCTCCCTGGATTCTCGTCAGTGTGACCTGTCCCTGGACGCCAAGAAAGCAAGGGCCTTGTCGATGTCCGAGGGGGTGTCGATGTCGAGGAGAATCCCCTGGTCCTTGACCGGCAACTCCAACACCTCGTGCTCGTGCCTGCCAATCACTTCCTTTGCACCGACGTCCCCGGAGAGCTCGAGGATGAAACCGAACATGGCCCTTTGGAACAGGACTGGGTTCCCCCTGTTTCCTTCGTAGACAGGGACTACGATTCTGGCGCCGGTCCTTCGGTAGGCGGCCACCAAGGCATCGACGGTTTCCGGGAGGACCAGAGGCTTGTCCCCCAGGCCCACGACGACAGCCTCGCTTCCTCCTTTGACCGCCTGGAGTCCGAGTTTCAGGGACGAACTGAGGCCACGGGAGGGGTCCGGGTTTACTACGTACCTGAGGCGGGGGCCGGTTTCGCGTTTCAGCAGGTGAGGCTGGTCAACGATGACGATTACGTCATCAACAGACGACGATAGGAACGCCTCTGTCGACAAGTCGAGGATTGTCCTTCCAGCGAGCAGCACACCCTGTTTAGGTTTCCCCATCCGCTTGGAGAGGCCTGCGGCCAGGATGAGCCCGGTGATCAACGACTGTCGACGTTCTCATCTTCATCGGACTCGGATTAAACCTGACGGTGAGCACGTTTGGGAGTTGGAGGTCCGCAGCCCCAAGTGTGGCGTGCTTGGCTCCCTCCTCCAAAAGTAAATAACGCGGATTTCGAGCTTACGACAGGATGAAGTCGACAGAGTTCACCCGCCTGACGGACGAGCTTGCCGCTAGGGGGGAACCCTTCGCAGTGGCCACAGTAGTGAAGACCGAAGGGTCCTCGCTGGGGAAGCCTGGGTTCAAGGTGGTGATATCCGGGAACGGCCAAGTGCTGTACGGGACCCTGGGCGGAGCTTGTCCGGAGTCTGCCATAGTGCACACTGCTAGGAAGGTGCTCAGCACAGGGACGCCTAGAGTCGTCAAGGTCTACCTGGAGAGCGCCGACAAGGCAGTGGAGGCAGTCATCAAGAGCCAGACCGAGGATGAAATCCATGTGGAGACCAACTGCGGGGGGACCATGGAGATCTATGTGGAGCCATACCTCCCTGCACTGAGACTCGTGCTCGTCGGCCAAGGGGGGAAGGACGAAGTGGAAGACGCTTTGGTAAGGCTGGGGAAGCTGCTGGACTTCGAGGTCGTAGTCATCGACCATAGCCCGGAACTAACTCAGGAGCCCGACACGCTGATCAGGAATTCGGACTTCGACCTTTCGAGATTCGAGTTTCACCGGAGCGACTCGGTGGTGGTACTGACCAAAGGAGAAAGGGACGCAGACACGCTTCAGACCATAGGGAGGAGTCCGGTCGGGTACGTCGGAATGATGGCCAGCAAACAGCGTGCGGCGGACGCCATCAGGGAACTGAGGAGACGGGGGGTTGCCGAGGCCTACCTGGGGTCAATTCGCACCCCTGCCGGAGCAGACATCGGGAGCCTCACCCCCTTCGAGATTGCCCTCAGCATCATGGCGGAGGTCGTTGCCGTGAAGTACGGGAAGACGATCGCGAGCAAGAGCCTGAGAGCCGAGGGACAGGCCTCGATCAGCTAGGCTGGGCCCCAAGCGGCGCTCCTTCGACCCAGTGTCTCTTCCGTCGACGAGAGGTTCGAATCTCTCACCAAGGGCTTCCGAATTCAAACGGGCGAAACCGCCGTCCGTGACAGAAAGAAATGCTAGCGCCGGCATGTTCTGTCCCGTAGTTAGGTGTCTTGACCCCCTGTCCCGCTCCCCAGTCCCGAGGAGAAGCTATAACCGGCTGCCTCAGACTCGAGGCCGTGTCATTCAAGCAGGTTGACGTCTCGGGGAAGCCCATGGTAGTGAGGGAGGCGAAGGCAGTTGGGACGATCCGCCTGAGCCCGGCCACCGTTAGGCGGATCAGGGAAGGGACAGTCGAGAAGGGAGACCCGCTCTCGCTGGCGAGGCTGGCAGGGGTGACGGCGGCAAAGAAGACCTCCGATATTGTCCTGCTCTGTCATCAGCTCAGGCTCGACGGGGTCGAGGTCACCCCGCTGCTGAAGGATGACGGAGTCGAGGTCACAGCATCGGTCTCGGCTCGCGAACGGACCGGAGTGGAAATGGAGGCTCTCGTCGCAGTCGCAGCCGCCCTCCTCAACGTTTGGGACGCAGTAAAGCAGTATGAGAAGGACCAGAAGGGCCAGTATCCGGCGACGAGGATAGATGGGATCAGGGTGACGAGCAAGGTGAAGAAGCCCCTTGAGACCGCATGAGAAGCACAGGGCTGGGGGGCAGGGAAGGCTCGGATTCGTGGTGGTGACAGTGAGTTCGAGCAGGTACCTGTCGAAGCTGCGAGGGAGGGAGCTCGAAGACGAATCCGGGGACGTGGCCGAGAAGCGAATCACAGGCCTGGGGCATAGGGTCCTGAAGAGGGTCCTCATCTCAGACGACGCCCGGATGATAGCGGGCGCAGTCAAGGACTTCCTCGGCGGAGAGGGTGACGTGCTGACATTCCTTGGGGGGACAGGCGTGTCGAAGAGGGACGTAACAGTAGAGACCGTTCGGCCTTTCTTCGAGAAGGAGCTGGAAGGGTTCGGAGAGCTTCTCAGGAGCTCCAGCTTCGCCGAAATCGGAGCAGCTGCCATGCTCACACGGGCCACAGCTGGGGTGGCCAAGGGAAAGGTCATCCTCTGCATCCCAGGTTCTCCGGACGCAGTGGGGCATGCCCTTGAAATGTTCGGTGGCGAGCTCCCCCACGTGCTGTTCGTGGCGCGGAGCTAGGGCCAGCGCAAAGTTTAGGACGAATGAGCTGAAGAGTGGACATCACTTGAAGGCCCTCTGGGCAAGCTTGACAATCCTAGCGCTGCTGTGCTCTCCTACATCTTGCGCCCAGTCGAGTCCTGTCACCATAGTCTACGGGAGGTCCTGGCCGCGCTCCATAGTCATCGACAGTGCAAGAGGAGTCGCCTACATCGACGGGATGTCAGGGGACTACCCGGCCACAGGCTTCTCCTTCGGGATCATCAATACGACGAGCCACGCCCTGGAGCCATCGGTCCTCGGCTTGAACGTGACTGCTGGAGAGATGGCCCTCGACCCGGCCAGCGGGGACGTCTACGTAGCGGGCGCCGATTCTATCCAGGTCTTCAACGGGGGGATGCAGAGCTTCACCAGACTGATGAACGTCGGTGTCCCAATCAGGTACATCCTCTTCGACAGCGTCACCGGGGACCTGTTCCTAACGGCCAACAACGCTGTCTACCAATTCGACCCGAGGACCGGGACGATGCTCAGGAACGCGACCGTCGGTACGGCGGCCGAGGGAATGGCCATCGACACGTCGACCGGAGAAGTGTACGTTGCAGACTACCTTTCGTGCTCCATCGTCGTCCTGAAGACCGCGTCCCTCGAATCAGTCACAACCATCCGTCTGCCCACCCCGTGCTACCCTTCTCAGATGGCCCTGGACCAGCAGACGCGGTCCCTGTACATCGCTTCCGGCTCGAACACAGTGGACGTCGTTAATACAGTTGACAACATCTTCGAGCGAAGCACCACAGTCGCAGCTGATAGCACCAACGCGACCTTCGCGATTGCCCTTCAAGAGGGGACGGGAAACGTCTTCACCCTCACAGAACCGGGAACCACTGTCACCCAAATCGATGGTTCGACCGGAAGCGTCGTCGGGAGGTTCCAGCTGACCTCGGTCGCCTACGAGATGGCCGTGGACCAGGCCACCGGAGAATTGTATGTCAGCGTATACCATGATGTGATGGTATTCGAGCCCCTTCACAGCCAATCGTGGTTGACGCTCCCTGTCGTGGCTGGCTTGGCTGCTGCCGCGCTCGCTGTAATGGCGCTGTCGCTGGTCCTCATTCGTCGGAGGTCCAAGCAGGCTAGCGGCGGGCGGCTGCTCAGCGCGTGCAGACCCACCCTTGATGTCCCTGACTATCTCCGAATGCAGTTTCCGCTGCCACGAGCGAAAGTTGAGAACTGCGGCTCGTTTAGAGGAAACCGAGTTGTGGCTATGCGACTTTCTGAGCACTCCTTCCAAGTAAGCGTTTATCTCCCTCAAGATGGCTTCCCGATGGATGCGCGCACGTGAGCCCGGTCTTGGTCTTCAAGGACAAAGTGCATGGGAACGTTGCCACCGACTGGATGCAGACGGATCTCACCTCCTTCGCCGACGATCTCCGCTCCTAGGGCGTAGAAGTGGTCCTTGTTGACTGGAAGCCTCCGGCGGGCGGAGACCAGGAGATGCTGAAGCTGCTGGAAAAGCTCGGGTTGTAGGTGGACGATGTATGAAGATTCTCGTGGCGCTGGGTGGAAACGCGATACTCCGGAATGGAGGGAAGAGGACGGCGGCCGAGCAGCGGGCGACTATAGACTCCACCAGCAAGAAACTCGCGCGACTAATCGGAGAGGGTCATGATATTGCGCTCACCCACGGCAACGGCCCACAGGTTGGCGACATTCTCTTGGCGTATGACTCAGCGAAGAGTGTTGTCTCACCGATGCCTCTGGACGTGTGCGGAGCTCAGAGCCAAGGCATGATCGGGTACATGCTTCAACAGTCCCTCGAGAATCAGCTGAGGTCCGCTGGAATCGTGAAGAATGTGGCGACCGTTCTGACTCAGACCGTCGTGAGCGCGACCGACAAAGCGTTCGCAAACCCGACAAAGCCCATCGGTCAGTTCTACGATGAAGTCGAGTCGAAGGAGTTGGAGAGAAAAAATGGATGGTCAATGATCGACGACAGCAACAGGGGATTCAGACGCGTCGTGCCCTCTCCCAATCCGGTTTCCTTCCTTGAGAGCGAGACCATCAAGTGTCTTTTCGACGATGGTGCTGTCGTAATTGCAGCAGGAGGCGGTGGTGTGCCCGTTGTCAAGGACGTTAGATCAGGAAGATACACCGGCGTCGAAGCCGTGATAGACAAGGACTTTGCCGCTGCCCTGCTCGCAAGGTTGCTCGGAGTGGACCTGCTGATGATTCTTGCGGACGTTGACGGGGTCTTCCTAGACTATGGAAAACCTGAGCAGAAGCTGGTGGGTAGAATGAGCATCCGGGAAGCGAGGAAGTATCTTGCCGAGGACCAGTTTCCCGCAGGGAGCATGGGCCCCAAAGTGGAGGCGACAGTCAGATTCATCGAATCAGGCGGCAAGCGCGCGGTGATTGGCTCACTCGAAAAAGTGGAAGCAACACTTGATGGCGAGGCTGGCACTGACTTCTATCGATAGGGGAAGAGAACTGTGAACCACCACATCCAGCAAGCAAGATATTCTCCCTCCTGTCCTTCAACGCCGACTAGAATATGACCTCCGACGACCTTCACAAGATCAGGCGGAAGGTGGTCGACCTCAAGGCCCAGATCTTCTCCACGAAGGAGGAGGTGCAGGAGGTCCTCCTCTGCGTTGGGCTTCAGGTGGTGGCTCCTGCCAGCTGACGAAATGGTCGACCTCGTCGACGAGGAGGACGTGGTCGTCGGAACCGCGACACTTCGGGACTGTCTCGAGAAGGGCCTCCTTCACAGGGCAGTCGATGTGCTCGTGCTGAGGACCAGCGGCAAGCTCCTGCTGCAACGGAGGAGCAAGCGGGACCGGTGGCACCCGGGCCTCTGGACGCTCTCCTCTACTGGGCACGTCCAGAGCGGGGAGTCATACAGGGATGCGGCGGTGCGGGAGCTGGACGAGGAGCTGGGCCTACGGTCACCTCTCAGGGCAATCACGAAGCTCCTCCTTCCTCCCTTCACGAGCAGGGGTCTGACGGAGAGAGAGTGGGTTTCGCTGTTCGCTTCGAAGACGGACCTGACCGCCACCATCGACCCTATCGAACTCGAGTCCGTTGAGGAGGTCTCCCTGTCCCGACTCACGCGAATGCTGTCCGGCCATAGACTGACTCCTGACTCAAAGGTTGTCCTTCGCGCTTTTCTGAAGTCAAGGCTGAGGAGGCCCGGCCCTCCCAGGCTTCTGTCCTCCGGATCTGGTGCGTGTTAGGGAGATTCGCCTCCTTCCTGCTTTTTCTGGTACACGTCTGGAAGACGGCAGCCAAACCCGAGTGCAGTTCTCACCTGCTCGCGCGCCTAGGCGAAAGCAAATAATACCATTTGTCAATACTGGCGGCGATATCATGGTCCGAAAGGTGGTAGTGGTCGGAATGGGCTACGTCGGGATACCCGCGGCGGCGCTCTTCGCCGACGTGCCAGGTTTCACGGTGGTGGGGGTGCAGCGGCGCTCCAGGCGCTCGGGCTGGAAGATAGACTGGCTAAACAAGGGAAAGAACCCCATCGGCGGCGACGAGCCGGGCTTGTCGGAGCTCCTCCAGCGGGTCAAGAAGAAGAAGACCTTCAAGGTCGTCGAGGACGTTGCGACGGTGAAGGACGCCGAGGCGGTCCTAATAGACGTCCAGACGCCCACGGAGGCTGACCACAGGCCGCGCTACGAGTCGCTGAGGGAGGTCAGCGCCGAGGTCGGCAAACATATGCGCAAGGGGACGCTGGTCGTCATAGAGTCGACCGTTGCGCCTGGGACGACACAGAACATCGTGAAGCCGATACTGGAAAAGGCCTCCGGAATGAGGGCTGGCCGGGACTTCTCGCTCGCATTCTCTTACGAGAGGGTAATGGTAGGGCGCCTCATCAAGAACATCGTCTACCTCCCTAGGATTGTCGGCGGGATTGACGAGAAGAGCACTGAGCGCGCTATGGATCTCTACGGTCACATAGTCAAGGCGAAGCTTTGCCCGACCGACGCGCTCACGGCAGAGGTGTCCAAGACTGTGGAGAACGCCTACAGGGATGTCAACATCGCCTTCTCCAACGAGGTGGCTCTCATCTGCGAGTCGCTCGGAATCGACGCCTTCGAGGTCAGGGAGCTGGTGAACACGCTGCCGAACGACCCGTCGAACCCGATTTCGAATCCAGTCAGGAACATGCATTTCCCCGGGGCGGGCGTTGGGGGGCATTGCCTCCCGAAGGACTCCTGGCTGCTGAAGTACGGCTTGGACACGTACGGAAAAATCAAGGTCGCGCCCAGAATCATCGTCGGTTCTAGAGAGCTTAACGATTGGATGCCGGTGCACGTGATCGACTTGGTCGAGGAAGCCCTAAAGGAGCGCAAGCGGAAGTTGAAGGGAGCGAAGGTGGCAATCCTCGGCGTGGCGTTCATGGAGAATTCGGACGACACAAGGAACACGCCTTCGCTGACGTTATACAACGAACTGAAGAAGAGGGGGGCCAAACCTGTGCTCCACGACCCCATAGTGCGGGATTTCGAGGTGCCGTTCACGAAGAATCTGGAAGGCGCATTGAGAGATGCTGACGCCGTCGTTCTCTCGACCAAGCACAAAGAATACCTCAAGCTCGACCTGAAAAAACTGGCGAAGATGCTTCGGACGCCAGTGCTTGTGGACGGGCGCAACGCGTACGATCCTGGGAAGGTTAGAAAGGCCGGTCTCACGTACCGCGGAGTGGGGAAGGGGAAGCGATAGTCGTTAGCGCGCGCGAGCAGGGTCTCCAGCGGACAATCGACTGGGTAAGAAGACAGGTCTAGGCCGTCAGAATCAGCTCGACCTTCACGTCCTCCGGGATCTTGAGCTTCGTGATCTGTCGCATTGTCCTATCGTCGGGCTGGACGTCTAGAATCCGTCGGTGGACCCTCATCTGCCAGTGGTCGAAGGTGTGACTTCCCTCACCCGTCGGCGCCTTCCTCGTGGTGATCTTGAGCTTCTTCGTGGGCAAGGGTTGGGGACCTCGCACTTTCACGCCAGTCTTGTCGGCGATATCCCTGATGTCCTTTGCGACTCTCTCAAGCTCGGGCAAGTTCGTGCTCGTGAGCTTGATCCTGGCAAACTGAGGCATTTTCTTGCATCCGAGCCTCTCGACTCTATTTAGGGCTTACGTCAATTCAAATCGGAAAGGCCCACTTCTTCCTCTTTCTGTGTTCCAGAACCTGGACGCTCCTTTTCTCTAAGAATTCTCGTGGATACCGCTCTTCACGCCAACGGTTTCGGTCCCGGGAATCGCTTTAAGAAGACCGTAAGGATGAATTCCAGAACTTGCACCTGAACTCCGCTCATGAGAGGCTTCTCCGGGGCGAGGGGGGAGACGCGAGACAACTCGCGATGCAAATACTGGCCAAGGTCGGAGACGCGGTAGGGGCCAGATCGCTTGTCCCAATCAAATCGGCCCACGTCCAGGCGGACTACAGTGGGCTTCACAATTCTGGCATCGAACTCTTCGAGCGGTTCGCGGCCTCGGACGGGAAGTTCGGCGTGCCGACCACCGTGAACCCGGCGAGCATCGACATGGATAGCTGGGAGAGCTTCGGTGTCCCCGCTGAATTCACGAGGAAGCAGATCAGACTCTGCGAAGCCTATTATCGACTGGGAGGGATTAGGTGCTGGACCTGCGTCCCATATCAGGTCTGCAACTTCCCAAAGGCTGGCGAAACTGTGGCCTGGGCCGAACCCAGCTCCGTGGTCTTCGCGAACTCAATCATCGGCTGCCGGACCAACAAGGCGATGGCCGGGCTGGACCTCGCCAGCGCAATTCTCGGGCTGACGCCCAAGTTTGGGATGCTTCTTGAAGAGGAGCGAGTGGCGAGGGTCGCTTTCGTGGCTCCGCCGGGGAGATTTTCCGACCTGGACTACCGGTCGCTCGGCTACTTGATCGGAAAGATTGCGGGCTCGAGGGTCCCAGCTCTGGAGGGCACCCCCAAAAACGCGACGTCCGACGATCTCAAGCACCTGGGGGCAGCTGCGGCATCGGCCGGGCCTCTAGCCATGATTCACTATGTGGGTATCACCGATGGCTCGAACTCTCTCGAGAAGGCGGCGGAAGGCGAAAAGATTGAGAGGGTCGATGTCACCAGGTCCGACCTCGAAGTCGTCCAAGGTGAGCTGAACCAGACCGAGGAGACCCCTGACCTGGTCGCCCTTGGCGCACCTCATCTGTCGGTCTCTGAGCTGGGGTCGCTTGCCAGACTGCTGGAAGGACGCAAGGTGAAGCGAGGGATCAAGTTCTGTTCCTACACATCCCCTCAAGCGCACGAGATGGCTACCAGGGCCGGGATTCGCGCCGACATCGAGGCCGCTGGAGGAACACTGTCGCAGGGGACCGATGCAGACGTCTCCCCTCTCAAGGCCATGGGCTTTCATGTCGTCTTGACGAATTCGGCCCTGCTCGCAGAAACGCTCATGGCCGATGGCACGGTCAAGGTGAGGTACTCCTCGCTGGCCGACATAGTCGGTGAGGTTTCGGCATGAGCTCCAAGATCTTCAAGTGCCATGTGCTCGTCGGCGGAAATGCTTCCGGTGAGGGGCTCTTCTGTCGGCAGGCCTTCACGTTTGACCGAGCGGTCGACACTAGGACTGGCGTGGTAGCCGACGCCCGTAGCGAGATTGCAGGAGCAAGCATCAAGGGGAAAGTGCTCTTCTATCGGGAAGGCAAGGGGTCTACCGCGGGGTCCTCTTGGCTCGTTGAGGCCCTGCGGCTGGGCAATGGACCTGGGGCAGTTGTGACCGAATACCTTGACCTCGCTGCAGTCGTGGGATCCGTCATGGGGGGGATTCTGTACAGAAGGTCAATCCCGGTCCTCTCGGGAATCGATGCAGGCATCTTCGCGACTGCGAAGGTCGGGGCAATAGCATCGGTCAAGGGAGACTCTGTCAAGGTGGTTTTGGCGGGTTGAAGAGACGGCCCATCCTGAGGAAGAAAGACCTCTTCCTTTTCGACCTCGACGGGGTCTTCTACAAAGGCAAAGAGAACAGGGAGAAGATCGGCGGCGCGAGGGCTATCGAAGCCCTTCGCGAGTCTGGGAAAAAGCTCTTCGTCCTGACGAACAACTCGACTGATTCCATCGAAACTGTCCACGCACGCCTTGCCGAGTTCGACATCCCTGTGAGGAAGGAGGAGATTCTGACGAGCGCCCTCCTCACGGCTGAGTATCTCAGCAAGAAGCACGGGAAAGTCTCGTACTTCCTCATCGGCGAGAAGGGGCTCGAATCTGAAATGAGGAAGTACGGCCACAGCCGAACCGCGGGCGAGGCCCAATTCGTGGTCGTCGGACTGGACAGAAAGCTCACCTATGACAAGCTCGACAAGGCGGCAAGGCTCGTTAGGAACGGGGCCTCGATCGTCGCGACGCACACTGCAAGGCTCTACATGTACAACAACGGACCGGCAATCGCCACAGGGCCCATCGTGAGAGCCCTGGAATACGCCACGCAGAAGAAGGCGACCGTAATCGGGAAGCCTTCACCTCTGATGTTCAGAATCGCACTGGAGCGCGCCGGGTGCAAGGAACGACAGGCCGTGATGATTGGCGACCAAGTCGACACAGACTTGGAGGGCGCTTCCAGGGCGGGGATTGATTCAATCCTCGTCACCACGGGACTCGACCAAGACGCGCGGGGGTCTGCCATCGCAACTATCTCCAACGTGGACGACCTCGTGGACCTGCTCTGACGCAGGCGCGCGCCGGGCGGCGGGAGTTGTCTACGCATCGAATTGGACTTCTTTCGGGAACCACAGCGCGCGCCTGGATGAGAGTCAGGACAAGGATGGAGTTCTTGCTGCTGCCATTACTCCACTACCACCCTTTTCGACTTGCCCTCGTACCTCGGCAACGTACCTTCCTTCACGAATTCAATCTTTGGTGCCAGAAAGATGAGGGTTCTGCGCACCTCGCTAGCTATTTTTTCTCTGAGTTCTGGCGTATCGGATGCAGAGCCCACCTCCACACTTATCCGAAAGCCTTTGGGGCCGGTTCTGTCGACTTCCACGAGATAGTCGTTCACTTCGGGAAATCTGAACATGGCTTCCTGTATGGCGCTGGGCCAGATCTTCGCTCCCCTGTAGTGAATCACATCATCCAGCCTCCCTGTGACCCACATACAGCGAGGAAAGGCACTCCTTCCGCAGGGGCAATCGCTTTCGTCCAGCACTGTGAGGTCCCTCAGTCGATATCGAATTAGAGGCATGGCTTCTTTGGTCAGCGTAGTGACCACCATTTCTCCCTGTTCTCCCGGCCCCGCTGGTTCATTCGTTTCCGGGTCGATCACCTCAAGGTAGAAGTGGTCGGTCCAGAAGTGGAATCCATTCTCATACTCGCATTCCTGCCCGCTCCCTGGCCCGAGCAGCTCAGTCGCGCCGTAGACATTCCTCGCCCCTCCGCCTTTCTTCTTTAGCCCGAACCCCTGCTCTATCCGCTGTCTCATCTGTTCCGTCCACACCTCGGCGCCCGGAATCGCGACTCTGATGGAACTCTCAGTTGGGTCGATTCCAATCTTTCGCATGCTTTCGAGCACATAGAGCTGGTAGGAGGGAGTTCCCGTCATGACCGTCGGCTTGAAATCGCGGATGAACTGTATCATGGCTTCCGTCCTTCCCACGCCCCAGGGTATCACAGCGGCCCCCACGCGACGACAGCTCTGATGGAACCCCAAGCCCCCAGTGAAGAGGCCGTAACCGTAGAGGTTAAGGAGTATATCACCTCGTCTCACGCCAGCTGTTACAAGCGTCCTAGCCATCACGTTCATCCATGTTTCGTGGTCCCTCAGCGTATACGGGCCTACCGTAGGCCGACCCGTAGTTCCGCTGGTCATGTGCCATCCGATTACCTGTTGCCTAGGAACGCAGAGAAAATCGCCTCCGTAGGGATATGAGTACTGTCTTAGGTGATCCTTCGTGGTGAATGGGAATTTCCGAATGTCAGACAAATCACCGAAATCTGACGGATCGACCTTCTTTTCCTTGAAGACCCTCTTGTAGAAAGCGCTCTTTTCATGGACGTATTTCAGAATGAACCGAAGTCTCTTCTTCTGCAGCCGCCCAAGCTCTTGCCTGGAGATGCGCTCCAGACTTCTTTCCCAGTACTTAGGACCGTTCGACCGTGGCATGCTCGCTGACCCACCCAGCCAACTATGACTCGCTAAAAGCCTACCTGTCTTCCCAGTCGCCCTCCGCCATCTATCAAGAAGCTGGCAGCCAACTATTCAAGGATCTACTTCACTCTCCTTGATTCGCCCCTAGGAGGCGCCTGCTTGACTCATGCTGACGAGGATTGATTGCCTCATGCTGGGCATCAATCGACACGCTCGCGTAGCAACGGCGCACCCGACCGGATACGCTGAAACTCAACAAGTTTACACACTGATTCTTTAAGCGCGGCAGAACGACTTCAGCTCCGTCGACATCTGCCTTGGCCAACGAGGAAATGACGGTGCTCAACAGGCTCCTTCAGGAGATTGAGAACGTGAAGCTGGGGCTAGACCCAGAGGTCCTCGCGGGCTGGTACAACAAGGTAGCCAGCGATGCGAAGGTGGAAGCTCCGAGCTACCTGACCGACTCGATCGACGTCGTCCAGGATCCGATTCTTCCGATGAAGTTCGAGTTCAAGACCTCAAAGAGGGCCGTCAAGTACGTCTTGAATGCGATCGACCAGAACCTTCCAGAAATGCCAACGGCGACGAGGCTCTATTTCCAGAAGCTGTCAGAGCTGATACAGGCCGAAATGCTCCGCTAGGCTGCCGCCCGCAATGGCCTGAAGCCCTCAGGAATCAGCTAAATACGGCCTGTCGGAGCCGCCGTTTCAATGGCTCAGAACGAGCCGTCGAAAACAGACGTGCTTCTGGCTAATCCAGCACCTCTCGGCCTAATGGCCTTCGGCATGACCACAGTCTTACTCAATCTCGCGAACGCAAGCGTCTTCTCCGTGGATTCGGTTGTCCTGGCAATGGGCCTCTTCGTCGGAGGAGCCGCCCAGATAATCGCTGGAGCCCTCGAGTTCAGGAAGGGCAACACGTTCGGGATGACTGCCTTCATCGCTTATGGGTTCTTCTGGATCTCCCTCGTCTTCGTCCTGATTCTCCCCAATCTCGTGGGGGCCGCCGGACCCACGGCAGCCTCGCTCTCCTCATACCTCTTTCTCTGGGGCCTCTTCAGTTTCTTCATGTTCCTGGGCACGCTCAGACTCAACGGTTCCTTAATGTTCGTGTTCGGCACCCTCTTCATCCTCTTCTTCCTGCTCTCTGCAAATGCCCCTGCCATTCTAGGCACGGGTGGGAACTCGGACCTCCTGAAGTTCTCCGGGTACGAAGGGATTCTCTGCGGGCTGAGCGCGATGTACGCCTCTGCAGCGACAGTCCTGAACGAGGTCTACAAGAAGCCAGTCCTGCCCCTATTCCCAGTCAAGCCGAAGAGCTAGAGACCGGCTCAGAGGCTTACTCTTTCTTTTCTTTGCCCTGAACTATCTCGCGGATCTTCTCCACGATCTCGGCGTTGGCCAGGGTCGTGACATCCCCGTAGTCCTTGTTCTCAGAAATCGACACCAGGATCCGACGCATTATCTTGCCCGAGCGCGTCTTCGGTAGGTCTGAGACGATGTAGACGTTCTTTGGTCTGGCGATGGGTCCCAGCTCCTTGGTGACGTTGTTCTTGACCTTCTCGGCGATTTCCTTGCTCGGTTCGTAACCTGGCTTCAGAGACACGTAGATGATGGGGATGTGTCCCCTGAGCTCATCCTCGACGGCAACGGCCGCTGCCTCTCCCACTTCGGGGGTCGTGAGGGCCGCGTTCTCGAGCTCCTTGGTCCCGAGCCTGTGGCCGGCCACCTTGATGACGTCGTCGATCCTTCCGAGGATTCTGAAGTACCCGTCGACGCTTTCGACCGCGCCGTCGCCCGTGAGGTAGGGCCAGTCCTTCCAGTCCTTGCTTTCCTTGTTCTTGCAGTATCTCTCATAGTAGATCTGGACGAACCTGTCAGGGTCGCCCCAGACGGTCTGCATTATTCCTGGCCACGGATTCCGGATGCAGATGTTGCCCGCCCCTTCTCCGGCCTTGACTACCCTGCCGTCTTCGTCGTAGATCACCGGGTAGATCCCAGGCATGCCCGGCCCGGCGCTCCCGGGCTTCATGGGCAGGATCGCTGGCAGGGTGCTGCAGAGGAATCCTCCTGTCTCCGTTTGCCAATATGTGTCGCTAATGGCTGCCTCTTTCTTCCCTATCTCCTCGTAGAACCAACGCCACGTTTCTGGCTCGATCGGCTCGCCGACCGTGGTCATGGACTTGAAGTGAAAGTCGTACTTCCGCGGCTCATCCGGTCCGGACTTCCTGAGCATCCTGATGGTCGTCGGAGCAGTGTGGAAGATGGTGACCCCAAGGCGCTCAGCTATCCTCCAGAGCCTACCGGCGTCCGGGTAATTCGGGACTCCCTCGTACATCACGCTCGTCGCCCCGATGGCAAGGGGCCCGTAGACTATGTACGAATGGCCCGTAATCCATCCAATGTCAGCGTAGCACCAATAGACGTCTTCGGGGTGTATGTCCTGCTGGTACTTCGCGGTCGCAGCCACGTAGGCAAGGTACCCTCCAGTCCTGTGCTGCGCCCCCTTCGGGCGCCCAGTGGAACCGCTGGTGTACATCAGGAAGAGCGGAGCCTCCGAGTCCATCGATACTGGGTCGATCGTCTTTCCCCTGAACTCTTTCATAAGGTCGTCCACGAAGTAGTCGCGCCCCTCGACCATCGGCACAGTGGAGATGTACTTCCCTGGGTGGCGCCTCCAGACCAGGACCTTGTCCACGGTGACTCCTGCCTTCTTCGCCTCCTCTACGGTAAGGTCTGCGTCCTTCTTCTTGTCGGACACCTGCCCGTTCCTGTAGTAGCCGTCGCAGGTGACTAATACATGGCTTCCAGAACCGACGACCCTCTCCGAGGCGGCTCTCGCGCTGAATCCTCCGAAGACCTCGTTGTGGATGATCCCGAGCCTCGCGCATGCAAGCATAGAGATTGGGAGTTCCGGGTTCATGGGGAGATGGAAGGTGACTCTGTCGCCCGTCTTGAGACCGAGCGACTTCAAGACAAGGGCGAACTCATTGACCTTCCTGTACAGCTCTTGATAGGTAATCACCTGATAGGGCTCATCCTCCGGCTCCGGAACCCAGATTATCGCTGCTTTGCTCCTGTACTTTTCGAGGTGTCTATCGACGCAGTTGTAGGCAGCGTTCAGCTTGCCTCCGACGAACCACTTCCAGAACGGAGGGTTGCTCGCGTCCAACGTGGTGTGGAACGGCTTGTCCCAGGTCAGGACCTCGGCGTACTCTCTATAGCATTCGGGGAAATTCTTCTCGCTGAACCTCTTGTAAATGTCAGGGTCGGCCATATTCGCCTGTTTCACGAACTTGGCAGGCGGGTTGATCATCGCCTCTTCTTTCCAGTGAACGCCAATCTTCGACTCCATCTCCTTACCTGTCTCTGACATACTAGGCGTGCGCCTCGACGAGGCAGATAAAATGGTTGTCCCGAAGTCGTTCGGTTCAGTTTCGGTCGACCGGCGGGTCCTTCAGCGCTTCTTTGCCCCTATCGGCAGCTGAGGGGCGCTCTCTGCCACCCGGACCCGGGCGTCCACGACCACCGCGCCCTTGCCGTCCAGCAGGACCATCACGGGGTTGAGGTCCAGCTCCGCGACCTCGGGTATGTCCTCGACAAGCTGGCTGAGGCGCAACATCACCTCTTCCAGCGCCTTCACGTCGTGTTTCGGCTCTCCCCTGTACCCATCCAGCACCGGGAAGGTCCTGAGAGACCTGACCATCTGGTGAGCGTCGACATCCGTCAGAGGCGTCAGCCTGACCGAGACGTCTCTCAGAAGCTCCACGAGGGCGCCGCCGATCCCACACGCGAGGAGGGGCCCGAAGTTGGGGTCGTTGGTGACCCCCACGAACATCTCGACCGCCTCTGATACCATATCTTGGACAAGGAAGCTCACACCGGAGACCCCGTTCTTCTCAAGGCGCGCCCCCATCTTCTTTCCCGCGGCCTCCACGTCCCTGGGCTCGAGACCGACCTTGACGGCGTCGAGTTCGGTCTTGTGCAGGAGACCGGGGGCTGAGGCCTTCAGCACGACTCTGCCGGGGAACTCAGTTGCAGCCCTCGCGGCCTGGACTGGGTCGCCGGCCTCTACGGTCCTGACCATGGGAATCCCGTAGCAACCGAGCAGGGCGCTCGTGCTGGCGGGGTCCAGCCAGCTCTTCTTGTTTGCCAGCGCCTTCGACACCAGGGCGGCGGCCTGCAGCTTCTTGACCTCCGGGAACTCCCTCAAGGAGCCGGGAGGAGTCGCCACCCATCTGCCGTAGTTTACAGCCTGGGCCAGGGCCTGCGCCGCCAGCTCTGGGAACGGGTAGGATGGAATCTGGACAACGCCGTCAGAGAGCTGCCCAGAAACACCCTTGGTAGCCATGAAGATCGTCATGACCGGAATCCTGCGCTTGAGCTCTCTGGTCGCTTTGATTATGGCCGCAGCGACGTCTTCGGTCTTGACCGCCATTGGGGGGATGAAGACCACGATTAGTGCGTCGACACTAGGGTCGTTCGACACTACGTGAATTGCGTTCGCGTAGTCTGCAGCCTGCGCGACCGAAGTCATATCGACTGGATTCTTTGTCCCGGCGATAGGCAGAAGGAACTTCGCAAGCTCGGCTCTGGTCTGCCCGGACAACTCGGGTACGTGCAGATCGAGGCTCTCGCACGCGTCAGCGGCGAGGATCGCCGGCCCCCCGGCGTTCGTTATGATCGCAACCCTGTTCCCCTTCGGGACGGGCTGGGTTGAGAGGAAGGCCGCGACGTCAAACATCTCCTCCAGCGAATCTGTCCTGATGATCCCGGACTGCTTGAAGAGCGCATCCACGGTGACGTCCGAGGCGGCGACGAGGGCCCCCGTGTGAGACTGTGTCGCCCTGAAGCCTGCGGCCGACCGGCCGCTTTTGACTACGACTATGGGCTTCTTCCTGGCCACCCTTTTCGCGAGCCTCGCGAACTTCCTGGGGTTCCCGAAGGACTCCAGGTGGAGCAGAATCACGTCGGTATCCTTGTCGCTCTCCCAGTACTGAATCATGTCATTGCTGGAGATGTCCGCCTTGTTCCCGACCGAGATGAAGCTCGACATACCCAGTCCGAGCTTGTTGGCCTGGTCGATTATCGCGTAGCCGAGGGAGCCCGACTGAGAGAGGAAGCCGATCCTGCCCGGGATCGACCTCGGAGGTGCGAATTGGCCGTTGAGGCTGACTTCCGGCTTCGTGTTGATTATGCCCATACAGTTGGGCCCGACAAGTCGCATCCCCGACTCTCTACAGACCTTGACTAGCTCCTCCTGGAGGCGGACGCCGTCCCCTCCTATCTCCGAGAAGCCCGATGAGATCACCACGACGGCCTTCACCCCCTTCTGCGCGCATTCTTTTGCCGTCGAGACGACGAACCTGGCCGGCACCACTATGAATGCGAGGTCGACTGGGTCAGGGCAGTCGAGGACGGACTTGTACGCGGCGACCGACTGCACCACGGCCGCGTCCCTGTTGACCGGGTAGACCAGGCCTTTGAAGTCGGCTTCGATGATGTTCCTGAAGAGCGCGCCCCCGATGGCCATCGGGTCACGGGATGCCCCGATTACGGCGATGCTCCGCGCCTCGAGAAGGCGCCTCCCAGCTGCGACCGCGGAATCAGCCTCACGCCGCTCAAACGCGGCGAGCCCGGCAGGCTGCATCGAGGTCGGAAACGTCACCCTGACGCATCCCGGGGCAGCATGCATCTGGACCGGGAATCCCAGGTTCCTCACGAAGTTCAGAGAATAGTGCGTTTCGGCCGCGGTCGCTGCTGTGAAGGTCGTGATTCCAGAGTCGGCCGCTGCTTGCGCGAGCTGCCCCAGGAGGATTGAGCCGAGGCCCTTGCGGTGAAAACCATCCGCGATGCTGACCCCCATTTCTGATGGTTCACTCCCGGAACTATAGTCTGCTTCGCCGACGACCTTTCCGTCCCTAATCGCGAGCAGGCTGAACCTCCTGTCAGGGGCGAGAAGCTCGTCAAGCAGGCTTTCCTTATCGATCATGGGTTTCAGGAACCTCGACAGAATCGATTCTTCTGACAGGCCTCCGAAGAACTCCGACAGCACTTCACGGTCGTTGCCCGTGGTTCGCCTGACGTGGACCAGCGAACCGTCCTTCAGGACCGCGTCCCCTTTGAACTTCTCCATCGCCCGTCGAACCTCCTCTTTTCTCCAGCACGCGCTGTCTCTGAATGCCTCGTGCTCAGCCTTTCGTTCTAGTCAGAGAATATACGATGATGAAGAAACCCACGACTTGACTTGCTGCCTGCGCCGATTCCGCGATGGTCAGGTCCCCGGTCACGTTGTAAAGCACTCCCGCGACTGCGGCGCCTGCAGTCACGAATGCGAAGCCAAGTCCCAGCAGGAGCATCGCCCCGCTCTTCGTCCTGCCATACGCGCGCATGGCATAGAAGACGACAATCCCGCCGAGAATCAGGATCAGCACCTGGGCCGCGCTTAGATAGATCAGATCCATCTTTCATCATTCGCCTCGTCTTCCGACCTTTAAAGCATGAACCCCTATTTTCAACGCTGGAAATCACTTCTCCGCTCTCATACTCGTCCAAAGACGCCTGAGTTTCTCGGCCACGTCCTCGTTCACTATCGCGTCCACCTTCATGACGCCGCCGTCGAAGCTGACCGTCACTGCCCTGTATGCGCTCCTCAAGAGCTCGTACTTCTTGCCGTCTGAGGTGACTATGATCTTCTCCACTATCAGTATCTGCGCGTCGAGGAGTTCGTGGACCCTTCTGTAGCAGGTGCTGAGAGGGATGTCGTTCTCCCTGCTCATGTCCTCGACCGACTTGGCGGCCGGTATAGCTGAGAGCAGTATCTTCCTCGAGTACTCGTCGGCCAACCCCTGCACCAGCGATTGGACCCGGTCGGGTTCTGTAATCTCCAAACGGGACGAAAGCCTAGATTACCGTATTTGAGTCTATTCTGGTCCTGTTGTCCTGATTCGTCTGATTGTCAAGCCTGGGGAGCGCTCTGCTGGGTCCCCTTCGCGACCTCCTCGCTCGTCTGGCCAAGGTACGCGTCCATCATCCACTCCCATCGTCCTGAGAGGGCGGACCAGTAGATCGCACCGAAGCCCCTCTTCATCGCATACTTCACCAGCGAAGGAGACTGGTCGGATGGTGGCTTCTTGTAAGTCGCGGACACGAAGATGGCCCTCTTGCCACCGACCTCCATGGGACAGTTGATTCTCCCGTTGTATTCGCATACCCTACCTGTCCCTTCAATCTCTGATGCTATGTTTGTCGCGACCACTTTGGACTCAAGATGGGCGACGACTCCTGATTTGGAGATCGGGATGTTCGTCGCATCGCCTATCGCGTAGGCATCGTCGTGTCCTTCGACCATCATCGTGCGCCTGTCCGCCTTTATCCAGCCCTCTTCGTCCCCGAATCCCGACTCCCTCACCAAGCGAGTCCCTCTGTGGGGCGGGATCGCTATCAGCAGGTCGTAGGCGTACTCGTCGCCCTCGAGCGAGTAGACCTTCTTCGCTGATGGGTCGACCGAGTCGACATTAAAGAACGGCACGACTTTGATTCCCTTCTTCTCGAAAAGAGGGGAGACGATCTGGGCTATCTTGTCCGCCGGGTACGCCTTGGGGTAGGGCGTTAGCAAGGTGAGCTCTACGTCCTCTCTGACCCTTCTGTGCCTCAAGTACTCGTCGAGAAGGAAGAGCGCCTCGTCAGGAGACGGAGGGCACTTGTGAGGCACCCCGGCGATGAGGACCCCTATTCTCCCTCTCCTGAAACTCCTCACCGAATCCCACACCTTCGTCGCATTGACAGGGCCTGTGTGGAAGTTGACGGACCCTTCGGCCAGCCCCGGGATCATCTGGGGTGAGACGTCGGCGCCCGTGGCCATAATCAGATGGTCGTAGTCGAAGACGTCGCCCCCGACGGTGAATATTTTTCTGTTCTCGAGATCAATCTTCCCTGCCGGGTCGGGTATGTAGGTGACCTCTGGCTTCAATAGGTCCATTTCGGACCTGCTTTCGATGTCGGGATGAGAGCCTTTGAAGGCCACGTTCAAGCTGGCTGGCTGAAAGTGGTGCCTGAACCCTTCACCTACTAGCAGGATCTGGGCTTCTCCTGAGCGCACAAGTCTGTGCAACTTGCTGCTCAGAAAGTTGGCCGCGAATGTCCCTCCGGTTCCAGATCCGACGACGGCCAGCCGCTTGACCATCTACCTTCCCTTTCTGTCGATCTCGATTACTATTTTGAGAAAGTCTTTCTCCCGTGAGACCTCAACGACTTTGTTCCCACTCTTTTCGGCCCATGCTTTGACGTCACTCTCGGCAGCCGGGTCGGTCGCCAGGAGCTCGATCACGTCGCCGACGTTGGCCTGCCTGTATGCCTTGAACAGGTCTGTGATCGGCCCAGGGCAGAAGCTGCCACGTGAGTCGACCGTCCTTCTTGTTGAAGGCGCGCTCATTTCGTCACCTAGATGAAGAGCGTCTGGGCCCCGTTGCTAATCTGTAAGAACGTGGCCGCTCCTATTATGTCGTCCACCTCGGGGATTAGGTTCTCCTTGGGCACGCTCATCACGTCCATCGTAGTCGAGCAGGCGTGCAGCTTGACGCCGAGGTCTTTTGCGCTGCTGATCATCTCGGGAATCGGCGGCATCTTGACCTTCTTCATTTTGCCATTGAGCATCCTCGTCGCCATGGCCGTCATACCTGGAAGCATGCCCAGAATGTTCGGCATTGGCATCCCGGGGTTCCCGACCGGAGACACTTTGAGAGAGGCGACCTTCTTCTTGTCCAAGACTTGAAGGCCCCAGAACGTGAAGAAGATGTGCGACTCGTAGCCCATGGTGGCAGCGGTATTCGCCAACATGAATGCAGGATAAACCATGTCCACGGTGGCCTTCGAGAGTATGACGCAGAACTTCTGTTGAGGTGCAGCATGCGCACCTGCACTCTCCCTTTGAACGGATGCAGTAGTCATAACCATGAGGCTCGTCAGGAGCAATAAAAGGCGAAGAGACGTTTTCCACGGGTGGGAATCAAACCTGGGAATTAGGTCCAGGCATCAGGAAACGAGTCTAGGTCCCTAGATGAGCGTTAAATATCGAGTCCTGCCTCCAGGATGACCATGTCCCGAGGGGACGGGCCTGGTTTCGGGAAGATCATGGTCGCGTTTGACGGGTCCAAGGATTCGGTCAAAGCAGTCGACTTCGGCTGCTCTCTGGCGGAGAAGTACGGATCGACATTGATCATTGTCCACGTCTATTCCCCTGCCCTCCCGCCTTACACGGGTGCAGCGCCTATGCCAATCCCTGAGGTCGAGCTTGAGGGAGTTGCGGAGCTGTCCAAGGAGAGGGCTCGCGGCGTCCTGGCAGATGGAATCAAGCTCGCGGAGGAGCGCGGAGTAAGAGCCAGGGGGGAGCTCGTGGAGGCCAGCTCGACCGTTCAGGCCATGGTCGAATTCGCGACGAGCGAGAGGGTCGACTTGATCATCGTCGGAACGAGGGGGATGACTGGACTTAAGAAGCTCATCCTGGGAAGCGTCTCGAGCGGCTTGGTGAGCCATTCAGCATGTCCAGTCTTGGTGGTCAGGTGAGAACCTGATCTACGTTAAAGACGTGATGACCGGGACTGTCAGGACGATTCCAGTTAAGGCCACGATAAGGATGGCGGCCAAGGAGATGGCAAGATGGAAGATTGGTTCGCTCGTGATCGCAGACGGAAGCAGGCCCGTCGGGATTGTAACTGAAGGTGATATCTCGAAGGCCGTGGCAAGAGGCCTGGACCCTGCCAAGGCTCTCGTCTCAATACAGAGGAAGAAGCTGGTCACGGTCGAACCTGGCGAGAGAATCGAAGTCGCTGCAAAGATGATGGCCTCGGCCGGAGTCAAGAAGCTACCTGTCATGGAAGGGACAAAGCTTGTCGGAATGCTTACTCAGACCGACATCGTGAACTCCAGTTTCGCTCTCGTCACATCTCTCAAGGAGATGGTGCAGGCCCGCTACCGCCCTCCGGACTTCGAGATGTAACGGTGTTCGCTCCCCGTGCACGCGCTCACCGTGCAGGCAGCGTGCGATGAGATAGCGAAATGGTGAAGAAAGGACCCGTGGGCGACAGAGGCAGTCTGAGCATCGGTCTGACGCTCCGTAGGATCAGGCTAATGGTCTACGGCTCGAAAGACAAGAGAGCCACTGCTCTGGCACAGCTTCAGGACGTCGAGAAGGGAAATCCTTTCCGCGTTCTGATCAGCACGATCCTTTCCCAACGGACCAGGGACGAAAACACTGCTCGGGCTTCTGAAAACCTGTTTTCAAAGTACAAGACGGCCGAGGAGCTCGCTCGGGCAGACATCGTCACAGTCCGCAAACTGATCATGCCTTCCGGATTCTACAACGTGAAGGCGAGGAGCATCATCAGGGTCTCCAAACAGCTGCTCGAGGAGTTCGAAGGCAGGGTCCCCAACGACGAAGAGGACCTCCTGAAGCTGCACTCGGTCGGCAGGAAGACTGCCAATTGCGTCCTCGTGTACGGCTTCCACAAGCCGGCGATTCCGGTAGACACGCACGTTCACAGGATCTCCAACAGGCTCGGGCTCGTCGACACCAGGAGGCCGGAGGAGACTGAGGCACAGCTCGTCAAGACGGTGCCTCGCAGGTACTGGCTCGACCTGAACGACCTCTTCGTCAGGTTCGGACAAACGACCTGCAAGCCTGTCGGTCCGCGGTGCGGGTCATGCACGCTCAGGAGCGCGTGCCGCTACTATCGGACTGTGGTTGCGCCGAAGGGAAAAACTTCTTAGCATTCTCGGGGCTGCCTCAAACCATGCCCTCTTTCGAGGAAGCCAAGAAGAAGGTGGGCGAGCTGGTTGTCGCGAAGGGTTTCGGCAACACGCCTGAGGAGATTCCAAACAAGCTTCTCTTCGCTTTCATCGAGCTGGGAGAGGCGGGGGACTCTTGGAAGAAGGGCAGACCGACGGAAGAAACGATAGAGGAACTGATTGACGTGATTTTCTATGTGCTCGACGCGTCGAGGCTGATTGCTCCCGATGCCGACCTAGACCGGGTCTTCGAAAAGAAACTCGCCAAGAACTTTACGAGGCCCCACCGGTACGGGGAGGGATTCAGAGAGAAGACTGCCCCAGGGGCCTAGCCGGCCTTGACCCAAATCAATCTCTTGTCCGTGTGGCAGACGTACCCGTCATACTTCTGTCCCTTGTAGTCGAGTGGCTGCTCCACTAGGTTCATGGTCTTCCCACACTGAGAGCACTTCTGGTCTGACAAGATTTGCTTCACCTTGTCCCAGTTCATCATGAAGTACGTCATGTGCATCGGAGACGCGTCAGTTCCTGATTTCATGGGCTCCTTTCGCACTCGTCAGACGACGGCACGCCAAGATGGTTTCGCCTGGTGATTTGTGTCCGTGGTGCTTAAATGAGGTTTTCCGTTCCTCTAAGCGTGTATTCTCGCATGCACGGCCTCGAAGGGCCGGACGAAGTTCGGTTTCTCAGACTGAGGTCTACCTGCGCGGCCTGACCCCATAAGGCAAGGCCGAAATCATCGTTAAATACAAAACAGCAGACGCGGCGAGTCGCTTGACCCGTCTCTTCTTCATCACCGACATCCACGCCTCCGACAGGTGCTTCAGGAAGTTCCTCAACGCCGCAAAGTTCTACAATGCAGACTGCCTCGTGCTCGGGGGAGACATCACTGGCAAGGTCCTGATCCCCATCGTCGAAGAGAAGAACGGGACGTATGCTCTCAGGCTCTTCGAGAAGGACAGCACCGTGAAGAAGGACCGGCTGCCGGAGACCCAGAAGGCACTCCTCGACGCGGGCCAGTACTCGTTCGTCACGAGCCCGAAGGAGCTCGAGGAAATCCAGGCGGACAAGTCGAAGGAGGGGCGCGTCTTCAACGAAGTGATGGTCTCAGTCTTGAAGTCCTGGATCGAGCTCGCGCAGGAGAGGTTGAAGGACACCAACGTCAAGTGTTACATTTCACCGGGAAACGACGACAAGTTTGAGATCGACACACTGCTGGCCGATTCGGGGCATGTCGTCAACCCCGAGAACAGGGTAGTCCAACTGGAGGGAGGGTTCGAGATGATCACCCTCGGGTATGCCAACCCGACTCCCTGGAAGAGCCCGAGAGAGGTGAGCGAGGAGAAGCTTGGCCAGATGATCGAGTCCTTGGCCTCGCAGGTCAAGAGGATGGAGACCGCGGTCTTCAACCTCCACGTGCCGCCGATCAACACGGAACTGGACAGGGCCCCGGCTGTGTCCCAGGACTTCGAATATGTGAAGGAGGGACTCGGCATCAAGTTCATCCACGCAGGAAGCTCCGCGGTCAGGGAGTCGATAGAGATGCACGCTCCCCTGCTGGGACTCCACGGCCACATCCACGAGTCCAAGGGCTTTGTCAGGCTGGGGAGGACTCTCTGCCTCAACCCCGGCAGCGAGTACGCGGAAGGAATCCTGCGGGGTGCGCTAGTGAACCTAGTCGACGGGAAAGTGAAGGAGTTCCTTTTGACGAGCGGCTAGTCTCCGACTCAGGAAGTGAATTCTTTCCTTTCGAAGAGCCACAAGCCCAGAGCCGCCGTGACGACGAAGTAGACTGCCATTATCGCCAGCCCTTCAGGAAACGAGGCATTCCAGGCGGTGTATGCGAATCTTGGGGTTCCGGCGGGACTCGGGCCAGGGGTAAACCCTGGAACAAGAACGTTGCCGATTATGCCCGCCGCATAGGTAATGGAGAACCAAGGTTCAATCCCCGCAACCACCATCGCGACGACGTCTATCACGTTGAAGGCGAACAGAAGAAGTATGACTGTCATCAGTATCGAGATGGAGCTGCTCTTGAACAGTGAACTGAACATGAAGGTCAGGCCCAACGCCGAAACTAGGTAGATCCAAGCGAAGACCACAGATTCTCCGAATTGATATGGAAGAGAGGTCCCGAAGAAATACGTCCCGTTGGCCAAAGCGATCAGCGCGAAGACCGCCAGGATCAGCGTTGACGCTCCCAGGGCGGCCAACCACTTTCCCACATATGCGACTGACCTCCTGAGCGGGTTGGGGATGAGGAAGTAACCCGTCTTGTTCTGGAACTCGCCTGATATCGCGTCTCCCCCGAAGAAGGCCACTGAAAGGAGCACCACTAAAGTAGCGAAACTCCCCCAGAATACAGAGTAGAATGCCAATGCTGGGTCCGGATCCTTGAAACCGAAAAAGGGAGACCTGGTGTATACCGCTGCAAAAGTGAGCAGGCCGCCTATCAGCGCGACAATCCCCAGCATGACATAGAACCTCCTGGCCCTGAAGTAGTTCAGGAAGGTGTACTTCGTCACCGTCTTGACCTGGCTTAGGCTTTTGACCCTCGCGTTGCCGCCCTGGTTGTCCGACGACATCATGATCACAGAGTCTCCTTGATCAGGCTCAGATAGGCGTCTTCCAGTCCGGTCGACGTCTCCCTGAAGCTCACTATGCCGATGTTCATGTTTGCTAGCTGTGCGAATAGGCGTTCCTGAGTCTGAAGTCCTCCCCTGAACCTGATGCTGAGGTGCCTCGGGTCGCTCTTCTGCGCCTTGTCCACTCCCTCCAGACGCAGTATCTTCGACAGCGTCGCCTCGTCCACGTCGCGGGAGAACGCGGTCTCCGCCGCACCTCCGTCTCCGGCAAACCTCGCCGTCACGTTCTCGATCGTATCGTACACGATTAGCTTCCCGTGGTCTATCATTGCGACCTCTTGGCAGACTTCTGTGACCTCGCTCAGGAGGTGAGAGCTCATGAATACGAGCCTGTTTCCGAGCGACTTCACTATGTCTCTTACTTCGCTCATCCCCCGGGGGTCGAGCCCCGTGGAAGGTTCGTCCAGTATTATGACCTGGGGGTCGCTGAGCAGGGTCGATGCCACGTTCACCCGCTGTTTCATCCCCTTCGAGAAACTGCCGACCTTCTTGTCGGTCCACTCTTGCATCTTGACCTTCCCCAGCGCCTCGTCGATCCGCTTCGTTCGCTCTCCCTTCGGGACGCCCCGCAGCTCACACAGCATCATCAGTGCTTCCCGGGCCGTCAGAGCGGGGTAGATTTCCGGTGTCTCTATCAGTGACGCGCATGAGCCGAGGGCTTTCTTCTTGTCCTCTTTGATGTCGACGCCGTTGATCAGGGCCTTCCCCTGGGTCGGCGAAATGAGGCCTGTGAACATCTTCATCGTCGTGGTCTTGCCTGCACCGTTCGGACCCAGGAAACCGATGCACTTGGTACCCTCGAGCTTCAGGCTGAGGCTCGAGACGGCGGCGAATGACCCGAACGACTTTGAAAGATTCACTGCTTCGATTGATGACCCTGACATACTTTCTTCCCTGCTTTCGATTACCTTCTACAAAGGCTGCCCGAAGTCTGATTGGTTTTAAACATGTTCCAGCCGCTAACCTTAGATTGAGTCATCTGCATCCTTCTGTCCCGTGAGAAGGACCAAGATCATCTGCACGATAGGGCCGGCGAGCAGCGCCACAAGAATCGTCAGGAGCCTCGTCACCCAGGTCGACGTCTTCAGGATCAACTTCTCTCATGGCGGCATGGCCAGCCATCTTGGCGAAATCGGGACCATCAGGTCGGAGGCGAGGCGCGCCGGGAAGACAATCGCCATCCTCCAGGACCTCCCAGGCCCCAAGATCAGGGTCGGCAGGATGCTCAATGGGTCGGCCGACCTCGCAAGAGGCTCCCAGATTCTTCTGACTAAGTCTGTACTGGAAGGCGATTCGAGACGCGTCAGTGTGAACAACCCTGACCTTATCGATTCCGTTCAGAGAGGCGACGTCCTCCACCTCGCCGACGGTATCATCAGGCTCAGGGTGGAGGAGAAGCAAGGGAACGGCGTCCTGTGTACCGTTCTTGCAGGTGGCACTTTGGGCTCTGACAAAGGGGTCAATGCGCCCGGAGTCAGACTTGACGTCCAGTTTCCGACGCCTGCTGATGTCAACTATCTCAGGTTCGGGATCAGCCAAGGAGTTGATTTCGTCGCTACCTCATTTGTCAGGACTGCGGCCGACATACGAGCCCTCAGAAGACTCCTTCCGGACGACGGACCGCTCCTCGTCGCGAAGATCGAGAAGAGAGAGGCGGTAAGGAACTTCGACTTGATACTTGCCGAGGCGGACGGGATAATGGTGGCGCGCGGCGACCTGGGCATTGAAGTGCCCATTGAGACAGTCCCTGCGATTCAGAAGGAGATAATCAGGAAGTGCAACAGGGCGGGCAAGCCCGTCATAGTCGCGACACAGATGCTGCTCAGCATGGTGAACTTCCCGGTCCCCACACGGGCCGAAGTGACTGATGTCTCAACGGCCATCCTGGACGGGACCGACGCCGTGATGCTGTCAGACGAAACGACCGTTGGAAAGTATCCAGTGGAATCCGTGAGGATGCTCGACAAGATCGCCCGGGCCACTGAAAAGTCGCCCGAGTCGTTCGTCAGACCTTGGGCCGAGTCCGAGATTCAGAGTACCGGAGAGGCGATTGGGAGAGCCGCCTGCAGGCTTGCCGACTACGTGGGCGCGAAAGCGATCGTCGCCCCCACTGAGACGGGCTCGACCGCCCGAAGGGTGGCGATGTGCAGGCCGGTCCAGCCAGTAGTGGCGATGTGCACCGATCCAAGAATTGCCAGGAGAATGAAGCTCCTCCGTGGTGTCATCCCAGTAGTCTCGCAGAGAGCCAAATCCATGGACTGGCTCTTCGCTAGGGCAGACCTCGTCTCGGTTCGGCTGGGTCTTGCCAAGAAGGGGGATCGGATAGTTGTCACTTCGGGAACTCCAGGAATGAAAGGCACCACGAACCTGATCAAGGTCTCGGTTGTGGGCAGCCGAGCCTGAGCAGTCTACATCAGGCAAAATCGAGGAGCGTCGGGTTCTTCGCGCGACGCCTCGAGGGCCTTTGGTCGGTCCGACCGACGAGTTCTTTCATCCGGCTCTCTTTGACGAGCGTGCTGTAGTAGTACGCCTCATCCACTGTTCCCTCTGCAAGAAGGATTACGACTTTCCCTTCGGTGGTCCTGCCCGTCCTTCCTCTCCGTTGGATATATCTGATCTCAGACGGGACCGCCTCATAGAAGACCACGAGGTCAACATCGGGCACATGAAGCCCCTCTTCCCCAATACTGCTGCTCACCAGTATCCTGAACCCCCCTTCTCGGAACTTCTCAAGAACATTAGTCTGCGTCTGCTGGTCCATCCCCTCGCTTCCCGCTCGGTCCGATTGCCCAACGAATCTCTGGGCCGCTAGTCCTTCCCGTGCCAGAGCCTTCACGATGTCTTCAATCGTGTCCCTATACTGAGTGAAGATGATTATCTTGGAATCTTCCTTCTTCGCTACCTGCCCTTTGACAACGGTCAGCAAGACGCCCACCTTCGGGTGCTCTATTGACTTCAGCGCCTCAGCCTCTTCCTCTATCTTGAGCCAACGTGGATCCTTAATCAGCGAGGTGGTGGCCTTTCCCTTGTCTTCCTTCTCCCGTAGCTTCTTCAAGTACCTTTCAAGGGACGGAGCTCCCTGGGTCTCGATCATCTCCAGCGCATGGAGGACGATTACAGCCTGAGTCTGGTTTATGATCGCTCCGAAGATGTACCCTCTTTGGCCACCCTGTGCCTGAGCGGTTCGGAGCCTCGCCGAAATCGTCGATCTTGCTTCAAGGAGCGCCTTCTTTGAGACCCTGTTGTCCCTCAAGAACCCGCCCACGAGCAGCTTCTTCACCTTCTCATTGTAGAGCTCCCTCAGCCTCAGCGTGACATCGTAGTATTCCTCCGATGCCTTGACCTTCACCGCCTCGATATTGGTCCGTTCCACATACTCGCGGACGTCCTCGCTTTGCTCGGTCCTCGCCTCGATCTTATCGATAAACAGGCTCTTCCTGATCTCGTCGATTTTCTCCTTCGAGGAGCCGGGCGAGGCTGTCAATCCTAGAATGAGAGGGTGGTCCGAGTACTCTCTGTATGCCTCTGCCAGCTTCGTGTAGGTGTAGTCCTTCACACTTCGATGGGCTTCATCGAAGATTGCCAGTGCGACTTCTCTGAGAGAGACCCTCCCATGCTTTACGTCGTTGTATACCGTCTGTGGCGTCGCGAAGATGAGTTGAGCTCTCAGCCAGAGCAGCTCCCTAGAACCCGGCTCCACGGTCCCAGTTAGGACGACGAAGGATTCCTCCGGCAATTGAAAGTGCCTCCTGAAGGTCTGGAAGTGTTGGATCACAAGGGGCCGCGTAGGTGCGAGTACCATCACCTTGGAACCGGGACGCTTCTGGAGCACATCCGCAGCGACCATAATTGCTATCATTGTCTTGCCGAGCCCGGTCGGGAGCACGACCAGGGTGTTGGTGTCAGCGGCCGTTCTAGCTATACTCTTCTGGTATTCGCGGGCTCGAAAGCTATCTGCAAGCAAAGAGTTCTTTCTGTTTCAGTCAGTACATGGTTCGACTAAAAGCCTTCCTGGAACGAACAAGTCAAGACAGGCCGGCTTGATGTGAATCCGTTCGCGCCACTCGGCTTAAGAACGAGCACGAAGGGGGCTTCGACTCAGGTGTATCGAGCATGCGTGCCAGGATGAAGAGGAGACAGTTGGTCAGGAGACTTGAGATTGTCGCAGTCGTGGCCGTAGTCGCAGTCTCCTTGGCTGTCGGCGTCTATCTGGCACTGAACTATCAAGGCCCTGGCCATTCTCTTGACGATAAGCCAGTCTCCCAGAAAGTCTACTCTTCTCTAAACCAGACTTCGACGGCCCTGCCGTATGGCACCACAAATTCGACCTATCTGGACCTTGTGCAAAACTACAATGGCTCGCACTTCTTTACGAGCGATAACCCTCCGAGACCGATTCTCGTCTATGTCGGAGCAGATTATTGCCCCTACTGCGCCATTCAGAGATGGTCATTAGTCATGGCGTTGATGCGATTCGGTAGCTTCACGAATCTTGAGTACATGGTCTCCGGCGAAGACAACTTGGCCACCTTCACTTTCTCTGCGAGCAGTTACCACAGTAGCTATCTCGTCTTTCAGCCCTACGAGGTCGAGGACAATGGGGGGGCCCCGCTTGCAACACTTCCGTCAAACTACACGTACTCCTTCACCTACGCTGGATGTCCATCAGGCACCGCGGGGGTCAACTGCCGTAAAAGCTATCCTTTCCTCAATTTCGCCGATGAATACGTCGTACGGGGGGCCTTTGTGAACCCTCTAGTACTGGGAACGAAGAACTGGACCCAGATAATCTCCTCGATAGAGGCTGGGGACTCGTTGGGGAGACAGATCAAGCAGGGAGCTAATGTAATTACCGCCGTCATTTGTAAGACCACCGGCAACAATCCCTCCTCAGTCTGCAATTCCAGCATAACCGCACTCGAGCCCACTTCATACACTCTTTCGTCCACGAGCCCGAGCTCTGAACTTCTTGTAGCCGGTACCTTCGTCTCCACGTCCTCAGACGCGTTCATCGCTGGACGAGACTACCAAGGTTGGAGCTAGTTGAGAGTAAGTCCTCTGAAGCTGCTGATTCTAGCGGTGATGTCCATCGTTGGGCTCATCGCTTCCTCAATCGTGCTCTACCTCTATAACACGCTTCATCAGCAGCTGCCTGTCTGCACCGCTCCCTGGACTTTCTGGGGGATACGGATTGACTGCAACGATGTCCTCGGAAGTCCCTACAACTCGATCTATGGTTTCAACCTTGATGTTCTGGCTGTCACGTACTTCATAGTCAGCTTGGTTCTGATCCTCCTCGTAGCATTCGGAAGCGACTGGCTCTATCAAAAGGTCTTCAGGATATTGTTCGCGTGGAGGTTCGTAGGGCTCGCGATAGTCCCCTACCTGATGATTGTGGAATTCATTATCCTGCGGACTGTCTGCATTTACTGCACAATTATGCACGTGTCGATTCTTGTAGATTTCGTCATAATCACCTATTTCATCTTCTACAAGAAGAGCGTCAGAATCTTCCTGACTTCGAGCCCAGAGGTGGGTCTTCCCCCATCTGGCGATTCGGGACCAGGATAGGTACGAGACCTTCCGACGCCTACTACTCAGGTTTGAGGACCGTTAGCTCGTCCAGCTTGTCGCAGGTGAAGATCGAGGACTGGAATCTCAAGGCGAGCGCGAGACTCGATGCTAAGCCCAAGGTGCTGCTCATTAGGTTCCTCCCGCCAGCATGTCGATTTTCGTGATTATCCCTAGCACCTTCTCTCCTGACACGACCAGTACAGCAGGCAAGTAGCCGAACAGAGAGAAGAGCGCTTCTACTGGAGTGTCTCTGCCCACGGCCGCAAAGACCGGTTGGATGTAGTCCCTGACGCGTTGATTCAAGACCTTCGCTGGATCAGGAGCCGTAGCCAGAATGTTGAGAATCCCACCTTCAGTTATTGTCCCAACCATTCTGCCTACTGAGAAGACCGGCATCTGAGAGAATCCATTCTTCTTCATTATCGCAACACATTCGGAGAGTCTTGCGTCACTGTTCACGCCAATCACCGGCGAGGACATGACGTCGGCTGCCTTCTTCCCCTTGGTGGCGATTCTCGAATTCAAAACCACTGAGATTGCACTCAGTGTCCTAAAGGTGGGGTCGACTGCCCCTGCCTCGACTTTCGCCACTATTGACTGGCTTACCCCTGCTGCTTCGGCAAGACTCACTTGGGTGTACCCCAGTTGAAGGCGTATCCGCCTCAGCTGCCTAGGGTCTATCAGTTGCACTGCCATTATTCTCTTAGGAATATCCTCGTCACGAAACCATATAAGCCATTACTTGCGCGCCTGCTTCAGCAAGCTTGAGTAGGCACCTTTTCACTTCGGAAAGCGTTACTGAAGGACACCCCGACAAATGCGCCGACCAGATCTCTGACGCCGTTCTGGATGCCATCCTCACATCTGACCCGAAGGCGCGGGTCGACTGTGAGACTCTGATCATGCAGGGCATGGTAGTGGTCACTGGCCAGATTACGACGGAGGCCTACGTCAACATAAAACGTATAGTCAGGGACGTCCTTCAGGACATCGGCTTCGACAACGCCAAAGACGGGCTCGATTGGCAGACTTGTGGGGTCCTCGTTTCAATCGAAGAACAGTCACCCGACATCTCGATGGGGGTGACCAGGCCGGTCGGAGAAGTAGGAGCTGGAGACCAGGGGATGATGTTCGGGTATGCGTCAAGAGAGACCCCGCAGCTGATGCCTCTTCCTATCATGCTCGCCCACGGGATAGTCAGGGAGCTGGCCAGTGCAAGGAAGAATGCGGTTCTTCCCTACCTTCGCCCCGACGGCAAATCGCAGGTTACTGTCGAATACGACAACGGGAGGCCTGTGAGGGTCGACACGGTCGTGGTTGCCGCCCAGCACAGTGAGCAGGTCGACCCGCAGGTCGTCGAACGCGACGTTGTGGAGGAGGTCGTCAAGAAGGCAGTGCCCCGCAACCTGCTCGACAAGGACACAAAGTTCCTGGTAAACACGACAGGCCGGTTCGTCATAGGTGGCACACTAGCCGACTCAGGCCTGACGGGCAGGAAAATCATCGTAGACACGTACGGGGGCGTCGCCTCTCACGGTGGAGGCTGCTTCTCGGGGAAGGACCCGACTAAGGTGGACCGTTCAGGAAGCTACATGGCAAGGCACATTGCCAAGAACATCGTGGCTGCGGGCCTTGCGGAAAAGTGCCAGGTGCAGACCGCCTACGCAATCGGCGTAGCCAAGCCTGTCTCCTTCACGGTCGACACTTTTGGGACTGGTAAGATTCCTGATTCTCGGATAGCCGATGGTACACAGAGGGTCTTCGACATGCGGCCGGGACCAATCATTGACTACCTGAACCTCCTCAGACCCATTTACAGGAAGACCGCCTGCTACGGTCACTTTGGCAGGGAAGACCCAGACTTCACCTGGGAAAGGACTCACATGGTTGAAAAGCTGAGGAAGGCCACTGGATTAGCCTGACGCCAGATCGATTGAAGAGATTCGTGAGCCCGCGGCGTCTCGCCAGTTGTGAATCAAGCTGGTGGGACCGTCAGACGACTCCAGCGCGGTTGTGAAGAGTTGTCAAGTAGGTTGGCGTCGTTGCCTGACTAGCCTGGCACAGTCGATCGGTCTTTGGGCGTGTGTCACCCGCGAAGTAGTCATCACTTCGGCGATGGCTCTTCTTCGCGCAGGCGCGTACACCATATAAATGAACCGCGGGATGAGGTCGCGATTCAAGCGATGGACGAGATAGATGCAGCCGACCGAAACGTCAGGGAGGGTCTCTTCGGCCTCAATTCCGCAATTCTCGTCGCGATCCTGATTTACGTGACGGTTGTCGCGACTGCCTACGTTAGATTTGGGACACTTCCACAGATCAGTCTTGGGGCAGTCGCAATCTTGGCCCTGCCCTTCATTGGCCTGGCAACAAGGTCGAAGGAGTTCGTGAAAAACTCAATGCTCATCATCGCTGTGCTCCTCACGTACGAATCTCTGCAGGGGATCACCGGTTCTATGGTCCACTCAGGGAGCGTGGTTTCATTGGCAGGAGTCGATCAGGCACTAGTTGGCGCCAACTTCACTGCGGACGTTCAGGCATCGTTTGCATCTTCTGCCACGACGTTCGTCTCAACCGTGTTTTACGGGCTGCACGCATTCTTGATCATGATTGCCTTCGTGCTCTTCTGGTTCAAGAACAGGGCGGTTTTCCGCGGGTACACATACTCGCTTGTCGTGACGTCATACTTGGCTCTTCTTACATTTGTGGTCCTTCCATCTGCTCCTCCGTGGTTGACGGGCACTGCGCACAACCTACTAACGACTGGGGTCAGGATGTTCCCGCCTGTCTTCCAAGAAGTGCAAGCAGTGCTACTGTCGGGAGAATCCGATCTGGTCGCCGCGTTTCCAAGCCTGCATGCGGCCTACGCGACGCTGTTTTCGATATTCATGTTCAAGCTGGGAAGGAAATACGGCTTCGCATCTCTGTTCATCGCAGGAGGAGTGTACTTCTCCATAATCTACTTGGGGCAGCACTTCTTGGTCGACTTGCTGGGTGGCATTGTATACGCGGGAGTCTCGGTGTACGCTGTAGAATGGGTGATGGCCAGACGGCAGAGACCCAGGTCTCAGTCGTCAGCAGCCATCGATGCGATTGTGGGTGTCCGCTTGCTGACACCTGCGGGTCCACCTCTAGACCGACAAGTCTGAGTTTGTTCATGATGGGTTGACAGCGAACAGCAGGAACTAGCCCGATGATTGCACTAGAAGCCGTGAATCTGACGAAACAGGACAAGCATTCTACCGGTCCGCCCTAGACGGGCTGAACCTCGAAATTGAAGGAGGTCAAATGCCGCGCGCGCCACCTTCCTTAGCTACTCGTCTCAATCGTTATGAAATGGTGGGAAACCTAAAATGCGCACTTGATCTTCCGGAAAGTCTTCTTCTACAATCCCAGACTGTTGATTACTCTGCCGGAGTTCGCGTCGATGACGAGTACAATCTTCTTCCCCTTGTGATCGTACCTGGCGAACCAGATTGGCGCGTGGAGTAACTCGGCATCCCCAATGTCTGATTCCGTGGTCAATTGCTGAATCATGTGGTATTTTGCGTGCGCTTTCTCAGATTGCAGTTGGTCGACTAGAGTCTTCGCTTGAGACTTCGCAACATCCTCGCTTATGTCCCCATTGAGTGCCTTGACATTCTTGGGCAACTTGGTAATATCGAACAATGCTCTGCCGTCAAGGTCGAATTGATAATCCCGGGGTTGGTACTCCATGAGGGCTTTTAGTGCAACTACGGGAAAGTTGTAACTCGCGTCCATCTGTTCGGCCTTTCTGATTCCTCCTCCGTACCCCATTCCCATCCCGAAGGCCCTAATCGGCGCCAACGCAAATGCGCTCTGGAACAGGGCGCTTGATTCTGCTCCCAGACCCGAGAAGACGCGCCTGCGGCCTCCCCCGAAACCGCCTCCTCCTCCCATTCCGCCCAGTATGATGCCCATCAACGCCGCAGTCGTAGCGGTCTGTCCAACTTGGGCTGCTACGTTGGCGGCCACAACTGACGTGCGCGCAGAGACAGCTACGATCCAGTATGGCACGTATGACAAGTTCATCTCCTCCTGTGTGGAATCCTGCTGCAGATGTCTATGTAGAAGACCCTTGTCCATGAGCGGGGTGATGATGCCGTTCACTTGGTCGATGTTGGCGATTTTCAAAGGAAGCATGGTATGCTTCTGAATGTTGGTCCATCCTTGATTCCCCAGGACGACTCCGCTACCACAGTATTCACAGGTAATCACCATCTCGCCAAACTTTGGAGAAATGGGAGCACCGCAGTTCGGGCATTTCATCGATGTCGCTCCAGAGGGGGCGATGATCTGTGCAGGAGTATTAGGAGAAGAGGTAGGCGTGGCGCCTGGTTGAGGCGCGTTGAAGCCGCCAGCTCCTTGTCCTCCACCTGAACCGACGCTAACCTTCGCTCCACACTTGTAGCAAAAAGATGCCTCGTCTGGAAGTTGAGCCCCGCATTGTGGACAATTCATCATTCTTATCCCGTTTTCTCCTTCATAAAAAGCTGTCTTGCATGTTCCTGAAAATTCCCCTGCCGATTCGTACCATCGCTGAGGACAAAACGCACTTTCCGCCCCTTCAGACCTTAGCCGCTTGTCAAACCAGTCCAAAGAGAATGTCTATAATTCATGGCGTAGTACGCTAGGCATGGAAATTGCTCGTGGCATACATAGGATTGAAGACGTGCGCGGCGCTAACTCCTATCTGGTCCTCACCGAGGCAGGTGCTGTCCTCGTTGATACTGGGATGCCTGGGAATGAGAAGAGGATACTCGAGTACATTAAGGGTGCAGGGATAGAGCCGAAAAAACTCGAGTACATCATCCTCACTCATCCAGACATAGACCACTCCGGAAGCACTGCAAGACTGAGATATCTTACCAACGCGAAAGTGGCTATTCACGAACTCGACGCACCCAGACTCGCTGGCGAGAAGAAGCTAAAGGAAGTCAAGGGCACTACTGGTGTACTCTTCGGGTTGATGAGCCCCTTCATGCACTTCACACCCGTGAAACCGGAGGTGCTCCTCAAGGATTCCGACAGGATACTCGACTGCATGGTCATCCACACGCCTGGGCACACGGACGGAAGCATAAGCCTCTACAGGGAAAAGGAAGCGATCTTCGTCGGAGATGCCTTGAGGACTGACTCCAGTGGAATGCCTCATCTACCCCCAGGTTCCATGACTGTCAACATGGAACAAGCGAAGGAATCGGTTAGGAAGATCTCCACCTATCAGTACACCGTCCTGCTTCCTGGCCATGGACCTCCTATGACTCAGGACGCGTCAAGAGTCATGAAAGACTACGTTCAAAAGGAATTAGCAGTAAAATGACCGTCGCTCAAAGTTGAGCTGCCCAGCGACCCGAGGGTTATCTCTTCGACTCTCCTCCTCTCTATTCGCTTCCGTCTACGGCTCTTCATGAGGGGAAGGGGATTCCAAATTGGGCTGCGAGCTTGGTAAGGTTGACGGATTTCAGAGTGAAGAAGCCGAATCCTGCCAACGAGAGAGATATGAATCACCCGCAGCGGAAGAGCACAAACACTGCCAGCGGTTACCCCGAAATCGCGCACCTCTTCGACGAATACGATCCTGTCGTTCGTCGGTGCGTGAAAATACCATTTCTTGGTAGACAAAGGAAAGTCACTTTGATTCCGGGATTGCAGGCATCACTTGAGATGTTCAGGGCCTCATTCCTCTTCGGGATTAGTTGTTCTGGTTTGCCCGCGGATAAATAGGCGCATTTAGCACCGAGCGAAAAAGACGACTGTATTGCATAAGATCTACTTCGCCGTCTTCGGGTCAGGGCTGGGTCACGCGACCAGGATTCTCGACATCGCCGAGCGCCTCGAAGTGAACGGAGACAGAATCCGCTGCTCATGCTCGGGCCAGGGTCTGGAATACATCAGAACGCACAGGCCGGAGATGGACGCAGTCGAGTGCCCCTCATTCGATGTGGAGTGGACTGAAGAGGGGGGCTTCTCTGGCATGGATTTCATGCTGCATTTTCCCATCATGCTTCGTTCCTTTCTTAGACAGGTTGCATTCGAGGCGGAGAGCGTTACAAAGTTCGGCCCGAGAGTTACAGTTTCCGATTCAAGGCTCTCAGCTGTCCTTGCGGCGAAGTCGAAATCCTGTCCTGTCATCACCATGGTGAATCAATTCAAAGTGAATCTCCCGCCGAGGTTTAGGGGGGACGCTCTCGGGCGATCTTACGAGAGGATCGCAGGGGACATTCTGGGACTCATGTGGTCTCTGAGTGACCAGGTTCTGTTGACAGACCTCCCTCCTCCCTACACGATCGGGGAGGCCAACGTCGCAGGTACAGACTTGTCAAACATAGTCAGATACGTAGGATTCACATCCCCGAACCTGGAAGTGAGCGAGGATAGGCTTCGCAAAGCGAGAGAAGTGTTGGAGTTTGATGGACGGCCTCTCGTCTTCTTCCAGATTAGCGGACCAGACGCGACGAAGAAGAGGTTCATCGATACGGCACTCAAGTCGGCTGGTTCTCTCTCTGGTAGGTACAAGGTTGTCGTCTCAATGGGCTATCTAGGGGGCTCGGGGGAACCCAGAAGGCTAGCCGACGGAGCCTTACTCTACGACTGGTGCCCCATCAAGGACGAGTTGTTCATGCTCTCAGACGTGATAGTTGCAAGGTCAGGCCACAGAACCATAGGGCAGTGCATCGACGCAGGGAAGCCAGCGGTCCTCGTCCCGATACACAATCACTCAGAGCAACTCGGAAACGCCGACAAGTTCCAACGACTCGGACTCGGGATTGTCGTTCCTTCAGAGGCTCTAGACGCTGAGAGGCTCACGGATTCCATAGACTCTTGTGTGCGGGACCCGAAATACAGAAAGAACGTAGAGGCTGTCGGACTCGTTTCGAAGAAGTACAAAGGAATCGAGAAGTGCGTCGAGATCATAAACTCTTATGCGTAGCGGCCTCTTCGTGAACCAAGCCGCGTCGTCTCTCAATCTCCGAATGCTGCCTCATGGCTGACTCGAGATGAATCGCTCGAACTCTCTCAGAGCCTCAGGGCTTCCTATCTCGTAGAACCTTTCTTCTACGGGAAATGCTAGGAGTTCATCGCGTTTGATTAATTCACCATAGAACTCCTCTTCACTGCATTCCTTTCCTGATGGAACAAGAGCCAGGGCGCGCTTTCTGAGTGCGGATACCCCAAAATTCACCCAATTCATACCCCTGCCACGGCCTTCCTTGTCATAGCGCACGACATGACCACCACTAACGATGACATCGCTCTTACCGTACCTGTCATGGTTCTCAAACACTGCCATCAGCCCGAGTCTCCCCGAATTGAGAAGGACCCTCATGATACTCCGATAGTCGGCCCGCAGGTAGGCGTCGCCGTAAGTGACGAAGAAACATTCCTTGAGGAGTGGTTCAGCTCCCTTCAGCGCGCCAGCTGGTCCCATCAGTTTCGGCCCATCGTAGCTGTACTTGACCCTGACTCCCCATTTGCTGCCGTTCCCAAAGTAGCCTTCCACCTTCTCGCCGAGATGACCGACGCATAGCACGAAATCGCGTATGCCATTTCGTCTTAGCAGGCCAATCTCATGCTCGAGGAATGGCTTTCCGTTCACTGGGACCATCGGCTTTGGGACGGTTTGCGTCAAACGCCCTAGCCGAGTCCCCCGACCTCCGGCCAATATGGCGGCTTGCAACTCAAGAGGGCCTTCTGGTCGCTCGCCTGCGGTCCTAGACGTTGTAGATTACCTTGCTGCCCTCGAAGTCGAACCTGAACCTCACTTCTGTTAGTCCCTGGCTGGCAAGGGCAGCCCTGACTTTCTCCCTCCCCTCCTCGCAGTAGAGCATGAGGAAGCCTCCTCCCCCCGCTCCGACCAGCTTTCCGCCTAGGGCCCCGTTCTCTCTCGCGATGGAGTACCACGAATCAATATGGTCAGTCGTCATGCTGTCCGAGATGCCACGCTTCACCGTCCAGTGCTCGTGCAACAGTTCTCCGAATCTCCTTAGGTCCCCGGCTTCGAGGGCCTTCTTACTCTCTAAGCCGATTGCCTTTATGGCGTGCATCTTCTCGACTGTCTCGCCATCGCCTTCAAGGACTCTCCCCTGTTGTTTCCCAAGGATCTTCCCTGCGTTCCGGGTAATCCCCGTGTAGAACATCATTATCACGTACTCCAGCTCGGACAGCGTGTGTTCTGAAATGTCGAGCTCTTTGGATGTGACATTCCCCCGTGTGTCTATCTCATAAGATCTGATACCCCCGAGACTGGCCGTGTATTCATCCTGTTTTCCCGAGGGTTCGTGTAGCCGGTTTAGGGCGATGTCACAGGCTATCTCTGCAATCTGTTCGGGCGTCTTGACTATTCTCTGGTGTGCATAGAGCGCATTGAGCAGCCCTACCGTAAAGCTCCCTGAAGATCCAAGACCAGTCGCCGCTGGCACGTCGGCTAGCGACACAATCTCAATCTTGTCTCTCAGGTTTAGGAGCTTTAGCGCCTCTCTCACCAGCGGGTGACGTATGAAATCAGGCGAGTCAACGATTTCTGTCTTGCTGTAGCTCAGCCTTATCCCTGGCTCGAACCTATCGTTCACGACTATGTGCATGTACTTGTCTACCGCCCCAGAAATGAAGAAGCCACCATACTTGGTGTAATACGCGGGAAGGTCTGTCCCGCCCCCTCCGAGCGACAGCCTGAAAGGGGTTCTTGATACAATCAAAGAAGCTATGGACGCTCCAACTCCCCAGTTCCACCTCAAATATTTAACCAATCTCTAGAGGAGAAATGACCTTCCATCTCGTGCAGAGCGTTGAGGATGACTGCGGAACTGACAGATTTAACTAGACCCGATCAGGGTCAAAACTCGTCGAATTGTCCCGGACACACGAGTACCTTGAGGAGGTTTCCAAAATTGCCGCAAAGCTTGACAGAGGGTCGATAGACGACGCCATAGGAATCCTCTATGAGGCCTGGAAGAACGACAACCAAGTCTTCACCGTTGGTAACGGAGGTTCCGCTTCTACTGCGACTCATCTAGCATGCGACCTCAACAAATGGGTGTCGGACGAGGCGGTTAGGAAGTTCCGTGCGTTCTCCCTCGTGGACAACATCCCACTCGTGAGCGCCTTGACAAACGACAACGGATGGGGTGACGTTTATTATGAACAGCTCCGGAATTTCTTTAGGAGGGGAGACGTACTGGTGGCCATAAGCGTCCACGGAGGCTCGGGGAGCGACAAAGCTGGCCCCTGGTCCCAGAATCTGCTCAAAGCCGTGAAATATGCAAAAGACAACGGTGGGAAGGTCGTCGGGATGTCCGGGTTCGATGGCGGAGTGTTGAAGACTGCCTCAGATGCGTGCATAATTGTCCCAGCGAATTCCACCCCTCACGTTGAGGGAATGCATTTAGTCCTGACACATCTCATGTGCGAACAGTTGAAGGGCCTCATTTCGTCTTAGGGAAACTGGCGGAAGCCTTCGACCTACTGGCTTCATGTGCTCGGCAAGAATGTACGGTCCTCAGACCTGGCAAGGAATGCGGCCCCGAGGCACCTTCAGATCTGCCCGGATGTGCAGGAGTTCACTGCTAGTCTCGGGTCTTCTTCGCTGCCCCTGCGTCTTGGGATTCCAGGCTCCGCAAGAGGTCCGAGACCTGTTTGAGAGACGGAAGCATGAAGTCTGGTTTTGCGTCTTCTCTTTCGATCATTGTACTGAGGTAAGTCGTTAGGTGCCCGAGAAGGATTGTCCTGCAACCCGCAGCTCTTCCTGCCTTCACGTCGACTAGTGCGTCGCCTACGAAGAAGGAATTGCCGAGGTCAAGGTCGTGCTCCCTGGCAGCTCGAAAGAGCAGTCCTGGCCTTGGCTTCCTGCAATCGCAGTCCAGCCTGTATTTGCGAATCATAGCGTCAGGGTGATGAAGACAGTAGTATTCTGCGTCGAACGAGCATTCATGCCTTGCAAGTTCCTTCCTGACCTTCTCATTCATCCTCGTAAGTTCTGAAAGCGTGAATTGGCGCTTGGCCACACCAGGTTGGTTGGAGACTAGTATCGCTTTGAAACCGAGCTCCCTGACTCTCCTTACTGACTCGCCCGCGTACGGGAAGAGTCTGAGCTGCTTCGCAGACCGGGGACTCCCAACCCGTCCATCTTCCGGGTTGTACTCCAAGTCGTTCAGAACCCCGTCGCGGTCGAGGAATACTGCTCTGCTCTTCTTCATTTCATGTGTCCTGGATCTGGCCGAATCGTTGTCGACCTATCCGCTCTTCTGAGACTTTATTTCTCTTGCGACCCCAAACGATTGAGTGCGCCTTACCCTGGCGCTGACACAGACGAGAACCTAGCAAATTCTTATAGTCTCGTATGTGAAAGCCCGTAAGTAGGTTTGCCCGTATGGTGCAATTCTTTCTAGATACTGCCTCATTGAAGGAGATCAAGAAGTTCACTCGTTGGGGGATAGTCGATGGGGTCACAACAAATCAGAAGATTTTCCTGTCCGAAGGAGGGGTCGATTTCAAGCGGCGTATTCTGGAGATCTGTGATCTCGTCAACGGGCCTATCAGCGTGGAGACGACAAAGAGTGCAGTATCGGAACTCCTGGCAGAGGCGAGGGAATATTCTTCGTGGCACGATAACGTAGTCGTCAAGGTTGCCATGCACGGTGACGGCAGGGGGTTGCAAGTAGTGCGACAACTCGCGAAGGAAGACATCAAGACGAACATGACCGTCATGATGACCTTCAACCAGCTGATCCTCGCCGCGAAGGCGGGCGCGACGTATGTCTCGCTCTTCTGCAACAGATCAAAGGAGGCCGGTGAGAACCCGGCGCAAATAATCAGGGAGTATGTGGCGGTAGCAAGGGAAAGTGATCTTTCCGCGAGGCTGATAGTTGGGAGCATCAGGACCCCAGAAGACGTTGCCCTAGCTGTGGCGGCAGGCGCCCACGTCGTTACTGTACCCGCCAAGATTCTGACACAGATGCCCTTCAACAAACGGACGGAGGAGACAATCGAGGAGTTCGACAAGGCGTGGCAGGATTTTCTCGCGATGAGAAAGGGCGAGACTGTTAAGTGAAGGCGATGGGAGACCACGCTGAGAAGAACAGGCTCTCGGACACTTCTTCTGTTTCGTATCGGGCCTTGCCCTCGTCCTTTCCTTAGCTGGAATATGGTACTTAGCTCGGCGCCAAACGAAGTCAGATGACCAGGTTGCACCTTCAATCGACTGACTCATGCACACGAACCCAAGAGGCCGCATGAGAGGATGAAAAGGGCGTTAGTCACTGGTGGGCTAGGATTCATCGGCAGTCACCTTGTCGACCGGCTGCTCCACGACGAATGGCAAGTTGTAGTCCTCGACAATCTTCATACGGCTCATCGCTCCAATTTGGGTCATCAGAAGGGCAACTCTCGCCTGAAGGTGATTGAGGGAGACATAAGGAACCTCGAAACCGTTTCGAAGTGCTCGCGGGGGTGTGACGCCGTCTTTCACTTCGCTGCGCACGCGCTAATGCGAGTCAGCCTTCGCAATCATCGGGCAGACCTCGAGCACAACATCGTCGGCACTCTGAATGTCCTCGAAAGCATGGTAGCGAACAATATTCCAGATTTTGTCTTCGCTTCTACATCCGCCCTCTACGGCGAGGCAGAAGTCACTCCGACCCCCGAGACCTATTCAGGCATACAGACGTCCCTGTACGGGACTGCTAAGCTCGCAGGGGAGGGGTACGCTTCCGCGTTCACGGAGTTCAGTCCTACCAAGGTCTGGGCTTTCAGATTCGGGACAGTCCTCGGAGAAAGATGCAGGAGGGGGGCGATTTGGGACTTCACGCACAAGCTACTCAAGAACCCCGCTGAACTGGAGATCCTTGGCAACGGAAAGCAGAGCAAGGACTACTTGTCCGTGAAGGATTGTATCGACGGAATCATGCTTGGTTATGAGAGGAGTTCAAACCATGTGAACATCTTCAACCTTGGCCTCCAGGAGCAGACCACGGTCGATGAACTTGCAGACATAGTAATCGAGGAGATGGGTCTTTCGAAGGTGAAGAAGAAGTACACAGGTGGTGTGCGAGGATGGGTAGGCGACAACCCCGTGGTCTACCTGTCAACAAGAAAGGTTCGAGGACTCGGTTGGAAGCCGAAGATATCTCCTACTGACGCGATAAGACTGACTGCGAAATGGACTCTTCGAGAGGTCGGCCGGCAGGAGAAGTAGTGCATGATGCCTGGTCATCCAGAATGCCAAGAGTCGCAGTAACAGGCGGCGCCGGCTTCCTCGGCAGCCACATTGTAAGGAGGCTAATAGACGATGGCTGCGAAGTGTCGATCATAGACAACTTCTCATCGGGTTCAATTCGAAACCTCGTGGACTTAGGGATAAGGCAGAAGTGCTCAATAGGAGACCTGCGGGACTATCAGTTCGCGAAAGAATCTCTTCGTAACGCCGAAACGGTCTTCCATTTTGCGGCGGAAGTCGGGGGTGTGAGTTACCTTCATGGCACGAACGCTCGGGAACTCGCTGCACTGCAATCCAACCTCATCATCGACGCCAACGTGTTCAAGGCGTGTCTCGAAGCCGGCGTCCGAACCGTGATTTTCGCTTCGAGCGTCTCCGTCTACCCGATCGACGAGCAGCTCGGCTCTTACGTTCAATTCAAAGAAGAGGATTCTGAGCGCAGAGTGAACCCAGAGGGGGGGTACGGCTGGGCGAAATATGTCGCGGAGAAACAGCTCTCCCTCATGCCTGATGTTTCCTACGGTATCGCCCGGATCTTTCACGCTTACGGCAGGAACATCTACTTGAAACCTGACAGAAGCCAGGTAATCGCTTCCCTTATCAGAAAGGCGGTCAAATATCCTAATGAGGATTTCATCGTCTGGGGGGACGGGAGTCAAAGACGCTGTTTTGTCTTCATAGACGATGCGCTCGATGCGCTCATGAGGTTAGAGAAGCATGTCCGAGGGCGAGGGAACCTCACGGTCAATGTGGGGTCTGCGGAAGAAATCACCGTTCGGGACCTTGCCAAACTCGTAATCATCCTCTCGAAGAAGAACATCCCATTGAAGTTCGACGACTCCAAACCCAAAGGCGCTCTTAGCAGGAAGCCGAACCTGGAGAGAGCAAAGAGCGTTCTCGACTGGAGTCCGACGACCTCTCTCTCTGGTGGTCTCACGGAGACCTACAGTTGGGCTAGAGAGAGGCTTGAGAAATGGGGAGAGTAGCTTTGAAATCGCCCCGGACGTGACTATTCCTCGTGTTTGTGTCGCGCGCGTAGGGTAGTGTTCGACTGAGACTAAGGAATCTAGCAGCGAGAACGACCCCTGCTCTCAATGTAGTGCGGGGGGTGCGCATTGAACTTTAAGTTCATGTTGCATCCTCAGAGTTCGGCTAGAGGTTCGAGTCGGGGTAGGTATTTGCCAGTTCACATTTGCACGTGCATGGGACCAAGTCCAGAGTTGACCAATCACAACTCTTGCACATTCTGACCTAGTCGTGCACGCCGCTCCGATGTATTCCTATTTCCTGTATCTCTTCGCGCGCGCTAACGTTCCCATAGGATCCCAAGGTGGAAGAACAACGGGTTCGGTGGAGAGAACACTCAAGAGCTCTGGAGAGAGGTATTTTCTTCTAACAGTTATTTCGAAAAGGTATTCGTCGAACCACTCGTCCATCATGCACATGTAGCCTTTGTCCCCAATCTTGGCCCCCCAACTGTTTTCAACCCGCCATTTTCTCGGTTTTCCTGTTTCATCAAGATCCACACCTGTGAGCACCATGGCGTGTGTCATCTCGCTATTCCTGTATTCCAATCTTCCGGCCTTGTCTAGTTTGAATTCTGCTCCGTAGACGAGGTCATAATCATACACGTTCAAATCCATTGCGCCCATCTCTGTTTCCAGCATCTGACCAACGTCACAGCCAAACCAAACCGCGTGGTTGTCCTTTATCATTTCGACGGCAGCTTTCTTCAGTGTTTCAATATCGACGTTCAAGTAACGAACCTGACGTCCACCAATGACGTTGCCAAGATATTTCACCGTGTACGCCTTGTTGTAGGGCTTGTCCTTTGTGGGGGCGTTTATCAGGCAGACTAGATCATCCAGGTCAACGTCCACATACTTCTTGTAGAACTCTCTGGGTGTCATATTGCCATCCCTGTGGAATACATTGACTTTGTCTCGCCATTCCCAGTAAAAGTTGAACGGAGGCTTGCCTAAGTGAATTGCAAGCATTCGATAGAACTCCTCAAGTAACTCGCACTTTGACTTTCGCAATTCCTCTACAGAAGAACCCTGGGCATGCATGTCTCTGAGCGACTTCGCATATTCCCTCAGCTTGGAGACTAGCAGAGTGTTCATAGAATCGGAATCACTGCTACTGATCGTCTCAGGCATGAAAGACTTCGGCACAACCCCGTATTTTTCTACGAGATTCACGAACATGTCCCACTGTCCGCCATCGGGAAGCGGATCAGAGAGAAGGAACAGGATCGTCCGTTCGTCAAGTGGCTCATCCCTGGTCTCGATGATGCTCTCAAGGAAGTAGTTCGCCTTCTCCAATTTATCCCAGAACATCTGGTAGACCTCGGAGAGTTCAAAGGTCTGAACCTTCAGCTTTTTCATGGCTTCCAGGCTAAGGAGACTGAGCCCGGAGAATAGCCAGCACCGCCCTGACGCCTCTTGATTGGTAGCCTCCGGTGACTCGATGAGATTGCTGAACGTGTAGTTAATTCGATCGACTTCTTTTCGACTCAAAGCCACCGCTGCAATACCGTTCTGGGTGACCGCGTTCAACGCGAGACGATTCTTAGGGTCACTATCAAAAGATGCTAAGAATCGTTTGGTATCTTCATTCGTGAGGCTTTCCTTCATGGTATCTCCTGACTGGAATATCGCTGTTTTGAACTTTCTCGCCTTGACTCCGAGTACTAGCCTCCCGCAAAACAAGGACCTGCACCTCAAGCCAAAATAGTAGAGATATTTACCCAGAGACCGCGTCGTTGGAACTCAAGCGGAGCCTGTCCTATTTTGACCTGATGAACATCGTCGTGGGGGCCATCATCGGGAGCGACATCTACATTGTCCCCGGCCTCGTTGCAGGCCTGATCGGGCCCTTCGCACTAGTGGTCTGGATCATCGGTGGGGCGATTTCAATGGTACTGGCGATGGTGTTCGGATACTGTAGCTACTATGTCCCGAATGTTGGAGGCTCGTTCGCTTTCGTATCAGAAGCCTTTGACGATTTCTACGGGTTCATCGCGGGATGGAGCATGAGCATCGCGGAGATCATCGCGCTCCCCGTCTTTGCGATAGTCTTCACGAATTACCTCCAGTACTTCGTTCCTTTGTCGTACGGGGAACAACTGCTGATCAGGATCATCTTCATCGTGGCACTTACCACGGTCAACATTGTCGGTGTCAAAGCGGCAGGCCGACTCAACGACGTCCTGACTCTCGCAAAGCTTGCTCCTCTCCTTCTCATAATCTTCATTGGTATCGGGTCCATCGTACTCAGACCCACACTGCTCGGAAATTACACACCATTCGCGCCGGCAGGCCTGAGCAACTTCGGTACTGTCTTGGTGTTGATCTTCTGGGCCTATGCAGGATTCGAGCTTGGTGTCCTTCCTGCTAGTGAAGTCGTCGACCCGAAGAAGAACGTCCCCAAGGCAATGATAACCGGCATGGCGATAGTGATATTCTTCTACGTCGTGACCAACTTTGCGGTCTTCGGAGTGGTCAGTTCCGCTAAGCTCGCGAAGAGCCCCATACCCCTCATACTCGTCAGTACGGTCCTCCTCGGTTCAGCTGGAGCCGCCATCACTGGCGTCGGCGCTCTCGCTTCTGTCTCGGGCACGGATGAAACAGAGGTTATGGGCACGGCCCGTCTGATCTACGCAATGTCTGGCGATGGATTGCTCCCGAAAGGACTCGGCAAAGTTCACCCCCGGTTCAAGACGCCCTACGTCGCGGTAATCATCGAGGGCGTGATCGCTTTGGCGCTCGTGCCATTCTCCGGGATTTCAACACTCATATCATTCGCAGTCTTCAACCTCGGGGTCTGCTACCTCCTCGTTTGCCTCGCCCTGTCCGTTCTGAAGAAGAATGACGAGCACGGCCTTCGCGGTCAAAACATACTTCCGTGGCTGGGGGTCGGGATTAGTGCATATCTGCTCTACTCCACTTCTTTCTTAGACAAGGCTATTGGGTCGACAGCGATCCTGCTGGGGATCCCAATCTACCTCTATTTCTCCAAGAAGACAGACGTTCATGAGCTCAGGCACGAATTCGCATCAGAAGAAGCTGTTCTCTCTGAGAATTTGGAGAGACAGAACAGATCCTTGGCGAAACTCGTAAAGCTGTTCACAGCAGCATACAGGAAGATAAGGCGAGAGTAGAACCTTCTCGAGTCGCGAGAATCTCCAGAAACGGTTTCTTCCTACCCCGTTGGTAGCCAGGCGCGGCGCACGCGCTCACAAGTTATGTGCGGTGTCTGCACACCAAACCTTAGGTTCGTATCCCATCCAGCTCCATGATTTGTTGGTTCTCTCATATGAAGTCTAGTGCGGGGGGTGGGACTCCAGCCCAGCATGTTGGGCGGGAATCTGCACAACCGACTCCTTTCAGGTGAATAGAGTGCGGTGGCTCTGGTGCATTGACGAGGCTTGACTGATTTGGGCGTTGGGGTGGGGCAACTCGGGGCTTGGAGGTTCTCTCACTCCGCCTGAGGTTCAGAGACTAAGAGAGATTGCATTAGCTGGCAGGGAACTGGAAGGTCTCTTTTGATAGAGGGTTGCGAAGAAGACCGACCCCATGACAGCGATGGACATCCCGACGTAGTTCAGGGTGAAACTGGGTTGAGTGCTCCCACCCAAATAGATAGGGCCACCAATACATATGTCACCTGTTGGAGGGCACTGCCACTGCCAAATCGGTTGTGAGTGAACAACGGTCTGTTGAGTCCCGAACGCGGTTAGCATGATGCCGACTGCCATGAGCACCAATCCGAGCATCGCGACGGCCTTCCTCATAGTTGCGATTGAAGGGAGAGTGTCACTTACGGCTTTGGGGTCGTAGCCTTGGCTCTGTCCCGTCTTTAGTTGGTCAGAAGGGCTGTCCCAGAATGGTTGGTCAGACAGAGGACGCGCTCAGAGTCGGGGAAAACCACAGTTCCAATACGACGAATCATCGGCGGGATTGACTGTGGAGCCGGTGGTCACTTCGATTCCAACATGACCTATGACTGCTCCGCATTGGAAGAAAGCGAAGGAAGGAGAAACCCAAGCCGAGTAGTCCTGTCCTCCGCCAAAGTTTGCCGTCGTTCTGGGCAGAAAGGGCAAGAAGAGAAATGCGACTACAGCTATGACGAGAACTGTGACTATGAGCCAGTTCCTTTTCATCTGTCGGACAAGGGCGAGCAGTGACTAATAATGCTTGTTTCAGAACGATTCTGTTAGCTCTTTTGCACGGATGAGCTGTCAGACATTCGTTTCCTGACGGCCTCCTTGACCCTTTGTGTGGCATCCCACCAAACGCGATGAGCCTCCTCAGCTTCACTGTATGCCTTCTGCCAATTCGCAAAGGCTTCCCGTCTCTTGGGCTCTGCCTCGTAGTAATACACCCTGAACCTCTCCAGAAGTTCCTTTCTTTCCTCCTCGGTCTCCCCTCTGTCTTCAGCCATGAATGCATCAAACTCTTTCCTCTGCTCCTCCCACTTCTTTGGGTCGGCCTTAGCATCAGCCTCCTCGAACGCTTCCGCAGTGTCCCTTGTGTCCCGGCCAAGCCCCACGAGGATGGGGAATAGTTGCGCTCGAGGCATGGGATAGGGGGTCTCCCATTCGATTTCTGCCCACTTGCCAAGAGGTTGCGAAGTCCTTATGGGAGTCACCTTCGCCGAATAGAGGTCTTCTCCATCCTTACGGATTTCACCCGAAGAAATACCCCGAAGACGGGACAGAACCGTGCCGAGGGTCCTGAGCGCAGATTCGACCCTCTTGCGGTAGCCGTGTATGTCTGCGGTCATCACCCGACATAATGTTGGCACTTTGGACTGCAAACGACGGTGCGGTTGCGTTCGGGATTGGAAGTCAGCAGAAGTTGACTCACCTACCGTAATTAGGTCAATCGATTTTGACTTCACTCTGCGCGGTCGCACTTTGAACCGCAGTAGGGTGTGCGGTCGCCGGGATTTGAACTTCGTTAGGTTCAAATCTCATCACTTCATTATTATTCTGTAGCTCCGTATGCTCTCTTTATCCGAGCGATTCCGTCAAATCTTCTTATGAGGCTGACGACCGACTTTCCTGTCAGGTTCTCCCATTCTTCCCCTTTGGCTATGGAATCCCTCATCAATGTGGATGAGATGTCGCCTTTTCTCTCAAAGCTGACAACCTTCACTCGATTCCCGACCAATCTGGCTATCGTTTTGTGGTCCGTGAACAGGATCTCGAACTTGCCACATTTCTCGAACAGGTTGTCGATGGATGAGGCCCAAGAATTGCCATCCTCGACCGCGACGACATCTTCCACCTTGATGTCTTGCTCCTTCAGGTAGCCCTTCAGCATCTTCACCCTTTCATCTCCGCTGAATGGATTTCGTTTCGTATTCTTGCTTTCTGCATTGCCTACGGCGACTATCAAGAGATCCACCTTCTTCACCAGTCTTTTTACTAAAGCGATATGCCCTTTGTGTGGTGGATTGAATCTTCCCCAATATACTCCCACTGTCTTCTTCATGTTTGACTTGTCACCCATTGAACTGATGTCTGCTTAAGGTTGCCAAGTTCACTTCCAGTCTGTTTGACAGCGTCGAAGGGCCTCTTAGATTACCCGAACGGAAAAGAAGTGCGGTCGCCGAATATAATGGTTTGTAGTTCAGAGTGGGTTCTGGTAACTTGGCTGGAGGTTAGCCATCTTGGTTCGTCTCCCTGTTAACTGACTGGAGTTTTGCTCTTCTCTCTTCATCCAACTTCATTGCCTCACTCCTGTATCGCTCCTTGCTTACCTGGGGCTGGGTCGGTAGGTAGATTACAAGCAAGCCAAGGACTGAGAAGAGTGAGATGAACGCCCCGATGACGGCCAAAGGCGGAATCGGGTCGGGGTTATATCGCCGCGACCACGGCAACCACACCGAAGGCCAGCACAGCAGTAAGGCTCAACCAGTACGCTACCTTCCAGTATCTGTTCGAAGTGTATGCCCCCATTATCCGACGGTCCGACCCGAGCAACCCCATCAGGACTCCTGGGCCGACGAGCACGAAGACGAAGACCACCATGAGGCCGAGGACCAGCGAAAGAGGCTCGGGATAGAGAATCGGGATGGCCACGGCGGGGAGCGATTCCGCCAGGTAGACCCACAGGAAGCTACTCTTCTTCCAGCCCATCGTATCGACCACGGCCCAAGAGCTGCCAAGAGAGATGACCACCAGCGCAAGGAACGCCGCCGCCACCAGGCCCACCGCGAAGACGTAAGGCGCATAGGAGCCCGCGATTGATGAGAGGGCAAGAGAGAGAGCCTTCGGATCCGCAAAGTTGAGGGACGAACTCAGACCAGAGGTAGCCATCGCAATGACCACCATCCCGACCTCGCTCGCCACCGCCCCCACCAGCGTCTCCGTCCTCATCGTCCACAGGCGTGTGGTCCTCTTCTCAGCGGTGGCCGAAGCCTGATAGAATAGCATGAAGGGCATCACGACCGCACCCGCGCACGCGGCGAGCAGGAAGAAGTAGTGGGGTTCCGCGCTGTAGTAGAAGGGCCCTGACGCGACGAAACCCCTCGCGAAGAGAGAGCCAGCATAGGCGACGATCAACACGGCCGACACCGCAAGCAGGGCCTTCTCGGTCGTCAGATACTTCCTCCTGACGACCACGGCGGCGTACGCCACGTAGGCGATGGGCACAGAGACGATGGGCGGGACGCCGATGAGTTCCATCCCGACCGCGATCCCTGCGTACTCGGCGACGTAACTCACGATGCTTACCGTGGCCATCGGAAGGCTCGCGAGAATGGCAACTCTCTTGGAGTAATTCTCTCGAATGACCTCACCCAGCCCCTTTCCCGTGGCCATCCCCACTCGACCACTCGCCTCCTGAATCACGAAGAGAGGGACAATCAACAGCAGGAAGAACCAGATTAGGCCGTATGAGTAGGTCGCCCCGACTGTCGCCGCCGTCAACACGCTCGGCGCATCGACATCGGCGATCATCACGATCCAAGCGGGCCCAAAGGACTGAGCGAACTCCCTGAGTCTGCCTGGGACCACGACGGGCGGTCGCCCTCTCGCCTCTATAATGCGTTAGGGGGCTTCTGGCGCGGACTTGAACTGGGGAACCGTCAGAAGGCTTCGGATGTCTTCTTGGAAGCTGGGAGGGTTCAGAGTTGCAGAGAAACCGCGCCTCAGAGATTCGATTTGCCACGTCTCTCCTTGTAGGCGGACAAGGCATTCGGAAACACGCGGTTCTCCTCGGCTTCGGTGTGCTTTTCGAGCATGATCTTCAGGCTCGCCTCGTTCAGAGCAAGTTCATCTGGTGATAGTGAGGCGAGTTTCTTCACTTGTTCCATCAGCTGGTAGATGGGACGGTGTTGGCGGAAGACCACGATTGCCTCGTCTGCGCCTTTCACCCCGTAGGCGTCTATCAACAGGTGCAGGACCTGCGCCTCTTCGTCAGCTATATGCTGTCGAAACAAATGGTCCAGCTCTCCCAGTACTTCAGCTGCCGATGAGTACTCTCGACCCTCTACCGATTTCTTGAGGCGTGCCAGCTCCTTCCTGATTTCAACGTGCTCGGCTATCAAAACCGAGATGAGTTCTTCGAACCCAATCCTTCGGGGCGTTACTGGGGTCACGCTGACAAGGTCAGGCAATCTCGTATTAAGTCTCCCGAACAATCTTGGAAGTTCGCTTTTGGAGAGAATCAAGGATGCTCTTCAGGGGCCAGCCCGAGGACGGGGGTCATCGACCGAGACAGGCATACGGCTCAAGATTGAAAAGACACGAATCCCTAAGCAAGCGCAAAGAATTGAGGAAAGCTCTCTTGGCCGTCGCATTGGTCGGGTTTGCCCTATTCGCGGTGTTCTATCTACCCGTAGTCCCAATCCCTGCCGAATCGCATGTCTGCGGACTTCCCCCGAGTCCAAACGGCTGTGGCTGTGATGGCTATTCTGAATCGATTTCTGAATGGCTCATTGGAATCGGCTATCGCCCGCTTGTTGCATGCTATGTTCCCTGACCTTAGGCCTACCAACCAAACTGGAACAACTTCCCAAACCAACTACAGATGGAACAGAACGCCCGATTAGCCCACCACCCCATCTGGGACACCTTCACTCACCACCCCGAAGACGGGGCAGAACCTGCGAAACGGTTCTGTTGCGTTCATGGGTGCTGGGAATCCTCCCTGTTGCGTCTCTGGTGCTGAGCGTTCTGCATCCTCCACTTGAATAATCGCAACAAGTTTCTTGCCATCCACGCCACTGTAGCCCCCACGGCCACCATGATTACCCCGAGTGCCCCGTAGTATCCAACTTGCGCTCCGAAAACCTGCGTAAGAATCAAACCGACCGTGGCAGAGCACAATGCCGCGACCATCAGGTAGGCGAACAGATGCCACAGGTTCATGTTGGCCTTCAGCCATTCTCTCTCTGAAACCTCTGACTCAGTTGTACTGTTCAATCCGACTTGCTCCCCTCTGAGAAGTGCTTGGCGTTCTGGATGGGAGTCAGCCATTTATCCTCTCCCTCGACCACGATTCCCGCCCTCTCTGCTGGTGTGGCTCCGTTCAGGCTTTCATGCGGCCTGACGAAGTTGTGGTAAATCTGATAGCCCTTAAGAATGGGTGTGTTCGTTTTCTTCAATCAGCGCATGACCTTCTCCGACTGTCAAAAGTCTGGGGTGGTTAAATGGGAAGGAGGATTGACACGAGCCGTTGACAAGCCGAAAGAAGAGGGCTGTGCGCATAATAGGTGTGATTGGACTATTGACATGGTTGGTGGCATTCATACGGATAGCGTTCCTATCGGGACCTACTTGGCTGGCTGACGACCTTTGGGCCCTTGGCGCAGTCCTATTGCTGACGGCGGTTATACTCTGGCGGTCTTGGAAGGATTCCAAGGGTTAGGACATTCCCCCATCACTTGCGTTAGGTTGATGCCCGACCGCATCGTTCCGAATCACTTTTTCTTGATACTATCGACCTTGCGGTAGATTAACACAACAGCAAGGACTGGGGATCATCAACCGAGCCAGGGATAGCCATGAGTACGCTCGGTCTCCCCCTTCAGAGATAATAGTGGAGGTCCCAGCCCGTGCTACAGAATCTGCGTTAATGCGGCACCTGCGTTAAGGCACCTGCCATCGTCCAGCTCTGATGTGGGTCTTGCTCTTTCAATCGACTACCGAATAGAAAAACCCAAAGGAGGTGGCTACGACATTCTTGCGGTGAAGTCTGGCAGAGACGCGCTGGATGGGAAAGGCCCCAGCCGAGAAGTGCGGAATCAAGATTGAAGGCGAGAACAAGTGGATGGAACTGCTTAAGAAATCAACAGGCCACTCGCGGAAGGATGGACATCCAAGAGAAGCCTAAGACGCTCCAATTCCATCGAATATTCGTCGCGGTCGGAGTCGCATTTGCCATCCTCGCATCAATTCTCACAGGGTTCTCTATTCTGTTTTACGCGGCCGCCAAGGGTGATTATAACATGGTTTGCGTCCCTTCGAACGGTTACCCTGCCATTCCACGCTGCGTGTCCGACCTCAATTCAATGAATCTCTTTGAAGCTCTGACTGGAATTGGCTTCTCACTCATGGCTCTCGGACTCTATCTCAATCGGCGAATACAACCGATACTCTTGTTCCTTGTGATGGTTATGGTCATGTTGGGCTTATTCGCCTTCATTTCATTTCTCTGAGAGAGAACGACGAGAAGAGACCACCCATCCTGAAACACCCACCTGAAACGCCTACCCGCCACTCAAAGACGAGACAGAACCCTTCTGAAGGTTCTGCTTCGTCTGCGGGGTGGTGACGAGGGGTGCTTCAGTTGGGGTGGTGGTTGTAGAGCGTCAGAGTTATCCCCAGTGTGCCACGGTTCGTCGTAGTGCGAGATGACGGGATTGTGTTCTGACGCGTCTTCTTTTTGGAGAGACGAGAGATAACGGCGAGCGCAAGTGCCAATAGCACATAAGATGCAATCAAGGGATAGAGCATGTCGATTTGACCCGCATACGCTATCACGAACATCAGACCAGGCAGTAAGGCGAGGATAACCGAATAGATGACTTGCGCTATCCGAACCTGTCTCGGGCTAACCGAGGAGTCACTTAGTCGAACCATTCGGACCATCAGAAGGATAGAAATGATATTCGCCGCAAGCATAATTCCGAGGAATGTGAATGATATCAAGGACTGTCCGAAAGTAAACCAGTATTCGGACCACCCCAGTATAAGCAGGAGTGTAATAATGGGAAAGAGGACGCGTTGTAGGTTCAACTTAGGTTATCCCGTATGCGGGGCCAAAAACAAGGTCGGCCTGACTTTTAAGATGCGCTCTTCACCGCGCCACGAAGTAAGGCGAGCCACTTGTCCCTGCCTTCGATTCCGATTCCCGCCCTTTCTGCGGGTGCCTGACTCTCTAACGCCATGTGAGGCTTCACGAAGTTATAGTGAATCCTCTGGCCTTCCGCGAGTGGAGTCTTCATGCTCTTCCACCCACGCTGAACCTTCACACGCTCTCTTACTGTTCCGTTGAGCCTTCCCAGCACCCATGAACGCAACAGAACCCTTCAAGGAGAATAGTTCTTTTAGGGCGTGTCGGCCCGACGACTCAGCTCCGAGTCTTCGGGTCTTCTTCTTGTTCTGCGATTGGCTTCCAGTCAATCAGGAAGGATGGTATCGGTTCCCCCGCCGCCTTCCGTTCCTTGAGGAACTTCTCGCGAAGCGACTCCAACGTCGGGTAAGTGTTATGGACCCAACCGCAACTCTGACACCACCAACCGATCGGTGTCCACCGCCGTCTTCGGAGATCTGGCCTTGATCCGACCGTCATCCGTGCGTATGTCGCAATCACACCGTGGCGGCGACACCTCGGACAGATCTTCCGACCCCTCAAATCCAAGCCTCCGCTCCTGGATGCCGTTCTCCCGACCTACCCCTTGGCAACTGGTAGGCCTGCCCAGACAGGTGGCGTTCTCGTCCTCCTCACTTCACAACCCTCCCTCCAAGCGCGTCGCTCGTCAAACGCTCGACGCCTCGACTGTCTTCACAAGTCTCGTCATCGTCTCGATGAGTGAACCGTTCTGGTCGAGATTGACTCTGGCGATTGTCTCCAACGTCGCCAGCCTCTCCTCGATTGCAGACTGCCTCCTGTCCAAGGCCTGGAGGGCCGTAGCGTTCCTCTGGAGCCTCTCCAATGCTAACTCCTTGAAGCCGATTTCTCTTTCAGCGAAGCCCTTCAGGGGTTCCTTGACGTGATCACGGGCGACTTCAAACCTGATGAGTTCGGGAGTCTTGGAGTAGACCCGAAAGGTCTCCTGCGCTTCCCTGAGGGTGACGCAGATCCCTCCTTCGAGACGCATCTCGGTCTGACAGTCGACCCCGAGATGAATCTGGACGATCCACCAATCGGGCGAGGGCGGGACCTCCACACCTAAGGATTCGAGGTAGGCTCTGATGCCACCCAAGTAGTCGGTCAGACACAGAAAGGAGATGGAATCCGTCCTCAGGACCTGCTCAGGCTGGGTGCAAGTCACCTGGACGTTGACCGTGTTGAGCGTAGAGCCAGGCGGATTGTGCTGGACCTGAATGGTCACAGTCCTCATCTCCCAGCGTTCTCTATGGATGCAGGATCGCGCCTGGCTGATGGACTCCCATCCCGTTTGCGACTCGACGCGTTCGTAGAGGTCCTCGACTTCGAACTCCAGGTTCAGGCTGTGAAACTGTCTCGCCATCTCGGGGCTGTGCAGGGCCGCATCTCGGATCAGACTCCCGAAGTCAAGTGTGGCTTTACCCCCCCTGGGGCGTTCTTCTCCAGTTGCCGTGCCTTCCTGTGTCGGCATGTACCAGCCTTGACTGACCCGTCTCAGCAGCCCTTGTTTTGTCAGCGATGAAAGGGCGTTTTGGACGGTCTTAGGCTTCAGTCTGGCTTTGGACGAAGTCGATTCATAATCCGAGATGTCACGCGCACAGACCTCCCGCTTTTCGGATTTCCGTATTTGGACGACCCTTGCCAAGACCTCCTGCTGGGAGGGCTTCAATCCAGCACCATACGATTTCCCCAGGCTGGGGAAGATGTCCCCGTCGGTTGGGGAAGAACCATTGTGGGCGGGTTCCGTCTTCAACGGTCCTCTGCTCCGTCATGCTCGATTAACGCTCGGCGAACTTTGGAGGTATAGGCTTCGAAGTCGTCTCGGAATTTCTGAAGCTCCTTCTCAAAATCGTCCAGCTTGTCTATCAGTTCTTGGTCCGTCGTGCGAACTGGGGTACTGACGACCCTCCCCCGCGGAAGTGCTGGTGTGTTAAGGCACCTGCTATAACGGGCCTCCTCCTTCATCACCAGTAGTGCAACCGTTCTCTTTTAAGACTTGCGTTTCTTATCAAGAACGAGTGGAGAACTTGGGAATATCCCAAGTGCCAAGGCATGAACATGTAATTATTATGGCAGGTGCGCTAAGGGAGTGCGACTCTTGGTGAGGCGATCTTCAGGACTTCGGTGAGAGGATTCGTGCTTCGACCAGCTTCCTCAAGTCGCGATAGTCGACCTCGATCTTCCCCAACCTGTCTTGCAACGCGACGTTCTCCCGCTCGAGCTGGCCGACCTTCTTGTCGCTGACGACGATTTGTTTCTCAAGTTTGTTCTTGAGTTCCACCGCCTCAGAGATCGTGACGTGCGGGACAGCCTTCAGATACTCTCTGAGATATTCGTCATCAGTCGGCTTGTAGTAGCTCGAAAGATAGCCCATCATCTTCTTCACGGCGACCTCGATGACGCCGCTCCCTTGAGCCTGAGACTCGAAGAACTTTCGGAAGCCGTGGACCTGCTTGAACTCGTGCCTGCCTCTGCCGTTTCGGATTCCTATCTTCTGTAGGAACCTGCCCATCTCGTTGGCTATGGCCTTCGAGCCAAGCGGCCTTGCGATTCTTGGGTCTTGATTCCGTTCCTTTCTGTGCCGATTGTCGTCCCAAACATCGCGTATCAACGGAGAGTCTGGTGCAATGACCTCTCCTATGGACTCCCTGCGTTGCTTGTACTCCAGCAGAGCTTTGTAGAACTCTGGCGTCGCGAACGTGGTGTACTCCTCGGGCGCGTCTCTGTAGACGGTAAGTTTGACGGCGACTATCGTTCCGTCCTTCGTGATGGGCTTTACGTCCTTCCAGGACAGATAACGCCTTTCTTCCTTTTCGGCGACGTAGTCGAAGGCTCCCACCCTGACCCCGCTGGAACACATGAGTAGGACGAGGCATTTCGTCCTGATGTCTGAGTTCTCGACTATCTTCCGAATCTCTTCGGTTGTTGGAGATCTGTCTGAACTCACCTTTCGCGCTTTCGGCATCATCTTGGTGAGTTTGGACCAGTTGATGCCGCTGTCCACGTCGTTCATGTCGAAGAAGTGTTTCAGGGCGTCGGTCAGTTTTCTGAAGTAGGACCCGCCGACCTCCTTTCTCCTCTTTTCAACGTGGTCCAGGACCAGCCGCTCCATCCACTTCGGGTTGTTCTTCGTTCGTCTGAGAAACTCATCAGGTTCGATGTCGATGTCGTTCAGAAACTGACGCAGAGATTTGTAGTAGGTTTCCCGCGTGGCTTCAGACTTGAATCCCTTGACGAACTCGCTGATGCTCTTGCCCTCGAACTTGACCAATCGGTATGGTCGCGCTTCTTGTTCTAATAAGGATTGTTCCCCGCCCTAAATGTAGTGCGGGGGGTGGGATTCGAACCCACGAACCCCTGAGGGACGAGGTCCTAAGCCTCGCGCCGTTGACCAGGCTGGGCGACCCCCGCAGTAAGCCGACGGTTCTTGCGTGAAACTATAATGGTTTCCTAGGGCCTGTTTGCGCGAGCTCTAAGCCACAGAGTCAGGCTCGCCGCACAGCAGACGGAGAAAGTCGCAGCCGCCGAGTGTGGAGGAGACTGCAAAGGCCCTCGTCGCGACCGCTGATGAGAAGAATGCACAGGCCATGGTGATGTCGGCGCACAGGGAACCGCTATTCCGGGAGTTGTTTGGGAGGGTCTCGGACCACGTCGGGCGAACGGCTCGGATTCGCGTAGTGTTGGTGGAGACTCCTCAGGAAGGCGTCTCGATTCCAAGACACCCAAAACACATTCTCGTGCCTGTCTTGAAGGAGCAACACCCCGACCCCTATGTCATCGCGGCCGCGCTGACGTCCTCTGCTTCAGTCGCCGACGTTGAGATTACGGCGGCCAAAATCATGGAGCTGCCTCCAACAGTCCCTCTTGACGCGATCGACACGGTCTATTCGCTCAGGAAAGAGGAGAGGGAGTTCTTGTATTTTACGAGCCTAGCCATCAAAACACTCGGCCGTTTCATCAACCCAAAGATACTTCCCGTTCGGGAAGTGGGGAGCGATGTCGCTCAATTCGTGAGAGACAAGGGCATCGACGTCATGGTCATATTCTGCAAGAGGGAGACCGGGTTCCATAGTTTCCTTACAAAAGATGAGTATGACATCGTTAGCAAGTCCCCCTGCGCCGTGATCGTCACCCTCCCCGGAGCCTAGAGCTTCAGAAGTTCCCTACTAGCGTTTTTCTCGTCGCTTTCGCTTCTCTTCGTCCTTCTTCCGCTTCTTGTCGTGCTCCTTCAGCTTGACCTTGTCGTAATGTCCCAGAGGTCCTTCATGTTCGACGTAGCCATGATGCGTCTCGATCGTCTGCCTCACCAACCCTTCGGTTGCGGCGTCTCGCTTCACGAGCCTGACAGATAGGTTCCTCCTGTCCACCACTTCCCACACGACCCCTTTGTGATTCTTGAGCTCCTCGACAGCCTGTTCCATAGCGAATTCGTTGCCGAAGAGCCCACGGATCTCCCATGTCTCAGCCATACGCCGACCACTTCCCGGCGAGTGTCTTAAGGGCTAACCTCGAATCTCTGATAATTGGGCTCTTCTCGTCGATTGGAAAGTCGGACTTCCGGGACAAGTCATCGCGAAGCTCTTCAGCTCGTAACTCAACATTTCCTCCTTGGAAGCTGCACGCTGGTACGGTAGCGTAACCATCTTAGTGCAGAAGAGAATTCGAGAGATCAATGAAGAAAAGGCAGTTCCTCTGCTTCGGACAGACCCTAGAAAAATCTAAATATGCGCTCAAACTCGCCTTTCATTGGGCCCTGCGCAATGTATTGTGCACGTCAGTTACTATTAGTTATGAATGGGGGTAAGCCGGCTTAGTAGTAACCAAATCTGGCGCCAAGAAGACCACGAGACGGAAGGCGGTGGAAGATGAGGTCCCTCCTTTCAAGGTCAGCACTCATTTCTTGATTCCAAAGCATGAGCTCCTGACGAAAGAGGAGTCACAGCAAATGCTTCAAAGATTCCATTCTTCTCCTAGCCAGCTGCCGTACATTCTCGTGACCGACCCGATAGCCAAGGAGATTGGAGCGAAGCCCGGTGATTTCGTGAGAATATCCAGGCGGAGCGAGACCGCGGGTTCCAGCACCTACTACAGGTACGTGGTGGAGGGCTGAACTTGAGTAAACAGATGCAGAAATCAAATTCCTGGGTGGTCCTCCGCGACCTGCTCGAAAGGGAAGGTGTCGCAAAGCAGCACCTCAACAGCTACAACGAATTCGTCTCCAGGGGCCTCCAGAACATCGTCGATGAGATAGGTGAGGTCGAAGTGGAGACGGTCAGCACGCCCTATAAGATAAAATTCGGAAGGATCACACTCGGTTCCCCGAGGGTCGTTGAGATTGATGGCTCTGTCAGTAGCATCCTGCCAATGGAGGCACGCCTCAGGAACCTCACTTACTCCGCCCCCGTCCTGCTCGAAATGACTATCGAGGAGGAGGGCCTCCCACGCGACACCATGCGTCAGCACATCGGGGACCTACCTGTGATGGTGAAGTCCGAACTGTGCCAGCTCTCAACCCGTTCCAAGGAGCAGCTGATCGAGTCGGGCGAAGACCCGAATGACCCAGGGGGTTATTTCATAATCAACGGGGCGGAGAGAGTCATCGTCGGCTTGGAGGACCTCTCGCCCAACAAGATCCTCGTCGACTCAGAGAAGCTCTCCGGAGCGACCACCTACAAGTCAAGGGTCTACTCCTCGGTCGTAGGCTACAGGTCGAAACTCGAGCTGACTCTGAAGCAGGACGGCGCGATCAACGTGAAGGTTCCGAGCTGCCCCGTCGACATCCCCTTCGTAGTAGTTATGAGGGCGCTGGGGATCAAGTCAGACAAGGATATCGCTGACGCGGTCTCGCCAAAGGCTGAAATTCAGGATTTCTTGGAAGTCTCCTTTGACAAGGCCAGCGAGGCGCCCACCGACAAAGACTCACTGGTTTACATTGGCAACAGGGTTGCCCACGGCATGCTTGAGGAGTTTAGGGTCAAGCGTGCGCAATCGATGCTCGACTGGGGTCTCCTCCCGCACCTGGGGAAGACCGAGGACAGGAGATACGACAAGGCGATGTTCATGGGCGAAGCGGTCTGCAAGCTCCTTGAGCTTAGGCTCGGTTGGATCGGTGCAGACGACAAAGACCATTATGGTAACAAGGTGATCAAGTTCGCTGGCCAGATGCTGGCAGACCTATTCAGGACAGCCTTAAGGAACCTGGTCAGAGACATGAAGTACCAGCTCGAAAGGACTGGCCAGAAGCGCGGGGGCAACGTGGTTGGGGCCGCGATCCGGACAGGGATTATAACCGACAAGCTCAACAACGCAATAGCTACAGGAAACTGGGGACGAGGCAAGGTCGGGGTTACGCAGCTCCTTGATAGGACCAACTACCTCAGCACGCTAAGTCACCTGAGGCGGGTCCAGTCGCCATTGAGCAGGAGCCAGCCGAACTTCGAGGCTAGGGACCTCCATGCGACCCACTTTGGCAGGATCTGCCCCTCGGAGACACCCGAAGGCGTCAACTGCGGCCTGGTCAAGAACTTGGCCCTTTCGGCCATCATTTCCGTCGGCGTTCCGACTCAGGAGGTCGAGGAGAAGCTCTGGGAGCTCGGAGCCAAACAGATTCGTGAGACAGACCAGAAGATCCAGGTCAACGGCTGTAGGATCTTCATGGACGGCAGGTTCCTGGGCTACGTGGATGACGGCGAGCGGCTCGCCAAAGCCTTCAGGAAGCTAAGGAGGGAGGGCCAGATCAACCCGAGCGCGAGCGTCCTCTATGTCTCTCCTGTCAACGACAAGGCCTACCCTAGGTTGTACATCAGCCTGAGTTCTGGCCGCGTCCTTCGGCCCCTGATCGTGGTGGAGAACGGCAGGCCGCTGCTCGACGCAGAGCTGATCGAGAAAGTCGACTCCCGCCAGATGTCATGGCGTGAACTGGTGGAGCGGGGAGTTGTCGAGCTAATCGACGCCAACGAAGAGGAGAATTGTTTGGTCGCGATGGGCTCAGACGACGTCAGCACCAGGAACACGCATATGGAACTCTTTCCTGCTGCGATGTTCGGAATCGCCGCTTCGATTATCCCGTACCCTGAGCATAACCAGTCGCCTAGGAACACCTACGAGTCGGCCATGGCAAAGCAGAGCCTCGGCTTTAGCTCTCCGACATATCCAATCTCCCCACACGTCAGGCAGCACCTCTTGGTCAGCCCCCAGGCACCAGTCGTCAGGACGAGGACCCTTGACCTCCTGAAGATCGACGAACGTCCGCTGGGGCAGAACTGCGTGGTCGCCGTTCTCTCCTTTGAGGGGTATAACATCGAGGATGCAATCATCATGAACAAGTCTAGCGTGGAGCGGGGACTCGCGCGTTCGTTCTTCTACCGGCTCTACGAGGGCGAATCCAAACAGTACCTAGGCGGCATGAGGGATACCTTCGAAGTCCCGGCCGCGGAGTCAAACATAAGGGGCTACAGAGGCGAGAAGTTCTACCGTCTCCTTGAAGGCGATGGGATCGTCGCCCACGAGTCGCAGGTGACGGGGGGCGACGTGGTCATCGGCAGGACGAGCCCGCCGAGGTTCATGGAGGAATACAAGGAGTTCGAGATCAAGGGTCCCTACAGGAGGGACACGTCTGTGGCCGTTAGGCCCTCAGAGACCGGCGTCGTGGACTCGATCTTCATGACCGAGAACGTCGAAGGGGGTCGAATGTTCAAGGTCAGGGTCAGGGATATGAGGGTCCCCGAGATTGGGGACAAGTTTGCCTCCAGGCACGGACAGAAGGGAGTGATCGGTCTAGTCGTCCCCCAAGAGGACATGCCCTACACGGCAGAGGGTGTCGTCCCGGACATAATAATCAACCCGCACGCCTTCCCTTCGAGGATGACCGTGGGTCAGTTCATCGAGTCCATCGCAGGCAAGGCAGGCGCCCTCCGTGGCTCGCTGGTTGACGGGTCAGCCTTCGCTGGAGAGAGCATCGAGGAGCTAGAGAAGGTACTTCGAGGAAGGGGCTTCGAGGCAACAGGAAGGGAAGTGATGTACGACGGAAAGACCGCGAAAAAGTTCGCGACCGACGTCTTCGTGGGCGTTGTCTACTACCAGAAGCTCCACCACATGGTCGCGGACAAAATCCACGCAAGAGCCAGGGGTCAAGTCCAGATGCTGACGAAGCAGCCAACAGAAGGGAGGGCCAGGGGAGGCGGTCTGAGGTTCGGGGAGATGGAGAGGGACTGCCTAATCGCATATGGCGCTTCGATGGTTCTCAAGGATAGGCTACTCGACGAAGCAGACAAGACCGAGATCTATGTCTGCGAAAAGTGTGGCCTAATAGCATACTACGACGCGAAGCAGAGGAGGTACACCTGCAAGATCGACGGGGACCAGGCCAAGATCTCCACCGTGGTCGTCGCCTATGCCTTCAAACTCCTGCTCCAAGAGATGATGAGCCTCAACATAGCACCGAGACTCCAACTGAAGGACAAGGTGTAGAGAAGTGTCAATGGAACAGGCGCTCAAGACCATAGGCGGGATCGATTTCGCAGTCTTCTCGCCCAGCGAGGTAAGGAAATACTCAGTTGCGGAGATTACACAACCCGAGACGTACGACGAGGACGGAATGCCGGTCCAGGGCGGTCTGATGGACAGCAGACTCGGGACGCTGGAACCTGGACAGAAATGTGGGACCTGCGGCAGCACCGCGGGGCGGTGCCCAGGGCACTTCGGCCACATCGAACTGGCCGAGCCAGTCCTTCACATAGCGTTCGTAGACGAGATCAACAAGCTGATTCAGACAACCTGCAGGACTTGCGGAAGGATTCTCCTGCCCCAGCAGGAGCTGGACGCCTACCGGGTTCGGATCTCCAACAGGACAGACTTCAGCCCTGCGCTCGTCGACGCAATCGCGAAGGAGATCACGACGAAGGCGAAGAAAGTCAAGCTCTGCCCCCACTGTGGCAAGCAGCAGTATCAGATTGAGTTCACAAAGCCGACCATCTTCCACGAAATCACGGAGGAGGGAGGCGCGACCCGGCTTCTACCGGTCGCCATCAGGGAGAGGCTCGAGAGGGTCAACAACGAGGACCTCGAGCTCCTCGGTTTCAACGCAAAGGCAGCTAGGCCTGAGTGGTTCGTGCTGCAGGTTCTTCCTGTTCCACCGCTTACCGTACGACCTTCCATCACGTTGGAGTCCGGAATCAGATCTGAGGACGACTTGACTCACAAGGTCGTCGACATCCTCAGGGTTAACCAGAGAGTCAGGGAGAGCAAGGAGTCCGGGACGCCCCATCTGATCGTTCAGGACTTGGTCGACCTGCTCCACTACCATGTCACCACATACTTCGACAATGAGGTCTCAGGGATTCCCCAGGCACACCACCGCTCTGGAAGACCACTGAAGACGCTGAGCCAGAGGCTCAAGGGCAAGGAGGGAAGGTTCCGAGGTTCGCTTTCAGGAAAGAGAGTCGACTTCTCCAGCAGGACTGTCATCAGCCCGGACCCGAACCTAGACATCGGAGAGGTAGGCGTCCCCTACGAAGTGGCCAAGAAGCTCACGATACCTGAAAAGGTCTCTCCCGCCAACATTGAGAACCTGAAGTCTCTCGTGACTAGGGGGCCGTTCGAGCATCCAGGCGCAAACTATGTCATCAGACCCGACGGAGTTAAGATTAGACTCGACTTCGCGAGCGACAGGAAGGCTCTGGCGGATACGCTTGCACCGGGCTACATCGTCGAGAGACACCTCATGGACGGGGATGTCGTCCTCTTCAACAGACAGCCGTCGCTCCACCGCATGTCCGTGATGGCGCACTTTGTCAGAGTCCTGCCCTACAGGACCTTCAGGCTCCACCCGTCGGTCTGTCCGCCGTACAATGCCGATTTCGACGGCGACGAGATGAACCTGCACGTCCCCCAGAGCGAGGAAGCGCGGTCTGAGGCGCTGATGCTGATGAAAGTCCAGGACCAGATAATCTCGCCTAGGTATGGAGGCCCGATAATCGGCGGGATTAGGGACTTCATCACTGGCGCCTTCATGCTTACTCGAGACGAGACCCTTCTCACCCCCGGTGAGTTTTCAAATCTGGCGCTGGTCGGCGACTACGAGGGAGACCTCCCAGAACCCGCTGTGAAGGGGACCCACCCCATGTACACCGGCAAGCAGCTCTTCTCGCTCTTCATTCCGAAAGGGATGAACTGCGTCCTCACGTCGAAATGGGCGAAGTCGTCCAAGACGGGAGCTTCGAACGACGTCATGATCAAGGATGGGCAACTCATCTCGGGCGTCGTCGACAAGGCGGTTATAGGGGCAGAGGAGCCAGACTCGCTACTTCACAGGATAGCCAAAGACTACGGGAATGAGGACGCCAGGAACTTCCTCAACTCGATCACGAAGGTCCTCAAGACCTTCCTCACCCGGAGAGGCTTCACTTACGGCTTCAACGAGCTGGATTTGACTGAGGAGGCGAAGAGGAGTATCCGCGAGACCCTGGACGAGGCCTACACTGGCGTCTCCGAGCTGATCAAGAAGTACAAGGCAGGGACGCTCCAGCTGACGCGGGGGCTCTCGCCAGAGGACTCGCTAGAGGCGTACACCATTAACGAGCTCGCGCGCGCGAGAGACAGGGCCGGAAGAATCGCAGACCGCTCTTTCCCCGCCGAGAACTCCGGGATGATAATGGCAAGGACCGGCGCCAGGGGCTCGAGCCTCAATGTCGGCCAGATGACAGCCGCCCTCGGACAGCAGTCGGTCCGAGGGAAGAGGATCGAGAAGGGAATGAAGGGGAGGGCTCTGAGCCACTTCCCGTGGAACGACACCTCGCCCGAGGCGAAAGGCTTCGTCCGGAGCAACTACCGTGACGGCCTCTCTCCGACCGAGTTCTTCTTCCACGCAATGGGAGGAAGGGAGGGGTTGGTCGACACTGCGGTCAGGACCCAGCAGAGTGGCTATATGCAGAGGAGGCTGGTCAACGCACTGGAACACCTCAAGGTCGAGTATGACCTGACTGTCCGGGACCCCCATGGGCACGTCATCCAGTTTCTGTACGGAGAGGACGGCGTCGACCCCGCAAAAAGCGACCACGGCCGCCCAATTAACCTTGACAGGCTGGTAGAGACCGAGGAACTCCTTCACAAATCAAAGGCCAAGTTGGACGACGAAGTGGTTCAGAGGCTGCTCAAGAAGTACCAATCGGGGCTCAACGACAGGCTCTCGCAGGAGTTGAAGGACAAACTCGCGAACTCCCACCTCACTGAGGAGGGGGCCAGAGAGACCCTGGAGAAGGTTGATGAGGCACGGGACTACTCGAGGGTCGAGCCGGGCGAAGCGTCAGGCATTGTGGCTGCCCAGTCGATTGGCGAGCCGGGGACACAGATGACCTTGAGAACATTCCACTTCGCGGGAGTTAGAGAAAGGGACGTAACTCTCGGTCTCCCGAGACTGATGGAACTGGTGGACGCGCGGAAGATCCCTGCGACCCCGTCTATGGATATCTACTTCACTAAAGAATACGCCACTTCTAACGAGAAGGCGGTCAAAATCGCGAAGGAGATACTCTTCAGCAAGGTGGGCAACGTCGTCGCCTTCAGCGAGGTTGACCCTACCGAAGGGATCAAACTGCACCTTAGCCCGGAGATGCTGGTTGACAGGGACACCAACCCCGAGGAGATATGCAAGGTCGTCGAGACCGGCAAGAGGAACGTCCAGCCCGACAGGAAAGACAAGAACGTCATTCACGTCAGCATGGAGAACGCCGATCTCTCGGCCCTATTCACGCTCAGGAACAAGATTCTCAACATGAAGCTGAAGGGGATCCCTGGGATCACTAGGGTGACGGTTGTAAAGGAGGGAGAGGAGTGGTTCATTCAGACCGCCGGCTCGAATCTTGGTAAGGTCGTCATGGTCCAGGGCGTCGACCCTACGAGGGTCTACACCAACAACGTGCACGAGGTAGCGCAGGTCCTCGGCATCGAGGCGGCGCGGGCCACTCTGGTCAGAGAAGTCATGAGTACGCTGGACGAGCAGGGACTCGAGGTCGATATACGCCACATCTTCCTTGTGGCAGACTTGATGACCTCGAAGGGATACATCCAGCAGATAGGAAGGCACGGGATTGCCGGCGCAAAGAGCAGCGTCCTCGCAAGGGCCGCGTTCGAGATCACCGTCCCGACACTCGCCGAGGCAGCGGTAAAGGGCGAGGTCGAGGACTTGAAGGGCGTCACGGAAAACGTAATCGTCGGACTGCCAATCCCGGTCGGAACCGGAATGATTGATCTCTACATGAGCTGATTGCGATGGTTGAAAATGTGCATCTTTCGAAGGTGTTGAAGGACGCGATGAAGGGAGGGAAGACGACAGTGGGCGCCAAGGAGTGCCTGGCGTCAATGAAGGGCAGCAAGGCCATCCTACTAACCCGCTCGGTTCCGACAGTTCTCGGGGCGAAGCTCAGGAAGGAGGCGAAGCACCACGGGGTCCCAGTGGTAGAGCTGCCGCACTCCTCCACCGAGCTTGCGAGGATGATAGGAAGGCCCTACAGGGTATCGACAGTCGCCCTGCGTTCCGTAAGCGAGGCAGACATAAGCCAGTTGATGCGGTGAATCACTGATGCCCGAAATCAGGCTCACATCAGATCAACTGTCCATGCTGTCGATGATCCAGGGTATGACCGGGGCCACTGCCCGCGACTGCATCATAGACGAGAAGGCGAACCGGGTCATCTTCGTTGTCGCGAAGGGTCAGATGGGCCTCGCCATAGGCAAGGAAGGTGCTGCGGTCAAGAAGATTGAAAGAGCCGTCAGAAGGCCGGTCGAGGTTATCGAGTGGGCTGACGACATCGAGGGGTTAGTGAAGAACGCACTCGGCGCGAGGTATGTCCGAGAGGTTAGGGTAGAGGAAAGGCTCGACGGCACGAAGAGCGTCATGGTCGTCGTGGACCCTCGGAAGAAGGGCGCAGTTCTGGGGGTGGGGGGCAAGAACGCCGCGAAGGTGAGGCTCCTGGCACGTCGGTATTTCGGCGTCAGTAACGTCCAGATCACCAGCGAGTTTTGAACGCTTTTATACGATGAAAAATAGTTGCGACTGGAAAATTGACAGGCCCCCCACGCGGAGAATTCGCCGCCCGCCAGGTTTCGCAGAAGAGGCAAAGGTTCCGCTGGTCGAACAAGTGGTACAAGAGACGGAAACTCGGGCTCGACTACAAGTCGGATCCGCTTGAGGGATCCCCGCAGGGACGCGGCATTGTCTTGGAGAAGGTGGGGATCGAGTCGAAGCAGCCCAATTCTGCAATCAGGAAGTGCGTAAGGGTTCAGATAGTCAAGAACGGGAAGCAGATCACAGCCTTCCTCCCGGGCGACGGCGCTCTGAACTTCGTCGACGAACACGACGAGGTGCTCCTGCAAGGAATCGGCGGCTCGATGAAAAGGGCGATGGGCGACATACCGGGAGTTCGGTGGACAGTATTCAAGGTCAACGGCGTTTCGCTGAACGAGCTGGTCTACGGAAGAAAGGAGAAACCGAGGAGGTAGAGTCATGAGCAGGCAGTCACTGGAGTATCCCAACCTGCTTCTCTGGAACAAGTGGGACATGACTGGGGTTAAGATTGAAGACGAGGGCCTCCAGAACGTCATCAGCCTAAGACCGATACTGGTGCCCTATTCCGGAGGGCGCCACGAGCACAAGAAGTTCGCGAAGACCAAGGTCAACATAGTGGAGAGACTCGTCAATCACATGACACACTTCGGCAAAAAGTACGCGAAGAACACAGGTAGGATGGGGGGCAAGAAACAGAAGGCGATGAACATCGTGAAGACGGCGTTCGTCATCATGGAGCTTAAGACCGGCCAAAACCCGGTCCAGCAGCTTGTGAAGGCCATCGAGAACGCCTCCCCGAATGAAGACACCACTAGGCTGAGCTATGGCGGAGTAGTCTACCACCAGTCGGTCGACATCTCCCCGGTCCGTAGAATTGACCTGGCCCTTCGTTTCATGTCGGAAGGAGTGAGAGAGGCGGCTTTCGCATCATCCAGAAGCGTGGAAGAGGTCCTCGCGGACGAGATAGTCCAGGCGGCGGCGGGCGACTCTAACAGCTACTCCGTCAAGAAGAAGAACGAGCAGGAACGCGTCGCGATGGCGTCTAGGTAGAACCCTCGCCGGTCTTTCTTCGTTCCTGCGCAGTTCCATTTCCTTCAACTCGTTCTCCAGTTCGGGTGGTTTTACGACCATTGTCTTCGGCTTCGACAGGAAAAGCCTCACGAGCTGTAGAGTCTTCGAGGCCGAGTCTCTGGAGCAGTGCGACGCGCACGGTGTTCCCCGCTTCCTGTCGTCACGTAGTTTGTCGTGAATTCGCCCGCTTCCAACTGCTTCTCGGCCAGTCCCATCAGAACGGCGCCCTCACGGTTCGCCCTTTCAAACCTCTTCACCTTCGAGGGTAACCTTCGGGCAGGCCAACTGTCTACTTGACAAACGAAGAGTCGAACGCGACACGGTTGGAGCGCAGGACATCTTCTTCGCCCACCACACCCTCCCGGAGCAGGAAGTCGATCTCTCCTCTGAGGTTGGTCCTGAGCATTTCAGGCCCGTCTGTGTTGAGGGTGTAGCTAATGCCGTATCTTTTGAGCACTCCGAAGATGCGCCTCAGCTCCGTTAGGTCCTTAACCACCCCTGTGTGAAGGTTCGAAGTGGGGCACACCTCGAGCACGGTCCTCCTCCTCTTGAGCAACTCCATTGTCCCCGCGTCCTCGGTTGCCCTTACGCCGTGCCCGATTCTGTCAGGTTCCAGGTACTTCAGGACCTGCCTGACGGAGTCATGCCCTTCGTCCTCTCCGGCGTGGACTGTCAGCCCGAGCCCCTCTCTCCTAGCCCTCCTGAAAACGCCGGCGTAGCCAGCGTAGCTGAAGTCCTTGCTCCCCATGCCCGCCATGTCGATGCCAACCACTCCTCTCCCTGAGTAGGCAACCGCTTTCTCAAGCAGAATTTCGTTGAGCCTCAGTCCAAACCCCCTGTCGAGGCACACGATTATCCCAGTCTTCACTGGATACTCCAGGGAGGCCCTGTCGATCCCCCTTACGGCGGCCATCATTATCTGGTCGAGGTCTTGCTCCCCTCCTCTATTCCGCTTCATTGGATTGAACCTGAGCTCCAGAAGAGTAATGTTGTTCTTCCTGTATGCCCCAGCAATCGTCTGGTACACTGAGCGCTCTATCGCGATCGGGCTGGACTGAATCAGCTCGGTCAGGTGAAAGAGCGAGAGGTAGTGCTCGAACGACTTCTTGCTCCGTGGAGTGACTGTCACAAGGTCCACGAACTTCCAGTAGTCCTTGGTCGGGAGCTTGATTCCCTGGGCGTGCGCGATTTCCCACATCACGGCAGGGTCTACCGAACCACCGAGATGAGAGTGGAGCTCGGCTAGTTCTGTCTTCGGACTAAGGGTCCTCAAAAAGGTCACTGTGGTTCAATCGTCGCGGGCGGTTTGGCGGAAATTGAGTAAGCGACTCCCACCACGCCCTCGACCTCATTGGTCACCCTGGAGGAAATCCTCTCCAGGACCTCGGGCTGGAGTCTCGCCCAGTCGGCGGTCATCGCGTCGATGGATTCGACCACCTTCACCGTGACCTGGTATCCGAGACGTCTCTCGTCGCCCAAGACCCCGGTTACCTTGTCGTCACCTACGTAGGCGAAGGCCTGCCACACCTTCGAGTAGAGTCCCTCTTCCTCGATTACTTCCTCGACAATCCTGCTCGCCTCCCTCGTGATCCTCAGCTTGTCCGGCGTCGTCTCGCCGATGATTCTTACTGCGAGCCCCGGCCCGGGGAACGGGTGCCTCTGCAGGATTTTGTGCGGCATCCCCAGCAGTCGGCCCAGCTCCCTGACCTCATCCTTGTACAGGTCCCTGACGGGTTCCACCACCTTCATGGAGAGCCCTTCCGGGAGCCCTCCCACGTTGTGGTGCGTCTTGATGACCGCGGCCGGCCCTCTGGACCTCCCGCTCTCGATCACGTCTGGGTAGAGCGTCCCCTGTGCCAGGTAGGCGAACGGACCCTCCTTTTCAGCAAACTCCTCGAAAACGGCTGCGAACGTCTTGCCGACCACCTTGCGCTTCTCCTCAGAATCGGCCACTCCCTCGAGGGCCTTCAGGAACGTGGCAGAAGCATCTGCGAAGGTGACGTTAATCCCTAGGTCCCGCGCTAGGAACTCCTTCACATTGTCGGCCTCCCCGGCTCTCAGGAGCCCGGTTTCGATGAAAACGCACATCAGTCTGTCGCCTATGGCCTCATGCAGCAGCGCGGCAGTCACCGACGAGTCGACCCCTCCCGAGACCGCACAGAGAACCCTGCCCTGCAGCCTAGCGAGCGACTCGACTGACCTCTTCATGAACCCCTCAAGGCTCCAGTTGCGCCGTGCCCCGCACACGCCGAACACGAAGTTCGCCAAAATCGTTTGCCCCTCCTCCGTGTGCGATACCTCCGGATGGAACTGGACGCCGTAGAGGTGCCCGTCTGACGACCGGACCGCGGCGTAGGGCGAGTTGGCACTAGACGCGATTGCCTTGAGGGAGACCGGGAGTCTAACGGGAGAGTCCGTATGGCTCATCCAGCAGACCAGCTGGTCCCTCTCGACCCCATCGAAGAGCCCATTCTTGTCGAGAATCCTCACGCTCGACCTCCCATACTCCCTACGGTCGGCCCTTCCGACCTCGCCGCCGTGAGCTATCACCAGAAGTTGGTAGCCGTAGCAGATTCCTAGGACAGGGACCTCGCCTCCAAAGAGTTTCGGGTCGGCCTTTGGCGCACCTTCCGAGTATACACTCGCTGGGCCGCCCGACAGGATCACGCCAGCGACTCCTTTCTTCTTCAGCTCTTCCACGGAGATGTCATGCGGCTCGAGTGTCGCGTAGACCCCAAGTGCTCTGACCCTCCTGCAGATTAGGTGGGCGTATTGCCCTCCGAAGTCGAGAACCGAAATGCCGCCGGTCAGCTCCTGCTCCGTCATTCTACTTCTTGACCTCTAGTGAGTGGGCCCCCAGCTCTCCCGCCCCTATCGCGCTAATCACTCCGAAGGTCGCACTGCTCCACATCCCCTGCACATTCTCTGCACCCGCGTACCCGAAGGCAGCCCTTAGGCCGTTCGCCATGGTCGCAACCACCGTCTCCGCCCTCCCAGCGTAAGCCACATATGCCTCGACCCCTTCGTCGAACCCCTTCGCTGGAACCGCATACCTGTCGACCGCAAACCTCACCCGTCTCGCGGCCGCGCTTGCCATTCCCCTGTGAATCTTGAACCTCCTTCCATCCCTGACCACCACCTTGCTCGATGCCTCTTCTGTACCCGCCAGCATCGAACCCAGCATCGCAGTGGACGCCCCCGCCCCGAATGCCAGAGCTGCGTCGCCAGGCCCTCGGATTCCACCATCGGCGATCACCGGGAGGTTGAGCTTCCTTGCGGCGACAGCGCTCGCGACTTCTGCGACCGCGAAGAGTGTTGGGGCCCCGACGCGGGTTACTTCAGAGGTGATGCAGATTGAGCCGGAACCGATCCCAGCCCTGAATCCCTCTACCCTGGGCAGCTCGTTTGTGATCTCCGCCACAGCTTTCCTTGTCCCCACGTTGCCTGCAATGAAGTCAGCGCTGAGGTCAGGGAGAATCCGTTTCGTTGCCGTGATGACTTTGGAACTGTGAAAGTGCGCAACATCGGCTACGAGGAAGTCCGCCACCCGGTCAAGAGCTCTGCACCTCTCGACGTCCAGGGGTGAAACTGCTGCCCCCACCAGAGGCCTCCCCCTGTCGTCGCGACTCCTCGCATCGACCCTAGACGTTTTAGCCTTCTTCACCTGCGCGACTTGGTCCTCGGTCGACATGTTTCTGTGGATGGCCCCCGCCCCGCCGAGCCTCGCCATCTCGACTGCCAGGCGCCACTCCGTGACCGTGTCCATCGGTGAAGAAATCAGGGGAACCTCGAGCCGGATGTTCTTCGTCAGTCTCGACGAGAGGTCGATCTCCCCCGGCTCTTTCCTGCTCCTCCCAGGAAGGAGGATCAAGTCCCGGAAAGTGAAGACTCTCTTTGCCCCGTCGAGCTTCGAGACAAAACTACGCGGCAAGGCCACCCATCTTGCCGAATCCGGAATCCATCCTCACTATAATAACGCTTGCTCGGGACGATTCTACCAACTCATATGCGGTGTTACATCGTTTTAGGAATCGACCACGAAAGATGATTCAGCGCTGACAGATTCAGCCTCCGCAACCGTTAATTAACTCAAGATCGCATTTTTGCCATCTGAAATGGCCAAGGACCCCATGTCCTCGTTCGGGAACTTGATGCTCGGATGCATCAGCGACGAGTACATACCACAGGAGAGAATGGTCGTGCTAGAAGGGGTCCTGTTCCTCGCACTGGGTGTCTGCGCGAGCTTGGCGACGACCTACATGCTTTCCCTCGCGAGGGTTTTGCTCTAAAGATTTCCACAAAACCGTGAAGGAATACCATCTTCCGCCCATTTACCGACTTCGTGACCGATATCAAGTATCGATACGGCATGGGAAGAAGAACAATCCTGTTCGGATTCTGGCTCCTGGGCTACGCTCTAGGCTTCTTCGCTTGGCTCGTCAGGGCTCCTGTGATCAACTTCTTCACGACCCTTGGGCTCAGCGCGGATGCCGCGAGTGCGCTCATAACGGGCTTCGCTGGTTCAATAGTGATGCTCGTGGGCGTATTCCTCTGGAGCTATCTGTCATCGAGCTAATCCGCGTAAGCCCGTAGAGGGTAAAACGGGCTGCGGTAAGCTCGATGCTCTTTGTTTTTCCTCAGACCTGAAGACTGCCTTCGCTCACTACGCTAGTTAGTAAACTCCAAGAGCTCAGAAAAGAAGGTTCCGCAGGTCTCCCCGGAACGCAGGACTCTTCAGACTTCGCCAACTGATTAGACGGAACAGAACCCTATTTCACTCCACTACGCTTAAATATAGTCAGGGAGGGTCGCTTCATGTAAAGAGTGACGTAATATGGCGAATAAGCCCCACCTGAACTTGATTGTCTGTGGCCATGTGGACCACGGTAAGAGCACGTCTATGGGCCACTTCCTTTTCGACCTCGGTGTGGTCGACCAGAGGATGATCGACGAGTTCGCCAAGGAGTCTGAGAAGACTGGCGCAGGTGACTCCTTCAAGTACGCATGGGTTCTCGACGAGCTGAAGGACGAAAGGGAGAGGGGAGTGACAATTGACCTGGCGTTCCAAAAGTTCGAGACTCCGAAGTTCTTCTACACGTTGATCGACGCACCCGGCCACCGCGACTTCATCAAGAACATGATCACGGGCGCCTCCGAGGCTGACGCCGCCATTCTCGTGGTCTCCGCCAAGAAGGGCGAAGAGGACGTCGCACTCAACCCCGGCGGGCAGGCAAGAGAACACGCGTTCCTCCTGTTCACTCTCGGAGTCCGCCAGCTCGCAGTTTGCATCAACAAGATGGATGACCAGACCGTGAAGTACTCCGAGCAAAGGTTCAACGAAGCAAAGCAGGACGTCGAGAACCTCCTGAAGAACGTCGGGTTCCCGGTCGCCAAGATCAACATCATCCCCGTCTCCGGCTGGACAGGCGAGAACTTGGTCAAGAGGGGCACAAACATGCCCTGGTACAAGGGTCCGACTCTCATGGACGCGCTCGATCAGTTTGTGGAGCCGGCAAAGCCCATCGACAAGCCGCTACGGCTTCCAGTCCAGGATGTCTATACTATCACCGGAGTCGGTACAGTCCCTGTCGGAAGGATTGAAACGGGTAAGATTAAGGTCGGTGACTCGGTAATGATAATGCCCGAAGGTCTGACGGCGGAAGTGAAGTCCATCGAGACACACCACATGGCCATGACCGAAGCAATGGCGGGCGATAACATTGGGTTCAACCTGAGAGGGGTTGCGAAGACCGACTTCCGGAGGGGCTCGGTGCTGGGGCCAACAAACAACCCGCCCACAATCGCGAAGGAGTTCCTAGCGCAGATCATAGTTGTCTTCCACCCGACTGCAATAGCGCCGGGGTACACTCCGGTCCTGCACGCCCACACAGCTCAAGTCGCAGCAACGATTTCAGAAATTGTCGCAAAGATCGACCCCAGGACTGGTCAGCCGACCGAGGAGAAGCCGAAGACGATAAAGACCGGAGACTCAGCGATAGTGAGAATACAGCCCTTGAGGCCAATTGTGCTCGAAACGTTCAAGGATTATCCTGAGTTGGGAAGGTTTGCCCTTCGTGACATGGGTAGCACGGTGGCAGCTGGCATCGTTCGGGAAATCACGCAGAAGGGGCAGGTCGAGAAGGCAGCCGCTAAAGCGTAGCGTTGGTCTTCGAGTCATCAGAGCAAACTGCCTGTATCCGTTCACATTAGCCCGCGTCACCGTCTCTCTCCCACCCATATCCCACGTCGAAGAGACTCCTGAAAAGCGGGGGTTCACTCTCCTGCAAAATTCTTTATATTCGCGAGTTTGACCGGCACACATCACATGGCAAATGACAGGGCTGTAGGCGGGGCGATCTTCGGAGGAAGCATCATCGGCATAATCCTCTACGCGGTCCTCCTGCTCTATGCATGGGAAATCACCATCAGGGTCACGGCTTTCATCGGCGTGGCTCTACTCTTGGCGATTCTAGCCTGGATCGGGTACACGATGGCCACCACTCCTCCGCCGGAGCCGATAACAGAGATCCCAGAAATGGGGATGCCTTCGGGAGAAGCAAAGACCGAAACGAAGAGCAAAGGGCAGTAGCTCTTGCCTCACGGAGGACAATTCGGCACTCTGCCGCGGTGGCCTCCAACAGTGGTGTTCGATGAACCCAACATTCCTGAGTAACCTCTTTGAATCGGCTCGGTCGGGAAGGCGGGGCGGCAGCGTCGCGCTTCTGGGCATAGATGGGAGTGGGAAGTCCACACACGCCTCAGAGTTGGAGTCCTGGTTCAAGGATAGGGGTTATCTCTGCACACGGGTTCCGTTCCACCACTACCTGGTCGTTGACATGTTCTCCAGGCGCCACAAAGGTAACGACGCTGCCCTCGGAGTGAGGAGGGGCGGACATCCGCTGCGACCCCTGCTCTCGGCCCTGGACAACCTCCTGATGTACGTCATCCATTCCTTTGGACGGGGGACAGAAGGGAGGGTCGTCGTCTACGACAGGTTCAGCTGGAGTACCTACGTGAAATACAAAGGCCTGGGCTATCGGGTCAGAGGACTAAAGTGGATCTTCTTTCTGCCTTCCCCCACCTGCGCCCTCGTCCTGGACGTGCCCGTGCGGAGGTCGCTCGACGTAATAGTGTCTCGGGCGGACCACATCAGGTATGCAGAGACGGTCCTTGCGAAAGAACGCGAAGAGTACCTCGCAATCGCCACCTCAAAGCGCCTCGCGGTGATAGATGCCACGAGGGGGCGTGCGGAAGTGCAGGAACAGATCGAGAGACGCCTCGGACAGGTCTTCCCAGTCGTGGGAGTGCGGCGCCCGAATCGCGGGAAAGGAAGTGGGTAGGGGCAGTGGCGAGGCAGGGCAGAGAGACATCGGCAAGGGTCGCGAAGGACCATGACCCGTTTTGCCGCGGCGGGGTTGCCTCGTGACGGGAGACCTTGAAGCGCAGAGGCGCAGCTTCGAGCAGATCCATGCTGGGCTTGCCTGTCTGGGGATTGACGTAGCCCTTGTGGGGAGCGTCGGCGCTGGGAGGGCCTCAGCGCACGACATTGATATCCTCGTTCTAAGGCCCTCCAGTGCAATCCAGACGAGAAGGCAGCTCCTGGCCTTCTTCCAGCCCTTCGAGTCGTGCGATGCCACCGATTGGAGGGGGTATTTCATCAGGGGCACTCGCTTTGGCTCGGTCGAGGTCTTCTTCCTTGATATGCTCATGAAATCGGCTGCCAACCCCGGCCCGCTCCGACTCATGAGGGTGATCCTGAGGAGCTTGAGTTCCTTCGTCTCCATCATGGTCGGCGGTCCCCGATCCTAGGGATAGGTGGACATCCGTGACAGATACCCTATACTTTCCTGTCGAGAAGGGAGAGCAGGCGGAGTGAGCGCAGCCGCAAGGTCTTACGTCGCGGCCTTTCTCGAGGACAGCATGGGCCTGATCCACCAGAGTCTGGACCCCACCTCGATTCCCTCGGAGCTGGTCGATGGCCTGACCGCGGCCATGCGCGGCTCGCTCGAATCTGCCACTCCGGCACCCGTGCTGGAGGACGACATCATCCGCTTCCTAGCCGATGTCGAGGCCGAAACCCTCGGCCGCTCAGGATTTTTCGTCCGCAAGGCTCGTTGGCCTCGGGACGCCCGATTCGCTGTCTGCATCACGCACGACGTTGACAACGTTCACAGATCGATTACTCATCTTCTCAAGCGGGCGGATCGCTTCTCCTTCTCGGACGTCGTGCTAGCTCTGATAGGGCTAAGGTCGCTGTACAACAACATCGACCTGATTTCCGATCTTGAGGCTAGACATGGCATCAGATCGAGCTTCTACTTCCTGTCGAAGAACTACGACCTGAGTGCGCTGGCTCGCACAGCCCGGCGTCTGGTCGGGTCTGGATGGGAGGTAGGCCTCCATGGAGACTTCGGGACGCACGATTCGGCAGAGGCGATGGAGGACGCAGTGACGAGGTTGAGCTCCGCCTTCGGGAGCAGGCCGGTCGGCCTGAGGGAGCACTACCTTCAGTTCGACTACGGCAAGACGTGGGAGATCGCGCAGTCGTCTGGTTTCATCTACGACAGCACAGTCGGGAACAGGGACAGCCTGGGGTTCAGGCTCGGCCTCTGCACGCCCTTCCATCCCCCGGATTCGGGATGGAAGCAGATGAAGATGGTAGAGCTCCCTCTTGTGCTCATGGACACGACGCTCTGGGGGTATCTGAGAAGGAGCGAGGACGAGGGAGAGAAGGACTTCCTGAACCTTCTCGACCAGGTTAACAGAGTTAACGGTCTGATGACCCTGCTCTGGCACCAGGAGTCCCTGAGGATGAAGGGGGGAAGGATTTACCCGCGTCTCTTGGCTTCGCTCGCGGGCAGAGACTGCTACGTTGCCACCGGTGAGAGAATTGCACGCTGGTGGGTCGAGCGGGGCAGCCCCCTGGTAGCCGACGGCGCGAGCGTCAGAGTGGACGGCGCCCCTGAGGGCATGGTGCTAACCTTCAAGACCACGGGGGAGAAGGCCCTCGTGGTCGAGGGAGGGGTGTTGAGTTCCGGCACAGCAGGCCGTGCAGTGACAGCTTCAGGTGGGTTCCTTAAGGTCAGGGTCGGCTAGCATGCCAAAGAAGCGTGTGCTTGTGACGGGGGCAGGCGGGGTTGCCGGAGTGAACTTCGTCCGCGCTCTTCGGATCTCGGCGATTGGGTATTGGATAGCCGGCGCCGACTACAGCAAGTACTACATCGAACTGCCGGACCTCGATTCCAGGCACCTGACGCCCCGGCATGACTCGCCCGACTTCGTCCGGAGGGTGGCCGGCATAGCAGAGAAGGAGAAGGCTGACTTCCTCCACCCCCAGCCTTCCACAGAGGCCCTGGTCCTCTCTAAGGCCAGGGATCAGGTTCCAGTCCCGCTGCTGCTGCCGAGGCCCGAGGTGATGGAGACGGGGCAGGACAAGCTGCTGACCAAGACGCGTATCGAGCAGGCGGGCGTCCCTGTCGCAGGCACCGTGGCCCTGAAAGAGTTGGATGACGTGGAGGAGGCTTTCGCCAAGTTCCACGCTCCTCTCTGGGTGCGGGCCCGTCACGGAGCCGGGGGGAGACTTAGCCTGCCTTGCGGTTCGAAGGAGGAGGCGCTTCACTGGATTGCGCTGTGGACGGGCAGGGGAACCTCGCTCGACGAGTTCATCCTCCAGGAGTACCTCCCGGGAAGGAACATCGCCATGGATACAGTGTGGCACGAGGGCAAACTGGTGACTTCCTACTGCCGTGAGAGAATAGAGTACCCGTTCAAGCACATCTCGCCTTCCGGCATCACCGGGACGCCGTCGGTCGCGAGAATCGTCCAAGACGACGAGATCAACAGGGTCGGAGAGAGGTCGGTCGAGGCTCTTGACCCACAGCCAAACGGAGCGTATTCGATCGATATCAAGGAGGACTCTCACGGGCATCCCTGCGTGACCGAAGTCGACGCGGGGAAGTTCCACACAACGATGCCCCTCTGGGGGTATGTCGCAGTCAAGCACTTCCGCCTCCCATGGTACTCAAACCTAGCCGACCTCTACGTCAGGCTGGGCCTTGGTGAGGAGCCACCCGGCGACGCCCCTCGACATGACCTCCTGCCTGCGGGCTACTACATGATCAGGAACATCGATTCGGGGGTTCTCCTTTGGAGGGAGGATGGTTGGAAGGAAAAGGTCCTGTGAGTCTCAAGGACTACTCAGCCTACGTCTTCGACTTGGACGGCACCCTGTTCACGATCCCAGTCGACTGGGTCAAGGTGCGTGAGGAAGTAGGCAGGATAGCCGGGGGCCCGTTCGAGAACGTGCCCATGTTCCTCAAGGTGGAGCAGCTTGTCTCCGTCCGTCCCTCCATGAAAGAAACTCTCTTCGCAGTGCTCGACATGCACGAGCTGAAGGCAGTCGCCGAAGCTACTCCAGTGAACGGGGCTGTAGAGCTAGTCTCCCACCTCTCAAAGGTGGCCAAGCTGGGCTTAGTCACGATGCAGGGCACAGCAGCGTGCGACAAGATCCTGAGCAGACATCATCTTGGAGAGCTTTTCGATGCCCTAGTGACCAGAGAGGATTCCCTCGATAGGGCTGTGCAGCTTCGGATTGCGCTTCGGTCGATGGCTTCGCCCCCCAAGGACACGCTCTTCACGGGGGACAGGCTCAACGATATCGTGTGCGGTAGGAAGGCTGGCGTCGACACCGCGCTGGTGGGGAAAGACCCGTCGGGGGACGTAAGGCCCGACTACGCCTTCCCGAGCCTCGCCTCGCTCAAGGACAACATCGTCTGAGCAGCCGCGACTTCCGAGAGCCTAGAGCGCGCCTTTAACGCCTCCGATCTGAAGGCACTTTTCAAGGCTTCAGAACCCGGCGGGCCATGGCCCTGAACTTGGAGTCCCATGCGAGCAGGAGGCCGAAGTAAATGGCCGATCCTAGAGCGACCACTGCAGTCAGCTCGAGTCCATAAACAGGGGTGTCTGCGCTCTGGTCGAGAACTGTCTTTGAGAACAGGCTCACCGCGACCCCCATTACGGCTGCCGACGCCAAGTAGTACACTACCTTCGCCCCAGCGAAGAGCGTGGCCGAGCGGCTGGCGCGCCTGGCCTTGATGATGAGGAATGCGACCGTCGTGCAGAGCTGGACCAATGCCCACAACGCCACGGCAACCGAGGACCCCAGCCCGTTCGAGAAGGCGTACGACAGGGCGGCGAACAAGCCTGCGAGATACACGAGATTCCAACAGATGTTGACCACGGGCACGTAAAGCAGATTGCTCCTCACGAGACTTCGGAAGCCCAATTCGCCACTTACGTCCACCTTCTCGGTGCCAAGGAGGGTCTGATCGATGATGAGCGAAACCGCTTGGAAGAGGAACGCGACCGAGAGGATTGAAAGGCCAAGGCTGCCAGGCATATACTTCGGACCGAACAGGTGCAGAATCGGACCGGCCAAGACAACTCCGCCCACTGCCATAGGTATGCCGAAGAGGAGCGAGAACTCTATGGTGATCGCCGGCAGCCTCTGGTTTCCTCCCCGCAGCAGGAGGGGGTAAAGGGAGTAGGCCAGGGCGGACGAGTAGCCAACGACGGAGGCAACTGTGAAGGCAGGCTGGTAGACGCCCGCAATCGCCGTTCCGAAGCCCAAGGAGGCGATGTATGTGTCTGCGACCGCCAAGAGCGGAGGCAGGTAACTGACAACGGGCAGCCAGGAAAGTCTGATCCAGCGTTTCGCGACGGACCCCTGGAGCTGTTCCGTGGTCGCCCCCCTGACCATGTAAGTGCCGACAGCGGAGTTGACGAAGTATGAAACCAGGAGGGCCAGGATGATTCCTTCGATGCCCATCCTGAACACATACAGCGCCTCATAGGCTGTCGCGATTTTGACCAGTTCCGAAATCACGAGCGAGTAGCCAGTGGCGACTGGCCTGTATCCCACCACGATTGAAGTCGTGACTTGGCTCCAGTAGCTCAGCGGAACAAGAAGGCTCCCAAGCAGGAAGGGGAGGAGTGGAGCCGCCAGACTCGAGTAGGTCACGAAGGAGAAGAGGAAGTATGCAAGGAGTCCAAATCCGCTCATCGCGACGCCCAACACGAGCGCGGTCTTACCGACCAGTCTTCCCCTCGCTATGTCCCTCGTGGCCCAGTATGCCACAATTCCGATTGGATATGATGAGAAAGTGACGAGGTCGATGATGACCTCCCAAAGCCCAAGCTGACCGGGGGCGAGCCATCTCGTCGCCATCACGATAAACAGCAGGCCCGTGATTGCGCTCACGGCCCTGCCCCCGAAGACGACCAGGCCAGTGGAACGAATTCCGATCCTGAGCGTCACGTCCGGATGCTTCCCGAATGTTCCCCCGAGCGCCCTCGAGATTGGTCATGCATTGGATTCGCAGCTTGTCGGCCGGATGGGTAGAGGATTGAGCGGAGCCGGGACACCTCCTCACTGCGGGTCGACTCTAGCTGAAGGTATTTCGAGGTCACTCTCAGCCTGTATTGCCCCAACAATTCCTTCGACGTAATAAGCTCCTGCACCTTGGCGGCGACTTCGCCAGGGCCAGACTTGTCGACGTAAAGGAGGGCGTCGCCGAAGACGCCCTCCACAACCTCTTGTCTCGAGGAGACCACCGGGAGGCCGCTTGCGAGGTACTCGAAGATGACGTGCGAAAGTGTGTAGGGTTCATCAGTTATGTTGATGGCGAAATCACAAGAAGCCTTTAGAGCGAGGTAGTCCCGCATCGGAAGCAGGCCCAGGTAGTGGACGTTGCCGGGCAGCTTGAGCGAGGCGAACCTAGCCTTCAGCTTCTCCTCAGGACCGGTGAGGACCAGCGTCAGGCCGGGGATGGCGGCAGCGGCCCCCACCTCTGACTCTATCCTCTCAAGCAAATGGCCGCCATGAGAAGCGATGGCGAGAAAACCGTCTGCCCCGTATCTGCCCCTGACCGCACTGTCTCTCGCGTAGGGGTTCTTTTCGACGTGGTCGTGGACAACGAGGACGTTTCTCGCTCCCATTCTCTTGAGCTCCTTCGCCCAGATGTCATGTGGCGCGGTGTTCGCATAGGCCTTCCTGGAGACCACGCCCTCGATACGCCCAATCAGGGCGCCCACGGTGCCTCCGAGCGTCTTGACCCTCCATACCGAGTGGTGGTCCACCACAAGGCGCTTGCCCTTCAGCCAGCAGAACAGCATGCAGGTCAACGGGCAGAACACAGGAGGGTTCTGCGCGTAGACGACGTCGGGGTTCTCAGAATGCAACAGGACCAGCGTCCGAAGAAAGAGGGCGAAGTACCTGATTGGTGCGAGGTATCTCGGCCCATAGAACAGGGTGATGCTCCGCCTGGTGCCTCCGACCGCTTCGGCAAGTTCATCAGCCCGATGCCCGAAGGGGCCCCAGAGAATCACCAGAGTCCTCATTCCACCCGCTTGCCTTTCCTCCATTAATGAATCCGATGGGCATCCGTTGGCGCCTGCACCCTCGAAGCTCGCAGCGTCCCGAATCCTCTGATGGAGCCCCGGCTCTTCTCCTCGATGTGGCACGCCTCGCCGCCTACGCGCGCTCAAACTGCCCGACGCTTGGGCTGAAGGCTACGCATAACCGCACTGTGAAGGGACTGGTTCGCGGACGCGCAGAAGTCAAACCTGGTCTCGAGGCTGAAGGTCGGGGCCAACCGAGACTCACCAACCAACGAAATGAGAGCTCCCGCCTCTCTCGCTATCAAGTACCCGCCGGCGATGTCGGTGACCCTCATCTGCCCCCTGACATCGACGAAGGCGTCGATCTTTCCTTCAGCTAGAAGGCACAGTTCAAGCGCGTTCGCTCCGTAATGGACCACCCGCTTGGCGCCAGCGAGGAGGGGGATGAGCCCTGCGATCACATTTCCCGAGGTTCTACCCAGGTCCACGTCCAGAACCGATTTTCCCAGCTCACCTCCTTGAGTCGTGTGGATTCTCCTCCCGTTCTTCGATGCTCCCTCCCCTCTAGCTGCGAAGTAGATGTCTCCGTTCACAAGGTTCCTGACCATGGCCAAACGGACTCCTCCAAGGCTCTGCCCCTCAACGATCGCGACCGACGTGCAGTAGAACGGGAGGCCTCTCTCGAAATTCGAAGAGCCATCGAGGGGGTCGATGACAGCGATCGTCTTGCATCTGGGGTCGCCGACGTTCCCTGATTCTTCGCTCAGAATCCTCACCCCTTCGACCCGCAGGAGCGCTCTTGACAGCTTCTCCTCTGCCTTCATGTCTGCCAGCAGGGTCTTGTCCCCCGAGGCTCCGGTTCCGACCACGAGCCCACGGTCGCCTCCGACAGCCACTGCTAGGACTGACTTCTGAGCCTCTCTGGTCGCCTCGGTAAGCAGTTTCTTCCAGGAGGCGTTCCCAGCGTTCAGACGCCTGCCACTCCTTTCATCTTTAGTGCCGCGAGGATCACATCGAGCGTCTTCTCGACCTCTGAATCCGTGCGCACTCTCTCTATGTTGGTCTCGTTCAGCTCTTGATGGATCTCGGCCAGCGCTTTGTAGTACATGGCTCTGAAGATTTCTGTCGCGTTCCTGTCCTTTCCATTCTTCCTGACCTGCCTGTCATCGATTGTCTCAGGCCCTGCGTCGAGCAGGACGTAGAGGTCGGGCCTCATTCTCGGGATGGCCAGGACTTCCCTGCACAGGGCCAGCATGGTTGGATACGCCGTACTCTTCTTCAGCTCGAACCTGGCCTTCGCGTAGGCGAGGTCTGAGAGGATGAAACCCTCCGCGATCAAGTCCCTAGTCCCCCTCAGCCTAGAGATCGTCGAAGTGTAGGTCAGCGTAGCCCCGAGGAGACTGTAGTCAGAGCAGGTATTGCCATTGTCGGCAACCGGGACTTGGCTCGGCAGAGCGTGGGCGGACTCTTGGAGCCTGAGCCAGCCGCGCCTTTCCAGGCGACGGGCCAGGGTGGTCTTGCCTGTTCCGGAGAATCCCTCAAGGACGACAAAGGCCATGCGGCCGCATCATCCGGGTCAATCGGCATTTAACCTCGTCAGCGCTGAGGCGTCATGGTAGCGAAGACAACGCGGCTTGGTTGAAGATCAGTAGGTAGGCGAGGTACGCCAGGTACCCAATTCCAAGGTATGCGACCGTTGGGACCCCGTACTTCACTTCGACCATGGCTCCGAGCTTCTGGTTCGCTTCAACCTCCTCCCTTGCAACATTGACGTCGTTGTTCACCTCCTCCCTGACTCCATCAGCGATGACTGCCTCCGGTATCCACTTCTGCTCCTTCAGGAACCTTTCAATCGGGATCGTTCTTGATCCCCATGCGTTCCCCGTCACTGCCTCGTATCCGATGTGCCCGAGAGCGACTGCCGCCCCGCCAATGAGAGGCAAAATCGGAGAAAGCTGATAGGGGTCTGCCGCCACAAAGACAAGGGCGATCGAGTCGGCCTGCCCAACAGCGCCCAAGTAGGCGAACATCAGCGCAATCCCTCCGATGAGCCCGAGTTTGATCAGCTGGAGCTCGAGGTTAGGGAACATCGAGTAGATTACGTAGGCCGATCCGATCAGCGCCGGAACCCAGACGATGTCATTTACCGCCCTTTCCTTGACATCCTGGTACGAAGCCACGGCGAATGAAGACCCGATTAAGAGCTGCGAGAGCAACCGCGCCTCGGACTCCAGGGCCACCTATAAGAGCCAATCAGAGACAACAGGCTAGGGTTCGTCGACCTTTAGCTTCTGCCTTGTGAAAATCGCCGCGACACTGTCGACAGTGTCTATGTCCGCGACCGATTTGTCTGCCCTGATCCTCTTTATCCTTGGAAAGCGAAGCGCATATCCGCTGTCGTGCCGAGTGCTCTTCTGGACGCCGTCGAACGCAACCTCAACCACGACCTCAGGTCTGATTCTTCTCCAGTAGCCGTAGTCCTCCTCTGTCAACTCCTTAATGAGGCGTGTCATCTCTCGGATCTCTGCGTCAGTCAGGCCGCTGTATGCCTTGCCGATTGTCTTCAGCGCCCCACCGTCCCTGACGGCGAAGGTGTAGTCGGAGATCACCCCTGCCCGCTTCCCATGGCCGAATTCCGCCGCGACTATCACCGCATCAATCGTGTCAAGTTCCTCCTTCAACTTCACCCAGCCTGAACCTCTCTTCCCCATCGTGTAGGGGCTCTCGGGGTCTTTCAAGACCAGCCCCTCGTACCCGAGCTCCCTGCTCCGCCGGAATGCCGCCTGGATCTCTGCAGCGTTGCGTACTACCTCGGAATGAGCAAGGGTGCCCACATTCTTCATCACTGCGCTAAGTTCGCTCCTGCGCTCTGTAAGGGCGAGCCCGACCTTCTCCTCGCCATCCCTATAGAGAAGATCGAATGCGAAGTAAGCGACAGGCGCCTTCTTGGTTGCGTCCCCGTACAGCTCCATCCTCCTGAGCCTTCTCTGAAGCAACTGGAACGGAAGGGGGCGGTCTCCAGAGAAGGGGACGATTTCGCCGTCGAGTATAATATCGCCCTTGGCCTTGCTAATCATGGCCGCTACCTCGGGAAAGCTCGCTGTAATGTCCTCGAGCCTCCGTGAATAGAGTCTCACCTCGTCGCCCAGCTTATGAGCCTGGGTCCTGATTCCGTCATACTTGTATTCCGCGTAAGCTCCTTTCTCGAAGTGCGCGGCGATCTCGGATGGGGTGGCCAGCGGCTCCGCCAGCATGAAGTTGACTGGTCTGAATGGGATCATCTTGAGCCGGCCGACTTCTCCTCTGGCAGCGGCACCCGCCAACAAGCCGAGGTCGCCGACGACCATGTGTGCCCGGGCAGCTTCCTCCTTGGTGACCGAATACGCCCGAGAGATTACCTCCTCCACCAGCCCCGAGACCAAGCCCGTCCGCATCTCCCCTGTCAAGGCCTTGATGATGTACTTGCCCTCGATGGGCGTTGCCTTCAGGATTAGGGATCTGACCAGCGCGCTCCTCCTAGCCGACGAACCCTTTCCCTTCGTCGACCGAAGCTGTCCAAAAACCTCTTCGAGGTCCTGCAGTGTCAGCGTCTCCTGGAGGAGAGTTTGCTCCCTCTTGTCGGCAAGAAGCTCTTCAGCGACTTCGCCCAGGTCGCCGTGCCTCAGGTAAGCCTCTGAGACCTTCTCACTCCCGGCCCCGGTTATCTCCCTGATTGCGTCGAGAAGAGTCGAATATCCCACCTGAGTCTCGTCTTTGCTCCCTCTTTCGGATGACCTGCCCGTCGCCACCCGGACTGCCGTCTCTGCGTCCTCAGGCTGCAGCCCCGAGAGGTAGGTGGCAAGGATGCTGACTTTCTCGTTCTTGCTGCGAGTCGATTTTACCTCTTCGAGCGTCTTTGCCAATCCTAAGAAGCGGGCGCTCTGTCTCATTTCCCGATCTGTGTGGCCATCACTAGGGCGCCTTCGCCGTCCCTGTAGTACCCTTCCAGTCGCCCTGTGACCTTGAATCCGAGCCTCTGATACAGTGAAATCGCCTGGGCGTTAGAAACTCGCACCTCGAGGTAGCATTCGGTCGCCGACTTCTTCATCATCTCCCCATGCGACGCGAGGATGAGACTTGTCCCAATCCCTTTGCCGCGATGTTCCTCCTCCACGGCCACCGATACCACGTGTCCCTTCCGTGCGAGTCCCAGCCGTTTCAACTGGGAGAATCCATACTCAATCCGACACATGATGTACCCGACCACGGCCTCGCGCAGCTCCGCGACTAGGAACGTCTCCGGGAATTCCGACAATATCTCGTAGTAGAAGTAGTCGGAGTAGTGCTCAGGGAGGGTTTTCGTGTTGACCTGGATGACCGAGGGGACGTCCTCCCTGTCGCACCGTCGTATCTCATAGTCACCGAGCTTCGCCAAAATGGCTTTCTGCAAACTTGCGGTTGCGCTAACCCCGCTGATGGTTAAGTCTTACTGAACCCAGAAGAATTCCTTATTATCGGACGCGGGAATGGCGGCCCAGTTGACGGCGCAGCCCATCGACTTGGACGCTTCCGTCCGCTCGAAGTTCACGGTGAAGGATGGCTTCCAACTCCCGGACGGAGAGATGGAGTTCAGCGTCGAGTACAGGCCTGACTCGAAAGAGAGGTTCGTCGAACTCTGCCGAGAGCTCGCTGCATCTGGATTCACTCCGAGGCTCGTGGGAAGCGAGGGGGACGCCCTCCTCTTCGTACGGAAGGCGCAGACGGCTGGAAAGCGGGGGTCGAGGATTCCAGTGATCTTCGCCCTTCTCACCCTGGGGTCGATCATCGTCTTTGGACTGCTCTTGGGGGTCGCCTATCAGCAGTATGCCCCGTCAGTATCAGAGAGCTCCGCCATCCTCCTGTACGGGAGCGCGGTCATCGCGGTTGTGGCTGCCCATGAATTCGGCCACATGTATGTCTCGCGCAGGAAGGGCGAGGTGCCCCCAGCCCCCTATCTTCTGCCCGGGATCCCCAGTGTCACTGCGGCTCTCCCAACGCTCGGGATTATCTCACGCCAGAGGGGGCCTGCCGTCAACAGAGACCGGTTCTTCGACGTCATCCTCGCTGGCCCGCTTCTGGGCCTCGCCTTCGCACTGATGCTGTACCTCCTCGGAGCTCTGGTGAGCGTCCAGTCGGCGGTGCCGCTGCAAAGCTGTCAGCATGTTAACAGCACAAGCACAGCGACGCTCTGCCCCAGCATCATTCAGCTGGGCTTGGACGTGGTTGTTGGACCCCTCTTGCCGCATGTCGCCCCTGGCTACTCGACCCTCTCTCCCCTGTCAGATGGAGCCACCGTGGGGTTGATTCTGACATTCGTCGGCCTGCTCCCCATTACCTCCTTCGACGGGGGACATCTATCGAGCCTCGCTTGGGGACCCGCGGCCTCAAGAATTGCCTCCTATCTGAGCGTCATTCTGCTGATCTCGGTGGACCTGACCACCTACGGGGACCTGCCCCCCTACTGGGCGCTGGCCTTCGTGGTCCTTCTGCTGATGAGCTCCAACCGGGACTCAGAGCCTCAGCTGCTCGACGAGATCTCCCACATATCCAATGCCAGAAGATGGTTGTACTTGGGCGCGCTAGTTCTTGCGCTGCTTTGCATGCCTATTCCACAGACCATTGCATGGTTCCGTCTAGGTTGACTCGATCCTGCACTCGGAGGCACGGGTCACCACGTTCATCTTGCCTGACCTGCCTACTTTGTTAAGGAGCCTCCCGACCGCCTCCCCAGAGCCTCTCGCAGTCGCAAGCCCTAGCTTCGATTTCGCGTAGACTTCGGGCAGACCAGAGAGGAGGAGCACGTCGTACTCGTCCCTCAGCTTGCTAAGGTAGAAGACATCCTCGAGGCCGTCGACATACGCCTCTCTCTTTCTCTCTCCATCGCCCGAGAGCCTGCCCGTAGCTGCCATCTCGAGGGCGGTCGAACCGAGCCCCTCCGAGCACTCCGCAATCAGGACGACCGAGCCTGAATTCCTTACTCCCGACAGGGCATTCCACGCCGTTCTAACCGCTGACGAGAGGGTGTCGTCGTAGCCTCTTCCTCCTGTCCCAACCACGATTGCCCTCGCTGGCAGGACGCCCACGCTGAGGAAGCCGTTCTTGATGGCGTCGAAAGGAGCGTCCTCCATCACCGTCCTCACCTTCCCTCCCCTAGGAACGATGTCGATGAAACTCGCGTCTGCAATCCCTTCGGCGATGTCGTCCATCGCTTCCTTTGACCTCGTCTTCTCGAAGGGAGAAGGTTCCATCTCCTTTCTAGCTTCTGAGGCCTCCCTGTGGGCGTGGGCGACCCAGTTCAGACACGCCTCGACCCTTGCGTCGACGATTCCGAACAAGGGATCGGGCCGTGGTGTGCCGACGATGAATTTGGCCCCTCTTTCGGTCAGTTCCTGCGCGAGCGTCGTTCCTCCTCCAGTGGGAGAGATTGGCGGGGGGAGGGTCGTGACCCTGCCCTTGAGCTCCGGCACTGCGGACTCGATTCTCCTGGGCGCAGCGGAGAAGATCCTCACCGGCGAAGGGGAGACGAGTACGGGGGCGAGATCGCGTAGGAACTCGGCCGTGGTCGGAGAGGCATCGCAGATGAAAAGGGCGGAGATTCGCTTCATTCCTTCGAGCAACCTTTCTGTCTCGATGACGCCCGTCTCAGCCTGGGGATCCACGACTGCGCCCAAGTTCTCGGCTTGGACCGTTACAAGGGTCTCCACGGAGCCATAGGGAATCCAGAGTTCCGGCAAACATCATCTCAGGTTCGGGGTTGGTTTTTAAGCTCGAATCCAAGAGCCATCCGTATGGCCTGGAAGACGCGCCGCTCTCAGATAGGCGACCTGGCCGAGGGCCTGGCCAAGGCCGGGGCGATTCAGTTCGGCACGTTCACCCTTCCCGATAGCCGGGAGAGCTCCTACTACATCAACCTAAGAGGCATTCTGAACTACCCGGGGCTCTACAATCTTGCAGTCGATTCTATGTCCCGACTGGTCGCGGCGAAGGCACCGAAGGCGAGCGCGATCTGCGGGGTGCCAATCAGTGGCCTTACATTGGCTGCACCTGTGGCACTCTTGCTGAAGAAGCCGCTCGTCTACGCGAGGAGTTCAAGACAGGGCAGCGGACGAGTGGTCGAGGGCGAGGTTCGACCCGGCTGGAAGGTGGTTGTGGTCGACGACCTGTCGACCACTGGCAAGACGATCCTCGCTTCGGCGAGGGCTGTCCAGGAGGAAGGAGGAGAGGTCACAGACGCCGTCGTCCTGATCGACAGAATGGAGGGCGCAAGGGAAAAGCTCAGCAAGGAGGGGATCGTCCTTCACTGCATGACAGATGTCATGGAGCTGGCTGACACCCTCTTCTCTATGGAGTTGATTGGCGAAAGAGACCTGAAGGCCATAACAAAATCGGTGGGAGGCCGTCAGTAGACCATGAGGTTCTTCTCTTCGAGGGTCACATGGAGATTGTTAACGGCCCTGTAGACTTCGCTTTCCTTCTTCGCACCAGTGCAGACGAGCTTTCCCGACGCGAACAGTAGTATCACTGTCTTCGGGTCTGCCATCCTGTGGATTAGGCCCGGGAACTGCTCAGGCTCATACATCGACTTTGGAAGGACCCTCGCCGCCTCCTCAAGATGTACCTTCCCGCCTAGACTCGCCGAAGCGACAATGTTCTGAATCTCGACCACGGCCTCGTTCTTTATCGGAATCTTGCCCTTCTTCAGCTGTCTTACCACTTCTTCGACTGCCTTGCGGGCCTGTTCCTCTGACTTCGCCCCCGTGCAGACCATCTTTCCCGAGCTGAAGATCAGGGTCGCGGTTTTTGGGTTCCTGAGCCTGAAGACGAGCCCAGGGAACTGGTCGGGGTGATACTCGACCGTCACGAAGTTTTTGGTGATAAGGTTAAGGTCGACGGTCTGGTTTATGGATGCAGAGGCCACCACATTCTCTATGCTTACAATTGCCTTTGTTTGAGGCATTTATCGACGGGAAACCCGGTCGGTATATAAGTAGTATTTATACTCCAGTACAACTTGGACAAGATAGCCCATCGTATTCTGGGGTTGTGTCTGTAGAAATGCTTGCGGGGACCCAGCTTTGAATCGCAGTGCATGCGGTTTCAGTGAATGAGATTCCGCCCTATGCGTTGCATTATACGCGTGGGACAGACCTCGCACGTCTTGCAAGAGCATACGACGCCACGATGAAGGCTGTGGTCAGAAGAATGAGACCGAGCTGTACCGGGAATTCGGGGATTCCAGAACCTCCCGCATCAGATATCACGCTGACGGTGTTGTCGTAGCTGTTCGCGACGAAGATCTCTCCCTTGCCGCTGTCGTACGCCAAACCTGCGGGACTCAGCCCCACGGGTATGGTTGCGACGATTTTGTTTGACGTATCGGAAATCACACTCACGTCGTTGTCGTTGCTGTCCACGATGAAGACCTCTCCCTTGCCGCTGTCGTACTCCACTGCGTAGGGATACGAACCTGCGGATATGGTCGCCACCACTTTGTTTGACGCATCGGATATCACACTGACGGTTCCATTGAGGGCGTTCACCTTGGCGGGGCTCACGACGAAGACCTCTTCCTTGCCGCTGTCGTACGCCAAGCCCGCGGGATTGTTCATCACGGAGATGTTCATCAGCACTTTGTTTGACGTATCGGATATCACACTCACGTTGTTGTCGTTGCTGTCCAGGACGAAGACCTCTCCCTTGCCGCTGTCGTACGTTAAGTCTGCGGCGTACGCCGAGCCTACGGGATTCGACCCCACGGGTATGGTTGCGACGACTTTGTTTGACGTATCGGAAATCACACTCACGTTGTTGTCGTTGCTGTCCAGGACGAAGACCTCTCCCTTGCCGCTGTCGTACGCCACTGCATAGGGATACGAACCTGCGGATATGTTCGCCACCACTTTGTTTGACGCATCGGATATCACGCTGACAGTGTCGTCGTAGTTGTTCGCGACGAAGACTTCTCCCTTGCCGCTGTCGTACGCCAAGCCAGTAGGATTCGACCCCACAGATATGTTCATCAGCACTTTGTTTGACGCATCGGATATCACACTCACGTTGTTGTCGTTGCTGTTCGCGACGAAGACTTCTCCCTTTCTACTGTCGTACGCCACGCCGATAGGATACCCCCCTACGCGTATGGTGGCAACTACGGATGGCTTGGCGTAGGTCATGGGCACGAATGTAGAGAGCGCAAGCAGAAGCAGGATTCCAAGGCACGTCTTCAACCTGCAGCGTGATGATAGAGTCTTCTGGAGGTTGCCTTCGTGCAATTCCTTCATGTTATCTCGGTTCTGCGGTCGATTTGACTTCCTTATATGGTTCTCAGGCCTTGGGAAGGTTCTGTTCCGTTCTTTCCGTGATTCAATTGGGTGTTCCACTCCACATGGTGAGCCTGAAGACCAACAGGAATCCGATAGCAGAAGCAATCAAGAGACCAAGTCCGAGATAGAAGACTTGCGTTAAGAACTCCGAAGTGTAGAACCAGCACCCGAGCAAACCGCATCCCCCAGAGGCCACTTGGTTGTTGACACCAACATAGACACCAAGCGCCGTTAGGAGGATGCCAACGACCAACAGGATTTCAGAGACGATGCTGATTGCCAAGGCGGTCTTCAACTCGCTCACGCCTCTCTTCTGATTGCGCTTCGTAATAGTGTGAGCCACTTGTTTTCTCCCTCGACCCCCACGCCCGCTCTGTCGGCTGGGGTCTGTCCCTCTAAGGCCGTGTGTGGCCTCACGAAGTCATAGTGAATCCTCTGGCCTTCCGCGAGAGGGGTCTTCATTGATTTCCACCCTCTCTCCCTTTGCTGTCAGCATCCGACGGAATGTGACAGTCTGTCGGAGGGTGAAGAGTCAGACGCAGCAGAAGCAAGATTTCAAAGGATCACGCTGGGCCTGCGGCCTCATTCCCTGCCTCCGCCGGTTGAGGAGTCCGCCTTTCCCCCAGCTCCGTCACGACTATCAATAGGAAGATGATGATGACGAAGATGTAGTTCAGTCCGTACGGGAGCGACGCCAGCCTTTCTACATAGGGGATTACCAACACTACCTTCCCTATTAGGCAGGCCTGAGTGATGGGACTCTTGGCAATATCGCCATTGTATTGATCAGTGTGCGGGTTGGTCAGCCTGTCGTCTCCCTGAGTGATGAGACCGTTCCCTTCAGTGCCCACCACCCTGTGGATTACCGAGAGGTTGTCTATAGAACATGGGGGTCCGTAGACTATGACGTCCCCTACGTGCACCTCGTTCATCGAGACGGGTTGAATCACTACTAGGTCACCTGACTCTAGCGTCGGCCACATGCTCTCCCCGTCCACCCTTCTGGTGTAGTTGAGCAGGAGATAGGCGAAGGCAAGCAGGAAAAGCACAAAGGCCACAGCATAGAGTGAGGTCTTCGCTCTGGGAAGGCGCACAGCGCAAGGTTTCTCCGACAGATGTGGTTAAACCTTTGAACTCGGAGAGGCTTTATCACCCCCAGAGAGGAGTCGTTAACCATGGTCCGGAGGGTATTTGCCACAGCAGGCTTCGATCTCCTCGCGCTCACCTTCCTGTACTTTGTCCTGCAAGACCTCGCCTGGCGCGCTTCATACACCACAAAAACCGAGCGTCTGAGCTTCAGCACTACGTATTCGCTCTTCCTCCGGCTGTCTAAGGTCACTGGTGGTGGAATCCAGCTTTCGACGGGGCTGGTCAGCCCGCCTGCCCTCGACTGGGTACAGGTGGTCTTTGCCTCGCTAGTAGTTGTCAACGGGCTCTACGTTTTCCTGAGACTCCGGAGGTCTTCCAAGCGACAGTGAATCGCTCGGCGTTCCGCTTGAGCGCGGCAACCCTGCTTGCTCACTCGGTCTGAGCCGAATTCACTTTTGGTCAGCCCTCCTCTTGAGGGCCATTTGTCCTTCGGCGGGTTTATCCCTCGATTTCTGCAGGTGGGTCTGACGATGCCAAGACGCAGCTCGGAATCTATCGGGCTGACTCCCGGATTCTGCGAAGGCAACGGTTTCGCACCCCATGGTCTTCCTGCTGAACTTCGGGCTGATCCCTTGAGAGAAAGCCAGGTCCCCGCGGCTCTTTGCCTGATCGCGTCCGGTGTACCGGAGGAAGAGGCTGCCCGCTCTTTGACATGGAAGGACTTTGAAGGGTTCTGCGCCCAGCTCTTGAGAGCAAGCGGTTATGCCGTAAGGGAGAACGTCCACCTATCACGCCCGCGTGCCCAGATCGACCTAGTAGCTACGGGCCCCCTATCCATCCTCAACTTGGATTGTAAGCACTGGAAGAGAGCACCCTCCCCTTCAGCGCTCGAGGGCTTCGCTTTAGCCCAGCTCAGGCGGAGCCGCCTCCTAAGGAAGAGCCTGGACGACCCGAAGCCCATAATCTCGGTGATTCTGAGCTTCTCCGAGTCAGCGGGGGGCTTCGTACAAGGCGTCGCCGTCGTCCCTCTGCGGACTCTCAGAGACTTCTTGGAGACGGTCGAGTCGTATTCTGCACTGCTGCAACTATCATAGCAACGCTGCGTGTCCCGAGTCAGGCCGTCGCCCCTCTCTGCTTCCCTAATCTGATTCGGTTGGCGAAGAGTCATCGTTTGGTAACGTTAATATAGCCAAAGTGAGGTTTTTGGTTGTGTATGTCGCTTAATGGATCTGGGCGACTAACCTCGTTTGTGTCGAAGAGCGAGGTCCGCAGTAAGGTATTGGTTCATTTGTCGAGAGGCCCGATGACGCCGACTGAACTGGCCTCGATTGAAAAGAAGCACGTAAGCCATGTCAGCCGCGCCCTCGCAGAGCTCTGCGCAGAAGGACTCGTAGAGCCGATTTCGACCTCCTCTCGGGAGAGATACTATCGGGCAACCGACCGGGGTCTTACACTCACCTTGCAATTCATGAAGATTGCGAAGTAAGAGGCCCTTCTATTCCGTCGTCGCAGGTAGTCTTCTCCAGCTCTGATTTTATGAATTGCAGGTCAGGTGCTGCATTACTGACCGCATCGCTACCTATCACACCCTGTGCAAAGTCGGGGACCCGTATATGCCCGGCCGCGTTGTGAGCATCTGTTAATAAGACCGCGAACTCGTCAACTGAGTCATGGTGAAGGTCGTCCTTTGCGGAATGGGCGCCATTGGCACTGAGATTCTGAAGTACCTGCTTGACAGGTCGCACCAGATAGTGGGAGTCGTCGATAGCGATTCCAACAAGGTCGGAAGGACGGTTGCAGAATTGACAGGCCTACCTCTAGGAGTGAGAGTCTCCGCGTCGCTTAGGGACCTCCAGATTGCGGAGGCCGAGGCGGTGGTCTTCTCCACGAAGTCGAGGATCGCCGACATAATGGATGATTTGGTCTACGCGGCTTCGGCAGGCCTCGATGTAGTGACCACATCCGAGGAGATGGCTTACCCTGAGTTCGCAAACGAGGAGGCAGCAAGGACCCTTGACGTCCTGGCTAAGGAGAAGCACGTGACAGTCGTAGGGGTGGGTGTGAACCCCGGGTTTGTCATGGACTGGGTGCCAGCCGTCGCTGCTTCAGCGTGCAAAAGCCCGAGCAGCATCCACGTTGTCCGTTCGGTCGACGTCAGCAGGCGCCGGCGACAGCTCCAGGCGAAGACAGGAGTTGGGTTGACACGGTCGAAATTCGAGAAAGAGATGCAGGAAGGGAGGCTCGGGCACGTTGGCCTCACAGAATCTGCTCACCTAGTAGCGCTGTCTCTGGGCGCAAAGCTTGAAGGGCTGAAGCACGGCATCTTTCCCATTTTGGGGTCGGAGGACTACGTCATGGGCGTAAGGCAATTCGCTGAGGGGATGGCCGGGTCCTGCCAAATCAGGTTGGACCTGGAGATGTCAATGACTTCGGCCGACTTCGACGTGGTTGAGGTGAAAGGCGATCCGAACATAAAGCTCAGGTTCGAGAAGGGCGTCTTCGGTGACTCGGCTACGGTCGCTTTGGTCGTTCACGCCCTCGAAAGGGTCGGGAACGCGAAGCCCGGACTTCTGACCGTGCTCGATTTGCCTTTGACCTCGCGCTAGACTTTCTTGCTTGGAAAGCATCACGCTCAAGATTGAGCTTCCGGCTGCGTCCAGGTACTCTCGCAATCGACGGTTTGAGAGGTCGCGAACCCTTTTATCAGCGCCTTAAGCTTCAAGGCGTTCGAAAATGAATATTGAATCTTATCAAAGAAAAGCAATCAGTCAAGCCGCCATCGTTGGCGTCATTATCGTAATACTAGTCGTTGCAGCAGTGGCAGCGTATTACGCGGTGGGCGGTCCGTCCAAGACCACGTCCACTACTTCGTCCCACTCGAGCTCGACTTCACCCACATACAAGAGCCCAATCATAATTGGAACTACTGACACCGTCCAGACGACAATCGACCCGGCCGACGCCTACGACTACTTCGGCATCAATGTCATACAGAACCTCGGCGACGGGCTCGTCGACTACAAGCCCGGATCCTCTCAATACGTTCCGGCCCTAGCCACTTCATGGTCCGCCTCTGCTGATGGGACCATCTGGAACTTCACGCTCAGACAGGGCGTGAAATTCGCTGACGGAACCAAGTTCAACGCGACCGATGTCAAGTACTCGGTCGACAGACAATTCGCCATTCAAGAGGCCGCAGGTCCGTTCGTCGGTGCAGGAATCGGTGGCACCGGGGCGCAGTGCTGCGGTGTCATCAACAGCACGAAGATCCTCGGAGAGTACAAGATCCAGTTCAAACTGAACTATCCTTTCACGGCATTCCTCGGCATGATGGCATTCGCTACGATGTATCCGGTTGAGCCTAAACTCGCGCCCATGCCGGCCCACCTCCACCCAGGTACGAACACAGGTGTCATCAACTACACTGGCAACGTGGCTACCGAGAATCCGAACCAGCTCGGCCCCTACGTCTTAACAGCGTGGCAGAGGTCCGCAGGCAAGGACGTCGAAATAGACCTCACGGCCAACCCGAACTACTGGAACGCCTCCAACGGATGGCCCAAGACACATGAAATAATCATCAAGATGTACTCTGACTCGTCCGCGCTCGCTCTCGCCATGACGAACAAAGAGGTAGACATTGCCTACAGACAACTGGCAGCCACCGACGTCAACTCCTACGAAAAGAACAGCGCAGTCAAGGTCTGGACTGGTCCCGGAACTTTCATCCAGTACCTGGTCTTCAACGAGCTCTCTACCACGCCCTTCCACAACCAACTCGTAAGAGAAGCAGTAGCCGCAGCGGTCAACAGGACCCTAATAGACAACACAGTCTTCCTCGGCCTAGCGCAGCCTCTCTACAGCACGATTCCAAATGGCATGATATACCACACAGACGCATTCCAGACGGACTACGGCAATGCCAACATCGCAAAGGCCAAGACTCTGCTGACGGAGGCAGGGTACAGCACAACTAACAAACTGAGCTTCACCCTCACCTACCCGACGGGGCACTATACATCGACCGACCTCATTGCATCAGCGCTCAAACAGTCCCTCGAGGCGACAGGAATGGTGACTGTCACTCTGGCATCCTCACCTTGGTCCACCTACAAGGCCAGCACCAAGGCCGACCAACTCCAGGCGTACATCTACGGATGGTACCCGGACTACCTGGACCCCTACGACTACGCGCTCCCGTTCTTCCCAGCTGATGGCATAGGGTTCCTCAGCACTAACTGGATTAACTCAACAGCGAACACCTTGATAACAAACATCGCGGGCACGTCATCCTCGACGCAGCTCGCAACAATGTACACCCAACTCCAGAACATAGTCGCTCAGGCCGCACCCGTCGTGCCCCTGTTCCAGGGGACCTCGGTAGCAGTGAGCAGCCCGAAGGTGTCGGGCATCGTCTTAGACGTCACAACCAACTTCAGGTACTGGTTGCTTCAGGAGACTACCTAACCTATCTGAGCCTGGGTAGGCTTTATACCCCCAGGCTTCCTCCTCTTTTTGTTTGGGACTAAGGGACTACGTAATCATCAGGGTCCTGCTTACGATCCCACTGGTTCTCATTCTTCTTAGCGTCGTTTTCCTTCTGATTCGCGTTCTCCCCGGCAACCCTTGCCTCCTGAAGTTCGAGCACAACTTAGACCCGCAGGATCTAGCCACATGTGAGCGTTCGCTCGGGCTTTACAAGCCGCTCTACGTGCAGTTCATAGAATATTTCGTGGGACTGTTCAGGGGCAACCTTGGCCTTTCGATGGTTGACTTTCAGCCAGTGTCCGCCCAGATTGTTTCAAGGTTCCCCGCGACGCTCGAATTGACCCTCTACGCCTTCCTGATTGCTGTCTTGGTGGGGATTGTGCTCGGCTCTCTTGGTGCCACGAAACGCGGTTCAGTGACAGACGGGGCGGTCAAGGTGATAGGGATCCTGCTCTACTCGTGGCCCGTGTTCTTCCTGGGTCTCATCTTCCAGCTGATCTTTGGCGTGTATCTGCATTGGCTCCCTACAGGGGGGCGGCTGTGTCCGGGATGTCAAGTACCGCAGGGTCTGACCATTGGATCCATACACATACAGACAGGAGTCTATACGGTCGACAGTATCTTGGCCGGGAACCTGCCCGCCCTCGCTGACTCCGTCAGTCATCTCATCCTTCCTGCCACCGCATTGGGTCTCGTCATATCAGGCGTCTTCATCAGGATAACCAGGACCAACATGTTAGAGACGCTCCGGGCGGACTATGTGACAGCCGCCCGTGCGAGGGGACTCAAGGGCCGGACCGTAGTCTACGGCTATGCCCTGAGGAACGCCCTTCTCCCGGTCGTGACTGTGATGGGACTGCAGTTCGCCCTTCTGCTCAGCGGCGCTGTTCTAACCGAGACCGAGTTCAACATCGACGGCCTCGGCCGGTTCCTGGTCGACAGGGTCAACTACCTCGACTATACTGCCATCCAAGGAGCTGTCGTCTTCATTGCGATCCTTATCGCTACCGTCGCGCTTCTCATCGACATTCTCTATGCCTACTTGGACCCGAGGGTGAGATTGTGAAGAAGAGTGATCGCTTTGGCGTTGCAGGCAGGTTGTTCGCACCTCTTGTGGGCAAGGGCTCAGGGAGGGGCTTCATGCTGGCTGGCCTCGCCATGGTAGTCTTCATCGTTGCAATGAGTGTCCTCGCGCCCTTCCTAGGAACACAGGACCCCACCTTCCTCGGAACGAAGGTCGACTCCCCGCCGTCTCCTCAACACCCGCTTGGAACTGACATCGGCGCCAGAGACATGCTAGCAAGGGTGGTCTGGGGAGGTCGTTTCCTTCTCGTCGTAGCGGTCCTAGCAGTCCTTCTCTGCATGGCGGTGGGTGTTCCACTAGGGCTACTCTCCGCCTACAGGGGGGGAATGGTTGATCGGGTCGTCACGCTCATTCTTGACAGCATCTACGCCTTTCCCAGCCTCGTCTTTGCTCTGATTGTAGTGATCGTCTTCGGGGCAAGCGTCTTCGTCTATGCACTGGCGATAGCGGTCGTCTACGTGCCCAGCTATTTCAGAGTGGTAAGGAGCCAGACTCTGACAGTCAAGGAACTCCCCTACGTCGATGCTGCCAAGTCTGTCGGGGCTGGGCGTCTGGCAATCATCCGCAAGTACATATGGCCAAACATCATCCCTTCCGTTGTCACGGTGGCCACCATCAACTTCGCAGACGCCATCTTGATAACAGCGGGCCTAGACTTCATAGGTGTCGGGGACCTCACGAGGCCTGACTGGGGGGTCGACCTCTACTACGGCAGGACCACGATCCTCTCTGGTGCGTGGTGGGTCATAGCCTTCTCGGGCCTGATGATCCTAGTCACCACCCTCGGATTTTCATTGATAAGTGAGGGCTATGCTGAAAGGACTAATCCCAAGCTGAGGTAAGATGGCGTCCAAGACTATTACGACAGGCTCGATACTGCGGGTGGAGGATCTGTACGTCGAGTACAGGTCGGATAGGGGGACAGCGAAGGCCGTCCAGGGGGTTTCCCTGGAACTGAAGAAGGGGGAGACTCTCGGCATAGTGGGGGAGTCTGGCTCGGGCAAGTCGACGCTGGGTTTCGCTGTGATGGGGCTCCTGCAGAACCCACCGGCCCGCTGGTCAGGCAAGATTTCCTTCGAAGGGAAGGAGATTTCCTCTATAGGAGAAGGCGAGATGAGAAGGATACGTGGGAACAAGATTGCGATGATCTTCCAAGACCCCATGACCTCACTCAACCCTGTCATGAAGATAGGGAGCCACTTCGTTGAATACATAAAGACCCATGAACCTTCTGTGAACGAGGAAGAGGCGATCAAGCGCACCGAGGCCATAATGCGTGACCTCGGCATCTCGCCCTCGAGGATTAACGACTATCCTCACCAGTTCAGCGGCGGAATGAGGCAGCGGGTGATGATCGGCTTAGCCTTGGCCCTGAAACCCCATCTGATCATCGCAGACGAGCCGACGACAGCCCTCGACGTGATAGTGGAGGCACAGATACTGGAGCTGCTTAAGGAGCTGAAGGAGAAGTACTCGCTCTCTTTGGTCCTTATCACTCACAACATGGGAATTGTCGCCCAGATGGCTGACAGGGTCGCGGTGATGTATTCTGGGAAGATAGCTGAGGTGGCTCCTGTCTTGAAGATATTCGAGGAACCGAAACACCCCTACACGCAGGCGTTGCTGCAGTCGATTCCTACCGTAGAGGCAGGGAGGCGGGTCCTAAAGGTTATCCCGGGCTCTCCCCCAGACCTTACAAACCCTCCTAAGGGGTGCCCGTTCCACCCTCGCTGTCCATACGTTTTTGCCATATGTCATGATGAAGAACCCAAGCTGCTTTCTACTGGAGAGGAAGCCATGGCCGCGTGCCACTTGCTTAGCAGGAAGTGATGGAATTGGGTTTCGTTGAAGTCAAGAAGCTGAAGAAGTACTTCCCAGTGCAGAAGAGCTTCATCGCCCAGCTCTTTTCGAGAGGTACTGAATACGTGAAGGCAGTCGACGGCGTCGACCTGTCCGTCGAGAAAGGGGACATCTATGGGCTAGTCGGGGAGTCGGGCAGCGGCAAGACGACGATTGGGAGGATTACCTTGGCACTGGTTCAGCCCACTGAAGGTCTGGTTTCGATTGACGGCGTCGGCCTGTTTTCGATAAAGAAGAACCAACTCAGGGAGTTCAGAAGACGGGTCCAACTCATCTACCAAGACCCGATGTCCTCGCTCAACCCGAAGATGACAGTCGGGGACGCGGTCACTGAGCCGCTGAGATACCTTGACAGAGCACCACCTGAAAGGATGAAGCAGACTGTCAACGCCATGCTTGAAAAGGTGGGGCTAACGCCGCCAGTAACCTTCTATGACAGATATCCTCAGGAACTGAGCGGAGGGCAGCGGCAGAGGGTCGTAATTGCCAGGGCGCTTGTGGTCAAGCCAGACTACGTCGTGGCCGACGAGCCCGTCGCCATGGTCGACGTTTCGGTCAGGGCCCAGATAATGGACATGCTGCTCCAGATGCAGAAGGAGCTCAACCTGACCGTGCTGCTGATCACTCACGACCTCGCAGTGGCAAAATACATGTGCAACCGGATTTCAGTGATGTACCTAGGGAAGATATTTGAAACCGGGAGGAACGAGCAGATCTTCTCCAACGCACTCCACCCCTACACTAAGGCGTTGATGGCCGCCGTCCCTGTGCCAAATCCGCGGGCGAGGACCGAAAAGAAGGTCCCGGCAGGCGAGATACCCAGCCCACTCAACCCACCTGCTGGATGCCGGTTCCACCCGCGGTGCCCGTATGTTCTCGACAGGTGCAGGGTCGATGTCCCGGAGCTGATCGAGCGCGAGCCCGGGCACTACGCGGCGTGTCATCTGTACGATTGAATTCTCCGCCTACGCGCTCCTTGCTCCGCTTGCTAACGCAGGTTAAGAGCGCTTCTCTTAAATCCGGCCTCCCCAACTTGGACCTGAGGCTGTGAAGAATCAGAGTTACGTAAGATGGTCAATATGAAATGAAGGCATTAGTCTGAGCCTCACTCACTCGTCTGGCTGTTGGATCTTGTAGATCACATTCAAACCCACCTTCTCGTCGAACCGACGGAGTGCCCTGTTCGCCGTCGGTGTGATCACAGCCTCGAGCAGCGGAAACACCGTACCCGAAATCACATGCCCGCCGACTACGCTCATGTCCCTCCTGCCGAACGTGCCGTGAAGATGAGGGAAAGGCTTTCTATCCTTGAGCGTGATGTTCCCGATCAAGCTTGTAACCTCGAGGAATTCGTCGTATTCGTGTTCCTCGTACCTCCTCACTTTGCTGTTGAAGTAGGCGAGCCGAAGCTGTTTCACTCCGCCTATCGCTTCCACCTTGGCCGTTCTGATCTTCTCTCTCTTCGCTATGGCGAGCAACCCATCGGTGAGGCCTGTCCCGGGCTTGAGGCTGTAAATCTTGGACACGCGGAAGCAGGCCCGCTGCACAGGTTAAAAGGATGGGAGTAGCCTTCGAACACTGATTTCTGTTGCGCCTTCACCTGAACAAACCCGGGATCCGGGCGTTGGGAGTCGCAGAGAGCTTCAGACAGGGGCAGAAGACTTCGACGCTGGCCGGGGTCGTCATGAGAAGCGACCGCGTCGTCGACGGCCTGGCGGTTGGAAAGACTTCCGTCGAGGGAGACGACGTGTCTGCATCGATTGCGGCGCTATACCGCAAGCTGAAGCGCAATGACGTCAACGTCTTGATGGTGTCAGGGGCGATCCTGAGCCTTTACAACATCGTCGACATTGACGGGCTCTCGCGGAAGACCGGGCTGCCCGTGATCTGCCTGACCTACAAGGAGACTTCGGGGATCGAGGGTTCGATAGTGCGTCACTTCCCTGAAGGTGCGGAGGCGAAGCTGGAGGCCTACAGGAAGCTTGGGAGCAGGAAGAGGCTCAGGCTGAAGTCGGGCCATCTGATATTCGCTCGGACGGCAGGGATCGGGGAGGCGGAGGCCAAGTCCGTTCTCGATATGTTCACGCTTCAGGGGTCGATTCCGGAGCCCATCCGAGTGGCCCGGCTTCTGGCGAGGGCCTCGGTGCCTAGACGATCTTCACGCCGGGATTGAGCATCCCCTTGGGGTCGAAGGCCTCCCGAATCTGTTTCATTACTCCGTACGATTTCGGGTACTGCCTTGCCACGTAGGGCGCCCTGAGCATGCCGTCGCCGTGCTCCCCCGTCATCGAGCCTCCCATCTTCCAGACTGCCTCAAAGGATTCCTCCATGATCTCTTCCAGCATCCTCCGTTCGGAGGGAAGGCTCGGATTGAGAAGGGGGCGGGCATGCAGGTTGGCGTCCCACGCGTGGCCGTAGGAGATGTAGCCGAGCCCTCTTCTCTCGAACTGGTCCTTCAGGAGTCTCACGAGGTCGCCGAGCCTATCAGTCGGGACGACAAGGTCCTCGACTCCTGGCACAAGGATCCTCTTCCCTTCCCTGATTTCTAGGGCCAGGGTCAGCGTCTCGTTTCTGACCTCCCAGGCTTCGCGCACATCTGAGGGACTCGTCAGGACGAGCGGCTCGAACCCGGCGACCTTGGAGGCGGCGATCTCTTCCATCTTCTCTTGCAGCAACTCCTCGGTCCCTTCGAATTCGCAGAAGAGAAGGTATTCGCCCTCGGTGCGTGAGTACTTGGCGATCCTCTCCTCCCTGCCCATCCTCCTGAAGACGGACTTGTCGACGAGCTCGACCGCGGTCGGGCCGTGCTTCCTGAACGCGGAGACGAGGACATCGAGCTCGTCCAGCCCGGCCTCAACGACCAGGAGGATTCTCGGCTCTGCCCTCACGCAGGTGGCAAACGTGATTTCCGTCAGCACACCTAGCGTCCCCTCCGAGCCCACGAAGAGTTTCGGGAGGTCGCAGACCCCATCGCGCAGCACCTTCTCGAGCCTGTATCCGGAGGAGTTCTTCGTGACGCGGGGCTGCTCGCCGATAATGGTCTTCCAATTGTCTACTAGGAGCCCTGCGACCGTCTTCGTGATCCTGTCGCCCGACAGCGCCTGTTCGATCGGGACCGCTGTCAGGTTCCGCACTCCCTCGCCAGGGATGACCACCCTTAGGGTTTCGACATAGTCTATCGTCGAGCCGTATCTCGGCGTCCTTATGCCCGACGAGTTGTTGGCGACCATCCCTCCGACAGTGCAGTTGAGGTAGCTGGAAGGGTCGACGGGCATCCACCTCCCAGCGTGCTCCAGCAGCTTGTTCAGATCTCCCTTCACGAGAGCCGGTTCGCATCTAACTTTACCGCCTGGAAGCACGGCAGCCATACTCCGACCTTGGAGGAGGACTGATCCCCTCCCCACCGACTGGCTTGGTATCGATGTGCCGGCACCCCTAGGCGTCACCGACCCGCCCGAGCGTCCAGCGAGTTCAAGGACAGATTCGACTTCGGCCTCAGTATCGGCCACGTAGCCCACCGTGGGCCTGATCTTGATGATGCCGGAGTCGCTCGAGAGCGCTTCCAGGTCTGCTTCGCTGGTCAGGACCTTCAACCTTTTGGGCCTGAGGGTGTCGCTATATCCGTCTTGCCAGGTCGCCAGGGCTTGACGATGACAGTTCCGTACGCGTAGTCATGACGGTCACAAGGAGAACGTGCATCCCTGCCGTGTGGCGATCGCCCACCTCGACGGGTGCAGCCAGAACTTCCCGTTCTAAGCTGGAAGTCTCAGGTCGGCAGCCATCTCGAGCCATCTGGGGCCGACCTCTCTGACCCTCCTCGTCGCGATACGGGTCCCTGTGGGAATCAGACCAGAGAGCTCCTCGACCATCCTGGCCGAGGCCTCGTCCTCGCTCCTTCCGAGGACGTGCCTGTAGTAGTGGATGGTGGCCCGTTTCTTGGCCATCGCGAGCGCGACAGGGAGGAACATGTCTGCTTGAGAAGGATGGGGCATGAGGACCCGGTCGAAGCACTTCTTCTCCCTCGCAGGCAGCTCCGCTGCGTCTCCCCTGATGACGCGGACCTTGTCCTGCACCTTGTTGAGCCGGTCGTTCTCTTCGTGTAGGTCGCAGGCATACTTGTTGATCTCGCAGCTGGTGACCCTCGCCCCAGCCTTCTTGGCGACCGTGATCGAGAACGGGCCCACCCCCGCGAACATGTTGAGCACGCGCTCCCTCGATGCCACCTTCCCTGCTATCGCGAGCCTCTCCGTGGAGAGCCTTGGCGAGAAGTAACAGCGAGCGACGTCGACTCTGAAGACGCACCCGTTTTCTCTGTGGAGGGTCAGCGTCCTCTTTTCCCCTGCAATATGCTTCAGTTTCCGGAGCCTGAACTCTCCCTCGATACCTCCCTCCTGTTCGTAGACGCATTTCACGTTCTTCACTTCCTTGGTGAGGGCCCTCGCCAGCCGCCTCTTCTCGGCCGCCGAGAGTTCGGGAAGCCTGACTATTGCGATGTCTCCGACGACGTCGACCCCGGTCGAGACCCTTTCGGGGTTGCTGATGCGAGCCTCCTCTAGGACCTTCCTAATCAGCTTCAGGGGTCTCTTCCCTTCGCGAGGAGACGTAGTAGTACTCTCCCTTCTCCTTCTGCTCCCTATCCAGCTTACTGCCCGGCTTGTTGACCCTCGGCCTTCCCGTGTTGACATCCCTCCTGTACGTCAGACCCACCTGCTTGAGGAACATGTTCATCCCGTCTTCCTTGCTCAGCGGCTTGGTCGCTTCCCCAGAGACGCCCGGCTCCCCGGCGAAGACCATCAGCCTGTCGGAGACGATGTCGACCACCTGAAGGTCGTGGTCTATGACGATGGCGGCCTTCCCTCTCGCCTTGACCATCCTGCCGACTGCCCTTGCCACCACGAACCTGTCCTCGACGTCGAGGAAGGCTGACGGCTCGTCCAGGGCGTACACCTCCGCCTTCTGGGCCATCGTGGCCACTATCGCGACCTTCTGGAGTTCTCCGCCGCTCAGCTCCTTCATGTTCCTCGCCAACAGCTTCTCCATCTTCAGTGGGACGGCGAGGGCGTCTTGCAGGTCGGGCTCGCCGTACCTCGTCCCCAGGGTTCCCGTGAAGAACTCGTCGACTGTGCCCTCGAAGGTCGAGGTCAGATACTGCGGCTTGTAGGCGACTGTTGCGTCGACGGCGACCTTTCCCCTGGCAGGTTTCTCCTCGCCAGCGACCATCCTGAGGAACGTTGTCTTGCCAAGGGCGTTGGCGCCCACAACGCCGAGGATGGTGCCACGGTTTATCTCCCCTCCTTCGACCTTGAGCTTGAAGCTTTCGTAGGATTTCCTCAGGTCGGTGTACCTGGCCACGACCTCTTCGCTTTCGACGGTCTCACCGGCCGCCTTCTGTCCGAAGGAGACTGCGTGGTCCCTGAACCTGATGTTCTCCTGCGGGAGATAGCCGTCGAGGAGCGAGTTGATGCCGGTCCTAGAGGCGTAGAGCCCGGAGACGATGCCGTATGCCCCCGGTTCGCCGTAGATTATCTGGACATAGTTGGTAACGTAGTCGAGGAAGGCCATGTCGTGCTCTACGACTAGGACCGACTTGCCCGCTTGGGCTATGCTGCCGATCAGCTTGGAGACCGCGAGCCGTTGGTAGACGTCGTTGTAGGACGACGGCTCGTCGAAAAGATAGAGGTCGGCATCCTTGAGAGCCGTAGCCGCGACCGCGACCCTCTGCAGCTCCCCACCGCTCAGGTCCGGGATCTTCTTGTCTAGGGTCTCTTGGAGGTTGAGAGCCTCGACCACCTCGGCCATCGCCTTTCTTTCGTCCATCCGTCTGAGCAGGAGCTTTGTCTCCTTCTTCCACGCCTCCGGAAGCTTGTAGACCGCCTGCGGCTTCAGCGAGACCCTGAGCTCCCCGTCGGCGATCCTCTCGAAGTGTCCCTTCATCTCGCGCCCGCTCAAGTACGAGAGGAACCTGTCCCAGGTCGGCTCCTTCTCGTAATCACCCAGGTTCGGAACAAGTTGCCCAGCAAGTATCTTTAGGGCTGTAGACTTACCGATTCCATTTCGACCGACGAGGCCGACCACTTGCCCCTTCCTAACCACAGGTATCCTGAAAAGCCTGAAGGAGTTTACCCCGTACTGGTGGATTTTTTCCGTCTTGAGTTCCTCGCTCAGGTTCAGGATGTCAATAGCATCGAAGGGGCAGACCTTGGTGCAGATCCCGCAGCCGATGCAGAGTTCCTCGGAGATGAGCGCGATTCTGTTGCCCCCAAGCACGATGCATTCATCGCCGTTGATGTTGACCGGGCATTCCTTGATGCACTCCAGCCCGCACTTTTTCGACTGACAAAGATCCTCGTCCACGACTGCAATTCTGTGAACCATTATCGCGCCCTCAACGCCCGCTGAGTCTCTTCGGGATGGGGCAGAACAGACAGATGGCCGGATCGCCTTCAAGCTTCAGGCTCCCGACACTATGCCTCTGCCTCATGGACTCCCAAACTTCCCTTTCGCTGGCGACCCCTGCCAGGTGAATCGCTTCATGTTCCACGATGACCGGGAGGAGCCTGCACCTTGTGCAGATAGGCTTTACGAAGGCGAGGGGCGTCAGGCTGCTCACTATCATCGTCAGGCCTGTCGTCCCGACAAGCCAGAAGATCACAATGTACCCCAAGACTCCGATCTGCCCTCCTAGCAACCATCCAATGCCAAGGCTGGCGACAGCCAGGACGAACCCCAGAAGCAGACCCGACCTTCCTCCATGGAGCGAGACCCCACGCGTGCTCTTTGAGAAGGTCGGCACCAACAGTGACGGAATCAAAGCCTGAAGGAGCGGGGAGAGGGTAACCACCTTTGTCCTCCTGGCCATCAGCTCCCATCCAGCGCCCGCAACCGACAATTCTAGATTCAACCGCTCGGGTGTCTATTTATCCGTAAACGGGGCTTCTTCCTCGGGTGCCTCCACCGCGCTCAATCCGTGCGGTGTATCTCAGGAATGCGGATTACCGTTCGACTCTCTTCTGTGTCCTGCCTTGCCTTGCTGAGTGCCTTCTCGATTGACTTCTTGCCATCCTGCAATCCAAAGTGCCGAAGGAGAACAAGCTCTCCTTCTTCGAGACTCCCCTCTGTGAAGAGGACCTGTAGGATTATCCGTTCGACATTGCTCAGGTTCATCGATTCTAGGGCAGCCATGATTCTCGACTCGTCCTGGACAAGGCCGTCAATCATCCTACCTAGCCTTCTCGCCTGGTCCCGCACTCGCCTTCTCTGGAGGATTGCTTCTTCGGCCAGGTACTCCAAGTCTGGAGGCCAATCCGCTTCCTCCGCGCGTGCCAAAGACTTCTTACTCAGCTTCACGAGGGTGAGGTCACCTGCAGAGAAATCCTTCAGCCTCGTTCCTTTCGACACGTAGACCTTGCGGACCGACAAGCTGGGGCTCCTGACACTCGTCTCCTCAACGAGTCCCAACTCTTCCAGCTTCCTCAGATGCTTAAGCACAGCCTGAATCGAGATTCCTGTAGCAGCCGCGAGTTCTCCCAAGGTCCTCGGCCTTTTCGATACTAGGTCTGCCACCTTGAGTCTCGTGGGGGACGATATTACCTCTGGAAGCGGATCGCGAGCCACGCGTGGTCATACGACAAAGGGTTTATAAAAGGGTTTAACCTAGAGTTAATCAACCAAAGGTTAAGCAGATGAGCGAAGACAGGAGGAAGAATCTGAAGGATATGCTGGACGAGCTAGACAAGTACTTCGAAGAATTCGAGAAGGATGTCCAGGACGTCGTCAGGAGCGGCATCTCTGCGGTTCATTCGCAGACAGAGCCCTACGTAGCAGGATTTTCGTTCAGCTTTGGCCCAGAGGGCAGACCGAACGTCCAGTTCTTCGGTGACAGTCCCCTGCATCATGATGGCTTCCGGTCGCCCATGAACGAACAGGTATTAGACGAGAAGAAGGGCCTGCTCAAGCTGGTGCTGGATATGCCCGGTGTGGAGAAGAGCGACATCGAAGTAGAGGCAACCGAAGACAAAGCAGTCGTGACCGCCGAGAGGAGCCCGAGGAAGTACAAGGCTGATATCAGCCTGAAAGCCCAAGTTCAGCCTGACAGCGGGAAAGCCGAATTCAATAACGGTGTCTTGGAGATTTCGTTTTCGTTGAGGGACAAGACTAATAAGGGCTACAGGAGGGTAAACATTGTCTGAGGGTTCGTCAGGGTTGAGTCAGCAACAGGTCCAATTGAAAGTCCTCGAAGCATACACGCGTGACGTTGGAAGGGGCGTCGCAAGGATTGACTATGACGCGATGGACGCACTCGACGCTTCCACGGGTGATGTAATCGAGATCAAGGGCAAAAGGCGAACGGTTGCGAAGTGCCTCCCGCTGTACCCTTCGGATGAGGGCAGGGGGATTGTCAGGATTGACGGTCTGATCAGGAACAATGCCGGTGTCGCGATCGGTGACGTCGTTGCCGTAAAGAAGGTGAAGGCTCCTCCAGCGGAGAAGGTAGTTGTTGCGCCGCTCGAGGCCGTGCCCCCGATTGACGAGCGCTACCTCGCCGACGCCCTGGAAAGCGTCCCGGTGACTAAGGGTGACAACATAATGATTCCTTACTTCGGGGGCAGGCTCACGTTCCAGGTGGTCGGCGTCAGCCCTGTCTCTGACGCGGCACTAATCACCCAGCGCACCGTCTTCGTCATCTCCGAGAAGGGGGAGGCCCTCCGGGGCGTCCCGCAGGTCACCTACGAAGATATCGGCGGCCTGAAGGACGAGATTCAGAAGGTGAGGGAGATGATTGAGCTCCCGCTCCGCCACCCAGAGATCTTCGAGAAGCTAGGCGTGGAAGCGCCGAAGGGGATTCTTCTCTACGGTCCTCCAGGGACTGGCAAGACGCTGCTGGCGAAAGCAGTGGCCACCGAGAGCAACGCCCACTTCATCCCGATCAGCGGACCCGAGATAATGTCCAAGTTCTACGGAGAGAGCGAGGCCAGACTCAGGGAAATCTTCAAGGAGGCCAAGGAGAAGGCGCCAACAATAATCTTCATCGACGAGATTGATTCTATCGCTCCGAAGAGAGAGGAGGTCACGGGTGAAGTCGAGAGACGGGTCGTCAGCCAGCTTCTTTCGCTGATGGATGGTCTAGAAGCGCGAGGAAAGGTCATCGTTATCGCGGCCACGAACCGCCCCAATGCCATCGACCCTGCGCTTAGGAGGCCGGGGAGATTCGACAGAGAAATCGAGATTAAGGTACCCGCAAAGAGCGGAAGGCTGGAGATCCTTCAGATTCACGCCAGACACATGCCGCTGGTTGAGGCTTCTGAATCGGACAAGTCGGTCAAAACTGCTGATATAGTGGATCTCGAGAAACTGGCAGCCGTCACCCACGGGTTCGTGGGCGCAGACCTCGAATACCTGTGCAAGGAGGCAGCAATGAAGACGCTTCGAAGGAACCTTCCAGACATTCAACTGGAGGAAGACAGATTGTCTCCAGAGACTCTAGAGAAGTTGACCGTTACGATGCCGGACTTCGAGGGTGCGCTAAGAGACGTCACGCCCTCTGCGATGAGAGAGGTGTATCTAGAAACCCCGGACGTGAAATGGGCAGAGATTGGCGGCCTTGATACTGTGAAGAGAGAACTACAGGAGGCGGTCGAATGGCCCCTGAAGTACCCGGATCTTTATGAAAGGACTGGATATACGATGCCCAAAGGGATTCTCCTCCACGGACCCTCTGGAACAGGAAAGACCATGCTCGCCAAGGCTGTGGCAACGGAGAGCGAAGCGAATTTCATCAGTGTCAGAGGACCAGAGCTTCTTAGCAAATGGGTAGGAGAGTCTGAAAGGGGAATCAGAGAGGTCTTCCGTAGAGCTAGGCAAGCATCTCCCTGCGTAATATTCTTCGACGAACTCGATGCACTGGCTCCTCTAAGAGGGATGGGTGGAGATAGCATGGTGACCGAGAGGGTCGTGAGTCAGCTTCTTACCGAACTGGACGGCATCCAAAGCCTTCATGGGGTCGTCGTACTCGCTGCTACGAATAGGATTGATCTAATCGATCCCGCCTTACTCCGCGCCGGGAGATTCGACAAGCTCGTTCCGGTCCCACTTCCGGATAAGGATTCGCGAAGAGAGATCCTGAGAATCGATCTCATCGAGTCGCGTGAAAAGAGAATAAAGCAGATGGAAGAAGTCTTAGAATCAGTGAAGCATGACATTGAAGCGCAGACTGAGAAACTAGAACACACCAAGGATGAAGACGAGCTCAAGAGAGTGCGCGATGACATTGTGAGGAAGAAAGACCAAGCAGAGGAAGTTACCAAAAGGATAAGCAAGAAGACGGACGAACTCAAATCCCTACAGGCGAGTCTGGATGAGGTAGCAGACAAGACAGAAGGGATGAGCGGGGCAGACATGTCAGCTATTGCAAACACAGCGGTATCAATAGTGCTGCAAGCTTTCGTTTCAAAGCATCCGGACCCGGAAAGAGGAAAGAAGCACATAGACGACGCAATGGTCACACCGACTGACTTGATGCAGGCAATTGAGAAGGTCAGAACCTCTAGAGAAGGAAGACCAAAGGAGAGAATCTCCGTTCCCTACTACAGATAGGCCTTCGTTCCTCAAACCGCTGACCTCGCGGCACGAGGCCGCGCCTAACTATCTGGCTACACCTGAGCGGAGCCTCATGAGCAATCTGAACATTGCTAATGACTTGGGGGTGTCGGGCAACACAGGACCAACTGGGGCTCTCGGGGGACCGCGCGGCTCCTAGCAAGGCTCTGACAAGGTTATAATTCGACCCCCGGAATCAGCTGCACATTGCAGCAGAGCCCCCCTATCTTCGGCCGAGGAACCTGGCTGGACAAGGTCGCGAAGGACATGCTCGAGAGGGAGAAGACACTCGGAAGGAACCTCTCTTTGATTCGCGTCGAAAGCGGGCTGGGCGCCTCCGGACTTCCTCACATTGGTAGCGTAGGCGACGCAATAAGGAGTTACGGCGTCAAATTGGCGCTTGAGACCGCGGGGTGCAAATCGGAACTCGTAGCCTATTCTGACGATTTTGACGGCCTGAGGAAGATCCCAGCGGGCTTCCCCGCGTGGCTCAAGAATTACATCGCCCATCCCGTGTCGAGGATCCCAGATCCCTTCGACTGCCACGCCTCGTACGCGGAGCACGTCGGGTTCCTACTGCGGGATTCGCTTGACAAGCTAGGGGTGGAGTACAGGTTCCAGAGCGGCACCGAGGCGTACAAGTCTGGGCTCCTGAACGACCAGATCAGGCTGATCCTGTCACATTCGAAGTCCATTGGGAGGAAGATTAACGAGCTGGTTGGCCAGTCGAAGTACGAGCAGAGCCTGCCCTACACTCCCGTCTGTGATGAGTGCGACCGCATCTACACTACCCAGTCCCTTTCCTTCAACCCGAGGAAGGACACGGTCCACTACAAGTGCAAGGGCACAGAGCTTGGGGACAGGTTCCTGAAGGGGTGCGGCTACGAAGGAGACGCGAAGATCTCCGAGGGCAACGGCAAGCTGATGTGGAAGGTCGAGTTTGCCGCGAGGTGGGCAGCTTTCGACATCAGGTTCGAGGCCCACGGGAAGGAGCTGACGGACTCAGTGAAGATAAACGACTGGGTCGCGGAGCACGCCCTGAAGTACCCGCCGCCCTTCCACGCCAAGTATGAGCTCTTCCAGGACAAGTCCGGGCGGAAGATCTCGAAGTCGGTGGGGAACCTCGTGACGCCGGGCGAGTGGTTGGAGTACGCTTCGCCCGAAAGCCTCAGGCTCCTTATGTACAAGAGGATCGTCGGCGCCAGGAGCGTCTCCTTGGAGGACATTCCAGTCTACATGGAGGACTTCGACGATCTCGAGGAGCACTACTTCTCGCAGGTCAAGGACAAAAATCTGATGAAGGACGCCAAGCAGAGAGGACTCTACGAGTACACGATGTTGCTGAGGGTCCCGAAAGCGAAGGGTGTGCACGTTCCGTACAAGTTGCTCTCCCAGCTCGCCGCGGTCGCGCCGAAGGGCTCGGAGGAAGACTATGTCGTAAAGCGACTGGTCGCTTATGGGATGGTGAAGGACCCAACTCCCGAGCTCTTCAGACGGATCGCCTGGGCTTCAAAGTGGGCCGGGAGAGAAGGCAGGCCCAGCGGAAGGCGGGTGGAGGTCAGCCCCAAGGCCAGGATCGCTGTCCGAGAATTCGCAGAAGCGGTAAAGATGCTCTCTGACCCAGACGCCATCCAGAACGCGGCGTTCGACGTGATCAAAAGGAACGGTCTGAAACCGAGAGACTTCTTCCCTGTGATATACTCGATCCTGCTGGGCTCCGACAGGGGCCCGAGGCTGGGCCCCTACGTCGTCGACTCTGGTCCCGCCGGCGTGAGCAGATCTCTCCTTGACGCGGTGGTCTCCTGAATCGAACGGGGCCTTACACGCCATTGCGTCACGGAAGTTTGAGGACGAGTGTCCACAGAATTCTGCCATTTCAGGAGCTTTCTAACCTTCCTTGAGGGGGAGCAGGACAGTTGTGGAAAACACCCACGGATAGGGTGCGGACGGATTCGAGGCCATTCCATCGCAAGTCTGAACACATAAGAATCGATCTGCGCGAGGCTTTTCGGGCCCGTAGCCTAGACTTCCGTGAGGGGAAAGGGGTGGAAAGGGATTTCCACGCCAACTCCACATACGGATCAGGGCATCAACCTGGAAGGTGCACGCCTGCGGCTGCCTCCGGCAGAAAGCTGAAGGCCGTGGGTTCGAATCCCACCGGGCCCGCTATCCATTCGTCCGCGTATGCGAACCAGGTAGAGCGCGGCTCCAACCATTGCGACCAGGGCCCCGACGCCCAACCCTGCAAAGAAGACTTCTACAGATCGCGGCGCACCCGCAACCGAGGTTGAATTAGCTGCCTCGCTCACACTCAGTTGGAATCTGCCGGAACTCCCCTTATTGTTGAGGTCGCCTAGGAAGGTTGCGGTGATCTGGACAGGTGAGCCTGAGATAGGTAGGCTAGGCTGCCAACTGACTGTGCACGCATTTCCCGATATCGTGCAGGAACTAGCGCCAGTCGAGACAAAAGATCCTACCCCCGTGCTGTCCCAAATCACTTGGCCGCTTGGTGATGCGCCGACAATCACCGCCGAGCACGCAGTGGACTCGCCGATGGCTACAGATGACGACGAGCATATCACGTAGGTTTGAGAGGCCCGCTTCAATCCATCGGCTACCGAGATAGTACCCTTGTGGGATGGGTCCAGCGTATCGTTGTTCGCCGTGTAGACCACGTTGGTCAATGGATTGACGGCGACGGCCAACGGATTGGCAGCGACCTCCAACGGTTGCCCAACCGTCACATTTGCCACCACCACGTTTGACGCGCCATCTATCATGGAGAGACTGTCGTTGTCGTAGCTGACCACGTAGATTGCATTGGTGATTTCGTCGACCGCGATTGCGTCGGGACTGGCTCCCACTGTTGTCACAGTGGCGACCAAGCTACGATTCGAGCCGTTTATCACCGAAACAGTCCAATCATCGAAGTTGGTTACGTATATCATTCTACTGGATGAATCAACGGCAATCCCCGCCGGGTCCCCTCCTACGGGAATAGTTGCAATAACCTTGTTCATCGACCCATTGATCACAGATACTGTGTCCTCAAAGGAGTTCGCCACATAGACTAGACTGTTAGAGGAATCGACAGCGAGGGCGTCTGGGCTAGCTCCTACGGCTACGCCTTCTATGACCACGTTGGTCGACCCGTTGATTACGGACACGGTGTTGTCGTCCTGATTGGCCACGTAGATGATATTCTTCGCTGTGTCTATCGCCAGAGCATCAGGAGAGTTTCCCACAGAAACGTTTCTCACCACAATGTTGGTCAGTTCGTCTATCACTGACACGTTGTTGTCGGCAAGGTCTGCTACATACACTGTCCCAGTTGAAGGATTCACAGCAATCGCGTCTGGTTCGTCCCCTACGGCCACGCTTTTCATGATCGCGTTAGTCGACCCGTTGATTACGGACACGGTGTTGTCATAGGCATTGGCGACATAGACAAGGTTTCGAGATGGGTCGACGCACACCGCATCCGGGGAGTGGCCCACGTGGATGGTCACCGTCGAGCTCGGAGCCGCATGGACAACGGTGATGTTCGACCCCAGTACGAGAATCGAGGATATGATCAGCAGTAGCGAGACAGATACCGCACCGTATCTCTTCGCCCTAATCGATTTCACGACTCCTGCAAAGTCGCGCAGCCAACCCTAATTAAAGTTGGGGAATCTTGCCGTCGCTACGCCGCTGCAGGTCTTGACGTGTCTGCAGAACGGTCTGGGTCTTCTTCGCGTCGTGCATACTTTTGACAGAGTGGTCATATCTTCGGTTCTGCTTCTTGACCTATCTCCCCACCATCAGTTGCTCGACGGCCTCCTGGAGAAGCACCTCCGGGAGTGTCTCATGCAAAGAAGTCTAATGCCTATCGTGACCTGCCTCACGAGGGAGCGCACAGGGCGCACGGGCGAGGGAACGCCACTATTCACGGTCAGGCAAATCAAGTACAGTTTTAAACCCGTCTGACCCATGGGCAGACCCCCAATGCACCTCCGTAGAGGCAATAATGTAGTGGTGAATGTCCTCCTTATCGCCCTCATCATAGCAGGAGCGGGTCTGGTTTACTATGTGATACAGGTGAATTCCGCGACGCCCGCAACGATAACTCCCCATCTGAGCCAAATCGGAGCTGGTCAGACTGCCGCGATTACCGTCTCATGGCTTGGGAATGGGGGAGGTGTCCCCTACACGGTGTACCTCTACCAAGGTACTTCGAGCAGCTCCTGCGGGACCTCAAACACACTTGCGGCCGCCAAAACGGGGTTGCCAACGCCTGGTTACACCTTCAACGTCAATCCCCAAACGACTAGCTATTATTGCGGAACCGTTGCAGGAGCGAAGGGATCGAGCGCCGTGTCGGCGATTGCGGTCGTGACGGTCAACCCTGCCCTCGCAGCGCCGACGCTTGTCCTCTCTCCCGCCGCCATCGACCCCGGACAGAGCGTGACGATTACTGCCACTGTGAAGTGGGCGAGTAGCATTGCCCCCTACACGGCAACACTCTATACAGGTTCAAACAGCACTTGCTCCTTCGATACTACAAAGGCCTCGGTGCTTTCTGGCTCCAACCCGTTGTCAAGCTTGACTGGGACGTCTGCGACCTTCTCAGTGAAGGACCCCGTCACCACCGTCTACTACTGCGCCACAGTTACGGATGGCGCGACGGTTCCCCACACGATGACCTCGCTCCCCACGACGTTCACTATCAACCTCGCCCTGTCTGCGGAGATTAGTCCGGATTATCCCATAGTCGACAGCGGTCAATCCGTCACCCTGACTGCAGTCCCTGCTCACGGCTCCTCTCCCTATTCCTACCAATGGTACAACGGATCAACCTGCAGTTCCGGCGCCCAGCTGACGGGTAAGACCTCATCAACTCTATCGACGGGTCCTCTGACTTCGACCCCGATGTACTCGGTTCGCGTCACGGATAGCAGCATTGGAAATCCACCGGCGAGCGTGTGCGCTAGCGTGATAGGAGCGGTTAGCCCCCCCTTCACTGGGACTAGTGTTGTCTTCTCTTCCCCCAGCGTCGTCCTCGATGCGGGGCAATCAAGAGTCATAGTCTTGACATGGAACCTAGTAGGCACTCTGCCGTACACTGGCCAGCTCTATTCGAGTCCGACTTCCGATTGTCAGAAGCTAATAGCCGTAGGCTCTCCACATGTGACTTCCAAGGCATTCGTCAACTTTACAATCTCGCCGACCTCGACAACTTACTACTGCGTCGTGGTTACGGATGGCGCTATCGTTCCTGAGAGCGCCTCTCCTTCTGCCGGACTCCTCGTAACCGTCAATCCGGCCCTCATTCCTACGTTTTCCCTTTCACCCTTGGTCATCGACGCTGGTCAGACTGCAACCCTTACCGCAAGGGTGGCCTGGACTGGCGGCACGTCCCCCTACTCTGTCACGCTGTTCAGCGGCACAAACCCCAACTGCGCTTCCGACACGACCCCCGTCGCCGTTCTTTCGGGCACGAATCCTCGGACGGGCATCACAGGAAAGTCGGCGAACTTCACCTTCACAGCTCCGACTGCGTCCACCGAATACTGCGCAAGCATCACTGACAAGGCGACCACGCCTGTGACCTTGCTTGTGCCTGTCCCTCCGAAGCTCAACACTCCGGCGCCCGCGGTTCAGTTCACGGTCAACCCGGCACTCACCGCTTCGATTTCCCCAGCTCTCCCCATAATCGACAACGGCTCTTCAATAACTCTCAGGGTGAACGCCACAGGTGGTCTTCCGAACTACTTCTACCAGTGGTACACGGGACTTGCATGCACGCCAGGCAACGAGATCTCTCACCAGACGGCTCTGTCCTATTCGACGAGCGCGATCGGATTCACGAGCCCATTCTCTGTCCGCGTGACTGACAGCAGTCCTGGGACACCGGCGGCGCAGCATTGCGCCAGCGTCACTGTGAGTGTCAATCCCGCTCTGGACCCGAGCCTCGCGCTCTCCCTCTCAGCAATCGACACCGGCCAGACATCGACTGTCACCGCGACAGTAACTTGGACTGGCGGCACCTCCCCCTACTCCGTCACTCTCAACAGCGGCACCAGCAGCACCTGTTCGTCCGACACGACCCCCGTCGCCGTTCTTTCGGGCACCAATCCAGCGACGGGCGTCACCGGGGCGTCGGCCACCTTTGCGTTCAGGACTCCTGCTGCTAGCACTGAATACTGCGCAAAGGTAACGGACAGCGCCAGCGTTAAGGTCCCGGTTTACACGCAAGTCATGCTGTTTACTGTCAACCCCGCTCTGACAACCCGGGGCTTCGCGCTATCCCTCTCAGTCATCGACACCGGCCAGACATCGACTGTCACCGCGACAGTAACCTGGACTGGCGGCACCTCCCCCTACTCCGTCACTCTCAACAGCGGCACCAGCAGCACCTGTTCGTCCGACACGACCGTGGTGGCGGTAATGCCAGATGCTAATCCGCAGACGGGGCTAACTGGGAACAGCACCACCTTCTCGTTCACGGCGCCCGCATCTGCAACCTACTACTGTGCCGTCTTAGGTGATGGCTCCACCGTGTCCGTGTTCGTCGCCTCGCCATCCGCCCAGCTTGTGGTTAACCCTGCTCTTACGGTCACGATTTCACCTCCTTCACAAGCCGTCGATCGTGGGCAATCCTATGCTGTCACACTGACTGGAATTCCGTCTGGAGGTACTTCACCCTACCAGTATCAGTGGTATACGGGATCTACCTGCACGAGCGGCAGTGCCATACTTGGTCAGACGTCCTCCTCTTATTCGCCGGGTGTCATCGTCACAACCACGACGTACTCGGTCCGCGTGACGGACAGCAGCACCGGCACTCCTGCAGCCGTCTCTTGCGCCGCCTCCACCATAATAGTCAATCCCACGCTCTCCGCCCCTACTCTCACTCTCTCTCCCTCCACCACAACCACGGGAATGACTCCCACAGTCACCGCTACCGTCACCTGGTCTGGAGGGGCCCCACCGTACCCAGTCACCCTCCACAGCGGCATCAGCAGCACATGCGCAGCTGACACTACCGTGGTGGGTACGAATGCCGGTGTGGTTGGGCTTTCGACTACCTTCACCTTCACAGCTCCCAGTTCCACCACCTACTACTGTGCTACTGTGACCGACAGCGCAACCGTCCCCGTTGTTGTGACGACGCCTGCCGCAGTGTTCACGGTCAATCCTGCGCTGATGGTCACGATATCGCCTGGTTCTCCTACCATCGATAGCGGTCAGTCCATCACGCTGAGCGCCACACCTTCAAATGGGGTTTCGCCGTACTCCTACCAGTGGTACGCCGGGTCTACGTGTTCAGTTGCCATATCCGGTGAGACGTCTCCATCCTACGTCGCTTCACCACTGTCAACATCCCAGTACTCGGTGCGTGTCACCGACAGCAACGCTCCGACACCCAATACCGCCTGCTCGACTATCACGGTGACTGTCAACGCCGCCTTCGTGGGCACCACGGTTACCATATCATCTTCTACTAGCATTGACAGCGGGCAGTCAGTGACATTGACGGTGTCTTGGTTGAGCGCAGGGACCCCAACCTACACTGTGCAGCTTACCACGAGCACCACGACAAGCTGTTCGAGTCCGGCATCCTTCGAGTCCCAGACTGCTATCAGCGGGACTTCCGCCACCTTCACGGTATCTCCGACCTCCTCGAAGTACTACTGTGCGACAGTGACTGACAGTGCCAATTCGCCCGAGAGCTCGTCCACAACCGCCGCCGCTACCGTTTCAGTCTTCCCAACCCTCTCCACCCCTGTCCTCGCCCTCTCCCCCTTCGCCATAGACACTGGGCAGACGGCTGCCGTCACTGCAACGGTGACATGGTCTGGCGGCGCCTCTCCGTACGCGGTCGTGCTGGAAAGCGGTTCGAGCAGCTCGTGTGCTTCTGATACGACCGTAGTGGCCGTCTCGGGTTCCAACCCGCAGTTGGGTCTGACAGGGCCGTCGACCACCTTCTCGTTCGCGTTCTCAGGCTCCACTACGTACTACTGCGCAAAGGTGACGGACGGTGCCACCACATCCGTGTCCGTTACTTCCTCCTCCGCAATCCTTGCCGTGAACTCCGCCCTGACTTCCTTGATATCTCCTGCCTCTCCGAAAATCGATCACGAGCAGTCAGTCGTCTTGACAGCCGTGCCGTCGAGTGGTACTCCGACATACTTCTACCAGTGGTACACGGGGTTGACCTGCGCAGCAGGCAGCGCTCTAAGTTGGACGTCATCGTCTTATTCGACTGGTGCGCTCGCATCGAACGCCTCTTACTCCGTCCTCGTCACTGACAGCAGCCAGGGAATTCCTGGAGCGAGCTCCTGCGCCCACGTCACTGTGACTGTAGACCCTGCCCTCGCAGTCACGATCGACCCACCCTCTCAGAGCATCGACAGCGGCCAGTCCATCACTCTGACAGCCGTGCCGTCGAGTGGTACTCCGACGTACTTCTACCAGTGGTACTCTGGGTCAGGATGTGTCGGAAGCAACGCCCTTGAGGACTACACCGCCTCGTCCTTCTTTACTGGCCCCCTGACCACGCCGACTATTTTCTCCGTGAACGTCACTGACAGCAGCATCGGAACGCCTGCCGCCAGTGTCTGTGCCACCGTCACTGTGACAGTCAATGCCGCTCTGACCGCCGCGATATCGCCAGCAGCTCCCAAGATCGACAGCGGCCAGTCCATCACTCTGACTGCCAACCCACTCGGAGGGACGACACCCTACACCTACCAGTGGTACTCCGGTTCCAGCGCCACCTGTTCGTCCGACACCACCAAGCTGGGTACGACCTCCACCCAGTCCGTCAATCCTACTTCGTCGACCTACTACTGCTACACTGTGAAAGATGCTTCGACTGGAACTCCAGCCGCCAGTGCGACTTCAGCTACCACCCGCGTCACTGTCAGCGCCGCCCTTGCCACCCCCACCATATCTCCATCCTCTCGTACGATTGACAGTGGTCAGAGCATCACCTTGACTGTCTCATGGTCGGGAGGAACGTCGACTTACACTGTCAAGCTCTACGGCAGCTCCACTAGCTCCTGTTCTTCTGCTTCGACGCTGATTTCTACGACCAGTGCTGTTTCAGGAACTTCCACACCCTTCCCTGTGTCGCCCACTACCAACACCTACTACTGCGCCACCGTGACTGATAGTGCCAATTCCCCATTTACGACGCCTGCTTCATCCGCCGACCTTGTCACTGTCAACACCGCCCTTGTCGCAAATGCAGTCTCTCCTTCTGCCCCCAAGATCGACAGCGGCCAGTCCATCACTCTGACTGCCAACCCACTCGGAGGGACGACACCCTACACCTACCAGTGGTACTCCGGTTCCAGCGCCACCTGTTCGTCCGACACCACCCTGTTAGGCACAGCACCCACCCAGTCCGTCAATCCTACTTCGTCGACCTACTACTGCTACACTGTGACCGACGCTTCGACTAATGCGCCGACGGTGTCCTCTGCGACCGATTCTGTCACTGTCGACCCCACCCTCACAGCCGGGGCCATCACTCCATCCGCTCCCACAATCGACAGCGGCCAGTCCATCACTCTGACTGCCAACCCACTCGGAGGGACGACACCCTACACCTACCAGTGGTACTCCGGTTCCAGCGCCACCTGTTCGTCCGACACCACCCTGTTAGGCACAGCACCCACCCAGTCCGTCAATCCTACTTCGTCGACCTACTACTGCTACACTGTGAAAGATGCTTCGACTGGAACTCCAGCCGCCAGTGCGACTTCAGTTACCGATCTTGTCACTGTCAACCTGGCATTGACGGCTCCGGTCATCAGCGTGTCCCCCACCTCGATAAGCAGCGGTGGGAGTTCCACGCTCAGCACCACGACTTCGTTCAGTGGCGGGACTTCCACGTACACTTGTCAGTGGTTGTTCGAGGCTCCGGGATCAAGCAGCTTCAGCAGCTTGGGTAGCTCATTTGCGTGTACGACTACCTCTACACCTACGGTGTCGACGGGCGCCCTCGGCACGGTAGGAGTCTGGGAATTCAAACTCCAAGTCACTGACAGTTCAACCGTACCGAGCATCGTCACTTCAAACGTGGTCACAGTCACCGTCAGCTGAGTGTCGCGCTTTTCTGTGATTGGTTCGTCCTCGTTGTGTGCATGTTGATGTCACGCAGACGGTTCGACCCGAAGGTGCAGACGACCCTGGCAGGCTAGGATCTCGCTCCGGCTGAGCGCGGGCCGCGCCTGAGGCTACACCACTGCCTAGCCCCATTCACAGCGAAATGCGTGGCGCAGGCACCTAGGATTCGGTCACAAAGTCTGGAAGCTTCGGGTCCTAGGTCGGTACTTCGTGCAGAGAGGTTCTTCTTATCCTGTGCTGTTGGTGTAGCCCTGAAGCCACAGAGCGAAGCTCGAACAGCGGGCTGACGCATCGCAGTCGGGAAGGCCCGTGGCGTTGTCGATGTCCGTGGTGTCACGGATCACAAGCGAATAGTAGGGCGTGGACGTGATTCCGGTCAGGACCGTGGAGAAACCCGTGAGGACCGTAAACGTCCCTTGTGAGCAGTCAGTCGTGTAGTTGTATCCGCTCGGGGGAATGCGATATCCCTGCCCAGGAGCTGCACTTGATGATGTACATCCCGTTTCGTTGCTCAGTATGGTCCCGCTGAAGGCGTTTGAAGGCTTGTTGTAGCCGTCAAGCAGTGTCGTCCATGAGGCGTAGGGCAAAGAATCGTTCACGGCCAAGGTGACGTTCAGCAGTCCCGTGAGGTTCTTCGGAACAATCTCCAGCGAGGGCGAGGTGACACCAATAATCGCGGTCGGGTACCCGGACCAAGTGTTGTTGGCCATTGCTGAGACGGACTGCGGAACTGACGTCCCGTCAGCGAAGCTGAATTTCACCTGCAGGTAGTATGTCACGTTTGCCACCGGGAGATAGATTCTGCAGTTCGGAATGGCAATAGTGCAAACTCCTGACAAGTTTGCATTGAATGTCCTCGCGGCGGGAAGAACGAACGTTGTCTTGTAATACGCGCCCGCCAGCCTCTTGTAATCGTAACAGGTCTGGAATCCCGGAGTGCAGACACCCGTGACAGTCAGGAGGTTGGTCGTGGAAGGCCCCAGATTGTGCACTTTCATCATGAGCGTGTCGTTGACTATGATAGCAGACTCGACTGCAATCTGGTCAGCAATGTGGTGTGTAGTCGTCTTTGACGTCGAAGTAGTAGACGTGGTCGTCGTCGGGGTCTGAATGATGAACGGGTTCTGGCTCGCACCTGAGACAGGATTAGAGTAAAGGTACACAGCCGCGATGAGTTCCAGGAGCACGATCCAAGCGACCGCTACATACTTCGCGGTTACCCCCCTTCGCGAAACTCCACCGTTCGTATTAATACACTGGCCAGAATAGCTGGCCAGTCGGTATTTATGAATTGCCGCACCTGGAGCCCACGGTGAAACCGTCCGACAAGGGCTTCGAAAGAGGCGGCATGCTTGCCGATTGGTTTTCTCCCTAGGATGGAGACACCACTCGACGTCTCATCCTGCGGCGCACGAGGTAGGCTGCGACGAGGGCTAGCACGATTAGAAGAAGCCACCACCACCATGATGAAAAGAGGGCTCCTAGCGAGCCAGAACTCGCAAAGTTGGCCTGGCTCCCAAGTATTGGCGGGAAGGTCGCGTACGGGTAGGTACCCCCCTGGGTCAGCGGCGAGACGAAGGGAATTTGGAACGAAGACAGGAACGAGCCGCTCTCGTCCGTCACCGCGGTACCAAGGCTCGCACCTCCCAGGTAGACCAGGACTGTTGAATATGGAAGGTACGACCTGCCCTCCACTTGGACGGTAGTCCCTGGAGCTCCGGAGCCGGGTGTGGCCCTGATCCCTTCCAGGGTGGTGAAGGCGCGCGTAATGCTGGAGGGGGAAGTGGTGAAGGTGTACTGGGTGCCGTTGGGCGCAGGTGTGAGGTAGCTGCTGACGTCGAGGATCCAATCTCCCCCTTTACCTGCCGTCACAGTCCCGATGCTTGCGCCATCCATCATGACGTTGACCTGCTGGTTCGCGGAGAAATAACCTCCCGCCACTTCAACCGGGATGAATCCCGCGGTACCCTGAGGGGGGCAGACTGTGAGGGTTCTGCCCTGCGGCGCCCCTGTGTCGAATGCACCAAAGGCAAGTCTTCCTGACCTGATGCTTCCGTTGCTAACTGTCACTCGGACTTGGATATTGTAGACACAGGGAGTTCGGTAGACATGGGTCGGAGCTGGATCCGTGCTGTTGGATCCGTCACCGAACTGCCAGAAGTAGGTCGACCCGGCTGCGCTGTTGTTGACGGATATCTGCGCTGTAATCGGAAAGTAAGTCCGAAAGTTGAAGGTGTTCAAATCACCGCTTCTGGAAACACTGAGCTTGATATTCGCCGTCGTTGCGTTTGTAGCGGGCACGAACAACGTGGCGCCCAGGATTGCACACGCCACGATGATTCCGGCCAAGGATCTAGATTGCTTTAGATGAAACAGCATTCAGAGAGAGGAGCGAAGTGATTCTTTTAACGGTTTCTAAAAAAGAGGAACCAGCGTTGTCCCGTAGGGCAACGCTAGAAGACTACGTTGACTACCGTCGCGTTCCCTTGGAAGTCAGAAGATAGGACTACAGAGCTGTTGAAACCTAGGTTGACTGAGTACATTGTGGTGCCGACTGGGCCAAGACTTGACTCAGTGACATTGCTGTTGGCGCCGCCTGTGATGGCGAACACCTGCGTACCGTTGTACGGGTTGCCAACCAAGTTGCCTTGGGTGATGAGGAAGGTAGAATTGTCTCCGCTCACCATGCTGAATGTGCTGTTGCCGCCACCACTGGAAATGATGAACGAGTTGTTCAACATTCCGGTTAGGACGGCTTGAGTTGTATCGTTGCCAGCGAGGATGGTGAAGGTGTCATTTCCGCCAGTGCCGACGAAGTTGTACAGGGATGTTCCGTTTCCGAAGTAGATAGCAGATGAGTTCCCGAAGAACACCGCGTTGGGGGCGTTGTTTACGGCGTTAACACTCTTGCCGTAGCCGGTGCTCGTGTAGCTGAAATGGGGGCCACCAGCGATTGTGGCGATGGGCACTGAAGTTAGGATTGCTCCTAGAAGGGCTGTGAAGAGGTAGACTCTTTTTCTCGACGCTTGAAGGTACTTCAAGACCTTTGAGTACGAGGTGCCAGAGTACTTATCCTTTTTCATTCCACTTTTGGCGCATGAACTAGGCACAATGAAATGCAATATTTGCAGGAGCTTGGTGGGGCGATCAGGCTTCGCAATCATTGAGGTTACGACAGCCATAGGCCTGATGTCCCAGGCCTCTTGGAGATGTCTAGCACGTCCAATACGGGAATATTCCGCTCTTGAGGTGGTCTATTGTGCCGTCACGGCCATGTGGAGGAATCGCTGACAGAATGAGGGTCAGTACTCTAAGTCCCTCATGCGTGGACCGCTCTTCTGATTAGACCCGAGAAGAGCGCATCTTGAGGCTCCTCCTCGCAGCTGGCGTACCTAGGTTGCATTGCCAAGCTCTCTTGCCTGTGTTGCCATGGCCAAGGCAAGGCGCCGACAAGCGATTAGTGACTATCAGGTAAGCCTCCTCTGCCCCGTGATGGGACGGCAGGGACCTTTTCCCGTCCAGATTGGACCGAGCCAAGGATTCCAACGCTTTTATACTAAAGTCCGTTCAGGTGAAGCCGATGAGGCTTCATTCGTCTACGAGGACATCAAATGGACTGCTGGGTCGGCTCGCAGTAGTTTCGATGCTGGCGATCATGGTCGGATTCTCTCTGATTGCGGCTCCAGCGGCAAGGGCTCTGAATTTCAATTTCAGCGTTACTACTTTCAACGTTGGTGGCTCTCCGGACGGAGTCGCCTTCAACCCCCAGACTGGGCTGGTTTACGTCGCCAACTATGACGATAACACTGTGAGTGTCATCAACGGTTCGACCAACGCCGTCCTCACCACCTTTGTAGTGGGAAACGGTCCCAGCGCAATTGCGATTAATCCGTCCTCTCACAGGGCATTCGTGACGGACAAAGACAACAACAGTGTGGCTGTCATCAACACCTTGACCAACCAAGTGATGCAGAACATCACAGTAGGCGGCTATCCTGTTGCGGTCGCGATCAACCCCAACAATGGGATGGTCTATGTGGTCAACAATTTCGACAACTCGGTGTCAGTCATAAACGGTTCCACCAACAAGGTTATCGCCAACATAACAACTGTAGGCATCTCCCCGGTTGCGGTGGCGGTCAACAACGACACGGGGAAGATCTATGTGGCCAACAGCCAGGATAACACGGTGTCAATGATAGATGGTACGACCAATACGGTGATTGCCAACATTTCAGTGGGCAACTCTCCGAGTGCAGTGTCGTTCAACCACCTGACGGGCGAGGTGTACGTTGCTAACGGAGGTGACAACAACCTGGTGGTCATAACCGGTACCACAGCCGGCAGGCACATATTGGTGGGCGGTAATCCAGTCGCGGTGGTGACCAATCCGTCTACAGGCGTGACGTACGTAGCGGATGCAAACGACAACAATGTCTCAGTCATCGACCCTACGAGTTACAGAGTGGCGGTCAACCTCACGATGGGCACTACGGACAGCGTCTACCCGGATGCGTTCGCCCTCAACCCCGTCACGGGGCTGGTCTATGTGACCAACAACTTCGAGGACTCGGTTTCGGTGATTTCACCTGTGACGACAACAAGCTCGAGCTCGAGTTCGAGCTCCAGCAGCAGTTCCAGCACATCCTCGAGTTCGAGCAGCTCATCGTCTGGAATTCCTGAATTCCCAACTCAGCTGGGCCTTGCCGCAGTCGTCACCGGATTGATCGTCGTGACATACGTCTTCGCCAGGAACGCCACTCTCCGTCGACGGTAGACTTCGAGGCGCCTCTGATGGGGGCGCCATCTGTATCCTGTATGGCTAGATTCAGCTTCAGAGTCTGCACGAGTGGACCGGTTACACTCTCTTCCTCGGGTTCTACCTGGCAGTTCCAGTAGTCTACTCCAGGATGGGGGCCCGAAGCCCGCCGTGCTTCATATGGGAATGAGGCACTCCGGAAAGGGGCCGCGACCCGGAAGCCCTCCCGGTCCGGTGTCTCTGCTTCAAGCGTACCAGATCTAGCCCTGTGCAAGCAGAGTGCCAGACCGAGAGGGCGCATTTTGTGCTCTCTCAAGACACCACATATCGATCCTGCGATTCGGATGACCATAGCAACGTATAAAAGCCCCATGCCTCTTAGAAAAGGCCGAAAACATGAATAGCAAATACATCGTATTTGCATTAGCATTCCTTCTGACATTCTCAGCAATCCCAATGACCATGGCAGCTACAGGCGTTCTTCTCAACCCGTCCCAAGTGGACACTCACGGACCACGTGTCAGCTCAGTTGTGTTCTCCATCATCGCCTCGGACTCCTCGCTGAAGAGTTCTCTTCAGGCCGGAACGATCCAGGGTCCAGAATGGACCTTCTCAGTAGGTTCGTTCAATTCAATGTCGAGCGATCCCAACGTGGCTGAAGGGAGCACCATCGGCTACACGTTCGACGGAATAGCATTCAACACACTGCACGGCTACCTGAACAACTATCACTTCAGGGCAGCTATGGAGTATCTGACTGATTACAGCTACATCCAGACAACCGTACTCTCAGGCGTTGCAGGCACGGCCACTCCGGCCGTCCTACCATGCGCTGCGTACGGACCCGCGTGCAACCCCAGCGCGCCGACATACGCCTATAACACTGTAAGCGCAGCGAACCAGCTGATACTTGCAGGTCTGCACCCAGACACCAGTGCTGCGAACGCGAACTCCACAACGACATGGTGCACGGTCGCCACACGACCCTGCCCAGGTGGAAACGTGTTCCATCCAACGCTTCAGTACAGAACCGACGACCCACTCAGGACAGGGGTCGCCACTGGGCTCATCACAGCAGCTAACAGTATTGGATTCTACTTCCACAACTACGGACGCTCCGGTTCAGGTGGTCTCATCTACGGGCCTGCAGCGTCCGCGGTGATCTCCTCCGGAACCTACGTCCCTAGCACTGGGTACAACACTGCACCGGTGTTCAACGGCACCTACGCGAACAGCACGGCTGACGCGTGGGACATGTACACCTACGGTTGGATCGCATCATCGTCATTCCAGTTCCAAGGCGAGATCTTCAACTCCGCGTTTGTCGGCTCAACTGTGAACTTCGTGGACAACTACAACAGGACGATGGACAAAGACTCCAACGGCATCCTGTACGCGACCACAATGCCTGCTGCTGACGCAGCGGCACAAAAGGTTGCGTACGACAACGGACAACAGGTGTTCTATCTCAACTCGTTCTTCCAGAACACACTATTCGCTGACTACGTGAACGGCTGGACTGGGTACGCTAACGAACCCACCACTGGCCCGAACACTGTAGGCGGCCTCTTCTACACCCTGCTCAACGTTCACCCGACTAGCGAACTAGTCGGAGGAACCTTCAACCTCGCACTCCACTCAGCAGCAGACGCATCGGGAATGAACCCGATGTACAACACGAACTGGGTCTGGCAGGCCGACATATGGTCTGAGATCTACGACAGCCCATTGGCCACCGCACCCACAGCATTCACTTCGGTGAACACATTCATCAACTACATGACCACCAGCTACTCGGTGAATACCTACAGCGGTAAGTTGCCGGGCGGATCGTTCAAGTTCCAAACCACACCAACCACAATATCCAACGGAGAGGAGATCACGCTGAACTTCGCAAAGAACATCACCTGGAGTGACGGTGTGCCTTTCACTGCGAAAGACTACCAATGGTCGCTCTACCTATGGAACGAGGCTCTCTCGCCGAAGCTTCCTGATGTTGTGACTCCGTTATACGGAGTCCTCGCAGGGCCCTCAGGCCTGATAGCGTCCAAGGTGGTGAACCCCTACGAAATCGAGATCTTCGTCAACAGCATTTCGGTCTGGAACCTCGCTAGCACAATGGTCGTTGTATTCCCACTGCACATGATGCAGTACCTCAACCCCGACCGCATCTCAACTGCCATAGCTGCAGTAGACTTCACCCAAACCTACGCTTCACAGGTGGGCTTCGCAACCACCTCGGATGCCAACTATAAGGTACCGAAGGCACCGAAGTGGATGTACTATGAGCCCAGCCTAGAAGTGGGTTCAGGCGCGTTCAGGTTGGTCACCTACGACACCGTAACTGGTGCAGGCCAGCTCGACGCGAACACCAACTACTTCAGAACAGCGTGGTATGCAGACATCAACGCGACCACCAACACAGTGTTACCAGGCGCTACATGGACTCACAACTATACCATCTCCGAGTACATCAACAACCCACAGCTCGTGACTTACTGTGGTATCGCTTCCGGTGCTCAGGGCTACTGCCCCATCACTGGAAAGGTCCCAGGTGAGTCGTCTGTGAAGGTGAAGAAAGTCGTCGGTCTGTGGTCATGCACCTCTCAAACGGGAGGCTGCACACAGGTATTCGTCGACGGCAAAGCTCTCACATACAACCTAGTTCAGCACCTATCGTACACCTGCAAGACTGCAGGCTACACACTTACCTCCTCATCGACGGGTGCAGTACCGAAGTGCACCAACGGTGTCAAGTACACCAGCGCTGTCAAACACTACAGCAACGGCTACGGATTGTCTATCGACACGACCGGAATGTCGCAGGGCTACTACGAAGTAGTCTTGAGCACGACCTTCTCCTTCCAGGGCCTTACAAGGACCTGGTACCAGGCACTAGGATTCGACATCTCAACATAATCGAGCAATCGAGCGTCAGAACTCGATTGCTTCCTCCGTTTTTCAAGTGACCCCAGGGGACCGGCTAACTCGACGGGGAAGGCCATTGTTTCATCGTACCCATCACGCCAAGTGCCAGTAGGAACCCTCGGAGGACCTGCACGTGGGGGTGGTGGAGACGCCAATGCAAGGGAAGGACGGCCTCTGACGGATGCTGCAATTGGGAGAGATTTCTGACGAGGGTAGCACCCATGAGTGGGACCAGCATCAGGTCTGTGCGACCCGACAAGCTTGAGCTTGTGCCATCCCGGAAGCAAGTCGCGCGGACCAACAGAAACAGTTAATCTTCGCTCAGACTACTCGTGACGGGGTGGACTTCTGAAGGTTGAAAGCTCCGGCCGTCCCCGAGGTAGCGGTACACGCCATTCTACAGACGCCCGCCGCGGCGGTCGACCGTCCGATTCTTGCACTCGTTAATTCCATGCTGCAGTGGTCCGGCGACACGGACAATTCAGACGCGTCGAATACCTGTGCTCAAGAGACTGACAAGTCGGATTAGTCCATGAATGCTCGGACTCTTCTCATCATAGCCGCGCTCTCTCTTGTACTGGCGGCCTCCGGATTTGCCCTGTGGTCCAATTCGACTTTCGCTGCAGCAGTTTCAACTTGCGGGGGCCACTGGGGCCCGAATGGAACCTGGATCGCACAAGGATGGGGTTCGAGCTTCTGCCAGACAGCCGTCAACATTCGTCAGTCTGGCGCGGAGGTCTCAGAAGGGTTGGCGGTGGTCGGGATTCTTCTTGTCCTGATGCTCGCAATCCCACGCATCCCTGCTCCGCTGTCGCGGCCTCTACGCCTGTCGGAGACGCTGAGAGTCTTCATCCTGTCGGCCTTTCTCGTCCTGTTTGCCCTGTATTTCTGGACAGTCGGTTTTCACGTTTCATTTGACATCTCGTCATATGTTGCGCCCCCGATGACCGATCCATACGCTTTGCCAATCATCACGTACAGCGCGCATCCATCATTCGATCGGAACGCCGGGTGGTTCCTGTACGCTTGCTTCGGGTCACTTTTTTTCATCTATGGCTTTCCCAAAGGCGCGTTCAGGGCGTTCCGGGATTCGGTCGTGTTCTTCGCCGCCCCCCTAGTGCTCATCCTCGAGGCGTGGGTCTTGCTGTTCGACTTCCGAGAGATGCCCCTCCAAGCCACCAACTTCACCACATGGACGCTCGCCCGCCCCGACGCCATCCCCCTCGTTAGCAACTGGTTCGTCCTCATCCTCGTGTCGTTCCTCGTCCTGTGGAGCTACACTCCACTTCTTCTTAGGAAGGCAGGCATCAGGCGTTGAAGAACCTGTCTGGACAATCTGTCCTCGTAGTCCTGCTTCTCGTGGCTTCGATAGCCACGGCCGCCATCGCGTTCTACTCTCCGAAGCCTTCTCCTCCATCGTCTGGCGAAGGGTTGTGCATGGCCACGCTGTCGCAGAATGGGGACCCAGTCATCAGTGGCCGAGCCTCGGCAGCATGCGGCGCCGCCGTATCCTTCTACGGCGTCGCTCTGGGTTCGTATCACTCTTCTATCTGGACTCTCCCGGAGGTATCCGACTCCCTTTTCTTCGTGGCCTTGCTGTGTTTTGCCATTCCGAGGATGAAGGCCCCAGAATCTCTAAGGAAAAGAATCGCCTTGTCAAGGCCTCTGATGCCCGCTCTGGTTCTTGTCGGAGTAGTCGGTTTGGGGATCTTCGGATACGCCGAGACGTTCAACATCCTGTATGCGAACAGCGCAAGGGGCTACAGCGCGGGAAACCCGACCTACTGGTCCTTCTTTTCCATCGACCCCCAACTGGCGGATCACGCTGTGCTAGGGCTGATAGCCGCGAGCGCCTGTTTCTGCATACTGAGGGCCGAGAAAGGGCTCTCCAAAGGAGTGAGGTCAGGCGTCACATTCGGCGCGTTCTGGGTCGCGGTCGCCCAGTTGTGCCTCCTCGTCTTCGATTACAAGGAGATGTACCTGTATGTGACAAGCTTCAGCAGCAGCTGGACTCTCTTCGGCTTCCCCATCCTCAGCAACTGGTTCGTCCTTGCCGTGGCCTTGTCTCTTGCAGCATGGGGGGTGGTCCCAAGCAAGCGAGCCCAGGGAGATCACGGGTGGGCTGCTCCCAGAGTTCATCTCGTCGGGTGAGAGGCTAACCTTCGTCACTTTGATCGTGAGCGAACGGCGTTCGTCTCCGCTCTAGGCTCTTCTGCGATCAAACATGACGAGGGCGGCGCAAACCTGTTATACACAGTCACACCCCGAGGATGACTGTGCGCGCGCTTACCAAGGTGGACTACCTAAAGCTGGCAGAGATCTTGGAGGCGAGTCTGAAGAACCTGGGTTACACCTACTACAAGAACCAGGGAAGAGAGGTCACTGAGTTCGAAGTCAGATCGCCGTGCCAATTCATAGCCTCCGTCGAGGGTGTGACGAGTCAGCGACTGGGTTTCATCTTTCTCCGCCCGCTCGCGGTCGAATCCGTGGTCGAAATCCGCCGCATGATCGGCTCGAAGGGGTCCGAGGCTGAGCTGTCGACGTGCGTCTCAGCCCTCGTCCGTGAGCTTCGTTCCGCCCTCCCGAAAGAGCCCTGGAAGGGAACCGGGTTCTTCAGGTCGAGAGCCGAGAGAACAAGATGGGAAAAGCTGGACGAGCTGTGATTCGGATATCGGTTCGACCATGAGGCCGCGCCGCTGTAGCAGTTTCTAGAGGTTCAGTCAGGAGAAGGGAGGGGCGCCAGTTCGACCGTCTTGACCAGCACTGTCCTCCCGCTCTCTGAAGTCTCTTCCGTGACCGCAAAGATTCTGCTTCGACTCTTCCTCTCCAGCCCAGTCACGAGTGCGAAGAAGACAATCTCGTTCAGGGGGAGCCCTGCCATCAAGCCGAAGACCAGCACGAAGAGAGCCATGTATTCAGAGGGGAGGAAGTAGAAGCTGCCCATAACGCCCACCATGAGAAGAATTCCTCCGAGTATGATCAGGAACCCTGTCCTCGCCGCTGCGCTTGCATCGATGGTCGAGACCCTTCCGTTGCCGTATGGCTCGGGAAGCGCCGACCTCAGTCCCCTCATCCTAAACCAGACGATGACGAGCGCCACTGCCAGCGATGCCAGCAAGGGCGCGTAGAATAGGTAGCCGAATAGACTCCATCCGAGATAAAGGGCGCTGGGACACACTATCAGGGACAGGCCGAGGCTCTTCAAAGTTGGCCTCAATCTCTTCCGTTGGTCAGACCCAAGCATGCTTCTGTCGCCACCGAACGGCCTAGCCCGGCCTCTCCAGTCTCTTTCTCATCCGGGTTACTTTCCTCTCTCGCCGGGTGCCGCGCGTTGCCAATGAGTATGCTGCGAACACTATTATGCCCGCAAGCAGGGCGTACAAAAGGAGGGAGTAGTCGAATCTCCGAGGCGGGGGGCTGTAGCCGATGAGGTGGTAGGTGAAGATCTTCTCCACGCCAAAGACGTTGGCCTTCGTGACCCCGGTCTCAAGCAAGCCCGTCGTGGCGTTGAACTTCATGACCGTCAGGATCGGAGGTGTAGTCGGGACATCCCAAATGGTGTAGTTGACGTCGATCGACCCTGAGGGTCTCGCCACTGACGCGTTGATTCGTTGAATCCCCGTCTTGACTGTGCCGTTGGTGCCAGGAACTCCTCTGAAGGGTACGGTGATGTTGAGGTGACCTGTACCCGGCAGGAGGTCAGTGTACGTGAAGGGATAGAACCCTATGTTACCAAGATACGACTCGTTGTCGTAGGGGTCGAAGATGGTCGTCGTGTTGCTCACAGGGGTCCCAGTCGTCTGGGTCGTGCTGTTGAACACATTGATACTCTCAGTGTACCAGACCTCACCTCGCGAGGCGTTGACCTCGAGTATGTCGACAGTAAACTGATTGTCGATTGTGGCAGTGTAGTTCCCGTTAGGGGTCTTGTAGGTGGTCAGTATCTGATATGAGAAGACAACTGAGACCCCTGCCGATATCCCCATCGTCCTTGCGACCGTGACTCCAGGCGTCAGCGTCACGAGCAGAATAGCGAAGGCGACGCCTGCTGTTCTACTGAACCTCAAGCTTCCCCGCCGGTCCGTCCAGACCCTTGGCGAATGACTCGTGCGCTTCCTTTGCAAAATGGCAAGCAACGAGACGCCCAGGGGCGACTTCCTCGAGGAGAGGCTGAGTCTCGGAGCAGATGGCTTGAGCAAATAAACACCTAGGGTGGAAACGACATCCTGGGGGAGGGGTGATGTTGGTGGGTATTTCCCCTCTCGCCAGCACCTTGATTTTTGGAGCCTCGGGGTCGGGAACTGGAATTGCCGCGGCCAGTGCGTGGGTGTATGGATGGTAGGGCGCCGAAACAACCTCTTGGGCAGGTCCACTCTCTACTATCTGACCCAGATACATTATCGCGAGCTCATCGACCATGTCCTTGCACAGCGCCAGGTCGTGGGTGACCATCAGAATCGAAATCTTCTTCTTCTCCCGCACCGCCAGAAGGACGTTGAGGACTTCGGCGCGAATCGAGACATCAAGCATCGACACGGGCTCGTCGGCGAGTATCAGGTCCGGGCCGAGCACAAGGGCTCTTGCTATCGCAACTCTCTGGCGTTGCCCTCCTGAGAGTTCGTGCGGGTACCTGTAGAGATAATCCTCGGGCGGGATTAGCTGGACGTCGTTGAGCGCCTTTGCCACCATCTCGACCGCCTCCTCCCTGGACCTCGTTAACCTGTTCACGAAGAGACCCTCGGCCACAATGTCAAAGATTGTCATCCTGGGGTTGACGGACTCGTAGGGGTCCTGGAATACGACCTGTATCTTGGTCCTGTACTTTTTCAGTTCGCCCCTTTTCATGAGGGCGAGGTCCTTCCCAGCGTAGATGACCGAGCCTGAAGTGGGCCGGGTAAGCATCAGGGCAGTTCTGAGTATCGTCGTCTTCCCTGACCCGCTCTCTCCTGCTAAACCGAATATCTGCCCCTTCTTTACGGAGAATGTCACGTCGTCGACGGCGTGCACCTTGCCAGCCGATGATCCTCTCATCGACTCGGCGAATGTCCTCCTGACATTGAAGAGCTTCGTCATATGCTTGATTTCAAGGACGTTGTCTCCACCTTCACTCATTGTCTTGCGCCTCCCTGGGTCTGAATCTCCTGCCAGAAGTGGCAGGCCACCGAGTGGCCTTTCGTGGCCTCCAGGAGCTCAGGCTCTTTCTCCCTGCAGATCGCCTTCGCATACTGACATCTGGGGTTGAATCTGCATCCCTGAGGGGGGTCGATGAGGTTGGGCGGAGCGCCTGGGATTGCTACCAGTGCCCTCCTGGGTTTCCTGATGTCCGCGAATGCGCCGACAAGGCCAAGTGTGTACGGATGAAGGGGAGATCCGTAGACGTCCTTGCTCGAGCCGAACTCCACGAACTTCCCGCCATACATGATGGCCGTCCTGTCGCTCATCTGAGCGACCAAGGCCAGGTCGTGGCTGATGAGCAATATGGAAGTCCCGAACTCGTCCTTTATGCTGAGCAGGAGCTTGACTATCCCGGCTTGGACGATTACATCTAGCGCGGTCGTAGGTTCGTCCGCTATCAGTATCTCAGGCGAAAGGGCAAGAGACATCGCGATCATGGCTCTCTGTTTCATGCCACCGCTGAACTCGTGAGGGTAGTGCCTGCCCCTCGACGGGTCCACTCCCACGAGCCTTAGAAGCTCGTCCGTCTTGGTCCGTGCTTCTGACTTCGAGGCAGCGCCGTGTACAGTCATCGACTCGGCGATCTGGTCGCCTACTCTGAAGACAGGGTTGAGGGCGTTCATCGCCCCTTGCGGAACCATCGCAATCTTGGTCCATCTGACTTTCCGCCTGACTTCCGCGTCGGACATTGGAACCAGATCCGTTCCATCGAGCATGACCTTGCCCTCCAGGATCTTTGCATTCGTGGGTAGCAGTTTCAAGAGGGTGATGGCAAGGCTCGACTTCCCGCACCCGCTCTCTCCGACGATACCGAGGACCTCGCGCTGTTCCATCTGGAATGTCAGTCCGTCGACCGCCTTGACATCTCCCGCGGCGGTGGAGTAATACATCCGGAGCCCCTCGACACTGAGTATTGGCGCCAAGGGTTACCTCGCACGCAACCTCGGGTTGAAGATCGAATCTAGCGCGAAGCCGACGAGCACAAATGCTAGCGAGAGCGCAGCAATCGCTATCCCCGGTGGCAGGAACCACCACCAGACGTACCCAGCGGAGGAGTTGGCGGTTGCGTCGGGAAGCGCGTTGGTCAGCATGGCTCCCCATGTAATCACGTCAATTGGATGAAGCGAGACTGCTAGGTAGTCCAGGGCAGCCTCTAGGAGGATGAATCCCGAGACATTAAGCGCTACCTGGGAGTAGACGAGCCCCATTACGTTGGGCAGGATGTGCTTTCTGATTATGTGCGGTGTTCCTCCTCCCAAAGCTCGCGAGGCTTCTACGTATTGCCTCTCCTTTACGGACAGTACTTGGCTCCTGATTATCTTCGCAATGGAGGGCCAGGAGAGAATGACGAAGACTGCTATTATCCACCAGTAGAGGTTCGCGTAGAGTGCATCGTTCTGGCTGATTATCAGTACGAGTATGATCAAGAGAGGCAGGAACGGAAGCACAAGGAAGAAGTCCGTCACTCTGCTGATGATTTCATCCGACAGGCCACCAAGGTATCCGGCAGCGAGCCCCGCAAGGGCGCCCATCGCCACAGCCCCCACTCCAGACAGTATCCCTATCATGAGCGATATCTGAGACCCCCAGACGAGTTGAGACCACACGTCTCTCCCTTCATTGTCGGTCCCAAGCAAGCCGTACGCGTTGCCTTGCTCGTGGAAAGACAAGCTGGCTATGTTCATGGAGATGGAGGGATTATCGCCATTGGGGATCCCCATGACTTGTAGAGTCAGAGTGTACTTCCCAACCTGATTGAAGACGATACTGCTCGGGCTTCCCTTGACGAACGCAGGAAGGCCTGAAAGGGGAAGCAGGGCGTCTGAGATGTTCGACCACTTCCATTGCCCAAACTGATTTGGCAGGATGCGTATCTCCTGACCAAGGATGAAGGTCTGATTCGAGGACAGTGATAGGTTACTCGTGGGAGTCGACACGATGAAATTCAAGTAGATCGCAGAGACGTTCTCGACCTTCAGGGGCTTGATGAGGGCCGCGATAAGGAATTCGTTCGGGGCCTTAGTCGTCCATTGGAATGACTGGGAGAGCGAGAAGAAGGCCTGGCCATATGGAAGGCTTGGGCTCCGGACGCTCTGGTTGACCGGAATAATTGAAGCGTTTACCTGCATGCTGCCAGGGTAGACCGGGCCGCTTTTGAAATGGGGGGCTGCAGTCGAGATGCCTCTGGTCACTGTACCGTTGGTCACGCCTGACAGGGTCCAAACATCAAGGTCCGAGGTGCTTGCGAAGAGGACGGGCCGGATAACGTAGCCTGTCACGGCATAACCGCTGTACTGAGGAAAGATCGTCGCCCAGGCTGGAACGGAGTAGGGGGCACCTACACCGACGTCGAACACAGGGTTGTTCGAGGTCAATTCCGGTGAGAAGATTGCCAGGATTACGAAGAACAATATGATTACCAACCCGATCATACCGATCTTGGACTTCAGGTACAGGCGCGCGGTCCTCCGATAGCCGCTCAGGAAAGCGAATCTGCTTCTTTTCACGCGGGCCATGCTACCCTGTGCTCACTCTGGGGTCGAGGAATCCGTACATTATGTCAGCGACGAATATGGCGATGAGGACCATGATCGAGATTATGAAAAACATCGCTTGTTCGAGCGGGAAGTCTATGCCCTCAACTCCAAGATAGATGGCTTGGCCGAGCCCGGGCCAGCCGAAGACTGTCTCCGTGATTATCGCTCCGGAGAGGATGAAGCCTATCGACAGTGCGAAGGCCGTGGCAATCGGAAGCACGGCGTTGCGGAGGGCATGCGTGTAGAGGACCGTTCTCTCCGGAACTCCCTTCGCCCGCGCCATCAGGATGTAGTCCTCGGCCATCGTGTCGATCATGACTGCTCGTTGGGTTAGGAAGACACCTCCGATGCCAGCCAATGTCAGCGTCACGAATGGGAGGAAGAGCTCCTTGAGAATGGCGGCGTCATAGGCCCACCCTATCTTGCTGAGCAGTGCTGCTCCCACGGGCTGGTAGAAGGTGCCCGTCAGGGCCAACTGAGAGAGTTCCAGCATACCGGCTAGGAAGAACACAGGAAGGGCGTTGACGAAGAGCAGTGTCGCCAGGGAAGAGACATCGAAGATCTTCCCCCGCTTCGCAGCGGCGACGACGCCCAGACCGATACCGATGATGAACGATGCGACCGTTGAGGCTCCAAGCAAGAGGACCGTAAAGGGAAGCCTCTTGTTGATGCTGTCCAAGACGGAGCCGCCCAAGACGCCGTGGATGTTGAAGCCGAACTGGAACGTGAACATGTCCTTGAAATACAAGACGAACCTTTCAGGGATGCTCCTGTTGAACCCGTACGCGGTCATTATGATTTCCTGTTCGTGATGCAATGCCAGGATGGGGTCCGTAGCCCCCTTGGGAGCTTGCTGGGGAACGTAGAGTAGCTGGACACACCGATTATAGGTCATCCCTGGACACGCGAATAGGAAGGGCATTATCTGGAAGAGAAAGAAATTGAATATGACTATTACTACGAGAAGTACGATAGTGTATACCGTCCGCCGCGCTATGTACCTCCCTAGCCCCATCGTAGAACCGCCGCTCTCAAATACTATTATAGATTATTACCACGGGAAATTCCCCTTCTACCGTCCAGAACCCGCGCGGAGACCCCCAGGAACGTGATTGGATTCCCCGAGATGTCGTGATGGCCGGGGTTCGTGTTGAGCGGTGGCGCGTCCACTTTTGGGAGAATGAGTTGAATGAGGCGAGCTGAGAGAACTCAGGCATTTCCAGAATGCACCTGCAGAAGATCGAGCACAATGACTACAAGAGGAGGGAGGAGGCGCGTCTGGAGGGTTCCATGTCTATAGACCTCTATAGAAATTAGAGAGTGTATTGATATAGCGTCCGTGCAATCCGGTTTCGTTGAACAGGACCAACGCCTCCAGCCTTTCTGCCAAGGTCAGTTTGATAGCCATTGTTGCGGTCCTGTACGCAGTGGGGAAGGGTGTGGTAGCCTTCATCCCGTCTCCTTGGGGCGTGGGTTCGCTTTACATCGGGGTCTTTATTCCCGCCTACTTCGCCATAGTTTCCGACTACTACGCCGTGGCCATTGGAGCTGCCCTTGGCACCTTCATCGGTGACTCCCTGTTCCTAACAGCATTGAACACGACCAACCCCGCGCTGAGTCTGGTCTCGGGGGTTCCAGCGAATTTCGTTGCGTTCTTCCTATTTGGCTGGTTCATCCGGAGGTATACATCGTGGCCGGCATTCGTTGCAGCGACAGTCTCGTTTGTGACTCTTGGTAATGCCATGGCGGCGGTCCTGGTGGCCTATCCTGGGGCACATGTTTACGCGCCCGTGGCTGCCCTCGAACTCAAGTTCTCGGCTGCGACGGTGACTTTCGGCCTAACGGCCTTCTTCAACAGCACCAGCATCCCCGCGGTGATCATCGGTGTTCCACTCTTGCTGCGCGCCACTAGGCCCTTGGTCGGTCGATCCATGATTCTGACGCGTTTCCCTGACTGGGCGGCTGTCCGCAATGCGAGAGAGCGCGCCATCGCCCTGGTTTTCGGAGTTTCATTCGCTTTGATAGGAGCGGTGTTCTTTCTGCTGTCGTATTCTCTTTCGAATTATGCCTGGCCCAACGCGACGACCTACTTCGTAGGGCTTGCAATCGCAACCATAGTGCTCGTCCCGATTGTGGGGACCATAGTTGCCCCGAAACAGGCGGTAAGGCCTGCGGTCTAGGTCTGCGGTCGCCTTCGCGCCTGCCGCGATCACCAACTTCTTCAGCGTCCACTACAATCCACGGACTGGCGGCGATTTCAGGAACGCAGGTGCCACAGGCGGCGGCTATGTGCTCTCCAAGGGCGTCACGACTACGGCGACTTTCAACGAAGCTTGGGGAGAGGAGCGAGTCGAGGTCGTAGTTGACGGGGACCCGGATTACAGCGCGAGGACGACGAGAAAGGCCGTTGAGCTACTACTTTCGGACCACGCTCACCCGAGAGGTCTCCTGGTTCTGGAGCAGTCGATGGGCGTCCCTGTGGGATACGGGTTCGGCGCGAGCGCCGCAGCGGCGATATCGGGAGTCTACGCAGCCGCCGCGGTGTTGGGACTGAGGCTGGCGAAACGCGAACTCGCTTACTATGCACACGTCGCTGACATCGTCGAGCAGACCGGCCTCGGCACAGTCTCGGTGACCTACGATGGGACTGGAGCAGGGGTCATAACTCGTGCAGGGGCTCCTGGTATCTCCAAGTTCCTCAACGTCGTCATCCCAAGCGGGACCAGAATAGTCACTGCCTCACTTGCTCCCTACAAGAAGAGCGACGCTATCTCCAAGCCGAAGACGGTCAGGAGGATCAACGAGCTTGGAGACAGGGCACGCCGGTGCGTGGCTGCATCGCCGACCCTCGAGACTCTCGCGTTGCAGGGAGAGCTCTTCTCCGAAGGGCTCGGGTTGATGACCCTCGAGGTGCGGGACCTTGCGAAGCTGGCGAAGGCATCGGGAGCATCCCACGCAAGCCAGAACATGATAGGGTACGCCGTCCACGCCCTCACGACTGCGAAAAGGGCCGATGCAGTCGCCGCGGCTCTCAGAGACTCGCCTCCGAAACCGCTGGTCGACGTTTTTGAAATCGGGAGGCAGCGCGCTCAGGTACTGAAGTCAGGGAAGTCGGCTGGCTAGCCGACGGTCAACAGTTCCTTCGTGAACCTTGTCAGAACAACCGGTTTCCTGCCAGTTTTCACCGTGTCTTCGATCCTGATGCCGTACCTTCCCGGGAAGTAGATCCCTGGCTCGTCTGTCACCACGTCGTTCGTCAACAGCCTCGATTTGCTGCCCTTCGAGATCGGAGGCATCTCGTGGATGTCGATCCCAACACCATGCCCGACACTGTGGTTCAGGTACTTCTCGACTCCTGCCTTCCTAAGGACCTTGACAGCAGCCATGTGAACGTCCTCGCAGACAGTCCCCTCCCTGATGGTGTCGAGGGCACACTCCTGCGCCTCGAGGACTGTGGCATAGTTTCTCTTCATCTCGGCGGTGGCGCTCCCTACCGCGAAGGTCCGGGTTTCGTCCGAGTTGTACCCTTGGTACCTGAAGAAGATGTCCGCGACCACGAAGTCCCCCTCCTTGACCTTCCTTGTCGTTAGCTCTGAGTGAGGAAGAGCCCCGTTGGGCCCAGACGCCACTATCGTCGGGCTCAGGGCAGAATCAGAGCCAGACGGGGTCAGCTCGTTAGCAGTTGCTACCTTCATCACCTCGGCTGCCACCTCCCACTCCGTCCTCCCAGGCCTCAGCTCCTTGGTCAGGACCTCGAAGATCATGTCGAGCCCTTTTGACGCCCTCTCTATTCTCGCTACTTCTACTTCGTCCTTTACCCGCCGCGCCTCCAGGAACATGTCCGCACGCTTGGAGAAGCGCTTGGATCCCTTGAACGCAGAGTCGTCGTCGACGACCACCGGCCCTTTTCCGAGGTCCTTCATGAGAGCCGCATGTACAAGCTTCCATCCCTTCGCGACCACGACCTCTACCTCACGACCCAGCTCGGACGCTCTGTCGACCTCGAGGGGGGTTGTTATGACCACCGTTTTGTCAGGGCGGACTATCGCTGCCCCTCCTCCCCAGAAATCAGTCAGGTAGAACAGGTTGGCGCCTGTCATGACCGCAACCTGCTTCCCCTTGGCAAGCGAAAGCAGCCTTTTGCGCCTTTCCCCGTAAATCGTCATCTTCTCGCCGACACAAAGAGAGTGCTTATATTGCTTCACTAGAGTGTCTTCAAGACGGGGCAATCCGCGCGGTGACGTACATCCGTAGGCTAGAGATGCGAGGGTTCAAGTCCTCAGGCCCCCGGACAGTCGTTGTCAACTTCGAAAAAGGATTCACGGTCATCACTGGACCAAACGGGAGCGGCAAGTCGAACATCGCCGACGCAATAACCTTCGCGATTGGAGAAAACTCTCCGAGATCGCTCAGGGCGGCCAACGGGAGACTCTCGGGCCTGATCTACGACCCGAAGAGTGAGGACACTCCGGGCTCTGGAAAGCTGACGACTTGCAGGGTGACGGTCCAGTTCGACAATGTAGACCGGGCGATCCCCGTCGATTCCGATCTCGTGACAATAACCAGGGACCTCAGAGACGACGGCGACAGCGTTTACTACATCAATGGACGCAAGACGACCCGGTCGGCAATGACTGAGATCATCGACTTGGCCGGCCTCTCGCCCGGCGGCTTCAACATCGTTGCCCAGGGCGCCGCTACCAAGATGGCCGACCTTGCTCCGGAAGAGAAGAGGAAGGTGATCGAGAGTGTCGTAGGCATATCCAAATTCGACGAGCGCAAGGCGGAGGCTCAGAGACAGTTGGGTCAGGCCGACCAGAGGCTGGAGGTCGCGATGGCCCGGATCGGCGAGATGCGAAGCACGCTGGAGTCGCTCGATTCCCAGAGGAATGATCTCGTCAGGTCAAACCTCCTTGAGGGACAGATCAACTGGCTGACGGCCGTCAGGACGTCTAGGAGAATCCATGAGCTAAGGGAGAGGCTTTCGTCGCTTCGTGCCCAGGAGCAGGAGCTGACCGGGAGGATGGGAGAATTGAATGCCAGAATGGCCGACTTTGAGGACCGCATTGGTCAGGTTGAGAGTGAGAAGACGCGCTTCATCGTGGATGTGATTCAGGGAGGTGGAGCTGGCACAGTCGAGCTGCAGTATCAGCTTGCAGAGCTGAAGAACGAGCTGGAGACCCTCGAGGCTGACCTGAAGTCTGCTGAGGACAATGTGTCGATCCTCGAAGGCGAGACCGTCCCGCAACTGAAGACGGTCGTCTCGACCAAGAGGAAGGAGGTCAGCGTGGCCGAGTCCAATGTCAAACAGCTTACATCAGAGGTGGCTAAGCTGGACGCCCGCCACTCAGAGCTCGCTGGTAGACTCAAGGAGTTCTTCCGGGCGAGTGAGGAGCTTCGGTCGACCATCGAGAAGAAGGGCAGACAGACCGGGCGTGTCCAGGTGAAACTCGTTGACCTCGGCCAGAAGTTGGGCCAGGTCGATCTTGCGATCAATGCGGCAAGCGCCAGCCTCGGCGTGGAGAAGAAAAGGCTCGAAGAGCTCAAGTTTAGAGTCGACGGCTATTCGGACGTTCTCAGCAAGCTAGAGGCCAACACGAAGAAGCTCTTCGAACTCTATGACGCCTCGACGAAGGAACTGAATCAGATCGACGACAACATCTCGGGTTCCGAAAAGACTAGGGAGAAGCTTGTGTCGTCCATCGAGGCAGCGTCGAAGATCCTTGAAAGGGCAGGGGCCGAGATGTCCAGAGAGGAGGCCTTCCGGCACATGTCCGAGAGTCTCGCCGGGGAGAGGAGCGGGCAGCTCAGGCTTCAGGAGTTCTGCGACAGCGGGGGGCTCCCTGGGTACGTGGGGCGCCTCGGGCAGCTCCTGAGTTACCCGCAGTCGTACTCGAAGGCGGTCAACGCCGTGATTGGCAAGTGGATGGGGGCCTTCATCGTACAGGACCTCAGGTCGATGACGCAGTTGATCAAGGGTGCAAAATCCCTGAAGGCGAAGGCCTTCTCCGTTATCCCGTTGAGCGAGGTGGAAGGTTCGAAGGCGGTTGACGTGGGGAGGTCCGCAGGCGTGATGGGTCCGCTCTCCCGTTTGATCCGGTGCAAACCTGAGTTCGCAGGCCTGGTCAACTTTCTCGCAGGTGACTCTGTTCTCGTGGACACCGAAGCGTTCGCCTATACGATGGCCTCAGAGGGCGTCAGGGCCGTCACCATCAACGGCGAGGTCTTCGAGCCCGGAGGACGCGCGTTCATGTATGGGTACCAGGAAGTCATGGTCAACCTGATGGAGGGCCTCGAGAACATCGAAGGGATGAGTGAAATCGAAGACGCCGTCGGGGCACTGAAAGGAGCGATAGACAGGCGGAGGTCGGAGCTCGATTCGCTCGAATCGGATTCGCGTTCGCTGATGAAGGACCGCGTCAGGAAGATTGTCTCAGCCACCAGCCTCAAGGCTGAGGCGACGACCATCACGAGGATGGCGAACAGGTACAAGAGCATCTTCAGGAACATGAGCGCCGAGTACCAGAGGCAGGCGGGTTCCGTCGAGAGGCTAGAATCGAGGCTGAAGCTCAACACGGACAGGAAGGAGTCCCTCCTGAGGGGTATCACCTCGCTGCAGAACGTGCTCTCGGAGACGCAGGCTCTAGGCCTGGATGCGATGCTAGCCGAGGTCGACGGCACGAGCAGGTCGCTCTCGGGTGACATCGATTCGATCAGAAACAGGATTTCCGACCTGAACCTCATTCTATCAAGGGAGAAGGCCAACCTGGAGAACGTCCTCCTCCGCGCCCTGGAGGAGAACGAGCTGGACCTGGCCCAGGCCACCGAGGACCTCCAGTCCAACAAACAGTTCGCCAGGGAGGCGCCGAGGAGAATCAAGGAGGCCTCGGAGCAGAAACGCGTCTTTGAGGAGAAGGTCCAGAAAGTTCTCGAGTCTTCGAGGAAGAGCCAACCGGTCCTCGATGAGTTCGACAGCAAGGCTAGGCGCCTGAAGGAGGAAAGAGACGCGATTGGGCGCTCGATCGTTGGGAACCAGAAGGACCTGTTCGCGCTGTCTGGCCAGGCGTCGTCCACCCAGGAGAAGGTCGAGGAGGCGCTTGGGAGCCTCAGGATGCTTGGCTACAGCGAAGAGCTAGAGCCATTCGAATCGGCCGATTCGTTGCTCGCAGAATTAGAGGCCGAGTACCAGCAGGTGGTCAGCTCAGTCAACAGGAGCGCCGACAGGCAGTACACCGAAATGTACGTCAATTACAAGAGTCTCTCGGTCAGGCACAACGAGCTCGAGAAGGAGAGGAATTCTATCATCACCTTCATCGAGAGCGTCGAATCTGAGAAGAGGAAGGTCTTCATGACTGCTTTCGCCAAGGTCAGCTCGGGCTTCAGCGAGATTTTCGAACGGCTGGCCGGAGGGCGCTCGATGCTGGAGCTCGAGAATCCTGACGACATCTTCAGCGGAGGCATAATCCTGAGGGCCGACTTCGGGAACGGGCTCCGGGAGTCGTCACAGCACAGTGGAGGTCAGAGGGCGGTCACGGGCGTCTCCATGATCCTGGCGATGCAGGCCGTCCAGTCACACCCGTTCTACCTCTTTGACGAGATAGACGCCGCGCTCGACGCGGTCAACTCAAGCAGTCTCGCCCGATTCTTCAAGGACAGGTCCCTGGAAGCCCAGATCATAGCGATAACCCTTAGAGACGTCTTTGTGGCCGAGAGCAACATCACCTACGGTGTGTACTCGGCGGGCGGGGTATCACGGGTCGTACACTATAAGCCGGCCGAGGTGCCCCAGCGTGGCTGACCCGGCCCTTCTCTCAAGGCCGCCGCTGAACGTCCTCATCGACCCTTCGCTGGCCAGGCGCAAGAGCCCCTGGGAAATCGACATCTCCCAGCTCCTTATACTCTTCCTGCGGACGATCTCGCAGTCCGACACCATCGACATGAGGGCGGCAGGGACCGCGGCACTCTCGTCTGCGACAATCTACAGGTTGAAGGTCGAGACGCTCTTCCTCTTCGAGAGGCTCAGAGCAAAGAGAAGTCTCGTGGATGACTCAGAGCCTCCCCAGATCATAGTCATGCCCTTCAGGTACGAGGTCTACTCCACTAATGTCGACGAGCTCTTCGAGGAGCTCTCCAGAATCCTTCAGGGCATCATTTCCGATGAGCAGGGCCGGACGGAGCAGAGTCTGGTGTCCGTCGCGGAGCTCCCGGCACCGAATTTGGAGGAATACGTTATCTCGATTCAGGCCGTCCTGTCGGAGTACCGCAAGATTCTGGTCGAGCGGCTCAGGGCGACAGGGAAAGTGTTGCTCTCGGAGTTGGTCAAGGGCCTTGACCCCATCGGCGCCGCTCGCGTCTTCATCCTCATCCTCTTCTCAGCCAACAGCGGGGAGGTAGTAGTGGAACAAGAGGAGTCCGACGAGGACGCGCTAGTGGTCTCGGTGGGACAGCTTGAGTGAGACAACGAAAGAGCTCCCAGCAAAGGAGGCGCTCGCGAAGGTGGAGGCAGCCCTCTACGCCGCGGGCAGGCCCCTTGACGTCGGCGAAGTCGCGAAGGTGGCCGGGACCACGTCCGAGAGGAAGGCAGCAACGATCGCCCGCGAAATCGCCCGAGTGGTCAACTCCTCGATGCAGGCCGTTGAGGTTGTAGAGTATTCGGGCCCCAGGTTTGCTATGCAACTTAAGGCCCAGTACACCCAAGTCGCCCGAAAGTTTGCTACGCGTCCGCTTCTCTCGAGGGCTGCCCTGAGGACACTCTCCTTCATCGCCTACTTTCAGCCGCTATCAGCGGGCGAGTTAGTCCTCCGGAGGAGTTCGGCGGCCTACCAGCATCTGAAGGAGCTCGAAGAGGTCGGCTTCGTGGTCAGCGTGAGGCAGGGGCGGAGCAGGGTCTACAGGACCACAGGGAGGTTCTCTGAGTACTTCGGACTAAGCGGCGAAGTGGCCCTGATGAAGAAGCAACTCGAGGGACGGAATCTGTCGCTTCGGTAACAGGTTTGGTCCATTCGACCCTAATGGGGTGTCGATCAATGCCACTGATTTCGTGAGATGGTCAGTAGGCGGGGTGGACACATTGGATACCTGTTTCTTCTGCGCAGTGGCCTTGTCCCTCACGGTGGTGAGTCCCTTCCTGCTTCTCCCCAGGAAGGTAAGCGTCAGGGTTTGAGAGTCGTATCTGTGCGGCTGGAGGTCGTTGTGCTGTTCCTGACGATCCCGATGGTCCCAGCACTGCTTGCGTTCTGTCCTCAGAAGCCATCTCCTCCCGTGTTCAAGGCGGCATTACGAACATCCAACTGTCGCAGACTCTGCAGATACCGGAATCCTGCTGACAAAACGCTTAACATCTGGCAGCCGACGGCGTTCCTCTAACAAGGTCCAACCCGATGACTCGTCCATTAGAGAACCTGACCAAGAGAAAAGCGACAGGAGGCAGGTCCCGTCCTTTCAGAGGAAGAAGGGCGTACGAGCGTGACGGCTACGCCATCGAGCCGCTCGTGGGCGAGACCACCAGAAGGTTTTCCAGGCGAAGGGGCGGAAGTGTGTCTGCGGGTGTCGTTTTCTCTGATGTGGCGAACGTCTCAGACTCCAAAGGCAAGGCGACGAAGTCTAAGATACTCCGGGTAAAGAAGAGCCCGGCCAACAGAGATTACGAGCGGAGAGGCGTCATAACCAAAGGCGCGGTCATCGAAACCGAGGCCGGCGAGGCTGTCGTCACTTCGCGCCCGACCGATGATGGGGTCGTCAACGCAGTCCTGACGAAGTCGAAGTAAATGAAGGAATACGAGAAGTACGTAATCTGGTTAGATTACTTCAACTCTGAGCTCAAGAGGAGTGAGGGAAGGCGTGTCCCGCTGAGTACAGCTACGCGGGCTCCCACGATTCAGGAGCTGACGGAGGCCTGTCGTAGGCTCAATATTCAGCCCGTCGCACAGGTTGCGCGGTATCCATCGTCTCCCTTGAGAGAGTCAGGATACGTCTCGGTGATGAAGACAAAGCCCAAGCACGCGCTAGTGATGAAGGTCGCGAAGGAGCTCTCCGTCGTCCGAGGGATCGCCCAGAAGAAACAGGGTTCAGCCCAGACGGCCCGGAAGAAGTGACCCGCCTGCGAAAGTTTAAAGGCATGAAATACCTCAAGTGGATTTCTTGTTACAAGTCGGCATCTTGTTCCATCAAGCCAAGAGCGGCCGGCTAATCGTGCGTCTCACTAGAGAGGTCAGGTCTGGCGTCCCCATGCTCGACGACAAGGGGAGGAGGCTGGGGAAGGTGGTCGAGCTCATCGGGCCTGTCAGGGCTCCTTACGCCTCCGTTGCGGTCACGAGCAGCAGAATCGGAAAGCCGGGCGACGCGGTCTACACAGAAGGGTGAATGGGCTGACTCTTTGGAACGTGAGGGGGGACGATGTCTTCAGGACCTCGTGCCCTGTGTGCGGAAACATACTGATCGGGGACTCCGAGAAGGGGGAACAGGTCTGTCCCAAATGCGGGTATGTTACCTACGCTCCTGCAGACGCTGGTCCTGAATGGAAGGCGATGGACCTTGCTGAGAAGAACAAGCGGGTCCGCGTCGGATCACCTACGACCCTCGCGCTCCACGACATGGGCCTTACGACCGAGATCAGCCGGACGAATCGCGATTCCCACGGCAAGTCCCTTGACCCCACGATGCGAGCAACGGTCGAAAAGATGCGGAAGTGGCAGAGCCGCTCCAGAACGATCAACAGCGAGGAGAGGGGGCTCTCAATCGTTCTTGCGAGGATCAGTGAACTTTGTCAGTCTCTCAACCTGCCAGACAACGTGGCCGAAACCGCCGCGCAGATCTACCGGACCTCGGCGAGGATGAAGGTCGCCAAGAGCAAGTCGATACTCGGAATGACGGCCGCGACCGTCTATCTTGCGTGCCGGAAGTGTGGTGTCTCAAGGACTTTGAAGGAGGTGGCCCGCGCCGCCGGAATGGACAAGGGAAGTGTGGCGAGGTACTTCAGGCTCGTCCTGAGGGAGGTGGAGAAGGAGTACGTCCCTCCCCCGTCGGTTGACAAGTACATCTCGAAGCTAATCAACATGGCGAAGATCCACCCCAAGGTCGAGCTGCGGGCGTTGGAACTATCGCGGAAGACCAGCGACTCGAAGATTTCGAGCGGTAAGGCTCCTGCAGGGCTCGCGGCCGCTTACGTTTACCTCTCATCTGTTCTCGAAATGGAGCACCTGCCCCAGAGAGAGGTGGCGGAGTTCGCCGAGGTCACCGAAGTGACAGTGAGGAACCGGGTCAGGGAAATACTGGACAACTACGTGATCAGGCAGGAGTTCGGTCCGTCAAGATGACCAAAGCAAAACCAAAGAAGGCAAAACCGAAGGCGAGACCGAAGGTAAAGCAGGAGGCACCAGTCAAGCCAAAGAGCCAACCAAGGGGGGAGCCGAAGGTCAAGAAGCAGGAGGAGCCCCTTCGCCCGGTGGAAAGATCGGAGGAGGAGCTGGTCGACCTGACTTCAAGGGTCTACAAATTGGTGGTCGAGAAGGGAAGGGACGGCGTCTTGCAGAGCGAGATTTGGAAGGAACTTGGACTGACGAGCAGGGACGGCTCCAGGCTCGCGATAAGGCTGGAGAGGCGGGGCCTGATCGGGCGAGTCAAGGTCTTGGAGGAAGGGCGCTGGACCTACAAACTGACTCCGCTGAGATTCCCCACAGACATGACCTCGATTGAGAAGGCTCCCTGCATAGTCTGCCAGTTCGAGTCGAAGTGCACTTTCGACGGCCAGATCAGCCCGTACGTGTGCCCGCTGCTTGGCCCGTGGGTCATCGGCGAAGCGAAGCTCACGAGTGGTCAGGCCATGTCGACGACGGTCCCAGCAGGGTAGCGTCCTCCAGCGTGAGGACAGAATGAGACTCCACGAGGCCAGGCGTGACCTCTACAGGAGGCTCGCCAAGGAGCAGGGGTACAAAAGCCGAGCAGCTTTCAAGCTGATTCAGGTGATCGAGAAGTACCACTTCATTAGACCGGGCGACAAGGTGGTCGACTTTGGGGCTGCCCCTGGAGGATGGATGCAGGTGACTTCTCAGCTAGTCGGCGACACCGGTGCCGTGGTCGGGGTTGACCTGCACGAGGTTAGGCTCAGGGGGAAGAATCTGAAAGCCATCGAGATGGACGTGCACGACCCCAAAATCAAGCAGAAGGTCTTGGATGCCCTTGGAGGGATGGCCGATGTCACCCTTTCAGACCTGGCTCCGTCCGTCTCCGGGGTCTGGGAGCTCGACCAAGGCAGGCAAGTCGACCTCACCCTGAGAGTCCTCGAACTGTCGGAGTCAATCCTGAAGATGAACGGTTCAGGGTTCTTCAAGCTCTTCGAAGGTGAACGCTCCCAGGAGGTCCGCGACGAGTTTCGGAAGTGCTTCAGGGTGGTGCACACCGTCAAACCGTTGGCCAGCAGGAACGTCAGCTCCGAGCTGTACTACTATTGCGAGGGATGGAAGCCGGGCCAGCGCGCCCCTTCAGCGAAAGAAGCCTCCATGCCTTGAAGGACCTCCGGCTTCTCTACTTCCGACCCCGGGCTGCAGCTTCGCGGACCGCTTCCGCGACTGCGGGGAACCGGGCGTCGGTCTTGAGTCCGGTCTTCTCGAGGGGCTGCCTTAGTGTCCTGTACCCCTGGCTCCTCAGCAGCTTCGCGACTGTCGAGTCCGAGACTGAGGCAATGCGCAGGGCCGAGCAGATGCCCTCGATGCTGAAGCTCCAGGGCGGGAATTCGTCCACGCCCAGGAGGGAAGACAGGACCCTCGTCGCTTCGGGAAGCCCGAGCCTCTCGGATGCGGCGACCGCGTCGCGCAGCGTCTTCGTCTCGGTCAAGTCCCCCAGCCAGAGTGGTCCAGCAACCTTCAGCCGAGCCCCGCACTCCTCGCACGAGCCCCTCGGCGCCGATCCCTCTGCCAGACGGCCACACGCCCTGCACGATAGCACATAGCCTTCGTTCTCCCGGGTCGCTTCCGCTTTTGACGGGCCGACATCGACCCTGACGAAGACTCTGATGTAGTGCCTGGTGCTGTGGACCGCGACAGGCCTAACCCCGAGGTCGAGCGACGCCGCTTCCCTCCTCACGGCGTTGAGTAGAAGCCTGATCCCCGTCTCGTGGTGGAAGTGGTTGTTGACCGGCGTCCCTCCGTACCGCCTTTCAGCCACTCTGGTATGCACCCCACAGAGGACCGCGGTGTCGGTGGCCGTGAAGGACGCTATGCCATTGTCCTTCGTGGCGCGCAGAGCAGCGTGGAGGTAGGGCACGGGGGTCCCGAAAGGGTCGACGTCGACATAACTTACCTTCTCGTCCTTCCCGTATCTCGAGTAAAGGTACGAATTTGCTTCGCCTGGGATGAACTCGCACCGCCCCTGGACTCCGTTGAGCCTCGCGTTCCTCCGCGCGAGCTTGATCGAATCCCTGTTTATGTCGACCAAGGTCACGCTCAGACTCCTCCTAACCTCCGCGGCCACCCTCAGACCCCGCGCGCCGACCCCGGCGAGAGCGTCACAGAAGGTGAGCCCTTCGGTCGCCTCCACTATCGCGACCGAGACCGAGCGGTTGATGGACGCCGCGGGGTTGTAGAAGACCGGGGTGGTCGGAGGCACTGACGCAAGGCTCTCTCTGGGGACCAGCAGGACGGTCTTCCCTTCGCTCGTCCGGACGAGCTTCAATACGTTCATGACGTTGGTCCCTGCGCTGTTAAGCGAATCGGGTCAGCGTCCTTCCGTTGCAATCTGGCAAAGCACCGACGCGACTCGCTCGCTAACCTGACCGCGGCCAGGGCCGCGTGAGCCGCGGCAAATGCCTCCGCAAATCTGTCTGCCTGCGCTGGCGCCAAGGGCCAGTGGGAATGTGCTTCGCCACACAGAATGATTCTTGAAACAATGCCAGAACCCCATCCATGGGGAAGAACCGCGAGAGCGGCCCCGGTGATTCCCTTAGGTTTCACGCCTGACACCTACTGCCGATCTCCTGTGCGCCAGCTCGAGGACGAATAGCCCGGATGCGATCACTAAGACGAACCAGTTGGTCAGAATCTTCTCCAAGGCGGTCCCGATGAGGAAGTTCGTGACGCGACTCGACATCGTGGTAGGGATGAAGATTAGCAAGACGAATTCAAAGGCCACTATCACTGGAGCGGCGAATAAGGTGACAGTTCTTGTTAACGCGGTCAGCAGGTCCTCTTTGCCGTTGAGCCGATAGACGAACACGCAGAGAGTAGCGGCGATGAGAAGCACAAACCCTGCTTCCCCGAATGTCAAGGGGACGACGGGATGAGGTGGTCCTTCGTGGGCAAAGAAGGCGGTTGTCATGTAGACGTAGTAATGGTTGAGACACACGGCATTGGGACAACAGACTGATGCGGGCCCCGGACATTCGTTCGGGCCGAGCACGAGTAAGGGGTTAGGACGGTCGTTTGGGCTCGTCGACGCGATGTCGTAGAGGACGAAGATGGAGAAGAATATGAAAACCCCTGCCACTGCTCCCAGAAGGGTTGTGTCTCTGACGGCCCTATGTATTGAGGGCTTCGGCCCCTTGGGCATCTTGGGACCAGCGACCTCGACTATGACCACTAAATCAGCCAGAGCCGCGAATCCAATTGCCAGAGGTCCATAACCTCGAAAAAGGAGTAGCAGGAAGCTGTACACATACACTTCATGGTAGTAATCCCGCAGCATCTCAGGAGTAGGATGCCCCTGAATACCTGGATGGATGGGAGCAGGGACGAGCAGCGCCAGTAGCGCGAACACCGCAACCACACCCAGCAGCACCACGACGACCAGCCGCAAAGTCGCGATCTTCAACGCCTGACGCATGTCCTCTTAGAGAGTAGAAGGGCGTAGGCCAGCAGGGTGAGAGACAGGGCCACGATAAGGACGAACCAGTTGCTCACGAGGCAGATGCCATCCAACGACCAAGGAACGAATTTGGTGGCATAGAGATTTATCTCGCGCGAGTCGAATACGAGGATCCCAACCTCCAGTGCGGTTATGGCTGGGAGCGTGAATGTCCTGAGCGCCCACTTGAGAGCATAAGACAATCCCCTTTCGAGGCGGTAGATGGTGAACCCGAGCGTCGTGACGACGGCGACAGGGAAGGCCACCTCGCTCAGGTAGATGCCATGGAGGTCTATGTAGTGGAAGAGTATCCACTTCGAGGTGGCGGCAAGGGACGGGATATTGTAGCCTACATCTATGGCGGCCATTGCCAAGAATGCTATAGCTCCTGCTACGGAGAACAGCAGAGTGGTAATCCTGATGCGATGCGATAGGACTACCTGGTGTGCTGAAAGGCGTGCGACAGATGGCAAGGCTCTCGACAGACGGTCCTTCAACTGAAACAGGAGCGACAAGGCCGCCACCACCGCGAAGCCCTCCGCTATCTCGACATAGGACTGATAGTTCCGAATAGAGGTGAAAAAGGACATCGGATTGCCTGTCGCCTCTGCATTAGCGCAGAAGAGATATTGGCTCTTTTGAAGCCCGCAATAGTAAGAGCAGCTGGCGTTCTGTGCACACCAATCGGAAGCAGACTTCACTGGTGAATAGAACGCCAGGAGAGCGAACGCCACCGAGGCCGTAAGGAACAGCGCCACGACCAGAAGCCTCGACCTCCTACCCTTCAGGAGTGGCAACCGTCTCACGCTACGGTCATTCCGAATGTCTCAGTTAAGGAATGTGCAAGAGCCTCTGCGCTTCAAGGCTCCAGGCGTACAGGTTCTTCTACCACCAGCTCTGATGGCGACACCCATGAGCAGCATTTGGCTCTTGACAGGCCCACCTGGGGTTGGGAAGTCGACTGTAGTGTCGAAGGTAGTGCTGAGGCTGAAGAGCGCCGGGGTGATCGTGGGGGGCTGCTCTACCACAGAAAGGAAGGTCAAGGGGGTTAGGGTCGGGTTCGAGGTGCTCAACCTCACCGATGGGACGCGAGGGGAACTCGCCTCCATTTCGGCCAACCTCGGTCCGAGGGTGGGCCGGTATCGCGTCAACCTCGCAGACCTTTCGGCGGTCGGGGCCGCCGGCCTGTCGAAGGCGGCGGCATCTTCCGAGGTGATAGTGGTTGACGAAGTGGGGCCGATGGAGTTGGTCAGCCCCGAGTTCAGGAAGGGTGTCAGGGCCAGCCTCGACTCCGGGAAGCCGATCCTCGCTGTCGTCCATGAAAGGCTGGAGGACGACTTGCTCGCCGAGCTGCGGGAGAAGGCGAAGGAAACGATAACCGTCACAGTCGAGAACCGCGACCAGGTGGCCGACGGGCTGGCTAGTTCGCTCCTCGAAGCCGCGGGCGGCCCGAAAACAAGTTAAGTCCGACGCGCGGCCCACGTCGCGAAATGGTCTCTCTGCAAGGAGGTGCGGACGAAGCGGGGAGAGGCTGTCTCGTGGGCCCGCTCGTCGTCGCAGGGGTTTCTGCGACCCGCTCCGGGATCAGGGAGCTGAAGGAGCTGGGCGTCAGGGACTCGAAGAAGCTCTCGCCCGCGCGGCGAGAGGCCCTCTATCCGGAGATCCTCAAGGTCTGCAGTCGAGTGCACTGGGCACACATAGAGCCCGCGGAGATTGACGCGGTCGTGAGGACGGGCAAGAAGTTCAGGAAGCTGAACTACCTCGAAGCTCTCTACTTCGCGAAGGTCATCGACCAGCTGGATGCCCAGCGAGTGACAGTGGACGCCTGCGACAGCGTGCCGAAGAGATTCCAGGAGAACATTTGCGACAGCTTGAAGACTCGCTGCAGCGTGGACGCACTCCACAAGGCCGACAGAGACTATCCGATCGTCTCGGCTGCTTCGATCATTGCAAAAGTGGAGAGGGACAGGGAAGTGGAGAAGCTGAGGAGAAAGCACGGCGACTTCGGCTCCGGCTATCCCTCCGACCCCTACACCAGGATCTTCTTCATCGAGCGGATGCGGAGGGGTGAGCCGCTCCCCGAGTACGTTAGAAAGAGCTGGAAGACCTGGGAAAGGTTCCGGCAGAACCTTCTCGCCCCCTTCTAGCTAGCGGGTCGCGACTATCAGGGCGTGGTCCTTTTCAAAGGGACTGAGCTCGATTATCAACTCTACGCGAAAGCCCGCCCCCTCAAGCCTCTCTCTCTCCTCCTGGAAGACTCTCTCGGGGTCCTTCAGGACATCGATACTCCTCGCCTTCACCACGAGTAGGAGCCTCCCCCCAGGCTTCAGCATCGCCCTGCAGTTCTCCATCGCGATCTCGGTCTGGTCCGGTTGTGCGATGTCACAGTAGACCAGATCTACCTTGGAGATGTTGTACTTCGAGGGGTCCCTGGCGTCGGCGACAAAAGGGATCACGTTCTTCCGCTGTCTAGCGACGTTCTCTACGAACTCCCTGGCTACGCGGGGAGAGAACTCGACGCCAATCAGCAGCCCCTTCTCTCCGACGATGTCAGACACGTGTGAGGGCGTCGTCCCCGTCGACGTCCCCAGATACAGGACCCTGTCTCCCTCCCCAATTATGTCGTCGGGGAGGCCCTTGAGCATCGCTGCCGCGAGCTTGCTCCTGAACGGGTCCCAGGTCCTGTACTCGACCCCGCCCCTGCTGATGAGCTCCTCGTTGTAGACCCTGTATCCCTTTGCGAGGTTCGGCGTCAGCAGGAAGGTCCTGCCATTCCTGTCTTCCCTCCTGACCGGGCTCATCGCCGACTGGACTTCTGGCGTCTAGGGAATCTCTCCCGCCTTTGGGGACTGTCGCGGGAACGGTCGCGCCACTCCGGCTGCCTCGGCGGGGGCTCCTTGTACTTCTCTCTGATGGTCGCGAGACGCTTGTCGAGACTCACCTTGATCGAGGCCTCCTCCGAGCCCCTGTAGTAGTCGACCCTGGCCGCTATTGCGATCTTGTTCGCGATCGTCCTCGCTATCTTTCCCCTCTGCCATTTCGGCGCCGCGTGGACGGCCTCGTGCTGAAATAGGATTCCATGCTTGGGCGGCCTCGCGCCCGTCCTGAGCGCCCGGAAGAGAGCCTTCTCGGCCCCAAGGATCTGGATGGTGCTCGCCGGCAGCATCGCGAGCCTGTCGAGCCCTCCCGCCTTCGCCATCAGCCTCGCCCCAATCGTGGCGCCAGCCACCTCGCAGACGTTGGGGGCAATTCTCTTCATGGCACCCTCCACGTATTCATTGAGCTTGTTTCGTTCTCCGCTGAGTTCGACAGAGAGGGACGACAGCGCCTTCACCCTGGCCAGGTCCCCGTCAGTGATTTCCCCTCCCTTCGACCTGTCCCGAGCCGTGAGGATCGCTTCGACCTTCTTCTCGGTGAACCCCCTCCCCTGGAGCAGCTCGGGTGTGAACCCATCTCTCCTCCCTGCGGCGACGATGATCCGGCACAGAGCGACATTGTCCTGAACCATCGGGGTCAGCTCCGGAAAGTGCAGCCCGTACCACTCTGCGGCCCTCGTCGAGGTGACATTGAGGAACTTGTCCATGTCGTCCAGCGCCTGGATTGCCTGGACGAGGTGCAAGTCTGGGCGAGAACCGGATTTCCTGATCGCCTCTTCGGCAGCCGCAATCGATCTCTCTCTTATCGTCTCGAGGGAAGGCCTCTCGTCACCCGCAGGACCTTTCCCTCCTCCAACGGCATTCTCCTCTCCCGGTCTTGCTGTTGCCAGATATCTCAACTCTCCCCGAGTCTCAGGACATTAAAGCGTTTTACATCGAGCCGAAGTCCAACGCCAGAGTCGACTGGCTAGTCTTATGGGATCAAGACTGTTAGTTCATGTTCCGTCGACCTATGCACAACTCAGGGGTTTTGGCCCACGCGTCTGATTGCAAGCCAAAGATTAATCTACCGTGAGGAGCAAGCCTTCCTAAGGAGGATTGAAACAAGAAGATGCCGACCCACGGGAGTCAGCAGGTCAGCTCAAGGCTGACTGCCTCCAGTCACTAAGGCCGGAAAGGTCAGATCCCAGACTCCGAAACTAGAAGGGAAGCCAAAGCCTAGCAAGATCCCGAAGGTAAGGAACAAACGGACCTACGACAAACGCTTTACCCTCAGGCGCAAGCCAGGCCAGAACTGGATGCGCCGGTGACCGCTCAAGAGCCGGAGAGGACACGGGAGGCGGCCGCCTACCTGGCCGAGCAAGTCAGGAACGGCGGGGTCGCTTCGAGGACGGCCCTCGAGAAGCTGAAGAAGCGGGCGTCCATGCAATACTCTCTGGACAGGTACATCTCCAACTCTGAAGTTATCGCCGCCCTGGAACCGGGCACGAGGGGTGCCTTCGAGGAGATGCTCCGGGTCCACCCCAGGAGGAGCGCTTCAGGTATAGTGGTCATCACGGCCTTCTCCGCGCCTTATTCGTGCCCTCATGGCACATGCGTTTTTTGTCCAGGCGGGCCCAAGTCAGGAACGCCTCAGAGCTACCTCCCCGACAGCCCGGGGATGAGGACCGCGCTCGCCGTGGGATTCGACCCACTCCCTCAGGTCCGCAGGAGCCTTTCCAACTACGAGGGGAACGGGCACAAGACCGATAAGGTCGAGACGGTTATCGAAGGCGGCACATTCATCGCCCTTCCCGCCGACTATCAGACTTCCTTCGTGAAGGGGGTCTACGACGGCCTAAACGGCTCCGCTTCGGGGACCCTCGAGGAGGCGCAAGCGGCCAACGAATCTGCTCGGAGCCGGTGCGTGGGCCTGACCCTCGAAACGAAACCTGACTGGTGCAGACCGCAAGACATCGATCTCATGTTGAGCTTCGGGATAACGAGGCTAGAGATAGGGGTCCAGAGCCTCAGAAACGCGACCCTCTCAAGGAGCAACAGGGGGCACACTGTAGAGGACACGCTGAACGCATTCAGGGTCGCGAGGGACGCCGGCCTCAAGGTGGCAGCCCATATGATGCCCGGACTCCCGGGGGCGACCCCTGAGGAAGACCTCGAAGACCTCCGAATGCTCTTCGAGCGGGACGACCTCCGCCCCGATATGATGAAACTCTATCCGACTCTCGTCATTCCAGGGACGGCCCTTGCGAAGCAGTTCGAGGCTGGGCTCTACAGGCCCTACGACCTCAGGACAGTCGTGGAACTCCTGAGCGACATGAAGCGGTTCGTGCCAAGGTGGCATAGGATAATGAGGATTCAGCGGGAGATTCCCGCAGGAGAGATATCTGGAGGGGTGAAGAACGGGAACCTGAGGGAGCTGGTCCTGGCCAGGGCCGAAGAGAAGGGCTGGAAGTGCAGCTGCATTAGGTGCAGGGAGGTGGCCCTGAGCGAGCCGTCCGCGATGGCCGAGGAGGATGCCCTCGCGTACCGTGAGGAGAGATACTCCGCCTCGGGCGGGCTCGAGGTCTTCGGCTCCTTCGAATACGAAAGGAGCGGCAAGATCGCGGGCTTCGTGCGGCTCCGCGTTCCGTCCGAGGGCGCCCACCGATCGGAGATGGCGAGTTCGGCCGTCGTCCGCGAGCTCAGGGTCTACGGGCGCCAGGTCGAGTTGGGAGGGAGGAGCGAGAGTGCGTGGCAGCACAGGGGGCTCGGTGCCTCCCTGATGGAATCGGCCGAGAGACTCTCGGGCGAGGAGTTTGACGCGAAGAGGGTCCTGGTGACCAGCGCGGTGGGGACGAGGAACTACTACAGAAAGCTTGGCTACGAGAGGCTGGGGCCTTACATGGCGAAGAGACTGGGTTGACCTTGGTCCGCACTCGGCGTCAGGCCATTCTCCTGTCGATGACCCCATCTTTGCGAGCCTTCTTTTCGGCCGCGAAGTAGACCGCAAGGCCGACGACGAGGAAAATCGCCCCGCCCAGGACGCACAGCGAAAGCGAGTAGAGATAGTTCCCGGAGACGCCGGGGACGATGGCGACCCTCGCGGCGGCTATGAACTGGGTGAACGGGAGGTACGTCGCCCCAACCGACACTGGATATGGAAGGATCGAGGGCGGGAAGAGCGCCCCGGAGAAGACCATCAGGAGTCCTGCGACGTACCCGGGAAGGGACCATTCGAACTTGCTAGCATAGAGCGAGTAGGCGCCGAGGAGGTAGCCCAGGCCCAGGGCGGCGGGGATGTCCGCGACCAACGCGATTCCAAGCATCAGCGCGGTCACTGGGGTCACGGTGAGCGGGACCGTCGTGCTTAGGAAGGAGCCCAGCACGTAGTAAGCGGCCGCCAGGGCGGCGATAGAGGTCGTGACCGAGATCGCGAAGGATGACAAAGCCCTCCCGGCCACGTAAAGAGCAGTCGACCGCGCGGTGAGGTAGATGTGCTGGAAGACCGAGAGATTCTTGCCCTCGGCTATCGCGACGGTGGGGACCCAGGCATAGGCAGCCACGTGGGCGTATAGGGTCGACCCGACGAGCACATAGGCCAACTGAGTCGGATTGAACAAGACCCCCGGACCGCTGTTCGAGGAGCCAAACCAGTAGATCATCGAGACGGTCATCGCCGAGGCGAAGGGGGCGACCACTTGCAGCGCGAGAGATACGGGCGGGTACGTCCAGGCGAGGTCGTGCTGGATGCCCATCCAGGCCGAGGCGAAAAGCGACCTGAAGCTGATCATCTGATTCTCACAGCGATTGTGCCGTCCCTCCTGCCTCTGTTCTCTAGGGCCTTCAGCGCGAAGTTGGAAATGACAAGGAAGATGACCGCCATCACAGCCAAGGTTACGAGGCTCGGCCAGATGGACCCGACATCCATGCCCCTGAAGAGCGACTTTCTTAGGGCATCCATGCCGATTGTGAGCGGGATTAGCGACGCGACCGCCTGTATAGCGAAGGGAAAAGGCGAGGCCCCGCCTATTGCCGGGAAGTAGAGACCCGAGACCATCGACACGGGCTCTTGGAGTACGTTGTTCATCGACTCCGCCTCCCGACCGTAGGTGAGATACAGCGAGGAGAGGGTCATCCCCATCGCATAGAGAGATACGAGCGTGAGCAAGAATGTCAGCAAGACTGCTCCCCACGAGGCCGCCACAACCGGGTGGAATAGAACCCATCCAATCCCGATGACCATGGCTGCGGACGGGGCGGTCCCGATTATCCCTCCGAAAGACATGCCTATCAGAATCGCGGACAGTGAGGCGGGCGAAGTGAGATAGATCTCAAAGAGGCCCTCCTGTTTGTCCCAGTTGAACTGGCTCGCCATCGACCAGAGAACGTTGCCCCAGAACGCCACCATCACGCCGCCGAGGATTGCGAAGCCGATGTAGCCGGTCGCTCCGATGCTGTAGTAGAGGAGCGAGAGCGCAAGGGATGAAAGGATCGGGAAGCCCATGTTCACTACGATCCAGAGCCGCTCTCCAAAGATGCTCCAGAGCCGCACCAGGGCCCTTGCCTTCATGGTCCTGAGCCAGGGCCTAGTCTCCATCCTGCTCCTCCCTCTCCTTGAATCCGCGCCCTACCATGGCCACGAAGACCTCCTCCAGCGTCGTCTCCTTCCGCCACGAAGCGATGACCTTGTGGCCCGACTGCGCCATGGCCTCCTCGGCCCTCCGGGCCGTCCCGTCATCTTCGACGACTACTTGGATGGTCGAGAGTCCCCTTTCCTCGTCCGAAGCCGACGTGAATCCCTTCACTCCCTCCACTTGGGCAAGCAAGTCGAAGCTCTTCTCGGGCGGAGTGACCTCCATCACCAGCGCCGGGACGCCCAGCGTCCTCTTCAGCTCCTTAGGAGAGCCTTCGGCGATTATCTTCCCCTTGTCGATTATCGCGACCCTGTCACAGATCGCTTCGACTTCGGCCATGTTGTGCGTGGCGAGCATTATCGTCCTGTCGTGCTGGCGGACTTCATCCTTCAGGAAGTCCCTGATGCTGCGGGCTGTCATCACGTCCAGCCCGATCGTGGGCTCGTCGAGGAAGACGACCCTGGGGTCGTTGATGAAGGCCCTCGCTATCGTGGCCCTCTGCCTGTAGCCCGTGGAGAGGGCGTAGAACTTCCTGTCGAGGTACTTCGTCAGCCCCAGTCTCTCGGAAAGATCTCCTATCCTCTTCTCGGCGATTTGGGGCTGGATGCCGTAGAGCTGAGAGAAGAACCAGAGGTTCCGCTTCGCGCTGATGAAATCATAGCCGGCCTTGTCAGCCCCGCTCGCCATGTTGATCACGTGTCTGACTTTCTCGGGCTCGTGTTCGACGTCGAACCCCATCACGGAGGCCGAGCCCCCGGTGGGAAGCAGGAGGGTGGACAGGATCCTGATTATGGTCGTCTTCCCGGCCCCGTTTGGCCCCAGGACTCCGAAGATCTCGCCGCGGCTGACGCTGAGGCTGACGCCGTCGAGGGCGACAACCGGGGCTTCCTTCGTCTTGAACTCCCTCCTCAGGTCCGAGACCTTGACCGAGGCTTGTGTCCCTGATATCATGAATGACTCACGCTGGATGACTGGCGACGGTTCGCCCAGCTTCGGGAGTTAACCCTTTCTGTGCGGAGGGGCAATCGTTTAAGACCGCAGAGCCTCAGGACTGACCGCATGCCAGAGCTGGCCGGCTACAGGGGTAAGGCTCTCGAATTCCTCACCAGGGCGAAGGCCAGCATCGGAGATGTCCTCGAAGCGAAGACGGAGTGGGGCACGGTAACCGGGACGTTGGTCCCACGCTACCAGCATGCCGACGACGGTCACGTGGTCTTGAAATTGAAGTCGGGGTACAACATCGGCCTCGCCGTCTCAAAACTCAGGGGCGCGTCGGTCAAGACAAAGGGAGAGAAGCCGGCCTTTGAAGCTCCAGCGCGCCCAAAGCCCAGGGTCGGTCTCCCGCGGGTCTTGATCCTCGGGACGGGAGGCACAATTGCAAGCAGGGTCGACTACAGGACGGGTGCGGTCCGCCCTGCGATCTCCGCGGGCGAACTCCACGCCCTAATCCCTGAGTTGTCAGATATCGCAGAGATTCAGCCTGAAATCCTCTTCAACGTCTTCAGCGAGAACATCGGACCGGCCCGCTGGTCGAAGCTGGCCATCCGCGTCAAGAGGGCGGTCACCGAAGGCTACAGCGGGGTAGTCGTGACCCACGGGACTGACACGCTCGGATACACTGCGGCAGCCCTCAGTTTCGCTCTTCAGGGGGTGCCGATCCCGGTCATCCTCGTGGGCGCGCAGCGCTCTTCGGACAGGCCCTCCTCAGACGCCACCCAGAACCTGATTGGAGGAGTCTCCGTGGCTGCGAACGCTGCGTTTTCAGGTGTCTACGTGGCGATGCACCTGGACGAAAGCGACGATGACATCGCCCTGCACAGGGGCACTAGGGTCAGGAAGAACCACACTAGCAGGCGGGACGCTTTCCTGTCCGTGGGCGTGCCCCTCGCAGCGGTCTGGCGCCCCTCGGGGATAGAGCAGGTCGCGTCCGACCTCCCAAAGCGAGGAGACACAACTCGCTTCAAGCCTGCCACCCGCTTTGACGGGAATGTGGTACTTCTGAAGTTCTATCCATCCATGCCCAGCGACCTAATCTCGGCGATAGGAAGGATGGGAGTCCGCTGTCTGATAATCGAAGGCACTGGGCTCGGCCACGTGGGATCGAAGGACATCGCCGCTGTCAAAGCCTTTGCAAAGAAGGGCGGGCTCGTCTGCATGACCTCTCAGTGTATCAACGGCAGAGTCGACCTCGACGTCTACGATACGGGGAGGGACCTTGCGCGGGTTGGGGTCCTGCCTCTTGAGGACATGCTGGCCGAGACTGCCCTCGTGAAGGCGATGTGGGTGCTCGGCAACTCCGCCACGATAGCGGAAGCTAAGGCGAAGATGCTCGAGAACCTGGTGGGCGAGATGAACGCGCGCAGGTTTCTGGTGTGAACCGCTTGCAGACTGACCCGAAGGCAGCCGGCGCAAAGGTAGGGCTTGAGATTCACCAGCAGCTGGCGTCTGCGCGCAAGCTCTTCTGCGAGTGCCCGATACTGAAGTCGGAGGAATTGCCTCTTTCATTCGAAAGGAGACTGAGGCCGGCCCAGAGCGAGACCGGTAAGGTTGACCCCGCCGCTGTCTTCGAGTTCACGAAGGGAAGACCAAACGTCTACCTCTGGAACCCTGAATCATCGTGCCTAGTGGAGGCCGACGAAGAGCCTCCTCACCAACTCAACAACAAGGCCCTGGACACGGTCCTAATGATCGCAGGAATCCTTCACTCCAACGTCGTCGACGAGGTGCACGTCATGCGCAAAATCGTGATAGACGGCTCGAACACGACCGGTTTCCAAAGAACGGCGGTCATAGCGCTAGGTGGGTACGTCGAAGTGGAGGGAGCAAGGATTGGCGTCCAGTCCGTGACGATAGAGGAGGATGCCGCGAGGATTATCGGGGAAGACGAGAAGTCGAGGCGGTTCGCGCTGGACAGGCTCGCTGTCCCGCTGGTCGAGGTGGCCCTCGACCCTATCGAGGGAAGCCCGGACGCGGTGGGCACGGTGGCGCTCCACCTCGGTAGGATGCTCAGGTCGACGGGCCGGGTGGCCAGGGGTCTGGGGACGATCAGGCAGGACCTGAACGTGTCCGTGAAGGGCGGCAGGGTCGTCGAGGTGAAGGGAGTCCAGAGGCTCAACCTGTTGCCCAAGGTCGTCGCATACGAGGTCGCGAGGCAGCTCGGGCTGGTGGAGGTATCTGCCAAGTTGAAAGAGAGAGGCGTGAGGACCATAGAATGCCGCGAGCACGATGTTAGCCAAGTGCTGGTGAACACCGGGTCGAGGGTCATCCAAGACAAACTCAGAGACGGGGGCAAGGTCGTCTGCATCAGCGCAAGCGGCCTGCATGGATTGATGGGGTGGGAACCATCGCCGGGCATCAGGTTGGGGAAGGAGGTGGCGGAGGTAGCAAGAGTCAACGGCTTGGGAGGGATAATCCATTCAGACGAGTTCACGAAGCAGGGGCTTTCGCACGATGACGAGGAGGATCTCCGCAGGGAATGTGGAGCAGGGAAGGATGCAGCACTCGTCCTTCTGGCCGGCCCGGCATCGAAGGTCGCGAGGGCGGCCCCATTTGTAATCCAGAGGTTGAAGCAGGCCACTGATGGCGTTCCGGCAGAGACTCGGTCCGCCACGGAGGAAGGTCAGTCGAGGTTCATGAGGCCCAGGCCTGGCGCTCAAAGGATGTACCCGGAGACCGACGTCCCTGATGTGGTGATCAGGGCTGACCGCCTGAGCGCCCTGATGAAGCTGGTCCCGGAAAGCTGGGAGGAGACGGTCAGCAGATACGAAAGGAGGTATTCGCTGAGCGAAGACCTCGCCGTCAAGCTACTCGATTCCGAATTCCTTGGCGTCTTCGAAGGGCTCGCGTCCCAGCTCAAGCTTGAACCCTCCTTGGTGGCTTCAATGCTTGTAGACCTCCCCGTGCGGCTGACGAGAGAAGGCATCCCCGATGGTGCTCTCGATCAGGACACTATCGCAGAGGTCCTTCGAGCGATAGACTCGGGGACGGTTGCCAAGGAGGCGGCTCCCGAGGTCCTCAGGTCAATCGGCAGGGGCGAGTCGAAGAGTGTGAGTGAGGCGGTCAAGAAGCTTGGGCTCGCTTCCATCGACGCTGGTCGGCTCTCCGAGATCATCGAGTCGACCGTCCGAAACAATCGTGCTTTGATTCAAGCGAAGGGAGAGGGAGCTTTTTCCCCGCTAATGGGAGAAGTGATGGCGCAGGCCAGAGGGAAGGTTGACGGAAGGCTGGTAAGCAGGCTCCTGAAGGAGAGACTCGCTTCAATTATTGGCGACAAGAAGAGCGAGTAGCTAGGATCAGGCGCGAAGAAAAGGAATGGGTGTCCGCCTTCTACGGGGGGGACAACTTCTGCGTTCTTCGTCTAATGAACAGGCTCAAGATGCCCAGCGCTGCAGCCGCGGCAACCCCTACTGATGCAACCAGCTCTATCGTGCTCAGCCCGAAGAGAGACTGTTGATTCGGTTGCGAATGAACACTCTGGCTAGCGATTGTCGGAATGGACGTCGGCGCGTAGTACTGGCTGCCGCCTGACTGTTTGGAAGCGCCAAGGGCTGACTGTGCTGGAACTCCAGTCGGCTTGCTAGCGACGGTCCCATTGACCGCAGCGTTCACGGGGCTAGGCGCTGACTGGACGCCCATAGGCATAACCCAGTAATCTGGCTGCTGGTAGTTGAGAGTCAGGTTTGCTGTCGTCGCCGGAGGTAGGAGCAAGGTGGCACCGGAGAGCCCTACGTACGCAAGCTCCCAGGGAGCGGTTGCATTGACCCATGGGACCGTAGCGTTGACAATCTCGCCGCTTACGTTCCCCTGGACTTTAGTAGCGTTGTTGGGTAGGTCGAGCTTAACCCAGCTCCAGCCGGTTATCACTGCAGGGGCTCGGGGGATGACCAGCGTCGCCATGCCGCCGCTTCCAGTCGTATTCGACATGGAAACCCCGCTGTCTTGGCCCCACCAGTAGTACCATTGGCCGACTATCGAAGCCGAAATCGAGGCGCCTGCCACTGCTGTCCCGTTGACGTAGGACACCTTGATGGTCACTCGAGAGGTCGGGTACTGGGTCACGTTCTGGGTTGCGATGTTCAAGGTCAGAGCAGAATCGACGTACTGGACCAAGAAGCCGTATTCCGCAGACGGCTGGTAGATTTCAATCGGAGTGCTAATGACTGTTCCGTTCGGCGACTTCGTTGTGGTCGAGGCACTCCCCTCGCACAGACTGCACGCGTAGACCAACTGGTTCATCGCGCTCACGATGAAGAGGTAACTGCCTGTAGGCAGCTCGAAGGCGGCCGCCGGGTACGAGCTCTCGTATGTCCCGACGAGGCTTCCGGTAAGGTTGTAGGCGGCTACGGTGTAGGAGTAATTATGGACCACGCTAGTCGTCACGAAGATCTGGACGTTGTTGAATGAGGCCGCCGAGGCAACCCCAGAGATCAGTCCTCCGCTTCCGACGAGGAGGACGATGGCGATCACGGTGGCAGCTGCCCGATGCAACCCCCCCGAATGGTTCATGTAGCTCTTTGTTGTCGTTCTCATCTTCACGTCAGTTGTGGTATGGAAACGGGGAGAGTTATTCCTACCGCCCCGAACGCTCGTTCGGAATAGGAGAACAGGCAATCCAAAACTGCCTGATACATGCGTCCCGTGTGGTCACGCTTGGTTCCCTTCAGGGACTGGGACGCTTTGCGAAGGCGGCCAGCCTGAGTCTCCGATCATGAGTCGAAACACATGCGCGGATTGACTTCTACGCTTCCTTCGGCTTGAGCTTCTCCGATCCGATTGGTTCAGTCCGTGTTGAGGGCTCCGCCAGGTTGGCGAGGGCGACTATTTTCCAACCTTCGTCCAAGTGGGCCTCTAGACCAGCAGGGGGGAAGCGCTTCTGGTAGCCGGGTCGATGAGTCTCTTCACTGGCCTGCGCGGACTCGCCCCCGGCATATCTCGTCTTTCGTATAGAACATCGTGAACCTCCACCGATGATCTAGTTACAAAACAAAAAGGTGGGGGGGCAGGAAGTAGGCGCATTGGTCTATGTGACTATGTCGCCGGAACTGCCTGCTGCGTCGTTAACCCACATGTTGCCGTAACCCACGCCAGACCCTAGAATGTAGACAAAGGTCCACAGAGGTTCAGTGTACCCAGAGTACCCAGGAGCGAAGTAGAATGAGAGCCAGCTGACATAGCCAGGAGTGTTGTAGGTACCAGCCAGAATGTCTGCTTGTGAGCCACCCCAGTCTTGCTTCCCAATGTTGCCAGTCAAAGGCTTGGTGCTGTAGGGTGCGTGGCAGGAGTGCTTCACTGTAGGCTTGCAATAGTTGCCCAAGAAAGTGGCAGCAAACATCTCGACCTTCATGCCTATCATCTTGGCAACGCCGTTCTTAGGCTCTGTGACACCATTCATCGGGCTTAGTGCTAGTGCAAAGGTCTTCGCGGTTCCTGTGTATTGAATAAGTGCGCAGTAGTAGTTGGAACCAATAGTGCCATTGTTGGGGCCCTCCCAGACAACGACGCTCTTCGCGTAGTTATCAAGCGCCCAAGAGCCAAGGAAACCACTGTCTTCGTCGTTATGTATTGTCATTCTCACGTTGATTAGTGGTGTTGAAACCCAGAGGCCAGGATGCGCGGTTGTGCACTGGGTGGGTATCACTGAGGCCGGCATGGGTGGAATTGCCAGAGCGTATGGAATGGCCATGGATGCTGTGAGGGAAATTGCGAGGATTGCGATGAGTTTCTTACTTGCCGTCAGATTTTTCATCCCTTCTGCGTACCACATAGTGCTACTTATGGAGTTATGACATAAGTTATGTTTCGGAGACTGCACGTTGATCTGCAAAATTCGTTTGTGCATTATCGGGAAGGACGGTCGACTCGTTCAATTCTTGGGTCTGGACTGCGTCGAGCTCACCATCTCGTTCCATCTTTTCGTGCGTCGTGGCACCTACACGGAATGAATAGGCCGAGATGTCAGAACCGGCATCAAGAGGTAGTTAGACCCAGTCAGCTCGAACCTTCACATCATCCGAGCAAACCCTTGTATGGGTTCGACTCCGAGTCTGGTCACTGGAATTCAGACGTTCCACGCAGCCAAATCTTGATAGTTGATAGTCAGCGCAATCTGACAAGTACCGCGGAAATCGAACAAAGAATGATCAGTGTTGGGATTCTGTGCTTGTCTCTTTCTTCGACTTGGACGCCACGCCGTAGGCCAAGACCGCAGCACCGATGGCTGCGATGAGTATAGCGCTGTCGATTGCGCCTGTCATGCTGTCGGACCCGAACGTCGCTGCAACATAGTAGGGAATGCCGAAGACGGCGAACAAAGTCCCTGCGACCAAGAGAAATGCCCCAAACGCCATCACGTACGGTTCCATCGACGATAGCTTGTGTCAACTCTGCACTTAAAGCTGGTGCACGTCGGAGTGTAGATGTGTTTGTTGATGGTGACTTGTGCGTCAGGTCAGCGGGTCGCGTAGACAAGCACAGTCAGCATGAGCAGCATCGCAGCGGCAATCAGCTCAGACGCGTACACAGTGAAGGCGGAAGCCGCCGCGGAACCTGCAATGACCAGGACGGCAAGGACGATGTACAGGGACATCCTCCTCGCGTGCGCTCTCGAGACCTCCGAGGCCCGCGACCTTGCTTCCTCGTCGATTCCCGTGGGGGACTCGAGCACAATCGACAACTCGTACTCAAAGGTCAACCTCTCGCAGACGACGATTACGAAGAGACCAGAAGCGAAAACGCTCCAGGCAGGCGGGAGCACCCTAGCCAGCGCCACAGCCAGGACGGGGTAGAGCAGACATCCTGCGAGCAGGGTCGGCATGACCCTCTTCCACGTGAGGCCCGCCATTAGGGAGGCCGCGCATGACGCCGCCAGCAGGGATGCCAGAATGCCCCATGAGGCCACCGCTGCGGCCCCTGCGGCAAGGAGCAGGATCATCGCGTAGGGTTTCGCGCTCATCGTCTGGTCTTCCTCTTCGCTTCTGTGAATCCGCTACCAGCAGTCCATGAATAGACGTTGGAGAAGGCAGCGAGCATCGCCCTGAACGAGTCCTCCTCCGCTCTAGCAAACCTACTGCCGAACTCGACCTCCCTCGGCTTGAGGATTCTCTGTTCTGTCAGGGCCTGTTCTTCTCCGCCCAGCGCATTGACGAGCACGGAGTTGCAGACGAAGCCCTTCCTCGAAAGCGAGGACACAGCCTCAAGGAGCTCGACGCTGGGCCACGCGAACACGAAGAACAGCGTCCCTTTGCGCAGTGTGTACTGCCTGCTGAAGAACAGCTCCAGAAAGTGCTCCGCATATTTGACGCTCCAAATTTCCCCCTCTCTTGAGTCGACGAGCATCTCGACCATGGCTCTCAATTGCTTCGAGCCGAACCCTGGTCTGGCCTTGTCAAGGTAAGCCCCCATCACGAGCAAGCCCACCCTGTTGCCCGATCCGATCAACGAGCAGGCCAGCTCGTAGGCTGACGTGATGACTTCGCCTCTCCCGTTCCATTCGCCGACCCTTGGCAGGCTCCCCGCAGAAAGGTCGACGATGATGACGCAGTCGAGGCCACGCTCGACATGCCACTCGTTGACCAGCATCTTGCCCAACCTCCCGCTGGCCTTCCAGTTCACATCCTTCAGGGGGTCGCCAAATGCGTAACTGCGTATATTCATGAAATCGAGGCGCCCTCCTCTATACTTGGAGGGAGTGACGCCCGACCAGCCAAAGGCCTTTGCAAGTCCGGTATCCACCATCTTGACCAGGCGCCTCGGGTAGACGCGCACGGCGAGGGGCGAAGGAAGAACAAGTGCCCTCTCGGACAGACCAAACATCGACTGCAACCTGACTGAGCATGACTCAAATTGGTATTCTCCGGGCTCACTGAATTGCACCTCGTACCTTAGCGTGACTCTGCCGCCTTCAACCATTCCGCAGAGGAGCGAGGTCGACCCCTTGGTGACCTTCGCGTGCGCAGGCGGAATGCCGCGTGAGCGCTCCGTTGTCATCGTGGGCAGGGCGTCGTGGAGGAGGACCTTCTCCACACCGCGGCCGTGATTCTCCAGGGTCAGCTCGACCATGACCGGGACGCCCATCAGCGCCTTCGTTTCTGAGACATGCCTCGATACGGTGAGGCCAGTTTTAAGCGGCCGCGGCAAGGGGTTTCTGAGATCGAACGCTACGAAAAGGAGCACAAGCGTCGAAACAAGGCCGAAGGATGCAACTGGAGTGACGGACAGAATGGCGGATATCCAGAGGCCGACCAGAGTGACGGCAATGGCCAGCGACAGCTTGGTGTTCAGGTTTCGCTTACCTTGGGCACCGGTGTTTCAGCGAGCACCTTCTCCACGATTGTCTCCTGGCGCAGACCCTTCATCTCGTAGTCGGTGTCGAGCACTAGCCTGTGCGCGAGAGCTGGCACGGCGAGCTCTTTCACGTCGTCGGGGGTTACGAAGTCCCTTCCTGAACATGCCGCCTTGGCCTTGCACAGCCTGAAAAGATGAATGGACCCGCGGGGGCTCACACCCACTTCGACGCTAGGAATCGAGCGGGTCTTTGAGGCAATTCTGACGATATACCTTCTTAGGTCCTCGTCGACATACACTTGCTCAAGCTTGGACTGAAGGGCAGTCAAGTCTTTGGGGCCTAAGACCCTCTCAACAGCCTGGAGCTCCTCCGTGAGCGACTTTCGCAGCTCGAGGATCGCGACTTCGTCGTCGTGCCCCGGGTAACCAATCCGTAGTCTGACCGTGAACCTGTCCATCTGTGCTTCGGGGAGCGGGTAGGTTCCTTCGTATTCAATCGGGTTCTGGGTCGCGAATACTACGAAGGGCTCCGGGAGGGGGAACGTCTGGTTCTCCGCCGTTACTTGGTGTTCTTGCATCGCCTCGAGCAACGCAGATTGCGTCTTGGGCGGGGACCTGTTGATTTCATCTGCTAGGAGTATCTGGGTAAAGACGGGGCCCTTCAGGAAGCGGAAGCCCTTCGACTCTCCGAGGACGAAGGTGCCAGTGACATCTGCGGGGAGCAGGTCCGCAGTGAACTGGATTCGCCTGAACTCACAACCAAGCGCCTTGGCAACCGCCTTCGCCAAAGTGGTCTTCCCGAGGCCTGGAAAGTCCTCGAAGAGGATATGGCCTCCCACGAGAATGTCGTACGTGACGAGTTCTATCACATCGCGTTTCCCGACGATCGTCTTGGAAACCGACTCCACCAGCCGGTCGCGGAAGCCAACGAATTCGGATACATCCATGTGACTGGGGCTCTTTGGGCGTGCTCAGATAAACCGTTTGGGAGTGCGGGGGCACGTTCTTCTTGCAGGACTTATGTGGGTTTCTCATTGCGCGCTATTGGCTGACGCATCAGGAACCCTTCTGACAATCTCTTCTAGTCCTTCCTCCGAAAGCCTCTGCCATCCTGACTCGCCAAGGAGTGCTCGTTCGAACGGGCTGTCAGATTCGCGACGAAGCCAAGCCGTTGATGCCCTGGATTTGATCCTGGAAACGGTGACGTAGTGTGCTATCCTGCTTCTAGGCGCGTGTTCTCTCTGGCCGAGCTCGGCTACTACCGCATCTCGTTTAACAGGGCGGCCAGCTAGTTTACCGACTTGGGTCTGGCTGCCTAGGGTTTGGTAAGCTTGTTCAACGCCCGTTGTCTTGGCTCCCTTGACAAAACAGAAGTAGGCCACCGCAATCGCCATCACGGCGAACACCACCATGTCGGTCAGCCAGTAGGGCCCAGCCCCGAAGCCGTAGGCCACCGCGAAGGCAGCGGCGAACACAGCGTACAGTAGGCCCTTACCGACCCTCACCCGCTCTCCTCCTGATGACGTCGGCGAAAGCGCCCATGAATTTCGACGCCTCTCTCGCTTCGAATTCCGTTAACTCTTCACCGTACCTCGACCTGTTCACAGCAAACGCGAACTTGAAGGCTTCGGGCTTTTCCACTTTGAAGAATGACGAGACCCTACCTACATACTCCTGGGGTGTCTCGGCAGGTTCGTCCCGGAGGCCGACCTTCAAGCATGCCCTCCGCATGAGGAGGTAGTAGCGGAGAAGGGCCGCATTTCGCAGTTTGTACGACCATGTCTCCTCGAGGTACTTCCGTTGATGCTCCATCTCCTGCAGCGTGCCCTCCAGATCTAGCACGTGTATGCTGGTCCTGTGCCGAAGGATGAGCAGACAGGCGCCCCCGAAGCACACGATTGCAACGGCCGCCAGGAACCACGCTAGCGAGATGGGTAATCCTGACAAGACGGGGAAGGCTGGCAAGGAGAGCTCTGGCAAGACAGGAGAAGATCCGTTTGTTTTGCCTCCACCTGTCCCTGTGGAGTTCGTCTGGCCCCTCGTGGAGTTGACCCCCAAACTTATGCCGAGGAGTTTTGTGATTGAGAAACTGCCACCATAGTTGAACCCCGCTACCTTCCCCGATTCAGCTGCACCCGAGACCACTATGAGTAGCACGCATACGCAAGCAAGCAAGACGACCCCATTGAGCCTGTCCACGTCCAGCAGAGACAAGCTCCGCCGCTATATTGTTTCCAGCAGAATCCCCTTCCCTTGCCGAGCAGTAGAAAGGCCCTGAGCACTGACCGGCTAGTGAACTAGCCTGCGTGGAAGTTGCCCTAGTATTACATGGTGGGCGCCAGCATGATGGCATGTGGTGTATGACAAGTGACCTGTTCTGTAATACTTACGCAACCTGTATATCATCCCGCACCCCGCCCCAAAGGAGGCAAACAGTGACAGAAGCGAAAGGCGGTCATCGCAGACTCCCTGTGAGTGGTCGTCACTTTGTGATTATTCTTCTTGCTCTTGTCGTTCTGTTGGGTCTATCCTCTTCGGTTCGCGCATCGGGGCCATTGACGGCCCCCGCCATTGCTGCTAGCCCCGGATCGATTGATCTTGGTCAGAATGAGACCCTGTACACAAGTCAGGCCTTCAGCGGGGGAACATTCCCGTACACTTGCCAGTGGCTGGAAAAGGCTCCCGGAGCAGCCAGTTATAGTAACCTCAATGCCACTTTCTCTTGTGACACTTCTTCGTTGCCCAGCATCACAACCTACCCGCCGCTCGCAGGAACCTGGAAGTTCGAGCTGAAGGTAATTGACAACTCGAGCTTGCAGGCGGTTTCTCGAGCACTGACCGTATCAGTCAGCTCTGCACTTCGGCCCAGCGTGTCCGCTTCCTCGAACACGATTGATTCCGGCCAGACAGTCAATATCACAGTCTCCTGGACCGGTGGGATTTCACCATATTCCATAGCGCTCTTCAACAGTTCTACTAGTACGTGCGGGATCTCGTCAACGGTTGTGGGTTCGCGACTTAATCAGCCATCTTCGCCGTATACCTTCAATATCGTTGTCCCTTCATCCGAATGGTACTGTGCCGTTGTGACAGATAGCGCTGGAGCTCCAGCCACCGCAACCTCCTCCGCAACGGAAGTAGTCGCGAACCCTGTCTTGACAGCTCCCGTGGTCACCGCTCTTCAGCCCATGGTTGATGTCGCACAGAGTTCTAACCTCTCGGCCTCCGTTGCCTTCACCGGAGGGACTCCTCTGTACACATGTAGATGGCTCGAGGAAAGTCCAACGGCCCACAGCTTCAGCAACCTGGGGAACAAGTTCGCATGTACTACATCTGACCATCCTGCCGTTTCCACCGGATCACTCTCGACCCTTGGCTACTGGTATTTCGAGCTCCAGGTCACTGATGGCTCGGGAAGTCCGGCCTTGGTAAGTTCCCTGCCTGTCAGCGTAAAGGTGAACTTAGCTCTCGTTGTCCACAAGATCATCGCGAATCCAAAGTTGGTTGAAAGTGGCCAGAGTTCAATTATCACCAACAAAACGGTTCTGTTCAGCGGGGGAACCCCACCCTACACATGTCGGTTGCTAGCGAAGGCTCCTGGAAACAAGAGCTACAGCGTCTTGATAAGTTCCATTGTGTGCAATCCTTCCACCACGCCCGTGTCCACGGGACTACTCAACGCCGCAGGATCTTGGTCCATCAAATTCAGCGTAACTGACAGTTCGGGAGTGCTAACGTCAGTGGCCTCTTCAGGCGTGACCATCAACGTCAGGGCCGCGTTGGGGACACCGATTGTGTCTCCGTATTCTGCTGTGACGGATGCGGGTCAGTCAGTTAAGGTCAGAGTGACCTGGAGCGGAGGATTTCCGAAGTATACGATACAGCTTTACAGCAGCCCCTACAGCTCCTGCCTTTCCCCCACGCTTGTGGCAGTCAAGACGGGTCAATCGTCTCAGTCATACGTTTTCAAGAATCTCCCGGCCCTCACTGCCAACACTTGGTATTGCGCCAAGGTGACTGACAGTTACAAGACGCCCGTAACCACGAATTCGGTTGGCGCGGGAGTCACGGTGTATCCAGCACTGGTCGCTGCAGTCATCACAGCGCGCCCTCCAGCGGTCGACAGCGGCGGGTACTCGCTCCTCAACAGCACCGCTTCGCCGAGTGGGGGATTGTCAAGCTACATTTGTCAATGGTTGAAGGAAAGTCCGGGGCTCCATAAGTACAGCAAATTGGGACTTCCGTTCAGCTGCAGCAGCTCCTCTTTGCCCACTGTATACACACCCACACTGCCGAAGACCGGGACATGGTATTTTGAGCTTGAGACTACTGACGTGAACAAGGTGAATGTCTTTTCAGTGCCTGTGAGTGTCACGGTCAACCCCCCACTTGTTGCCCCGAGGATTAGTGCCCCGGCTACGGCCATTCACGGCCAAAACGTGACTCTAAGCACAACTGTCATGTTTAGCGGGGGAACTCCAACGTATGTGTGCCAGTGGCAGGAAGAGGTTCCTGGAGCGGCGGGTTTCACAAACATAGGAGGTCTATTCTCTTGTAGCGTATCCACTCCTCCCACTACTAGCGCAGGACCGCTCTCGGCCGGTACTTGGTACTTTAGGCTCCAAGTCACCGACAGCGCGGGTGCGACTGTGAATTCGGCGCCAGTGCAGGTCAAGGTCACGTAGTCATCAAGGCTCGCAGAGTCTTCGCACAGGAAGCTCCGGTCGGAATCATTCAGAGGTTCCTAACAATTCTGCCCTGGAAGAAATGCCACGGACTTCGACTCTTCCATTGTTGCTTCCGAACCGAGAATGAGTATTTGAATTCCCGCTTCTCCTACAAATCGAAATACAGATAGAATTCGTACGGGTGGGGTCTTGCCGACACTGCCCTATATGCCTCCATCTCGAGCTCCATCATGACCTCGACCAAATCCGTCGGGAAGATTCCATCCAGGAACGAGGAGTCGCTCTTCAGGCTTTCGACTGCCTCTTTCAGGCTACCCGGGAGCTCGCCCACCCTGAGGTCCCTCCGCTTCTCGGCCGTCAATCTGTAGATGTCCTCGTCAACCGGTTCACCGGGGTCCATCTTCTTCGTTATGCCGTCCAGCCCGGCGGCGGTGATCGCAGCGGTGGCGAGATACGGGTTGCAGGAGGGGTCGGGAGTCCTAAACTCGACTCTCTTCGCCCCTTCTGAGCCTTTCTCATAGCCCGGAATCCTGACGTTCGCGGACCTGTTCATCCTGCTCCAAGCGATGTAGACGGGCGCCTCGTAGCCCGGGACAAGTCTGTGATATGAGTTGGTTGTCGGATCGACGATCGCGCACAGGGCCCGGCTGTGCTCCATGATCCCCCCGATGTAGTAACGGGCCGTCTGGCTGATTTCGGCGTAGGGGTCAGAGCGGTCGAAGAAGAAGTTCTTCCCGCTCTTCCAGAGGGACGAGGATACGTGCATCCCCACCGCGTTGTCCCCGAAGATTGGTTTCGGCATCGTGGTCGCGATTAGCCCCATCTTGCTTGCCACACTCTTTGTCACGAATTTCTGCGTCATCGCGCTGTCTGCCGACGTAACGAGTTCGTCGCGGTACATGTCGATCTCGCACTGCCCTGCGGTCGCGACCTCGTGGTGATGCGCGTTGCAGAGAATCCCGAAGCCGTCGCGGAGGTAGTTGACGCATGTCCCCCTGTAGTCGCTCATCGTGTCGACTGGCTGGGCAGGGTAATAGCCCTCCTTGAAGCGGATGGGGAAGTTGGTCCCCCTCGTTTCGTTCGCAGATTCACGTGAGGTTATCTTGAAGCCTGAGCTGAACGGATCGTTCGCCTGCCAAGTTGCGCTGTCGAAGACGAAGAACTCTATCTCCAGCCCCCAGAGGGAATCCGTGAACCCTGCCTCTCTGATTCTGGCCTCGGCACTCTGGGCGACATGCCTAGGGTCTCTGCTGAACCTTCCTGCTCCGTAACCTGATCTGATGTCGCAAATCAGTCGAGCCGTCTTGACGTCATCCTCAATCCAAGGTATGACCCCGTAGGTGGATGGGTCCGGCACCAGCAGCATGTCAGACTCTTGAATCTCTACGAACCCTCTTACCGACGAGCCATCAAGCTTCGCTACCCCGTCAGAGAACATACGCTCGCTTATCATCTCGGAGGGAATGCTCACGTGCCTCAGTCTCCCAGGCACGTCCGTGAATTGCAGGTCTACGAACTTCACGCCCTGCTTCTTGACCATGTCGAGGACCTCAGTCGGGTTGAAACTCCGTTTTACGAACCTCCCGTCATCGGTGATCTTGTAGGTCAATCGCAGACGCAGCGCTTGTAAACGATATAAGCGTCATGTGAGAATAGCGAAGGTGAGCTGCTTCACGAGGGAGTGGCTCGCGATGCCTCCCGTGGAGAGGGCGATGGCCCACGCCGCCCTGGCCGTGGCAGAAGGGGACTTCTGCCTGCCAGCTTAGGCTTAAATGGGCGGATTCGATCGTACCATGAGAAGTCTTCTTGACTAAGATTAGGGTGAAGCTAGGTCTTGCCGAGGCTGAGGTTGAGGCCGACCCTGAACATCTCCGCGAAGCGATTGAGCTGATACCGGAGGTAGCTGCCAAGTTGCCCGGGGCGGGAGCGCGTGGAGTCCAGGACATGAAGGTCATACGGGCCGAGCAGACAGACGAACCGACGGTAGTCCCCGGTCCCAGCCAACTTCCTGTAATCACCCTGGGGAAGGGCGATTCCCTCGCCGATGCAATCTTGAAGTTCTTCGCGGATCCGTGGGGGAGGGAACGACGGAAGCTCTCAGACGTAAGGGAGGCCCTGCAGTCGTATGGGATGAACTATCCGAAGCAGTCGGTCGCTGTCGCTCTGCTCAGGCTCGCGAAGGCGACCAAGATTAGACGCTTCAAGGCCGAGGACGGAGAATTCGTCTACACCACGTCGGCAATGCCCATGACGACTGGCCTCCCGCCCAGGCGCGAAGAAGGTCTCGACGAGACTGCTTCCCAGAACCTAATTTAACCAGTCCCGAATCATGTGCGCGGCGGAGTCAAGAAGCAAGGTGTCCTCAGAACGAGAGCTTTCGATATCAGTGAGCTACGGCGACGCCAAAGTTGAATTCTCTGGGTCGCCTGAAGTGGTTATGCGCTCGCTGCACGAGTTCGTCTCCAAGGTCATCCCCAACATGGATCTCGCACGCACTATCACGGTAAACTATTCTTTGAACGACCTCATACAGATGTTCAAGGACCAGGTTAGAATCACCCCTGAAGGGCCCAGAGTTTGGACCCAGGACAGAAAGCTTAGTGACAGGGACGTGATCCTCCTTCAGCTCGTCGCCGCCAGGATTGCCAGCCTAAGCGGCAAGAGCGCCTCTGACGCCATGAGTGTCGGTGAGATCGAGACGGCGACTGGGCTCTATCCGAAGACAATAAGCTCCAGACTCAGCGAGTTGACCAAGTCCGCCCATGTGGAAAGGGTCGATTCCCAGGGAGGCGGCAAATACAGGATTGCAACCGTGGGCATCAATAGACTGGGCGAACAGCTCTCAAAGAAACTGAAGCCACAGAAAGAGGGCTCGGTCTAGCCCTGGCGCCTGCACGCAGAAGGCGGAGGAATGCCGTGCAGACGTGTCCTTGTGACCGAGATTTCAGCCGGACGTAGTTGTGGTCACGCCTAGGAGGGTTTCTAGAGGGATGTAGTATGTGGCGCCATATAGTTGCGAGCTATCAGCACCACCTACGCAATACATGTAACCCGATGAACTGACGCAGTCCGTCAAAACACTCTGAGGGTAGTTGCCTGCCTTTGTCCATGCTCCTATTCCTCCAGACGATACCTTGGCATAGTAGACAGTGTTGAGGTACGAGCTCGATCCCACTCCTCCTACGCAGTAGACGTAACTTGACGAGACAGCACAGGACTGGCCGATTGCAACAACCGGATAGGCCATTGTCTGGGTCCATGCCCCGACACCTGAAGATGAGAGAGGAGCATAATAATCTGTGCTTACGACGTTGCGGCCGCTGTCGGCGCCACCTACACAGTAGACGTAGCTGTTGGCCGCGAAACAGCTGGGCAGGTAAACGTTTGCTGGATAAGCAGTCGAGCTGTTCCACGAGCCGATTCCTGAAGCGGAGAGGTGGGCAAAGTAGACGGAACTGCTCCGATAGTTGCTGGCGTTGAGGCCCGTTGGCTCTACGTATCCTCCCACACAGTAGATGTACCCCGAAGACACAACGCAGGACTGACCGTCTACAGGAATTGGGTATGCAGTCGTAGAGTTCCACTTGCCGACCACGCCACTGTTAAGAGGAGCATAGTAACTCGATGCAACATCATCGCCGATATCATCGCGGGATCCTCCGACGCAGTAAACGAAGCCAGAAGAAGCCACGCATGCCTGACCGTAGATTGGCAGCAGGTACAGAGTGGAGTCGGGCGTCCAGCTTGTGATATTGCTTGAAGAGGAGGAGATGGCTGAGGAGGTGTACACAGCGTCGTGTGGACCATAAGCAGTATCCTGCCCCCCGATGCAATAGACGTATGCCGTGCTGTTGACACATTGCTGTGCCCACACTCCAGCTGTGTCAGCTACCTGGAGGGGATAATTCGCGGCCGACTTCCACAGTGAACTATTTGCGGGACCGAACAGTGTTGCAAGTGCGGAGAGAGCGATTATCCCGACTATGACTACCACCAGGACTATCAAAACGATTCTCGAAGTCTTCATCTAACTGCTCGTCTCATTTGGTTCACGCTAGGCCTCTCCACTCCCGTTAAAAGGCTGCCTTTACGGTCCATGACCACTCGATGCGGCGGAGAGACTTGAGTATTCAGTCCAACAGCGCCTTCTCTTCCCACCCTATGTGCACACGCCCAAGCGGTCAGGACCCGGTTCCCTCTTCGGTCTGGGGGTTCTCGCCGCCTCGATTCCGCTCCGCGAAAGGAAACTTCTGGATGTACCTGTAGTTCCTCATGCTGCCCTCTCTGAATAGCGTGCCCTCCCGCACTAGGTCGGCCAAGGTGTGGGAGACTGCCGTCCGGTCGTAATGATAGCCTCGCCTGCTCATCTCTTCATGCGCCTCGGAGAGTGCCTTCGGGGTCGAGAACCACCCTTCGCGCCACATGGTAACAACTAAGCTCCTACAAGTCTCGAAGTGGCGTCGGTCCTGCTGCGTCTCCTGAGCGTCGACAAGCGCTGGCTCCTTGGATGCCATGCCCGCCAGGACGCTCTCGACCGCTTGCTGGACTCTGTCCTCGGGGGAAGTGATTTCGACTTCCCATGCGCCCCTCTTCAGCTTCACTGTAATCATTTTCGGCTGTGACGACAAGGGGTATCTTGTTGTCCTTGTTGGGCAAGTTGCCCATATATGAATAGTTGGTGTCGCGGGGAGAACATCTCGAAGGTCGGGTAGGTGCACAATTAGATGGTCTGGAAGTCGGTAGTTGTTGTGCATGTTGCTATTGCGCAACATTTAATTAGCTACGAGTTGCACCCCATGTTGCGCAACATGGCCATCGCAACAGATGTCCTTCCCGACGGCCTCGAACCCGACCTTCTTGACTCCCTCGCAGAGGAGTTCAGACAGGGCTTCGCCGAGTTGGCAGAAAGCGCCGACCGGCAGCTCTCCGGAAGAAACTTCGTCTTCAGCCGGTACGGGAGGGAGCTGTATCCGTATTTCGAGGAGGCAGACGCGACCCTGGTCCCTGGGTGCATAATTCCCATCAAAGAAGGGCGACCGGTCGCGTCGGTCGACTCGACGTGCGTGCTCGTCGGAGAGACCTCGGAGGGTGCCCTCTACGCCGCGAGAACTGCGATTGGAATATCGTTCGAGGGAGCCCTCCGGCGCTTCTTCCGGCTCGGTCCCATCCTGGTCTACGCCTCGGGTTCAGGCCTCGTCGGAATAGAATCGAGCCTCTCGTCACCCGAATTCGCTATGCTGTTGGCGGATCACGCAGTGGCTGAAAGAGTGATCAGGAACTGCGTGGAGCGGCGAGTCATTGACACTCTGATGGCCAGCAACGAAGAGGCCGTTGTGATGGCCGACGGTTCGCTCAAGCATCCCATGGGCCAGTTCGCTGGGTCTCTACCGAAGCCCAACAACAAAGGCAGCTGCCTAGTGGGGTTTTCAAAGTCCAGCAACCTGATCCTCTCCGAGAGTGCCGTCAGTGTCCTCTCTAGGTCCGAGGTCGCGGCCTACCACAGCATCGATGACGGCCCGGTAAAGACAGTGCTTGCGAAGTTCACTCCCGATGGCCTGGTCTTCAGACTGGATGTTGCCAAGAGTCAAGAACCAGTGCAGCAGACCCTCGGCAGGATTCTCTGGAACGACGCCTTCGCCTCAGGGTATCCGGACTCTCTCAAGGTCGCGCATCACCTATCGATATTCTCGAAGGCAGACGACCAAGCCCTGAAGGCCTACGTCACAAGGCGCTTCAGGTTGAGGCAACTCCCCACCTTCTCGCTCAGGAGGATTGCCCTCGGCAGCTTCAAAGGAGGAGCCTAACCTCTGAGGATACTAAGAAAGGAGTCTGACGACATACTGGTAATCGCCTCGCCCCGGGAGCCGGCCCGGGTTGGCGACTATCTCGTTGCTGTCGAGGAGAAGCGTAGTCTCGTTCTTCAAGTCTATGACGAGCGGTACCTCGACATCGAGGGGATCGAGGAGGAGATAGCCAGGGAGGAGGTTCTCTCGGCATCCGCCCCCGGGGAGACAGCCGACCCGACCGACCTCACGACCATCTCAACCCTGATTAGGGACATGCGGATCCTGCTATGCAAGGCGAGAGGTACGATCTCCGGCAGCCGGCTGACCCCTAGGGTCGACTGGATGCCCTCCAGGACCAATTCAAGAGTGGCGAGGCTGATGGTCGACGAGTTGTGGGGGACACTGCCTCCGCTCGGGACGAGAAGGATCAAGATAGGGCGCGTCGACTCCGACTCCGAGTTCTCCATCGCTGCTGAGTCGCTCGATGGGAGGATCACGGTCATTACGGGAAGGAAGGAGTCCGGCAAGTCTCACCTCGCCAAGATGCTGTTGAGGGGCCTCCTCGAGCAGGGCGCCTATTCGGTAGTGTTCGACCTGAACGACGAGTACGCATCAATCGGACAGCGGGCGGACGGGACTCGGACTTCTGTCTACGGGAAGGTCAGGGCGTTGAGGCCCGGCCGGGAGCTAAAGTTCTCTTTGGCGACGGTCGGTCTCCGTTCCATAACGAACCTGCTCTCTCACTCTCTGGACATGCCCGGAACCTCGCTGCGTGAGTTCGTGAAGATCTGGGAGCAGCTCGAGAGCCGTAGCGAGCTATCCTTGGCGTCGCTTGAGTCAGCCATCCAGCAGTGGCGGTGCAACGAGTTCGTGCGAGACGCCCTCTTCGCCAGGTACCACACCATAGCGTCGTGCGGCCTCTTCTCGGATTTGCCCCACCAGCAGTTCGATTTGCAGGACTTCTTCGACACGAGCGCTGGAGGGGGTGCGCTGATCGTGACCCTGAGTGGCGTCTCTCCCCTGAACAGGAAGATGGTCGTCGAGCTGATGCTCTCCAGGATAGTGGAGCTCCTGGAGCGCAGGAAGATACCGCCCGTCTTCCTCTTCGCCGAGGAAGCTCACCTCTACCTCAGGGACACGTACTGGGAGGACCTCATCACCAGGATGCGCCACTTCGGGGTCTTCACGGTCTTCGTCACGAATCAGCCCGACGCAATCGACCAGAAAATCTACAGGCAGGTCGACAACATCTTCCTGTACAGCTTCAGCAGCGATTCGGATCTGAGCCTCATCTCGCAGGCCTCCATGGCCGACACGGACACCGTCAAGGCGATAGTCAGGACCCTCCCTCCAAGGATGTGTCTCTTCATAGGTCATGCAGTGAATAATCTTCCAGTGATAGTCAGCGTCGACTCATTCGACTCTCCCGCCAGCGGGACTACGCGCCGGTTCTTCGGAGAGACGATCGAGCTGAGCACATAGCCGATATCAGTTCGACAAGACTGCTCAGATCGTGAAACGCGGACAGTCAGGGGAAGGGGTAGGCAAAGTAGCGTCTCCCCTGGCACTACCAGCATCCTTCTGTAGAGATTGAGGGCCCTCAGATACCCGTACTTGCCTGACAACTCTCTGTAGCTCGTCCTTGAGAAGCCCCGAGACCGGAAAAGTCCATCAGATTCCACATTCCCTTCCTTTATGCTCGCGTAGACTTCTCGCACACCGAGTCCTGAAAAGTATTCGAGCGAATGTTCCAGAAGTCGAGTCGCGACCTTCTTCCTTCTGTATTCCCTGGCCACAGCGATGTAGTAGACGTAGCCCATGGAATCGTTCAGAGTCTTCAGCATGACCAGACCGACCGGATGCTCGTCGGCGACTGCCTCCCTGACCACTTCTACCTTCATCAACATCTTCTTGGAATGGCTCAGATACCAGCCTTCGAAACTTTCAGCAAGCAGATGTTGTATCGACGCCCTGTCCTCGAAGGGGACGTCAACAATTCGACTATTCTCGCTTTGAACTGTCAGAGCCGGAAGACCCTCCTCGCGTTCTCTGAGAAGATCTTCTCCCGGTCTTTCGTATCGATCTCAAGCTTCTCCACAAGGGAGATGGCCGCCGAAGGATGGGTGACCGGATAATCAGTTCCAAAGATTACTTTGTCGGCTCCACCTGCGAAGTACATCGCTTGGCTCAATCTCCGTGCCAACCAGTCGGTGTACTGCTCGATGTACTTGCTCCCGCCTACGATCAGGCCTGAAAGGTCGGCGTAGACGTTCGGATGTTTGTATATCAGTTCGGCGACATCATCAATCCAAGGATTACCAAAGTGACAGGCCACGAGCTTCAGGTCGCCATGTTTGTTTGCGAGAGCGTCAAGGGTCAGCGGGTGAGCATGCATCAGGCTGCCCCTAGCATCGGCCGTGTCCCCCGTGTGGAACATAACAGGAACACCGGCTGATTCGGCGTAGTCATACAGCGGATCGAAGACTGGATCGCCGGCGCGCGTCTTCCCATATCCAAGCATGATCTTGAAGGCTTTGACTAGGCCTTCGTTGCGTTTGGCAAGCTCTATTGCATTTCGTACCTTGTTGGCAGATGGTTCGACAGTGATCACTGGAAGAAGCCTTCCACGGCTCCTTACGCAGAGCTCCAGAACATCCTCGTTCGGGTGTGGAATTCCCCTTGCCCCTATTGAGCTGAGCAGTAGCCCAAGGCCCACGCCATTCAGCTTCATAAGTCGGAGGAGCTCCTCAAGGTCGTATCTCAGACCATTTCGATTGGCGTAGACGATAAGTCGATCATCCTTTCGTTCTGAAAGATGAATATGCGTATCTATTATTCCAGGCATTACTCGTGCTGCACGCTGAATTAGCATAAAACCTTGCTTCGTTCGACGTGACCTGGTCTAGGACAAGAGGCGGGTTGGCTCTGTGATTCGCACGCCAGTCCAGTTGTATGTTTTCCGTGTCTAATGAATCAAAAGGGTTTTGAGTCCTCAAGCGCCGGTGTTGAGGCGTGAAGATCGAGGAGGTAGTGCTGGCAGTTCCCGAAGGGACGCAGTTGATCCTCGGGCAGAGCCATTTCATCAAGACCGTCGAGGATGTGTACGAGGCTCTGATCACGTCGATGCCCGGAATCAAGTTCGGGGTCGCTTTCTGCGAGGCGTCTGGAAAGGCGCTCATCAGGTACGACGGCTCTGACGAGGAGGCCACTTCCGTTGCCCGGAAATTCGCGAAGCTGCTGGGAGCTGGGCACTGCTTCGTGGTAGTGCTGAAGGGAGCCTTCCCGATCAATGTACTCAATAGGATCAAGAATGTGGAAGAGGTCGTGGGGATATACTGCGCCACCTCCAACCCGGTCACGGTCATGGTGGCAGACACAGGCAAAGGCAGGGGTATCTTGGGTATCGTCGATGGAGAATCTCCCAAAGGCTCGGAGACGGAGTCAGACAGGAAGGAACGGCACGAGTTTCTCCGAAAGATAGGGTACAAGCGCTAGACGAGCGTCCCGGAATAGAGGAGACCAGGCACCCTCTCGTTCACTTTCCTGATGGTAGAGAGTGAATATTAATCTCACATATCCCTCTCTATTCCACATACAAATATTGTATAACTGCTTAATAGCGAGCACTATCTTGAAAGGCTTGTGGCTACGAGCACGTACACGAGCCAGACGCAGAAACCTACGCCCGCTTGCGGCCTCTGCGGTCGGAGTCTCGGGGTCGGGTTCTACTATACATGCCACGTCTGTGGGGCCACTTACTGTTACGCTCACAGCCCCCAGAAATGCGATCATCGCAAGATCCGCTCCGCACCGCTGAACGTGGCTCTCTCCAGCAAGGCATAAACTCATACTGTTTCCCTGCCCCTGTGTTGAGAGTCTACTTGGCTGTGCCGCTGGTCTCCAACAGGTCGATCGAGAGGGCCCGGCTGATGGCAAAGGCGATCAGGGATTCGGGCAACGTAGTCGCTTCGCCCTGGAACTTGGATCCCATGGAGGTCTCCACTCCTTCTGCGCTGAACGTCTTCGACCGAGACAGGACCGGGTCAGAGAACGCTGACGTGATGGTCGCCGACGTGACAAGTCCGAGCACAGGTGTGGGAATGGAGGTCATGGCCGCGTACAAGGCAGGCAGACGGATCATCCTCGTATCGCAGAAAGGCAGACGTATCTCCACTATGTTGGAAGACATGGACAGAAAGGAAAGGCTCCAGTACGCAGAGGAGTCAGAGATCTATGAGGGGCTCCTCAGGATGCTGCGGTGATCACGGGACCTCGCGTATCCCAAATCGTCTGTCTCCCAAAACCGATTTAAGGCGTCAAGCTTCCCGGTGAGTCGTTGAACCGAGAAGTGAATAGTGCGGGCGCACCTGCCCCGGTGGGGCCATACTCGCAAGCCATCGATGCCGGAGCGGTCTACTGTGCTGGACAGCTTGGTCTCGACCCCTCCACTGGGAAGCTTGAGCAAGGGGTAGTCGCTCAGACGAGGAGGATCCTCCAGAATCTTGAGGCAGTACTTGGGGCCTCGAGTCTCAGCATGAAGAGCGTCGTGAAAACGAACGTCTTCATGGTCGACCTCGCCGAATTCCCGCAGATGAATGAGGAGTACTCAAAGCACTTCTCGGCACCCTTTCCTGCCCGGACCACTGTCCAGGTCCAAGCGCTCCCGAAGGGCGCGAGGGTTGAGATCGACGCAGTAGCCGTTCGCTGACCATGCGATAGAGCCGACGACTTCCGCTATCCGATGATATCAGGACGCGGAGTACGACTTCTACAGTATCGTGCATTGGGTCGACGGCAACTCGCACCGTTCTCTTACCAACTCCACGCCATGCTACTTCTGACCAGGATTAGACAAACCGCCAATCACATGTCAGGGTCTACCTTAACAGAACCACTAACGCCGATAGGACAAGTATGACCAGGATGACCTCGGCGCCGATCTTCCCCCAGTCGCGCCTCGTCATCTTCAGACTCAGGCTACCTCCCTGTTCATCCCATGCCCACTGACAAGCCACGTGTTCAACACGACTAGTGACCCACGTTCAGTCTGAAGGACTTCCTGTAGGGACCGCGCCGTCTTCTGCGGGCCTTCTCTCTTCGTTCCTTGTCAGTGAGAAGGCGGTCCTCTTTGCCTGTCATTTCTTCATCTTCGAGAAGGCCACGATGCTGACCAGCCCTGCGACCCTGAAAGCGACATCCTTGAAGATGCCGGCCTCTGGCGACTCGGGCTTCGCTAGCGTAATCGGGACTCCAGCGTCGGACTGCTCTCTGACGGCCACGACCAGTGGGATCTCCCCGAGGAAGTCGACGTTCTGCTCTGAGGCGACCCTTCTTCCGCCTCCACTGGAGAAGATGTCAGATCGTTCGCCGCAGTGCGGACAGATGAAGTAGCTCATGTTCTCGACGACTCCGAGGATGGGGACGTCGAGCCTCCTGAACATCGCCAGTGCCTTGGCCGCTATGTTCAGAGCCGCCTCCTGGGGCGTGGTCACTATCACAACGCCGCTCAGCGGGACGGTCTGAGCCAGCGTTAGGGATGCGTCACCGGTGCCGGGCGGAAGGTCACAGACAAGATAATCGAGTTCTCCCCAGTCCACCTGAGTCAGCAGTTGCTTGACAGCTCCGGCGACGAGGGGCCCTCTCCAGATGACGGGTGTTACATCCTTGTAGAAGAAGCCCAGCGAGGCCACCTTGACTCCGTGGGCCACAGGCGGAGTTATCAGCTCGCCCCTGACTTCCGCGCCCTGGTTCACGCCCATCATGTGTGGTATGTTGGGCCCGTACACGTCAGCATCCAGTATCCCGACTCTTGCCCCCGAGGCTGCGAGCGCGACGGCCAGGTTCACGGCGACCGTCGACTTCCCGACCCCACCCTTCCCGCTCGCTACCGCTATTATGTTCTTGACTCCCTTGAGCATCTCTGACTGCGAAGCGTCTCTCGTCGCGAAGACGACCGATCCGGTCTTCATCTGCACCTCAGTTACGCCGGGGATGCTCCTTACTGCTTCCCTTGCGGCGCCCTCAAGCCGTGTCCTAAGCGGACAGGCCGGCGTTGTGAGGTTGAGCGTGAAAGTGACCTTCCCACCCTCTATTACAACATCCTTGATCATCCGCAGGGACACCAGGTCTCTGCCAAGCTCTGGGTCCTTGACAAATGAAAGGACCTTAATCACATCCTCCGTGGTCGGCATTCTGACTATGCAGGTCTCCTCCACGTATTAAATTCTAGTTTTCCGAACTGGTCACAGCTGGAGTAGCATTTATCGCGCGGGTGTGGCTTGGTCGGGCGGAGCGATTTGGGAAAGGTCGAAGTCTTCCCTCTCAGGGGTCTGCCTGAAGTTGACAAGGGGTCGGACGTGGCAGGATTGGTGATTGGGGCGCTCAGGCGTTCCGGAATCCGGCTGAAGGACGGAGACATCGTAGTGGTCAAGCAGAAGATCGTATCCAAGGCCGAAGGACAAGTGGTCAAATTGAGCGATGTAGTCCCTGGGAGGCGCGCTGAGAGCCTTGCAAAGACGGAAGGAAAGGACCCTAGGCTCATGGAGCTCGTCCTGAGAGAATCGGTCAGGGTGGTAAGGTCGGGGCATGGCGTCGTAATTACGGAAACGAGGCACGGTTTCGTGTGCGCGAACTCGGGTGTCGATCAGTCCAACGTGGGGAAGGGGTACGCGAGCCTGCTTCCAGCAGACTCGGACCTGAGTGCGCGGAGACTCAGGAAGACCCTCGAGGACCGGACTGGGACGCGTCTAGCCGTCGTAGTGACTGACACCTTCGGTCGGCCTTGGAGGTTAGGTCAGACCGACGTGGCTATAGGGTGTTCAGGCATAGACCCCCTGGTTTCGTTCAGGGGTAAGGTCGACAGATTCGGTTATGCCCTGAGGGTGACCGAGCCCGCGGTAGTGGATGAGGTCGCTAGCGCGGCTGAGCTCGCGATGGGTAAGCTCGACAGGGTTCCCATGGCCGTAGTCCGTGGCGTGACGTATGTCAGGGGAGAGGGCGGGGTCAAGCCTCTGATTATGCACAGGGAGAGGGACCTCTTCAGGTGAAGGGTTGAGGATAGTCGCGCTGGCCGGCGGAACGGGCTCGGCAAAGCTGCTGCGAGGGCTATCGGGGCTGGGAGTGGACATGACCGTGGTGGCAAACGTCGGCGACAACATCTGGGTGCACGGCCTTTACGTCTGCCCAGACCTTGACATCGCGATGTACACATTGGCCGGACTTGCGAACAGAAGACAGGGGTGGGGTATTGAGGGGGACACCTTCCGGACGCTCTCACAGCTTGGACAGATCGGTGAGCCGACTTGGTTCGCGCTCGGAGATATGGACATCGCCACTCATATTGTGAGGACCAAAATGCTGCGTGAAGGCCTGACGCTGACCTCAGTCATGGACAAGCTCCGGAAGGCCCTGGGCGTCGACCACGCGATCCTGCCATTAACCGATGATCCAGTCGAGACACGCATCCTCACTTCCGCTGGCGATATACATCTTCAGGAGTTCTGGGTTCGAGATCGGGGCCGACCGGCGGTCATGGGAGTGGCTTACAAGGGATCCTCTAAGGCACGGTTCACCGAGGAGGTAGAGGAAGCCGTCAAGATGGCCGACAGAATTGTCCTCTGTCCGGCCAATCCTGTGACCAGCATCGGTCCGATGCTCGCGGTCCCAGGATTCTCCAGGAGGCTCTCTCTGGCCAGGGCAAGGGTAACAGCGCTCTCCCCGATGGTAGGCAGAGTTCCCTTCGGCGGCCCCGCAGCCAAGCTGATGAAAGCAGTCGGGATGCGCCTCAATTCTGTCGGAGTGGCAAAGGCCTACTCCGAGTTTCTTGATTCCCTGGTCATCGACAGGAGCGATGAGTCTCTTGCGGGTGAAATCGAGGAGCTCGGGATCAAGTGTATCCTCTCTAGCACCTTGATGGCGGATCCTTCTGACGAAAGGAGGATTGCGAAGGAACTGTTAGAAGCTTGAACCGAATGATCGTACTGATCCCCGTCAAGGCCGACCAAGGGAAATCGAGGCTCTCCCGGATCCTTGGTCCGAAGCAGAGGCGTCGGCTGGCGGAAATAATGCTTGGGGACGTGCTCAGGGCCTTCAGCAAGGCTGGCCTGTTGCCAAGATGCTACGTCGTCTCATCTAACGGGAATATCCTTCTTCTTGCGCGAAGACTGGGGGCTCGTTTGATTATCGAACCTCGGGACGAAGGCGTCAACGCTGCTGTCGAAATGGGCGTAGAGACACTCGGAAGGGACCATGATTTCATGGTAGTGCCGACAGACCTGCCACTACTGACCCCCTACGAGGTCAGGAAAGCACTCACCCTGAAAGGTAGCTTCGACTGCGTCATCTCTCCGTCTCGTTCATTCGATGGCACGAATCTGCTCATCTTCTCAGGGAAGGCCATGCCGGCTCTGAGCTACGACTCAGACAGCTTCTGGAACCATGTAGGCGGAGCCGCAAGGAAGGACCTATCGCTCGCTGTGTACTGCGGCGATGGTGTTCTCTCCGATGTAGACACTCCAGAGGACTTGCGTGCGCTATCCCACACGAAAAGGAAGATTCCGTCTGTGGAATTCGCAAAGGGGGCACTCAAGAAACGAGCATCCTGATTGAGAACTGCAAGGTCGGCGGCAGTAAGACCAGTTCCCTAATGATCGAGGATGGGAAGATAGTCGAACTGTCAGATAGTGGGAGTATGAACGCCCCGAACGGCGTGAAGCGGTTTGATGCGAATGGGGCCACGCTTCTTCCGGGCTTCACTGACACCCACTGCCACCCTTTTGAGTTCGGTTGGCTGAAGCGCAGCGTCGACCTCAGGGGAGTCGACAGTATCACCGGTCTCCGCCTGCGCCTCCTCGGGGGGGTGCAGAGATCGAGGCCCGGTGAGTGGGTGACGGGGATGGGCTGGGATCAAGAGGTCTTCAGGGAGGGCAGGATGCCTAACCGATCGGACATTGACGACCTGTCAGGAAGGAATCCCATCGCCTTGACCAGAGTCTGCGGCCACATCGCCCTCCTCAACACCGTCGCAATCCAGACGCTAGCCCTTGAGGACAGGCATGGACCCGAATTCATGAGAGACGACGGGGGGCGCCTTACAGGAATCGTCAAGGAGGGCGCACTGGAGGAAGTCAACGGCGGGATTCCTAGAAGCGCAGAGGTCTGTGCAGGCGACCTACTGATTGCTGAGGCAGAGGCTGCGAAGTGCGGAGTCACTACCCTTCATTCGATCATATCGTCGACAGGGTATCGTGAGGAGCTCGAAGCCCTGATGGCTTTGTATTCCACCCATGCTCTTTCCTTGCGCTACAGGGCATACATCCCTGCAGAGGCTATGGGATACGTCGAAGGGAGGGGGTTCCGTTCGAAGCTCAACGACGACACGGTCAGGATCATCGGCGTGAAGGTCTACGCTGACGGCTCCCTCGGGGCGAGAACCGCCGCCCTGCGCCAGCCCTATACAGACGACCCAAGCAACAGCGGGATCCTGAGGCACACCGACGAGGAGCTTGGTAGCATCGTCGAGGAGGCCGACGCTGCAGGCTTCCAGGTAATCATCCACGCCATCGGAGACAGGGCGATCGAGCAGGCAATCCAGGCTCTCTCGCGAGTGACCGGAGCCAAGAATCCAAGGAGGCACAGGATAGAGCACGCGAGCCTGCTTCGAAGGGACTTGCTGACAAAGATGGCAAAATATGGCATCAGAGCTGCCGTCCAGCCTCTGTTCATTACGTCCGACGCCTGGGCCACCAGTAGGCTCGGCGAGGACAGGGTCAATGACTTGTACCCGCTGAAATCGATGTTGGCCGCGGGAATAGTGGCGTCAGGAGGCTCGGACTCCCCGATCGAGCAGATGAGCCCCCTCCTAGGGGTCTGGGCCGCGATGACCAGAGGCTGTTTCGCGCCCCAGGAGTCACTTTCCCTCGAAGAGGCATTGGACCTCTACGAGTCGAATGCCCGCTCCAACGGTTTCGACGAGGTCGGGTCCGGACTGACCACAGGTGCGGGCGCGAACCTCGCTCTGCTTGATTCGGACTTGGAGGGGATGCACCCGGCGATGGTCAGGAAGGTGCGGATAACGGCGACCTTCGTCAACGGGAACGCAATCTATCCGTCCGGGGGCGTTGACGGCTAAGCTTTTTGGAACTTGCCCGACTTCCCGTCGTACCTCATGAGCCCGCCGTAGATGGTCCAGTGCACTAGTAGGGCATTGATGAGCGATTCGTTGAGCTCCGGCTGGTAGTGCCACTTGATGCCTATTTCGGAGAGTGAATCCGCCACCTGCCCCGCGGTCACCGGCCTGCCTCTGGAGGCAAGCTCTAGGGCCGTGCGGAACGGTTCGATGGCAGCCAGCCTGTCTTTGAGCATCCTGACCTTGTTCCTGGACGTCTTCTGGAACTTGAGCCCGAGTTCCGTGAGGCAGACGCCTCCCTTCTCGCTTCTCACCAGGCCGAGCATCTCTGCTGCGTCCAGTGTGCTCAGCAGAACCGCTATGTCGTAGTCCATCTCGTCTGCGAGCCTGGATACATCCACCTTAGGTCCTAGCCCGCCCGTCACCTCGACTAAACTGATTACCTGTCCGGCCCTGACGTTCCCTGGCATTACGAGCGCGATAGGCAGTGGTCTTCCTGGTTCTACCAATTCTTCCTGCGCCTCCACGCGCCTCCGCCCGGCTTATGGGGATGTCGGCTGGTCATGATAAGAGCGAATATACCTTGTCCACCCATGTGAAGAACTCTTCAGACTTCTTGTTCCTTGGTCTCGGTAGGTCTATCCTTATCTCGCCGACCACGTGCGCAGGTCGCTGTGAAAGCACGACGACCTTGTCGGCCAGTTCGATGATCTCCTCCACGTTGTGGCTGACCATGATGACCGTCTTGACGGAAGTCGAGGGGTTGATCAGGAGTTCGTGGATTTCCTTCCTGAGCCTCTCGGCGGTAAGGTCGTCGAGCGAGCTGAATGGTTCATCCATGAGCATGACCTCAGGGTCCGTTGCGAGGGCTCGGGCCACCCCCACCCTCTGTTTCATTCCTCCGGAGAGCTCTCCCGGGTAAACATTCTCAAACCCCATCAGCCCTGTCTCCTCGAGTGCCTTCTCGGCCTTTTCTTTCTTCTGCTCGGCGGTGAGGTCCTTCCGCGAGCTTAGGCCGAAGAGGACATTCTCCAACGAGGTCCGCCATGGAAGCAGTACAAAATTCTGAAAGACCATGGTGATGTCGTTGCGCGGGCCCGTCACCTCAGAGTTCAGGATCTTCACAGTCCCTGCTGTGGCCTTGTTCAGGCCTCCCATGATCCTGAGGAGAGTGGACTTGCCGCAACCTGATGGTCCGGTTATCGCAACCAACTCGTCCTTTCCTGCGGTGAGCGAGACGTCGACTAGCACTGGGAGCGGCTCCTTCTCCTTGAAGTAGTCGAGGCTCACATTCTCGACGGTAATGATCGGGTCCCCAGGGGCGAGTTGCGTGGAACTCACCGACATTAGGGCTCCCCGACCTTCTCAGCGGTTATACGTGTATCGCGACGCTCAGGCGTTTTGTATTACTCGTTCTGACTGCTCTGCGCCGCCGATTAGAACCCTCAGGGCCTGACCCACCTTCGGGTGATAGAAATCCCCTTAGTGGTAGTGGTTGATACCCTTGCTTGGGCGCTTTTCGGGCAACCCCTTAGGATTCTGACGAGCTCGAACCGACTTGGCCGTCTGGTGCCCAAACTCTAACACTCCGAAAGTACTACGAAAGCGGGGGGATTCCTTCGAGTTTAGGCGCGGTTCAAGGCGCTACCCGCTACCGTGGGGTCACCGTGGGACCGTCGAGCTGCGTGCCCAAACCAGCCGCAGCCGGAATCTGGGTTCGGACCCCACCGGGCCCGGTGGCCATGCACTCAGTTGATTGTGCAAAAAGGTAGCCCGAAAGTGCCATCAGACGAATACGCCCACTCATGCCAAACACGCCAGTTCGTTCTGGAATGAGGAAGGGCAACACACTTTGACTGTTGAGTTCGGGTGATTCGACTAGTCATCGTTTACCTGCTGTCTGCGTCCTTGCTGTGTTCAAAGGTGGAATACAAGGTAATCTACCGCTCGTATAGTCACACCCGCCTTATCGGAAGACAGAGCATGATTAGAAACCAAGAGGAGACTGACGAGAGGAGCGAAGCTCAATCCGTAAACGAAGCCGAAGATTGGAGCAGCTCTCTAAACTCATCCGCGAAAGAAGGGTTCACAGTCAAAGATAGTGGAGTCCTGTCATTGATTGACAGCATCGTGTTTTGGGCGTTGCTTGAGAAGCCATAAACAACCCCGTGTCATGCGACAGGGGTGGCAGCCCCATTTCTCATATCCACATTCCTTCGGGTCATTCTGGCGATTGCACCCTCACGAATGCTCGGCTCCTGTCTCTGCCGAATGGGATGACCATGCTCCATCGGTCCTCTGCCTGGTCAGATGCATGTAACGTTCCGAGGGGATGTGAACCTTGATTAGGCAGCCATTGGCAATAGAAGTGTGCCTTCGCAGAAACCCACTCTGCAAGACATGTGTGACGAGCTACAGAAGATGGGAGACATCCTCGCCTGTTATGCGGTAAACAAAGACGGGAGGTTACTCGGAGCGAGCTACGGTGAGATGAAACTCGACGAGAAGCTGAAGGCCGATTTGTCCCACATAGCTTCAGATGTATGGGTGGGTCTCGAGAGAATCACGAACCTAGGGCTTCTCAGAAGCGTGGAGGTAATCTACGAGAACTTCAAGATCCTAGGCCTAGCGATACAAAGGACCAATGTCGCAATCTTGTTGACTGTCGAAGTTAAGCTTGATTCCTACGTCTTGAAGGAGCGAGTGCTGGACTTCGTTTCGTACTGGCTGAAGGTCAATCACTACATTGAATAGGGCCTGGGGGCTATTGTCAATAGCCAAGTGGAGACAAGCCATTGTGGTAGGGTACTTTCGCCATGGACGTCTTCCGCTCAGGCCCTCGAGCGACGAAGTCGGTACTCACGCAACGCTTCAGTCGAGAAAATCGCTGCCTTTCCCGCCGCAGAGAAGGCCAGCACGAGTACTTCCATGCCTCTCTACGGAAACGGAAGGCTAATCCAGGTTCTGTCTAATCTTCGGTTGGTTAGGGTAGTCCTTCGGGCTGTCCAAAGTCGGTTGGTGGACGGGCTCTGTCAACTCGGCCATGAGACGGGTGGTACTAGCCCTATTCTCAAGGCGCAAGCGACGTGGTACCGCCGACGACCACAATGTCGTAGTTTGGAGACGAACGGGTATTCGTTAATCATCTTCTGGCAGACATCACACGGTGTCGGCAGACATACCGACTGGTTTCTGTGGTTCTTGACAAGTGCTACTGAATGGCTAGTGAATGACAATCCGTCAGTGAGACGTCTTGGCACGGCCAATTCTCGGCGGTTTCGTTATTTTAGCCTTCGGAGTCTGGAAACTGTCAAGAACGCGGCTCCTGACCCCAGAATCAGGGTTGTCAAGATTCGGCTCCCGAAAGTAGCGTGCGCTCACCCACATGAGTAGGAGCCCATCGAACCCAATACGCGTGATGAGGAGGGCGGGCGCACGTCAGCATTACCTACGGAGATTGTATATAACGACCTGACGGCTCAGTTCTAAGCTCTCGGCATCTCCCGCGCGCACTAGAACGCGAGTCGACAGCCGAGGCCTGACAGGGGGAGCCAAATGCAGTAGTTCACTTTCCCACATGATTTGGGGGTCATTCTCATGATATTACTGAAACTGCCTAACTTGAGGCTGAGACATTATCACTTGAAGGAGTCGAAACACAATGAATGGAAGGTCGCTCTACGAGGAGGTCTGGGAGTGCCGTTCCCCCAGAAGGCAGACAATCGAAGAGGACCTGCTCGCTCTTCAAACCCTTGCACCTGTCATGGTCGAAGACCTCCACTCACTATTCAAAGAAGCGGTGACCGATTCTTTTGCGAACATTCTGGGCGAGAATGAAGCGAGAGCATTGATGAGGCTAATTGCAGGGACGAATTTCGGGAGTCCAGACCAGGTCTATGAGGCACTCGATTCGATTCTCCATGAAGGCGCTCAGATTCTCAGGAAAGCAATAGTCGAAGAGTTCAGCACAAGCGTGCATCTGCTGTTGGAAAAAGCAGAGAGGGAGGCTACTCAGTTTGTTGGCCAGTCTGGCGAATCGATGCTTCTATACCAAACGACTTTGGACAACTCAGGAACACCCTAAACCAAACGTAGATTGGACAGAACCATGCCAGGCTCATCTATTATACGTGTATCGAGGAGCCCTAGGCTAAACTACTAAGCGAATTTCAGAGCAAAAACTGTAAGCTGGTGGATTCCTCTATGTGGTGGAGATACCTGGCTGTCGCAACTCCTTCTGATTACCGCGCGCTCTAATGCTGAGTTTCCCCGGAAGAGGCTGCGGTAGAAGGCGTCCTATTCCTGTTGAGGTTCTCCCTGATGATGCCGTAGGCTTTCTCAGCATCGGAGTTGGGCAGGTCGTCCAGCGAGAGCGGTTCTCCTCCAAGCCTCAATGTGCATTTCAGGGAAGAGCGCCTGATCCCCTTCTTCAGGACGACATTTGCGATATCTTGGTAGCTGTAGTCGGTGTAGTCCTTCTTCAGCCCCATGGCATGCGGATGCCTAAGGATTATCCTTTCGTTGGTAAAGGCGACCGAGTCGATGTTGATTGTCGGGTGGTAGATCTTCTCCTTGACGTAGTGCTGGATCTGCTCGTTCTGCCCCAGAATCTTCTTTAGGTCGTCGGGTGGTGACTTCATGTTAACTTGGCCACGTGTGACCGGCACCCACTCTTATGTTTACCGGCAAACATACGGCCTAGATCCGATCCGCATAAGCACCACATTCCTAGCCACCCTATTGTCCGGCCTTCTCTGCAAGGGCAGAGAACTGCGAACCATTATACCTGGGGGGGGCTCACTCCTGATGCTCCATCAGTTTGCCTTCAGAGTCGAGTTTTGCAGCGCACGTTTGACATCTGTGCTTCCTTCCAAATATCATAGATTGAGTCGGGGCGACTCTCGGAAGAGTCTGGTCGGAAAGACAAGAACAAGAGAATGGGAACAGAGAATCAGAAAGGGTCAGAAGAGCCGAAAACGCGAACGACGATTGGCCATCAGGCCCTGAAGAGGTTAACTAATTCGAGTGGTGCAGGTGCCTTGTCCCACACCGCTTCAGGTGTCTAGCGTATTTCTTATCGCTGATCAGTTTACCGCATTTCTGACATATCGGCACGAAGCAAGACGGTCGCCCGCTCGTAATAAGCACTTCCCACGTAGCCCAGATACAAGCGCCCGCTTCTTTTTCCCGGTGTAGTGCTGACCACGGCATCTGACTGGGGATTCTGTCGGTGTTAACTGTCGGCATGTCAGGCTCGGAGCAGTGGTTTGACCTTGGCGTACAGATATTCAGCATTCCCTGAACGTGCAGCCTTCGCCACCAAGTAGACCCCGTGCCTCCTGCTGTACATCAGCATCACGTTCGCATTCTTGTACGCAAGGAGGAGAAAGCCTATCCTGCCGTACCACTTCTCTGCTCGGGAGAACGCTTCGAGAAAAACGGTGTCAAGGGTTCCGAGCCGCTCCTTTGTCTGCTTCCTAAGCGTTGTTTTCGCTATGTGCTTTGAATAGACCTGCGCGAGTGTCTCTCCTTTGTCGTTAACAACGACCACCCAGAGGAAAGTCGGGTCGGCGGCCAAGACTTTCTGCCCAGAGATTCCGCACTCTGCATGTCTCTCTGGGACAGGAATGAAGGAATTTAGTCTTTCTTGGAGGCCTTCCGAATCAACGCCATCCACTTAGCGCGCGCGCTCACCTGTTGTACGTGTACCGCTTCGTAACGTGATGATAGATCCTCCTCCAGACGGTTAGGTTGAACGCAACGATTAGAACCGTCATCGACACCACTGCCAAGAACAGCGTGAGGTCTTCGTTGTTGGTGGTCGCTATCACGATTACCTTGCCGATCCCCGTTCCTGTCTGGGTTAGGAGGGTCGTCTTGCCTTCAGGATTCGTGACTGTGAAGTACTCGGCGATAATCAACGCGTTCCAGGCACCACCGATTGCGGTAATTGAACCTGTCACGAATCCAGTCAGGGCACCCGGGATGTACACGTTCCTCCACGCCGACAATCTGCTAACCTTGAAGACGCGGGGTAGTTCCTTGATTTCAGCAGGCAGTGTTCTCACGCCTGCCATGACGTTGAATATGATGTACCATATTGACGCGAGCATTATGACGATGACTGCCACCCCCTCGCCGGAATGCCCCAGAACAGGGATGAGGACAATCGCAGGCAGGAGGATCGGCGCTGGCATCGATGATATCACTTCGAGTATTGGGGAGACCGTGTCATACAGCTTGAAGTTGAGCGAAATCACGATTCCCAGGGGCAGCCCGATCGCGACCATAATCACGTAGACGTACCAGATCCTGACGAACGAAGTTGCAAGGGCGTACAGGACATTGCCCTCGACCGAACCAATCTTCGACAGGGACGGCAGCTGTTCGAGGCTGCCAGCGCCAGCTCTCATTACACTCTCCAGGACCAGCAGTAAGAAGAGCCCTAGAACGATCAGGAGGGCGTACTTGATGCCCTTCCTGAATCTCGATATCGCAGAAGTGAATTTGTTGACCCCCTTCCCCTGAGTCAGGAGAAAGAGCTTCGAAATGCTGCGCTGGTTCACCCAGGAATAGATCCGCATTATTGGGTCTCTGTGCTGTTCGCGTGGCTCTTCCATCATCTTGTATTTCTCCGACCATAGCGCGAACTCTCTCAGAAAGACGAACCTCCATACCACTACGGCGAGAATCAGCCCGACAATCAGGAGGGTATAGTTGGCATAGTCTCCAACGCTGAAGAAACTAGTCGCGCCGATGCCTATACCATAGGTGACAGGAACCGGCTTCGCTTGCAGGCCTTGGCCCATCGTGATTATTTCGCTCGCTACCAGGAAGAAGAGGCCGACCGCCCAAGAAGTCTGTGTGTTGTATGCTATCCGGCTCAGTGAAGCTGGTATGTACAAAGTCTTCGTCCTCTGCCATCCGCTGGCGTTCGACATGTCTAGAAGGTCGGCGTAGTCCCGTGGTATCGCCTTGACAGCCTCGTAGACTCCGAAGGCGATGTTCCAGGACATGCTTGTGAAGATGAGAACGATGACCGCAAGATTTGCGCCGATCACGTTCGGAATCGCTCCGTAGACTCCCACGATAACGAACGGGAAGAATCCCAGTATTGGGATAGACTGGAATATGTCGAGAAGCGGCAAGATGACGCCCTCTGCCCTTCTGTTCCTCGCAGCGAAGATTCCGATGGCAAGGGCGAAGAAGATGCTCAGCCCGAGGGCGAGCATCATCCTAATCCACGAAGCGACGATGTCGACGGCGATCAGGCCAAATTCGAAGGACGCCGTGAGCTTTCGAAAGGCGCGTCGACCCGTTGCCGTATTTACGGATTCTTGGGTCAGCCTATGTATGGGGTACTCGACGAATCGAACTTGCGCACGGTCTCGTAAGCTCCCATGTCTCTGAATGAGGCATACTTCGGCAGGTCTGGGAAGAACCGGTCAAGAGGCTTTACGGCCATGTCTCCAGCGAGGTGCCTTCCCCCGAAGAACTCCTTCGATATATGCTGGCTTAGGTCTCTCACCTGCTTGTCGCTTTCGAATCCCAGCGCGTGCAGGTACTCGTGAAGCAAGATCATGAAGACGTACGAGTTTACCCTTGCTTTCGACTTCGATAGCTTCTGGACTATCCTGAGGAGGTTACGGTTCATCACGATGGTGTTCGATCCCATTTGGTGATATGCCCCGACGTTATTGGGGATGTCTCCTAGGACCAATGTAAGGCCTGCCCTGTGCATGCCTAGGCTCATTTCTGTCGCCGTCTTCACCATCTCGAAGATCATGTCGAAACCTTCGGCGTGGGCGAGAACCCTCCTGTTGCCGGACTGACTCACTCTTCACGAATTGGGGCCGGTGGTAAATAAATCCCTCTGAGGAGAGAAGACGAGAACGGTTCGTCTTCAGTATGTCTTCTGAAGTTGGGCGCTCAGAACACCATTGACGTAGGTGCTCGTCAGGCTCGACCCGTCGACTGAGGCGTGAAGCGGCCTGCGCACCGTGAAATCGGGGGCGGTTACAACCAAGTCACCTCCGAGAAGCGACACTTTCAGCTGACTGCTTCTGTAGCCAGGGACATGCATTATGAATGTGATGTGGGTTGATGATTCAATCATCTCGTCGTCGTAGGTTCGTGTCTCCGCGCCTGCTCGCTCGTCAACCACGTGGACTAGACGGCCCTCTAAGAGCGTCACCGCGTCGTCAACGAGGTCGTCCAAGGCCCTCTGAAAACCGTCGCGGTTATCCGGACCACTCGTCACCCAGATCCTCCTCGATGTTGTCAAGTTCGAACCCCAAGTCTTCCCATCGGAATTTCCTTGGCAAATGATGCAACTCAGCGAGCGAAGCCATGTTAGAACCTACGTGCTAACGTTCCTTGATATCGGCTATGGATTGCATAACTTGACCTGTACTTTGCGTTCTGTTCACTAAACTAAGGTTAAATTAGCGTTAGAACTGGAGTTTGTCCGTGCCCGTCATATTCCGGGTCACTCTTGGGAAGACCGGGAACAGCCTCAGGATAACGATTCCGAACCCCGTTGTCGAGGGCTTCGGATGGAAGAGGAAAGACCAGATACTGCTGATCGTTACAGAAAACGAGATTACTCTGAGGAAACTCGAAAGCGGCAGGAAGGAGCGGTCACATAAGGCCTCTGCCGCATGAGAAGCGGGACGCCAGGGACGTCGTGTGACGCCGAACAGAAACACGGAAAAGGAAGTGTGTCGAGGGACTGGGTATGCTTTCGAAGAGTCTCAGCGTAGCATTGATGGTCACTGATGCGAAGAAGTCTGCGAGGTGGTACGAAGAAAAACTCGGGTTCGCCACCGAGGGTTCAGGGCATTGGATTACGGTCTGGCCTAAGGGGTCGAACGCAAAGTTCCACCTCTGCGAGGGCAAGTTGGAGCCCGGGAACACGGGAATAAGTCTCTACTGCGAGAACGTGGAGAAGACGGCGGCAGCGCTTGAGAGGAAGGGGGTCAAGTTTACAACTCCGGTTACGAAGAAGGAGTGGGGCACGTTCGCCATGATTGCTGACCCAGATGGAAACGCGATTTGGCTGAACGAGGGCGGCCCGTAGGGTCGAGCCCTAGCCATCGGGTCGTATGCCAACGGAGCTTCCCCTTTCTTGCCTTCCTAGCGGCGGATGCCCCCGAATCCTTAGAGCTTCAGCTTCTGGGCTCGGTCGGTCTGAATCCATCCTGTCAACTCTTCGACCACGTTTGGAAACAGGCCGAACTAAGTAGACTTGTGTGGACCTAGGGACTTCGACAATAACGTTTTATCGCTGCCAGTGACTGTATGCCAATGTGACCCTGGGCAGCTCGATAGGCAACTACTGGAGTCTGACAAAGCCCAGAGTCTGGGGCCTTCTCGTCTTTACTGGTTTAGTGGCGATGGTGGTGGCCTACCGTGAGACGCCAGGGTTGACTCTTTCCCCAGTGCTGATGCTCGTCACGGGGATTGCCTTGATCTTGGGGAGCGCCTCTGCAGACGTCCTCACCAACTACCACGATAGAGATATCGATAGTATGATGAAGCGCACGATGAAGAGGCCGATGCCCGTAGGCGACATATCGCCAGGGGCCGCCCTCGCCTTCGGCCTTTCGATGGCCGCTCTTTCCGTAGTAATCCCTTTCTTCCTAATCAATGTCCTGTCCGCCGGTTTCATGCTGCTGGGGTTGCTTGACAATGTAGTGGTCTACTCCCTCCTCCTGAAGAGGCGGAGTTGGCTCAACATAGTCCTAGGAGGCGTCTCAGGGGGGATGCCTGTCTTGGTCGGCTATTCGGCCGTCGGGAATCCCCTCTCCCCGATAGCCCTCTACATGTCCGCGTTGGTCATGCTCTGGATCCCGGTTCACATCTGGAGCCTAGCGATCTTCAGTAAGGAAGACTACGAGGCTGCCAAGGTGCCCATGCTGTCCGTAGTCTTCGGCGACAGGGTTGCTGCAATCTGCGTGGCTGGTACAAGTGCCATGATGACGGTCTTCTCAGTCCTCATCTTCCTTTTCACTCCAGTAAGCGTATTCTACACTGTAACGGCCCTTGCCCTTGGAGGGCTGGTGCTGGGCTACAGCGCTAAGTTGACCGTCGATCCGACCCGGAGCACTGCCTGGACCCTCTTCAAGATCACCAGTCCGTACCTGATGCTGCTCTTCCTTGTCCTAGGCATGACCGTCTGGATCTGATCCCATTCATTCTTCTTGATCTGGGGTGATTATCACCCAGACGGCCGCATTTGGTATTCAGACATGAAGCGATTAACCGAGCTCAGTGGGCATAAGCGAAGCAATTCTGAACCCGTTTCCCTGCCAAGTCACACCATGCCCTCTGGTGTGTCTTTGGCGGAAGAGCTGCAGAAGGCAAGGGAGAGGAGTTGCTTGGATGACACTCTGGAGACGTAACGTCGTGCATCCACTGTTCGAATCCGTTTGAATTGAATCTGAGTGGGATTCGACAAGTAGACCGTGTCCTTACGGGTCTAGTCCATCTTGTCTGTTAAAACTATCATACCATAGCCTCTACCACATTTGAGCAGTTCTCTTGTAAGTGACTGAGGCCCCTTCAACGTTGAGCAGAATGGAGTCCGCATCTCAGCTGCGAAGGCCACTGGAGATTACATCGAGGAAGAACGAATACATGGTGATCGCCAGTTTGCCGAAGAACAGCTCCTCGCTCGCCGTCAAGGCTGAAGAGGCCGGTGCCGACGCTGTCATGCTGAATATCGAGGGCGATGAAGGTTCCACTCAAAGCCACTACGGGAGCTACGACCTCCACGACGTGTACATCAACGATGCCATTTCTACGGTCTCCGTCCCCTGCGGCTTGTTCGTCGGCGGGGGTAGATATCTCACCGAAGAATACTGGGAGAGGATAATGTCGAGCTCTTTTGGCTTCGTCGAGATGTTCGCCCACCAGATGCCCCTTTTCGTACTCTCCGACACCAGAGTGAAGAAGATCTGTGCCATATCGACCGGCTACATCCTCGAGCAGGTCAGCCAGCTCTCCAGAATGGAAGGGGTGGGGGCGGTTGACGTCGCAACGGTGCCCCTGCAGGCCAGGGGGACCCCGTTCAGCGTCCTCGATTACGCGACCCTCGGCGTGATCTCAAGACTCTCAACCAAGCCCTTGCTTCTGAGGACTCAGAAGAGGCTCGCCCGGTCGGACATCAGAAAGGTAGTGGAACTTGGCGTGAAGGGCCTAATTGCGGACCCCTGTATCTTCTCAGGCGCCGATGAAACGTATAAGGACGAGCTAGCCGACCTAAGCTTAAGGCGACCGGCGGCTGAAGAACAGTAAGATTCAGGCCGTAGTCCTGGCTGGGGGGCTCGGGACCCGGCTGAGACCGTATACCCTCCTCCTTCCGAAGCCAATGCTCCCCCTAGGCACCAAGCCGATTCTGGAGCATATTCTCGAGTGGCTGAAGTCCAAAGACATCACCGAAATCGTAGTATCCACAGGTTATCTGGGGAAGATGATTCAGGAGTACTTCGAGAACGGATCAGAATGGGGTGTCAACATTTCGTACGCGACCTCGCCCCGTCCGCTGGGGACAGCGGGGCAGCTTAAGGCCGCGGAGGAAAAGATCAGAGGAAGATTCGTCTGTCTCTACGGGGACGCTATACTGGACTTCGACCTTCACGAGGTGATCAGATTCCATGACAAGAAGCGAGCTGTCGCGACGATGGTTCTTATGAAGCACAGCGTCGAAATGAAGTACGGTTTCATGAAGACGGACAAGGACGGAAGGTTGACCGAGTGGAAGGAGAAGCCTAGGATTTCAGGGTTCATCAACGTCGGGTGCTACGTCATGGAGAAGAGCTTCCTCAGGTATATCCCGGCAGGGCGGGTCTATGGCATGAAAGAAACCTTCGAGGAGGCGAAGGCCGAAGGCGCCAAGCTCTACGCTATGAAGACGGCTGGAGAGTTCATCGACATCGGGGATAGGAGATCGTACAGGGAGGCGAACGACGTCTACGTAAAGAGGATCGGGAAGGTGGTATAGCGGATTGGCGACAGTTGTCTTTGAGGACGATGCCATCGCAGGCTTCGGTCCCCTGACGATGCTCAGGCACACGGGTCAGCTGAACAGGGGCACGAAGACCCTCTTGGAAGCGGTTTACGAAAGCATCGCCGGTGCTGCCGACCTGATGGTGTGGGGCCGAGCTAGTCTGAAGGAAGTCTCTAGAGAGAGGTTGGAGAGGGGGTACAACGAGAAGGCCGACGGTCTGACGACCTTCGTCAATGCCAGGGCAAGGCCAGGGAAGTTGCTCTTGGTCCTTACCTCTAGGAAGACCCCCTTTGCAGCTATAGCCGACGGACAGGTAGTTGCGGCCAAGGTCAAGGGGACGGAGATGAAGCCGGGTCCGATTGGCAAGAAGGACGCCGTAAAGATAGGCAAGAGTGTCGAGAAGCTAGATGCCCCCGTGGAGAGCCTCTTCGCCGGGTATTGGGATCTAGTCCAAAGCAATGGATTGGCGATTGCTGCACAGGCCAAGCACATGGAAGACCCGCTTTCGCTCCCAAGCACAATCGAGGTCAGAGGCCCACGTTCAAGTCTGAGGATTGACGGTCGAGCCGACGTGGAGTTGCACGTCACGTTCGACACGAGGCTGGGACCCATCGTGGTCGAAGAAGGCGCTTCGGTAGAGAGCTTTTCCAGGGTCATGGGACCATGCTACATCGGGTCAAAGACCAAGGTCTATTCCGCCCTGGTGGGTGGAGGAACGTCCGTCTTCGCGGGTTGTAAGGTGGGGGGACAGGTCGAGAACTCGATAATCATGTCGCACACCAACAAGGCGCACCATGGATACGTGGGCGACTCGTATGTCGGTGAGTGGGTCAATCTTGGGGCAGGTAGCACCTTTAGCAATTTGAAGAACACCTACGGGAACGTTCGGCTAGACATCGGCGGAAGCAAGGTGGATTCTGGAATGCTCAAACTGGGCCCGGTCGTTGGAGACATGTCCAAGGTATCAATAGGCACCCTAGTCTACTCAGGCAGAATGCTCGGGACCAGTTGCCATGTCGCTGGTTTGGTTGGTAGGAATGTCCCGAGTTACACGTACTCCGACGGCTCGGGTAGAATGGTGGAACTCTTGATTGAATCAGTGGTTGAGACGCAACGGAGGATGGTGGAGAGGCGCGGGAACACCCTTACCAGGGCCGAGGAGGCCCTGATTCGGAAGACGTTCGAGGATACCTCTGAAGAAAGGAGGAGGGCTGGCGTGAAGAGGGGAAGTCTTTCGTGACCACGCGCTCGGTGGCTAGAGTCGTCCGGAAACCAAGCTCCAGATGCCTTTTCGCAGAGTTCCCAAGGTCAGAGTGGATGAAGGAACCTGTTCTGTTTAGGGCCGAATCCGCTCGGAGCTACTGCAGACAGAGCACAGCGTGAAACGACTTGCAGGACCCTTTTTCACTCAACAGGATACTGAATATCGACCCGAGCAAGGTCCACAAGACCTACGAGAAGTGGCCGATCATGGCCCGTTCGGGCTTCAATATCGAGCTCGACCTTCCGCGCGCTGGGTTTCGGAAGGCGTACGTTCTGGGGATGGGCGGCTCAGCGGCCGGCGGCGAGATTATTGCCAGCTGGCTCTCCGACAGGCCGGAGTTCGAAGTAGCTACCTTCAAGGGGCGACTGCCGATTGGGAGTATGAGCGACGTGCTCGCGATCGCCTGCAGCGCCTCTGGGCAAACCGAGGAGACGATCGAGATGATGGAGACCGCGGTTCAGAGGAGTGCAACGACTGTCTCCGTCTCCTCTGGCGGCAAGCTCATGGAGGTCTCGAAGAAGCTGAGGGTTCCTCACGTCATGATGCCGGAGGTCGTTGCTCCCCGCTATATGCTTCCATTCATCATCTTCTCTTGCCTCTCGATCATCAATGAAGGGCTCGGGCTCGGTTGCGAGGACGAGGCTGAGAACGCCCTAAAGGAGATGGAAGTCGAAGGGCAGGCAGTCGGGATCAACACACCAGCGTCCGAGAACCCGTCGAAACAGCTCGCTCTCTCAATCTTGGAAAAGACCCCTGTAATCTACGGCTCGATGTCGACCCGCGGTGCGGGAATCAGGTTCAAGAATCTTCTCAACGAGAACGCGAAGATACACGCGATTTTCGACGGGCTACCTGATGCCTTCCACAACGAGGTTGAGGCCTGGGAGGACCCGAGCGTCGACTTCGCACCCGTTCTCCTCAGGCACCCTTCTGAGACTGAGCGTGACAAGGAAGGGGCCGATCTTATGATGAGGATCCTCTCGGAACTGAGAAAGAATCCCATAGAAATCAAGGGGAGGGGCAAGTCGAACCTCGCCCAACTCCTCACAATGGTGTACAGACTCGACGTGGCCTCGTACTACGCAGCCATTGGGATTGGCCGGGACCCGTTCCCGACCAGACTGATGGACCGTTTCAAGGTAAAGGGCCACAAGCGGAGTCAGGACACAGCCCCAATGCACCGAATAGGCTCAAATCAGCCCAATTCGTCAAGAGACGAAAATTCAGCCACAGAAACAGACTCTCTCAAATCACACAAGAGAACGAACTTCTCAAGCAAGACATAACAATCCGGACGTACTGGGCAGGTTTGACTAGGCCAAACAAACCACTCAACGACCGCATCAAGGTAGACACACTCGTAGCCGTCCGAAAACTCCTCGCAATCCTCGGCAGACCAGCATCGACGACGGCGATGCAAGAACTCATTGACTTCAAACGAAACAATCCGAAAGACCCTAGTCTCGAAAGGCAACTGATGCTATGGAAGGCCGAAACCAAGGGAGCAACTGTTTTGACCAACATTGCCCGATTGCTGGGCATATTCCGAAGAAACTTCGCTCCACTCGAGATGCGCATCCACGTATCGAGCGATTCATAGACAATACCGATAAGCGAACCAGTCCTCAGAGCCATCAGACTCGACAGCGAACTAGCGCCCAACGAACAGGACGCTACAGACCTAATGGTCTAGCGCGCGCGAGAACCACTTAATGCCAAGACTGGCACTCACAGGAGAGACGACCCGACCACAGGTCAACCAGCTAGAAGAACTCAGACGCGAGAACAGTGAACTCAGAGAGCAACTACTGAGACTTACCAAGCTGATGACAGAGAGAGCCTTGGCGCTCTCTCCCCCTCCTTTACACTCAAGACGAACGACAAGATGGAGAGAATCTCAAGAGTCAAGCGTGCCAGAGTCAGACGTGCTCCATACAGCCTCAAGATTCTAAAGCTGGGATAGTGAGCGCGAGCTAATTCCTCAGCATCTGTCCTGAGGCGTCAACCGTCGGCAGTTGGCCCCTGCGTCTCCTGGAGTCTCCCGTCATGGAAGGTGGCGAAGTAAGTGAACTTGACAACGGTCTGGTCAGCTGGCCCCTGTGTCTCCTGGAGTCTCCCGTCACAGAAGGTGGCGAAGTAAGTGAACTTGACAATGGCCTGGTTCACTTTTGACTTGTCCATGCATGGGAACCGGGGCATGTCATACATCTGGATTCTTGACGCAAGATTGAATTGAGGAGAAATGATTTCTTGGATTGGCACAATCTGGCAATCTGAATTCTGAATCGATAGCGTTTGACCGTTTGGCCCGCGTTCTGAATCACCGTCACCCAAAGATTTCGGCTCTGTCCCATTGACGGTTGGTTCTGACGGCTGTCCCGCGACGGTTGGCGGAACGGATAAGAGACGGGATTGACCCGTTGAGCCCTCATGGCACTGATACACGTGGGACTTGACGGATGTTATGGTCTGGGGACTCGTCTCCGGATGGGATACTGAGCGCGCGCTAATCCCCAGATGTTGCAAATATTATCATCCCCATAAGGAGTCAGCACACCTCCGGTGTGCAAGCCTCGTATCAAGGAAAGGGCGTAGTCACTACTTAATTCCGACGAGCTGTGCCAGCTCTTTCCTCGAACTCGCGCCCAAGACCTGTGCGGACCCTTCGGGAGAAACGTCGTTGACGTAGATGCCGCCACCCAGCTCGAGCCCGGACCACGCAGGCCTCCTCGGGTACACTTCAATATGCCAGTGAATCTGCTTGGTCGTCTTCTTCTCCGAGGAGCTGTGGAAGACCATGGTGAAGCTTGGAGAGTCCAGCGCCTTCGAGAGCCCCCCGAGCGTTGACCTGAGCATCAGTGCTAAGTCCATCATCTCCTTTTGGGACAACTTCAGAAGGCTAGTCATGTGTCTCTTGGGATAGATCCAGAACTCGAAGGGGTGTGTGGAGACCCAAGGAGCGAACGCTATGAAGAAATCGGTCGCCAGAATCTGGCGGGGGCCGCCTGTCTCTGTCCCAACGACCTGACACATCGGGCAAACGCCCAAGTCATTCAGAGATGTCTGGACTGTGTCGGCCTCCTCTTCGACTGCGGGAGGAACCCGGGGGGTAGTCACAATCTGGATGTTCGGGTGGACGACTGTGGGGCTTCCGTCTCTCTCCGAATTGACGTAGACAAGGACGTAGCTCACCCCTTTCTGCGAATACAACCATCTCACCTTATCCTGCAGAGACGCTAGGATATTCGTCCACTGCTCGATATCGATCTTCGAGAAGGGTTGGTCGTGCTTAGGGGTTGCCACGAGGACGTAGTGATACCCTACAGCTGGCTCACTGTAGTGAGGGGGCTCCCCGTAGGAGGGAGGGGCGTTGGGAGTAACGTAGGGATTCTTCGCTGGGAAAATCCTCACGGACCAATTCCTGATCGTGTCTCCCTCGGAGTCTGTCTGTTTCAGGAGTGTGTCGCCCCGCTTCACCAGCACCAAGTCTGCCGGGGGCGTCATTTCCTCATTCCCCGGGCAATAGTTGCACTTCTCTGCTCTCTGCGGGATGACCTGGCCCGGCTTGAGCCCTCTGTCGGGGAGGATTATGGAGAGCTTGTCTGTAAAATAGTCCTTTCTGATCTCAACCATCGGCGCGGGCGGAGAACGCCCTCCCGATATTAGGGTTTGGAAGGGTCCAGACCCGAAAGGGTGATAATGCGACGTGCGGGAGACAAATGCGCGCAGATGAAAATAGGATACGTCCTCCTCGACGGCTGTGCTGATAGGCCGAGCCCGCAGCTGAACTTCACTACGCCGCTCGAAGCAGCGTACACGCCGAACCTGGACGAGGTCGCTCGCAGATCCAACCTCGGTAGGGTAGTAACTGTGGGGCGGGGAGTGGCCCCAGAGTCCGACATTGCGGTCTTCAACATGCTCGGTTATTCGTTCGACAAGGGATATCCGGGCAGAGGTGTCATTGAGGCGGTCGGGTTAGGTCTCGAGGTCCGTCCTGGAAACCTCGCTCTTCGGGCAAACCTGGCCTCAGCTATGGGGAGGCGGATTCTTGACAGGCGGGCAGGCAGGAACCTTACGCAGCAGGAGGCGATGAGGCTGGCCGAGGGTCTGAACAGCATCAGGTTGAAGGGAGCAGAGCTGGAGTTCCGTGCCACAATATCATACCGGGGCGTATTGATCATCAGGGCGGATCAGCCGCTGTCGGCAGAGATCTCGAACACAGACCCCGCTTATTCGAGCGTAAGGGGATTTGGGGCTGCAAATCCCGCAGTCAACCGTGAAAGCGTGCTGACTGCAAGACCGAAGTCCGAGACTGCCGCGGCGAGGAGGGCGGCGGACCTTGTCAATGAGTTCACCGTCAAGAGCACTAAGGTCCTGTCCGAGAGCGAGGTCAACAGGGAACGCGTGCGGGAGGGGAAGCTTCCGGCCAATTGCGTGCTGCTGCGCGACGCAGGAGACCGTGTGCCCGAGGTCGAATCCTTCGAAGAGAAGCACGGGATGAAAGGCACAGCCCTCGTCGAGATGCCCGCCGAGGTCGGCATCGCGAAAATCCTGCGGATGAAGATAGTAGCGGTTAAGGACAGGAATGACATGATGGAGAAAGCGACCCTCTTCACGCGAGAGCTACGCGAAGGAACAGTAGTCTACGTTCACATCAAGGGGCCGGACGAGTTCGGCCACGATGGTGATGCCGTAGGTAAGAAGAGGATAATAGAAGCGATCGACAGGGACTTCTTCTGTGCCATGGTCGATCGCGTCGGTGATGTGAAGGTTGGAGTATCTTGCGACCATTCGACTCCGTGTACTATCAGGATGCATGCAAGCGATCCAGTCCCCCTTCTGATCAGCACCGACTCAAGAGGCGACGGAATGCGCTTCACTGAGAAAGGCGCTAGGAAGGGCTCGCTAGGGACGATCAGGGGCAGGGAAGTCCTTCGCCTGCTATCGAAGAATCCAGTCCCAAACCGGGCCTCTTAACGCTCCACAAGACGGAGAATGCGTTCTAACGTTGCATCGACGCTTCCATCTACGGGTCCCTCCCTGATGCGACCCGATGCCTCAAGTCGACGTACATGCGGATTTCGTCTAGGAACCTTCCATTCCGCAACATCTTGCCTGGCACCACCCCGACCCTCTTGAAACCGAGCTTCTCGTAGACGTGAATCGCGACCCGGTTGATTGCGAAGACCTGAAGCTCTACGAGCCAGACCCCTTTGCGGAGTGCTTCCTCCAGTGCCGTCTTGGCCATCATTTGGCCGATCCCTATCCCACGGCACTCGGCCAGGATGACGATGCCGAATAGTCCTGTGTGCCTTTCGTCTCTCGGTTTCCGTCTGGAGACATCACAATGACCAACGATCTTTCCGCCCACGAACGCAGCGACGCTGACCACCTCGTTCTTCTTCATTCCGAGCAGGATTCTGTCAAGAAACTTCTCCTCGTCTGACTTCCTGAGTCTTCTGTCCAGAGAGGTTATCCCAAGCTCAGGGTTCGTTCTCCTCTCCCTTACAACGGCATTCGCAAACTTCAGGAGTTCATCCAGGTCACTCCTCCGGAGGGCCCGCAGCACCACTTGAGTTCCGTTATTTGCGGTGAAGGTGACATATGTCCGCCTATACTTCATCGAACCGGGAGCTCTGCGCGTCTTCCTTGAAGGTTTCTGCCCCTGTTGGACTTGACCGTGTGGTCTTTGGTCGCGCTGCCGCCCGTCGGAAGTCTTCTAATCTGAGCCCAGCGATCTATTGGACATGGCGCCTTATTTCATCTATGTGCTGGAGTGCTCTGATGGAACTCTGTATACGGGTTACACTGTTGACCTCGAAAGGCGTCTTCGTCAGCACAATGCCGGAAAGGGAGCGAGGTACACGCGGTCAAGGATGCCTGTGAAGCTCGCGTTCAATGAGAGATACAGCAAGAAAGGCGATGCGCTTAGACGTGAGATTCAGATAAAAAGAATGAGCAGGAGCTCGAAGCTCCTTCTCTGTGCCGGATATCCGCCAAAGCCAAGGCACAGCCTACGCTAGCGAATACGAACCACCTGATGCTCCACTGGTGTCGCTGTTCTTACTTGCCGACGACTATTTCGATCGAGGAGATGTTCCGCATTTCGGCGCCTTCGCCGACGACCTCGGTGTTGATGCCGATGTCCTTGACTTTGTACATGCCGTTGCCGAGCCTCTTGGTGACGATTTCTGCCACGTCGACTGCTCTGCCGATTGACATTCCTCTTGCCTTGACCACGATCTCTCCGGCTTGAGTAAGCTGGATGAGCGCGCTCATAGCGTAGCTCATGACCGGCTTCTTGCCGACGAAGATGTGGTTGGGCGGCGCGCGCTCGCCTTGCATTTGGCCGCTTGGTTGCTGAATTGCTGGTGTTGGCGCCTGCTCTTCAGAGTGTTCCTCTGATTCGTCTGAGTCGGTTTTTCTCTTTGGCATATGATTGACCTTGTTCGCCACGACCCCCGTGTCGCGTATTTAATCCTATGGGGGTAGGGGCTCTGTTAGGTTGATGGGCCACGACTCAGAATTTTGTTTCTGTTAAGCGTCGGGCCACGGCTCAGGATTTCGTCGCTGTTGAATCTGTCTCTCCGTTCTTTGTCAGACCAAGGATTTGCTTGACGAAAGCATCTACCGCCTCATAAGACGCCTCCGCAACAGGGTGTGGAGTTATCTGGTTCGCACCGAACTTACCTTTGAACTTGTATTTTGTCCCCTGCTCGTCGTTTTCTGATGAAGACATACTCTCCGTCCGTCACGAAGACGAAATATGCCCTTTTTGGCGCTAATCCAGACTATCAGTTCTGAGGAGCCAGCGGTTAATTGACGGTTTCTTCGAGGAGTTAGCAAACGCATGGACTATCAGAGGGTTCCTCTGATGGTTTAGTCGCTCTTGGCCGCGTTCTGTATTATCGTCAGCCACTTGTTCTCGCCCTCCACTTTGACCCCTGCCGCCTCCGAGGGCGTCCTTCCGCCAAGTGCCTCATGGGGTCGGATGAAGTTGTGGAATAGCTGATAGCCCTTCAGGATGGACGTGTCGTCTCGCTTGAGACCGCGCATGACCTTCTCCCTGTCTTTGACCTCTCCATTCATCCGTTCCATCTTGTTGTTGTGAACTTCGCCGCCGAGCGCGCGCGCGCTCGGCACTAGTCTCTGTCTCCTTGCGTGGAGTCCTTTGGCAGCGCCAAGCAGCAACCCCCACGCGTGCTCGGCAACCGGTTCTGTGTACGCACCCGCATTAGAGTAGACTTGAATGCCAGAAGGGAGTGAGGCGAAATCCCTCCGTCAACCCCCGCCGACAGAACCTGAATCACTTTCAGGCTCCGCATCTTCCTGAGGAGCTCTTCTCCGGCTTGCTTTGGCCACGCCATCAGAACTTGGCACTGGGCTAGGGTCGCGTCGTCTGTCTCACTTTCGACGATGTCGAGGCCTTCAAGGATGCTTCTTGCCTGATCAGGCAGCGTCGCGGTGACGAAGATTCTCGTCCTCAAGGCCGACTCTCGCCCGCTATTTGGTGAGGGCCTTTATTGGTATGTCCTGAGTAGTTCCGTCGGGAAGCGACCTTCTGATTGAGATAGGAAGGGCGTCCTCCTCAAGCTCAGCCGTTGCTATTTCGATCGGTCCACGATACGCACCTTCTGTAGAGATGAAGGGAGGCGCTCCCATCGCGATTTGAAGGGATCTGGCCCCGACTATTCTTGCCTTCTCGAACCTCGTCAGGTTGGGAGGGCCGATTTTGACCTCAAACGCGGCGATTGAGGGCTGTCTAGGTTTCTTCGGTGTTTTCGCAGGTGACAACAGGAATCCTCGGAGATATCTCGCTCTCTTGGGTCATCAGATAAGTCTTTGCCGATGGAAGTGGGAAAAGCGCTTAAGAGCTGCGGAGGCAGGGTCTGACTATTGGCCACTGAACCTCTCGCGGGCTCTGTCTCCAGGGTCAATTGTGTTGCCTCGTTCATTGGGGGAGGTCAGGCCAAGGTCTCTCTCTACCGGCATCTTTCTCCTCTTTCAATCAACGCCATCATGAGAATCCTTCCCATTGACAGCAGGATCAACGTTCAACCGGGGATGTGCTGCCTTTTCACCCCCCTCAAGGTCGGAGTCGAGAAACCCCGGATTTCGTTCGTCAGAGGAGACGTCGCTTTCCTCGCATCCGGGGGTCTGATCTGCGTCTTCGTACAAGAGGCCAGAAGCGACCGCCCGCTCAACCCGCTCGGGAAGGTCGACTCGGGTCTCGAGCTGTTCGAGGGGCTGAGGGCGGGTGATACGGTGCGTTTCTCTCTCAGCGAACCGCCCACGACGGGGCAATCTTGACACCTCGAGTCCTTTCGAATTCTGAGAGTGTTTGACCTTCAACTTAAGGAGTCCGCGGAGCCGACGGACCTCCCTGGCCAGCATTATCTGTGTAGTGACGTGTCCGTCCCTGCTAGACTAGTGACTACGCCTTCGGCGCGACTGACCAGATCGAATGCCCGCTGAAGCCCCCGACCTTTGAGATCATCTTCTTGACTTCTAGGTCGCGGAGCAGCCCTGTCGCGATTGATGCATTCACCCCGAGCGCCCTTGACGCCGTGTAGATGGTGATTGCCTTGAGCGGGGCGAGGCTCTTCATCATATCCTCCTCAGTCATCTTGGGGACGAGGAAGGGGAGTCGCTTGTGTTGCTGCGGCGCCGCTTTTTGTTCCGTTCCCTTTTTCCCTTTCGGCGCCTCTCCGGTCTGTTGTTCTGTGTCCTGCGAATCCTGCTTCTTCTCCATCGAGGCTAGCGACTTCTTCTTGACTCCACCCAACTGGCTTCAAGACCAGGAAGAGTAGAGTGGAGATAAGGCTTTGCCCGAGTGGACGAGAAAAGGAGTTTAACCGCCTCCCCTACGAAGGAGAGGCCTTGGACTACTCTGTGGTTGCTGATGCGTACGCGAAGCTGGAGTCCATCTCGGGAAGGAATGAGATGACTGAGGTCATGGCGGCACTGCTCGCCGCGACCCCTAAGGACGAGCTCAGGAGGCTGGTGTACCTCACTCAGGGAAAACTCCGTCCCGACTACGAAGGGATCGAACTCGGGCTGGCCGAGAAGATGGCACTCAGGGCCATCAGCACAGCAACCGGGCTTCCTTCAAACGTCGTCTACAACGCGTACATCAAGGCGGGGGACATAGGCACTGCTGCCGAGCGGCTACTCCCTAGGAGGTCACAGGGAACGCTTTACTCCGAGACCCTTACGCTCGAGCGAGTCTACTCGACCCTGTTCAGGATGGCAGGTCAGAGCGGCGCTGGCTCGGTGGAAGTTAAGCTCAAAGAGCTCGTCAGCCTACTGAACGACGCGTCTCCTCAGGAGGCCAAGTTCATCATGAGGACGGTGACAGGCCAGCTCAGACTTGGTGCAGCCGACTACACTATCCTCGATGCGGCGGCCGCGGCCTTCCTGGGAGGCAAGCAGGAGAGGGCGAAAGTCGAGCGTGCGTACAACGTCCACCCGGATCTCGGCTTTGTCGTCGAGGCGGTTGCGCTCAAGGGCCTGAAGGGGCTCGAGTCTGCGAAGGTGGAGGTCGGCGTCCCCATCAGGCCGATGCTCGCCGAGAGGCTCGAATCCGCTAGGGCCATCGTCAGGAAGATGGGCGAAAAGGAGGTCGTCTCAGAATACAAGCTCGACGGGGAACGCCTTCAGATCCACAAGTCCGGAGACAAGGTCGCACTGTTCTCTCGAAGGCTGGAGGTGATATCGAAACACTATCCTGACGCCGTAGACCTGGTCCGCGAGCACGTCTTGGCGAAGAGCGCGATTCTGGAGGCTGAGGTGGTGGCAATCAACGAAGAGACGGGCGAGTACCTGCCGTTCCAGGAACTGATGCACAGGAGAAGGAAGTATGGGATCGACCAGGCAGTGGTCGATTATCCTGTAGCTCTGAACTTCTTCGACCTCCTGCTGGTCGGACAGACCGACTTCACGGGAAAGCCTTACTCCGTGAGGCGGAAGAAGATGGAGAAAGTAGTGGAGACGACCGAGAGGACGCGGCCAGTGCCCGCTCTCACATCCTCCGACCCCGAGGTAATCGAGGGCTTCATGCAGGAGGCAATCCAGAACGGCTGCGAAGGCCTCGTCGTCAAGGACCCCGATTCGACGTACAGGGCCGGTGCCAGGGAGTTCGCTTGGATCAAGCTCAAGCGGGAGTACAGGAGCGAACTAACTGACACCATCGACCTACCCATCATAGGAGCCTTTCATGGCAAGGGAAGGCGGACGGGGAGATACGGGACCTACCTTCTGGGGGCGTACGACGACAAGAGGGGCCTCTTCACCAGCATAGCCAAGGTCGGGACTGGGTTCTCCGATGAAGACCTGAAGAAGATTCCGAAGCTCCTGAAGCCGCTGGAAACGCACGTGAAACCTCAGAACGTCGAGTCGAAGATAGTGCCCGACGTTTGGTTCAGGCCGCAGCTGGTCATCGAGACGATTGCGTCCGAGCTGACTCTGTCGCCCATTCATACCGCGGCCATGGGATTGATCAGGCCAGGGTCAGGGATTTCATTGAGGTTCCCCAAGTTCACGGGGAAGATCAGAGACGACAAGCGCGCTGAGAACGCCACCACTGTCCAAGAGATCGTGGAGATGTACAACAGCCAGCTCAAGAAGATTGAAGCTTCTGCGTGAGATCCTTCGACGCCCCTGCCGGCGAGTCTGCCTCCCCGCCTGTGTGATCCAGGTATCTGCGTTTCGGCAGTCTTCGGCGTCGCCAGCACCCCCGCCTGCAGGTTCCATAGCGTTTATGTCAGACCCGTCAGGGGTGCCCAGATGCCTTGAAGTCACTGAGGCTTCTCCTCGTCGCTGCGCTCCTCGTGGCGCTTGTATGTGGGTTCGCGCCGGTCCACGCTGACGGCTGCACCTCCAAGACCGGGTACTACATCGCTTCGCTGAACGCTGACATCGACCCCGGGGCAGCCAATTTCATGTCCACGACAGTAGCGAACGCCGAGGCCGCCTGCGACGGTCACATTGTGTTCATTCTATCCACCAACGGCGGGGACGGAGGAGACATGGAGTCGATGGTCAATTCGATTTCCAGCTACCAGCAGTGGGGGGGGAATTTTGTGACCCTCGTGGCTCCGCTGGGAGCCCACGCCTTTTCTGCAGGCTCGTACATCGCCGAGGCTTCGAACGAGATCTACATGGTCAACGGGACTGTGATTGGCTCGGCGACGCCCATAGTGTCAGGGATCCCGACAGGCGAGGTGAACTCAACGATGGCAAAGGACATTTCAGCCTTCACCAATTACATGCAGGCACTGACGGAAGCCAACAAGAGGAATGAGACCGCCACTGGTCGGATGGTCACGCTTGGATTGTCTTACACTGACGCGCAGGCTTTCAAGTACGGTGTCATCACCAATGTCACGGACGCGACTTCTGTCGTCGGGGCCTTGCAGGCGCAGTTCGGACTTCCCGCCTCTACGCCTATCAACACTCCGGGGATCAGCTCGATTCTCATCTCAATCTTTAGCGATCCGAACGTGTCCAGCCTCCTCTTTTTGTTAGGCATTTTCTTGATCCTTTTCGACATATACCACCCGACGTTTGTCTTCACATTCGTGGGCGCAACCGTAATCGCCTTGGCGCTCTTCGGGCTGGGCGTCTTCGGCGCCTCTCCGCTGTCGGTTGCGCTGATGATAATCGGAGCCGCTTTCATCTTCCTCGAGGTCAAGACGCAACACGGCATCAGCGCCCTCGTCGGAGTGGTAGTCTTCATCGTGGGGTTCCTGTTCATATTCCAGTTCCCACCAGCCTCGGCTCCGAACCCCTCATTGCCTCCAGTACCTCCGGCCAACTTCTCGGGCATTCCTAACATTACGTATGCACTCATCGTGGCTCTCGGGGCTGCGATAGTGATAGGGAGTCTCTACCTACGAAGGATCAGAGCCGGATTGATGGCTAGGCCGAAGGTCTACGATTCGTCCGCCACCATAGGTAAGACTGGTGAAATGAAGACAGACCTCGTCGCGGGCGGCAAGGGTGATGCCCGCATCGGGGCAGAAGAGTGGAGCGTCACCTCGAATAAAGATTTGAAGCGTGGAGACTCGGTAAAGGTTATAGCAGTAGACGGTTTGGAGCTGATAGTAGAGAAACTGGAAAAATGAGCATTCTCAGCTCAATTGCGCTGCAGCTGTCGACTGGGGCCGAAATCAGCTACGTGATCTACGCGCTCGTGATAATCATTGTCATCGGGTTCATCGGCTACAGTGTCAAGATTGTCAGGGAATACGAAAGGCTGGTCCAGTTCACTCTCGGCAGGTTGACTGGGGCGAGGGGGCCCGGGGTAGTCTTCGTCTTCCCGTTCATCAATCGTGTCAACAAGATAGACCTCCGCGAGAGGTACCTCGAGGTTCCTCATCAGACATGTATCACGAAGGACAACGCGCCCACCGACATCGACTTCCTGATCTACTACAAGGTGACTGACGCAGCCCAGAGCGTCGTGCAAGTCCAGCACTTCGAAGGGGCGTCGATAGGCATCGCGACGACGACGCTCAGGGCCGTCGTCGGAGACATTCCGCTTGATGAACTGCTCGCCAAGAGGGAGCAGATCAACCAGGTCCTCAGGACCAAGCTTGACGAGGTCACGGAAAGATGGGGGATCAAGGTGACCAACGTGGAGATCCGGGAGATCCGTCCGCCCAAGGATGTCCAGGAGGCGATGGTCAGGCAGATGTCCGCGGAGAGGACGAGGAGGGCTACGGTCACGGAGGCGGATGGACGGAGAGAGGCTTCGATACTGGTCGCCGAGGGTGACAAGAAGTCTAACATCCTCAGGGCAGAGGGCGATAAGCAGGCTTCGGTTCTGAGGGCAGAGGGCTACGCTGGGGCGCTCAACCAGATCTTTGCGGCTGCAAAGGGGATCGACTCCAAGACGATGGTGCTTCAGTACTTGGACACATTGAAGGCTCTCGGTGCTAGCCCGTCGACCAAGTACATCTTCCCGATGGAGTTCACTTCGCTTTTTGCGAAACCCCTTCAGGACATAATCAAGCAGACCACTGAAAAGTGAGTAAATAGGAAAAGAGGGCTGAATCGGTCGGACCGAAAGGGCAGTTCAAAGCACTAGTGGTTTCCAAATGACTCCGGAGTCCAAACCCTCTATTCTAGTTGGGGCTCGGGCACAGATGTTAGTCCAGGTACGGGGGCGCGCAACAGGACGACACTAGCAGGAACACGCCGTATACTACGGAATTGTGCGGGTAATCGTTGACATACTCAATGAGCATACCTGCTCTTGGATAGTGGTGCGAAAGGACGAACATGTAAATTGAATCCCCAATGACGTCCCCCACAATCTCCGTGCTCTTGTCTGAGAACGTCATATTGAAACGGATTGCCCCTGCTAACACTATTGTGGACGAACTGTTAGAGCCTGGGCAGTCTCGGAAATTTGAAGGGCATATGGTCTGAAATTTCACCCCATCAAACGTAACCGATCCGTTCAAGAAGTAGCTGTATCCTGGCATCCCGATTACGATGTCCTTGGACACGTCGTCAGCCCAGTAGAACGACCCGTTCACCTTCATCAAATAGATTCCGTTGTCCGAGACCGAGGTGAATGTAGCAGAGGTGTATGTGGTTGTTGTAGTCATATTGGTGTGCGAGTTTGCAACACCGATTAAGTATCCCGTCGCCCCACCGAGCACCAAAACCAGAACCACAACAGAAGCAGCCAGTCCATTCTTCAATCAGGGTCGATGAAACTGGTAATGTTGGCTATTTACTCCTAACGTCGAGAACAGCGACTCTAAGCGGCTCGAAGATAAACTGCGACCAGGCTACTTGATGTTTCGGTGAACTCTCTCCAGAAATTTCCTTTTCAGCGGATCCGGTCATGTGGCAAGACAACACCCGGTTCTTGAGGGGGGTATCGTTCGGGCGCTCTACCGTCATCCTGTAGTCCGCAAATATGACCTCGTGGATATTCTTGTAGGCTCTGTTGACTTTCCGGCATCTAGCTCAGATTCGTCTCGCTGTTGACAGTCGCCATCCATGGATTCTGTTAGCCTTGAGATTCAATCCCCAGTATAGCCCTTAGACCCTACCCTGTGCTCTGTCTGACGAATCTCTGACCATTCATGCCCACAATGCTTGCATCTGTATTCATATTGAAATTTCTCGACATCAACCACGAACGGCTTACCCTCCTCGAGTACTGCCGTCAGCGGTGGAGAGCGTCTAGCCCCGTAGGGAGGAGCGATCCGAAGGTGAGTCTCCTTGTCGACAAAGTTCTTCGAACCAACGGGTTTCTTGCCTACAAGCCTGATTTCGAATCTTCTACTGCACGATGGGCAGTGACGAAAGAAACTCTGGACCACAGACATACCTCTGCGCATTCGACTGTCTTACTTAAGGGGTGATGGCCAATTGTGGTTTGCGTTCTTAGAGGCGCTCTGGGTGATTGTGAACGCCTGATGGAGTTCACTAACCTGATAGTGCCGCCTAGAGACTACGTGAAGGACTCGGGCAAGTGGTAGCGCGGTTGGATGGGCGGCGGCCTGCAGCCTTTCGGACGAAGGCCCAGTCTTATATCCAAACCTACTCAAGGCTTGAAGCGAGCGCTTTTCATGTCTGGTCCAGAGAATGAGATTCAAGCCAGACGGCGTACTGTAGTGGTCCTCCAGGATGAGATGAGGAGGGTCCTGGACGCGACGAGGGTCCTCCTTGACGAATACGTTTCCCTAACCAAGGGAGACAAGATGCAGGTCGCATCAGCCCTCGAGAAGGTCAAGAAGGCGGAAGAGGACGTCGTGACGCTCAGGAGCGCCTTGATCAGGGAGCTCTCTCAAGTGGGAACACTGCTCGTGAACAGAGAAGATATGCTCAGGGCTGCTTTCTCGGTGGAGGACATCTTCGGGCACATAAACGGGGTCGCGTTTAGAATGTCGCAGCTCCCGCGAGCATCGGCCAAAAACAAGAAGTACCGCGAGGCGATAACCGAGTTGCTCGGCCTTCTGATCGACGGTATTTCGAAACTCAACGAAAGTATCAGGGCACTCTCGATTAACTCGGAACAATCGATCCAGATGGCCGCACAGGTCCAACAGATTGAGAGCTCGATCGACTCAAAGTACAGAGTATACATCGCCATGACGATGAAGACCGCGTCCAATGTCAAGGAATTGATCGCAGTCAAGGAAGTTCTCGAATCGATCGAAGACTGTGCGGATGCCGTGCTAAGTGCCGCAGACGCGAACACAATTCTAGCGCTAGGGCTCTAGCCATGCCCAAGCAGAAGGCGAGGGGCAGGCTCTTCGAGAACAGGGTCGTGGTCTGGGATATCCAAGCTTCGAGGCGTCTCTTCAAGGACGGATACTATGGGAAGCCACTTGGCATACCGAAGCCGAAGGACTTCGAGTTCGACGCTCCGCTAGTCCTCGACCTCATGGAAGCCTATTACCTGACGATGAGAAAGGTAATCGCCATCGAGGACCAGTCGGGCAACGAGTTGCTCTTGAAGCAGCTCCAGGAGGTCTGCGAAGCTTCATACACTGATTTCAGGGAGAAATTCATGGTCTACAGGAAGCTGAGGGAGGCTGGTTACGTTGTCACTCCAGGGATCAAGTTCGGCTCAGACTTCGCTGTCTACGAGCACGGACCTGGGATCGACCATGCTCCCTACATCATCCAGGTGATGGGGCTCACCTCTACCATGACTGCGACCGCGATGGTTAGGTCTGGGAGGCTCGCGACCACCGTGCGGAAGCAGTTCATCATAGCTATTCCCGACCCCAGCAAGAAGACAGTTGAGTTCCTCAGGTACGACTGGTGGCGGGCGTAGACGAGTGGACCTCACGGAAAGCGACGCCAAGGTGACGGTACAGCAGATCGAGACTATTGCTGAAGATTCCCTGATCCTCGTGTACAGGGATCGGAGGAGGAGATGGCTGGTCAGGCCGAGAGATACTCCGAAACTCCACACGCATCTCGGGGTTCTTGATGTCTCCTCGCTTGTAGGCAGGGGATATGGAATCATCGTGACTACTACGTTGGGCGACACCGTGACCATACTTAAGCCGACCATCGAGGATCTAATCATGAAGTTGACGAGAAAGACCCAGGTTGTCTACCCCAAGGACCTCGGCCTGATCGTGGTGAAGCTCGGCATCCATTCGGGCTCGCGAGTGATTGAAACTGGGACAGGCACGGGAGCGACGACTGCCTTAATGGCCTATCTTGTCCAACCGGAAGGCATGGTCTACACCTACGACATCAGGCCTGAATTCCAGGAAGTGGCTAGGAAGAATATTGAGAAGTTGAGCCTCTCAAGGTTCGTGACCTTCACCGTGGGGGATTCTAGGCAAGGCTTCAAGGAAAGGGGTATGGATGCAGGAGTCTTGGATGTGGGAGACCCGTGGGAGGTCGTCAGCAGCATGAGGGAGAGCCTAAGGCCGGCGGCGCCGATGGTGGCCATCACCCCTACTACCAACCAGGCGGAGAAGTTGGTGGCCAAGATGATCGAGGAAGGGTTTGTCTCTATCGAGACCGTGGAAGTGCTCATGAGACATCTAGAGGCCAGAGTCGGGATGACGAGACCTGCCAACATAATGGTCGGGCACACAGCCTACCTGACCTTCGGGCGGAGCACCTCCCGTGCCTGACCGCCATGCTCTTGGGGCTTTCGCGGAGCGGCTTCGAGCATCACGTGAAACCCAGCAAAGCCAGAGCATTCCGAAGACGCAGGCCCTCGCCCCAGAACAACGAAAGCATTCCTGGCTCAGACTAAATCCATTGAGATCTGGGCTTTCGTGACTCATTTCTTCCGTGCAACATCCAATTCATAGATGGGGATTCGAAGACCCAAGTGACTTGAATAGCCAGCGGACGCTGGCTAGCTGGAAGGAACCAATCCCAGACTCCGATGTCAGTTGACTGAGTCTCCACCTCAATCCTAATAGGAGGACGGACCACAGCCTGTCTGAGTGGGAAGGATTCATGTTCAGCAAGAAGTTCTCTGTCATTCTATTTGCGGGGCTCGCTCTCATAGCCGCCGCATTCGCTTCCATTCAGGTCGTGCTCTCAAAGTTTCAACGTGAAGCAATCGCATCGCCAAGTTCAATCGCCCCCCCGCCCACTGATCCCATCTACACATACCTCTACTGGAGCCTCCTCTTTGCTGCCGTAGGTGGGGTGCTGACTATGGCGGGTTTCATCGGGGTCGTGGAGAGTTGGCTGGGGAGGGGGAATGGATCTTGAACGGGAATCTCATCGGATGCCCCTTGGGGCGCAGAGAACGATACTCTCAGTCTTGCTCCGGATTACGCCAGCCAGCCAGTTAGGTGCCTCTAAGCTTGCGCTCTTCGGGTTCGGGATCGGACTTCGCCCGTGCCGAGCGTCGGGACTTGCAATACTAGCCCTATTCTCAAAGCACAAGAGATGTGATACTTCCTATGACGACCATAGTTGCTATGTTTGGCAATGTAGGGGTAGTTGCTTATCATCTTCTGGCAAGCGTCACACGACGTTGGTAGACGTGTCGAACGGTTGCTGGCATCCCTTACAAGTGCTACTGAAAGGCTCGGAAGTGACAGACCGAGATATGCCGCCGTCTCGAATCTGAGCTCGCGATGTCCTGAACCAGCCGACCCTGAATGCTGATTCGGCGTCGCCCCAATGATGTCTCTCATGCGACTCGCGCTTCTTTAATCGGGAAGGCCCCACTTATTCAGGACGTACACTTCACAATACACTTGATACTCACCGACCAAAACCCGAGCGGGGGAACAATCCTCTCTATCAAGAGCCGTCCTTCTGCCTGGCCCGACCGTAGAAAGGCGAATGACCGTTCTCAGGACGATCAGATTCCCAGAATCGCTGGCAAGTTCTCCTAGGAAGGAAACCGCCAATGAAAGGGTGACCGTCAATGCATTGATGGCGCGCGCAAATGCACGAGTGGATGCAGTACGATGCCTGGACAAATCAATAACCCAGAAGCAACAGTTTTAAGCCCTGTCAGGTCGCGCACGCTGACCGATGAGCAAGAAGCTATCCTCGGACGATGCGTCCGTCCTCCTCTACATGGTCCCTTTCATCGCGAGCGGGGCCTATGCATTGTATCTCTGGGTGGGTAGCGGGATCTCACTTGTCCTCCCGGGCTCGGTCTATCTGACTGTCACTAGGGATCCGATTCTGTTCCTGGCAGGGACGCTCTGCGTGATGCTGGGGGTCGTGCTTGAGATCAACTCTACTGCTCCTGCGGGAAGGCCGGCGAAGTTGGGTTCAGTGGGTAACACGCTGCAGACCATTGCTGTAACTGGTTTCATACTTGCGTTCGTTTGTGCGCTTTACGCCAACGGGTTCTCTGACGGTTCCGGAGCAGTGAACGATTTCCTCACGGGCAGGTTCGGCCTCGTCTTCCCGATTGTGATGGTTCTCTTCAGCTATCTGATTACCGCGCGCTTCGACCTCGTTTCCCTCAGGACGCCGACCATCTTGGGTATCATTGCGATGATCCTCGTCCCCGCCTCCCTGTATGAAATTGGAAAGCGAAGCTCGACCTTAGGTCTGGCCGTCGCCTTCGTCTTCATGATGGCCGGGCTCAGCTTGTTCCTGATGGCGAACAGGAAGGTCGCCGACCAGGACAAGGGCCGCGGCAATGGTCAATAGTTACGCGGCGACATGCACCTTCTCGCACAGTTACCATACGCGCTGGATCCCGCAGTTCTCCGCAGCCGCGGATGGAAGGTCAGGATTCGTCCATCTCGGCCTACGAAGACGGAATAGAGTTCAGCGTGGGAGTCTCTGCTCGCGGTTTGACCACCAGTCTAGCCCTTCGGAGCTTCGCCAGTGACCTCTGATGGTCGACCCCCTTCCAGTGGCCTTCGCGACGATAGCTTTTGCGCTTTTCGTGACCGAACTGACGGACAAGGACGCTCTGCTCTTGCTCGCGTTGGCCTCTAAGACTCGTGCAGTAGTCGTGTTTCTTGCCGGCGTGACTGCCTTCATCACCACGACTACCGTATTCGTCACAGCAGGGACTCTGATTGGTGCCGTTGTTCCGATTCTCTGGGTCAGGCTCGCAGGAGGAGGGTTCATGATGGGCTATGGGCTCTGGGAAGCACGGGGTGTCGTGAATCATGGAGAGGTCGAGAAGGAGGAGAGGCGCGTGGAACGGCAGTCCGATCCCTGGATGGCTTTCTTTAGCATGGTCGCGGCATTGGCTCTGCTGGACATAGCAGGGGATGCAACCGAAGTACTGACGATAGTCCTGGTGGTCCGCTACTCCAATCCAATCCTGGTCTTCTCAGCTGCTTGTACTGGGCTGATAGCAGCTACAGCCTTCGAGACAGCCCTCGGCAGCAGGTTGGGCAGAATGCTCACTCCTCAGAGGATTCGATACTTCTCGATGGTCGTCTTCCTTGTCATTGGCGCTTTCATCATCATTTCGAGTCTGCCTTAGAACAGCTAAGCGGTAGTGAACTCCCTTGAGGAGTTCGAGCCTGCTGGCCCGCCGACTCCGATGCGGACCCCGGGCGCATCTTCTTTAAGCAGAAGCGGCGGACGCCCGGTGCTACATGTCAGAGCTTGGAAAGGAAGGCATGACCGCCAAGAAGACCGAGGACTTCGACGAGTGGTACACGCAAGTGATCTTGAAGGGGGAAATAGCGGACTACACCCCGGTCTCCGGCTGCCTGGCATACAGACCTGCCGGATACGCCATCTGGGAGAACATCCAGAGGGCCACTGACACCGAGTTCAAGAAGATCGGGATTATGAACACCTACTTCCCTCTATTCATCCCGGAACGTCTGCTCAGGAAGGAGGCAGAGCACGTTGAAGGGTTCTCGCCAGAGGTAGCGTGGGTCACTCAGGCCGGAGACACGCCCTTGGACGAGAGGCTGGCCATCAGGCCCACTTCGGAGGCAGTGATGTACGAGGTTGTCTCGAGATGGATTAGATCCTGGCGTGACCTGCCCCTCCGCCTTAACCAGTGGAACAACGTTGTCCGCTGGGAGTTCAGGCATCCAACACCGTTCCTCCGCTCCAGGGAGTTCTTGTGGAATGAGGGGCACACACTCTTCGCGACGAGGGAGGAGGCAGACGCAGAGCGGGATCAGATCCTAGGAATCTACAGGATGGTCACAGAGGAGCTCATGGCTCTTCCCGGCTACATAGGCAGGAAGACGGACACTGAAAAGTTCGCAGGAGCCGAGGCAACCTACAGCGTGGAGCACCTGCTACCCGATGGCAAGGCGATACAAGGGCCCGACTTCCACTCGGACGGCCAGAGGTTCTCGAAAGTCTTCGAGATTGCCTTCGTCGACCAAGATGGGAAGAAGCAGTTCGCCTGGCAGAACACGTGGGCAATCAGCACGAGAGAGATCGGGGTGATGTTGGCAGTCCACAGCGACGACAAGGGCGCGGTGGTGCCTCCGAGGCTCGCATGGATCCAGATCGTGATAGTGCCCATTGTCAACGACGAAAATAAGGCCTTGATCCTGAAAGAGGCTGTGAAGATTACTCAGGAACTCTCGAAGAACTGGAGGACTAAGCTCGACGACAGAGACAACCTCACTCCTGGCAGGAAGTTCAATGAATGGGAGATGAAGGGGATCCCCCTAAGAGTCGAGATTGGTCCGAGAGACCTGAAGTCGAGGCAGGCAGTTCTTGTGCGGAGAGACACAGGCGGGAAGAGGACGGTGCCACTTGTCGATCTAAGTGGGGAGGTCGGGATTGAGTTGAGCTCGATTCAGAAAGCCCTCCTCGAGAAGGCGAGGGAGTTCCTCAGGGCTAACACATTCGAGGCAGGTTCGCTCTCACAGCTGAAGGAGATAATCAAGGAGAAGGGAGGAATCGTGAAGGTTGCTTGGTGCGGGAAACAAAGCTGCGAGGACAGGTTGAAGGAAAAAGGGGGCGGCAAGATTGTGAACATCCCGCTCGATCAGAGCCCGCCGCAGAGCGTCTGTGTATCATGCGGAGAGAAAGCCGTGCTGACTGTCAACTATGCGAAATCATACTAGCCTGTCGGGTCTGGGAGGCCGCCTCAGATTCCTGCGACAGGACTCGCGAGGCAGTAGAGCCTAGCCGCACTGTCGTCCACGCTCATCGGAAGGTCGATCTTGGCGAGTGCTATCATTTGGAGGGAGAGCGAAGAGGCCGCGACTCCGAAGCAGGCGCTACGCAGGAAATCCCTTGTTTTCAGGTACCATCCGACTGTGGCCCCGCTGAGAATGTCTCCCGCCCCAGTGCTGTCAATGACTTGTGATCGCGGTACGGAGATCTCGTAAATCCGCGTCCCGTCGAGCACGAAGCACGAATCGCCACCTCGGGTCACGATAGCCTTCCTAATGCCGACGGACGCGATCTTCAGTAGGGCGTCTCTTGGGTTCGACCTGCCAGTCAGAGCCTCGGCCTCGGCGAGGTCCATCTTCAGGGCGTCCACCTTGGAGATGATGCCCTTGTCCTTCAACGGCCCCTGCGAGACCGTTCCGTCCGGGGCAAAGCTCCGCAAGAAGCCCTGCGGGTCAAGGAAGGTAAAGTCAGACCTCGCGGAGATTTCTGTAAGCACCGACGACGAGATTTCCCCTGCGATTGGGCTGATGAGAGACGCGTCGAACCTGACACCCGGAGGTATCTGCGAGGATGAGATGTTCTCGCACCTGCTGATGAGGGCGAGCGACCTGTTACCTGCGGAGTTGACTATCCGGAACTTGGTCGTGGGCTTCGAGATGCTTCTGTCGGCAGCTCTCAGCATGATGCCGTTCCTTGCCAGCCAGACTGCCTGCTCGTCTGGAAAGTCGTTGCCGACCTTCGTGAGCGCGGTGACCTCGAATCCGAACCTGGAACAGATCAACCCGGCGTAGCAGGGAGGGCCTCCGACAGACGTGATCTGGCGGGCAGGGAGCTGTATTGTGTCAATTGTGATAAACCCAGCCACGATGACCCTCAAGGAGCGCTCGCCTCTGGGAGCATTCTCTTATGAACGCTACTCCGCGGGCCGCCCGCCCTTTACAGAAGGCCTTTGGGTCCGACCCACCATAGGTTTAAAGAGGAACAAGCGAGCTGGTCGCTAGTCCAGTTTGACCAAGAAGAGAAAGAGTCGAGGACGCTCGAAGGGAGGAAAGGGAAGGAGCAGCACAATATACTGCAGCAACTGCGGAGCCGCGGTCCCGAGGGACAAGGCGAAGAAAGTGACTACTAGGATGTCGCTGGTCGAACCGACACTTGCCCGCGAACTCAGGGCAGCTGGGGCGTATATTGCGTCTCCGACGACCGTCCGCTACTACTGTATCAGCTGTGCAGTTCATTACGGGATCGTGAAGGTGCGGGCTCAGTCCGAAAGGCACGGTTGGTAGCCACCAGCCGAATCCTTCGAAAACGTCCAACTAATCAGCAATCTAGCGCATAACACGCCGGAAGCACCATCGCCATCCCTGGGTTCTGACATCATGTCGCGAGGCCGACTGTGAGAAGCAAGGTTATTGACCTCCTGCTCACCAGTCACCGTGCTTGGCCCTGGACCATCTCAGGACATCGCTGACGAAGGGGAACCTATGGCTGTACATTCTATCGGAGCTCCAGCTTGGGGACGCGACGCCAAGTGAGATTCGCTCTCGAGTCTTGGCGAAGCGGGGGTTTGCCCCTGCTGCGATTACCTTCTACTCAGTGATCTATAGACTGAGGCAAGAGGGCCTGGTGAAGCGGTCGTCAGATTCTTTTCGCTCGGCATACGCGATTACCGCGAAGGGAAAGGACCAACTTCTCAGCGCCAAATTCTATCTCGATGAGGTTCAGAAGAGTATCGGTCAGACCTGACCCAGAATCCTCATTGCCCTGGACGCCCTCTCAAGGAAGGTGTAGCCAGCTACGATCGCGACCAGGATGATCCCCCAACCGGCATAGCCGGCTATCGAGGCGACCGCAAGGATCAAAAGGCGCTCACTCCTCTCACCAACCCCGACGCCTGAGAGCGTAATGCCCAGCGCGTCTCCCTTGGCCCTCGTGTAGCTGACGAGGAGACTGAGAGACAGCGCGGTCAGAGCCAGCGCGGGTGATGTCAGACCCCCCGCGAGTATTCCGAGGAAGATCACCACCTCGGCCACTCTGTCGAGCGTCGAATCGAGGAAGGCACCTTGTTTCGAAACCCTCCCAGTCACTCTGGCGACTGCCCCGTCCACAATGTCGAACCACCCTGCGGCTAGGATCAGGATGCCTCCAACCAGCTGACCGTCATAGCCTGCATGCGAATACGCGACACCGGACAAGATTGAAAAAACAAGCCCTACGATAGTCCAGGCTGTCGGCGACGCCTCTATCGATGAGAACCACTTTCCGAGGAGCCCGAGGTACGTTTCGAATCTTCCCCTCAACCTGTCGAGCACAACTACCTTCTCGGCCAAGATTATATATAGTGAGACGTGTTCCGCGGCCCGTCTTTGGGAAAGGTCGACAAGGGAGTCAGCTGTAGCGTGACCGGCTGCAGCAACAAGGCTGTTAGGTCGCTCAGCAGGTCCGAGATGGGCGGGAGCGGGCTTAGCGTGGGTGGAGAGGGCAGGCGGGCCTACCTCTGCCACGAGCATTACAAGGCCTGGAAGAAGGCCACCAAGAAGTCAAAGTCTCTGGAAAGGTCGAGATGGTAGGCAGGAGCTGAGCCTGCATGAAGATACTTCAGATGCACGTCGACTTCATCGAGTACAGGCCAGTCAAGAAGGAGATCGCGGGCGCCGAGGAGATTCAGCCGAAACCAGTGAAGGAGGAGGAACTCGTTGTCCTTTTCACCGCCTTCGAGAAAGGGGATGATGAGGAACTGGTCAAGAAGGCGGTCTCCGAGACCAAGGGATTCCTGTCGAAGCTCGGGACCAACAGGGTCATGATTTACCCTTTCGCGCACATCAGCCAGAACCTTGCTCGCCCCTCGGAGGCTCTTTCCTTGCTGCTTTCAATGGAGAGGGAGGCTGTCGGACAAGGGTTGGAGACCATGAGGGCGCCGTTCGGCTGGACAAAAGCGCTTCAGATCAAGGTTAAGGGGCATCCCCTCGCGGAGATGTCACGGAGCTACACGCACGAGGCACAGCCCCCATCCGCGTCTGCGAAACCGAGACATGAGCCTTCGCAACACGAGATGCAGGCAAGGGTTAGGAAGAGCGACTTCGGGCAGCTGCCGGACACAGACCACAGAAGCATTGGTGAGAGGTTGGACCTCTTCAGCTTCCAGGAGCCATCCCCCGGGATGGTCTACTGGCACGATAAGGGCTTGAAGCTCAAGAACCTGCTTACTAATTTCATCCGGGCCGAACTTGCAGGGCGCGGGTACGTCGAGGTCAGCACCCCGGCCCTCGCAAACACGATGCTTTGGAGAGTGAGTGGCCATTGGGATCACTACCGGGAGAACATGTTCCTCACCAACTTCGGGGACGAGGAGATGGGCCTGAAGCCGATGAACTGTCCTTCGACGTTCCTAATCTACAAGTCACGCCGCTGGAGCTTCCGCGAGCTGCCGGTCAGATATGCAATCTTCGACCCGCTGTATCGCAACGAGCTTAGCGGTGTCGCGACGGGCCTCTTCAGGGTCAAAATCCTCACTCAAGACGATGCGCATGTCATAGCTACCGAGGACCAAGTCGAAGCCGAACTTGCAGATATGCTCGACATGATGGAAAAGCTCTATCGTGTCTTCGGTCTACAATACAAAGTCAAGATCTCAACTCGGCCCGACGAGAGTATGGGGAGCGACGAGGAGTGGGAGAGGGCCACCAAGACGCTGATTCGTGTCGTCGAAGCAAAGGGTCTCGCGTATGAGGTCAAGGAGAAGGAGGGCAACTTCTACGCTCCGAAGATTGACGTCGATATCAAGGACTCCCTCGGAAGGGAGTGGCAGTGCGGGACCTTTCAGCTCGATCTCCAGATGCCAAAGCAGTTCGAGTTGTCCTACACAGGTTCAGACGGCAGGGAGCACATACCAGTGGTCCTCCACCGTACGATTTGCGGGTCGCTGGAGCGGTTCATAGGGATAATCCTGGAACACTACCAGGGAAAGCTCCCTCTGTGGCTATCGCCTGTCCAGGCAAGGGTCTTGTCTCTCACCGACGACCAGGTCCCATACGCCAAGCAGGTCTTGACTTCGCTGCTCGCAGGAGGAGTGAGGGCTGAGGGAGACTTCGAGCACGCGACTTTGAACGCTAAGGTCAGAAACGCCCAGCTCCAGAAGATCCCATACATCGTAGTGTTAGGGGGGAAGGAAGAGGCAGCTTCCACTATCGCGGTGAGGACTAGGGATGGAAAGCAGCAGCTAGGTGTCAGGATTGATGATTTCCTCGCCGATGTGAAGTCTCGGTCGGACAGGCTCGAGTGAGGACACTACCGCGTCGATGCGCAGAGTGCCGTCAGCTCGTTCATGAATCGGGCTGCGGCAGTCACCGTAGAACCATTGTCGTACGGCGGGCTTACCTCCATGATATCGAAGGCGGCGACCCTTCGCCCTTCGAGCGCATATAGACAATCGAGGAGCGCAATAGTCGTGAGCCCTCCTGCTTCTGGAGTCCCTGTCCCGGGCGCGAAGGCAGGGTCGAGGCCGTCGATGTCAATGCTGACGTAGACGTTTTTGAAATTGGAAAGAAAGCGTGAAAACCTCTTGAGCTCGGCGGGGGTGCCGGTCTGCTTGGGAGAAAGGACAAGGCCCAAGCGTTTCGAGAGTCTCCATTCCTCCTGCGTAGCCGCTCTCCCCCCAATGTGAGCCACGACCGAAGGGTCGACCTTCTCAATGATCCTGCGCAAATAGCAGGCGTGAGAGAGCTTCGAGCCCTCCCACTCATCCCTGAGGTCGAAGTGGGCATCAAAGACGACGAGCGCCGTTCCCCTTGGGGCGTTGATGAACGACCCAGCCGTTAGCGAATGCTCGCCCCCAAGCATACAGAATCTCTCGCCCTCCCCAAAGAGTTCTTTTGTGACCTTCGACACCGTTCGCATCATAGCCCCAGGGTCGTTCTGCTTCGCCAAGTTGCCAGCATCCCGAATGAGGAGTCGCTCCACGTCCACGTCCAACCTCCGCGAGTATGCCTCTACATTGAGGAAAGCCTCCCTGATGGCGTTGGGGCCGAATCGAGTGCCGGGCCTGTAGGAAGTTGTCCCGTCATAAGGCGCCCCGAAGACCGTCAGCAGCGGCTCCTTGAGATCCTTAGGCCCGACTAGGGGGTCAACGCTCGAGAACAGATCTAAGTAGCTCAGCTGTCCTTCACCCTTGTTCCGATGCCCACGCCCGCCTGAAGGATAATAAACTCGATGGCAGACCTCGGAAACGTTATCCTGTCCCTGTTGATTGCTGTTAGAGCGCGCGTGTGATGCCCACAATCAACGTTGTCGAAGGTCTCAGGACCAGAAAAAGTCCAGGGTCGTCGCTCCTAGCATCTCGTCGAAGCTGAAGTCCAGTGCGTCCAGCATCTGGTCGAACATGGAGTGGGCATATTCGATATACTTGTCTGAATCAATCTCGTCGACTTTGGCCAACTCGACGGGCTTGACGTAGGGGGGGTTCTTCGTCTTGACGTACGCGATTATCTCTCCCGCCTTGATCTCTTTCCCTCTTTCCTCGAGAAGCCTGGCCGCCCTTACGTGCTGGGGAGTAGTGTCTCCGTACTTCTCCGTCGGTTTGCCCATCATCACGTTGAAGGCCAGCTGTTCGACAGGAACCTGCCGGTTCTTCAGCTGAGTGATCATCCTAGTGAGGAGAGCCTTTGTGTCCGCCCTAGCCTTTTCAAAGTCTGACTCGGTCTGGACCCTGCTAAGTATTCCCAACGCCTCGTAGAATGTCTGTTTGAGGTAGTCAGGGGTCTGCGACTTCTTACCAGTTAGGCCCTTGATGTCTGCGGTTCCATCAGGCAGGACCCCGAAATAGTTCTTCTTGCGACTGCTGAAGGCCACATACCTGTACGTCTTATCTAAGTCGAGTTCCACGCCTAGCTCCCTTTCCGCCCAGTGAGTGACAGAAAGGACCTGCTCCTTTGAAGGGTTCTGAAGGAAGAGGCTATCAGTGTCGCTGTACAACACGCTTATTCCAAGCTCGGCACACTTCTGGATGGTCTTAGTGATGGCGTCTCTCCCCAGGGCGGCAGTAGCCTCAGCCACGGGCAGACAGTAGAATGCGAATGTCTCGAATCCCATTACTCCGTAGCTAGCATTGAGGAAAACCTTGAGGCCTTGAGTTACGACGTTGTACAGCTCTCTGTCTTCTTTCGACAGAGTCGGGTCCTTTGTCAGCGGCTTGTAGTGACTGACCCGCAGGTCCCTGAGTGATCCGGTGACGAGGCTCGTAATCCCCTTCCTCTTCTTGCAGACCCAGGATGTCGTGTCTGGGACCGTGTTATCCTTGCATTCTTCATGAGGACAGTTGACCGTCTCGTACGACAGGTTGTGGATCTTGATCAGGCTTGGATAGAGACTCGCGAAGTCCAAGACGGATACGTCGAAGAAGACACCTGGCTTGGGTTCGATGACGAGGCCTCCCTTGTACTTCTTGCCCTTGATCAACGCCTGCGACGACGCCCCGCCCTTCTCGGCCAGCTCGTCCTGCCTCGGGATGAGCGCCCCCATCTTCCGGTGCTCATAGAAGAGCATGCTTCGGATCCAGTTCGAGACTCCTAGCCGCGAGACGTCGTTAATCGGCATCTTTCCGATTCTGGAAATCACTAACAGGAGCTTCATTACGACCGAACCTCCCATTGATGTCAGCTCGTAGGTCAGCTGGGAGTCGTTAAGGCAGTAGCCGGCAAGCTCAGGCAAGGGCAGATCGCCTATCTCTCCATCAAATTCGATCTTCGACTTGCCGAGGAGTGCATCCGAGATGCCGTTGAGGGTGTGCTCGGCGTACCTGTTGCTAAAGGCGTAGACCTGTATAGACCGGTTCCTGAAGAACTGATAGAGGTCAATGTGGACACCGTGCTTCAAGGACGCTGCCACACGCTCGAGCTGGACGGGGTTCTCCTCCTCGGTGATTCCCCTTCTATCAGCCCTGTGCCGCAGGTAACGGAGGTCAAAGTCGTCCCCGTTGAATGTGACTAGGACTGGGTACTCTAGGATCTTCGCCATGGTTGCCCTCAGGAGGTCGGTCTCATCGTCGAAGACTCGGCAGGTGTAGGGTTTCCCCTCGAGCCCGGTCGGATCCTTCCCATTCTTGAGGAGATACACTACCCTCTCCTCATCGTTGAAGAACGAAACGGCTATCACGGGTTGCTTGGGGTCCTCCGGGTCGGGAAGCCGACCAGCCTCGTTGGCCACCTCTATGTCCAGCGCCACACGTCGGAAATCGCAGAGCGGCTCGCTGAGCAACTCTGCCCATTCCTTGAGGTAGGGCGCAAACTCCGGCGGGTTCCGTCCCAGAATCTGGTTCAGCGAACGGGCGACCCTGTCAGGGACTGGTTGCTCCACGGGCACAACCTTCCCTGCGGCAACGCGGTAGTAGGTCCCCATTCTGAGTTCTCTGTCGTAGGTATAGTTCTCGTAATACTTGATGTCGGCCTCCCAGGCCTTAATCTGGTCCCTGATGCTGTTATTCCCGCCACCTATGGCGAGCGGATCAGTTGTGATTATCTTCCTCAGCTTGACTCTCGTGTCGTTGAGAAGGTCCAACTTCTCCTCTTCTGTGATGTCGATGACGTCCTTCCTCGCCCTCACTTCGATCAGCTCGTCAGATCCTAGCCGGGTGTAGCAGTATGGCTTATGCCCGGTGTCGTCGCGCCAGAGCCAGAACCTGCCTGCCTTTTGGTCGTAGAACTTCAGCACGGCCAACCTGAGGTCTCCGTCGTAGAATGCCGATGCGAGAAGCGATTCTCCCAGCTCCGTGACGGGTCTGGTCAGTTCGGCGAGTTTCGAGATGAGCTCTTTAGTCTGCGTGAGAGGCTGGGTCGACAAACTGGGGTCGACCTACACCTTGCCCGACTGCAGATAAGCCTACCGTGCAAGAGTGAGCCCGACAACACAATTTATAACGACAACCGCGCGCGGTTGCGGGGTTGCCCAAGGCCTCTGACATTCTAAAGTCGAATCTCGTGTATGAATTCCTGACCGTAGGGGTCGTGTGGGCAGTCGTTGCAGTCGGATTAGGCCTCGTCATGGTCCTATGGCCTGCCCTTACGTGTCTTGCCGCTGGGCTTCTGCTGAAGTTCCTACCCTCAGGAAGAATCACTTGGCCTTGGGCGACCTCTTCTGCGATTCTCGGGTTCTTGGTGTCTGCCTATCAGGCTTACGTGGCCATTCCATTCGTTAACAGCACATTCTCACTGGTCGCCATGGAAACGCTGGTCGGGTTTGCCTTCTTCGCGTTTGCCCACTTGGTATTGCTCTACTCAGGATACTCGCCGGCGGGCAAGCCAGTCAAGTAACGTGTGAGCGGTTCAGGCGGCGCAGGAAATGGACTGAGTGTCCGCCTGTCATGGAGAGTGCTGCGGACGCCCTAGTGGCAAAGACTGAGTTTCAAGGTACGGGGTAGCTGTCGTTCAGCGCTCGCGCCACCGCGAACGCCGCAATAGGAACGAGCGATGGTGATTCACGGTCTTCGACCCACACCACTGGGATCCCTTGCATGAATCTCAAATACTCTTGCGCTGAGGGGCGGTGGGGCAATTGGACTTCATACCGATCAACCTTCCACTGCTGGGAGAGGATGAGAAGAAGGCTGTGCTCTCCGTGCTCGAGAGCGGAATGCTGACCGACAGTTCCTACGAGGGGGGGAAGTGGGTGAAGAGCTTCGAATCGAAGATGAGGGAATTGCTTAGAGTGAAGCACGTTGTTGCCGTAAACTCAGGGACGGCCGCCCTGCACTCGGTCCTGCTGGCACTTGGAATCAAGCCTGGTGACGAAGTCGTTGTGCCTTCATTTACCTTTGTGGCGACAGCCAACGTGGTGCTAGCTTGCGGGGCCAAACCAGTCTTCGTCGACACGAAGGCTGACTACAACATCGATCCCGTCCAATTTGGGAAGGCCATCACCAAGTACACGAAGGCCGTGATCCCGGTTCATCTCTACGGCTATCCAGCTGACATGGACGAAGTCCGCGAGATCGCATCAGCACATTCGGTCCACGTGGTGGAGGATGCAGCAGAATCGCTCGGAGCCGAGTACAAAGGAAATCAGACGGGGACACTCTCTGACGCAGGGTGTTTCAGCATGTACGCGACCAAGGTCGCCACTTCAGGCGAGGGTGGAGCGATATCGACGAACAGCGACGAGTTGGCAGACAAGTTAAGGCTCGTCAGGAACCACGGGATGGTTCACGGGTACGATTCACGGCGTCTCGGGTTCAACTACCGGCTCACCGAGCTCGCCGCCGCGATGGCCTCGGTCCAGATGGAAAAGCTGAGTGGTTTCCTGAGGACCAGATCCAGGAATGTCGCCTTCCTGCAGGAAGAGATCTCGGGAGTCAAAGGCGCGTCTTTCACACAGGACAGGAAGGACAGGACCCACACCCATTACCTCCATACTCTATTCCTGCGAAGGAACAGAGACAAGGTCCTAGATAGGCTCAGGGCGATGGGAGTTGGGGCTGCCGTCTACTTCAAGACTCCAGTCCACAAGACTCCACTGTACGAGGAGCTTGGATACGGCCACCTGACACTGAAGAACACCGAAGAGGCCACACGACATGTGCTATCGCTTCCTGTCCACCCCCGGCTGGGCCGCGAGGAGATGGAAAGGGTTGCCCAGGGGTTCCTTACTGCAGCACGCGAACTCCTCTAGGAGTCCCGCCTTGCAGACACAGCAGAAGCTCTGTGTGGTCGTTCCTACCTACAATGAGAGAGAGAACGTCGGGAGATTGCTGGAGGAGGTGCGAAGGGCCGCGGTCCCTGGTCTCACTCTCCTTTTCGTCGACGACACCAGCCCTGACGGGACTGGTGACTTGATACGCGAGATGGCTTTCCACGATCCCTCTGTGAGGTTGCTCGTCAGAAAAGCTAAGACTGGAATTGGAAGCGCTTACCAGGACGGATTCAGGAAAGCCATATCGTTGGTCGCGCCTGACATCATCATCGAGATGGACGCGGACCTCCAGCATCCTCCGTCGGTGATCAGGGAACTGGTCAGGGCAGTTCAGGCCGGAGCCGACGTGGCGGTGGGGTCCAGGTACGTTGCTGGAGGAGGAGTCTCAGGCTGGAATCTCTGGCGAAGGACAGTAAGCAAGGGGGCGAACGCCTATGCAAGGACGCTGCTTCGCATTAAGGTCAGGGACGCGACCTCGGGCTTCCGTGCATACACGAGGGCCAAAGCAGAGCAAGTTGCCAATGCGGTTCTGCCCACGAAGGGGTTCGAGTTCCAAGTCGCGTCTCTCCATCTGCTGAAGGAATCCCGTATTACAGAAGTCCCGTACATTTTTGCAGACAGGACTGCGGGTAAGTCGAAGCTGGGGGTGGCAGACATGGCCCAGTTCTTCTTCGCTGTGATCAGGATTGCCCTTAGCTGAAGTGAGGAATCGTCCTTCATCCGAAAGTCAAGATGGAAGAAACCAAGTTCAGAAGACTCTCACACCATGCACTTAGGAACAACCGTCGGATTATGGAAGGAAGACAATAGACCCCCCCCCAGTCATGGGAAAGCCAGAAATACGGGGAATCGCAGCGTGGCATTAGAATGTCAGCTGAGGCACCGAAGGAGCAGCCCGTGAAGGTCTTCGCAGGAGCCGTGTACGAATGCGTGAGATGCGGCACCAAGACGACTCAGGAGGATCTCTCAAGACTGCCTGAAGTGAAGTGCATCTGCGGGTACCGCGTCTTCAGGAAGGCAAGACCCTCAGTAGTCAAGCAGATCAAGGCCGTCTAGGTTCTCTGCCGTCGGCATGCCAAGACCTGGGAGCATCCGCGAAGCCCAGACCCGCCACCTCTGATTAGGTAAGATTGGGGTTCGGGACTGTCACCCTAGGTTGTGATGACATAGGAAGTTCGGCAATAGGCTAATGATGACATCCTCTATTGCGTAATCGTTTATGTATGGGTGTGGTTCGGCTCGGAAGTACCTAGATGCATCTCATGAAGAGCAGCAGGCCCGCTGCCATATTGGGTTATGGCGCTTACATCCCGCTTTACAGGATTCCCACATCCGAGATTGCCAGAATCTGGAAGGGAGGCGGTTCAGGTCCCAACACCGAGAAGGCGGTAGCCTCGATGGACGAAGACACCGTGACGATGGCGATCGAAGCCGCCCGTTACGCGATGAAGATGGCTGGCACGACAAATCTCGGCGCAATCTTCGTTGGCACCGAATCGAAGCCGTACGCCGTGAAGCCGACGAGCACAATGGTTGCGCAGGCTCTCGGACAGCACTATACCCTCGCGGCCGATTTGGAGTTCGCCTGCAAAGCGGGAACGGAGGCAATTCAGGCGATAACGGGCTTGGTCGGTTCCGGAATGATTGAGGCAGGGCTCGCAGTAGGTATGGACACGGCTCAAGGAAGGCCCGGCGACGACTTGGAGTACGCCGCAGCAAGCGGGGGAGCAGCCTATGTCATCGGGAAGAGCGGGAAGAACGCAGTCGCAGTAATAGACTGCAGCACATCGTTTGTTTCTGACACCGGGGACTTCTGGCGAAGGGCCCACGAAAAATACCCCAGGCACCTCTCAAGGTTCACGGGTGAACCGGCCTACTTCCATCACATCGAGAGCTCGGTAAAGACTCTCTTCAAGGAGACTGGTCACAAGCCGAGCGACTTCGCCTATGCCGTCTTCCACCAGCCCAATCCGAGATTCCCTGTCGAGGTTGCCACCAGACTCGGGTTCACGATGGAGCAGATCAAGACCGGCCTGCTCAATCCGATGATAGGAAACACCTATGCCGGGAGCTCGCCTATCGGTCTCGCGGCGGTCCTGGACGAGGCGAAACCTGGTGACAAGATCTTGCTTGCAAGCTTCGGCTCAGGCGCCGGGTCGGACGCTTTCTGCATCGAGGTCCTTGATGGAATCAGGAAGACGAGAGGAGTCAACCCCACCGTGAAGTCGATGATCCAGAGAGGCTTGAAGATAGACTACTCCACTTACTCCAAGTTCAGGGACAAACTGCACAGGTAGAAAAATCGATGCCAAAATCCAACGTGTTCGTTTCTTCAGCGGGTTTCACCAAGATAGGCGACCACTGGGAGAAGTCGCTTCTTGACCTGGCAGTAGAGGCAGCCAGAGGGGCGATGAAGGGTACGCCCAAAGTCAAGCCGCAGGAGATTTTCGTCGGGAACATGTTCAGCGGAATCGGCGCACGACAGGAGCACCTTGGGGCTCTCCTTGCCAGTGCCCTGGGCCTCATAGGGGTGCCGGCCGTCAAGGTAGAGTCGGCCTGCTCGTCAGGCGGTTCTGCCTTCAACGTTGCGTATTCACTCGTGAAATCAGGGGCGCTTGACTCTGCTCTCGTGGTCGGGGTCGAGAAGATGCGGGACTTGGAGTCGGAGGAGATATCACAGGCGCTCACGATGGCAGAGTCAGCAGAGTATACTCAGTTCGTGGGCGCCTCGTTCGCCGCGCTGAACGGCCTCCTAGCAAGATACTACATGGAACAGCTAAACGTTTCGAGGGATGAACTCAGCTCGATCCCAGTCATAGACCACGCGAACGCGGTTACTGCTGAGCACGCCCAGTTCAGGAAGGCAATCACGCTTGACGTGGTCAGCAGATCGAGCATGGTCGCAGACCCGTTGAGACTCTTCGACTGTGCCCCAGTTGGAGACGGGGCTGCAGCTGTACTCTTGGTCAGTGACAGGGCGGCGTCTGGCACCAGGAAGCAAATGGCCGAGGTCCTGGGCGGGAGAATCGCGACGAACGAGTTCAGCGTCTACGAGAGGGAAGACATGCTCGATTTCCACGCGACTCGGGATGCCTTCAAGGGAGCAATGGCCCAGGCAGGGCTCTCCCCTCGGAAGCTCGACTTTGCTGAAATCCATGACGCCTTCTCTGTGATGGGGGCCCTGTCCCTCGAGGCAATGGGGTTTTCGAGAAGAGGACGCGGCTCGAGAGACGCGAAGGAGGGGAAGTACAACAATGGGTCAGAGCTTCCAATCAATACGTTCGGGGGGCTGAAGGCTAGAGGGAACCCTGTGGGGGCGACTGGCGTCTACCAGGTCGCAGAGACCTTCCTGCAGCTGACAGACCAGGCCGGTAGGAACCAAATCGAGGACGCCGACTATGCGATCACCCACAATATCGGAGGAGTGGACACCACGAGCGTAGTCCATGTATTCGGGAGGGCTGAGTAGATGGCCATCCAGGCTTGGAGGATCAGGGACCGGTACTACAGGCTGATCGGCAGCCAGTGTCAGAAGTGCAGCGCCGAGTTCTTCCCACCTGTCTACAGGTGCAGGCGTTGCGGCTCCGAGAGCGTCAAGGACAGGGAAATGCCGAGGGAGGGGAGGATAATGACCTACACGCAACTCCATGAAGTGTTGCCCGGGTTCGAGGCACAGGCCCCATTCTATCTCGCTGTAGTGAGGCTCGATAACGGAGCGAGAGTCCTCAGCCAAGTCGTCGATTCTCCTGGTGAATCCGTCAAGACAGGAGCAAGGGTGAGGGCGACTGTGCGAAGAGCCAAGGTCGATGGAGATTCGGGGCAGATTCTCTATGGCTACAAGTTTGTTGTGATCACATAGTCTACGATTTGCGGCTGGAGAAATCGTCGCCAGGGAGGGCAGGGTTCTGACTCTGCGCTGCCGCGTACGGCTAGATACCTACGGCGTCCCTGAGGCCCCTGAGCCTGTTCCTTATCGCGACTTCGGGGACCCCTGCCGCTTCGGCCAGGTCCTTCGGAGTCTTGTCCTCCCTCTCGAGGATGCATGCAACGTATAGAGCTGCAGCCGCAAGGCCTATCGGATCTTCACCTACTGAAATCCCGGTATCCTTGGCTCGCTTCAGGATCCCTAACGCCCTCTTCTTCGTTCTCTCGGAGAGTCCTGCCTTCGAAGCGATACTTGAGATACATTGAGTTTCAGTGTCAACTCCATGAGGGGTTCGCAAGCGTCCCAGAGGGTTCCTAATCCAAGATGAGAACGAACCCCTGGTTGTGAATGGCTCCGGCTTTTTCGGGTTTTCGTCATAAGGGACTTTCGAGGTACCGTGCGCGGCACCATACACCATCAACACGGCCCCAGCTAGAAACGCAGCGTCAGCGAGAAGTGAATAGTCGGGACCCATGTTGAGAAGACGCTTGTTGAAGAGACCCTCCGCAATAGCTAGAATGACCATCACTGAACCCAATCCGATGCAATAGTCCCACCTATCCACCCGTGCTTCAGTTGTCGAACGTCAGATAAATCTTCGCAGCCAGTCAGCCTTCAATGATAGTTGAAAGGCACCCCCTGATTCTCCACCTTGAGCCGTGGGCGCGCTGTGAGGGTTACAAGCCAGACGAGTCCTATCACTTGGACAGAAATCCAGATTGGGGCTTCATCATGCTTACAAAGTATCCAGGCAATTCGTGCCATAGGCATGAAGACCCTAGAAGTGCAGGCAAATCCTCAGCCTAGTACTGACACACGCGATGTAGAATTGGTTACAGATGCAGGCGCTTCCCAGGTGATTTCGATGCGTTGTGCGATCCACGGGATAGAAATGGATTATCAACAGGGGAACACTTACTTCTGTGCTGCCTGCCTAGGACTTTCAGGCAAGAATAATTCCAGGCACGGCAACTCGAAAGGTCGTACGAGAGATACTGTGTTGCGCACTACTTGAGCCTCGGTCTACGGGCTGAGTCGCAGTCCATGGAGCGACAATTCTAGACCAAAGCTCTGTTGAAGTGCCCCTCCTCGCCAGAACCATGATGGTGACACATGCGGCCCCGTATTGCGCTATTTCGTAGGAATTCTCTCCTGGCGGTGGACAAACACCGTTTTCCGGGGTCTCCGACAGATAGTCGCACCAGGTGAGTGCTAGCCCTTCTGGCAAGAGCAAGTGAGCGGGGTTCGCTTCCGCAGCAGCAATTGCGCAGAATAAGGAGCAAGTGATGCGGCTGGTCTAAAGGGGAAGCACGGATAGCATATATCCGGACAGCTTCGAGCATTACGCCGACGATGTCGTTCGACGATGTAGCTCGCCTGGCCCAGCAGAAGGGCTTCTTCTTCAAGTCTGCAGACAGCTATCCAAACTCCCCGGCTGGCTTTTGGGATTATGGGCCCCTCGGCTTATCGATGAGGAACAACTTTGTTGAGCTGTGGAGGCGTATGATAGTCAAAAGGGACGGGATGCTTGAGATCGACGGGTCGCAGATCCTGCCGAAGGCGGTCTTTGAGGCGTCTGGCCATCTGTCTAGTTTCACTGACCCTTTTGTCCGATGTTCCAAGTGTGGTTCCGTTTTCAGGCCCGACAAGCTCGTGGAGGAAAAGACTCGCAAGCCCGTTCCTGAGAAGCTTCAGGACTCTGAATACGACTCTTTGATGGTGAAGGCTGGGGTGAAGTGCCTGAGATGCGGTTCGGCGCTCTCAGGAACAGGTCGCTTCAATATGATGTTCAGAGTCGGGATTGGCCCCATGCAGGAGGAGGCCTATCTCAGGCCTGAGACCTGTCAAAGCATCTTCGTGGATTTTCCGCTTCTGTTCAAGACACAAAGGGTCAAGCTCCCAGTGGGTGTGGCACAGGTGGGGCGCAGCTTCAGGAACGAGATTGCTCCCAGACAGGGGCTCATCAGGCTGAGGGAACTCAATCAGGCTGAGGTCGAGGTCTTCTTCAACCCGAAGCGGACGGATGAGGCGAGATTTGGACCGGCTCAGAGCGACGAGCTGACTTTGCGCAGCCCAGAAGGGTCTTCCAGCAGGATCGCCGTCTCTGAGGCCATCGAGAAGGGGTTGGTTCCGAACAAGCTTGTTGGTTACTACCTCGCCTTGCTGCTCAGGTTCTACAGTGCGGCGGGGCTGCCGAAGGAGAGGCTCCGGTTCAGGATTCTCTCCCAGGAAGACAGGGCCTTCTATTCGAAGATTGCCTACGACCTGGAGGTGGGCCTTTCGGTGGGATGGCTGGAACTAGTCGCATGTAACTACAGAAGTGACTACGACCTCGGGCGTCACTCGAGCGTGAGCGGGACGGACTTCACTGTCGACGACGGGGGTGAAAAAGTCCTGCCGCACGTCTTCGAGCTCTCGATGGGCATCGACAGAAGCGTTTACGCGCTCCTAGAGGCTTCACTGAGGTCCGAAGGGGAGAAACGGCTTCTAGCGCTGAAGCCGTACGTGGCGCCCATGAAGGCAGGGGTCTTTCCGCTGGTCAACAAAGACGGCCTCCAGGAAGCCGCACTGGAGATATTCAGGGAGTTGCAGGAGACTCTCGACGTTTTCTACGATGAGTCGGGTTCGATAGGAAGGAGATACGCCAGGGCAGACGAAGTGGGCGTTCCGTACTGCATTACTATAGACTACGACACTCTCAAGGACAAAACCGTGACCGTTAGGAATCGTGACGACCGTGCCCAGCAAAGGGTCCCTGTTTCGTCCCTAACAGCAACGCTGACGGCCGCGACTCAGTACCCTAGGCTGTCGGGATAAGGAAAAGGAGGATTGCGAGGGAGACAGCCGCTCCCGCAACACTGGCCAGGAGGTTGACTGCATTATTCTCAATGTACCAAACTCCTCCTGAAATGTGTGTGCTCTCTCCACAGTGTCTTAGCGCCTCGGTGGGCTTGTGGCAGATCACACAGTATCCTCTCCTCTGAACGGAAGCCCCGAGCACGCTGTCGGCGCAGGCTCCGAGGACCCCCCCTATGACGCATAGGGGCACCACTACGAGGTGCATCGACATCAGACCGAGGAAGAACGCCATAGAACCAATGACCAGTGAAGCAAAGACTGCCCCCAAGATGCCCAATAGGGTGACCCCTCCGGATGTCCCAGGCGTGACAGTTCTGGTTAGGTTTGTAATCAGCCTTGGCTTGCTGTGACTCAGGAGACCCACTTCGGTCGCTACCGTGTCAGCGGCTGAGGTGGAGATGGCTCCAAGGAACAGAACAGATAGATCGATGCTAGGTCTGATGAAGTTGAGCAGAGCGATCGCTGAGGCGATTCCGCCGTTTGCTATGATGTTGGGCCAGCTGCGAGCTCCGCCCTTCTCCTGCGCGCTCCCAAGCCTCCGCTTGTATCCATACTTGTAGAGAGTGAAGACGACTCCTAGGGTGAAGAAAACGGCGACTATGACGAACCATGAGAACCCTCCCCCGTAGATGATCAAGAAGCCCACGGCTGTGCTTGCGAGGAAACCCCTTCCATCAATCGTGTTGAGAAGGACCGCCGCCAGCGCGAATGCAATTACGATGAAGAATTCGACGGTAGTGGTGATTATCGCCAGCACAGCCTTTCCCGGCGCTCATAGTTGAAGTAAAAAGGCTTGCAGGCCCGCACTCTGGAGGATTCTGGCGCTTCTGCTATTATATACAAAGAGCCTTGCCTGAGTTCTTGAAGACACTGACAGATCCTCCCGCTTGTTGATGCCTGGTTTCCAGATGTTCTCAGACGAACCTGTTGATTGGCTCGTCCGAAGGTTGCCATGGAGCTTTGTGAGCTTTGAGGCAAACTTGCTGGATTTCGCAATCAAGACTGATGAGACAGGGTGACCGCTCTTAGGGCTGAAATGAGGGACTCCACTGAGGGCGCGCTCGACAGCGCTAGGACAATCCTCTCTCGCCTCGCTAAGTCCACCGCGAGCGGGTCAAGATTCTTCGGGCCGTGAATTATGACGACCCTTGGCTTTAGCTGGGAGACCCTGATTGCCACCAGGGGACTGCGTCCCATCCCGACCTTAGTGAATACCAGCGCTCTCTCGGTCGTGGCCCCGAAGATCTTGTAGAAGTCGTAACCAGAGAGCGCGTAGATCGTCTTTATGCTGTCTACGACCGTGTAACCGTACAACTTCACATGCTTCTCGTCACCCGCGAGCACCCTCGCATCGATTGCCTTCAGGACCGCCGAGGCTTCGACCGGACCTGCGAATTCGCCTATTGAAAGGATGGCCTCATCCTTTCCACTGGAGACCAGCTTTGGTATCATCCGGTCTCGTCCCGCGTCGAGCTTGATGAGGGCTTCTACGTACTTCTTCACGAATTGGACGCCTGGAGAAGGTCTCCGGCCGCTCTCGTAATCGCTCAGGACTGAGGGCGAGATTGCCAGTGTCTTCGCAAGCATTACTTGCTTTATCCCTAGCTTGGCTCTCCAGGCCTTCATTGCCCTCCCCGGGTCTGGGCTGGCCACAACGTTGCCCGCAATCTTCGCAAGTGCGTCCGTTTCGCTGGATTCCAACTGAATTAGGCATTTGGCGAATGGGATTTTAAGTGTTTGACGATGACGAAGACTGCCGAAGGGAGCCCGAATGGAAGTCCCCGACGACCGCACATCCTGTCCTCGCTTAACCTTCGTTCTTCCCTGATATTACTATCACGGGAGTTGACTTGATGCCATGCTTCGATCGCAGCTTTTCAATAATGTCGTGCTCCTCACGAATTCTTGGTGGCTGCTCGGAAATGACGTATGAGGGGAATTCGACAGGCGCATAATCCCTGCCAAAATGCTTCTTCTCAGATGCAATCTCTGAGTACCCTGCCTCTTCCATCACTCCTTCCAGTTCGTCGCTGCCTGGTGGAATGACTTCCCATCCGATTTTGGCTCTGAGTTGAATGTAGGCAACGTACACTTCTTCCGCGGGAGATTCGGCCTCCATCGAGGACTCTGCCAGGACAGCCTTCCCACCCTTTGCCGTCGCCCTACGCATCTCGGCGATGAACCCCTTCTGGTCGATCGGGGCCAACATGTTCCTGATTGCATGAATGCAGCTGACCACCTCGAATTCTTCAGACATTAGCGGGAGATTCGAGCCGTCGGACCTTATCCCACTAACAGCAGAAGTGAGGCCAAGTCTCCTCGAACTCTCCAAGAACACTTTCCACCATCTGGCCCTCTGTGCGCCGTTCATGATGTCAACTGCCGTGACCTCATTCTTGAGGCGAGCACTAGCGAATGCGAAATATCCCCTCCCTGTAGCAACATCGAGTAAGGAGGAACCGCTTCGTACGAAATCCCTTGCTATAGCATTCCTTTCTTGCCCGATTCCGGATTCGTCGAACACATCCCATATTGATACGCGATGTCTTGAGAGGAGTTCTTCTAGAATTCCCTCCCGTTCTCTTTGCAGTGTGGCAACATCTCGTTCTTTCACCTCTGCCGGGAAGAGTTCTTCAGACAGGCTGCATTCGATGCCGAGACGACCGCACAATCGTGGTATGGATTGACAGGCCAACGGAAAGATGAACTCATCCAGCAACTAGCAGCACCTGACATTAGGCACCAATTGCGATATAATCTTTTGAGAAACTTCTGGGCAGACGATGCATGACGACTGATCGGTTAACTCTTGTGCGCTGTGCACCGGGTCGAGATCCCGAGAATCATCGACTTCTCAGATTTTCTTCGGTGCCTTGGTGAGATTCAGTGTTCTTCAGCCTCGGGAGGATGGACGCCTATTCTCTAATGATATGCTCTGTTCTTCTGGCTACGCTCTATGCACTGGAAACAGCGTGCCCCTGCTCGTGACCTCTACTGGGGTTGACCCACACAAAGGTTCTTCTGGAGCCCAGAGCACACGAGTGCTCCGAAGAATGATCGCCATGTGGTTCCGTGCGATATGAACCGCGGATCAATCATCTTCTTGGCTACCTTGCTGGTTCTCGGCGTCACTCTGAACGGAGTCTGGGCGACCGACCATACGGCAAGCTTCTTGGATCTCGACTATGCAATGTGGACCAACCACACCTTCGCGTTGGGCCGCGTGGGGCAATTCGTCCCCAACTCCGTAGACATCTTCCAGTACAGAGGGCAGTACTATTCTGCGCTGGCGCCAGGGTTGGCCCTTCTCGCCTTTCCCTTCGTGGTGCTGGGTTTCATCATCGTCGGCCACTTCAGCGAATACGGGGCTGTTATGCTCTCCAGCGAGTTCTTCGTTGCGATACTGAATGCCCTCGCAGCGCTCTACCTCTACAAATTGTGTAGGATGTACTTCCGGGAGGCCACGGCCAGCTTTATCGCGCTTGCTTACGCTTTCTCAACCATCAGCTGGCCTTTTGCCACTTTCTTCTTCCAGAGCGACGTTTCTGCCGCACTGAATGTCATCGCTGTTTACTTCGTCTTGCGAGTCACCAAGGGCATTGGAGGCATCGCAACTATCCTGCTCGGGGGCCTTTCAGTTGCGGCTGCGATGATGGTTGATTATGTGAACTTCCTCCTGATGCCGGTTCTGCTAGTCTATATCGTCGTGTCGTTGAGAGAGAATCATGAACTTCTCGTGAAGTCTATCACAGGATTCGCTCTATGTTCCTTTTTTGGAGTCCTGGCGATTGGCCTGTATAACTACGAAGCCTTTGGGCAGGTCCTGGTTTCCTCCGAACAGTTGTTTCTTCACAGTCCGTCTGTTCTGGGAAACTTCTCGACGCCTCTGTACCTAGGGATTGTCCTGAACCTCTTCACGCCGTTGAGAGGCATCTTTCTATTCTCTCCTATTCTTCTCATCGGTGTCTTCGGATTCAGGAAGATGTTAGGTAGTCCTGAGGTCAGAAAAGAGGGCCTTCTCATTCTGGCAGTCTTTATGGTACTGTTCCTGCCTTACTGCGCCTGGTATGGTCCCACTGGGGGTCTATCCTTTGGACCTCGATTCATAATAGCTTCGTTCCCGTTCCTTCTTCTTCCAGTGGGTTACGTGATAGAAAGCGGGTGGAGGTACCAAGCCCCTGTCATCTACGTCCTGTATTCCGCAGGGGTGGTCATAAACGGTCTCGCTGCCCTCACGAGTGCGCTCGCTGGGAATTCAGGCTGGCTAACCTCGCCCTTCCTTGACAGCACGATCCCTCTATTTGCGCAAGGAACTCTCGACCAATGGTGGAGGGGGTTTGTCGGGTGGCTTTGGCCTGTGGCGGCTACAACCATAATTGCTGCGGCTCTTCTCCTTCCGGAGATCCTAGAGCGCATTTCGGAACATGGTCTGGATCTAGCTAATCAACCAGCAATAATCGGCGTTAGCCAAGATCACGACTGATGAGTGAAGGACAGCCTACAACGCGGCACTTGAACTGGGGAATTCAGAGGATCCGAGATGACTCTCCCTTCCAATCGAAGGACTAACGATTAGCAGTTGTAAGGATAGCCGTCGTGCGCGTATTCGTGGTTGCAGGTACCGTTATGGTGTAAACCGTCTCCTTGACGCCTTCTCGAGGGGCTTCTCAGATGCCTATCATGTGAGCTAGGGGGCCTAACTCAGCTTCACTAGCTGCTGGGGCTCCGTCACAGGGACAATGACTACTCCAGTCCCGAACGCGATTATCTCGTCCATCGTTGTCCCTATCTCAGTGGAATCGAACATGATGCTGAGCACGGCGTTCGCCCCCATGCTTGCTGCTTGCTCCGCGAGCCTGTCCAAAGCCTGCTGTCTGGCCTGGTGGGCCATTTCGGTGTATTCGTTGATTTCTCCACCCCTAATCGACCGCAGCCCGGCCATGAGGTTTCCCCCCAGCTTCGTGACCTGACAATTATTCCGTAGACCAGCCCCAAAACCTTGGTTACCTTGTAGCCCGGTGCGTAGTTGCTAGTCAGCATGAGTATCCCCCCTGAGCTCATAATGACATCAGGCGTCGCACTACTACATAGCTCTTGTCGCCTCTCATTTCTTAGGAAGCCTAGACGTCGGTCGGGACTTCTTTGGCGCGCGCGGACAAGCGCATGCTACGTATCAGTATGGTTCGTGCATATTGAACGGAGTCTAAGCCATGTTGCGCTTCAGGTTTTCCTCGCCAATCTAGAGACTTGGACCCTCATTAGCTCCAGCGCCTCTTTCAGTACGTCTCGTTCTCGCACTAAGCCTAATTCCTTCATAAGTCTGTCCCCTAGTAGTCTATTCTTCTCTGTCGTAAACGCACTGAGACTCACGCCTGTCTTGGTGGCCCGTCCTTCGCGTGTTGTCAACTGCCCTAGGGCGTTCAGCATCTCAATCCCAAGATAGGAATAGCATTCTGAATGCTCAATATTCCCATTCAATTCGCGGGCCTTCGAACTGACGCACTCGAACCGAGTGGCCGACCACCTTGACCCAAGGGCCCTAGTTCCCTCGTGACCCCCGCCAAGCACATCGTACAGCACTGCAACTCCGTCGAGCCTAGACTTGCAGCTCGTCCTCGACGAATTCCCCAGGCCCGCGCCTGTGGCGAATGACTCGTAACTCTTCGGCGTCGACCTAGACTGGCCCTTGAGCTGGCCGAGGAGGTGGCTGGGGGACGGGGGGGTCTCCCCAGAATAGAGCAGTGAGTAGGCGTAATCGTAGGCAGCAAAGAGCAGCCAATAGTCTGCGTCGATTGCCGAGCCTTTGGAGAGTGCTTCCTCGACCCTGCCGAGCGACTTCAAAGCAGATGCGAGCCGCCGACTGGAACTCCTTTTCGCCGAGCTGGCGAGAAGGGCTGTGTTCGAAGCTAGGCTTGTGGACAGGATCAACGAAGTGTCTCTGACCATCTTGGCGTGTGCCAGCGAGACAGAGTGTTCGCAATTCGAGGGCTTCAGAACTTCCTTTTCCGGCACGAAAACTAGGTCTACAAATACTTCACCGATCTTGACTGTCGAATTGGGGCGCTTTTCATTCGTAACCACGACGATGTCGAGTTCACATGACCGACGTTCGAGCCCACGGGCATGGCACCCGATGACAGCGAGGGCCGAGCTCCTGTAAGTGTCCAGAATCGGTCGGAGAAGTTGAGCAGCTGGTCCCTGAGCCTCTTTCATGACGTTTCCATTTTCACTTTTGGCATCATCGGAAGAAGATTGAAAAGATTCGTTAGCAGTCTGTAAACAGTCTGAACGGTTAGATTTTCTGCAAATCCTTCATGTGGACTTGAAGTATTCGGAATTCCTCCACAAAGCATATATAGATGATGACGTTGACCTTCCTTGTAAAGATTTCGCTAGTGGTAGAAATGTTTGGCGACAAGGACTTTTCTAGACTGATGAAGTTACAGAAGGCACTTGATAAGTGCCCACGATGCGGTAAGGGACCGATGGTAGTTGACACAGCTGGGGGAGAGCTATTCTGCGGCGCCTGCGGTTTCGTCGTCAAAGAGAAGATCGAGGATGTCGGCCCAGAGTGGAGGTCGTTTTCGAAGGAAGAAAAGGACGATAGAAGCAGGGGAGGCATCCCAACCTCAATCGCGATGCACGACATGGGACTCGCGACTGTTATCGGTGGCATAAACAAGGATGCCTCTGGGAAATCACTTTCCGCGTCTATGAAGGCAACGGTGGAGAGGCTTAGGACGTGGGACTCGCGCAGCCAAGTGCATGAGCCAGTCGACAGGAATTTGAGGCAGGCTTTCAGCGAGCTTGACAGACTTTCCGACAAGCTTTCGGTCTCCGACGCCGTCGTCGAGAAGGCGGCCTACATCTACAGAAAGGCACTGGAAAGAGGGTTGGTCAGGGGAAGGTCGATCTCTGCTATCATTGCCGCTTCCCTCTACGCAGCTTGCAGGGACACCCAGACGCCGAGGACGTTGAAAGACATGGCGGCTGTGAGCAACGTGAAGAAGAAGGACATCGCAAGGTGCTATAGGTTGCTTCTGAAGGAAATGGACATCAAGATGCCGGTCGTCGACCCTACAAAATGCGTCTCAAGGATTGCCTCGAAGGCAGGTCTCTCAGAGAAAACGAAGCGGAGGGCTTTGGAGATTCTGAAGAGGGCCGAGGAGACCAGGATCTCCGCAGGCAAGGACCCTATGGGCCTTGCGGCTGCAGCTCTCTATGTGGCGTGCACACTGGAGGGCGAGGACAAGACTCAGAAGGATGTGGCTGAAGCGGCAGGTGTCACCGAGGTCACGATAAGGAACAGGTACAAGGGCCTCCGGTCGGCCCTGGGCATCTAAAACGTCAGTCTTCCCTGACGAGTCGTTCTCTCTTTTTCTGCTCTAGTCTCTCTCTTGGGAACTGGATCGGGAAGTTCTCTGAGAGGATTCTGACATACGCATCGGTCTCGTCATCGTTCATGAACTGGAACATGTATCTGCCGGCGTAGGGAGAGGGCTCACCTTCTCTGCGCAGGAATTCGATGTGAATCAGTGGGTCCCCCTGCTTGATAGTTATCGGGCTCCTCTCATTGCTCAGATTAACCAGCTCAAGAGCCAACCTCCCGACGAAACCGCTGTGCACCTTGACTGAATTGAGGAACGAAAGTCCGAGCCGCCCGAACCTGCTCTTGGAGGTTAGGTGGGCGACACAGTCAGGAGGGGTAAAGACGATTTCGCGGGAGATCATGTTCCGGTGCTCCAGATAGTTCAGCGTCCTGTCTTCCCTAACGGTCAGTACGTAGCCATCGCCGTCGAAAGCTCGGGGGTCTGACGGATAGATCGCCTTATACTTCGATACGAGATCCTTCAGTATCGAAGCACCGAGGACTGTCATTCCTATCGCATCATTCCCTCGAGTCAGTCGCTTATGAACTTCAAGCGAGAGTTGGGGGAGGCTTCCGCCATCGCCTAGAGAGCTTGGTCGCTCCGATGTATGCAATCGCTATCAGGCATCCTACTCCAAAGATCCCGAACACGTCCGCCATGACAACCTGTTGGAGGAGATATCCCGGAGACGAGGCCCAGGGGATGCCGTATGCCCCCTGCCCGTAGAAGGCGAAGACGCTGGGGAGATAGTCGATGCCCCAGTGCGCCAGAACCGCGACGTGGAACCCGTACCTGACATAGAGGTACCCGAGGACGATCCCCCCATAGATCGCTTCCGGCAGCTTCCCGATGTCCCAGCCCCCACCACCGCATACTACGTGGCAGGCGCCGAAGGTGCCCGCGCTGAAGGCGCCTGCAGCCCAGATCACGACTAGGGCGAGGGTGTTGTTGTCGACGCCCTCATAGGCGACGGAAGGACGCCAGAGTATTCTCAGGGCCGACGTTCCCGGCCGCGGAAGAGCGACGACTGACGCCGCTATTCCGATCAAGAGGACTCTGAATCCGAACTCTTCTCTGAGTGGCGCGAGTGTCAACCCGATGAAGGTATGCAAGTCGTCACCTCCACTGAAGGGGTTTCCGATTGGCGGCCCGAAAGATGAGACCACTTCGTCCACCAGCCCTGCGGTGAAGACGAGGAACCCGATTGCTACTAGCGTCAGTAGTGCCCGGTTAGACAGGAACTCTTCGTAGCTGCGCCTGAGTCCTGAGGAGACGGCGGAGGGTAGACTCTTCCCCTGGAAGATGGTCAAGACGAACATCATCACGTAAATGACGACGACGGCGATGAATGCCACCCCGTACATGACTGGGATAGGCACGAGGACAGCGATCGGGCCGAGCCAAAGGAAGGGATACCCAAGAGTGCTGGCGGTCGAGTTGGACAGGTGGGTGAAGAAGACAGTGTACACGCCAAGTGGGAAGGAGAGCACCACTAGGAGTGCCGTCAACGAAAGCAGAATCAGGAAGAACGCCGCTAGTACCGACCCAAAGAGTCCATGCGTCGGTTCTCTGTCAGCCTCCAAACTTAAGGATCCTCGTGAGCCTCATCCGAAGTCTTCTCGAGAAAGGCGGTCCCCGTGTACCCGCAGTTCGGACAATAGTAGCTCATGGGGATCAACCAGCCTCCGAACTTGCTCGCGTTCTTGACAGGATGTAGGCAGCGAGGGCAGAGCTTCTGGGCGGGCTTCAGGGGGCTCCTCCTCACAAACTTCGGTCGGCCATCGTCTCGGTCGCTCTCGGGCTGCACGCCGATACCGACACTCCTACCGGGGTTAAAACCGTTCCAAGGAAATACTGGCCTCACTAGGAGTGTGTGCATCGCTATGCCGGCAGGTCCTCCACTGTAGAGATACGGACCAGCAGATCACACTTCCGGAACTGCGGGGGACTCCCCGATTGCGAGGACCTGTCGGGCTTCTCGAAGTGACTTCCTGCCCTGGTTGCTGATTGGCTCCGCGTCCGATCCTCTTCGGATTGGCTTAGCTGCTTGACTGGTTGCTGAAGACCGAGAAGGCCTGATCGGCCGTGGCACCCTCATGGACGACCGCTCGGACGGCCTTGATCATCCCCACCGGGTTCGATGACTGGAAGATGTTCCTTCCCATGTCGACTCCCGCGGCTCCCCTGGATACCGCCTTCGACGCGAGCTCTAGCGCCTCCCTTTCGGGCAGCTTCTTCCCACCTGCGATGACCACAGGTACGGGGCATGAGTTGACGACCTTCTCGAAGTCCTCGCAGTAGTACGTCTTTACGACCTGAGCGCCCAGCTCCGCTGCCATGCGGCAGGCCAGCCCGAGATACCTAGCGTCTCTGTTCATCTCCCTTCCAATGGCAGTGACCGCAAGCACGGGCATCCCATATCTTTCCCCCTCGTCGACAAGATGAGAGAGGTTCATCAGCGACTCTTTCTCGTGTTCTGAACCGACGAAGACAGAGACCGCGACCGCGGATGCGTTGAGCCTGATCGCCTCCTCTATGGACGTGGTGACTCCCTCGTTCGACAACTCCTTTAGGATGCTCGCGCCTCCTGAAACCCTCAGAATCACTGGGACGTCTTGTCCCGGGTCGACCGAGGTCCTGAGGACTCCCCTGGTCAGCATTAGCGAGTCCGCATAGGGAACGAGCGGTGTGATCGTCTTTCTTGGATTCTCCAGCCCTGTCGTCGGCCCCTGGAAGTACCCGTGGTCTACAGCCAGCATGACGGTCTTCCCCGATTTCATAATGCGGGAGAACCTGTTGTCCTTGCCCCAGTCCACTGCTAACCCCTCGCCTTACGGGGCAGTGAGCGCTGTGCCGGCATTTTAAGTGTGACTGCGCTAACTACATTGATTGGAACTGCGTTGAAACAAAGAGCAGCGAATCTGATTGCGCTGGCAAGGACGCGAGCGTGAACAACCAGGGCGCGCGCTCTGTCTCCATCGTCTAGGGGGTAATGACGACCTTCATTCCCGCCCCGGAGGTGGACGTTTCAACTGCCCTGGCAAACTCCGCTATCGGGAAGGTGTGGGTGATGACGTGCCTGAACTTCTCTCTGTCAGCCGCAATCAGACCAAGTGCCGTTGCGGTCTCAGCATCGGTCGCGCCGTAGCTGGGCACCAACGAAATCTCAGAGTTGTAGAGGTCGCTGAGGTCGTAGTCGAGGACTGAGCCCTTTGCGGGAACTCCGAAGAGACAGAGTCGACCGCCTTTCCTAACGGACTTCAGGGCCTGCAAGACTGCTTTCGGACTCCCCGAGGCGACAATAGCAACATCGGCGCCTCTGTCAGCCGTGCTCTGCCTAACCTCTTTGGCGACATCCTGCTTCCCGGCGTCGATGACGCATTCGACTCTGGACTTCTCGGCGAACCGAAGTCTCGGTTCGCTGACATCGCTGATCATTACCTTGGCGCCCCTCGAACGGAGCAGGATGGAGTGGAGGATCCCGACTGGACCAGCCCCCACGACCAGGACGCTGTCGCCCTCGTTCACCTTGCACTTGTCTAGGGCCCTGACACAGCACCCAGCTGGCTCGATTAGGCTGGCTTCCTCGAAGCCGAGAAGGGGGGGCAGAGTGAGAATCCCCCCTTTGCTCACGTTCCATTTGGGAACCCTGAAGAACTCTGAGAAGCCTCCGGGGTAGATGTTGCTGCTCTTGTATTCCTCGCACGCAGTCTCGTTCCCGTGGAGACAGTAGTAGCACTCGTAGCATGGGACATGGTGGTGAGCGAAGACCCTGTCTCCCTCTCGAATGCCGACCACGCCCTTACCCAACGAGGCCACGACCCCGACTGCTTCATGCCCGAGGATTGGCAGGGCTGCGGTGTATTCTCCCCGAGCCTTCTCGATATCGGTTCCGCAGAGACCACACGCCTTCATCTCGACTAGGAGTTCGCCCGCACCAGCCTCGGGAGTTGGAACCTCCGAAACCTCGGCGCCGATTGTGCCTGGGGCTCTAGGCTTCCTCAAGAGGACTGTCTTCATTCGCTATCACTACGCCGCGCGTCGAGCCGAGGATATAAGCGAACCAGGGTCCGCGAGTGGCCAAGAGCGTGAGCTCTCGACCGTGGCAGATCTCTCTGCGACTCTGGTAGAATGCGATGCGGCTACAATTCGCGCAACAGACTCTATCTTAAAATCCAGGGGTTGCGTGTCGTGGGAAGAGGAACCCCATAATTGGGACTGCCAGAGAAGATCAAGAAGATAGAGGACGACATCCACAGAACGCAGGTCAACAAGAAGACGGAGCACCACATCGGACTGCTGAGGGCGAAGCTTTCCAGGCTGAAGGCCGAGCAGGAGGAGCAGCAGGCCCGGCGTGTAGGAAGCAGGACGGGGTACGACATCAAGAAGTCGGGGGACGCGACGGTGGTGCTGATCGGGCTCCCGAGCGTAGGCAAGTCCACCCTGCTCAACAGGCTCACCAATGCGAAGTCAAAGGTTGCCCCTTACCAATTCACCACTCTGGAGGTTGTACCTGGGGTGATGGAGTACAACGGGGCGCGCATCCAGGTCCTCGACCTGCCTGGAATAGTCAAGGGCGCCTCCTCGGGCAAGGGCCTTGGCAAGCGTGTGCTCGCCGTGGCCAGGAGCGCGGATCTAGTCCTATTCATCCTCGACGTCTTCCAGCCCGAAGCGCGGGGCATCCTTGAGAAGGAGCTCAGGAGCGCCGGGATTAGGGTGGACGAGAGGCCTCCCAACGTCGTGATCGAAAGGACGGACTCAGGTGGCCTTGCCGTGTCGGCACAGGTGAAGCTCACCAAGGTTAGTGAGGCGCTGATTAAGGACATCCTGAGAGTCTACGATGTCAACAGCGGTAGGGTGCTCGTCAGGGATGACATTGACGACGAGCAGCTCCTCGACGTGTTGGCCGGGAACAGAACCTATATTCCCTCTCTTACGGTCATGAACAAGATCGACCTCGTGAACTCGGGTTTCACCAGCGAGCTGACCCGGAAGCTCCCCTACAGGTTCATCCCGATCTCGGCCGAGGCCGACCTCAACCTGGAGACGGTGAGGATGGAGATCTACGGGCGACTCGATTTCGTGAGGATCTACATGCGACGGCGGACAGGAGAGACCGACTTCGAGGAACCGATGATAGTCAAGAACGGCACCACTATACTGGAGGTCTGCGACAAGGTTCACAGGAACATGAAGAGTGACTTCAGGTATGCGCAAATCTGGGGCAAGAGCGTCCGGTTCGGCGGGCAGAGGGTCGGGATGAACCACAGGCTGATGGACCAGGATGTCCTGACCATAGTGACCAGATAACGGGAGACGCTATGCTAACATGGGTTGCGCTGCCCATGATCAAGGACTCATCAGGACAGCTGCGAGGGCTTGATGTAGTCGCCGTGCCTAGAGCGGGCGTCGAGGAGCCTGGCGCGCTGTTCCCCGATGATGTCATAGAGCCTCGTGGGGACGTGGTCCATGCCCCTGAACGCGCGCTCTATCCTGTCCAGCTTCGCCAGCCTTTCCGCTACCCTGATCGTGAACTGCACTTCGTAGTCCTCCAGGGCGTAGCCCTTCCCGAGGACATCGGCGAAGAGCCTCCTTAGGTCGGCATAGAGGGGCATCCTCCCTGTCGGCGTTTCGATGACGCCCACTTCATCATGAGTCCTGAGCTCCATCCACTTGAACCAGACGCGTTTGTCCGTCTTGTCGTTGAGGAACTTCCCCTCCTTGCTCCTGAGGAAGTAGTTCACTCCGAAGATCCTCGGAGGCTGCTCGAGGCCCTGACCGAACTTGATGTTGCCCTCGACGTACCTCCCCACCGGTATGGATAGGAAATCGAGGTTGGACATGGGGTTGAACTCACGGACTCCCTCCTTCCCCAAGGTGGCGGCCGTGGTCTCGGATTCCAGGCATGCGCCGAAGGTGACAATGCCATGGTCCCATCCCAGCGACTCTTCCACCGGGACACACGTGTCGGAGTCACGGCCTCCGTAGACGATGGCGCCCACTTGCACGCCAGCGGCGTCGTCCATGACTGGATCTAGGTTGCTGAACAAGTCCAGTGAGACTGTGAAGCGGGCGTTCAGGTGAGAGACTGGTATCTCCTTCCCCTTCTCATCCTTCTTCCCCGGCCACCATTCGCCGCTGAAGTTCTTCCCCCTGGGCGGCGGCGCTCCGCCCATCCCGTCCCAGAAGACGCCACCATCGGGGGTCACAAGTACGTTCGAGAATATGATTTCCCCGGGGCTATGGAGGACCTTCCACTGAACGGAGTCGTCTTTCGGATTGATCCCCTGGATGATGCCGAACACGCCCTTCTCGACATTGACGGCCCGCACGCGTCCGTCCACCCTGCGGAGGTAGGCGATGTCATCGCCGACTATCTTCTCCCCTTCGAGCATGGCTGTGGAGGTCTTTCCACACATTGACGGGAACGCACCCGTGAAGTAGGTCCTTCTACCTGCGGGGCCGTTGACGCCCATCACCAGCATGTGCTCGGTGAGCCATCCTTCCTTGGACGCCCTTTGGATGGCCAGCCTCATGGCGAGCTTCTTCAGTCCGATGGAGTTGCCTCCGTACTGCGTGTTGACTGTGTAGACAATCTCTCCATCGAGGTCGATGTAGATCCTCCTCTTGCCCAGGTTCTTGCACGTCTTGCGCTCGTCGAGCTCTCCTTCTGAATGCACGAACTTGAAGGGCCTGGCGGCTGCTCCCTGACGAAGGAACTCCTCGTACCCCTGACGGTAGAGGATGTTCTCGCTGTGGACGACAAAGCTGGAGTCGGTCAGCTGGACACAGGGAATCGAGAAGACTGAGCCGATAGGACCAAGGCAGTAGAACGAGACGAACATGCGGCGGCCTGCCATGATGCCACCGAGGAGAGACCGAACCTCCTTGACCCTCTCCAGCCTGTCCCCGGTTCGGATGCCGGGGCCTAGGTTTGCCCCTCCCGGGACCAGTATCAGAGTGTGTTCGCGGTCTCTCCCCTGGTCGTAATAGCTCTCGAAGTGGGCCGTATGACCTTCGACCGAAAGCCGGGACTCCTCCCCATCGGCGACAGCCGAGTCCCTGACGAACTGCAGGTCTTCGGGCGTGCTGGCGGAGACGTAGACGCTGGCTGGGTTGCAGAGCTCGACGTACTCTGCGACGAATTCAAGGACGGCGTCGCTGTGGATCACCTCGAGGCGGGCAAAGTCCCTGGGAGACAGACGATCTTTGAGAAACCCCGATGCGCTACTCTTGATGGCTGCCAAGAATTCCCCGAAGTGCAGAATAGCCGATAAGGCTATTTTAGGGTTCAGGATCCTAGTCTCTTGTGTCCAGTAATTCATGACGGGGGTTGAACAGCGCCCAGAGTCCCGTCCATCTGGTGGCTGCTAACAACCTGACAGAGCATCCAGAACCGAAAACTGGAATCTGGCCGCTGCACACTTTTATACTAGAAATGTCTCTTCAGGATTCCGTACTCTTGGCTTTACCTACGGGCATGGCGATGATTGAGGACGTGCTCCAATTCATAGGTTTCTTCGTTTCATTCTCGATTGCTTACGTGGCTTACCGAGGAGTCAGGCAGACCCACAGTTCATCTCTACTCAGGCTCACCACCGCTTTCATCTTCCTCGGTCTTGGCTTCGCTGTAGAAGGGTTCGTGGGGCTCGACCAGGTCATACCAGCTCTTCCGCTCACGACGATGGCAGTGGTCGCAGGCCTTTTCCTAGAGACTGTAGGGTACTTCTTTCTCGCCTTCTCTCACGCGATAGATGTCATGATATCTAAGAAGATGGGCGCCGCGCTGCTGATTTTTCCAGTCATCAGCCTCTCGGGCACGCAACTGATCGACATACTGAGCATTCTGTCATTCTATTTCGTACTGTACGGGGTTGTCGAGACAGTCTATTCCTATGCGAGGACTAGGAGGCCCGACACCCTACTCATCGCGGTCGGATTGGCCCTTATCGGCATCGGGACCTTCGTCCAGTGGTTATCGCTATTGTACCTAAACGTTGATGTTCTTTCACTCCTACAGATTATTATGAAAGAAATCGGTTTACTCATCCTGTTTACACCTGTCTTGGGGTTCGCTGTTAGAGTGAGGCCAGATGGTACAGTATAGGACTCAAGTGAGGATAATCGCGGATGTCCTTAGCACCGCTAGGAACATGAACACCGAGGGCAACGGCGTCGGAGTCACGATGTTATTGCGCAAGGGAAACATGTCTTACTCCAGGATGTCCAAGCTCCTCTCGGAGCTTGTGGGCTCAGGTCTCCTTCTGGAGCTGAGCGGCGAGAAAATCTCGAAGTACATGATCTCCGCGAAAGGAATTCAATTCCTGTCAGTCTACTACCAGTTCGAGGACTTCGCCCAATCCTACGGCCTTAGGCTCTGAAGACCGTCTCGGCACAACTCTAAAGAGCAGACACCCGTGGTCGTCGAACTGCCTTGCTGATTATCGCGCTTCTGAAGGGAGTTCCGGCTCGCACCACCCAGGTCGCGCAGATTGGCGGGGTTCTCAACAGGGAGGTCATGGATCTGGTTCTCAACCCCCACGACTCAAAGGCAATCGAGGCAGCCGACTTCCTCAAACGCAGGATTGGCGGGAAGATTATCGCTTTGACAATGGGCCCTGACATGAAGCTCATCCCTCTGATGAAGCCCCTCTACGATGCCGAGGTCATGGGAGTCGACGAAGAGTATGTTCTCAGTGACAAGAAGATGGCGGGCGCGGATACTTGGGCCACGGCGTATGCGGTCTCCCTTGGAGCAAAAAAGGTCCTGGAGATGCACACGGCGCCCATCGATGAGATGGCAGAGACAATCAGGAAGTCAGGTTACTCCGATGCTGTGAAGGCCAAGGCGGCAGCCCTCTACCAGGCCAACCTACTCCCCAACAGAGTCTACTCGGAGCTTCCTTCTGTCCGAGACAGCATCGTTCAGAGATTCCTCAAAGGCGCTATCACCGTCGAGCAGGCGGTCGGGGAACTTGCAAAGGTGAAGGAGACGCTTTCAAGGTTCATCATCGTCTCCGGAATAAAGACCACTGACGGAGAGACAGGCAGCGTTGGCCCCCAAGTTGCCGAGGGCGTTTCAGAGTTGATCGGCAAGATCCTCCCCCATGCCACCTACGTCGAGGACTTCGACATCGACGATGCTGCCACGAAGGTCGTCTCGGAGAGGAGGATCGGCCAGCTGCTGCAGAAGTTGGAGATGATGCTACCGGCTCTGCTCACCATCTCGACTGAATATGAGCCTCGAGAGTCCCCTGCGGCTCTCCAGCCCGAAGTGCGATACAACAACTACAGGGGGAAAATCCTTCAGGCGAAGAAGTGGACTGCGGAGGATCTCGCTGCTGACGTACAGAAGCTGGGTCTCGCCGGCTCCCCTACTATAGTAGGGACGGGGATTGACGTGGGTAAGCCCCCGATCCAGAAATCCTTGAACCATAGCCTCGTGTTCCTAAAGCTGGTTCCACAGATCGAGTTTGAAGGAAAGAAATATGGGCCGTTCGAGAAAGGGCAACTAGTCACAGATATTCCTGAAGGACTCTCGACTCGATTCAAGAAGGATGGTTCGGTCGGCGTCTTTGGTTATGACATGCTTGGAGAGGAGCTCTTCGGTTGACCTATGAAGCGAAGGACGTCTGGGTGTACCTCCAATACAACGAGGGAGTCCTGACCAAGGACTCCCTCGAAACCCTCGCCGCAGGAAGGAGGGTTGCCGACAAGATGAAACAGAAGGTCGTCGGGATTCTCTTGGGCGAAGGAGTCGAGCCGCTCGCGGAGCAGGCGGTCCAATACGGTGCCGACGAGATCCTCTACGTCGACTCGCCTGCCTTCAGGGCTTACTTCAACTTGAGGTATATTGACGCGATTTTCGCCATGGTCAAGGAGAGGCGCCCATACGCCTTCCTGTTTGCTGCTAACGAGTTGGGCAAAGATTTGGCCGCGAGGATTGCGTACAGGGCGGTCACCGGGCTCGCGACAGACAATGTCCAGCTCGAGGTTGAAGACTACACCAATCCCGCGCTCGGTAGTTTCAAGGATTTGCTCGTTCAGATCAGGCCTGACTTCGGGACCAGGCTTGCGAGGATCTACACCCCCAGGCACAGGCCGCAGATGGCTACTGTCCGTCCCGGCAACTTCACCCCGCTGCAGCCGGATCCTAAGAGGAAGGGCAAGCTGAGGGAATTCGAGTTTGAAGACCATGACTACCCAGCCCGGGTCAAAGAGGTCGTGGAGCTACCGCCTCCTGAGCTCGACCTGTCGGGGGCCGACGTCGTAATAAGCTTAGGTCTTGGCATACTCAAGGACGGCTCAGGTCACCCCAGAAATCCCAGGGAGGCCTACCGTCTGGCTGAGCAACTCAGAGACGCCATTCAGGGGAAGTATCACATGAAGGCAGTCATCGGGGCATCCAGGGCCCTAGTCTATGCAGAAATCAAGGAATTGGAAGGCCTAGTCTCGAAGGCCAACCAGGTGGGGCAGACGGGCACGACTGTGAGCCCGAAGCTCTATTTCGCCCTAGGGATTAGCGGGGCTCTCCAGCACAGGGTCGGAATGCTGCGGTCGGGAAAGGTCGTCGCCGTGAACACTGACCCGAATGCGCCCATCTTCAAGATTGCGCACTATCCCATCGTGGGCGATCTCTACGAGGAATTCCCGAAGCTGATCGAAATGGTTGGGAGGACTGGGCACGCGAACTGAATTCGACGTAATAGTCGTAGGAGCAGGCCCTGCAGGGTCTGCCGCTGCGCTGACCCTTGCCAGAAAGGGGGTCAACGTCCTGATGCTCGAGAAGGCCAAGATCCCCGGAGAGAGGAATATGACCGGAGGAGTGCTTTACGGAGACTTCACCGATGAGTACGGTTTCATCAGGCTCGTGCCGGACTTCGAGTCCTCTGCGCCCCTGGAGAGGCACATGCTTTCGCACGAGGTTGTGCTACTCGGACCCACCGATTACAAGAAAGGAGTGTCTCGCTACTTCAGACTGTCCAAGACCTCGCTAGCGGTAAGACTTGGCCTCTTCAACCTCAACTTCGGGACGGGCCACGACTACTCTGTGCTGAGACGCAACTTCGACAGATGGTTTGCCAACTTGGCAGTCCAGGCGGGGGCAATGCTCTCAACAGAGACGACGGTGGAAGGCCTGATCAAGGAGGGGGGCTCAGTCGTAGGGGTCAGAACCACAAGGGAAGAACTGGGAGCCAGACTGGTCATCGATTCCTCTGGCGTCACTTCAGGACTGGTCGAAGAGGCAGGCCTTCGCGGGAGGCTGTTACCGAAGCAACTCTACCACGGCATCAAACGTGTATACAAGCTCGACGCGGGCACCATTGAGAAACGCTTCAATGTCGCTCCCGGGGACGGACGCTCAATCTTCTTCCTCGGCGAATTCATGGAGGGCGTAGGCGGGGGCGCCTTCATCTACACGAACAGTGACACTCTCTCTGTAGGGTTGGTCGTCTCCCTGGAGTCCCTGCTCCGTGCGACGACAGAACACTACGACAGGGTCGGGAAGCTCATCGACGTCCAGGACGAATTCGAGACACAGCCCATGGTGGCCGAGCTCCTCGACGGGGCTCAGCCGCTCGAGTACGCCGCCCATAACATTCCCAAGGGGTTCAAGTCGATCTTGAAGACTCCCTATACGGATGGCTTCCTCGTTGCAGGGGACGCCCTCGGGTCATTCGTCAAAATTGGGCCGATGATCGACGGCATGAGACGGGCAATCGCCTCCGGCCTGATGGCCGCAAGGGTGTACCTCGAGGCCAGCCCCCTAGGATCCTTTCGAGCCGGGAACCTGTCGATGTACAGGGACCTTCTGGCTCCCATCTATAATGACGTCAGCCGGTCTGGCCGGGACAGTTTCGTCTCCGAAAGCTCCTTCACCTATCATGCTCTTCCAAGGCTCATTTTTGGGACACGCCTGATTTCCAGCATTTACGGGTTCGAACCTCGATTCGGGAAGAAGACTGCCGGGGACGCTACGCAGAGAGTCCAGAATGAGACCAGCCTGCTGAACTACGACGAGGACAAGGACTACGCGCATATCAGGGTTGACCAAGATGGCGCCTCGAAGTCGGTCAGGAAACCGTGGATTCCAGCCTGCCCCACGAATTGCTACACCCTGCTCACTCCAAAGGGGATCTTTCCGTCATTCAAGGACCTCTTTGACCACAACCTTGCCGCATTCGTCGCTACCGACGGGATTGCAGACGTTTCAAAGGCGAAGGCCTTCTCCCAGACCCAGAAAGACATAGCCTCGGGTCGCTTGAAATTCGACTACGTGGCTTGCGTCGCCTGCGGGACATGCGGCGCGATTGGACCCCCAGAAATGGTCGCTTTCGGGCACGAGAGAAGCGGCCACGGCGTCCGCTATGCCTATGGGTGAGCGACATCTTCGACAAAGCAATAATACTGCGTGGAGGTGGCCGCGCGCTGCCAGCACAACTTGACTTACAACTACCTCGAGCGGCTGAACAAGACCGTCAGGGACCATGAAGAATGGAGGGTCAAGGAATGCCTGAACCTAATTCCCTCTGAGAATCGCGGTAGCGACCACATGCGTTCGATGCTCACAACCGACCTCGGAAACAGGTACTCGGCTCCCGACAAATTCTACCGGGGAACGAGATTCATTGACGAGCTTCAGACGCTCTCCGAAGAGGTCGCGAGAAAGGTCTTCAACGCTAGGTATGCCGACGTCCGGCCCCTTTCCGGGCACACAGCAGACATGGCCGTCCTCCTCTCCCTTACCGAAATGGGTGACAAGATCATGTCAGTTTCGCCGGACAATGGTGGGTATGCTGGGATTACCCACCTAGGCCTCGGCCGGTTGCTGAAGTTGGAGAATCTCTATTTCCCGTATGACGACGACGCAGTCAATGTAAAGGTAAAGGAATCGATTTCGGCCATTAGGTCCCAGAAACCTAAGGTTGTCTTCTTCGGCTCGAGCTTCATCCCGTTCCCGCACCCGACGAAGCAGCTCGCCGACGTGGCGTCGGGAATCTGCGTATACGACGGCTCGCACGTCCTCGGCTTGATCGCCGGGGGTGCGTTCCAGGACCCGCTGAGAGAGGGATGTTCACTGTTGATTGGCTCGACCCACAAGAGCCTTCCGGGCCCGCAAGGAGGGATAATCCTCTCCAACAATGAAGATGTCTTCAAAGCAGTCTCAAACAAGATTCATCCAGGTATCGTCGATAACATTCACCTGAACAGGGTCGCGGCGCTCACCGTTTCATTGCTTGAGATGATGCAATTCGGGAAGTCCTACGCTCAAGCCGTGATCAAGAACTCGCAGGCTCTCGCGAAGGCTTTAGTCGCGAGTGGTGTCAATGTCAGGGGTGCGCCTTTTGGATACACAAAGTCTCACCAGGTCCTACTTGGCTATGATGCAAGCAGGCTAGGCTTCTACTCTGCGAAGCTGGAGCAAGCGAACATCATTATCGACAACGGCGGGCGGATCGGGACTTCCGAGCTTACCAGGCTCGGGTACGACGCAGCGGAGATGGAGGAGGTCGCGGAACTGATCTGCTTCACAATTCTTGGCAAGAAGCCCGTCGACTTTGTTAAGAAGAGGGTCAAGAGTCTCGTCAAACAGCACCAAGAGCCGAAGTATGTCCTAAAGTCGGTTCCGAAGTTCCTCGAATAACTACTTGTGGACGATGCCGAGCGCTGCGTCGGTCAGTTTCATCGATTCTTCCCGAGTATACCCGCCGTAGAGAGCCCTGATAGCGTCGATGTTCTCAGGCACGACAATCGCTTCCTGGTGTACCGCCATGAACATGTATGCTTCCCCGTCCACAACGCTGACCGAGTCCTTCCAAACCGTTGCTTCGTAGATGTCGTTTCGCGGCCGGCCCATCTCTCTCGCCCAATCCATTACCGCCGCTGTGGACTTGAAGCCAGACTTCCCGTCGACCAGCTGAATCCTCGGAGCCGCCCCGAGCGCCGCTACTAAGTCCTCCCTAGTCGCCGGTTTCCTGAGACTGAGTATCAAGCTGTGCAGATGCATGTGTGTGGTTGGAATCTTGAACGCCATCGTTACGATGTTGAGGCCCTTCAGGACGGCTTGCACGTCGGGCCCGTGGTGAGAGGGTAGCGTCGTCGGGTCCAGCACGACGGCATCAATCGGCCCCTTCTTGACGTCGTCAGGGTCGGCCGCTCTTCTCGCCAGTACCGCACGCGCCTTAGTGACCCCTATGGCCTTATCTATCGCGCCAATCGTCCTGCATAGGCCAGTAGTGTTACAGGAGACCACCTGGACCGTCCGCTTCCCGACAGCATCCTCGTAGTTGCACTGAGCAACGAACGACACGTCGGCGAGGTCGTCTCCGGCACCTCCTTGGAAGATCGCCTTCACGGAAGCCTGCTGATAGATCGGCTTGTTGACCGCGCCTGTGTCCTCAGGAGCGGCATCCACGATCACGTCAACTCTCTGCAGAAGGTCATTGAGGGTCCCCTTCACATTGGCTCCAGCGGCCCTGAACACCTCGAGACTCTTCATGTCCACCGCGTACATCGGGATGCCCTTCTTCTCCGCGACCAACGACTTGTAATCTGGCTTGGTCTTTGTGACTCCAGCCAGCTCCATGTCGTTCTGTCTCTTCACTGCGTCGGCAACGCGGCGCCCGATCGTGCCGAAGCCATTGATGCCGACCCTTATCATCGCGACGGGAGCACCTCACCCTCGTCTTAAAGGGTTCCCGGACCCTTGGCACCCCATTTCTCTGCCGCCCTCTCCAGAGCGTCAATAAGCGGGAGCCGCTTTCCGGCCAAGTACTGAACGAGAGCCCCCCCTGCGGTGCTGATGTGGTCGATTTGTTCGTGGATTTCGTATTTACGCAGTGCCGACGAGAGGTGCCCTCCGCTGACAATTGTTGTAGCCAGAGATGTTGCCATGGCCCTCAGCAGATGCTCAGTTCCATAGCTGAATTCGTCCCACTCGAAAGCTCCGGGCGGGCCACTCATGAAGACAGTACCTGCGCCCTTGATGAATCTCTCGTACTTCTCGACCGTCTTGGGACCGATGTCCAAGACCTGCCCCTGGACTGCCATCTCCTTGACATCAAGATTCTTCCGAGCGCCATCGACCTTGATACCAACGTCGATAGGCATGGCGAACCTTCCGGGATCCTCATCAATCAGCTGCCTGGCTTTCAGTAGGAACTTCTGCTCTCCGTCAATCTTCAGGTCCCCTCTATACTTCCCAACGGCCTTTAGAAAGACGAGTCCCACGACCCCACAGAGAAGGACCTTGTCAGCCCTGTTGTTCGCAATTAGTGCGTCGATTGCTTCAAGTCTGTCGTTGACCTTCGCGCCACCGAGGACCGTTACGTAGGGCCCTTTTTCGACCGAAACGATTCTGTCAAGCATGCGGAGCTCCCTTCCGACTGTCCTTCCGGCGCAGGTCGGAACGAGTCCGGCAAAACCCACGATACTGGGAGAGGAGCGATGGGCTGTTGAGAAAGCGTCCAGAGCGCACGCGTCGATGTGCTTCTGAATTCGGCTGACAAGGAATGTCTTCTCGGCGTCGGCTGGCTTGTACTCCTGGTTCTCTTCTGCTGTGAATCTCAGGTTGTCGAGGACTAGGATCTCTCCAGAAGTGAGAGAATCGATTTCTCGGAGGGCCTCGGGCCCGAAGACATCCGGGACGAACTTGACCGGCCTCCCGATAATACCTTGGAGTGCCTCCGCGTGGCGGTTCAGACTGGTGTAGTCCGATCTGGCCACCCTTCCCTGGTGGGAGGCGACAACAACCTTCGATTGACGGAGGTCGTTAATAGTAGCCGCCGCCTCTTCCAGTCTCGCTTGCTCAATCAGGGCACCGGTGTCGGGGTGAACAGGCGTGTTGATGTCGACTCTTAGGAAGACCCGTTTGTCCTCGAGCTCCAGGTCCTCCAGCGTCAGCATCTTGATGGGCATAACCCGTTAGTGGTCCTCCATGAGGGCGTGAAGGGCGGGGCAAATAAGCCTTGGCGACCTAGACACAGGGTCAGCCGATAGAGAGGCACAAGCCTCGAATGACAACCGCACGTGTGCGGGGGGCTATTGAGTGGAAGTGAATAAGTTGAGATGAATGTGACCACAATCAATCAAACAAAGAAGGGCACTCAAATGAAAGCAATTGCATACGAAAAATACAGACCTCCAGATGTCCTCCAGCTCAAAGAGATAGAGAAACCTGCTCCCAAGGACGATGAAGTATTGGTAAGAGTTCATGCAGCATCCGTGAATGCATAGGACTGCCATATGATGAGAGGCAAACCGTTCTTGGTGCGCCTGATGGGATATGGGCTTCTGAAACCAAAGAACAACATACTCGGGGCTGACATTGCTGGGCGGGTTGAAGCGGTCGGCGGAGACGCAAAGCAGTTTCAGCCAGACGAGGAGGTATTCGGGACCGTCAGAGGCGGTTTTGCGGAGTATGCATGTGCTCGTGAGAGTTCATTGGCGTTGAAACCGGCCAATGTATCGTTCGAGGAAGCAGCGGCAGTACCCATGGCGGCAGTCACCGCCATGCAGGGCCTTCGCGACAAAGGACAGATTCAGCCAGGGCAAAAGGTCCTGACGAATGGTGCGTCTGGTGGTGTTGGTACGTTTGCGGTGCAAATCGCCAAATCGTTCGGGACTGAAGTGACTGGCGTTTGCAGTACGAAGAACTTGGATATGGCGCGCTCGATTGGGGCGGACCAGGTCATTGATTACACTCAAGAGAATTTCACTCGAAAAGAACAGCGTTATGACCTGATTCTTGCTGCCAACGGATATCATTCGATTCTTGGTTACAAGGGCGCATTAAGTCCCAAAGGAGTTTATGTCATGAGCGGAGGCTCCATGGCTCAAATGCTCCAGGTCATGCTTCTAGGACCATTGATATCAAAGACCGGCAGTAAGAAAATGGGTCTTCTGATGGCGAAAATAAGCCAGAAGGACTTGGTTTTTGTGAAGGAACTTCTTGAAGCCCGCAAAGTCGTACCAGTCATCGATAGACGTTACCCGCTAAGTGAGACTGCTGAGGCTATCAGGTATCTTGAAGACGGGCACGCCCCAGGAAAAGTAGTGATAACTTTGGAGCGGAACGACATGACCTTGCAAAGTACTACATCTGACCGTCCTGAAATCTGGCCAGGACGTTAAGATAACCCGCTTTGATGCGTCTAGGCTATCTTCACTGTAGTCTTAACAGCCTTCTTTGACAGCAGCCCAGGTCTTCGGGCGAGTCGGCTACTGATGTAAAGGTGTATCGGACGGAAGTGGGTCTCTCGATCTAACCTAGACACCGCGTTGCTCGTTCGCCTGGGGGTTCAGCGACTTTCCCTTGCTATCCCGCGCCGAAGTAGATACTTGTTATCCCACTGAGTATCGCCAGGGCGCCCAGGACGAAGGTGAGTAGTGCAATCCGCTTGCTCCCGGCAGCCTTGAGGAGCGTTCTGACTGAGACAAGGCCTACCAACGCCGCGACTAGGATCATTAGCAGGACTACAGGGAAAGTCAGCGTGTCGACCACCGAGCCAATGCTGGCATTAGATAGCAGCATCGTGACCCCTGTGGCTCCAATCGATGCCGGTATCAGGGCCAGAAACGACAGCCTGAATGACTCTTCGGGTTTGACACCCATAAGGAGCATAGCAGAGACTGTCATCCCCGACCTGCTCACACCTGGGAAAGCGGCTATTCCCTGTACTATGCCGATTATCACTATGTCCCGATTCCTCAGGTCGGCGAGGCCCTTCGTCGGTGTTCGCCTCCCACGCGCCAGCGTTATGAGAATCCCGTCACCGACAAGCACGCACCCAAGGATAATCATCGGAACTCCGAGGGCCGGTCCTTTCGCCCAATCCGAGACGACCTTGTAGATCGCTATTCCGAGCACCGCCGTAATCGCCGTGGCGATCAGTAGGAACTTCAGAAGCATGCGTTCCTCCTGATCTCCTCGTCCGACCAGAGCTTTGAGGACCCCGAGGACCTGCCTTCTGAAATAGACGATCGCGGCGATGAAGGTCCCGCCTTCGAGGAAGAGCCCAAATGCGTAACTCTGTCCGAGTTGCAGACTCGGCAAGAAGTAGTGTGACGCTATGATAATCTGCGTCTTGCTGCTGATTGGGAGCCATTCGGAGACTCCTTGAATCGCTCCGAAGAGTACTCCCAGAAGCCAGTTGTTCGCTAAACCCTACCCCCAGAAGTTCGGACGTTGCCGGTTCCGATTATTTAAGAAGTGTTTCAGAGGCGGGCATACGAGGAAGATCTGGCGTAATCTACCCGCTTGTCAAGTTTAAAGAGACATTGACTCCATCTGGGTGAGATTCAAGTGCGCAACGAAACCCTGACCAACATATTTTGCGGAATCTTCCTCATATGGTTCGGTGTAGTTATGGCCTTCCTCAACGGCAATCCAATTACCAGCGTCAACCACCCGATCTTCGCTCTAGGCACTGGAATCATATTGATCATGCTGAATCTCATGCGTTCCCTCCTGCGGCTAAGACTAAGCGTATTGACGATCGGCCTTGGCGCTCTATTGACCACCGTCTATGTCCTTGTTATCTTCCTGAAGCTCCAACTGCCGTTCCTGCCTGCTCTGCTCTTGATAGCCGGTATTGCCCTAGTCATAGGCGCCGTTAGAACAAGGAACTATCAGGCATTCTAGAGCGCGTGGGCCTGCGACGATCAGCTCTGAACCATGTCATTCCAGCCCTTTGCCACTTGCCATGCCTGCCTAACGAACCCGCTTTGGGGGGCTCTTTCTGGTATCGGTTGCAACCTTAGCTGGTAGACTGCCACGGTCTTCCGCCTCCTCTGGTCCCAGATCAGGACGTCCTTCTCCACGAATCCCATATCGAGGAGCTTTCTCAGCAGCTTCGTGTAGAAATTATGGTAGCTATACTTCACACCTAGCCTGCCAGTTTGGAGCTCCTTCGCGAAGAACCTCATTTCCCGTTTGGTCATGGATAGAGTGCTCGCCTCTTTCATTTTCGCGATGACAAGCTTCGCGGCTTTGAGAGTCTCCTTCCTCTCGCCGAAGAGCAGGGCCAGGGAGTCGCCACTGCTCAGATTCTTTTCGTTCCAATACAGCTTGACGCTCTTTGGAGGCATCCGAATTTGCATTTCTCTAGAGTATGAGTTGAGTGGCAGACGCAACAATTGTTAAGCATGCGCTCAATTCCATGCTTCGAAGCAGCTCCGGCTTGCCAGCCAATTCGCACAACAGCCTCTGGTTGGGTAGCTATTCTAACCGCCACACTCCTATTCCACACTTCCCTCGACTGGGTGCTGGCTCGGCTCGAATCGATAGGTGAATCTGCGGCTCGTTCAATTTTATATATGCCAAATCGAGATCTACGACGTTCACGATTGAGCAGTAGACTCTTTGTTGTAGCGGTCCTGGCCATGCTCGGAAGCTACCCTCTTGTCCTTCCGTTGACTGCTGTCGGGGCGACGACAGCCGGCCTTCCGGGGGCCACAGTGAGCGCGGAAGGCCCCCGCAGCGGGTCTCACCTCACGAGTGCGGCAGGGCTCTACGGCATAGGCGACCTCTACGCGGCGGGGAGCTACAACGTAAGCGCGAGCGCCGACGGCTTCCTCAAGGGGTACTACCCGTCGCTGGTCGCAGTCAGCCTTGGGCACAATATCACTGGCATAGATCTCAGCCTAGCCAGATCATCGATAGTGACCGGTCGCGTGACCGGCCCAGGCGGAATCTCGGTTGCAGGGGCTACGGTCGCTCTGTACAAGAACGGAAGCACGAATGAAGTTGGCACTGACACTACGTCTTCCGACGGCATCTACGCCATAGAGACGAACGTGGCAGCTGGAGTGTACCAGGTTCAGGTGTCGGTCACCACTCCGGAAAGCATCATACTGGGTCTCAACTGCCTGAACCTTCTCGGAATATGCGCTGAAGAACCCAACTACGTCCCTGGCTTCATGAGCGCGACTGTTTACGGAGTCCACGTGGGAGCCCAAGCTGAGGTGACTCAGGACGAGCAGCTATCGGCGTCGGCCGCGATATCCGGAAGGGTAACCTTCAACGGAGTCGGGGTCGCAGGTGTCGAAGTCTCGGTCAACGGCAGCTGCTACGCCTGCTACTCCATCACGAACTCGACCGGGGGCTACGCGATAGCAGACAACCTTCCGTCGGGCACCTACAACGTGACTCTCAGCCAGTCCCTGTTCGGTTCCCTCTCTGCCCATGTTATTGCGGCAGGTTCTGCCGTAGTGAAGGCGACGACCGGCAATGTCGTATTGCACGACTTCGTGGTCTCAGCTTCTGCGGTGGTTTCCGGGTACGTGAAGGACAGCCACGGGAACGCAATCGCGGGCGCCACTGTTGAAATCGGCAAGGAAAGCTGCATCTTCAGTTATTGCTACATGAGTTGCTCCGGTTCTTCCTTCCTGCCGTGCGCCACGAACTCGACCGACGCCACCGGCCACTACGTCCTCGAATCTGGGATTGCTTCAGGATCTTACAACATCACGGCATCGAAGGGAAGCAGTGAGGCGGCTCTCTCGTCGCTTCTGGCCGTGACTGCAGGCACGTCCACCGTTGCGCCTACGCTCACACTCACGCTCAGCGCTGTCGTCACTCCCGCCCACATCACTGGCGTCGTGAAGGACAGCAATGGGAACCCACTCAAGTATGTGTACGTGAATGGAGAAGGGGTTTCAAGTCACATCAGTAACGACACGGAGACCAACGCGCAGGGGCAGTTCAACCTGGAGATACCGCTTACGTCAACTGACTCGGTTAATATCACCGCTTCATACACAGGCTACCTAGAAGCGTTCCACGTCGTTTCAAACGTGGCGCCAGGCGCGACCGTAAGCGCCGGTACTTTAGTCCTGACCGCGATTCAGCCAGGTGGAATCTCAGGGAGCGTCCAGGGACAAATGATCGCTTCCCTGATCCAGCCCCAACGGATGCAGAAGTGGCAAGTAGCGGGAGGGGCGTTGGTGGTGACGAAGACTGATTCCGAGTTTGCGCTGGGACTCCTAGCCGGGCTAGTGGTCAGCGGGAACACTATATCGGCATACGTGCAAGGGCCTGGAGGCACGAGCGGCACTTTCACCATAGTCATCCCTGTTTCTCTGATAAGCGCGAGCTCCTGGGCCGCCTTCGTAGACGGCTACTCTGTACAGCCAGTGACGAACGTGAACTCGACCTACACCACGATAACTGTCACCTACTCCCATAGCTCTCACACACTGCTGTTCGAGCCCGCTTCACTCGTCACGACCACGACCACCAGTACGACGCCCAGCACGACCCACACGAGCACAAGCACTACCAGCTCGACCACAACCTCTACCACTTCTTCGAGCTCAGTACAGAGCACCAGTTCCACGTCGTCCACCTCGACTTCGACGACTCCGAGCAGTACGAGCACGACCCACACGAGCACCAGCACGCCCAGCACTCAAACGACGTCATCGACGAGCTCTTCCTCCAGTGGAGGAGGGATACCAGAATTCCCGTACCAGTTCGGAGCAGCCATGGTCCTGACCTTGCTCGTCGTTGCGACTTTCCTGCTGGTGAGGAAGCGTTCGCTCCCAACTGTCGGCGCCCAGCCAGCGCTCAGATGAGCACCCTCGGAAGGTCTCTAGCGCCGGGATCTAATCGGCTCATTGGGTACAGAATCGACGCGGCTCCACATTCAATGAACTCGCTGGACTTGGGCGCAACCCAAAGTGCCTAGTTGGAGATTCTGTCGGAGCCGCAGCTGGGACCGGTCTGCGTGTCGCACCCAAACTCCTCATCCCATTGCGACCTGAATAATCCCGTCAGAGCTAGAATCGAGCCTTTTCCGCTCCCGGACTTTGTTCCCCTTGGGGGTCCAAACCTCTGGGCATCACCCAATTTGTATAGTGTGCCCTGCAGGGACATAGAAGGGCCTACTGGACCAAAGGATCAGGCTTCCCCAGGAAGGCGCTTTCGAAACAGGGTTCCGTCCAAATCCTTCCGAACACTTCGAGAAATGCGAATGAATCAGCAGAGACCCTTCTCGCTCCACCTCAGACAGCCGAAGAGGTCTCCGCAGCGCGAACCTTCATGGAGTGGGACCGTGGGCAAATCACGGTCGAGGAAGTGATTCGACGCTTCGAAGTCTGGAATCATCGCAACCTGAGAATCTATCTGGGGTATGGGGATGAAGTCTTTTGGAAGCTCGCAGCGAAGCGAGGCAATCCGATTTACTCATGGATGCTGCGCGTGAAGCTTGAAGAGATCGCGGAGCTCCTAACTCCGGAGATTCGGGTCGATGAGCTGCACACAAACGCTGTATTCTTCACGGGGACGTATCCGCATCGTTCGAAGCTGAATCCGGACGCGAAGAGTGCTTCTCAGTCGTGGAGGACCGTCAGACTTCGATGGAACAGGAAACTTCGCATGGTGGAGCCCAGAGTAGTTGACCCGTGGAACCTTTTCCTTCAAAACATCAGGAAAGGCCACGACATTCTATTCCTGAAATCGTGGGAGTCTCACGAAGACGGTTATCCTCACTTCCATGCGGAGGTAATCTTCAGGGATTGCGACTTCAGGACTCAGCTCCGATGGGACCGGAATGAAAGGAAGATGGTATCTCGCGTGCATGGGGCTGCGAAATGGAAGACGCATTGGAAGGGAAGATTAGACGTTAGGGGCTGCGAGACCACGACGGGCGCGGTTTGGTACATCACTAAGGAAATCCTGAAGTACGAAACCGACACCGTGAGCGTGAAGGACACGAAGAGCCGTCAAACTCTCGCGTTGATGTGGGCAGCTCGAAGACGGTCCTTCTCGATGTCCCAAGAGCTCACTCGGAAGATTGCAGCGAAACGGAAAGAGAGACGCGAGCTCCACGAAAAGGAGACAGAGGACGCGAAGCGTCCCCTTGTTGGTGTCTCCACGACTAAGTCTAACTCGAACTGCTCGATGCATGTTCTTGGGCTCCCCATCAAGGATTTCGACCGTAAGAAGCTCGTTTTTCTCGGTGTAGGGTTCGAATCCGAGACCGTGAAGTGGGATATCGAAGGGACGCCTAAAGGAGCGTGGAGTGGGAAGGCGATTGGACCACCGGAGGGTCTGAGGTTGCCTCACCGGAAACCCCTTCCGACGTCCGAGCACCAGGGAGTCCTTCTCTGTCGCGGCTCCGAGATAACGGACCCGAACAAACTAGAGAGATACATCGACGGTCCTGTTTACGATGAGCTCACGAGGAAACAGAGGGGAAGGATGAAGGAGATGGTGCCTGGTTGGACGCAAGGCACCGAAGACGGGGTTGTGTGGACCTGGAGGCCGCGAAACAAAATGGATGAATTGTCCACAACCATTCGCGCAGGTCGCGAGGGCGAGGCGCCCGCGCGAAGCGTGAGCTCCGGCGCGGGAGTGGATGCGCCTTCTGCGACCGTGGAGAGGGGAGATTGAGGAAGGGGCACCGGCAGGCCTGGGGGTTGATGTGATGAAGGGGTCAGGACACACGGCCATACAGGATAATGGGCCGACGTCCTGGTATTGGTGCAATGTCTGCCTTCAATCGATTCGAGGAGGGAAGGCAGGGTACGCCATTCACATGGAGGAAAAGCACGCGTGACTCCGAAGGTCTTCTATTGGATAGTCGTCCTGGCCTTCCTAGCACTGATGGTCGGTCTCCTCTACGTGATACCGTGACTTAGACCCTTCTGCTCCTGGAGCCTGCCTACTGGATGCACGGAAACAAAGTGCCAGTCTGGTCGTCGGACTTGACCGCTGTTACCCTAGTTTGAGTCCTGGATCCTCCCTTCTTACCTTCCGATTCGCGTCGGACGTCGGATTTCCCGTCAAAGGGGTTGGCCAGGGCGGATTCACCCTCGATACTGTATTACTGACATGCGAAGGGAGAAAAAGGTGAGGCATGCGGAAGGCAATGGTCGCAAAATCGGGTCATTCGCGGGCGATTCTGACCACAGACGGCATTAGGGCAGACAGGGGTTGACAGGCAGGCAGGGAAGGGGGAAGGGTAGTCTTAAAACGCGAGAACAGTAGCGACTCCTTCGGGGATGTCAAAGGATTCTTCGATGAGGTTGTCACCCGACGCTAGAGCTGCAATCTTGACAGCATTGAGGCTCTTCGAAACCATGAACTCTTGCAATGAGAAGCGCCTGACCAGGAGACTGGTCCGACGTCTGGAGCGCTTCGAAAGGGTCTCAGAGGCGAATGTGAGGAGTGGTCGAAAGAACGAACTCGCTTCGAAGAGTCGGAGGATGGAGGACCACCTGAAGCTGTACTCTCGCACTCATGTTTAAATCGAACCGGAAGGACGAACCGTCGACCAGTAAGGCTCTCGGACGTGGTGTCCGAAGGGAAAACTCCCTGGATAGCACCATAGGACGAATCCCTTCGGGCGCTCCTGGTCTAAGTTAAAATAAGACTAGAGGTCTGACCCTTTCAATCATGGTGCTAACTAGGGGGTGACTCAGGCTGAAATCGACTGCAAGGACATTTGACGGTAGTGAGATCCAAATCCACACAAGAGGTCGCAGGACGGGGTTATTCCCCTGCGATGGAATGAAGCCAGTAACACAAGGTCGATTTCTATCGAGCTAAACGACATCAGCAAGGCCGGACGTTGAATTTCTAAGGACCACAGCCCCAGAGCTTACCTTCACCTGTCGACGTTGCCAGGACCGGACGCTCTATGCCTGGGCTTGCAAGAGCTGCGGGTTCTGCTTCAATTGTTGCAGATGCAGGAGGCAACCGGAATGACCGAAGAGCCGCTTTTCAGCTTGGGGTGCATCAGGGTCGTCAAACACTCCGGCGTAATCTACCTGCACGTTCCCAAAGCAGAAGCGCTGGTCTGGGATTTGACCGAGGGAGACGTCCTGGAACTGGCGTGCATGAAAGTTTGGAGAGTGGCTAGAGCTCCCAAGACTAGGAGGGAAGAGCCCTGACCGGACTTCGAATTATCGGAAGCCGTGTCCCTGAAGGGGAACATCTCTATAGTGCAGCGTGTTCCCTTCTAGGGTTCAGAAAATCCGGCCCTGTCAAAATCGTTAGTGTACTCCCAGAGGGGTCAAAATGGGTCTAGGCACTAAAGAGGCAGGCTTCCCCAGGAAGGCGCTTTCGAAACAGGGTTCCGTCCAAATCCTTCCGAACACTTCGAGAAATGCGAATGAATCAGCAGAGACCCTTCTCGCTCCACCTCAGACAGCCGAAGAGGTCTCCGCAGCGCGAACCTTCATGGAGTGGGACCGTGGGCAAATCACGGTCGAGGAAGTGATTCGACGCTTCGAAGTCTGGAATCATCGCAACCTGAGAATCTATCTGGGGTATGGGGATGAAGTCTTTTGGAAGCTCGCAGCGAAGCGAGGCAATCCGATTTACTCATGGATGCTGCGCGTGAAGCTTGAAGAGATCGCGGAGCTCCTAACTCCGGAGATTCGGGTCGATGAGCTGCACACAAACGCTGTATTCTTCACGGGGACGTATCCGCATCGTTCGAAGCTGAATCCGGACGCGAAGAGTGCTTCTCAGTCGTGGAGGACCGTCAGACTTCGATGGAACAGGAAACTTCGCATGGTGGAGCCCAGAGTAGTTGACCCGTGGAACCTTTTCCTTCAAAACATCAGGAAAGGCCACGACATTCTATTCCTGAAATCGTGGGAGTCTCACGAAGACGGTTATCCTCACTTCCATGCGGAGGTAATCTTCAGGGATTGCGACTTCAGGACTCAGCTCCGATGGGACCGGAATGAAAGGAAGATGGTATCTCGCGTGCATGGGGCTGCGAAATGGAAGACGCATTGGAAGGGAAGATTAGACGTTAGGGGCTGCGAGACCACGACGGGCGCGGTTTGGTACATCACTAAGGAAATCCTGAAGTACGAAACCGACACCGTGAGCGTGAAGGACACGAAGAGCCGTCAAACTCTCGCGTTGATGTGGGCAGCTCGAAGACGGTCCTTCTCGATGTCCCAAGAGCTCACTCGGAAGATTGCAGCGAAACGGAAAGAGAGACGCGAGCTCCACGAAAAGGAGACAGAGGACGCGAAGCGTCCCCTTGTTGGTGTCTCCACGACTAAGTCTAACTCGAACTGCTCGATGCATGTTCTTGGGCTCCCCATCAAGGATTTCGACCGTAAGAAGCTCGTTTTTCTCGGTGTAGGGTTCGAATCCGAGACCGTGAAGTGGGATATCGAAGGGACGCCTAAAGGAGCGTGGAGTGGGAAGGCGATTGGACCACCGGAGGGTCTGAGGTTGCCTCACCGGAAACCCCTTCCGACGTCCGAGCACCAGGGAGTCCTTCTCTGTCGCGGCTCCGAGATAACGGACCCGAACAAACTAGAGAGATACATCGACGGTCCTGTTTACGATGAGCTCACGAGGAAACAGAGGGGAAGGATGAAGGAGATGGTGCCTGGTTGGACGCAAGGCACCGAAGACGGGGTTGTGTGGACCTGGAGGCCGCGAAACAAAATGGATGAATTGTCCACAACCATTCGCGCAGGTCGCGAGGGCGAGGCGCCCGCGCGAAGCGTGAGCTCCGGCGCGGGAGTGGATGCGCCTTCTGCGACCGTGGAGAGGGGAGATTGAGGAAGGGGCACCGGCAGGCCTGGGGGTTGATGTGATGAAGGGGTCAGGACACACGGCCATACAGGATAATGGGCCGACGTCCTGGTATTGGTGCAATGTCTGCCTTCAATCGATTCGAGGAGGGAAGGCAGGGTACGCCATTCACATGGAGGAAAAGCACGCGTGACTCCGAAGGTCTTCTATTGGATAGTCGTCCTGGCCTTCCTAGCACTGATGGTCGGTCTCCTCTACGTGATACCGTGACTTAGACCCTTCTGCTCCTGGAGCCTGCCTACTGGATGCACGGAAACAAAGTGCCAGTCTGGTCGTCGGACTTGACCGCTGTTACCCTAGTTTGAGTCCTGGATCCTCCCTTCTTACCTTCCGATTCGCGTCGGACGTCGGATTTCCCGTCAAAGGGGTTGGCCAGGGCGGATTCACCCTCGATACTGTATTACTGACATGCGAAGGGAGAAAAAGGTGAGGCATGCGGAAGGCAATGGTCGCAAAATCGGGTCATTCGCGGGCGATTCTGACCACAGACGGCATTAGGGCAGACAGGGGTTGACAGGCAGGCAGGGAAGGGGGAAGGGTAGTCTTAAAACGCGAGAACAGTAGCGACTCCTTCGGGGATGTCAAAGGATTCTTCGATGAGGTTGTCACCCGACGCTAGAGCTGCAATCTTGACAGCATTGAGGCTCTTCGAAACCATGAACTCTTGCAATGAGAAGCGCCTGACCAGGAGACTGGTCCGACGTCTGGAGCGCTTCGAAAGGGTCTCAGAGGCGAATGTGAGGAGTGGTCGAAAGAACGAACTCGCTTCGAAGAGTCGGAGGATGGAGGACCACCTGAAGCTGTACTCTCGCACTCATGTTTAAATCGAACCGGAAGGACGAACCGTCGACCAGTAAGGCTCTCGGACGTGGTGTCCGAAGGGAAAACTCCCTGGATAGCACCATAGGACGAATCCCTTCGGGCGCTCCTGGTCTAAGTTAAAATAAGACTAGAGGTCTGACCCTTTCAATCATGGTGCTAACTAGGGGGTGACTCAGGCTGAAATCGACTGCAAGGACATTTGACGGTAGTGAGATCCAAATCCACACAAGAGGTCGCAGGACGGGGTTATTCCCCTGCGATGGAATGAAGCCAGTAACACAAGGTCGATTTCTATCGAGCTAAACGACATCAGCAAGGCCGGACGTTGAATTTCTAAGGACCACAGCCCCAGAGCTTACCTTCACCTGTCGACGTTGCCAGGACCGGACGCTCTATGCCTGGGCTTGCAAGAGCTGCGGGTTCTGCTTCAATTGTTGCAGATGCAGGAGGCAACCGGAATGACCGAAGAGCCGCTTTTCAGCTTGGGGTGCATCAGGGTCGTCAAACACTCCGGCGTAATCTACCTGCACGTTCCCAAAGCAGAAGCGCTGGTCTGGGATTTGACCGAGGGAGACGTCCTGGAACTGGCGTGCATGAAAGTTTGGAGAGTGGCTAGAGCTCCCAAGACTAGGAGGGAAGAGCCCTGACCGGACTTCGAATTATCGGAAGCCGTGTCCCTGAAGGGGAACATCTCTATAGTGCAGCGTGTTCCCTTCTAGGGTTCAGAAAATCCGGCCCTGTCAAAATCGTTAGTGTACTCCCAGAGGGGTCAAAATGGGTCTAGGCACTAAAGAGGCAGGCTGCTCAGAGAGGCACACTCCTCGAGGTCAGTCAGTGTCCCTGCAAAGGAACTTTCCCTGGCCCGCCTGAACTAGTTGCCGACAAGACCGCCCCCCGAACAAACTAGGGCTCCGGAGGTGCATTTCTAAGGGTGTGACACCATGCCTACTCTGCCCCACTTATGTCAGTCAGGGAATAAAGTCGTTCGGGAGATTGTTAAGGCCTACGCGCCCGAAGCTCCGTGGCGGACAGCTTGCGCTGGCAACTCAGCTTCCGTCAGACAGCGTTGGACACTGACTTGCCAAGCGTTTCAGCTGGTTTGTGTGTCTACCTTGATATCGACGTCGATATGGTTATGGCAGACGGAGGGCAGGTCCTGAAACTCTCGCAGATGATTCAGGAGGCATTTGGGCAAAAAGGGGTTGAGCACTGAAAAAGGAAGGATGGTTATTGTTCCTAAGGTACTTCGCTAGATAGACTTGATTTCCTCTTGGCTAGGAATGCGAAACCGACCATGCTGATTGCGACCACTAGCATTGGCATACCGAACTCAGGGACTCCCGTTGGAGGTGTGATTGGCGCGGTCGATGGGATGCTGATTACCTGCCCCGCCCAAGTCAGGCAGTCACCGCCGCTGGCACCGATACTGGCCGACTCTGAAGTCGAGCCGAGGGTCACTGACACAGGGTACGTCTTTGTGTCCCACATGTTTCCGTAGCTCCATGTGGCCGTACTAGTTCTGGGGTCGCTTCCGGGGAAAGCATTGCTGTCGATTGTGACGCCGTTGAATTCGGCGTAATTACCAGGAAGCTGCCCGTCAGAGACTATGAAAGTAGTCTGCGCGTTTGTTGCATCGGCTGCTCCGTGATTGAATACGCTTGTGAGTGGGTTGCCCGCAGATGGTTCTGTGTACGCTCCTGTGTAGATGTATATCTGGTTCGGCGTAGCGCCGGTCGATATCACGACGAGAGTTGCTCCCTCGTCGAGGGGTTCGACATATGAAGATGGGCCCCACGGGTCCTCACCAGTTGTGACTCCTGATGCGAAGCCTCTGAGTGAGTTGGAGCCGTTCACGACCAGTGAAGTCACATCTGTTGCGAATACCCAAAGGTTACCGTAGCCCCAACAGGGACTCGTGTCGTAGCTCTGGAGTGTTCCGGTGATGAGATGCCCATTGAGCGTACCTTGATTAATATCTGAGTTTGTATCGTTGATGACTCCCCATATGAGATAGGCAGCGAACAGTGTTCCTGTCCAAGTCTCGTTGATTGTTCCGTACCCTTGATCCCTCATCGCTGTGCCTGCGGCCGCATATGCATACGAACCACTGACTGCAAACAATGCGTTAGGGTTGAGAGGGGGATCACTTACTGGCGTAACTGAGGATCCTGTGCCACCAACCGTCGAGGCGCGTACGACCATTGGTGCCATGAGAAGTAGTATGAATGCTATTGATGATAGATATCCTAGCTTTGAGATTTGAGAGACGTGCATGATTCCAAATTGCGAAACGGAGATTGTGGGTATATAATGCGTGTGAAGCCGAAGATACGGCATGTGAATTTGAAATTCACATGTCCCCTGACGGATTCGCAGGTCGGCGAAAGTTCCTCCTCCTTCGAAGTGATTTGGTGAATCGAGGACATGCAATTTCTTGTCAGCGGCGACCAGTGGCTTGATGACCCGTCCCATTTCGATCCTCTTCCCAGGAAAGTCAGATCAATCTATCAACCTCGATATCGACGTAGATACAGTGGGCCCTAGCTCTTGTTCTACCCTCTTCACCGACTTCATAGGACGCATCACTCCCGGAAGGGCCCTCCGTTTCTCCAACTGTGCGTCGAAAGCCGAGAGAAGTACGCAACGATCCCATAGCTAGACGAGGAATTCATTGCCCCTCTACACCACCCGTGGTCACGCTCACAAGACGCTTCAGGGCTAAACAGTGAACTTGCGAGAGGAAAGTCCATGAAGACCGGATCCGGAATGTGGATCGCAATCCTGGGCATCCTCCTCGCCATCATAGGCGGGGTCATGTACGCAACAAACAACTACCAAGACGATGGAATGTACATCGCTATTCTAGGCGTAATCGTGCTCCTCATCGGCCCCGCGTGGTGGATGATTAAGGGCAGGGAAGCCCCGAAGACAGCGATACCCCAATCATCTCAGCCAGCAAAGACGCCATAGACATCACTAAACGGTAAGCAGCGTATCGGGAGCAAATCCCCGATGCGCCTCCTCTTTCATTTTTGATCGGTGATGAATTTGAACTCACGCGGTAGGAGTCGTCGGAATGGACTCGCACAGACTCAGAAGACGGAGGTCCGCGACACGAGACAAGAGACACAGGCGGTTCATGGCAGAGTCTTGGATTGGGTTGTGTGCTTCCTTGTCTCCTGCCGCGGAATCTGATCAGCCGCTTCCGAGCAACAGTCTCCCGATCCGCCCAATGATCGACTGTGGAGAGGTAGGCTGGAAGTACAGGTCTACGTTAATCAGTCCTCTTGGATAGTTGGGACCGGCGCCTAGCCTCACGAGAGGCCTATTGCTACACTGGGTGGCAACAGCCGCGAGAAACTTGGCCCCGTCCTCCGCCGAGGGCCCCGGAGAAGCGTGAAATGTCATGATCTCGCCGGCGTCGACATCCCTGGCGATCCAGAGGTAGAAGCCATGCCCTTCGAAATCCACTTCTGCGCCGTCAATGGCGATTTCCCGCCGGAACCTCTTGCTTTCCTCGGGCAGGCTGGTTAGCATAGCCAGATAGGCATCCCTTGCCGCAATGTACGACAACCCGCCCACCATCGACGCGACATCCCTATAGGAGTAGCCAGCGTTGCAGAGTGCAGCCGCTACCACCTTCTTTGCCGAGGGCAGCTTGTTCCTCCGAAAAACGCCCATAGAGAAGGCCCATTCAGTAAGTATCGACATCGGTCCAATCTGCTCAGACGGAGCCATTTGACGCGTTAAGCTAAGACATGCTGTATGCTTAGGCCACGAGCATAACTTGTCTTAACAGACTGGTCTGTGGAGTTACACAGGAAAGGTCTCATGCTGTGGCGACTGATTCTCGGTCCGTGGTCGGTGACTCCTTAGGTTGAATCCTTCTCGGCCCTGTTGATGCGTCATGTCCCGGTGCCTTAGGTCTCCACGGGGATCTCTTTCCAGGACACTTCTTTGGGATAGGAGACTACCACTACTGGCACGCTTGATCTTGAAGGGACCTGAGGCCAGCAACTTTAAAATGAGTTTCAAGGGGCCGCATAAGTCCCTAGGGTTGAGTTCTTGACTTGAAGTGCGAATACTGCGGGGCCGAAGAATCTCTGCCCTTCGTATGCAACTATTGCGGTGGAGTATACTGCGGGAACCACAGATTGCCAGAGGCGCACCAATGCAGGGGCGACCTCTCTCAAAGGAGGGCAGTGGTGGCTCCCCCCACGACAACTTTCAGCTGGTCCGATTCCGCCTACACGACCCCTGCGCCTGCCCCCGCAAGGAGTGCTGGCATCTTCTCAGAGATAGAAATAAGGGACATACTGATAGCCTGGTTCGCTCTGGGCGTTGCGTTCTTTCTCGCCCAAACTGGGGCGGTCTTCAATTCCAGCATCATCACTTCCAACGCAAGAATCATCTATCCAATCCTAGGCACAGATTACAAGGTGACCGCATCTCAGGTATTCCTGATCGCCCTCTTTTCGGTCGGGCCGGGGTTCGTCTTGCATGAACTGAGCCACAAGTTCGTGGCTGAACACTACGGGTTCTGGGCAGAGTTCAGGATGTGGCCTGTAGGCCTCGTGATAGCACTGGCCACTTCGGTCCTCGGGTTCATCTTCGCAGCTCCAGGAGCGACCTACATCTCTGGGACCAACATCTCTGAATCAGAAAACGGGGTAATCTCGATTGCGGGACCCTTGACTAACGTGGGTGTAGGGTTGGTCTTCTTGCCCATCTTTCTTCTTGGAAGCGGCGATTGGAAGGTTCTTGGCTTCGTAGGCCTCTACATCAACATGTTCCTCGCGACCTTCAACTTGCTTCCGATAATGCCCCTTGATGGTGCGAAGGTCTTTCGGTGGAGCAAAGTCAGATGGGCGACCATCTTCGTCCCACTAGTTGTACTGATCTTGATACTCCTCTCGTTCTAGTTCCTTTCGCGCATAGATTGCCTGCCTTTGTTCTTACCAGTGGTGGCTCCGATTACCAAGACCAGTGCTGGAAGCGGACTGAGTGGAGAACGAGCCTATCTTTCTTTGGGCAATTCACGCAAGATCTCTGACAGTTTGGCAAAGGCCTGTTCCTTCTCCGAGCCCTCACAGACTGTCATCTTGTACAGGGCTGCTAATCTCTTCGCCTCGAGGGTAAGTGAGGGAACCGCGCAAAGAATCACGCGGTTAGCATTCACATCGTATACCTTGATGAACAGCGAGAGGACCTTAGTCTCATCAATCGGGGTTAGTCCGATCAACACATCACACGCGAGCAAGACTGAGACAGGTCCCTTCATCCCGAGAGTGAAACTGTGTCTCGTGCCTGACTTTCCGGCCACAACCAATGGACTTGAGAGAGGACTTGTACCAGTTGATGCTCTCAGAACCCTGAGGGTGTCCTCTGGGAGAGAACCGATCAGGTCGGAGCTCATGTCAGTGCAGGCCTCGCGACGGCATTTGCGCCCCATGCGATCCAGATGAACAAAGGCGCGGACCAAGTCTTCGAGAGGAGCTTCAAACATTACATCCCTTCCCTCAAATAGACTTAAGGGTTTTCGGAGCTTGACAGCCCCGCGAGCGCTTCATGGAGTTGAATCGCATCGTTGAATGAGAACGTCTTGAGCAGGTCGGTGAACCTGCGTCGCCTGGCATCGGCAGCCGCTGCCGTCGCTGTTCTGGCGGCCTCCGAAGTCTACGTCAATTACAACCAGACCTTCGACTACTCAACTTTCTTGATTGGTGTTGCGATTCCACTGGCATCTGTATACGTCCTCTTTCGTAGGAGGAGTGACAGGTTCATACTCTTCGCCTTTCTTGGGTACTTCTGGTCCGTCGTCGACGATGCTCCGGTTTACTTCGATTCCGTCTTCACTTGGCCTGAGGTAACGAGGTTTCACCCGATTCTTCCTCACTATACGCTTGAGGTCATCTTCCACCTAGCCACCCTCGGGTTCTTGTATCTCTCCTTGTGCGAAGTGTCGGGCAGCGGAATCAGACTGGGCAGGAGGACGTTGCGAATCTACTTGCTCCTGGGACTGGCATTCCTCCTCAGCTACGCGCAGAACGTACCCCTAGATGCGATACAATCGATAGTCAGATCGTCGTGGTATCAGCTAGACATCTTCGAACATCTCGGCTCTGTCGCAATCTTCAGCCTCGCTCTGATTGACGCTTGGAGCTTCGGAGCTTCCCTCAGGATGCAGCCGACGACGACGATACGCGAACCAGTTGTCACCTTGCAACGAACCTAATTGTCGTTTACTGAATCTCGCATACGTCAGGCCGATCTTCTGCTGTTACGTCGGCACCACAAACCGTTTCTGGCTCACAGGAAACTAAGAAGAGCCGTTTGTTGTCCAGGAACTAGGTTGCCTTTGGTCATGTTTTCAGCGTCCGAGGATTCTTTATTCTTAGACAAATTTCCTTCCCACACCCCTGTATGCAAATCCCTGTTTCGCAGCTTCCTTCGGGTTCGCCACGTTTCTGGCATCGACGAAGGCTGCCTTCTTCGACATGAGCTTTGCAAGACGACCAAGGTCAAGCGTCTCGAATTCCTTGTGGGCCGTCCCGATGACGACACAGTCCGCGGTCTTTGACGCCTCCTCGAGGCTCCCACTTACGGGGAGCCCAAACACCTTCTCTCCCTTGAACATTGGGTCGTAGAGCGAGATCGAAGCTCCCATACCAATGAGCCGACTCACGACCCTCTCCACCGGAGTAAGCTGAATGTCCTTCACTCCGGGTTTGTAAGAGACCCCCAGGACAGCCACCTTGGAGCCACGAACAGTCTTTCCCACGTCATTGAGGGCCTCGGAGACGAGTTCGACCACGTGGTCAGGCATTCTATCGTTGATTTCCCTTGCCATCCTGATGAGACCCGGGATTTTGCCTGCCTTCATTCCTTCCACTATCAGGTAGTAAGAGTTGCTGGGGAGGCACGGTCCACCCACTCCGACACCCGGATAATGAGGCATGAAGTTGTACTTCGTAGCGCAAGCCTTGATGACTTCTACAGTATCTATCCCAAATTCCTCGAACAGTAGCGCGAATTCGTTGGCTAGAGCGATGTTGACGTCCCTGTACAGGTTCTCCGTGAGCTTGATCGCGTTGGCCGTCTTCGGATTACTCGCTTTGATCACTTTCACCCCGAGTGCGAACTCATACAAGGCTGCCACAAGTTCTGTGCACTTCTGGTCCGTCGACCCGACTATTCGTGGAACCGCCCTCATATTCACGACGATGTTCCCTGGGTCAGAACGTTCCGGGCAGCTTGCGAGACCGAAATCGACCCCTGCTCTCATTCCAGACTTCTCTTCGAGTATCGGCAGGATCACGTCTTCTGCGATTCCGGGGCCAATCGTGCTCTCCACGATGACTACGCTGCCACTACGAAGAGACTTTCCCGTGGTCCGGGATGCAGCTGTTACGGCCGAGTAGTCGGGAGACCTCGTTTGGTCAACTGGGGTTGGAACGCAGATGATCACGAAGTCGGATGAAGCGATGGCCTTGGCAGGATCGAGAGTAGCCCTGAGCCGCCCTCTTTCGACATTCTGCCTCACGAGCTCGGGAAGACCTGGCTCGTCAACGAGGGCACACTTCCCCGAATTCGTCTCTTCCACCACGTTCCTCCTTATGTCGACACCCACAACCGTAGCTCCCCCTTCGGCGAATACCGCTGCTGTAGGGAGCCCGATCCGTCCGAGCCCGACTACGGCCACCTTCAGGTCTCCTGACTTCAGTCTCCTCTTCAAGTCCTGGACGGAACCGGTGAGAACACCTCCTTCAGAACGCTTGGCAGTCTTTGGTCCTGCCAATTCAGATGACTCCTCCATGCTTGCTGTGCTTCATTGCAAGTCCGGCGGCCAATGCGAACGCGATTGCCGCACAGAGAAAAGGTATCCTGAATTCTCCGATGCTGTAGTCCTGAAAGGAAATAGGAGAATAAGGTGGAAAGACCCCAGTATCGACTGAAAGATGGGCAAAAAATGCCGACAACGAAACTAACTCTACGTCCGTCCTTCTTATTACTGTTGCCATGAGTGCGACTGTGCATAATATGAAAATGATAGAGTGCGCCGGTCTTATTGGCTGAGCTAATCCGAGGAGGGCCGGAAAGTGGTCAAGATCGGTCAGCACCACAAATGCGGGCACAAGAATGATAAGTCCAAAGTCAAGCTGTTTTCGAGCAAGCGAGACAATCAGGCCGAGTCCGAGCCCTAACGAACCCAAAATCAGCTCATGAAACGGTATTGTTGAGACAGGCCGGAAAGTCCCTATCTGCGAATTCTGGGGAGCGACGAAGAGTGATATCAAGGTGAAAAGGAGAACCATCGTACCGTAGATCCCGCAGGCCACAACCACGGTCCGTACTCCTATGCCCACTGCTTGACGGCTGCCAGGCCCAGCCTTGTTACCCGCGGAGGTGGCATCCGAGACCAGGCCCTGCGATTCTTCATCAGCCTCCTCGTCTTTGAAAAAAGGAACAGTCAAGATTCTCGCGTAGGGAAGGTACTCGCAGCCGTCCCGACCCTCAGAAATCTTACTCCTCCCGTCCTGAAGTGCTTCGGGTCGAATATCCGTCTGCCATCCACCACTGCGGGGGACCTCATGAGCCTCCGGAATTGACTAGGCTTCAGAGCCTTGAATTCGTCCCAGCCGGTTGCGACGATGCAGATGTCGGCTCCCGTGAAACAATTCTTGGCGGACGCTGCATAGGTGACCTTGTTCCCAAGGAGAGACCTCGCATTGATGGCCGCCTCGGGGTCATAGGTCACTACTTCGGCGCCCTCGTTAAGAAGGGCCCAGATCACCCGTATGGCAGTCGACTCCCTGACGTCGTCCGTGCCGGCCTTGAAGGCGAGACCAAGGACAGCGGCCTTCTTCCCGTTGAGAGTCCCCACGAGTTTTCGCGCCATTTTCACTGCTTCAAGGGCCTGTCTCTCGTTCGCCCCGATAACAGAATCGAGTAGTGATGCGTCCACGCCAATCGACTGTGCGAAGGCAAACAGCGCTTTCGTGTCCTTCGGAAGGCAGCTCCCACCATACCCCAACCCTGCTCCGAGGTACCTCTTGTCCAGCCTGGCTATCCTCGCGAGACCTGCAACCACGTCGCGCATCTCGCCACTCTCGATTCTAGAACAGATGTTGGCGAGGAAATTGACATAGCTCACTTGCAGAGCTCGAGCCGCATTGATAGAATACTTGATCAACTCTGCGTTCCCTAGCGTCGTGCTTATCGTCGGAGGGAGTCTTCCGTAGAACTCTCTGTACAGCGAAAGCAACAGATTGGAAGACTTCCTGTTGGACGCTCCCACGACTAGGGCCTCAGGCTGAAGGGTGTCCCGGACCGCTGACCCTTCGCGGAGGAACTCCGGGTTTACCGCAAGGCCAATCCTATCCCCGATTCTGGTTCTCGATTCGGCCTCGAGAACTGGCTTGACCTTCCCGACAGTGGTGCCTGGAACCACGGTGCTCTTGACTACGACCAGGTGGAAGTCGTCCCTTGACCTCAGACAATGCCCTATCTCTTTCGCAGCGCCCTCTACATAGCTGGTATCTATGCTCCCATCTCGTCTGCCCGGCGTGCCCACAGTGATAAACGAGACATCTGTCTCGTCCAACTTCACAAGGTCTGACCGGAACTCGAGGTAACCCCTCCTGAGCCCCCTGTCTAGCAGGGGCTGCAGTCCGCGTTCCTTGATCACTGGTTCCCCCACTAGTATTTTCCTCACTCTTCCTTTGTCGACGTCCACCCCGACCACCTTGATTCCCCTGCTCGCGAAGCACGCCGCCGTCGTTAGCCCTACGTACCCGAGACCGACAATGGAGACGGACAGATTTCTCAATCTACACTCGCCGATACCCTGCTCAATCGCTTCACCGGTTATAAGTCATCCAGAAATCTAATATGAAGCCCAGAAAGGAGACTCCGACGGCTATTACCAGAACCCTTCGGTCCATTAGTGGATTCATAGCCTCTGGAGAAACAATAAGCTTCATGAGGCAGAGACAAACGGAAGTGAATCAAAACCATGCATGTATCATTCTGCAACGAGATGGCATGGAATGCATGATTTGAGGGGGCCTTCTTTTGCTTGCTGATCTCTCAAAAGCAGGCCTCTCACAGCAGAGTTCCGCTCAAGTTTTCCTCGCCTTAGCGTGAGCCTTTCATCCAACTGAACACTTCCCTCAAGCCCCTCTGCAGTGTGTACTCGGGCTTGTACCCAACCGCGGCGGATATCTTGCCTATGTCCGCGAAGCTGTGCTTAACGTCGCCCATCCTCTCCGACTTGAACTCGAGCTTCAGTCCAGGCTTGGCCCCAAGCTTTGCCACAATCCTGGCGAGCTCCAAGATGCTTGTCTGGCTGGCGGAACCTACATTGAATACCTCTCCTGGTCTGACGTTCTTCTCGATGCAGAGGACGTTCGCCTGGACGGCGTCCTGGACGAACGTGAAGTCCCTGGTCTGAGAACCGTCGCCGTTGATGATCGGGGGCTTGCCGGCGAGCACGCGACCGACAAAAGCTGGGATGACGCCGCTGTAAGGCCCTTCCCTCTGCCTTGGGCCGTAGACGTTGAAGTAGCGCAGCGATACGGTCCTCAGGCCATATACCCTTGCGAAGGCCCTGCAATAGTTCTCTGCCGCGAGTTTGGAGACGGCGTAGGGGGACACGGGATTTGTCTGCATGGTTTCAGTCTTTGGTAGGGTCTCGGTCTCCCCGTAGACTGAAGATGAGGAGGCGTAGACCACATGCTTCACCCCCAAGTCGCGTGCTGCAGTCAGGACGTTCAGCGTACCTCCGAGGTTCACCGCATTTGAAGCAAGAGGGTCTTCCACGGACCTAGCCACGCTGACAAGTGCCGCTTGGTGCGAGACCGCCTCGTAACCCTTCATGGCTTCCCTGACAGCGTTGAGGTCACGTACGTCCCCCTTGTGAAAGCGGACGCTTCTGCCAGTTCTCAGGTTCGATTCAGTGCCAGTGCTGAGGTTGTCAAGGATCCCGACCTCCCAGCCCCTCCTGACGAAGGCGTCCACAATGTGGCTACCGATGAAGCCGCAGCCTCCAGTGACGAGGATGCTCGAAGGGCTCTCGGTCAATCTAGGTCGGGGCAAGGCCCGAGTCGATTTAAGGCTCTCCATCGGGTCTGGTAACTCGGCAAGGGATTCCTTTCCATCTTCCTGCAGCTCCGACCGCATTGGATGCGTCGAAATGAGAAAAAGAAGGCGGGCTCAAACTTGCGAATCGCGAGTTTGAGTCTTCTTTCGTCTGATGTCAGGTTGTCGTGTCGATTCGTCCGAATGTCCTCTTTCTTACGAGGACAAGTGCCAATAGGCCGACCGTTGCGACTACTGGGGCTGCGAAGCCAAACTCAGGGACGCTGGTCGGGGTAGAGGGGGCGTTGGAACCGATTGGAGCGGGTGTGAAAGAGGTCGTGGGGATGATGCTAAATCCGCTCGCTGAGCTCGTCGCCCAGGATAGGTCGATTCCAGATTGGGAATCACACGTCTCATAGTAGTCGACCTCGATTGGGTAGTAGCCATTGGAAGTCACAGTGACAACTCCCGAAGCAGCAGAGGTGGGAGGCTGCTCTCCGCCATTGTTTATTACGAGGTTCGCGGCAGAAATGGTTGAACTCCCTGATGCGGTGTTGATGTAGAGCCATGACCCGTCGTCGCTGGTGAGCTGGAAGTAGTATGTGGTACCGGTGGTGAGATAGATGTACCCGGTCCATTCCGCGGTGAAGGCTGTGTCGTAGAATTGAACTGCGCCAACGTAGAATCCGGGAGAAGTCTCGTCCCAGTAGAAGCCTGTTGAAGCTCCGTGGGCTATGTTGGGATCAATCTTCGTAGCGGTTGGCGGAGTGCTTGACGGCACGCCAGCGGGCGGCGACGACTCTGATGTGCAGGATGGCCAGGAAGCCATTGGGCTTCCGAAGAAAGTGCCTTTCCAGAATGCGGCGTCGAGTCCGCTGGCAGGGGCTGTGGCAGCGACTGGTCGAACTGCTAGCGCGGGGAGGACGAAGAGAAAGGAGATTCCGACAACCATGACCAGAATCTTTCGATTCATCGATTGGAATTGGGCCTCAGGATGGTAATAAGGTTCATGAAGTACAGACAAATAGAAATGAACCCCAAATTCATGCCTAGACCATTCCGCAATGAGAGGACAGGAATGTGTGATCGCAGGCGCCTTCCTTTGTTAGCCGAACCCCCTCAAAAGACGGCTGCTGAGCGCGCGCGACTCGATTCAAGGCTCATCGGGTCTGGTAACTTGGAGGCGGATTCATCTCCCTCTTGGCTCTCGTCGGACGGTCAGTTCTGCGTGAGGGAATGTTAGGAGGCGTAAATCGCGCAACTCGCGTGCGTTTGTGAGCGACTGAAAGGAATCCTACAACAGCACTGTCCGAAATGGGCGAAACAATAGAACTTGTCCGAACGGATAATGATAGTCCATGACTATGTCCCAGCTTCTCCTGATTCCTCTTTTGACCTCCGCCCACAGCGTGTAAGGATCATCTTCCCCCAAGCTGAAGCTTGGTTGAACCTTCTCAAAGGCAAGTGAACTCCTCAAGAGCTGAGAAGCTCTTTGCAACATGAGAATGCTGGGCGGGTCTGACTCTGTACTCCGAAACAAGTGAGTCAGGGCGCTTATGAATTGGGATTTGGATGATTGTCTTTGAGAAAGGGCATCGAGCATGCGAAGACGAGAAATGCGATGATAAGTCAGGAGGTACGAAAGTTGCGAGAGGAGACTTGTGTCCTTGAATTGATCGCTCATCTTCTCCAGATAGTCTGCACAGGTACGGGAGACAACTCGCAGATCGGGATTATCCTTCATTGCTTCAGACCTTATGCCTGAGACCAAGTCTGTTAATCGCTGATCTGACCAGCCGGTGAGCCGAGCATGAACAGTAAGAAAGCGGCCCATCTTCTGCAGTCCTTCTTTATCGATCGTAACACACCCCCGGGTTCTGTCGACCCTGAGTTCTCGGAGTAACCGCTCTATTGTGAAGCAATTGAGGTCTCTAACTGATTCTTTGTTTGGGGCGAAGGATCCGACTTGCAAGTCTTCGAGGATATCTCTCGTTCCATAGACGAGTCTAGTTTGCTGATTCCACGTCAACAACAGAAGTGAATCGCGAGCACGCGAAACCGACTGTGGAGTGAGCAAAGTCAATTCAACCTTCGCTGGATAGGTCTCTCGGAGGACACTTCTTAGGCGAGTGAGTCTTCGCCTTGAGCTCAGAATCGACGAAGCCTTAGCAACAACCATCAAGTCGTAGTCGCTTTTGTCACTCAGTCCCTCACCCGTTGCTCGACTCCCGGTGAGGTAGATGCACTCACACTTGATACTAGAATTCACCGAGTCTACTAGTTGTCTGACATTGTCGTCAACACATGAGAGTTGAATTTGCTGCAAGATGCTGTTTGCGTCCCTAAAACCCCCTCCCGACTTTTCTATGTTATGACCGTAAAGTCCAAAATCCTCACTTTGATTCTTTGAAACAGGATTCAACGCGGGTTCTTTTGGGATTCACGTCCCCCGGGCCTTCTTGACTCAAATTGGGTCCCAGGAGCCTCTTGGACACACCCGAGTACTGAATTCTGGTTCCTTCAGTCTGCCAGTCTGGGGAGGCCTTTCGAATCCTTCTCTATGCCTTGATAGTTGCGTATTGGTTTGGAGTATACTACCCTCTTTAGTGAAATGCGTAAACGGTTTATAGCTATGTCTGCTCATGAAGAACGCAGCATCGTGTTGAAGATAAGCAGACCTCATCTTCTCGTCCTAAGCATAGCTGTCGGATACCTCCTTCCACTCGTCATTCCAGGCGTTGGGCTTGACTTCCAATACTTCTTCATCATGGTCATAGTGCTGTTTGCTTGGTTTCTCTTCAAATGGGATGCAGTGAAGGCCATTTCCACGCGTAGTGGGAGGGTCGAGATGGCTCTCGGGATCTTTGTGATAGGAGCAATCTACCTTTTCAACGCGATGAGGGGATCGAGCGTGGGCATCCTAGACCTCCTAGTCATCTTCCTGGGGGCGGTTGTCTTTACCTACGGGATGCGGTCGTTCAAACTCTTCTGGGTGCCTGCGACCTACGGGATAGTCCTTCTCCTGGGATACCAGATCGAGGCCTATGCTCCGAACTACGTTGTGCTGCAGAATTGGCTTGCAGGTGTCATGGCTTCGGCGGTTAGCGCCATGGGTATTTCCGCCACTGTCTCGGGACACATCGTATCCATGAACTTGTCAAACGGCCAACCTGTTCTGCTCGATATCGCGGGCGAGTGCACGGGGTTGCAGGGAATACTGGCCTTCGGCCTGCTTTCCACTATGGCTCTGTTGGACATGAAACCCAAGATTTCAAGACTAGTTCCTCTGCTCGCGATTGGTTTCACAGGTGCTTTCCTTGTCAACATCGTCAGGCTGCTCGTTGTATTCCTGACCTTCGAATATTTCGGATTGGACGCAGGCAGCGCGATGCACGTGTACTTCGGGTACTTGATCTTCATCGCCTGGGTGATGGTCTTCTGGACCCTTGCCTTCAGGTATCTAGCCCCCGCGGGAAGTTTGCTACCCCCAGACGTGAAAACGCCCGCTCAACTGGGTCAAACTGCCAGATAGACTACAGAACTGAAAGTGAATCCCTGTTTCCCTGGGAAGACAGGGCACAACTCCTTCTCATTCGTGGTCAAATGGGTAAAAGAGAGGGGGGAACCAAGATTGTGCCGTCATGGCTGGAAGCCACAGTCTGAGAGCGCAGGCCAGAAGAAAGACCTGATGATCAGAACTGAAAAGACCACGGCAAGCAGCATGAATCCCATTGACTGAATAGAGCACGAGTACGTGTACGCAGTCGAAAGAAATTCCCATTGAATGCTGGCCAGGGAAAAACCGATCATGCAAATGGACGCCAGCTTCGCGAAGGGCAAATTCCACTTCCGAATTGTCAGAAACAGCCCGAAAAAGGTCACAGAACAGAGGAAAGTCTGAGCAAGCTTGGCTACGATGAACTGCTGGCTAGCGGCTGAGACGGCCACCACTCCAGCGGGCAGCGGTCCTGCAAGGACGAGGTGGACCTGCGCGCCCGTACTTGCCAGAACTAGGAAGTTCCACAGCTCATAGACCCAGACAGAAAGGACGAAGAATGAGGCTGTCAGCCCCAAGTCGAGGACCTTTGACGACAATGGCCGACGCATCCTTGCGGGTTTTGTGGATAAAAGGAAATAGGTGATTCAGTTCTTTTCGAAGAACGTGGATTCCTTACCTGCCCATTTTGGCATACCCGGAACGAAGTCAGAGACTAGACTTCAGTACCGAGCATGATAGTCCTCAAAGAGTCTCTGCGCACGGCGACCCTTTCCGCGGTGCCTCCTCCAGACTGTCATCGTGGTCAAGACAACCAGAAAAGCCCCCACAGCGTACATCAGTGGGTAGCTGAAGACGATTGTTGCGTTGGTCTCCCTCTGAGCCAGGCTGCTTCCCGTTATCCATGCGGAGAATCCTAGGTAACTCAGGTATGCCGTGTAGGGGCTTTCAGGTACCTGAGAGAAGACGGCGACTCCGGAGGAGTTCGTGTCAGAGGCAAGCTGAACGACATCTCCGAGATCCATCACGACCGACGCCCCTGCTACCGGATATCCGAAGACATCGGTGATTCGGATGTAGGCGTCACACACTCCAAGTTGCTGTTGATGGACGGCAAGCCCATCGGCTACGAAAAGGCCTGAGGAAGTACCTGCGACGTTGACCCCCATCCATTCCGCCTGGACAACTTGGTATGTTACGCCAGCGTCGAGCCAAGCACTGGAAGAGGAATTCAAGGACATGGTGTTGCCGGCAGAGTCCTGAACAACAACGTCCGTGGGTGAGATGGCCGAACCCTTGCAGTCGGTGAAGGAGAATGATGTCTTGGACTGGACTACATAACTTGGAGAAAGGTCATAACTTGGAGAGGAGAAGACCACGAAGTCAATGTCTGGTCCGGAACTAAATGGATAGCCTGCCCACCCTATGAATAGTCTTCTTGTCTGTGAGCCGTCGTTGATAATCGGACCCGCCTCTACCTCGTGCTGCGAACCCTCCTGCCAACTGAAGCTGACTGGTAACGAATAGTTCACCCCGTCGACGATGATCGATTCATTCAGAGAACTGCTTGATGAAAAGATGACAGAATGGAACCCGGGAGCCCGCGCACCGCGGACAAAAACTGCCTGAAGGGAGGAGTTGGCAGTGACTAGAAGGCTGATTGAAGTGCCGTTTCCTCCGTACCGGCCGTTCACTGTCCAGTGGTCCAAGCTCCATCCCTGCGCAGGAACCGCTGTGACACTGACGTTTTGCCCTCCTGGGACAGTATACCTTCCTGGGATCAGACTTGTCGTCCCTCCATGCGAGGGCGATGCTGAAACTGAGAGGTTGTACGTCACCAACAAAGAAGACTGGACAGTCAGGATGAAGGTCTTGCTTTTTGTGGTTTGGTCCACCGTTGCGCGTATGTCGATTGGATAGACGCCTGGGATTGCACTGGAAGTGATATTGAATGTTACAAGGGATATTGCCCCTGATTCATACTGCACGATTGAGACGTTCCTAAGGACGCCCGCGGGAAGATTCGAGGTACTGAACGATACAGGATGAGAGCTACCTTTCGGAAACATCACCGAGGCAGTCACCTGAACGACAGAGCCTAGAACGCTTGTGGCAGACGGGCTTGATAGTGCCAACGAGAAATTGGTTAGTCTTTGAGTTGAAGTAGTCGAGGCGGTTGTGGTCCGGGTCGATGTAGTAGAGGTAGTAGAGGTAGTAGAGGTAGTAGAGGTAGTAGAGGTAGTAGAGGTAGTAGAGGTAGTAGAGGTAGTAGTCGAGGAGGTGCTAATGGTTGAAGTGGAGCTCGTTGAGGTTCCGGTCGTTGAGGTAGTGGTCGACGTAGATGTCGATGTGGTTGTAGTGGTCACTCCTGCTGCAAGTATTGGCAAGTCCTCTAGGACCCCGTTGCTGGATCCGTATGTGGAATTGCCCAGAAACGCCGGATAGAAGAACGCCTGGTTTCTTCGCGTATTTGGTAGAGATGGACTTGGAATTACTATGGTGCCTACTGAACCCTTTCCGCCGTAGTATCCGTTGCTATCAGTCGTCACGACCAATGGAACCCCATTCAGCTTGACTGGATTCCAGCCGCCGGTCGTATAGTTGAATTCGTAGATGTGAACCTGTGCGTTGGCGATCCCTTCCCCATCTGACAGTCTGATGAGTTGGCCGTTTATGTAATACTTGTCCGTCCCGCAGCAATGCACTGGGTCTGTTTGGGAATAACTGGGCTTCTGGCTATCCAGCGAGGCGTCGCCGATGATATGCACGTAGATGCCGGTTGGAGCCGAGTAAGTCGACGAAGGAGGTATAATTGGGGTAATCGTCGACGGCGTGGGAGGGGTAGAGAAGTCAGTGAAGAACCCATACTCAGTGGCGTATTGCAATATCCAAGAAAGGAACGGACAGGGACCGTACTTGGCGATACTCGCCGAATCATCGTTGGTCAGGTAGGGCATACCGTAAATGAGCCAGTATTGGCCTGCGATCGGGTTGATGGCCGCTCCCTCAGCAAAACCCTCCAAAGAAGACTGAATTCCGAACTGGGTGGCGTGGTAGCCAGACTGAGAGTAATTAACCACGAACCAGTTCGGGTCCCATTCTCCGAAAACAGTCCCCACGCTGACCCCGGACGCCCTGGGAGGATTTGTTACATCAGTCTTGAATGTGTTCAGGTTGTCCGTATAAGAGGCGCTGGGAGAGGCAGTCACGCTCGGGTAGATCGAAGCCCCTTCAATGAAGAACTGAGCCAAGTTGTCGCTGTAGTCCTTCGGGGAGACGCAGGTGTCCATCTCGGACAACCCTGTGCTGATTCCTAATGTGTATCCATTAGCGTTGACCTTTGTCTCAACTTGATTCCACATCCTAGCCTCTTGCGAGGAGTTCTGGGGGAAGGAGTCCATGCCGCTGGGACCGTACACGACATTGGAGGGGACGAAGTTCGATCCTTCGCAGCCTCCACTAGACGCGCCGCCACCTGTGTTTATCCCCTCTTGAGCGCCTCTGAACTCAAAACCTGCAACCGCTGGGTTGTTTTGTACAGGGCCCAGCCTGTTCAAGAAGTCGTCAAAAGCACCGTAGACCGTGGCGTCGAAGTTGTTTTCCAAAACCAGTCCAATAAAGACCTTCGCCTGTGTTCCATCATGGTCGGCATTGGCTGCGCCAATGAATTGTAGAATCCAGTTGACGTCACCAGAACTTGCAGGTGAAACATACTGAGGAGGATAAAGAGGAGGATTATGCATGTCATACTCATAGGCTGTAAAGAATCCGCCAGAACACGTCCTACCTCTTGGACAGGTGCCGTTCGCAAGACCGCCTGAGTCCTCCCAACCGTGGGTGAGATATTCGTAACATGCGGTAGCATTCGCGTTGCAGTTGACGCCATGAAGGCTCCCGAACCCATTCTTGATGTACCAGGCGAGGTCCAGCCCCACCCTCATCAAGGGGCTCCCTGCCGTGGCTGCCGAAGTCCGAGCGATCGGAATTATGCTCATGACGGAAAGTATCGAAACAAGGAGCAGAGCGGAGACCATTATCGAAGCAGGTTTCTTCATCTTCCACAACCTTGCTTTACCAAGGGCTCTCCTATGGATGACTGTCCCTGCCATTGGGGGTCTGAATCTTGGTGAAATCCATAGAAGTAATAAAAGATGTGGACGCCTACATCTGGATTTAGGTTACGGATTTGGGAGACCATGGGCGGTTAATCGAGGTCATGTTTGCGGGGGAAGGCGCTTGGGCCCCCCCTTTCCGATGGATCAATCTGATACGATAGGGCAACGACATGATTCTAAACTGCGCAGAAAGGGAAGTTGGTTCTGGCGTTTCTCACGCGATGTGAGAGACCACTACTTTCTTCTTGAGGAAGATCAGTGCCAAAGCACTGAAGCCCACCGCAAGAAACATCGACCCGAACTCTGGGGTGGTGACATGATAGCCGACGTCAAAGTGCAGGAGCTGCGTAACTGAACTGGTAGTAGTGCCGCAAGTCATCTGGCCTTCGATATCAATGAAGTATGTCCCCGCGATACCGGTTGGGCTAGGAGTCGGATTCGTTATGATGTTCCCGCCGGTCACTGCACCGTTGAGTCTGATTCTGTACCACTCATAGCTGTTCGAACCGATGACGATAGGATTTGATTCTGGACCAAACGGTACTGTCAGGGTCTGGGACGGCCCTACAACGATCGGCTGGCTTCCAATTCCAGCACTAGACGTGGTGCCCAGCATGTACACATCGGGTTTGCTGGGATCATTGGGAGTGAAGACGGTAATCTCGGTCACTTTGTAGTTAAGGAAACCCACCGTACTCGCACAAGCCGGACCAGGGGGTATGTATGGAAGGGTTGCACACGAGCCGCCGTCCAAACCTGATCCATCCATCTTCGAGTTCCACTCACCGTTGATGCAATACCAGTTGACTCCACCCATGGGAATTGTGGAGCTAACAGTGGTTGTTAGTATTATGTTGGTAACACCGTTCATTGGGGCTGTACAGTTGGTCCCATCGGGACTCTGCGGATTGCAGTTGAACTCCAGATATGTGTAGGTGGTAGGCGCTTTGGTTGCAAAGGCCGCTGCAGGCAGGACAAACAGAAAAGCCATTGCTACACCAATCAGGAGTTTCCCCTTATTCATTGATACCTTCTCCTCGCCATCCGAATATAAGCCTTCAGAAGCCCAGACCAAGTGCCATGAAGCCCGAATTCATGCTCGAGACGGAGAATAGACCCGATGCCACTTTGCAGTAACCCTCAATTTTGCAGGTTTTTGGACAAGAAGTATGGAACCTATTGAAGAGTTATCCGCTTTTGAGAAGTCAATGCTACATCTCAAGATTCGGGGGCCCAGAATCTCGACCCGACGATTGCTCGACGGCAATGGCGCCTGCTTTCTCGAGCCTGATTCGCCCGCGGGATTTGAGTTGGATTCCAAGGTTGCAGGTCCTCCGCTTCTCGCTATCCGATAGGCCTCGAGGTCCTAGACCATATTAGGGCGACTAATTAGTGTTGTTTTATGGGGCATGAGCCGAAAATCGCCCCCGGAACTTGCTCTAGTCCAAGACGGTGATCTACGAACTGCTGCCGACCGTCTCCGCGTAATGCAGGCTGTCCTTGCGTATGATGCTGGCCGTCACTAGATACGTCAAGCATACAAGGGCAGTAATTGATTGTTGCTTTATAGGCTGTGGACGCAGAACTGGCCTGGACCTCCTCAATCACTGGTCCTGCTTCAATAGCCCGGCTAGGTATATGGCTGTTCTCTCAATTATCCGCCTTGGACTCGGCACTGTGGGAGAAGACGCGAGGGGTGGACCAGGTTCGGGCCCGGTGGGGTCCGCCCCCAAACGGGTTCGGAGAGTGGATTCCGCGCGCGGTCTGGATTCCACAAGGCTCAAGGATAATCGCGGCTCCCAGAAGGGCAGGGTTTAGTCGGCATGAAACACAGGTCCTTTTCGAACGGACAGCGACCAACTATCGGGTTCTTTGGCACCTGAGTTCCTTCCACGCCAGGTAAAAGCGCGATATTTCTCACCCCAAGACCAGTTTGTACGGGGAAGCTAACCAAACATCCTTCTCTTGGAGCTCTATATGTCGAGGTCGCACTCCTCGTCCGTTCCCTTGCTAGGGCACGTTGAAGTGACGATCCTAGGCTAACTAGCCGTCAGAACTGCCAGCTGGCTTGGCCCTGTCCCTGACATATTTTACCCATATAACCACGTCGACAGTCACACATGAGACGATAACCAAGAAGGGAGCAGCGAGCATCACACTCGCAGCCAACTGATTTTGCGGAATCGGGGAAGTCAAGACGATTCTGACAACGTCCTGACCTGAAGACTGAAACCTGACCAAGAGAGTGCCGTCAGTGCGCCGTGACCAGCCGCTCGTGGCATAGGGCCCGTTCACTAACGACGAGTTCCCCCAATAATTCGTAATCTGGTTGCCGTTCACCTCCACAGACTTCACTGCCCGCGTCGAGTTGACGAGGATCCATTCTGCTTGGCCAATAGGAGCAGTGAGTTCCATCAGAGCCTGGTTTGGGTAAACAACGACGTTCAGGACTGGAATGTTTGAGTACAAAACCCCCAGGTCGCCACGGCTTCGCAGTAGGTAGGTAGCTTCCAATCCCCCACTGCTGCTCCCCGGGCTCGCGGCGGGAGTTCCAATGCCTTTCCAAATGACTTGCATGTCCCCCACATCCAGCAACGCGAGGGGTTGATTCTGGAGTTGGGGAACGGGACAAACCGTGTATTTTCCGCTAGCCTGTCCGAACCCAACAACCCAAGGGCCAGTCTTAGTTAGGTTAGAGTATGTGGAGGAGTTCAATATAGGCCACGAAAGTCCCTGGCTCCTCATTTTGGCCAGAAGGTTGAACGAGTTCGAGAAACCACCTAGGCTTCTGAAGAATGCCACCGGATCGACATTGATTAGAATGACCGATCGGTTGAGAGAGGAGACGACAGACGAATACTGTTCCACGACCCCATTAGCTTGGTTTGGTGCCAATGAAAAAGCCAGAACCGGGATGGAATTGCCGGGAACATCTGACGGTAAAACGACGGGGGAGCCCGGAGTCAGGTTGACAACCGGATACAGGTCGAGTTGAGCCGTCCCAGGTCCAGCAGTCATGAACAACGACGGTGGGTTTGCGTCGAGCGACATCCAGGTCCCCTCTCTAGGCGCGACATGAGGCGACCCAGTCGCCAAGTATGCTGAGATATTCTGTTGGTTGAGCCATCCGATGAGTGCGGTCTCAATCCTGCTGGTCGAAGAGGCCAGATATGCTCGCCACCCCAGAGCCTCATTCTCCCCGGAGCCGATGATGAGCTGTCTGGACTCGATCTCCTTCGCCAACTCCCCAAGGCTGGGCTTCTGCGCTGCAAGAGGCGAGTAGGCCAGGCCAAATATCAGGTCTGAATGCCGGCCGTCGACGAGATTCCAAGACGCACCAGAATCTTGAGTCTGAAGAACCCCCAGGGATGAGCCGCCGTAGCTGGCAGAATCGTTGGCAAAGGCGAAGGCCTGAACCGCCATTTCTGAGTTGACCAAGCTCCTGAAGACCAGCCAGTACTTGACGCCGGGCTGGAGGGTTATCGGGTAGCTCAGGTCCACAGCCCATATGCCCTTCCAAGTCACAGCGTCTTCGCTGGGTCTGAGAATCCCAGTCGAGAGAATCATTTGTGACGGTTGCCCATAGCCGTCATCGACCCTGATATCAGCGATGACCGTTCCGGTGGGGTCACCATTGAATCTGGAGAGAAAGACGAGAACGGCGGATACGTTGGTTGGGCGAGGTACCTCGATGGACTGTGCCACCCAATCTCTGCTCCCGAACTTGACAGTGAGTTCGTACTCGGGTTCTGTCGTGAACGACTGTGCAGTTGTGAAGACGTCAACGAACATGTCAGCGGGTTCGCGCGGTCTGGACCACGTCAATCCTCCATCACTGGAACGGAGAATCAAATGCTGGTATGCAGACTCTTCCTTCCAGGGATAGTACCCTCCCATTGTCCCGTTTGTGGTCGACAGGACAATCCAGTACGAACTGCTTGCATTCAAAGTCAGGTTCCAACCTGTCGCGTTTACCCACACTCTTCCCCATGGGATCTGGGACTCAGGAATGATTTCCTCTGCCAAGACCCTAGGGCCTGGTGAATTCGTTGTTTCATTATCTTGCCTGACCTGAAGCACTAGGTCTCCAGGATGCTGGTCAGCAGGGCAAGGCTGAAGGGCACCGGACACGGAACCTGGCTGGCAGTACTTTTCCACATCTGCCTGTACCAGAGTCAACTGAGCGCTCACAGACACAACATACTCTTGGGCGTACCAAGTCTCGTTCGTCGCTCCTGGGAACCCATTCTCAGGACCGAGCCTGCCTGGCGGCCCAATGTGCATGAAATTCAAAGAAACTATGCTGTAGGATTCGAGCCGGAAAAGCTGGACCTTGGACTTTCCTTCGAAACCTGCCTGAGAAGGATTTGTGTACAGGTAGTGCCACTGCCATCCGTTGCCCTGCGCGACTCTTTCCAGCACCAAGTTGTAGGGGTGATTGGCTTGAAGGTGAGCAGCCTCTGGAAGGGAAATGGGAATCCACCAGTAGGTGCCATCAAAATCGGCCTGTGAGAAACTCACGGAAGCCACGACCGAGGAATTCAGGGCATCTACAATCTGCAGCGTCGAGTTCACTGCGCTGTAGAGTTTGTCGGTGACGTGGATGAAGATGGTCCTTACGTCAAGGGCTTGGCCAGTGGTGAATTGTTGGACGACCGTAGACCCATCGTTCCTCGAAATCCCTATGGTTTGATAAGGGTAAATCCGAACATCTTCGCCGGCACTGTTCGTGATCCAGGCGATGGCACTGCCCGTCGAGTACCAGACTCCTCTGGAGCCTTCGGTCGCAATGGCCGAATCATCAACATTGAAATCCCGGTACCAGACCTGGTACGAATTGGTCTGATTTCCCGAAGACGTGCTAAGCAGAATCCAGTAGGTCGTATTTGCTAGGAGCAGCTTATCAAGTTGCAGAGGAGCAGTCCAGGTCGCGACGCTGGGAACGTCCGAAGGGTCGAGTGTCGCACTCGCCAAGACATCCGAGGAGTTTGGGAACCCAGTGATATTGGACGCTTGAACCAGGGAAAGTATGACCGGCGTTGTGGGCGACCCGGTCTTGCCGAGGTAAAGCCGTACACTAGGGTCGAGAGTCGCCACTGGCACAGAAATACGGACCCCTATGGCATTCTGGCTGCCGTTGTAGAGAAGGAGGTCATCGGGGGACTGCCAGGAGGCCGAAACGAGTTCGGGTGAAGAAACGGGCTCATCGAAGGCAGTCCAGAGTGCAGACCTTGCACCATCTTGGTAATAGCCTGATTCGTTCACCGTTCGGAGATAGAACGAGGAATTGGCAAATGCTGAAATTGAATACTCGTCGAACCCAGTCGTAGAGAGTAGCTCGTCGGATTCCGGAGTGCTCGTCAGACTGTCGCTGACGAGGCCGACCCAAGACTGGTGCGCGCCATAGTAGGACAACAGCTGTGACAGGTCCTTCTTCAGTTGCTCCACAACGATAGGGGAGTTGAGTATCAAGGATAGGGCCGTGCTCTGATTGACTGCCTCCCCGTTCGACATGTCAGTGCGCAAGAATGGGTACTGCGCCTCGACATCATTCCACCAGCTTTGTCCAGGTGCGTTTGATCCCCAGTCGGGCAGATGGAAAGCCACTGAAATGTTATCTTGATCGGCTGCCGTTAGGAAGTCGCCGACCCATTGCTCAAAGGGTATGGGCGAGGTCGTGTTCGCTTTTTCCGTCCAACCGACATCCAGGCCGACGATTCGCGTCTGACTTGGCCAGAAATCTGTCTTGATTAGGTTGGAGAATCCATGAACGGTCATGTTTGAACTCCCGCCAACTAATGAGAGCAGGTCCGCGCGTGTGAGATTCAACAGTCCCTGGGTGAAGACGGGGTGAGGAAGGACAGAGGTCCCAACGGTTGGCGTTGAGCCTGAGGAGGACTTCTGAGAGAGGACTTGCACCGGCACAGAGAGGAGTATCATCGTCAGCAGTAGAATCGCCGTTTGCCTCTTCACGATAGCACCTGGCCGCACAGTTCGGCGTCGCAGTGTTGTCACCGCTTGAGCCTCAGCCAGAGTCGAGGGGCGGCGAGAATCAGGCGTCTTAGGGGCTCCGGATACCGCCCGAGTGAGTCCATTGTCCTCCAGTAGTTCGCCCGTTCGCGCATCAGGCACACCTTCGGCACGTCGTCGTGCTTGGAGATGAGGAGCCTGAGCTTCCTGTTGGGGAGCGTTGCCACTCTCAGCTCCTCTTCGCTGTCGGTGACTTCGTACGGCCCCTCTCGTTCTTCATGATCGGAGGACATCACGTGGGGCATTGAGGAGCTGGCAGGTGGTAGAGGACTTCCTCGCTGCAAGAAGGAGGAAAGAAACCACAAGTTCCAAGAGTTCAGGCCCGGTGTCGGCAAGATGTCCCTCCATCTTCGTATCTCGGGCCTCGACCTCATCACATCGGTGTACCACAAGTCCTCGAAACCAAGTGAAAGAGGGAAAGCCCCTGATGGGTATTGGTAGGCAAGAACTTTCGAAAGTGAGAGGTCATTTGCCCGGTTCTCTGTCGAATCGTGCTGACTGTTTGCCATCCTCTTGACTAGGTGGCACAGAATAGTATCTGTGATCCACTCTGGGTAGCCAGTGCGGTGATAGTGGCAGATGAGGCCTGTTTCTTGGTCGACAAATTGCGATAGGTGGTTGAGAAGCCTTTCCACGCTGATGAGGTACTTGGGGTCCCCAGTGACTCGATGCAGGCCCAGAAGCCCCATGCAGGTCACAAGAGAGTACAGCGTCCTGTAGTTCGTGTCTCTGTCGGCATACGGAAAGGCCCCTGCAAACTCGCCCTGCTGAACCTGGCAAGAGAGTATGAACCCCGCCGAAGGTATGGCGTAGCTTCGGGTCATCTCTCCATCGGGCATGTTGCCCTCTGAGGCGAGCACTGCTAGGATCGCCATCGCGCTCTTGTTGTGGATGTGCGCCTTCTTTCCGTGATACGTAACTGTGAATGACTCTCTCAGAGGATCCCACTGCTTCGCTACATGCTGAGTGACGTTATCGCGCGCAACCCTTCTGAAATCGCCGTCGGTTGATCCGGAAATCTTGGCCAGTTCGAAAAGGGCCAGGCTCGGGATAGCGTTTCCCTCTAGGGCGGGCAAGCCAAGAGGCTTCTGGTCGAAGTTCGAATCCCGATAAACGTGAATCTCAGAGAGGTAGTTCTTCACCAAGTAACTCCCCAGTCTCCTGGCGGCGTCCAAGAACTCGGTGTTCCCTGATGCATCATACATGTTAAGGAGACCTAGAATCGTCGCCCCCTGGGTCCAAGTATCGGGCCTCAGCACCTTGAGATTGTCCCTGTGATGATAGACCACGGGACCGTGAATCCCTCCAGCATCATCCTCCCAAGTATGGAGCCAAGCCCATAGGTTGCTAACGCTCTGACTTAGGGACGGGATCTGTGGCAGTCTGTCGACAGCCAAGCTCTATTTCGCCTTCCAGAGGAGTCTCAGGAGCAGTCCCTTCAGCGGGAGGGACGACGATTCGACCATCCGCCGATCAGTATCATTGAATACCTGCAGGATTCTCAGTCCGCAGAGGTAGACCACCACGCCGATTGTCATAGCGACGGCCAGGCTCACGACATTCACCACCGGGAAAACGAACCCCATGGCATAAACCACAACCGCCATGATAAGCGAAGCTAAGCTCATCTTGACTATCGCGCCCAGAGGGAGAAAGCTTCCCACCTTGAATCGAGTCCAAGCATCGTGCGTGATGATGACTCCATAGATCACATCAGAGACCGACACCGCTATGACAGCGCCCATCACTCCCATGGGGGGTATAAGGAGGATATTCAGACCAAACAGAATGACTATATCCAAAGCGGTCCAAAGGAATACGCGGTATGCCTTCTCCAGGACGAACAGGAGGGTGCCGCTTATCTGCAGTATCGTGGATATGCAGCTCTCGACCAACAGGACTCTGAAGGGAAGAACGGCGGGGAGGACCTGGGAGCCGTACAACACCGTCATAATCGGGGAAGCCAAGACAAAACCTCCTGCCATCACAGGCAGAGCATAGATGCTGACGAACTTCGTGAATTGACTCGCCGCCGCCTTGAGCTTTGTCGAGTCTCTCGCATTGACTTCGACTAAGGAGACGAGGCTTAACGCCCCGATTACAAGTGACACCTGACCGAACGCCCGTTGGACGAAGGTGTTAGGGATGTCGAAATACGCGACGTCGGTGGCGTTTGTGAAAAGGCCGAGGAACACTACTCCCCCGTAATAGCTTGCGAATTGTGTCATGAGGCCGATCGCGGCGCTTGGAACAACGTACTTTCGAATGCGGATCTCAAGCGTCTTCCCGATGGGCATAGACTCCCCCTTTACATTATGGGCATATCTTGAGCTCATCCGATAGAAGTACAGCATCCCTGAAGCCCCATAAGTGATTATTCCAACGAGTATCGCTCCTGTTACTCCCCAGTGGAAGAACACCACAAAGGTAATCAGCAAAACCAGACTTGTGGCCGAGAAGAAGCTCTCCCAAATGCTCAAAAATCTCTGGTCATAGAACGCGTTTAGGATTGCCTTGAGAATCCCAAGGCCCGCAGAAATGATCATAGCAATCGCCATTAATTGGATGTAAAATGCCCAAGCGGGATTTCCGAGCGAACTGGCGATGGGTCCGGCAAACGCCAAAAATGGGAATGCGAAGCCAAAGGCCAGGAGAATGTTGATTCTCTGCCCGACTTTGATCAGCTGGCGTACTTGAGGATACTTCCCCTCTGCCATCAGCTCTGGGATGTATCGTTGTTCGGCCTGGTGAGTCAGTGGCATGAAGAATGCCCCCAAGAGCGAGAATATACTGTCAAGGAAAGCGATCACTCCGAAGTTCTGGACGTGGAGGAACCTCACGGCGATCACACTGTAGACCAGTGACAGGACCGCGGAGAATACGGTCCTGAACGAGTTCCAGGCTAGTCCTCGTGCTATCTTTTGACCAACTGTCGGCTGCGTGTCCTCGACCAACTTCTATTCTCTGATCTCGGGGTCTTGGCCTTTGGAATACCTGAGGCCTTCAGGTCTCTGCCCGGCCGGTCCGGACGATATTGTCGAGCATGAAGCAGAGTTTCGTTGCCTTGAAGGCGTCCTCGAATGAGATCATCGAGGACGCCCTGCCTGAAAGCGCCCTCGCCAGCTGGGCAAACTCTTCGGAGTGTCCTTTGTCCTGGTTGCTAAGTCTAATCCTCTTCTCTGGATAACCCAGGAAATCGGCCGACCTGAAATCATCTATCACGATGCTCCTCGAGCCAGCAAAGACTTCAATCCTCTCCTTTGGCATGAGGTTGCTCCCAATAGAGGTGTAGGTGAGAGAGCTCACGGAGCCATCATCCCACTCCATGCTCGCCACGAAATTATCATGGGAAACGATGTTGTCCCTCCCCGAGGGTACACTTGACACTTTCAGTGAACGGACCTCTGAACCAATCAGGAAGTTGAATAGATCGATGAAGTGCCCACACTCGCCAATTATCCTCCCTCCTCCCACCCTGGGATCCTGCAGCCAATTTGAAAGGGGGATGTGACCCGCGTTGACCCTGTAGTTGATGAGACAGGGGCCCTGCGACTGGGTCAGGAGCTGCTTCGTACGAGTGATCAGCGGAGAGTATCGTCTGTTGAAACCCACATAGACGGGCAGCTTGGTCTCATTCACGGCCTCTGCCACTTCCCGAAGTTCCTCTTCATTCAAGCAGAGAGGCTTTTCAGTAAAGACGGCCTTGCCTGCCTTGAGAGCGTCCACTACCATTCGTGCGTGAAGATTGTGAGGTGTCGCTACGATGACCAAACTGATATCACCGTCTCGAAGGATGTCGCCAAAATCTGTGCCACATTTCTCGAATCCGTGTTTCGAAGCGGTTTGTTTGGCGTTAAGGGGTGACGACGTGACCAAGGTCCTGAGGTCGAACTCTGGGATTCTCTCGATGTTCGGGATGATGAATTGCTTGGCAAACTTACCCGCTCCGATGAGGCCGACTTTGACCGGGCCTCCGACTGCGCGAGGTTTGAGAACCTGAAGCTTTGGCACAGACAGCGTTGGCGACTCCGCAGCGTACTTTCCGGGATCGTACTTGAGCAGGACGCTAATCGGCCTCTTCTCCGTTGAGAGAAGACTCTCGTATCCTCGTGACGCCTCAGCGACAGGGTAGACCTCTCCTATCAGTGGCGACATCGTCACCTGTCCCGTTTCGAGAAGATGGAGGAAGGCCTGCATGTTCCTGTTCTCGGTCCATCTGACGTAAGGAAATGGGTAGTCGATCCCCTTCTCTTCATAAGTCGGGTCGTACCTTCCGGGCCCGTACGACCGAGACATCGAGACATCGAGCTCCCTCTCGTACAGGACCCCGCGTGCAAACTCCATCCCCACCATCCCTACGACTACCACTTTCCCCTTGTCCCTCGCAAGCCTGCTCGCCAAACGCACTGCGTTGCTTCCCCGTTCAGCTGCGAAAACTACCACCCCGTCGGCTCCTCTCCCATCAGTTAAGGAGTAGAATGTCTTCACTTGGTCCGGGGTCTCAATCAGCATTGCGTGGTCGGCCCCGAGGGATTTCGCCAACTCCACCCGGTGAGGGTCCTTGTCGATTGCCACGACTTTCATTCCCGCGGCGTGAGCAACCTGGACGCCGATCAGTCCGATGAGACCCGTTCCTACGATTGCCAGCGTCTCGCCGAACTGACCTCCCGCTCTTCGAATTCCGTGTGTCGCGATAGCCCCCAGAGTGGTGAAAGCCGCCGCGTCTAGTCCTACCGGCAGCGGCACCTTGGCCACCAGGTTGCGTGGAACACTAACGATCTCGGCATGGTTGGCGATTCCTGCCCCAGCGCATGCAACGCGATCCCCAGGATTGATGTCAGTGATGTTCCGACCAACGGCGATCACGACTCCCGCACTGCTGTACCCGAGAAGGTCCTGCGGACTTCTCGACTCCTTGATCACGTCGACGGTGCTTCTGACACCCGAACCTCGCAAATGGTGTAGAACCTTGCCCAACAGCTGAGGATTTCTCACAACGTCGAGGTATGACCTCGCTTGCGTCCGCCCAATCGTAACCGATTCGGTCCCCGTGCTTACCACGGAGTACGCGTTTGCGACGAGAACTTCATCGTCTCCGTTCGTCGGAATTGGGACTTCCTCGACCGTAACCCCTCCTGCCTTCGCTATCACTTGCTTCAAAGACCTTCTATTCCTCCCATCCCTCTCGATAAGGGTGTGGCACCGTCGCGTCCCGCTGAACCGAGTCCTGGCTTCTGGTAGGCGGGTTTCCGATTGTCATGCCTAGCAGTGTCCGAAATGGCGTGCTTGTAAATTCTCTCCAATCTCTCCCCGACAGACTCCAATGAGAAATTCTCTTCTGCGTACTTCCTCGCAACTCGAGATACACTCTCATAGTGGCCAGCATCCCAAGCCAAGACTGAATTCACTGCGTCGCCCAGTGAATTCTCTCCGCTTCCTGCTTGGACGACCCCGAACTTGGCAAGCTCTTCGTCGAGGGTCATCGTAGTGACTACAGGTCTCCCCGAAGCCATGGCTTCTTCTCCGACAAGGGACAAGATATACCCAGCGTACCTAAGAGGAATCACCACCACCCGTGAGGAACGGTAGATTTCTGACAGTCGCTCCGTATCTCTCACTTCATCCAGAAAACTGACTGAGTTACCGAGCCCAAGCTCAGTGATCTTCCGAGAAAGCGAATCCTTCAACGGCCCCTTTCCCACGAGGAGCAGTCTGGTTTGGGGGTGTTTCTCAAGAATGGAGGGAAGTGTCTGCACCAGTGTGTCGGGCCCGTGGACCCTCATCAATGAACCAACGAACAGTACCACGGGAGGGTTCTCTGACTGTGGAATGCCATATTCAAACCTGTGAATGTCGATAGGGTTGGGAACGACGGCGACCTTCTCAGCAGGTACCCTGTACAATCGAATAATGATCTCCTTCAGCAGGTTCGACTGAGCCAGGACCACCGTAGCCGACCTCACCAAGGCCCTCTCCAGGGGAAGGATGAAATTCAAAGTGGTCTGATTGCGCCACCGAGCTTGAGTCGACCAAAGCCGTTGTATCCCATGAAAGCTGACAACTACGGGTCTTCCGATGCAGATTCCCAGGGTAGCGCCCGCGAAGAGGGAGGTGAAACCGTGCGCATGAATCACATCTGGGGGTTCGACCTTGCACTCTTTGAGCGCCCCACGGAACTGCTCAAACGCCAATGAAATCCGGGCGATGAGGGAGAAGCCAGGCTCCCCGACCCGGACTATCTTGATTCCATTCCATACTTCAAAAGGGGCAGACCCCTTCTCCCCTCTAGTCACAAGACAGACCTTGTTGCCCATTCCCACCAGACTGCTCATCATGTTCGAAACGGCGACCACGCTTCCGTTAATCTTCGGATAGAACATGCCTGAGATCATCAGAATCTTCATTCGCGACCTAGTTCCTCCCCGATTGATACATGTCCAGGAACCTTTCGGTCGCCTTCTCCCAGGTATATCCCGAGAGCACCCTTTGACGCGCGTTTCGGCCGAGCCTCTCAGCGAGCGCCCTGTCGGCAAGGATGGTCTTGATCTTCAGGGCGAGCCCTTCTACGTCGTCCTGGTCCACCAAGAGGCCGGTCTCTCCATCGACAACCGCCTCTGGTATGCCTCCCGACCTTGTTCCGACCGCTGGACGCGCGAAGTAAGCTGCTTCCAGAAAGACCATGCCAAAACCCTCTGTGTCGACACTGGTCGTCTTTGACGGCATGACGAAAACATCGCAAGATGCGTACTCGCGATAGAGCGGTCGGCCCGTGAGTGTCCCCTTTATCTCAACTCTCTCACCAGCTGGCGATTCTTTGACCAAGGCCTCCAATTCGGAACGGAATGGTCCATCGCCAACAATCACAAGTTTCGCATCGGGGTTGGACCTCGACACAATTTCGAATGCTTTGAGCAGTTCCACGAGCCCCTTCCGCCTGACAAGCCGTCCGACGAACAATATACTGCCTCGCTCCCCCTCCGGACGGGGCTCCAATCCCGTCTCCAAGGCGTTTGGGTCGACGCCCGGGTAGAGGACTGTGGCCTTCTTGCGGAAGCGAGGAGGCAGGTGCTTCAGTGTCGAATTTGAGTTCACCATGACACGCCCGGCAATGGTCAATGAAAGGAGCAAGGGGACGAAGAACAACCTGTTCGGCCTGGAAGCGAGGAAGTCCTTGCCGAAGACAGAGACCCCAGTCTGTTTACGAGCAAGCCTGCCGAGCAATAGGTACATGAGACCGATGACCGTATTTGCACCCGTGAAAACGTGAACAACTTCCCGATTGCGGAAACCCGAGTCCTTCATAGAAGCCCGCAGTGTTGAGAAAGTCATCTGGACTGAGTAAGGATACCTAAGGAGTTTGGCACCGTAGAACGATTCAATGGACCGTGGTCTATCCCCGAGCAGTTTCATGCGGTCCGCAGGATTCAGAAGATGGACAATCACCAGATCTTTCCCCTGACCTATCATCTCTTTCACGTAGTTCATGGTTCTGGTCTCGATTCCTCCGACGCTCGGAGGGAAGTCGAAGGTCAGGAACAGGAATCGGCTTGCCATTCTACTCGTGTCTCTGAGCGTATTTCAACTGCCCCAGGAGTTCGACTCGTCCGTCGGGCCAGTAGACTTTGGGCAAGACAAACGGGTCTTCCGACTCAAACCTGAGGACCCCGTCCTCTGAGGTAGCATTGAGAGCCGCCTTTTCCCGTCTAGTCCACCAGTCAGCGCACTCCTTGGCCGTCGAGACCCAAAAACCGGCAGCTTTGCATTGGGAAATCAGAAACTTGTATGCCCTCTCGATGCCCGGGAAGAGGTCCCTGTCGACATAGGTGTTGTGAAAGTTCACACACAAGCAACCGTTGAGGGAGGTCACGGAACCCATCAGCCGGGTCAGGAGAGTCTCGATCTTAGCATAGTCCATTCTAACATGAATCGCAGTCCAGTCCATGAAGGATGTGGGAATCTCCAGCAAGGAATAGGTGCTTCCGTCTGTACCCAACGGGTGATAGGGGTGACAGAGCCCGGCCCTGAAGCCCGTTGTCTCGTTCCCACCAAAGGTCATGTCGTACAGAAGACCTGCAGTCTCGATGCACTTCCAGGTCATGTCGTAATCGAACTTGAGCGAGTGTTCTCGAACGCCCGAGACTGGTGAACCGGTGATTCTCTCCGTTGCAGACCTCTCGAGAACCATGGCTTCAGGGCTCTTGTGGGACTTCCTCGCTGCGTGCAGCGCCACCTCGCATCCCGATTCCTGGCACTGATGAATTGCCCCTTCGAGCTTCTCTGCATGGGAGGCGTAGTGGGTCCTGAAGAGAAAAGTCGACTTCACGCCGAACTCGGTTTCAAGCCCAATCGTCGACTGGATGTTATATCCGAACCGTTTACCCATGGCGTATCGAAAAAGTAGTCCCAGGTACTTGGAACGAGGCGTTCCCCGAAAGACGCTTTCGTGTAGTGGCGAATAGCTGAGCCAGTCAACGTCATGGGTCAGGACGAGGCATCCAGGCGCATCCTGAGGCCAGCAGATCTTCGTAACAAACGGCAGTCCTTTGGAGAAGAAGGATTGTCGAATTGAGTCGAAGAAGACCCTCGACCTGACGCTCAGGTGCGGTTCCTCGTAGAATCCGTCTGAAGCCACTGGCCGACCCTGCAGAGCCCGGAGTGTCTCATTTATGGGTAGGAAATCGTCGATGAACACAGTCACACCAGTCCGAGCGGCAGAAGAGAGCCCCTCCTTCTTCTTCCCGTCTCTCGTATCGACCATGCAAGGGACCTTCTCTAGGTCCGATGAGGTGTGCTCCACTCCAAGCTGGTTCAGGATCCCTTCTATCAGGGCGGCGACGGCGGGCTCCTGTCTTGCCACTCCGACCTTCAGGACGACTGTTTCGCTTCTCATCTTCTCAGATCTTACTACGACACGTCATCCGTGCCCTAGACCAGATGCAACATACTCCACCAGACCGACCAAGACACCTAGCGCGGAGACCGTGTGGGAAATGAGGGCGAAGAATGGGTAGATCAGGAGGTCAGATCTGTCCGGTGCGTCCTTCCAGATGAGCGATGCTGTGGAGATGCCTCTATATGCTAAGGCCGCGGCCAACACAACGAGCATCGAAACGAGCGCGAATGGGAACACAAACTGCAGAACGAACCCTCCAGCCACAAGCCAGACGATGCCAGTGGACCTGAAGAACCCAGAATAGTCACTGCGCTTGGCGAGGTATGGAATGCGTCTGGCTCCCCCTGCGAAGGTCTTCTTGAAGTAGGCTTTGTTCGACGAAGGTCTCCTGTGGAACCAGTGAATGCCATCGACCACCTGAACGCCATAGCCGAGTCCCATCACTCTCTCGAAGAGATCCTTGTCCTCCGCCTGACTGAGCCTCTCGTCGAACCCCCCTGACTCCACCAGGGCCTTTCGCCTGTACACCCACGCCCACGTGGGTTTGAATCGAGAGTTCGCCCTCACTCTCTGCTGGATGAGGCTGTAGAGTTTGAGCATCCGTGGCGCAATCCCCCTCCCCTCGATGAGTGAGGCACCTGTGACACAGACACACCCGATCTTCGCCGTCGAGAAGGCTTCGACCGCTCTTCTGAGGTAGTCTCCCTCATAGAGGTCATCCGCGTCAGCGAAGAAGACGAACTCACCAGTGCCCCTTCGCCACCCAATGTTCCTAGCCGCAGATCTGCCAGTGTGAGGAATCGAGACCAATTTGAAGATCTCCGGGTTTCTTGCCGATGCCTCCGTTGCCTTCCTTACGGTGCCGTCGGTAGACCCCTCATCGTAGACCATGATCGTTTCATTCTTGGGATAATCCTGTCCTAGAACCGAATCGACACATTCTCCGACCGCGTCCTCATTGTTGTAGGCGACTATCACTGAAGTCACCAATGGGTTGTTGTCCATCACGACGCTCTCCCCGATGCGACGTCTTCTAGAATTCCATGCAGTCCTGAGGCGAACTTGCGCCAAGAGTACCCTTGTTCAACGAGCATCCTCCCGGCTAGGCCCATGCGGTTGGCCAGTCCCGGGTCAAGGAACAGGGTCCTCAGAGCACCTGTGATGGCTCCTGAATCCCCAGGTGGGACCAGAAGCGCGGCGTTCCCTAGGCCAGGAATCCTGTTTGTGGGTTCCAGGTCGCTGGTGACCACGGGTTTCCCGCAAGCCATGTACTCCAGGACCTTGAGCGGAGATCCGATTCCCCGCTCTGATCGGATTCGGGAGCGTCGGGGGTCATACGGCGCGACCATTACCTGACAGGCGTTGACATAGCCGGCGACATCCTCATAGGCGACGGGTCCAGTGAAGACGCACCTTCCGAGCAATCCCATCGACCTTGCCTTTTCTCGGACAGGCCCGAAGTAGGGGCCCACCAGGAGGGCCCTAAGGCTCGGGAACTCCCGGGCGAGCTTTTCGAGGGCGTCCAGAAGTGACTCGAGGCCGTGCCAGGTCTGGAAGGTCCCTACGTATCCCACCACGAGGTCCCGCTCTCCGATGCCGAGCTGGCGCCTCACACCCTGGCCCAGTGTCGAATTAGGCGAGAATCTTCCCGAATCCACTCCTGCGTCAACCAGCACGACTTTCGCATTGTCAGCCTCTCTGATCATGGTCGAAGTGTAGGCGAGGATCTTCTTCGCGACAGCCATGGACCTCTGGCTGTATCGTGGACCGACCACTTCAAGGACCATTGGCACTCCGCTTGCCCTGCTCGCCACTGCTCCCGCACCAAAAGCGGTCTCTCGTTCGAGGATGACCTGGATCCGATGCTTGTGGATGAGACTCAGGGAAACCATCCCCGCATAGAGTGAGAACAGGGTTGAGAGGTAAAGCCTGTACGTCGACATCAGAAACCCTCCGCGCTCGCTTTCTCCTTGCTCGACTCTGGAGTACCTTGAGCCTGGCAGCGACCTGAATATACCCCTGTAGATACGATGAATCAGGACGCCATCGAGAGACTCTGTCCTGGCCTGAGACCTATCGAGCCTCCTGCTGAGGACGTGGACGTCGTCCCCCAGCTCTGCCAAGGCCCTTGCGACCTCCAGCACGTGCGTCGAGGCCCCTCTGTAGAACGGGACCACCACGTCAGGGGCCACGTAGAGTATACTGAGCTGTCTCAGGATTTCTTGACCAGGCTTGCGCGGAACGAGAGCGAAGACGCTGCGATTGCTATCAGCGGGATGAAGAGGGACTGGTTCACACCGCTTCCTGGGAAGAAGGTCTGGAAGAAAGCTGTCAATCCCACGAGGAGGCCAAAGCTTACCATGACGACTATCGCCAGCCCGTCGAGAACTCCAAAGGGGTGGTCGACTATCCGGATGAGGGCGTATCCGGGGACTAAGAGATAGTACAGGATTTGGACCAAAGATGGAACTCGCACGGAGGGCAACAGAGCCGCGAGCATCACGATAGAGGAGAGCAGGGCGACGAAGTTGAGCACCAATCGGATGCGGCGGTCGTGGAGTCTGCGGCCGATCAGCTTCAATCTACCTTCGGCTCGGGAAGTGGTGTCTGACAAGGCTTTCGACTCTGTTGACGCCCAAGAAGGCGATGGCTATCACCAGGCCCGAGAGAACTCCGGCGACCATAGACGGTTCGGTCTTGTATGCGGTCATCTCGGCCACTCGCACGATACCGTCGCAAGCCGCGAATCCGCAAATAAGGAGGACCAGAGTCGCGGTGCTTCTCTGCAGCTTTGCTATCAAGGCCAGCGGGACCGCACCAAGATAGTAGAACATCTCGCCGGAGGAGATTCCGAAGTTGCCGGAGATCCACCCGGCGGCATCGGCCCCTATTTGGTTCAGGAACGACTTCACGCTGATAAGGGTGCTGTTGGCTAATCCGAGCTGAGGGCCTCCCGTCAGCAGAAGGGCAAACTCGTAGAACACAGTCCCTCCCGTAAGTGGGTCAGCGACGATGAAGAAGGCGAGGGCGCCGATTGCGATTATGATGTATTTGTCTATCTTGGGCCACATGGCGGGCGCAGCTCCTATCACTAGGCCGATAACCGCGGCGAGTGTTCGCGGTTGATTGCCAGCGCCCAGGTGGAAGAGGCCGAGCACTGTCACCTGAGTGCTCCCGCTGGTCACTGCGTGCAGCCCCAAAGGCCAGCCGAGCAATGCGCTACTTGACATATAGACTGCCTGAGTGAAAAAGAAAACCCCCGCCGAATAGAAGATCCCTTCGACCAACGATGACGTCAGGGGTTTGCCACCAATCTCGATCAGCTTTGAGACGAGAAAGGCGATCCCAAATGTCACAAGAAGGAAAGACAGCAATCCCACAGTCGCGGCGACCAATTCGAAGCTGGTGACACCGAGGCTCAGGCCCACCGAGTTGGGACGCACGACTCTCATAATGTCTGCTGTGATGTCAGGAGAACCAAGGTCTGGAATGGTCAGCGGCTGGCCGTTTAGCGTACGGACTAATGGGTTCCCAGAGTTAACGGAGGTCTCGGTCACTGCATATTGACTGAGGGTTGGATTGGCATTGACCAAGACGATTGTCAGTGGAACCAGATCCAAACTGCTCAGGATGTATTTTTCGATAGACAGCACGTCCAGCTTGTTGTAATCCGCTATGACGACCACTTGGACCGTACCAAGGGTTGCCATCGTGTTGAACTCGGAGACAGTATCAGACGGAGTCAGAATCTGGACGTTGCCCAGACTCTGTTGTAACACATCTTTGATCTGCGCCGTGGTGCTGGTTGATGCTATGACGAATACCTTGATTCTAGGATCAGGGCCTGCCGTAAAGGAGAACGAGAGCATCACTACAGAGATGATTATGAAGAGTGAAAGGAACTTGTGAGAGTCCAGGCGGCCCAGCATAGCCCAGACTCTTCTCAGGGTTCTGACGAGCCCAGCGACTAAGGGGGCGCTCTTGGGAATCCTATCTCGAACACGACGGTTCGGAAGGATTAGTAGGAATGCCACGACGAACCCGACCAACCCCCAAGCAACCACGTCCCATGAGGAGGACTGATAGAGCACGACGAGATTACTCTGTGGTATTGTGCTGTTCTGGAGAATCGTCTGGCCGACCGTGTAGAATGTCTTGTTGTAGCCAATCAAGCCCTGAGCCACAATCTGCTTCACTACTGATGAGCCAGGCTCGGAAATCACTGACGTGTAGTTCGACAGAGGGGCGTATGCCCATGAGACAATGACAGGAGCAACCTGAATCTGGTCTTTCCAGAAGATAGAGGAACCCGTGTAGGTACCAGTAACAAACATTGACACGCTGCGAACATGGGCTGGAATGTCGAGATAGAAAGTCCAGGGTTCAACGACCCTGGCGGGCGCCAGATAGCTAATCCCATTGCTGAGGTTAATCGGTTTGGTTCCTGAGGTAGTCTGCTCGGTGCCGCCGACCTGGTTCGGTGTCATAAAGGTCGTCATGGTCAGACTGGAACTCTGGTCAATCGAAACAGGAATAGTGATGTTGACCCATAACGTAACAGGGTCCTTGACATCAAGATCGAAGACTGAGTAACTTCCTGCAAGAACCACGTGTTGTTGCACGACAACGGTTGGGAGAGTAGGAGTTGCCGCCGAACTCGATGGAACGGTGAGTAGAGATAGGACTAGGAAAAGTGCGCCGAGAGTTCCGTAGGTCGATTTCAAGGCTTCTCTAGAGCGTAGTAAGGCGCCAGAGGAGGTGGATTCGGCCCTCGGTGAAGGTGGCCGTCTGCGTGAAATAGCCTAGTCTCTCCAAGTACGCAAGCCGTCCGTAGAAAGTCCCTGAAGTAATGGGCGAAGGCTCCGTAGAACCGAGGCCCGAGAAGAGCTCGGCGCCTGACTTTGGAGCTCGGTCCATACGCAGCCTTAGTGCAGTCGCGAGTATCTGTCGGTAGTCGTAGCTGAGACCATCGACTGCATCGAGCAGCCGTTGATCTTTCCTATCGACACTCAGAACGGAGCTCGTCAGTCCAGCGATGAGGGCTGCACCGGCTCCGAGAGGGATGTAGGGCTCCACCGACGCGAGTGTGGACGACGCCCTTGCGAGGTCCCCCGTCCAAGCGCCGCCAACGATCAGCTGCGCCCCGGGAACTACGAAATAAAGCAACATCTGCCGCTTGATCGCCTCATACGCTTGTGGTGTCACCTCGAATGACGGTTTGGCAAGAACGTTCACGCCTACGTATGTTACACCATGCATGAAGGCGTGCGTGCCGTTAAGCATGACCGCAACAGGAACCTCGTACGAGATCGCGATGATAGAGGTCCCGTTTGCCTTCAGGAGAGTTGAGTACACTATGATCGGACTAGAGCCGTTCGTGTTGAAGGTCTCGGTCGTCCTGTTGTATCCACCAAGATACTGCCAGTGCTTAACGAGGTATGTGTACGAAGAGGCCACTTCAATGTAGACAGTATACGAGAAGTTTTCAGGATGCACAACGGGGAAGAACTGTTTCGTGATATAATAGTAGTCTGGGTACAGCGTCCTATTAGCCGGGGAAGCCGCACTGTAGTTCTCCAAGAAACCAGGGGGTGCCGCAATCAGAGGCGCACTGGACATCTGGCCGGGACTGGCAGTAACCAGACTCACATCAGTGGCGGTCACGGAGGCAAGGGGGACAGAGACAAACCCGATGAGCAGTGCCACGACCGCTAATGTGGACAGCACCAGGACCTCGCTCCCGACGTGCGAGGTCTCTCTCCACTCGAAGAGCCGACCACAGTTGACGCATCCGCGCCTTCCGGTGTTGATGGGGGAGGCGTCAAGCTCACAGGGCGATTCTGTTTCGTCTTGGGCTCTCCTCAGGAAGACTACCGAAGCCGAACCAAGGACAGCCGCTAGGACGAAGACGCCAGCTAGTGCGTAACCGGGCACGAGGACGATCAATGCCTCGAAGGCAAAGGGAGCCACTGCAATCGGCCTTACCCACTTGGGCAAGAACTCAGATAGAATAATGAACACCAGAATCGATGCGCTGAACAGCAGCAGGAGGGCAGACTCGTACTCCGCGATGGGATTGGAGATGGATGGGGCAATCAAAAACAACAGCGAGAGGAGAGGGAAGGAGAAACTAGAATTCCTTATTCCGAGTATGAGGACTGTGATGCTCGGGACCAGAATCCAGAGTGAAACCCAGTGAAGGAAGTCAGGATAGCTTGAGATTGTTCCAAGAAGATAGAACAGGATTCCGCCTGAGAATGGCACCCACCCGACCCATCTCCTGCTCTCCGAAAGCGCCTGGACCTGAGTCCTGACCCTTCGCGAGTAGAACAAAACAACAGCCGATGAGAAGATGGAGGCCGATGCAAGAGCAAGGGTCGCCGGGTTGAGAGACGTTGAGAGCGGGACTTCTAACCTGCTCAAGTAGAGGATGTAGACGAATCCGATGCCCGCAGCGACTGCCGAGATCGTCCGAGTGATGCTCATTCCTTGACTCCGCGACCGAGAGACAACTTGACAGTCGCACCTCTGGTAATCGGGTCGATCTGAGCATCGAGCCACTTTACCTCCGCGTTCATTCCGTAGGAAATCCATTCGGCAATGGAGTTCGTCACTGGGCATCCCACCCTTGCGTACACGTCCTTGACCAGGTCTGGATGCCTCCCGATTTCGGCGAAAGTTGTGTTCCTGATGCGGACCTCGATCGTCGATTGGTTCACCTCAAACTTCACGTCCTCTACAAGGTCCAGTCCAGAAGTCATCACGGTGCGAAGCTGGTCCAGCAGAGGGAGTAGTTCCTTCACAGTCCGTCCCCCCATCTCCCTGAGATAAGTGGTGAAGAGCTCGTGACCCAGAGGCGGATAGTAGTGTCCTTTTGTTCCAGCGCCGTTGATGGGATCTTTCAGGCTGTCGTCCTTCGGTATGAACATCATGACCTTGCGACCCGTATCGTTCTTCGGGATGAACACCGCATGTCCCTCGTCCGAGTTGTCCTTTAGCGCCTCCTGAAGCACCTGCATGGTAGATACCACAGACTGCCCAGCCAGGGAGGACTTCATGTAGGGCTCATTCCCCGATAATGAGAAGAAAGCACCAAGCGGAATCATGACACAAGCGAGAAGCTCGAAGCCGAAGTAGGCTATGAAATAGCCAGCGATGAGGGAGGCGAATCCTCCAGCCAGGAACAGCCTTCCCATCAGCTTCACGCGTCTCCGCCGGCTTCTCCAAACCTGCAACCTGAGATTTTCCATGTCGGCTGCCTCTCCTTTGGGCACTAGGCCGTCATCCTTGCGGCTGGACCTTGGGCCCGCGGCCTTTGGGCTGTGATTAGTCAATCGAGCTCGTGGTAGGCTGACCTGACTCTGTTCGCTACGGCTTCCCAGGTGAAGAGCCTCTCTATCTTGGCCCTCCCCGCTGCACCCATACGCCTCGAGAGGGCCTGGTCTTTCAGGAGCGTTGCGAGGGAGGAGGCGAGCACCTCGACAGAACCGTAGGGCACGACCATTCCTGTGACCCCATCGTCAACGACCTCTGGGATCCCTCCTGAATTCGTGGCAACTACGGGGAGGCCGCATGCCATGGCCTCCATGGTCACCTTCGAGATCGTCTCATAGTAGGAGGGCAGGGCGAAGACGCTTGCGGCCCTGTAATAGTCCGGGAGGGAGGTATTCTTGACTTTGTCCAGTAGGGTCACCGAGTCGGTGACCCCGTTGGTCTTTATCTCGCGGTTCAGAATGCCCCAGTAGTCGACGTTCCCAAGCCATTGGGGGACCCCACCGATGCAGACCAAGTGGCTGTCGGGGACCTCCTTCTTCAGCAGCCTCATGGCACGGATTAGGAAGAATATCCCCTTTCTAAGCCCGAAGTGCCCCACGTACAGGACGATCTTCTTGTCTGCCAGGCCAGCCAGGGGCTTGGGTAGATCTGAACTCCCGTCAGGTCTGAAGAGAGCGGTATCAGCCCCGTTGTAAACCACCCTCAACCGTTCCGATGGTATACCGTACGAATCGTGAATGTCGTTCATGAGCGTCTGGCTCACGGCAAGGACCCTGTCAGCGGAGCGCCAAAGAAGTTTCTCACGAATCATGTCATACGTGATCCCGAGCTCAGAATAGTCGACAACGAGATCCCCACTCTTGAACCTCATTGGCACGTGATGAGAGCGAGAGGTGCCGTGGGAGTGGGACACAAGCGGGACCCGACCGATTTTTCTCAGTCCTGCCATGAAGACGCCGCAAGTCGCGTGTGTGTGCACGACCCACTCACTTCCGTCTCCGACCATTCTGCGGATTAGGCCCAAGGCTTTGAAGTTGAAAGGCACGGACACCCTGTGAATGCTGACCCCGTTCCACTGCTCCTCCTCTGGTTGGAAAGCCTTCCTCTTGGCTATGACGTGGACATCGTATCCTTGCTTGACCTGCTGTTCCGAGAGGTTGACGTAGACAGGCTGCAGTCCATAGGTGGACTCACCCCGGACCGGATAGTCCCAAACAAGCCGGCAGACCTTTGAAATCAATCAACGCCACTCCCGGCTGGATTGCACAGCTGCACCAAGACAGGTCGTCGGGCCGGACGGGTCAAGGCCGGCTGACCTTCTGTACATTCTTTCCTGCATACCAATCGAGGAATTCGTTTAGGCCGTTCGAAAAACTGACCTGGGGGGCCCAGCCGAGTCTGGTTCTCGCCTTCCTGTTGTCGCATAGAGTCCTCAAGAAGTCTCCCCCGTAGGCAGGGCGATGCACCGGAGCCAGTCTGCCCTTGAAGTACTCGTTGATCCTTGCCGCTGCTTCGTTCATGGAGAACTCCGCCCCATACCCTAGGTTGAATACCTCTCCGATGCAGTCGTCATTCTGAGAGGCCAACACCGTGCCTTCCACGATGTCGGAGACAAATGTGAAGTCGCGGGACTGTCTCCCATCCCCGAAGATTTCCGCAGCACTCCCGGCTGCGACCCTGCTGGCCATCTCGTAGAGGACTTGGTCCGGCCTTCCCCGAGGCCCATAGACCGAGAAGTATCTCAAGCAGGTGACTGGAAGCCCATAAGACGATTGGTAGGCCAGACAGTACTTCTCGCCGGCTAACTTCGAGGCGCCATAGATGTTCGTCGGATTCAGAGGATGCTCCTCAGAGATCGGCACCTTGGTCGGGTTGCCGTAGACCGACGACGACGATGCATAGATGAGTCTCTGGACTTTGAGCTCCCTCGCGAGGCTTAGGACGTTGAGGGTCCCGGAGGCGTTTACCTGGTGGGCCTTTTCGGGGTGAACCAGCCCATACCTGACCCCGGCCTGGGCGGCGAGATGGAACACGATCCGGACATCGGCCATGGCTTTCCTCATCGATTCAACATCGAGAATCGAGGCTCGCACGACCTTGAACCCCTTGGCCCCTGAGCGACCTGCGAGATTGCCTTCCTTCCCTGGATAGAAGTCGTCGAAGTTGTCGTACACAGTCACGGCCGCGCCCATGCCAAGGAGCCTCTCAGTCAGGTGAGAGCCGATGAACCCGGCCCCTCCGGTCACCATGACATTCGACCCGCTCAGGTTCAATTGGCTGAACACACCTCCAGGTAAATCCTTTCCAATGCTTCTGTTAGTACGGAGTAGCGCTGACTCTGGACCCTGACCCTTCCCTTTTCTCCCATTGTCCTCGCTAGCGCGCTATCGCTCAGGACGTCGATGAGCCGCGAAGCAAGAGCCTTGACGTCCCCGTGAGGAACGAGGAACCCTTCTTCGCCATCAGTGAACTGGTACGGGACGCCGCCGACCCTGGTCGCCACCACTGGTCTCCCCTGTGCCATCGCCTCGAAGATAGCCTGGCTCGTCCCCTCGTAAGAAGTGGGGAGGGCGAAGGCGTCACAGGAGGCGTAGGCCCGCATCTTCTCCTCGAAGTCATACACGGGACCGAGGAAGTGGACATGGGATTCGATCCCAAGCCGCGCCACCCTCGACTTCAGTTCTTCGCCGTACCCAGCCTGGTCTGGGCCCACAAAGACGAACGTAGCATCGGGGAACCGCTTCAAGACCGCTGGTGCTGCCTCGACAAGGAACTGGGGGCCCTTAAGAGGGTTGAGCCTACCCATGTAGAGGATCTCCGGAGAACCCTCGATCCCCCTCCCCCTCCTAAACCCTGGTCCGTCGAAGCTGCCCAACGAGTCGTCCCTGACGCCGGATGAAGTCACGACCGTCCTGCTGGCGACTGCCCCCATCTCCAGAAGCGGCTTGACCAGGTTCGGGGCCCTAACAAGAACCCTCCCAGCACCGGGCAGCGTCCTCCTTGCCATGTAGCCCTCCATTAGCCTCATCGGGAACTGCTTGTACCATGCCCGCGGTATCATCGAGTGGATGTCGAAGACCGTGAGCACAGTCCCTGTGCCGGCGTCGCGCCCTGCCCTTATGGCCACCGCGCTGTGGGGCTGAGCGTAATCATAGGTGTGGATCACGTCGAAGTGTCCTGAAGCAAGAGCGTCATGAAGCCCGTTCCAAACCTTCAACCTGTAAGTCAAGTCCACTTTCAACGGGACCCTGTGGACGTTGATGCCGTCTATCACCTCGAATGCCGCCGCGCTCGTGCCGTTGCACTTGTCCGCCGTGAATACGTGCACTTCATGGCCCCTCCTCACCAGTTCGGCCGATATGTTGCGCACGTACCACTCGGCGCCCCCCAGCATGAACGGCTCGAAGTAGACGTTAACCTGAGCTATCTTCAAGCTAGCCCGTCCCCAGTTGTTGGCGGTGAAGGAAGGAAGAAAGCCTGCCCATTGTGTTGAGGGACAGCAGCCCCGCCCGGCCTTTCTCTTCCATGTAGGCGAAGACTGGCTCCATCACCTCCGAGGCCATGGCATCCGGCTTCCCGTCTATGGCGAGACTCCAGGGGTGCATCCACAAATGGAAAACCGCCGATCTGGCTATGCAGGCATCGATGAACTTCCGAATCAGGGGCGCGGCGCCCAGCGACTTCTGGTCGACATAGTACACAGGGCGGATGTTCCAGAGACCCTCGTTCTCAACCGGCGCGCCGATGACCCTGAGAGCGCCTCTGTAGCATGTGAAACCCATGCGCTTCAACAGACCGAACTGTCCCTCCCTGTTCTTCGGGAAGACGAAGGTTGTGGGCCGTGACGCAAGGCCAAGGACCGAGATGCAATGCTCTATGTCCTCCTCGTATACGGCTTCGCTGCACTGATCAGCGTAGATGTGCGAGTAGGTGTGCACCCCTACCTCCTGCTTCACAGATGACCCCAGGATGGAATGGTAGGATTGTTGGTCTTCGTCGGCAGTCCTTCCGCAGACCGCCCATGTGAGCGGGATCCCGTGTTTCTCCGAGAGCTTCAGCAGGGATTCGGTCCCCGCCCTGTTCCAGGAGTATCTCTCCTGTGAAGTGACATCGAAGTCCACGCTTGTGCAACAGGCGGCCTTGGCTCCGTTTTCGTAGCCTGTGCTCAGACCAGGGTCAAGGCCTATCTTCATCATCCGGAGTGCCGCAGTGCTGAAGATGTCTGGCTCTGGGGAGGCGCGGGAGGCAACCCATCCAAGGGCGGTAGACTTTGCACGTCTCTTGATTATTGGGGACAATGCTTCGAGGAGTTAGTGCCAGGGTGAGAGAATCGTATGAGACGAAGATATGGTGTAACCTGAGTCAATCAGGGTGAGGTTGCCGTTCGCGCCAGATGAACCTCGCGCTCATATTCATGATTTTCAAATTCATAACCCTTTTATTGAATTTATGGTTAAAGTAGTAAGCTGAGGGTGTGTGGGGGGTGCCATACGACCAGGCCCCCACGCCTTGACGGGCAGGGGGTCGAACTGCACACCCTTCAGATTCCAAACTCAAGCCTCTTCGAACAACCTATCGTGTACGATCCTGTAGTCCTGAAGGAGGCGAAGCCCTTCGGGGGTCGCCTGATAGTACTTGCCCCCGAGTGTGGTCTCCTCCCTTAAGAGTCCCCGACGCTCAAGAGTCTCGACGATGCCTCTCAGTTCATTGTAAGAGATATTCGCGGCCTTCATGATGTGCGTCGGCCTGAGGGGCTGCAGGGACGCGGCTTGGATTATGTCGACAAATGTCTCCATCCGCGATCTTCGCTTGAGGATTGTTGTCTCCTTTCCGCCCCGGTTGAGCTTCCTGATCTCCTCCGCCATGAGCATCACTGGGTTATCCATGCTCTGGACAAGCAGCGACGCCTTCTCGCTGAATGCTTTCCTCTGATCGACGTTGAGGAAGTTCTCGACATATCCCGCTATCTCTTTCGGGTCCGTGGAGTGGGGTATGTACTTGTGCAGCTCGATGACTGGTTTTGACGGCTCCCAATAAATCGCACTCACGGCAGGCTTGCCGAGAATGAAGGCCTCCATCAGCATCGTCTCAGCAGCACCCATCGCTACGTCCGCGTGGACCACGGGCGACTCAACCATCGATTCTTCGAGTACCCTGACTCCCATGTTCGCATACCTCCGCCTCTGCGTTTCGGTCCTGGGCAGCACAGCTACGGAAGCGTTTCCCTTCTTGTGAACCAGCTCGACGGCCTTCTCTAGAATGGGCCTCCGGTTGGGGAAGAAACTTGCGAACTCTGGTTCCGGCCTAACGAAGACCACGGGTGGCTCGATTTCCAACTTTGTGTAGGGGTTCTGCGTCTCGAGCGGTGCCCCTTTCAGGTAGCCTGTGTGGAAGCCGTTGAACCAGACGACCTTCTCCGGGTCGATGACGCCGTTCTGATACAGCTCTTGAAATGTGTAGAACCTTGGCACGAAGACCTTTGTCGCGAGCGGAAAGACCATCTGATTGACATGCTTCTCCCTCTCGTCGTAGAATATGGTCCAAGACGGTATGTTGAGGCCGAAAGCGGTACGCACTGCTTCGGGCCACCTTTCGGTCAGCAGTATATCGGGCTTTTCGCGCTGGATGATTGGCGACAGCTGCCGGATTGTGTCGGCGTAGGCCTCGAGCTTGAAGCCGAGCTCACGTCCGCCGTGCTTTCCGACCGCGAGGTACTCTATCCCTTTGGCGTCCAAGATTTGTTGGATGTTGTCGTGATCCCTGGCGGTAACGAGAAATTCGAACTCTGATTTGAGTTCCTTGATGAGCGGGGCGAAGAAGTTCGCTTGGAACGGCGTGCTCATCGCTACCCAGATCTTCCTGACCTTTAGGGGCTCCAAGGGTGCAGAACCAGGTCCCGTGCTTGTCATGCGAACGCCAATCCGATTCCGATTGCCAATGACGCGAACACGGCCTGCATCGCCAGCAGTGAGACGACGAGTTCCTTCTCTGTGATGGGTGAAACCTTCATGAAAGCGTGGACCACGGCAGGGTAGCCGGCCGGCTCCAAGGTGCCGTCGGCCCTGACCTTGGTGTTGCCGAACATGTGCCGTTGCTTGAAGGGGTGCCTGTGCATCATCTTCAGAGCAAAGTCCATGGCTGCCGGGATGCTCAGCACTATAGCCTCGAACTCGAGGCCCGATGCAAGGCCCAACGCCGCCAGCGCAGCCCCGGCCATCAGCGTGCCTGTGTCGCCAGGGAAGATCTTCGCGGGGTACCAGTTCAGCACGAGGAATCCAATGTAGGCGAAGGTGGCTATGCACCCCAGCGCCGCAATAGCTGGATGCCCAGTGACCTCCGATAGGAAAGTCATCGTGCCCAGTGAGATCGCCGCACACCCTGCCTCGAGACCGTTGAACCCCGCAAGGAGGTTGGAGAAGTTGGCAGACGTCGTAATAGCGAGTGGAACCGCTATCAGTGGGTAAAGGAAGGCCAAATGGACGTTTCCTATCGCTGGGATTGAGATCGAGCTGCGGCTCAGAAGGCATAGCATGAGAGGGACTGAGGCCGCCACGATGAGAAACGGCTTGAACTTCTGGCTCAGCTCGACGACATCATCTGCAACCCCGACTAGGCCGGTGAGTGTAATGGTCAATGCTGCCCCCACGAAGAGGAGTGACGGGCCATCCAAGGCGGAGTTGACCCCAAGGTAGACAATTGAACCTGCGGCGAGGGCGATTAGAACAGCGAACCCGCCCATCTCGGCCCTTACCGGACCGTCAGGCTTGTGGATGTCCATGCCGCTGATTCCAAGTGCGGGAAACTTCGTGGTCTCGAACCTAGCGACTGAGTAGGAGGTGACAAGTGCGACCGCCGCTGCGGTCGATCCCGCTAGACCTATGGTCACAGCTTCGGAGCTAATAGCCCGACCACCCTCCAGAATAGTTGAGTTCCGCCGGCGAACGCCGGTATCCAGACGAGAACTATGATGATCATCCGCCATACAGTCTCCAGCGCTGTAGCGGCCTCCCAAGCGAGGAAAGCGGCCCCCGACGATAGGACGAAGGGGATCAGCGATAGGCCGATGACGACAGCTTGTCTGTTCATCGCGGGTTCTCTCCAGGAGGGACAAGCGCGGACGAATTGGAAAGTGCCTCATTGTTGACTCGTTCGAAGTCAGCCATTGAACCGACGTCTGCCCAGTAGGCTGACTCATAGTAGGAATTGACTTGTTCTCCCTTTGCGATGACAGAGGGAAACGTCTCGGTCTCCAGGCTGCAGACCCTTCCTTGCGGGATGAACTCGAGTAGCCTTGGTTCAAGGACGTAGATCCCCGCGTTTGCCATGTAGCTCAGCGTCGGCTTCTCCTCGAAAGCAGTGACCTTTCCGTCGCCGTTCAAGATGACGTGGCCATAGGGTATTCTGACTCCGAATTCCTTCAAAGCTATTGTGGCGATGCCGCCCTTCTTCTTGTGAGTCGCCACCAAATTGGTGATATTCAGGTTTGTTATGATATCGCCATTTATTGCAAGGAATGGCCCGTCGACGAAGGCATTCGCAGTCTTCAACTGCCCGGCAGTGCCCAATGGCTGCTCAGCCTCGGCGTATTGTATCTCGACACCCAGTGCTGCGCCGTCCTTGAAGGTGTCCATGATTTGCTTCTTGAGGTAGGCCACGCAGAGCACGAAGTCTCTTATGCCGTAGCTTTCGAAATATCTCAGCGTCCTCTCGAGCAACGGCTTGCCGCCGACAGGCAGGAGACACTTCGGGACCACGTAAGTTAGAGGTCGTAGCCTCGTGCCCGCTCCGCCTACCAGTAAGACGGCTTTCAACGACTACCCCGTTCTAGTAGTTTGATTGCGACAATCAGTGTGCGAAACGCCCCCTAGGGCTCCTAGAGAAAACTTGGCCAAGGTACATGGCATAAGACCTGTCGTTTCTCCACGAGCGTGCGGATTTGTTGCCTGATGCGACGGCGAATTCTGAAAAGGCCCAAGCAAGCTTGACGCCTCTCTGGAGCCATGCGTGCAGAGTCTCTCCGTGCTGCTCCAGCTTCTTCAGTATTGAAGTCAACGCACGGAGGAGGTCGAGGCTTGAGAACTTCAGTTCAAGCCGCGTCGCCAGATACAGGATTGATCTCTCAGTCCTGTCCAGCGAAAACCAAGCGCCCCTTCGCTTCGATGTTGTGATGGCTTTTTTCAAATGATTCTTTATACTTAGGGAGAATGCTCTAGACTCAGCAGTGCTGATGTAATGCATGAGGGGTGCCAGAAGAGATTTCGCATCATTTCATATTTAATTGTTTTGTCATAATAAGGAATGGTAATATGGAGTAAACCCTCATGATGTTCCATTACCAAGAAAGCGCGAATGATGTCGCTGTCATCTAGTTCAGGGGCGAATACCGTAGGACCCTGACTGAAACCTGGCGGCATCATCATCTCTTCAGGATGCAGGAATCGTCCATCTTCAACACCTTCTCCAAATATCGATTGGAGTAACTCAAAGGTTTAAGACCATCTGGTGAGGACTTCGAGGTGGAAAAGATTGAGCGACGCCTTCGATGTGTCCCTCGGGAAGGTAGACCTCTCAAAGTACGTGAACGAGTTGCAGGACGAACTTACCAGGATTATCAAAGAAGTGGGGCCTGGCAAGACAGAGGCAGAGAAGGAGGCAGGAAAGAGACGCATCGAAGATCTCCTAGGGAAGCAGGCGGTCAGCCTGACAAAGGAGACTGGCGTAGTGGGTAACTACGCCTTCACCTTCATGCTGATGTCGAGCATCCTCATGACAGCCTGGATTTCTTTCACAATAAAGCGAACTATGCTCGACACGACCAGGCCGTTTGAAGAAAGACTCAGGCTCGAAGAACTGCTTTCCAGTCTTCCCGTGGCCCTGTCAGAAGTAATCTCAAGGTCGGCCGAGCGCGCAGACATGTACGGCAAGAAATAGGCACCTCCTTAGCCTCGAATCAGGAATCTGTATTTCCAAGACTGTTAGTCTTAATACGCCTTGCCTGACGCACTTGAGGTAAGGAAATGACAGTGTCATACGACCAGATCATCTCTGGTGTGGCCGAATTCCTTCAAAAGTACGTCCTTCATAACCTGGTGATTCTCGCCATCGCCTTCCTTACGACCGGCTTCGCTGTGTTTCTGCTGGGGAGGAGAAGGAGGTGGACACTCAAGAGTGCGTTGAGGGCAGAAATCATGTCCAACGTCACAGTGACACAAGCTGTGGTGGCCTACGCGGATGCACAGATCTCCGGGGAGACTAGCGTCGCCCCGATGCCCACGTACAGAACAGTGGCGTTTCGAAAGTACGCCAACGCAGGTCTGTTGGAGCGGCTTCCTGCGAAAATCGCAGAAGAGCTGGAGCAGGTCTACTTGAGCATGGTCAGCGTCAACAAGGCAGGGAGGAGACAGGAAGACTTGGCCTTCGGACCTGCTGCAGCATTTCCCAATGCCCACACACTCAGGCTGGAGAACTTGACCTACGTAAGGGACACAGCGCACAATATCATCGACCCGTACCAAGACAGGCTGAAGGACATCAAGCTCTAGGACCGCTTGGGACCAACCTTCTTGCACAACGGCGAGCTCGTCATCAATTCGTCTTCGATTCTGGGAAACCTGGGCCTCGATTGCAATCCTCCGGGCATCGAATTCCTGGTTGGGGCCAAAATGGATTCAGAATACATCGTGTTGCCCTTCTGTTAGAAAACGCGTGACGAATTCGACAGAATCTGGATTACGGCTTAACTACTCCTGGCGAGCATGGACGGTCTGTGTATTTCGAGAAGCTGGCTCTTGAGGTAAACGCGACCACGGCGGGGTGGGAGGTCATCAAGCCAGCGACCCGGGTTGGGACATCGGGGGTTGAACACAGGTTCACGTTTCTTGCGTCTGACTCGGAGCAACTCTATGGCTTCGACCTGTATCCGAAGATCGGAGAGATAGAGGTCCTCCGAACATTAATCAAGGAGATGGATACTGGAATTTCCGCTGTTCTTGTCTTTTTGAGCGGCAAGCCCAGTGACAGGGCTCGGGAACTTGCAGTCGAGCTTGGCGTGAGAATCCTTAGTCCGGCGGAGATAGGGGGATTCTTTAGATCGGAGAAGGCGCTGACGGTAGATCACCTGCAAAGGCAGGCAGCAGATCTTCGCTGAATTCGAAACGATCTCCGTGGTACGTCTAGTGACCAAGAGCATCAGCGAGGGATGAGCTTTGCCTTCGTGAGGCTGGAGGCATCTGGGCCAATCGCAAAATGCGCCAAGAGAGAGTTCTAGTCGAGAATCTCGTCTACGACCTTTTGGTAGGACAATACCATTTCTGCCCCCTTCTGAGTTACTTGATACATACGTCTACTACCATACTGCTCGACGTTCAGCAGTCCGGCGTCCAAGAAAGCCCTAAGCTGGCTCTGCAGCACGTTCCAAGACAGGTTCGCTTTGTACATGATTTGAGTCGGTTTTCCATAACCCTGCATGACCACACGTAAGATATCGACCCTGATCTGAAGGAGGGACCTTCTCCCCTCTGCGGGCTCGGAAAGATTAAGGGCCGTCTCGGTCGCCGAATTCAGAAGCTTCTCAGACATGCATTCAGGAACAACGCCCCTCCAACAAATAGCCTTTGCCTAGAGACAACCCAGACTCAGGGTCTGTATTCGAGGCGCACATCAATGTTGAGAAGGGTCCCCGTCGAATCGACAACTTCGACTACGTACCTCCTGGACGTCTGTGAAACAAGAGTCCCTCGTCCACGAAACCAAATCTGTGGCAGAATCTTCTCCGCAAGCCTCATCGTGCCAACTCTAGCCACGATTGCCCTTGCTGCGGGATGTCTCGAGCCTTCGCCTTCCTTCACTACCCCAATCTTGACGACCTTTATCCCCTGAGCCGTGCAAATTGCGGTCTTCATACCCTAGGGCGCATGAATTTCGAAGACAGATTGGGACTTCACAATGTCTTTAATCCTGAAGAGGACAGCTGAGAGACAATGGCAGAAGAGCAAAGGGGGAAGGAAGAGCAGGGTAGTTTCACTGATAGTCTTAGAGACATTCAGGGAGAGTACATCATGTTGACTGAGCTCTACGAGAAGGAGAAGAGCTACGGGCAGAGGCTTACTGACATGATGAAGACCCTTCAGGACGAGGTCGACTCCACGATTTCGATCAGGCCCGACGCCATCGGCGCACAGTGCCGTGAGGCTTACCTGGTCTCTGAAGCGGTCGTCGTCCTCGTGGACAGCAGTGGAAACAGAATCTCCAGGCCGCTCTACAGGCTCCCTGCTGCAACGATAGTGTCTGTAATAGAGGAGTGCACTCCAGAGCTCAGACGCCTGCTGTTTGAGAAACGAAAGTCAGAGAGCAACAAGGTGAGGTCACTGGAGAGGGTCCTTAAGGAGCTGAAGAAGGCGCAGGCGACATTCAAGCAAAGCAGAAGGGATGAGGTCGAGGAGCAGGATGAGCCTAAGGACGAGATGAAGGACAGGATAGAAGTGAAACCAGTCCAAAAGGAGCAGACGCAGGTCGCGCCACGGCCTTCGAGAGAGGGATTCGCGTTCAAGGGTAGTTTCGGGGAGAAGCGCGAAGTGCCCGGCATCTCTCCCTGAGTCCGTGGGCTTGATCCCTGAAATAACACCAGCTAGGTCCTTGGAGGTCGTCTCCTCATCATGCTAGAAAGAGTGAGGTCCAGGATGAAGGAAAGGCGCCAGATGGTGCGGCTCAAGGAAACGAAATTCCTGATGTCGTTCGATATTACGAAGTTGAGCGGAAGGCTCGTGATACTATTGTCGATCTTCATCGCGCTGAACTGTTTCGACGCCCTGACGACACTAATCGCGATTAATGCGGGACCAAGCTTCGTCGAGCATAACCCTCTCGCAGCGAGCCTCTTCAACTTGCACTTCGTCGGGTTCGTTATCGCGCTCGTGTTGAAGTACGTGCCGGTCGTTCCGCTAGTCTATGCGACCTACGTGAAGGAGAGCGCGTCGCGCCCGCTTGCCAGCAGGATCGTGAAGGTCAGCGCGTTCGTGGCTCTGGTTGCCGCAGACATCCTCTACGTGGCTATAGTCGGCTCCAACCTCAGAACCCTTGCATCATACTACCTTGTCGTGGGCTAAAAGGAGAGTCCTGGAAACCTTCATAACTGTGAGGAGGAGACCGAAAAAGACGTGACTCCTGAGACGGGGTTAAGTGCCATTTCCGGGGTCATGAGGTTCTACTCCATTAGCGACGTCAGGCGGTACTTGAAGGAGCTGTTAGACATGTACCAAAAGGAGTACGACAAGTCTTCTAACATCATCGGTTCACTGCTCAGGTCCGACGAGGGGAAGGCGATGCAAGTGATAATGTCGAAGGGGTGGACAAAGGTTGGGGGCCTCTATGTCAACGCAGCCGATCCAGAGAGAGGGGCGATGGAGGTCGTTTTCCAGATTGTAAACGAGATGAAACCCAGGCTCGCGAAGACAGAGGAGGTATTGAAACTGTTCGACAGCGTAGAAGGTCTCCCAATTCCAGACGACGCCACTCTTCTGCTCTACCTCAGAGGCGGCGTGCCTGAGAGGCTGATAGTCGACACCGTCGAAACGAAACCCCCGAAGTTCCTGTTGAGCGGCAGGTTCAATATCGAATAGCCTGGCGGGCTTCCCAAATGCGCATGCAGCCCAAACTGGATTGGGGACCACTATCGCATTTCGGTATAGCTTTTAATCAATAGGTTTGCAACCTACGCGGAGAACATGATCGGAGTGAACGTTCTCATTGAGAGAATTGATGCTGCACGACTCTCCGACAAGGCGAGTGAGAACTCTCCCCAGAACTACAGCCTGAACGTGTCGATGTCTGAGAGGGACAGAACATCCGAGTCACTCGTGCTCACCTTCGCACTCGAGTTGACCAACCAACCCCAGCTGGCCAGGCTCGCGATATCCGGCATTGCCACGCTGACCGGCACGAAGGACGAGATCCAGAGTGCACTCGCCACGCCCGAGGACAAGGGCCCACCGATGGTCCTCACGGTCATCTATGAAAGGTCCTACGGCCTGTTGTATCTCCTGGCAAGCTCATTGAAGGTACCTCGTCCTCTCCCGAATCTCCTGAAGGCTTCTGGCTGAGAGAAGTAACATCTGGACTCGGCCAGGCCTGGCTGAACGCTTTCGATCTTCCCTCCTCTCCACAGTATATAAGCCGGGCATGCACCACTGCCTCGTTTTTCGAAACCAGTTTTGGAATATGCACGTAAAGCCTATAAGGAATACTGTGTTTTATCTGAGATATGGACACGAACGTGATGAACGTGCTGCCACAACCTGAAGATCCGCTTGGTCAGGTGAGGAGGTCACCCATGGAGATGGTCTGCGATATTCTCGGCGTCGTGTCGGAAGGTCCGACCAAGCCGACGCACATCCTCTATAGGGCCAACATGAGCTGGAGGGTGCTTTCGTCCTACTTGGACTTCCTCCTGAAGCGAGGATTGCTCGAAAAAGAGGAACAGGGCGGAAAACGAAGCGTCTACACGCTTACCACGAAGGGAAGGTCAATCCTGCAACTCTATGACGGGCTGCGATTGAGCCTGAAAGGAAGCGTCAACGTAGGGAAGGACGGCGGTGTAGACCAGATCCTAGAGGACGTATCTATACTGGGACCGCGAAAGACTTCTTCGCTCTGGACATAAGGAACCGACCTAAGGCCTTCTCCTGCTCGCTGAGGAGGTCTCTCGTCTCTTTGTAGTTCTCGAACATCCTCGTAAACGTCCTTCCCTTCTCTGTGGTCTGGTAGCACTTGCCTGCCGGCTGGTATCCGAGTAGCTCGTTCAGGACCAACTCTTCGATGTACTGGTTGAGCTGCTTCAGGTTGAGGGACGACTGGTACATTATCCTCGTCTTCCTTTGTCCACTGAGTGCGGCCTTCAGTATCGCATATGAGATCTCCCCGGAATCCCTGCGCCTGTGTCCATTCAACTTGGGACTGTTACGACCGGATTTCGAATTAAGAGTTTTCGTCATTTCACAGACATAGTGAGATCAAAACTGGGAGACAGTTGATTCGTGCCGTGGTTGTCTTAGTCGATTGCGGTTCCAACTACCCGGCACGTTCGACAACGACTTCACAGAAGGCGTCCCCCTTGGCGACGCACTTCTCTTCGAGCACTCTGTGGGTAGCCCCGACGATCTCGTCGGCGACTCCTCCGATTAGGCCCGTGAGCATGTGGCAGACCGGCTCGCTTGCCTCCTCGATGTGGAGGCAGAAGATGCAGTCCCGCAGCACCAGTCTGGCCTGCCCACTGGACAAGTCGCCCCCGTTAAGCACGAGTTCCCCCCATCCTGATTCCCTCGAGAAGCTCTGAAGCGATTCCAGCACCTCATGCTCGGTCCTCTGCTCTGACTTCGCAACCCTCCCCAGATATCTGCCATAGCTATAGCCCATTCGCTGGAGAATCACGGCAGCCCCAGAGACGAAGGTGCTCGTCAGTTCCTTCTCGAGGTTCGCCCACCCGAGTGACCCTATCGCAATGACCCTAGCGCCGTCTGCTTTCCTCGTGATTGTCCCGTGTCGAAGGTCTATATCGAAGGGGTTTTCCGACTGGAGTTCCTTCTTCCGAGGACCACTAAACAATAGCCGTTCCTCCTACGCCTGCGTTTATGGTCTCTTTATACACCTTCTTTAGATTATTCTGTGCGTTTTCCAACTTTGTCCGACCTCGAAGGGTTTTCTGGCCAAAACCACGTGGAACGGAGGGAAGCTTGAGAACCTGATGCGGCGCACGGAGATGTCGCTTAACCCGACCTGGCCAAGGACCCTTGAGTATTCTCCGCCGTTGCCTGCGTCGATGATTCCAATCCTTCCTCCCTGCTTTAGAACCCTTGCAATCTCCGAGAATGCTGCAACCCGGTCCTTCTTCTTGATTAGTCTATGAAGTGAAAGGGCTGAGAGTATCACATCGACTGACTCGTCAGTCAATGGAAGCCTCGCAGTGTCGGCCTTTACGGGGGCGACCTTCTTCTGTACGCCCTCTCTTGCAGCGTTAGCCCAAATCGAGGAGGGGTCGTTTCCAGTGAGGTGGCTCTTCTGCCAGACATCCACGCCGACTGAGCATCCATCATTGAGGTGTTTACCAGCGAGTACCATCCCGAGACCCCTTCCGCAGCCGAGGTCGAGGACGACTTCGTTCCCTCCCCATGGTAGGTCTGCTACCAGCTTCGACATCTCCATGATCTTCCCCTTTTCGCTGCTCCAGTAGAGGGCAGCAGCGACCGCGAGGACCAGAAAACCGATCCCCGGCCCCACGAGCAAACCTAGCCGTGCTAGAGGCGGGTTGGTGTGTGATGTGTAGGCCGCAATGTCGAATCCAAATGTAACGGAAAGGCATCCAGCAAGTAGGAGCTCGACGATGGACCTGGGCTCATCGACCCCATAGCCAATCTTGCCTATCGTCCCAACAGATGAAGTTGCAGACCCCGCCGCTCCGGCTCCGACGTTGGGGACAGAGCGACTAGTCTTCACGTTTCACTCCCAGGAGGGGATTTGCTCATGGAAATTCACCGGGCCCAGACACCCTAGAGCGTGAAGCCCATCAATTTCACCGCCAAGACGATGGCTATCAGGCTGACGACCACCAGCATGATAGCATGCTTGAAGCCGTCTGCAAGTCCGCTCTCGCCCATCTTCCCCGCGACTATGCCAATGACGAAGGAATCGAAGACCGCTGTTGTGAGGAGCATGTCGATTGTTGCGCCCTGCACCGTCGGGGTTGAGGCGGTGGCCATTCCTGTTGCCGACGGCGCGGACAAGAGGTAGACCATGATGAAGGTCGTGATGACGACCATAACCCCGGCGATGTAGGTGATGTAGACGAAGGGCTTCAGTGCCGCCTTCCTGTCGCTCTCCATGTCGTTGATGCTCCGCGTGAACTCCGCCATCTCCGAGAAGCTTCGGATCGTCCCTCCGCCCACATCGACGACCTCTATCAGAAGCGTGCCGATCGCCCTCGTGACCCAGCTTCCCACAGCGTCGGTGAACGTCGAGATGACCTTGGACAGCGAAACTCCCCACGAAAGCTGCGCCCCCATCTTCTTCACGTGCTTGGTGAGGGCACCGTAGTGTCTGCCACTGAGTCTTTCTATCGCCACCTCGGGCGAGAGACCCGTCTTCCTGCCCTCAGCCACATCACGGATGAACTCAGGCAGGGCTTTCTCGAGAGCGCTGCGTTCTCTCGAATACTTCATCGACACGAAGGCCGGCAGCGAAGTAAGTATTATCAGCGCACCCGACGTGCTCTCGAATAGGTAGAGTGGCAAGAAAGGTGGAACGGTAAGGAAGTGGGTAAGGAAAAAGAATATCATCGCAGGCACAATGGTGTACGCGAAGTACTTGTAAGGCCGATAGTCGACGTACGGCCACTTCGGCTGTACGGCGTCTATCAGCCAGACAAACGTGGCTGAGATTACTGGGACCAAGACGAATGCGAACATGTACAGGTTGGTGAGCCCTGACATGTTGCTGCTCAGTAGGGTCTGAATCATGTACAGGGTGTACAGCACCATTCCCAATATGACTGTCACCGTTAGGTAAGCCTCGGCCAACGTGCCCGTTGTGTCTGCGGACCTCTTCACTGCGTTTGTCTTTCTCTCCATGGTGTCACGGAGCTTCATGCCGACGTATGAGATGAAGTCACCACCGCTCTTCAGGATGGCGGTATAGCCGAAGAGGAATTCGGAGAACTTCTTGCTCGGATTCCACCGCGCTACTGTTTCGATTGCAGAGATGGGGTCCTGGCCGAAGACGTCGACCTCGAGGATTATCCTTTTTGCCTCCTTTGCTGACGCAGGAAAGAGCTTCATCTCGCTGATCCTTCTAAGCGCGGCAAGGGGAGATACTCCTCCGCCGGACAGAACAGACATGTACCCGATGACGAATGGGAGCTCGGTGTCGATTGAGGAAGCCCGGTTTGAGGCGCTGATCTTCGGAGCATTGATGACCAGCGTGAATACCATGACGACGGCAGGGATGGCGATGAGAACCCCCAGAAACCAGAGGGCGCCGAACCTAGCGACCGCAACGTAGGTACCTATTGCAGACGCCGCCACTGTAATCAACGCCGAGAAGAAGGCGACAGAAACGAGTCCTTCCGGTGTTATCCTGAGGTTGGATTTTAGTATGTTCTCTCTAAGCAGGGGAATGGAACGAGTGAACCTCGTCGCAGGTCGGGCGAAGAGCCTGAAGGCGACTTGTGTGAACTTGTCGAAGGAGGTCATAGCGACCTTCCTTTTTTCCCGGCCAGGAAGGACTACCTTGAAGCTCACTTTCGCTGACCGCCGAGTTCGTAGTCTGAGGTTCTCTCGGCTACCGTAATCCCCTTCGCCTCGAGTTCACTTGCAGCCGTGTTGAACACTTCCTGGGGTCGGGAGATGTAGAGTTCCAGTATGGGCGACAATTCCTTGAAGTTTCTGATGCCCTTCTGCTGAACCCACCTGAGGATGAGCGCGCGCCTGTCAATCTCCCTGAGGACATCCTCCATCGGTCTCCCTGTGTCCTTCGATATTTTTTCGAGCTTGGGGCTCTTGTCGTAACTCGCCTTGAAGGTGTCCGTCCTCGGGTCCCACCTGAATATCTTGTTCAACTCCTGGTCAGTGACTATCTCGTCGATCGAGACGATCCTCCTAACCGCCTTGAAGCCGCCGCCTGGAGCGGGGACGGAGATCCTTCTCACGACGAATGTCAAGTCGAGGAATGGAATGAAGGCCCTGGGGACGTTCATCGGCTCTGAGACGAGTCTCTGGAGCGCTGATGCCGCGTCATCCGCATGGAGTGTGCAAAGGCCGCCGTGGCCCGTGCTAATGGCCTGGAAGAGGACGTATGCCTCTTCACCACGGACCTCTCCCACTACGAGGATGTCTGGCCTCATTCTCATTGCCGCCTTTACTAGGTCGAACAGGCCCACCTCTCCGGACTTTTCCTCAGTTGTTGCATAACTCTCTCTCGAGACCAGGGAGGTCCAGTTGAGGTGTGGTATGTTCATCTCCTGGACCTCTTCGATTGTAACGAGCTTTGTAGTCAGCCGAGTCAGCGTTAGGATTGCGTTAAGTAGAGTGGTCTTGCCCGCGCCCGTCGCTCCCACGACTATGGCCGTGGCCCTGTTCTGCATCATGTACCAGGCATAAGCAGCCATATGGTGATCAAGCAGGTTCACGTTGAGCATGTCGACTATGGTCATCGGATCTTCCCTGAACTTCCTTATTGTTGCAGAGCTTCCCTGAGGCGAGACTTCGCGTCGGAATGTTGCGACAAGTCTGTGTCTCCCCGGAAGGGTCCCCTGGACTATCGGGTATGCCGTAGAGACGTGCTTCCCCGCCATGTGGGAGAGTCTCGTTACTATGTTGTCCAGTTGCTCTTCGTCGGTTATGATGATGTTCGTCTCTAAGCTATCGTGGCTTTTGTGATAGATGAAGAGAGGCTTGCCTAGAGAGTCGATGGAGACGTCTTCGATGTTCGGGTCCCGCATCATGCCGTCCAGGACCCCGAAGCCTACCAGATCCCTCTCGGCGAAGTAGATGATCTTGGACCATGAGGCGGCAGGGACCCTAATCGAGTATTTCAGCAGAATCTTTCTCGCCTGGTCGGCGAAGTATTGCCGCGGGTTCACTTGCTCTCTGGGGACTGTCAGTTCTGCCTCCAGGGCGTCGAGCAAGTAGGAATAGATCGCCGCTTCTGTCCTTGTCAGAGGCACTTCGTCCAGGAAGTATCTCCTCGCCTGGAGAGGACTCTGGGCGATTACGGCGTAAGCGTACGGGCTATTGACAGGATACCTTTCCACCACCTTCCAAGATGGAGGAATCGAAGTTCCAGTGAAAGGGAGCCTCACCGTGACGTTCTTCAGGAACCTGAAACGCTGGGCCATTTCGACGTCCTGCTCCTCGTCACTCGTTTCCACAATTGGTACCTTCGGTGCTGGTTTCTGGACTTGGACAGTCTGCTGGCGGTGGGCAGGAGCACTGAATACCATGGGCTTTCTTTCGGATGACGAAGTTCCAGCAGGGTTCGGCGAGCTTGGTTCCACCGGCTTTGGCGTAGGTGGCGCAATTGACGGCGATGCATGCGTCAGCGGGGTGGATGCTACCGTAGGAGGAGATGCAGGTTTAAGCGTGGGGGGTGCAACTGATGGGGACATTGACATCTGTGGAGGGGACGCTACCCCGGGAGGAGACGCGGGCTTTGGAGACGATTGGAGTACCAGTGCTGGCTTCGTAACTACAGGAACCGGAATATTCGTCGATTCAGCTTTCGGACTCCTCCACCATCTGCGGAAGAGGCGACTGAAGAGTTTCTCGTGTTCTTCTTCGTCGGGTCCTTGGGCAGACATTCTCAGCTGTCAATTCTCCCTGTCTCCCCCTGCCTATAACCAAAATGGAGCCCCAGTCCATTCTATAAAAGCAGAATTGCCTGCTGAGGAACCTGAGCAGCGATGTCCCTTCTTCACTTTGATAGTTCCGCATCCTTGACTGGCTGTTTGCCCGATTTGGACGCCCGCGAACAATCTGGGGAGATTTCGAAAGCAGGAACCGGCTACCGACATACGGGCTGATCCGGGCTTTCTTTTCAGGGCGATCGTGGTATCGGCCGGGTTCGCAGTATCAATCACGGATATCGTCGCTGCTATGCTAGTCTTGCACGTCATCACCAGTCACGACCTCCACGCACGGTTGTGGATCTGTCCCGCAAGAGTGACGCCGTAGATCCCACCGGAGAGAACACCTTGACCGCTTGGGGACGTCCTGGCGACTACGCTCGACGAATGGGAAGTGAAGGTTACTGTTCCTACTAGCGTAGTCGGTGTACCAGAGCTGGTGTCTGTCGTGATGATGTTGTACGTCGCAGGCGAATATGCATGACAGGAACTGCAACTCACGCTAGGAACCGCTTGTCTTTATCTTGAAAGTGGCAGTCGCTGTGTCAGCAGGCACACTCCCGACGTCGCTGCCTGACAGGACGACTGCGTATGTGCCTGTTGCGTCCGCCGGCACTGTGAATGTGCACGTGAAGGTGCCTGTGGAGGAGGTCGTCTGGGAGGTGCAGCTCTGTCCGCTCGGGGTCACACCGTTGAATGTCATCGTGCCAATCGTAGTAAGAACAGAGAACCCTGAACCCGTTACCGTAACCGAGGTACCCTGCGGTCCTTTAGTGGGAGACAGAATGATCGTGGGCGTCGTTACTGTGAAGGTCGCGGAGGCGTTGTCAGCAGGCACGGTCCCGACGTCGCTGCCTGATATGACGACGGTGTATGGGCCTGATACAATCGACGGCACTGTGAATGTGCACGTGAAGGTGCCCGTAGCTGTGGTCGTCTGGGAGGTGCAAGTCTGTCCGCTCGGAGTCGCACCGTTGAATGTCATGGTACCGATTGTGGTGAGGACGGAGAAGCCTGAACTCGTTACGGTGACGGCGGTGCCAACTGGGCCCTGGATGACAGATAGAACGATCGTGGGAGCGGTGACAATAAAGGTCGCGGATGCGGTGTCACCCGGTACTGTCCAGACATCGTTGCCTGATAGGATGACCGTGTATGTGCCTGATGCAAACGATGACGACACAATGAATGTGCATGTGAATGTTCCTGTGGCTGAGGTCGTCTGGGAATCGCATGTCTGCGTGGTCGGGGGTACCCCGTTGAGTGCAATCGAACCTAACGTCATGCTGACGGAGAACCCTGAACCCGTCACAGTGACGGAAGTGCCGACTGGGCCTTGAGTGAGAGACAGAACGATCGTGGGCTTCGTCACCTTGAACGTCGCGGATGCGGTGTCACCCGGTACTGTCCCGACGTCGCTGCCTGAAACGACAACGGTGTATGTGCCTGCAGCGATCGACGGCACTGTGAATGTGCACGCGAAGGCACCAGTGGCTGAGGTCGTCTGAGCAGTGCAGGTCTGTCCGCTCGGAGTCGCACCGTTGAATGTCATCGTACCGATTGTGGTGAGGACGGAGAACCCTGAACCCGTCACAGTTACTGAAACACCCTCGGGGCCTTGGTTCGGCGCCAACGCTATCGTAGGAGAAGTCACTGTAAACGTCGCGGATGCGGTGTCAGCAGGCACAGTCCCGACGTCATTTCCAGACACAGTGACGACATGAGCTCCAAGCGTCGCAGTGGGCACCGTGAATGTGCACGTGAAGGTGCCCGTAGCTGTGGTCGTCTGGGAGGTGCAAGTCTGTCCGCTCGGCGTCGCACCGTTGAATGTCATGGTACCGATTGTGGTAAGGATGGAGAACCCCGAGCCCGTTACCGTGACGGAGGTGCCGACTGAGCCCTGGGCGGGAGACAATGTGATCGTGGGACTGGTGACCGTGAAGGTCGCGGATGCGGTGTCAGCAGGCACAGCCCCGACGTCGCTGCCTGATAGAACGACCATGTATGTGCCTGTTGCGTCCGACGGCACCGTGAATGTGCACGTGAAGGTGCCCGTAGCTGAGGTCGTCTGAGCAGTGCAAGTCTGTCCGCTCGGAGTCGCACCGTTGAATGTCATCGTACCGATTGTGGTGAGGACGGAGAAGCCTGAACCGCTCACAGTGACGACAGTGCCTATTGGACCCTGGGTGAGAGACAAAACGATTACGGGGGTGGTGACAGTAAAGGTCGCAGAGGCGGTGTTCGCGCTGGCATCCGTTGCTGTGACCGTCTTAGCACCAGCCGTGGAAGAGGGAACGACGAAGGTGGCAGAGAAGGTGCCCGCAGCAGACGTAGTGACCGCAGCCGGGACGGTCGTCACTGTCGCTCCGTTGAACTTTATCGTGATGGTGGAAGAGGAGGCGAAGCTAGCACCCGTGACCGTTACGGTGACCCCAACCGGGCCTTGGATGGGGCTCAGATTGATTGTGGAAGTCGTGACCGTGAATGTAGTAGTCGCGGTATCAGCAGGCACGGTCCCGACGTTACTTCCAGATACTGTGACCGTGTAAGATCCAGCCGTCACAGTGGGCACTGTGAATGTGCACGCGAAGGCACCAGTGGCTGAGGTCGTCTGAGCAGTGCAGGTCTGTCCGCTCGGAGTCGCACCGTTGAATGTCATGGTACCGATTGTGGTGAGGACGGAGAACCCTGTGCCGCTCACAGTGACGGAGGTGCCGACGAGGCCCTGATTGGGAGACAGAGCAATCGTAGGTGTCGTCACCACGAAAGTTGCTGAGGCGGTGTCAGCAGGCACGGTTCCGACGTCACTGCCTGACACAACGACCGCGTACGCACCTGATACAATCGAAGGCACTTTGAACGTGCACGTGAAGGCACCAGTGGCTGAGGTCGTCTGAGCAGTGCAGGTCTGTCCGCTCGGAGTCGCACCGTTGAATGTCATGGTACCGATTGTGGTAAGGATGGAGAACCCCGAGCCCGTTACCGTGACGGAGGTGCCGACTGGGCCTTGGGTGACAGACAATGTGATCGTGGGACTGGTGACCATGAAGGTCGCGGATGCGGTGTCAGCAGGCACAGTCGAGACGTCGCTGCCGGAGACAGTTATGGTGTGAGCCGCAGCCGTCACAGTGGGCACTGTGAATGTGCACGTGAAGGTGCCTGTGATTGAGGTCGTCTGGGAGGTGCAGGTCTGGGTCACTATCGTGCCTCCGGCGATGGTGATTGAGCCTATCGTCGTGCTGACGGAGAAGCCTGAACCGCTCACAGTGACGACAGTGCCTATTGGACCCTGGGTGAGAGACAAAACGATTACGGGGGTGGTGACAGTAAAGGTCGCAGAGGCGGTGTTCGCGCTGGCATCCGTTGCTGTGACCGTCTTAGCACCAGCCGTGGAAGAGGGAACGACGAAGGTGGCAGAGAAGGTGCCCGCAGCAGACGTAGTGACCGCAGCCGGGACGGTCGTCACTGTCGCTCCGTTGAACTTTATCGTGATGGTGGAAGAGGAGGCGAAGCTAGCACCCGTGACCGTTACGGTGACCCCAACCGGGCCTTGGATGGGAGTCAAAGTGATCGTGGGAGTGGTGACCGTGAAGGTCGCGGAGGCGGTGTCAAGAGGTACGCTCCCGACGTCGTTTCCGGAGACTGTGACGGTGTGAGCTCCAAGCGTTTCAGCGGGTACTGTGAACGTGCACGTGAAGGTGCCTGTGATTGAGGTCGTCTGGGAGGTGCAGGTCTGGGTCACTATCGTGCCTCCGGCGATGGTGATTGAGCCTATCTTCGTGCTGACGGAGAAGCCTGTGCCGCTCACAGTGACGGAAGCACCGACTGCGCCCGAGGTGGGAGACAGAGTAATCGTGGGAGTTGTGACCGTGAAGGTCGCGGAACCAGTGTTCGACTTGGCATCCGTTGCCGTGACCGCCTGAGCACCAGCTGTAGAGGATGGTACTACGAAGGTGGCGGTGAAGCCGCCCGCGGCAGTCGTAGTGATCGTGGCCGGGACGGTCGTCACTGTCGCTCCGTTGAACTTTATCGTGATGGTGGAAGAGGCAGCAAAGTTGGAACCCGTGACCGTTACGGTGACCCCGACTGGACCCTGAGTGGGACTCAGGGTTATTGATGGAATGACCGTGAATGTGGCAGTCGCTGTGTCAGCAGGCACGGTCCCGATGTCGTTGCCTGATACGACGACTGCGTATGGGCCTGGTGTGATCGAAGGCACCGTGAATGTACAAGTGAAGGTGCCGGTGGCTGAGGTAGTCTGGGACGTGCAGGTCTGCGTGGCCGGGGTCGCACCGTTGAACGTGATCGCGCCTATCTTCGTGCTGACGGAGAACCCTGAACCTGTTACGGTGACGGAAGTACCGATCTTGCCCTGGGTGGGAGACAGAGTGATTGTAGGAGCGGTGACAGTGAAGGTCGCGGATGCGGTGTCAAGAGGCACAGTCGAGACGTCGCTTCCAGAGACAGTGACGGTGTAAGACGCGGCCGCTACAGTGGGCACCGTGAATGTGCACGTGAAGGTGCCAGTAGCTGTGGTCGTCTGGGAGGTGCAGGTCTGTCCGCTCGGAGTCGCACCGTTGAATGTCATGGTACCGATTGTGGTGAGGACGGAGAACCCTGTGCCGCTCACAGTGACGGAGGTGCCGACTGGACCCTGAATGGGAGACAGAGTGATCGTGGGAGTGGTGACTGTGAACGTTGCAGATGCGCTGTTCGCGCTGGCATCCGTCGCTGTGACCGTCTTACCACCAGCCGTAGAGGATGGTACTACGAAGGTGGCGGTGAAGCCGCCCGCGGCAGTCGTAGTGATCGTGGCCGGGACGGTCGTCACTGTCGCTCCGTTGAACTTTATCGTGATGGTGGAAAGAGGAGCATAGTTGCTACCCGTGGCAGTTACGGTAGTGCCGACTGGACCCTGAGTGGGACTCAGGGTTATTGTTGGGGTGATTTTGAACGTAGCAGACGCGGTGTCCTTAGGTACTGTCCCGATGTCGCTGCCAGAGACAATAACCGTGTAAGTCGCAGCCGTCACAGTGGGCACTGTGAATGTGCACGTGAAGCCGCCTACGGCTGAGGTCGTTACGGACGTGCAGGTCTGGGTGGCCGGGGTCGCACCGTTGAACGTGATCGTGCCGATCGTCGTAAGAACGGAGAACCCTGAACCCGTTACCGTGACGGAAGTGCCGACCGCACCGGAGGTGGGAGACAGAGTGATTGCGGGAGTGGTGACGGTGAAGGTCGCGGAGGCGGTGTTCGCGCTGGCATCCGTCGCTGTGACCGTCTTACCACCAGCCGTAGAGGATGGTACTACGAAGGTGGCGGTGAAGCCGCCCGCGGCAGTCGTAGTGATCGTGGCCGGGACGGTCGTCACTGTCGCTCCGTTGAACTTTATCGTGATGGTGGAAAGAGGAGCATAGTTGCTACCCGTGGCAGTTACGGTAGTGCCGACTGGACCCTGAGTGGGACTCAGGGTTATTGTTGGGGTGATTTTGAACGTAGCAGACGCGGTGTCCTTAGGTACTGTCCCGATGTCGCTGCCAGAGACAATAACCGTGTAAGTCGCAGCCGTCACAGTGGGCACTGTGAATGTGCACGTGAAGCCGCCTACGGCTGAGGTCGTTACGGACGTGCAGGTCTGGGTGGCCGGGGTCGCACCGTTGAACGTGATCGTGCCGATCGTCGTAAGAACGGAGAACCCTGAACCCGTTACCGTGACGGAAGTGCCGACCGCACCGGAGGTGGGAGACAGAGTGATTGCGGGAGTGGTGACGGTGAAGGTCGCAGTTCCAGTGTCCGAGCTGGCATCAGTTGCTGTGACCGCCTTGGCACCTGAAGAGGTGGAGGACGGTACGACGAAAGTGCACGTGAAGGTGCCCGTGGAAGACGTAGTGACTGTGGCAGGGACGGTTGTCATCGTTGTTCCGGCGAGCTTTATCGTGATCCTGGAATTGGCAGCGAAGTAGGAACCAGTGACCGTCACGGTGGTCCCGGCCGGGCCCTGGGTAGGACTCAGGACTACCGACGGGGTGACCGAGAACGTGGCGGACGCGGAATCGCCAGTCACGGTCAGGATGTCGCTTCCAGAGACAGTAACGGCCTTAGATCCTAGCGCATCCGTGGGCACTGTGAATGTGCACGTGAAGCCGCCTACGGCTGAGGTCGTTACGGACGTGCAGGTCTGGGTCACTATCGTGCCTCCGGCGATGGAGATCGAGCCTATCGCCGTGTTGATAGAGAAACCTGTACCGGTCACGGTGACGGAGGTGCCGATTGGACCAGAAGCAGGAGATAGAGAGATCGCGGGCGCTGTCACGGTGAACGTTGCGGATGCGGTGTCGAGAGGTACTGTCCCGATGTCGCTGCCTGACAGGACGACTGCATACGTGCCTGCGGCAATCGAAGGCACTGTGAATGTGCACGTGAAGGTGCCGGTGGAGGAGGTCGTTACGGAGGTGCAGGTCTGGGTGGCCGGGGTCGCACCGTTGAACTTAATCGTACCGATTGCAGTGGATACGGAGAACCCTGAGCCGGTCACCGTGACGGGGGTGCCGATAGGGCCCTGAGTGGGAGTAAGAGTGATCGTGGGAGTGGTTACAGTAAATGTGGCAGACGCGGTGTCAGAAGGCATAGTCCCGACGTCGCTTCCAAAGACAGTGACGGTGTGACTTCCAAGCGTCTCAGTGGGCACTGTGAATGTGCACGTGAAGCCGCCTACGGCTGAGGTCGTTACGGACGTGCAGGTCTGGGTCACTATCGTGCCTCCGGCGATGGAGATCGAGCCTATCGCCGTGCTGACGGAGAACCCTGAGCCGGTCACCGTAACGATGGTGCCGATAGGGCCCTGAGTGGGAGTAAGAGTGATCGTGGGAGTGGTTACAGTGAACGTTGCAGATGCGGTGTCGAGAGGTACTGTCCCGATGTCGCTGCCTGACAGGACGACTGCATACGTGCCTGCGGCAATCGAAGGCACTGTGAATGTGCACGTGAAGGTGCCGGTGGAGGAGGTCGTTACGGAGGTGCAGGTCTGGGTGGCCGGGGTCGCACCGTTGAACTTAATCGTACCGATTGCAGTGGATACGGAGAACCCTGAGCCGGTCACCGTGACGGGGGTGCCGATAGGGCCCTGAGTGGGAGTAAGAGTGATCGTGGGAGTGGTTACAGTAAATGTGGCAGACGCGGTGTCAGAAGGCATAGTCCCGACGTCGCTTCCAAAGACAGTGACGGTGTGACTTCCAAGCGTCTCAGTGGGCACTGTGAATGTGCACGTGAAGCCGCCTACGGCTGAGGTCGTTACGGACGTGCAGGTCTGGGTCACTATCGTGCCTCCGGCGATGGAGATCGAGCCTATCGCCGTGCTGACGGAGAACCCTGAGCCGGTCACCGTAACGATGGTGCCGATAGGGCCCTGAGTGGGAGTAAGAGTGATCGTGGGAGTGATGACTGTGAATGCGGCAGTCGCGGTATCAGCTGGCACACTACCGACATCGCTGCCCGATAGGACGACCGTGTACGCACCTGGTGCGATTGATGGCACTGTGAATGTGCACGTGAAGGTGCCGGTGGAGGAGGTCGTTACGGAGGTGCAGGTCTGGGTGGCCGGGGTCGCACCGTTGAACGTGATCGTGCCGATCGTCGTAAGAACGGAGAACCCTGAACCCGTTACCGTGACGGAAGTGCCGAAGAGGCCCTGGACGGGAGACAGAGTGATTGTGGGGTCGGTGACCGTGAACGTGGCGGAGGCGCTGTTCGAGCTGGCGTCCGTCGCTGTGACCGTTTTGCCACCGGCTGTAGAGGAGGGTACGACGAAGGTGGCGGTGAAGGTGCCCGTAGCAGATGAAGTGACGGTGGCAGGGACGGTCGCCACTGTCGCTCCGTTGAACTTTATCATAATGGTTGAAGAGGGAATGAAATTGGAACCCGTGACCGTCACGGTGGTGCCCACTGCGCCTTGGACGGGAGACAGAGTGATTGTGGAAGTAAGGACCACGAAGGTCGCGGAGGCGCTGTTCGAGCTGGCGTCCGTCGCTGTGACCGTTTTGCCACCGGCTGTAGAGGAGGGTACGACGAAGGTGGCGGTGAAGGTGCCCGTAGCAGATGAAGTGACGGTGGCAGGGACGGTCGCCACTGTCGCTCCGTTGAACTTTATCGTGATGGCGGAAGCGGGAGCGAGGCCAGCGCCCGTGACCGTTACGGTGGTGCCGACCGGGCCGGAGATCGGCGACAGGGTTATCGATGATGTGACCGTGAATGTGGCGGACGCGCTGTACGAGCTGGCGTCCGTTGCCGTGACCACCTGAGCGCCGGCAATAGAAGAGGGTACGACGAAGGTGGCGGTGAAGGCGCCCGAGGCATCCGTAGTGACCGTGGCCGGGACGGTGGTCTGCGTCGCTCCATTGAACGCTATCGTGATGGCGGAGGTGGGAGCGAAGCCAGCGCCCGTGACCGTTACGGTGGTGCCGACTAGACCAGAGGTCGGCGACAGGGTTATCGATGATGTGACCGTGAATGTGGCGGACGCGCTGTACGAGCTGGCGTCCGTTGCCGTGACCACCTGAGGACCAGCCGTCGAGGAGGGTACGACGAAGGTGGCGGTGAAGTGACCCGAGGTGGATGTAGTGACCGTAGCAGGGATGGTCGTCACTTTCACTCCATTGAACTTTAGCGTGATGGCGGAGGTGGGAGCGAAGCCATCACCCGTGACCGTTACGGTGGTGCCGACCGGGCCGGAGGTCGGCGACAAGGTCATTGATGAAGTTACGGTCAATGTAGCATTTCCTGAGCTTGCTGCGTTGAAGTTCGAATCACCGGCGTATGAGGCCTGGATTGTCGCGTTTCCAGAACGAAGGCCCGTGACAGTCATTTGGCAAGTCCATCCCGAAAGGACGCACGAGGATGAGCTGAACGAGACGTTTCCAGTACCGCCTATCTGTGACCAACCGATTTGCTCACCGTTCACCGACCCCTCGAACCCGGCCAAGGTAGCGGTGCACTGAGATGTCGATCCTTGCGAGAAAGAGATGGGAACGCAACTGATTGTGGTTGCTGTCGGGTTCAGAAGCATGACAGTAGTAGTTCCAGCGCTCCCCACATGATAAGAATCGCCCGCATAGGTCGCCTGTATCGTGGCGTATCCGAGTCTTCCCGCCATTGGGGTGTAGATCACAGAACACTCTGATGGTATGACCGTGAATGCGGCAGTCGCGATATTCGCGCTGGCATCCGTTGCAGTGACTGTCTGAGGCCCAGTTGCAGAGGAGGGTACGTTGAAGGTGGCAGTGAAACCGCCCGAGGCATCCGTAGTGACCGTGGCCGGGACGGTAGTCATCTTTGCTCCGTTGAACTTTAGCGTGATGGCGGAGGTGGGAGCGAAGCCAGCGCCCGTGACCGTTACGGTGGTGCCGACCGGTCCCTGCATCGGGCTCAGGGTTATTGATGAGGTGGGCTTGGCGACCGTTACTATGAATGTGCCAGTCGCGGTATTCGCGCTGGCATCAGTTGCAGTGACTGTCTGAGGTCCAGTTGCAGAGGAGGGTACGCTGAACGCAGTGGTGAAGGCGCCCGCGGCATCAGTGGTGACCGTAGCAGGGATAGTCGTCACCTTTGCCCCATTGAACTTCATCGTGACGGTGGAAAAGGGAGCGAAATTGGCACCCGTGACCGTCACGGTGGTGCCGACCGGGCCTGCCATTGGGTTCTCTGTACGTATGAGGGTTAATCCTGCGCCAAGCGTACAGCTGTTTGAACTGAAGGTGCCATTCCCACTCGCTTCATTGAATGTAACATTCCCAGTCGGTGTCGTCAAGAAGGGTTGTGAGGGGGTTCCGTCAGTATCGGTCAACGTCGCAGTGCACTTTGTCGGACCTCCTACGACTTGGGATGGTACGCAGCTGACTCCGGTAGAGGTGCTGCGCAGATAGGCCTGCCCTTCGAAGGGCATCATCTGCGAATAGGTGTCATTCTTGTAGATGAAGGAAACTACGATTCCAAGGGAGTTACCCTCGGGCACAGTGAAATCAGGAGGGCTCATAGTGCACCCTTTGGAGCCGCGGTCAAACTGAAGCGCGTCTTGCGACCCTCCCCACGCCCAGCTGCTTGAACCATACCCGCAGGCGGCGATCGTCAATGTGACTGTCTGCCCTGGCTTCACGGAGAGGCAGTTACTGTCGTTGACGACACCACAATCTGAGGGGTAGGCCGTTAGAGTAGGTGTTCCTGATGCTGGGTAGGTTGGAGAATAGACCCCGCCTGAACTGTAGTTGCCCGCGAGGAAGTAGAAAAGCTCTCCCGAAATGTCAGGATCCCCGAACAGGTAAGTGTACTTAGTGATGGTCAGCGTAGTGTTGAAGGCGTTTGTAATCTGCACGTAGAAGGCCGTGTAGTAGTTAGACCCGGCAGCAAGGAAACTGCCGCTTGGAAGGCTCGCTAAGTCAACATGCCCGTTAACCAGGGGAGCGTTCGTGACGCAGGGGCCAGTGAAATTGCGCTCGGTAGCACTGCTCTGGATGCAGGAGCTGTACTTCAACAGGAAGAAGTTTGCCGCGAAGGCGCCCTGAGTTGTGACACTTGCGATGCCCCCCACTTCGATCGAGTTGGACAGAGAGTCCGCCGAGGTGACAAAAACCGTATTGAGGGTTCCACTGGCGTGACCTGAAAATGACGCGAACCCCCCTACCGCCCCTGTACTGGCGGAGAAGCGGCAGCTGAAGCTCCTGTTCTCACCTGCTGGGACGTTCCGAGAGGTCGGAGAGCATGCGGAATAGCTGTCTACGGACGCGGTGCCGCTGACATAGGGCGTATTGAGCGAAATGGAGACGTTGTCTGCGGTCCAAGGGGAGTAGTTGAAGACAGTAGCGGTGAGGGTGATGCAACCGTTGTCGCAGGAAAGAGTCTGGGTGGGCGTGACTTGCATCAGGACGGAGAGCTGCGGACCCCCTCCGACTTGGGTCAGGGTCACATGCGTAGTGACCGACTTCACCGTCACAAGAGTCGTGACAGGGTTGGCGGGCGAGGGATACTGAGCAGAGAAGACGTTTCCTTCGGAAGTGAGCAAACTGACTACAACGTACTCACCGGTTGAGTGGCTGAAAGTCGTGTTTAGGATCGCGATGTCGGCCTTACACCCAGTGCTTGGGCATGAAGAGAGATACTTCGTAGATGCGCCTACTCCCAGGGTGATAGGGAGAGAGAGGCCAGGATTCTCACCAACGATGAGGTCCGTGTTGTACTTCAAGAAGCTGGTGAGGAGCTGCCCTTGCTGATACGAGCCGCCGCACTTTGACACGCACGTTACGTAGAGGTCGATGATTGATGAAGATACGCCTCCGGTATTGTTGGCCCTGACCCACATGCAATTCTCGCACGATATGTCAGTTCCTGGGGTCACACCCACCGTGACGAGCAGCTTTTCCTGGCCAGCCTGAAGCTGATTATTCGCTCTTGCAATGCTTGCTTGGTCTGCAGACAGTGCGTTATGGCTGACGAATAGAAAGAAGCTGGTGCCGACGGTGAAGACCATTGCGAAGAGAATGACCGCGGCAAGTACCCCGGCCACCGCCCTGCGTCTTGACCTTGCATGAGCATTCTCAGCTGGACTTTGCAAATCATTTCCCCCTAAGAGGTGAATGCGATTCCATTGAAGGCGATGTCCTCCGTCAGCGTCTCTCCCTTGTACTCAAACGAAATCACGGTCGTAGCTGCGGTCGCGTCCCCGGCATAGTACTGGTCTATGCTCGGTGTTGAACCACCAGGGATGCACCCGACGGTATCGTTGCCGTTATCCCAAATGTTTCCATGTTGGTATCCCCCCCAGTCCCAGTTGGATGACGAGAATCCGCATGCCGCAAACGTAATCGTGACCGTCTTTCCAGGATTAACGTATATGCAATTGTTGTCATATGGCCTGCCATTTGTTGAATTGACATTACCGCAGTCTGAAGGGTATGCAGTCAGCGTGGGAATCATAGAACCGGTGGCAGGATCGTAGGTCGGATAGTAGGCCCCATTGCTCATTGTCGTATTCGTACCCACGAGCCACCAGTCTGTCTCACCCCCGTCAGACGGGTCCACCTGGAGGAAAGTGTACTGAAGCAGCGGGATGGTGACATTGTAGTTGTTCGTTATCTGAATGTAGAAAGCGACGTAGAAGTTGCTCCCTCCGCTGATTACCGCACCCTCAGGCAGCTTGTTGGGCGAACTGGGAGGCATTGACGTGTTGGGTATGCACGTGTCGGTCGCCGAGTACCGAAGATTTCCAACGCTGAACTTGGTCGACGCCGTGTTGGCGCTGGCATCCGTCGCTGTGACGGTTTGGATACTAGTTGGAGAGGAAGGTACGCTGAAGGTGGCAGTGAAGGCACCGGTTGCATCCGCAGTGATCGTATGAGGGACGGTCATCTGTGTTGCCCCATTGAACTTCACCGTGATAGTGGAGTTGGAAGTGAAATTATAGCCCGTGACCGTTACGACGGTTCCGACTGGGGCCTGAGTGGGAGACAGGGTTATCGTTGGAGTAAGCGCACTGGTCGTGACCGTGAATGTGGCAGGCGCTGCGTTCGCGCTGACATCTGACGCGGTGACCATCTGACCGCCAACTGGAGACGCCGGGACCTTGAATTTGGCCGAAAAGGCGCCCGCGGAAGACGTGACAACCGTAGCAGGGATGGTCGTCACTGTAGCTCCGTTGAACTTTATCGTGATGGTTGTAGAAGCAGCAAAACCAACGCCCGTGACGTTCACGGTGTCGCCGACTCGACCGTGGCTTGGAGACAGAGCTATTTGGCTTGGTCCTTTGATGCAGGAACTGTACTTGAAGAAGAAGAAATTAGTGGAAAATGCCCCCTGTGCATAGACGTTGGTCAGTCCTCCAATCTGCACGAGGTTTGATACTACGCTTGCGGAGTCCAAGACGGTCTTGTTCTGCGTTGCAAATGCCCATCCTGAGAACGAAGCGAGGCCCCCGACAGCGCCTGTCTGGGGAGCGTATGTGCATAGGAAGTAGATATGAGGGGCGACGCCGGCACCGCTGTATCCTGGGATTGTCCCATTCGGGTCAGGAATCTTGCCCGGGGGAGTGTAGGGACCTGAGCAACTGGAACCGGTTAGCTCGGCGGTGCCAGTAACGTTGAACCAAGGAATCGTTGGATGCAGACCCGCTCCTGTCATGTTGGTGCGCGAATAGTTGAAAAGAGTGACATTGTCAGTGATACACTCGAGACCTGGACAGGGTCCGCTGAAGACCTGGACAGGAGTGGCCGACATAACGACTACAAGGGAGTTCCCCCCGGCGCCACCAGCGTTAGGTCCGGTCAGGGAGACTGTCGTCTCGGAAGTAATCGTAGACACGACGACGGAGTTGTTGAAGGGGTACTGCTGGGTGAAGACGTTTCCCCTTGATGTGACCAGCGCTACATGGATGGTTCCCGATGCAAGCGTGTCCGTGTAGGACGTGATTGTGAAATTCCCAGTCCCCCCCACGTTCAGGTTGAGGGGACCCCCCGCGGTCGTTCCTGAGACTCCGAGAGTCATCACACCCGGTGGACTGACAACTTTGCCCGCGCTGTCATTGACGAAGGTGTCGACGATGCTTATTGGGTAGGCTCCTGTGTCATTTACCATGACCTCCAAATTGTTGGATCCTGTGAGAGAGACCCGAAACGAAAGCTGTTCCTGGCTAATCTCAGCGCGTTTCTGAAGAGCCTGGACGTTCGCTTCGTAGGAGGAAAGGTTGCTCCTGACCTGGAAGAACAGATACCCTGTCCCTGCCGTAAAGAGCATCGCGAATATGATAACCGCCACCAGTATGCCCGAGACGGCCCGACGCCTACTCTGTCCGAGCCTCAGGTTCATGCCGACCTATCACCCATTCGCTCGAACCATGGTCTGGACGACGCTGCCGTACACTCCCTGTATTGTCACAGCGTAGCTCTCACCAGCAGTCATCTGATTACCCCAACACGCTGGAATTGACACCTGGTATGGAGGATTCGAAAGAGTCGAGGTTTTCAGCAAGTTGCCAACGACCTTCTGGTTCGGAGTGATTGCGGCGACCCGACAGATTGCCGGCCCATAGGCGGACATATTGAAGACCATACTCCAGGCATTGGGATCGCTTGGCATCGTAGCAATAGTAATAGAGGAGACAGTGAATGTGACTTCTCCCCTGTTGTAGAGGACGAGAGTCAAGTTCTGGCACGGCCCTCCGATGCAGCTTGTAGGGAATTCACTAGTCGCAACTACTGAGAAGCTCTCCTTCAGGAAGTTGACATTGGCCGCAACACTCTCACCGTACGCGTTCTCGCTGGATCCGGCCTGACCGTCAATCCAACCAAAGACAGCGGCACCCGCTATCAAGGTGATTGCGACCATGATCAGAGTCCCCATGATTTCTGCGATGCCGAGGCGTTTCCTGTTTCCCCTGAGTTTCATGCTCTGTTTCGAAACCTCCTCAACAGTATATGGCCATTGTGAATTGAGTATACGGAGCGGGCATCGTTTTTCATCGCAAGCAGCAAGGTCAGATCATTTCACCGTCTGCCCCACGAAAGGAATCTGCTGCGTGTATACCTGACCGTTGTAAGCGAAAGTGATAAGGATGGACAAGTAGGTTGATTCGTACGGCGTGTACTGTGGGGGTCTTGTCGTGCATGTGTTCCCACTGTCGAAGTTGTAGCCGTAGGTCGAATTAGCCCAGTCCCACCAACGGGAACCAATGTCGCAGGCGGCAAAAGTGAGTACTGAGCTGTTACTGGCTCCGATGTTGATGCATGAAGCGGTCGACGCGGCAAGGCAGGTTGACGGGTACGGCGTAAGGGTCGGTACTTCACCACTGACTCCTGGGTCGTAATCCGGGATGTAGGGCAGGCCTGGATTGCCTTGGCCTCCGGAATCACCGACGATGAAGAACGCGGACTCTCCACCAGCGGTAGGGTCGGTCAAGAAGTAGGTGTAAGGAAGTATTGGAATGGTCACGTTGTAGTTGTTCGTCACTTGAATGTAGAAGGCAACATAGTAGCTACTGCTCCCATCAATCAGGCTAGCGGTCGGAAGGCTGTTGTTCGTTAGGGGGGTCGGTATCGTTTGACATGGCGTACTTCCACTGGGAGGGGTTGTGCACGCGCTGTACTTGAAGAAGAAGAAGTTCCCAGAGAAGGGCCCCTGGTTCAGCACGCTGACCGGACCGCCTATCTGGACAGGGTTCGAGATTGTCGGACCGGACGTCACCGTCTGCTTGTTGTATGTGCCTGTCGCTTGACCCGTGAAGGATGCGAAGCCTCCGAATCCGTTCGGGTTCGCGCTGTATGTGCAGAGGTAGACCGCCCTATGGGGCTCACCGCTGCCGGGATACGCCTGGATGTATAGCTTCCCTTTCTTATCCACGGTCCCATTAACCAGAGTGCACGGACCTGTGGACGAGACCTTGGCGCTTCCCGTAAGGGAAGGCAGTGGCACAGCAGGAGAGAGCGAAACCTGGGTCACATTGAGCAGCCCGTAGTTGAAAATCGTGACTGTATCGTTGAGGCAATGCCCGCATGCGAAGGTCTGAGTGGGGTTCGCCACCATCTGGACGACCAGGATGTTGCCTCCAGGATTGCCACCTCCCCAAGTCGTTGTGGAATCAGTCGCGATGGTCTGAGTTATTGTTACAGTGGTCGCCCCCGGAGCGGAAGGGTACTGGGCGGACCAGATCTCCCCAGTCGATGTCAGGACACTGACTAACACCGGAGAACCGGTGAAATTGTAGGATGCCCTGCTTATGGCAATGTCACAGCCGGGAGAGGAGCCGCATCCGCTCATCTGAGCTGTGGAGAATTGAGGCAGAATGGTGAGAGGAAGAGAATAATTGAGGTCCCCCTGCGTAGGCTTCGAGAATGTCGCAAGAAAATCTGTGCCCGGGGTTACCATGGAACTCGACTCGATCATGTCCTTGGCTGTATTGGTAACGAAGACATCTATCAGGGTGACAGTTGAGCTCCCGACGTTCACAACCCTCAGCCAGAGATCTCCTGTCTGCCCCCACGGGTCGGGTTCTCTCGAAAGCCCCACTCTTATCGACAGTTTTTCCTGCGAAGCTTGCTGGAGGGCCTGCTGTTCCTGCTGATTCGCCTGTGTGTTCTTGAGTGTAGTTGTGTTGATGAAGATGAAGTAACCAATGCCCGCCGTGAAGAGCATCGCGAACATTATCATTGACCCGAAGATTCCCGTAATAGCCTTCCTTCGTCTGACCTGCTCGAGCTTCGTGATGTTCACTTGAGAATCACACCGCTCGAACGATTCTTGCCACTCTCATCAAACTGGTACAATACCATAATCTCGGTCAAGACAGTCATCTGAGCCGTCGCCATTTGGTAACATTGTCTTTCTCACTTTTCTCTATTTAGCACTTGTAGACCGAAAAACAGGATTTGCAGTCTATTCTTCTAACCGAAAGCCAAGCAGGCCTAGTCCAGACGGAAAGCTAAGGAAACAGCAGTGGGCAAACCTTCCAGACGCTGGCATAGCACGCTTGGACGAAGGCCTTTACGCGAGAAACAGAGGAATGGCTCTTCCACATTTCACAGGCTAGGGGTGGTTGTATTCCGGAACGATGTTGAACTTGTAGGTCATGCTGACAGCAATCGACTGCGAGGCCATATAGTACAGGTCGAGATTTGTGACTGGGTTGCCCGCACACCCGTTATACAATCCCGAGGCCAAGCTCAGCTGAGTGACCGTCACCGACATCGGTGAAAACGTGTAGACATTGGAGATGTATGACCCGACAGCCCCGTTGCAATTCTCCGCGCTGGTCGTACCATACAGCACGGCGTTAATCTGCGCGTACACTGTGAGATTCAGTGTGTTCTGTACGTTGAAAGTGAATGTGTTGGTCGCGCTGCTGTAGCTGTCGCCGACGATGACGAGGGTTGAAAGGGGAACTTGGATTGCGAGTAGCCTCCCGGTCAGCGTCTGGAGGGTCACGTTCATGATGTGTAGCTGGTAGTAGACCCACCCCTGGAAAGCTAGGTTGATTGACCTGTTTGAGTTGAATTCCTTGGTCATGTTCGTCAGTCTAGACTGAATATCAGTTAGATTGCTCTGAAGAATGGAGATCTGCTTTCCTTGCGTAGAAAGTTGCTTTCCCATCGTGCTCATCGCAGTCTGGAGTGAGTTGATGGAATTCTGTAAACCATTTATCTGCGAGGATAGGGCCGAATTATTCTTGTCCATCTGGGAGTTCTCCATCTGCAGGACGAAGAAGTTCCCCCCCAGAGCAACCAGGGCAATCACAAGGGCCGCAGCTAATTGGAGATTCTTATTCGACGCCAGCTTCTTGCTCAACACTCTGACTCACGTGTTCATGCCGGAAAGACGGTTTGACAGTTATACGTATTCAGGATGCTGAATACATACTCATGAGAGATTCTGTTCCCCGGATTCGGAGTTACCTTCGAAGCCCAAGAGTCGCCCACCTCTCAGTTCGAGAACCCCACTGCATACAAGAGTGAATTCATCGCCGCCGGCACGCGAAGACCTTGTTCACGATGCCTAACTTCGCTCGCTTTCTGGCAGAAGTTTTCGACGCCTTTGTCGAGGATGCTTCTCCGTGGCAGAGCCTCTGCGCGGTTCTGGAGGTCAACCCATCCTGTCACTGCAGAGTCCGCCTGAGCGCGCAAGGATTGTGGGGCTGTGCAATTGACGACAGCGCCTCCGGCTCCGCACGAGGGGCTGAGGGGGGAGAGGAGATCATCCGCTAAGAATGAGAGCTAAACGAGGTTTCATCGAGAATGCTTGCGTCGAAAATCCCTAAAGTTGAACATCCCCCTGATTTATCAGGAGCATCTTCCCCCTTTCCTATGGTGGAAGTACATAGTCAGTGCAACTTGCGTTCTTGACTGGCCGTCAACTTGACATGGACCTAGAATTCATGTTGATGTCCCTCAGATTCAGACGGGATAAATACTCGAAACCAAACTACTGATTTCAGATGAATAGAATCAGCCGAAAGGCTTCGATAGCAACTCTCGGCATACTTGCCACCATACTATGGGTCGCACCTCTGGCAACCCCAGTCTTCGCATGGCATCCATGCGGGCTAACTCTGTCGCCTAGCACGCAGGTGACCACAATTCCCGCGGGAACAACCGTGACATTGACCTATCTGCTAACCTACAGTGAGAGCCCAGCATATGCATCCTACTTTACACTCAGCGTCCATAGCTCAAACAGTGCCTGGACTATAGGCACCTATACAACTCGAGTTCCAAGTTCAGGAACTTCGGACTCAATCAGCCAAATCGTTTCGGTGGAAGTGACCGCGCCGTCCACTCCAGGTAGCACGACGACCATAACCGTGAGCGCAGCAAATTACTATGACAGAAGTGCCGGCTGCTCCGCGGAGACACCACTAACTGCGGGGGCGTTCCCACCAACCGTCCCACAGTTCCCACTAGGAATGGTGCTGCTGATGGCAGTCAGCTTCCCAGCTATGTTGCTGATCAAGAAGAAGTCCAGCATATCAAGCCCATAGATACCGTAAGCGGTTTTCAACAGGCTTTTGCCTGTTGTCGACTGCTATTTGTTTAGACTTTGAGAGTAGATGATCGAGAGTCCATCCGCCCTAGCCGTCTGAGCAGCCGTCAATCGCATCTGAACCTTCCCCTACGCCGGGTAATGCCGGCCCAAACCTGCTACGCCTGAACCAGGCGCTCCCAATCCTATCGTCGTTGTCACCGTTACGGTTGATGTGACAGTCTGAGTCGAAGCGGCCGAAGTCGTCGTTATGGTCTGTTTAATCGACTTCGTAGTTGTGGCCGTATTGGTAGCAGTGGTTGTGACTGTCTGCGTCCTGGTTTGGGTGGTAGTGGCAGTCTGTGTCACCGTGGGGGGCTGAGTCGCTGTTTGGGTGCTCGTCGTCCTATCGGTCACAGTTGTCGTTACGGTCACAGTTGAGGTCACAGGCGGGAAAGTCGTGCTGGCTGAGCTTGTCGTCGTGCTAGAGCCGCCACCCCAGAGCAACGTCCCCTGTGGCAGTGTTGCCAGGGAGCCACCTGCGACGATCTGGTCGTTCTGTAGGCCGCCTCCCTGCGCGCTGCCGCTGATTCCCCAAGCTGTCCCGTAGGACTGGGCTGTCTGCACTGCATTCCACGTCCCTGACTGCAGAACCTGCATCGCTGTCGTGAAAGTCACTAGAGGAAACGCGAAAACGCTGTCGGCCTCTTCCTCGGATAGCGCAAATACGGGATACGATGAACTGGATGTGCTGGCTCCCATGTCATACGTGCCAATTACGTTTCCGTCTAGCAGATACGCCCATGTGGTGCCGGACTGGAAGCGCATTGCAAAAGAATGAGCTCCAATTGACACTGAAGCAATCCCACCGGTAAGAATAGTGTTAGTGTTCAGATTCCAGACCTGATAGAACGCCTCTGGGACTGAACCGTCGCAGATGTAGTACCCAACTTGGCCCCAATTGTTGTTTGACAGATCATCACTGACCCAGAAAGCCAAGCATCCAGTGACCTGGGTGCTGACGACTTGAATTACGCCCTTCACTCCCATGTTGGGCAGAGCTGAAGAATCGGTTGAAGATGCGCCCACCCACCATACAGAGCTAGAGTCGGGGGCGGCGAAGGACCTGACTGGTGTAGCGGTCGGCCGCGAAATCGGACTCGTGACCTGAACGAATAGTCCGCCGGAAAGAAGCAATATGAGGATGACCAAGTATGGAGCCTTCATGTAGATGATCAATTTCGTTTGCACCGTATATACTGTGCGGACTTGGGATATTTAGCCAGGATAGATAGGAGGAAACCGGGATCAAGATGACGAAACCGGCGTTCCGGTCAGTCATGCTCGGAGTTCTTTCCTCATACATTACGGGGAGAAAGAACGCGCGATATTCATGCGGTGCGGCAACTCTGTGGTCCTTCCGAAATTAGACAACCTGGAAGTCTTCGTCAAATCGCCTGAGGCACCACGAGTCTATGATCGCCCAAACTCTGGAGAGAGACCTCTGATCCTCTGTATGGGGGGACCACGCGAAACTCCTCGATGAGGTACTGACTCGGATTGGATTGATCGAGCCGCGTTTCAGATCGTGCGCCTGACGCTATTGTAATCCGTTCGTCTCACGCTAACTAGCTGAATCGATTGTTCCGGCCTTAGCGACAAAGCCGTCGTCGGTGAGACCGGTTGCGCAGATGCCTTGGCGGCATCCGCCCTTTGAATGGCGTCCAGCAAGACCTGGATCGGGAGCTTCCGAGGGGTCCTTTTCGCGAGTAGGCTTGCTTCGTCGACGAGGCTATCGACGCCGCCAAGAACGTTTCGAGCGCTGGCTCCGAACATCTTGGAGATGCTCCTGGCGAACCGTTCCGGGTTGCACCTGGCCCCCCTGCCTATCCACACCCTCAGGACTAGGGAGGGGTCCTCTCCAAAGAGCTCCGGGAGCGTTGAACAAAGTATTTCGTCGAAGGTCAACCCAACCTTCTCAAGCCCTCTCGTCCTATCAACGAAGGACAGTTCCCATATCTTGGGAACTCGTCCCCACATGAAGAAGAGTGCACTCCTGCGCAGTGTGAGGCGAACGTGGCGTGAGGTGACGCGTGAATCCCGGACAAGCCAATATGACTCATCGAGTTCATACTTCCTCCTCAACTTCAGGAGGGGTGGCCTCACTGTCATTACTATTCATTCGATTCTGGGCCTCAGTTAAGAGGTTCTGCCGTTCCAGAAGAACCAAGCAGAAATGAGAATGGAATACGGCGCCCTTCAAATACAGTCCGGAGATCTGATTGATCAGGATCGCGGCAAAGAGGAACCCGCGGTTCTTCGCATGAATGCGAGCCGTTTGTGGCTGCCGCCCAAGTCACGCGACACCCTAGTTCTCTACGGCTTCTCCAACAGGGCCCAAAACACAATGTTTCCGCCAAGCGGCAGGGCCCCGCTGTCTTTGACTGTGAACCCCCCTCTTGCCGATTCGTTCAGAACACTGCTCCAGTCTTGCGCCTCGCTTACGTATTGGGCTTCACTCTTCGCCTCATACTGCTCTTGGTCTCTCATCACTCCCTGCCTTCCCACAAGCTGAGAATGACTATACGCTCTGTAGATCAGTCTGTATTCCGTGAGGTCAGAATTGAGCACTCTCTATTTATTCGTTAAAGCGCTCTTGACGGTCCCATACCTTCAAAGACTATAGGAAGTCCGACCTTTGCCCAGTTCTTAAATAACTATTGTAACTCCATTTTGGCGCCAGGATTCGCGTTTCAAGATTGGAAGATTCACGCCGAGTGGCCATATCATTCTTTGTCGTGCTTGCATCGATGCTGTCTAGTCTCTCACGACTGCGTATCATCCACAGCAGCGACCGCAGCGTTTCTTGCGACGGGTCTTGTGGATGAAGTTCAAGTACATTCAGAGGCCTCTGGCATTCATCCTTGGCATCAGCGCTTTCGCGTGGGCCATCGGCTTCGCTAGGTATTTCGACCATTGGGTCTTCTTCCCCGCTTTCCCCAACGTCTTCGACTCCCTTGGTATGTCCCTTGTAGGAGCCTATCTTCTGTATGTGGCCCTAGGGAAGAGTCATAGTTTTGACAAGACACCAGAAGTTGAATCGGAGCTTATCTTGTCCGTCTTGGATGATATCGACCCTACAAGAGAATCTTGAAGCTTCTCTATCAGGGCTTTTGCCAAGTCTCTCCAACGTCGTAGCTTCATCTATTCCCTGAAGTCTGAGATTCGTCCTCAGGGAATCGGCAGATTCGGATATCTGGAGCGCTCCTTCCGCCTGCATCAGGTGTTCGGGGACGAACCCAACAAAGTATTTTGCAATCGGCGTGATGTACATGGTAAGCGGCATCTACTCCTTCGGCTTTAGCATGGCCCTGACGGGTTTGGTGAGGCCTCTCAGCGGGAACACCTCATACATTCCAATTCCTGACGCCCTCTTCCCGTTCGAAGTGCTGCTCTTCGCGTTCTTCGGTTTAGCATTCTTGGTGGCGTCGGTTTACCATTTCCGAGTGAGCCTTCGGCCAGCATCCGAAAGACACCCGAGCTACGGCAGCTCCTCAGTCCCCCAGTAGTCGTCATCTCGGTCGAGTTCGAAGCTGCTCACGATCACCGAGTCTACTTCCAAGGCCCATGCCCTCAGTGAGGCGACTGAGTGTCCGTATGGCGATGCGGACCAGGCTTAGGACGCAACCGTCGCGAAGAGCACAGAAGCACCGTTTCCGAGGTTGACTGAACCAACGACTTGGTTGCCAGGAATCGCGTGTGCAGGACCTGGAGTCGTGCAGCTCACGACACCGCTTTTCCCAGCGTCAAGGCTTCCCGATTGAAGAGCGGCCGTGCTCGTGTGGATTGTCCCTGCGAAGGTCAACGTGCAGACACCAGTAATCAAGACATTTCCGCTTCCTGTATTCGTGAGACTCACCAAGCAGACTTCTGGAGTGCCGGAGCATGATACTGAGCCTGCAGTAACGAGAGCGATGTTGGTGAATGTTCCCATCAAGCCGAAGACGAACCCAGCTACCGCTATGGCCGCAAAGAGCGTAATTGCGATCAGTATGATGGTTGCTAGGACAGGCGAAACTGCCTTTCTCTTCTTCCCGTAGGCAGGGAGATTCATCGTCAAGTGAATTCTACTGATTCTGCTATTAGTCATTGTGGAGGCTGAGTACAGAACACGGGCTCGTTTGTGGCCCTGGGAAGTCGAAGGGACTTCGAGAAGTCCTGGTCGACAATCCTGTGACAGAAGTCGATTTCGGAACATGGGAGGCGAAGCATGACTTCGTAATGAGCTTGGGGGCCTGTGGTCGGATCCTCACGTGAAACTGAGAGTGAATGACGCCACTTTCCGTCTCTTCAAGAATCAAGAGAAGAAAGGGAGCGTGGCTTCAACTTGCTTCCACGAAATATCCAATCTGGGGAAAGGGGCGCCAATGGCACGACGCAAGACTAGGGTCTTTCCTGAGGCTTGCTGGGCTGTGCGACAGTCATACCTTCTTCTGCCTTCCGTATGGCATCCAGGATAGACCTGTAGGGTGGTTCCGGAGGAGTATTCTTTTCGAGCAAGCTCACCTCGTCTGAGAACCTGTCGATGCTGACTATGACAGAACGGGCGCTTGCCCCGAACATCTTGGAGATGGTTCTGGTGAACTGCTCCGGGTTGCACCTGGCCTTCCTCCCCATCCAAGAACTTAGAATCTCAGACGTGTCTTCCCCGAAGAGCTGCGGGAGCGTCGAACTGAGCACCTCGTGAAACGCCAAGCCCTTCTTTTCGAGCTCTCTCATCCTGCCGATGAAGGACAGCTCCCAGGGATTGGGGATTCGCCCCCACTTGACTGTTAGAGCGACTGTGCGCAGCGTGGGAGGAACCTGCCGCAAGAAGGAGCGGAAGCGCTTCACGAGCCAGTATAACTCGTCCACTACATACTTCCTTCTCATCTTCGGAAAGGGAGGACGCGCTTTCATCGTTGACTCACTTGATCCCGGGCCTCAGTCAGCAGGTTCTGCCGTTCCAGGAGGTTCAACGTGACATGGGAGAAAGATCCTGTGCTCTGCCGGTACAGTCCATAGACTGGGCTGGTCATAGTAACAGAAAAAAGAAGCGCACGACTTCTTGGGCCGTGCGCCTGTCTTGAAGTCATTGCCATCCTGTCTTGTGCTTAGGACCAGGTACCTGAGAACGGCACTGAAGCGCCGTTGGCGAGAGTGAAGTGACCCACTGCCATGGAGCCGACTGTCTGAGTAGCTGGTGTTGGTGTGCATATGTATGTTCCCGACCCGCTTGCTGGGACGGTCGGTGTGGATACCGGAGTTCCGCCAAATGTTACAGCTCCTGATGATGCCAATCCGTTAATCTGGATGCTGCAGCCCGTTTCTGCGACGTTCGAAGTACCTGTGTTGGTCAGTACGACTGTGCAGACGCCCGTTGCCGCATCACAGGACGTCACTTGTGCTGTGACTGTTGCCGAGCTCGTGAACGACCCGAAGAGGCCGAACACGAATCCAGCGACTGCTATGGCTGCGATGAGTGTGATCGCGATGAGGATGACTGTTGCTAGAACTGGTGAGATGGCTTTTCTTTTCCTTCCGTGTTGTACGATTTTCATCGTTGGACTTGCGAAACCCCAGTTTGCTTATTAAGCCGTGTGGAGTTTCAATTCAGTTTCTGGGTCAAATTTCTAACACAAAATCAGGGCCCCCGAAATCCTTAAGGCAACATTAAGGCAACATAAGACATGGTCGACATCGTCGGCGTTTCAAAACCACGAACAAGTGGGAGCATTTTGACAAAGAAAGGAAAGAAGACATACAGAGGGAAGAGGAGACACTGGTACATCTACTTCTACGACGACAACGGCAAGTTCAGGAAGAAGCAGATAAGTGCAGCCGCTGTGCCGTACTATGGTTCGCTGATAAGAAGACGGAAATCCTACGCCTGCCCTGACTGCAGGACGAAGTTTCGGTCGCTCAGGGGGATCTGTCCGAAGTGCGGCTCCTCAGCCAGAAGACTGAGGAGGGGCACTTGATACTCACCTCGTAGAAAATCTGGGGCCCGCAAGCGATCATCAGAATCCAGTCTCTCCCGCGGCGGAGTGCCAAAGGCGCAACCTAGTCGGGATAAGAAAACGCAAGGTGTCTCATATAGTCTCAGGTGCAAGTTCAATCGAGCCGAATCTAGAATTCAATTATCGAGATCTGGGAACCCGACGGCCGAAGTCGGTTGTTTGGCATGGGTATCACGCCCAGTCTTTCGTGAGGAATGTGATCCAGACGTCGCGGGTTAGGCCCCGTCCAACTAAGCCTCGCTGATGACCGATCGAGCAACACGGAAGCGTGAGCCCCGTAGGCAAAGACCGCCAGCCCGGACACATGCCGATAGTGAAAATCTTGCAGGTTCGCAGCGTCAGAACTGCTGAAATTCCGTTGAACACTTCGTGCTAAACTGCTCTGTCATATCCACTCTGTGTCTACCCCGAAGGCGAAGAAAAAATGAGCACGACAAAGCGTGTAACACTAGTGGGTGCGACTGCCTTGCTGTTGGCTGTGGCACTCATCGCAGCCGCAGCCCTCACAGGATCACTCCCGGGCGTCCAGAACGTGAACACAAGCCAGGAAGGCACAGGGACTCTGTCGATCATGCTGACTGATCCTCCGGTCGCCCCGACAGGAGTAACTGGGGTATACGTCTCCTACAGCGACCTCATGGTCCACGTCTCCGGGGCGGGCAACCAAAGCGGCTGGTATCCCGTCGACTCTGAAGGGACGATCGAGCTGCTCGGTTCCGTCAACTTCAGCCAGACGTTAGGCACGGTTACCGTGGCCACGGGGGACTACAACCTAATCCGATTCAACGTAACCTCGGCCAAGGTCACTTACAACGGCATCAACTACACGGCCTTCGTCCCCTCTTCGGAACTAACGGTCCGGATAGTCGGTGGTGTCCAGGTGACCAACTCCAAGGCCAGCGCAACGATCATTGACCTTCAGACCACGGTGATGAACATCGGGAGCCGCTCCAACCCAGAGTTCATGATACGACCAGTCGTAAGGGCTTACCCAGTCCCATCGAGCCAGGTGACCACAGGGATGGAACAGCATGGATTCAGGCAGGACCTGAGATATCTGTCGTGGTGGAAGTCCCTTAGGGAAAGCTACACCGCCAACCTTCAAATAACGACCGCATCTCTCGCAGCCAACTCCCTCTCCCTGACTGTGAAGAACTCAGGCAACCATAGCACCATCCTTAGTCTTGTGACCATATCTCCCTTGGTGGATTTTCTGGGAATAGTTCATCCTGGCAGCCACCTCAGTGACTCGCTCCTGAATTCGGCAACCTTCCTCATCTTGAAGAATGGCTCGTTAGTTCCAATAAGGAGCTTCGTTGCCCAGGCACTAGCGACGGGAGCTGCCGGAGACCAAGCCAGAGAATCTGTATACAAGAGCCTCTTCGGGGCAGTTGGATACAACCTGACGGTTGGAGCCTCGACCGCCTTCACTTACAGCGGCCAAATCATCATCGGTTACCCGGCACTTAGGGAGTCAGTATCGGGCACAATAGTCTCTGGTCAGTCCTACATGGTAACGGTCCTAGGTACTCAAGCGGTCGCGAGCGCAGTCGTAACGGCAGGCTAGTCCTGCACAGTTAAGGGGTGACATCACCCCCCAACCCATTCTTTTGCCTACTCCCGTAGAAACGAGGGTTTGTTTAGAATCATCAAATGCGGAGTCTGTCCCACAACCATCGAACTGTCCTCAGTAACGATACGATCCCCACCTCGACCACCCTCAGAGCGAACCTCGCTATCCTGAAGAGCCAGGAAAGGACATTCACACCCTTCAGTCAACTGCTGTGCTCTTAATAGCCGCGCTCGAGTAGACTTGATTCCTGGGTCAAGAAAGGAGCTTGACGACGGCGCTGGACAAGCGACCGACCTCGCTCGCCGTTCCTAAACCGCGTCCGCTAGTCACTTCTTCTCTTTAGTTAAACCGAGAATGTTCTTGACGAACGCGTCTATCTCTTCATGAGACGCCTCCTCAACAGGCGAAGGAGCCGATGGGGCCGCCCCGAACTTGCCCTTGAACTCATATTTCGCCTGTGGCTCGCCTCCCTCCAACGAGGACATATGGCCTCGTCGACGCTTCGATCGGATATACCACTTTCAGCGCAAATCCAGACTCGGATGGAGCAGTGCTATGGAATTGGCGCCCCCTCCATACAGAGTGCTAGCTCACAAGATTGAGGTTAGGCGCTACGCTCACTGCGCCTGGGCAAGCTGACTCACCGGGCACGGCAGTCACTTCTCGGGCTGGTTCCCCGCCCTTGTTCCCTTGGATCTTTCGACGTCGTGCAAGATTCCATATAGGAGCTTCTTTGTTTCCTCGTCCGAAGCCCTTCTTCTCCTCTCCTCTACCCACCTCTGAAGACTCTCGACGCTCAACCCCACTCCTCGGGCCGCCTCCTCCAGTCTGCGAGTCGACCCTTCAGTAGAATCGCCCGGCCCTGTCGTCAACGTGCTGTATCTCCCTCTCTTGACTGCCACTTCTCCTTGCTTGGCAAGCTGCTTCAGCTGCCTCTCGGCTTCGCCCTTGGGCAACTTCAGCCTCCTAGCGATCTCACTCGCCCTGAAAGACTTCGAGGGGTTCTTGCTGAGGAACACCATTATCTCCTTGCGCATCTGCGCTTCAGGCCTGCCAGAACGTGGTGAGAGGTTTCTATAAGGATATGGTAAGATGAGCTGTGGGGCGAATCAATTTCGACAGTCCTGGGGATCGTGGAGCAGAAGTCTCGCCCCAAGTGCTTGGGAGGAAACATCCTTCCCTAATCATGCTTGCCGGACTCACTCAACCTGTGCAGTTTCTGAGTGGGGAATCTCAGGCGCAAGCTCCTTCCTCGTGAGCCACACCTCCATTGGGTTCAGGAGGCGCCTCACCTCCTCTTGGTACTGCTTCTTCATCTTCTCGACAAGCAGGAAAGGAGGATACTGTGTATCTCTGTAGCGAGACGTCAAACCTTTCTCGTAGAACGTACCGACTTGCCTTTGGACCTCCTCAATCGTCACATCGCATTCCTTCATCAGCTTTACGAAGTCCGTCTCCGCGGGTTCGAACTGGGAGAACAACTTCCAGAGCTTGATTCCGGTGATGATGGAGTCGGGCGGAACTGCGGCCTGCCTCTTGAGAGAATCGTAGGCCTTCTTGTGCAGCAGGGTCCGATTTCCCTCGATCCCGCCGGGGCCGAAGCTCCTGTAGCCGAATGCTAGGTCAAGAGCCCATCCCACCGCAACTATGTCATCTATCAGCCTCAGGATATTCCATCCGAACCCCTCGAACTCAACGCCGAACCACTTCAGGTCCTTTCTGGCCTTCCAGAATTCGATGATCCTTGCGTGGTCATAGGTCATGGGCAGGACAAAGCCTAGGTATCGCTCATCCAAGCCGTCGACGAACTCCTCCCATCTGTCCGAAGCGTTCTGCCAGAGCCGTTTCTCAAGCCATCGTGTTGCTGCGTCGTAGCCCCACTTCACCCTGAAGACGTCCTGACCGTAGACTGTCGCTCTCTCGAAATACAGTTCGGAGGCAGCTACCGTGACCTCGAACGGATAGCTGTTGAGAACGTCCTTCACGAGCACTCCGCCTGCGTCGTCATTAGTGAAGTCCTGAACTGCATGGACATGAACGAGGCACTTCAAAGCTGAGTCTACCCTTGCTTGGTCTAACCCGCGGATCTGCAGTTCAGTGATGAGCCCGTCGATGTCCACATTCCCTTTTTTCCGTCCTCAAATGATAAGGCTTGCCTAGTCGAAGAACTGATTGGAAATACCTACCGGGAGTCGACTTGAGTCAAATAGGTGGCTAATGTATCAGGTTTCCGCTTGGAGACAGTTGCGAGATCGATGACCAAGACGTTGACCTACCGCGTGGTCATCTTCGCACTCTTGGCGGTCATCACCTACTACTACACAGGTAATGCAGGCGAGACAACGGTGATTTCTGTCGTCTTCAACGTAAGCGGGGCGGGAGTCTACTATGTCTTCGAAAGACTGTGGAACGCGATAAGCTGGGGGAAGGACCAAGAGTCGAGAATCCCGCGGCCACAGAAGGGACGCGTGCCCGGACTGGCCGTACCCCGAGATGAAACGCCAGATCCAAGTGCCAAGTAGGTCCCGACGTACTGACCGGATGCCTGCTGCTTCCTTGAGTCTGATTCGTTAGGCAACCCCCCACTACGCCTGATTCACTCCTGAATCATTCGCGAAAGTGCTGAGGATGCGGCAGGCCATCAAAGGGAACAAGGCCCAGAGACTAACTCCTCGTATGTCTTGGAATGACGAACTCTTAGTCTTGATTCATTCACAAAGGCCCTATCTCGGCCGACAAGCAGATCCCTCAGGCTCTCTCAGGGGAGGTCAGAGGCCAGCGAAATCCAGGTCATCAACCCTCTCGGCTACCCCCTCATAGTCCCGTCCCGTCTGGACCCTCATGCACCAAGGACAGAGATCTTCGATTCGGTTCTTGGTAACAAAGTACACGCTGCACCTCCTGCAGTTCTTGCCGAAGGTCATGGTCTCCAGTGCCAGACTCTCGGACCTACCCTTTTCGTCCGTCATGGTCTTCCACCAACCGCCAGAAGGGACATCATCATGGAGGAGTATAACCGATCGCCGAGCCTCTTCCTCGTCTCAATCGTCCTTTGTAGAGCGCAGGTGAAGCACCGTCCTTCCTGCGCACGCGTAAGAGAACTCCGTTCAGCTTCCGTCAGCCTTAGCCAGAATCGAAGCTGGGTCAAAGTCAGGCCAAAGTACCTCCACTCGTTAGTCCCAGCTCTGACAAGGGTCCAATGGTTTCCATCGTGACCATCACAGTCTTCCCCCTCGAGCGAAGACCTAATCGCTGTCATCCCGATTTTCACCGTGGTTACGATGATTTCGCTTCCAAATATAATCTCGATGAACGCGCGATACAGAGCTGAGATCCACTACGCCCACGAGAGCCGGTATGACTGGCCGCTCCCTGCAATGAGATGCACGGGGAACGACACGCCAATCGAAGTGTTCATGATCCTCGCCCAGGTCACTTCAGCTAGGTAGCTCGAGTGTCCACCTGCGCTTGACCTGGATCAACGCAGGAGGAATCGAGCAAATGAAGGCGGCACCTACCGTCTTCAGTGGACCCACTAGGATGTTAGAAGCTAGCAATATGACCAGCGCATCGCTCGTGAAATCGACAAACGCTCCCACAGGGAGGAAGGCTATCATGAGCGAATAAGTGAATAGAAGAATGCTTTTCGACCTAAAGAGCCAGTGGGTCGACGAGATCGTTCGCGAGACCAGGTAGGCGAGAGAGTACAGGAGAGCTATCAAGATTGCATGGAGTAGCAATGCGCCTGGACCAAACTCCTCGAGGAGAGCGCTGCTGAGCGAGTTGGTCTCAACAATTGTCGTTCCATTCGCACAGACGATTGTCAAGGCGCCAGCCAGCGCATTCAGAATCACTGTCACGGTCAGCGACAACAATAGGGCCTTCCTCCGGTCCAACTCTGCGCGCCGCGGCAAACGACACCCTTGTAACACTTCCGTCACTTGTTTCCATAGGTCGCCTTGGACCTATTGGGCTCAGGTTAGGAACTCCTTGACACGTGCCATCGTGGCCGCTTACATGTTGCTAGGAAGTCCTGACGGTCACTCGGGAACTATCGTTCGATATGCGGAGTAAATCTTGGCGGCTTCGGCCGGCAGACCGAGAGCTATGGTGGTTGAGACCAAGGATGAAACTGCCTTGGTCAGTCTCTCACGCTGCTCAGAAAGCAGCGAGCTCTTGTAAGCGGCGAGGCTGTTGACTTCAGCGATGATTCTATCTGGCAAGTCTCCCAAATCAACTCGCGTCCGAGTCTGGCCGCGGTTGGCTGATTGAATCTGCGTCTGTTCTTTGGCGGTCAGTCTGAGCTGCTCAGCCTGAGCAGAAAGCATATTCAGAACTTCGTCCGACATGCTCCAGCCATTGCTCCCCTTGCCCGCACTCTCAATCTCAGGGTTCATTTTGCCGCCCACCTTAGGACTCACCTTCCGTTTCGATCTCAGCGGAGGAATGAGAAGAACCACTAAGGCCCCAGCGACAAATGACACTGCAGCTACAAGAGCAAGGATCGCAAGGCCTGAACTAGAGACCGCGTAGTAGGATAGCGGCAGCGACAGCAGGAAGACGATCAAAAGCACTAGGGCAACCCTCCTGCCGTCCATCTTCGTCATCCCCTCGACGATGAATCGTGGGGAGCGCTCCTCCCCGTAGTCCTGGTATGCGCCATGAAGAGCAGCCAGGGAATCACCCTGCACGGCGTCAAGCGGCAGCGACAGAGTGTAATTCTGTATCCTCCACCAGTGAATCATGAAGTAGAAGCTCATGATTGCGGGAATCGCGGTCACGAGAATCAGCGGATACACCACGAAATGGGGAAAAGCAGGCGAACCCAGTAGTATCAATTCCCCGACGACGGCCACGGCCAGAACGAGGGCAAAAGCGGCATACTGGATAGTGTAGAGAGAATAGAGCCTAAGGAGCGTACGCCTATTCTCTTCTCGCTGGCCCGAATCTGATGCATTCAACGACGAAGGGCACAATTGCAAGTCATCTATTTATCCGTCTTTCGGCGCAGCTATGGTCTAAGATGCCCCTCAAGTCCAGACCCAGCCGGGTGCGTCATCAATCGACCTCCCACATGGGTGGTTCCAGGGGATGAGTGGATGCTGGAACCTGGCCCGACATTCCACTGATAGGACCCATTGCGGCAGAACTGCAATCCTGCTCGGCAGGTGGGCAATCATCATCCAAACATGTTACACGCGAGCGAATCGTCGACTATTCCTTCGGGCGTGGCAGCGCCAATGCAGCCGTTGAATAGGCACCGATGACCGCGAGCACGATTATTAGCCATGATGCGCCCGCCGCACCTTGATTCCCCCCAGCACCTGCGGTCGAGGGCGTGCTCGAAGCGGTCGAGATGGTCGTCGACGTAGGGTTCGTCGCGCTGGTTGAGGAGCCTATGGTTTGAGTCTGCGTAAGGGTGGTCGTAGTAGTCACCATGGACGACGAAATTGCACTCTCCGTTTGGGTAGTGGTAGTTACCTGGAATTCAAGGCTGGTCAGAGTAGTTGTCTCCACTTGAGTGGTAGTGTTCGTAATCACCTTAGAAGTCGTCCGCAGTACAGTATCCGAGACTGTCCTTGTAACAGTCTGAGTGCTCGTCGTAGGTTGAGTAACAACTTGCGTCCGCGTAGTGGTTTCCGTGATTGTCTGGTTCTGAGTCCGTATGATTGTGGTTGGCTGGGTAGTGGTCTCCGTCTGAGTCGTGGATTGAATGATTAGTGTGGTCTGGGTTGTTGTAGTCGGAACCGTCGTGGCCACGGTCTCAGTTGTCGTCTGAGTCCACGTTGATACTGATGTTACAGTGGTCGGGACGGTAGCGGTTGCAGTTGTGGTTGAGGTCGCAGTTGAAGTCTGAGTCGCCGTTGTGATCGATGTTGTCGCCGTCGTCAGGGTTGTTGTCTGAGTCAAGGTCCAGGTGATACTCGTGGTAGCAGTCTGACTCTGAGTAGTGGTCTGCGTCTGTGTAGTTGACTGTGTAATTGTCGTAGGTTGAGTCGTGGTTTGCGTCTGAGTGGTGGATTGCGTGACAGTCGTGGGCTGGGTAGTAGTTTGTGTTTGAGTGGTAGTCAGATTTGTGCCTGGTCCTGTCATGGTCTGAGTGCTGGTCACTGTTGTCGTCACGGGTTGAGTGACGGTGGTCGTCGTAGTCTGGTTCGTGACTGACGTCACAGCTGTCGGGGCTGACGTTGTAGTTCTGCAGTTAGGGGTGTTCCACATCGCGGACCCTCGAGCTGGCGCTGCGAGGCAGGACATGGTTGCCAACAAGATCAGGCCCATCACTAGCACCCAGACTACGGCCCGGGGCTGCGACTCACGGGACATGACTGAAGCTCAGCCCGACTGATATTAAGCCTGTGCCCCTGCTTTGCTGAAGAAGGCAAGACAGTCGACTCGAAGTCTGATCCGAGGAAGACGACAGGCTACACGCCAAAATCCGGCAAATGTGCATCGGATTTCAGCCCTATCTCGCGTCAGGAACGTTCAACGAAAGGTTGCGCGAATGCTGCAGAAGGGCAGAGGCATAGGAGGTTCTGAAAGCTGCCTCAGAGAGAAGGGCCTCAGGCCTTTTGGTGGGTTCACGGCACGACGATCTCCAGGATACACAAACCGTCCTCTTGAAGATCGCCACTGACCAAGAAAGACGAAAAGCCAGAAGAAGATCGTGATAGTCAGCACACCAGGAGGCTCATTTCCACTGCGAGGAGGACAGTGACAACGGCCTCTTCGAAGTCCGACTTGGCTAGGCCAGCGGGTTTCGCTCTCTCAAAGAGTTGTGAATTGCGAGCCTGAATTCTCTTGCCTAGCTGCAACCCAGACTTACCACGCGCGGGGGGGGAGATCGCACCAGCATCTCCTGACTCCGCGGAATGCATCCAGCTTTACGCCCCTTGAATCTCGAAGGGCCGACCTAACCCACAACTGCCGGGTTCCTTTGCTTGGGGAAGTTGCAGATTGCTAAATAGCCCTCAGGCATGCGCTGAAATCAGAGGCCAACTTGGGGGGTAGTGTGGGAGAAAGTGAAACTCGGGCGGGTGACTCGCCCGAAGCGATAGCGGGGTTGGAGAGAATCAGGACAGGAACTGGACTGCAGGTCGTGATGGGAGCAGCCCATCCGTTGGGGAGGGCCGTACTCGAGGAACTTGCAGCTGCCGGGTCGAATGTCAGGGGGGTCGTCCTTGACGCGGCCCGTGTCGACGGTTCCTTCCCTGCCTCCGTCGAGTTTGTAGCCGCAAACCCACTAAGGCAGGAAAGTCTGGTCAAGGCATGTAGGGGAGGAGAAGTAGTCTACGATTGTTACGGGCCGGGCCATTCGGATTGGAAACGGACTTTCCGCGAAGCCACAGGCAATGTACTGCTCGCTTCGATAGAGGTCGGCGCCGATCTAATCCTCGCGAACCATCTGATAGCCAAGGAGGGCGAAAACGCCAGCATGGAGAACGACGTTTTCAACGCCCATCGTTCGAATCTCATAAGGACGCTGGTGGCAAGAATGCCGCAGTTGTACGGCCAGCGTGTGGTAAACAGTCTCTGGCAGGACATCTTTGAATCAGCCGTTCTCGGGAAGAAGGCCCACTGGATGGGAGACCTTGATGTGGCCCGGAGCCTCCTCTACCTGGGCGACGCAGCGTCGAAGATGATACTGCTCGGGAGAAGCCCGTGGGCTTACGGGCGCGCCTGGAATCTCTCCGGACCGGCCCCTATTAGCGGCAGGGCTTTCATCGAGTATGCCTACAGCGCGGCAGGCAGGGAACCAAAGGTAGGCCATTGGGGTCGTGGTGTGATGCTGACCGGGCGCCTCCTCAGCTCGGACGCGAAGGGGTTCCTTGAGCTTCCCTACAACTACTATGACGCCTTCGTCCTCGACGGGTCTGAATTCGTGGAGGCATTCCCGTCCATGTCATACACTCCGCATCAAGAAGCGATAGCAGCGACGTACCGATGGTTCGAAGCGCAGTTGAGGGATAACCCTCCGTAGTCTCCACTTGGGAAATGTCTCTTTCCGATTGGGATGACTCGCTCTCAGACACTGTCGCCTGATAGGGAAATCACCCGAGGGTGGCGGGACCAGGATCGAAGGGCCTGTAGAATCAGTGAGCCCACAGGAATGTGGGCCTGCTCGATGCAGCATGTCCCATCAGTGGCGTCAATTGTTCAGCGTGCATCAGATGCTGTGGATGCTCAGTGCGTGAATGTCCATGTAATCGTCACAGTATCGCCGACCGCAGAGACGGTCGCCGTGGATGACAGAAGCGATTCTGCGAACAAGTCCCCTCCGGACAATGCGTCGAACATGCAGACCTTTGAAATCGTTGTGCTGTGGGCGCTCGTCGAGTAGGTGAACGTTGCGGTGACGCTGTGATTACTGGTCCCCGCAGTGTGCGCGTATGAACCCAACGTCCTCCCCAGCCCATTGCTCGCCAATTCCATCGGACATGTCGTGTCCGTCGCTGCTGGGGTCGCCGTGGAGTTAGACAAAGCGATGTAAACGCCGCCATTGGCGCAGGTGACACCTGTTGCCCCGCAAGCGGTTTGCCTCGAGATGACATCCTCACCTGCCTTAGTAATGAGGTTAGGATAACTGGCAAGGAAAACCACGTTCCCTTGGTTACGTACGGTCACGGTGACGATATCCAGACCGAACGTGAAGCTATGTTGTGGACAAGTCCCAACACATTCTCCGTACGGGTAGCTATCTCCCACAGCAAAGGTGTTCTTGTTATTTTGGGTACTGAAGAAAGCTGAATTTGCGAAGAAACCCCCGACGAATGACAGGGCGATCGCTACGGCTATCACCCCGAGCCACCTGCTAGAGACGACTCGAGCCTTCATTAGACTACTGACGGCCAGTCACGTGATATTTAACTTTAAGGTACGGACGGGGCGGTCTCTAACGTTAGGCTGCATCCCTGGACGCTCAAGAAAGACCAAGACACCTGAGAAGTGGCGGGTAGAGCGTATTATACATGGGCAATAGTAGCGCCAAGCTCTAGGCTTATATTAGGTGCCTCGCCGCTTCCACCGGCTGCTCGTTGGCCTTCTGGAAGTCGAGGAAGAAGATACGAATAGGAGTTGCACTGGCGGTTGTGCTGCTGTCAATACAGGTGGGCGTATTGGCCCTGGACTTCCCGCGCGTCCCTTCGGACTCTTTCAGTTTCTTCGATTCCGCGGTCAGCTCATCAGCATTCGCCAGAGGAGGCCTTGACAACTTCGGCTTCGGCGACTCGGCTTTGCGGCTGGTCCAAACGTTGCGGGCAATTCACGAAGGCTTCGCAATTGTCGATTCTGCGACGGCCACGGCGGTCCTCCCCCGCGGGCTAGAAGGCTCGTACACCTTCAGCGATATTCTGAGATCGATTCTCTCGCTGCCAAGGAATCTTTCGGATTCTTTCATCATATTCGATTCCGTAGTTGGCAAGGCGGCCTTCGTCCGCGGGCACCTAGGAGACTCCTACACTTACAGAGATGCGGCCACCGTCATGCTTTCGGCTGTTGGTGGTCTCTCGTGCGCCGCGCAGCTGGCAGCGGGTCACTCCTGCAGCCTAGTAGGCACTCCTGGAAATGATACATTCCTAATTGATACCTGCGTGCTGTCAGGTGACACCTGCCAGCTCTTCGGGAACGACACCATTTCCGCTGTGGGGGGCGGCGGTGTAGACACCTTCAACGTCACGGACGGCCCCGGCAGCGATACCTATTCACTCAACGCAGGAAATGGAAACGCGACGTTCTACGTTGACGCCTGTGATGGCACGAGCGTCAACAAGTCCACCCTCATCTTGCAAGTTGGGGTCTGTACAAGTCTCCTTCTTCCACCTACCGACTTGAACTCGTATTCTTTAGTGGGAGGAGGGAATGCAAAGAGCCCAAACGTCTTCTTGGTCCTGGACGGGCCCGGCACGAACATCTATTCGTTGACCGGAGGGGCAGGGTCAGATAATTTCACAATATACGGAGGAGAAGGGAACGACACCTATGCTATCGTGGGAGGGCAGGGCAGTTCGATAGCGGCGGTCGCGGGAAACGGAACCGAAACATATGCGATAATCTGTGGAAGTGAAAGCCTCTTGAACATCACAAGTGGGTCCGGACATGAACAATTCGGCATCATCGCTGGGGCGGGAAGTGTACTCGACATCAATGGAGCCGGAGCCTCGGTAGACGATGTCTACAACATCGTTTTCTAGTCCCCCAGAGTTCACATCTCTATTCTCACACTCCCAAGTCCACGACCCAGTCCGAGCCACTTGTTGTGACACATCACACTTAGCCAGCAGATCACGCTGGTTCAGCCACACAACGATGATTGGCAAGGACCGAATACGGAGACTGAATCTGTTTTCCCATGTGCGCGAATATGATGAGCAAACCTCTCTTGGCATGAATCCGTGATAGATATGTTTCCAAAGAGAGAGCCCGGCTTGTCTTCGGGAAAGTTCGAAAAACGAGAAGTAGGATGAAGAGGAAAAGCCGACCCATGCGAAGTGCGACATCGCAGGCCGGACTAAAGCGACTGATCACGGGGCACAGGTGCGAAGTCCAAGGCTGCTATGCGTTGGCCCACTGGCTGGTCTCGTTTGAGTCTGAGACATCCCATTGGTGCTCGAAGCACACTCACATCTTCATGCGAGACGCAAGACTCTGGAAGAAGAAGGCAAGCAATGTAGAGGGCTGAAGGGGCGAGTCCCTACTAGACGGGTGAACCGATCCGCGTCGAGAACTGTCGAGTCCGCCACGCGTTCCCGCACCCCTAAAGTCACCCGAGTTTCCACGCCAAATCGCATGTCTTGACGCTCTCTGTCAGCTACGAGCAAAGTCATGTTATGGGCCCAGGCTAGTGAATCTCGCTGATTGCAGGTCTGTATTTCGCTGGCGTGTCATTTTCTGTCATTCTTTGATTTCGATAGTGGAGCTGCCGCCAAGCAAGCCGGTCTGGTACCTGGACACCCAACGGCAGTTTGCTCGGCACTATATTTGCTGACGAACCTCAAGGTCACTCGTTCGCGCTTCTTCTGGATCAGCTGATAGTCTCGTGTCTCGAAAACTCTCTCCGACTGATCGCAGGTGACGTCCGCGAGCAAATTGCGTTGAAACACACATGCGGATTCGAAATCCAGGCAAAGGTGGAATATCCAGAGACAGTCCTCCCCGACAGGAAATACAGATTCTGGCTTCCTTCGACTTATATTGTCGAGTTTGTTCAAATGACTTGAATGGGACCGGTCATCTTTCAGACACTGCCCGAAGTCTTCAGTTTCCTGACTGTCGCTGTACTTCTGCAAGCTGGCATGCTTCTTCTATTCACGGGCAGGAGATATCTGAACAAGGTGTCCTTCGTGGCAGCAGGCATCGCAGGTGCCTATCTCGGCGAAGGTCTCTCCATCATGGTCCTCCCAGAGGCGGCCTGGCTAGGGATCGCAGGCGGGCTTGCAAGCGGAGTCCTGCTGTGCTACTACCTGCGCCCCATAGGCGTAGGAGTCGCCCTCGCGTTCCTTGCCTTCTACGGATCGAGCTACTTGGTCAATTTCGAAGGCGTTCAGTATCTTGCAGCGCTCATCCTGTTCACCTATGGCCTGCTGCTCACTGACCTCGCGCCCACCTTCGTCGCGAGCCTTCTCGCACTAACGATTCTCACACTCTCAGGCATCTGGTTAGGTATCCCAACGCCTGCCCTGATCTCGCTGATCTCAGGAGTTGCTGCAGCCCGAGTCTTCGCCACTGTTCTTCCGACAAGGCTAGCGGGACACCTTCACCGGCCCTCATTTGGCTGACCTTCAGCAAGTCTACAACGGTCTGAAGCCTCTGACCGGCCCAACGAGAAGCCGAAGGATCATCTTCTGCGCACTTGCAACTTCGGCATTAGAAGGGATGCGAGTGACGGGTATCGACTATGGAGCTTCAATTCAGATGGGGCCTGCGCACCGCTTATTAGACGAAGACGACTTCTTCGCAGACGATGTCTCTGGGTTTCAGGGAGGAGACTAAGAAACTGACATCGACCTTGAGGATGGATGGGAACCGGGACGCTGTAGCTGAAGTGGAAGCCGAGCTCGAAGTCATCTTTGGGGACTCCGGGAAACAGGTCTTGCTGCTGGAACTGTCCAAGAGGTACGACATCACACCCAACGACGCGATCAAGTCACCGGGCGCGTTTCGCACGGCGCTCTACTACCTTCTGGGAGAGCTTGGCTCGAAATTTGTGATCGATAGGATTAACATGCGCGTCTCAGGGTTCGTTCCAGTTTCCCCCCGAGTGAGCTGACCCGGCAACTTTCGCAGCGCAACGTCTTCTGGCAATTCCAGCTCGTCTTAGGAGTAGGGGATTCTTCCACTTGACGAAGAGTCTTCTTCGAGCATGGCTTCGGAACTTGTTGGTTTCAGACGACTTCGAAGCCCGCTTCTATTTGGGCTCTCTGCTTCTTCCTGCGCATGCGTAGGAGGTAGAACAAAGCCACAAAAACAACCGCAACTGCAACCGCAACGTAGTACCAGAGACTCTCTATTATTTGGAGGGGAGTCCGTGACGGGGGGAGAGGAGCAAGGAAGACATTGATCAAATACGTCCTCTTGATGGAGCCGGTCAGCGGAGACGAGGCTGACGCCGTTATGTTGGCGACTCCAGCTTTGTTGGGCTTGAACGTCGTCGAAGTGGCCCCTGAAGATCCCGTTCTCGTCGGGTTTGGCGAGACTGAGCCTCCCGTGACAATCCAGGAGACATTCAGTTTCTGGACAGGCTGACCCAGAAACGAAACCGATAGTGTCATCGTAGCTGTCCCGTTGGGGTACATTGTGCCCGCTCCGTACAGTGTCTCCTTCGCAATGCTTGCAGTAAGCTGATCAACGAGTGGGCTTCTTGTGAGCTGGAGATCGACCTGAGAGGAACTCAGTCCCTGGGAACTGGCGGTGAGGACACTCTGGCCAGATCCCGAGGCAGTGAGATGCGTG